>Ga0206130_10000022_pt1 | contig 254591 bp, 255 predicted proteins | sample Helgoland_Spring_9_FD_148637 | JGI IMG/M metagenome (GOLD analysis project Ga0206130, IMG submission 148637) | Pelagic subsurface seawater microbial communities from Kabeltonne, Helgoland, North Sea - Helgoland_Spring_Bloom_20160512_1 | ecosystem: Environmental > Aquatic > Marine > Epipelagic...
GCTGACGATGAAGGCAGCTTGGGCCTTGGATCAAGGTTCACGCGCACGCAAAGAAGTCTCCATGGCAAAGGTTGCAGTGGCAGACGTGTTACATAAGGCCGTTGATACCGCCATTCAGCTAAATGGTGCCCGGGGCTACTCAAAAGATACTGTGCTTGAATGGATTTACCGATATGCCCGTCAGGCACGTCTAGTCGATGGGGCGTCTGAGGTTCACCAGATGGTCCTCGCAGGTGCGCTGAGTGACAAGGGTATGGATTTTTGGTCCTGGGATAAGCCGGATGCCTGATGACCAGAAACAATGACGCTGTATCCAATATGGACCGGGACGCGATTAAGCGTCTCGAAGTTTGGGTCGCACAGCAATCTGGGGGTCGGGCGCAAGTTCGCGACCTGAAACAGCTCTCGGGCGGGGCTATTCAGGAAAACTGGAAACTTGTCCTTAATCTTGATGGCGGCACTTGGCCGGGGGTGCACGACTTGGTCCTGCGCAAGGACGCACCATCAAATGTTGCCGTAAGCCATGGCCGTGCCGAAGAATTTGTAATCTTGAAACATGCTGCCGCTGCTGGTGCCATGGTGCCAACGCCGTGTGTGTTGTGTGAAGACACGTCCGTTCTGGGGACACCGTTCTTTTTAATGCACCGCGCCGAAGGCACAGCGGCTGGACATAAGCTTGCAAAAGCAGATGTGAATGATCAGCTGGCTCGAGACTTAGGGACACATCTCGCACGTATTCACACAATCAAGGATGACCCAGAGCTCGCGTTCATCGATAAACTGAATGGCACGCCAGCGCAGGTTTCGGTCATGGAATATCGCCACCATCTGGACGCATTGCCGGGATCGCACCCAGCGTTGGAATGGGGACTCCGCTGGCTCAGAGATAATATGCCGACCGAGAGCGAAACCGTATTCTGCCACCGGGATTACCGGACCGGGAATTACATGGTCGATAATGGGGCTTTGACGGCAATCCTGGATTGGGAATTTGCCGGCTGGTCTGATCCTATGGAAGACATCGGCTGGCTGACCGCAAAATGCTGGCGCTTTGGGGCGAATGAGCGGGAAACGGGCGGCATCGGATCGCTGGATGCACTGATCGATGGCTATGAAGCAGAAAGCGGGCGGGAACTCGACCGTGGTCAATTAGGATATTGGCAGGTCATGGCGCACATGCGTTGGGCCGTGATTGCCCTGCAACAGGCCGACCGGTTCGTAACCGGTGGAGAACAGAACCTTGAACTGGCGTTAACGGCGCACATTGTGCCGGAACTTGAGCTGGAGATTTTACGTCAAACCGGACCGGCCGATGCCACTACGATGTCTAATGATGTCTCATACGCATCACGCCCGGCACCATCGCTGGGTGCATTACTTGATATTGCTCGCGACATTATCCGGCACGATTTGTCGACCGTTCGTGATGGCGACGCACGCTATAAGGCGTTGATGGCTTCGAACGCACTCGCGATTGTATCGCGTCAGATTGAGGCGTTGGATGTTTCAGATGAAAACACGGACATGATTTCGGCACTTGCATCGAAAGTACGAAATGGTGATGGCTCACCCGAAGACCACGCGCTGCTGCTGGCAGGTGTTGTCGAAACCCTCAGGTTAAGCAATCCCCGCGCACTCAAGTAGTATCGTCATTCCCGCGCACGCGGGGATGACGATACTACTTCAGATTATTCCGCAGGCATGGCGTGATATTTGCCATCAAGCCCTAAGAATTCGCCATCCTTGTAGAACGTCTCAGCACCAGCGGCTTCGAGAACTTCAAGTATTTTTGGCGCATGGCCGTTCGCGCGGTATTTCTTAAGAAACTGCAGCGGACCAAGTGCATCGAGCAACTCGAACGGGCCTTTGCCCCAGGCAAACCCCCATCGCATGGCCCGGTCAACGTTGACAATGTCATCAGATATGGCCGGGATCAGATTGGCGGCATATGCCAAAGTAGAGCCCATGATATCCCAGCTGAACTGTCCGTCAGCATTATCCTCGAACATCACGCCAGCGGTGACATCGAGTGTAACTTTTTCAGCATCACGCCAATCGCCAGTGTTGAGATCGAACGCCTCTTTCTTTTTAGAGCCATCATCGAGTTTACTGACCCGGTAAAAGCCACCGCCAGTTTTGCGTCCAAGTTGGCCGCGCTCAAGCATGGCGTGCTCAGCCGCTGGGAACTTCGTGTAGTCAGCGCCCATGTCGCCCTCGGGCAGATTGATCTCAAGGTTCTTGCCCACGAAGTCCATGATATCCAGACCGATCAAATCGATCAGGCCATAAAGACCCGTAGGTGGTAGGCCAACTGGCGCTGACATGAGCGCATCAATACGTTCTTGGCTGAGGCCATTACCGCGCGCATCGGTCGCAGCATGCAAACCGCGTAACATCCAAAAGCACCCGATCCGATTGCCGATAAAGTTGACGGTGTCCTTGGCATTTACGACGCCTTTGCCCATCTCGCCGCCGAGGTATGCATGGAAGACATTGATGACTTCAGCATCTGTCTTCTCGCCCGGCACCAGTTCGCAAAGCTTCATGATTTTGACGGGGTTAAAGAAATGCGTCACCGCAATGTCTTTTAGTAAACGGTCAGGCATGCCTTCAGTGATGTCGCTTAAAGGAATACCAGACGTGTTCGTGCTGACGACGGAGCCATCTTTGCGGAGAGGCTCAAAACGTTCGAATAACGTACGTTTGGTGTCCAGGTCTTCGATGACCGCTTCACAAATCCAGTCGTAATTGGCAATTTTCTTAAGATCATCTGCCAACGTACCCAGCGTGATATTGGCTTCTTTGCCGGGTGTGTCGATAGCAGGTGGACGGCCATTGATGATACGATCAAGCGCCTTTTCAGCCGCCTCCATGGAGGTGTCCAACAGCAGAACTTTACAATTTTTTTCGGCAGCTAGCCCGGCAATACCGGTGCCCATCGTGCCAGCGCCCAAAACGGCGACGGATTTGATCTCACGGGTCATATTTTAATCTCTCCTACAAATAGCGTGTTTCGATTGACGCCTCGCTAGGTTCTGCCTAATCAGGAGGGTCCGATTTGTAAAGCCCAATGCTTAGGAGGCCCTCATGGTCGCGCCGAAATTCTATAACTTTGATACGCTGAGCCTGCACGCTGGTCATCAACCAGATTCCGCAACAGGATCCCGTGCGGTGCCGATTTATCAAACCACATCATACATGTTTGATGATACCGATCATGCAGCATCGCTCTATAACTTAGAACAACCGGGTCATATTTACTCACGGCTCTCTAACCCGACAGTGGCAGTCCTCGAAGAACGCATCGCCGCCCTCGAAGGTGGCGTAGGCGCTGTGGCGACCGCAAGTGGCATGGCCGCAATCTTTTTGGCCGTCGCCACATTAATGGGCAAGGGTGGACATATTGTCGCGTCCGGATCGCTTTATGGCGGTACACACAATCTATTCAGCTATACGATGCCGCGCTTTGGGATCGAGACCACATTCGTCGATCCGCGAGATCATGATGCCTTTAAGGCAGCGATCACAGATGACACGCGGCTGATCTTTGGTGAGACACTGGGTAATCCCGGCATTGAAGTCTTGGATATCCCCAAAATTTCCAAGATCGCGCATGATGCGGGTATTCCGTTGATGATCGATAGTACCTTCGCAACACCTTACTTGATGAAGCCATTTGATCATGGCGCCGATATCGTTATGCACTCGCTGACGAAATTCATCGGTGGCCACGGTATTGCTATCGGCGGTATCGTAGTTGATTCAGGTGCGTTTGATTGGGAAGCCAGTGGCAAGTTTCCAACACTGACCGAACCTTATGACGGATATGCGGGGACCGATTTTTTTGAGGAGTTTGGCCCGCAAGCCTTGATCATGCGGATGCGTGCCGAAGGCATGAAGGATTTCGGTGCATGCTTGAGCCCGATGAACGCATTCCATATTATTCAAGGGACTGAAACACTCCCGCTTCGTGTTCAACGACATGTCGAGAATGCGGTTAAAGTTGCGGCATTCTTGGATGAATCAGAAGAAGTCGAATGGGTGAATCATCCTTCGATAGCATCTCATCCAGATCATGAATTGGCCAAAGAACTGTTACCTAAAGGAGCAGGGGCGATCTTGAGCTTTGGCATCAAAGGAGACCGTGAAGCGGGCCGTAAATTTATTGAATCCGTAAAGCTCGCTTCGCACCTGGCCAACGTTGGCGATGCGAAGACCCTGGTTATTCACCCGGGCTCTACTACCCACCAACAAATGAGCGCTGAAGCATTGGAAGCGGCAGGGATTGGTGAAAGCCTTGTCCGTGTCTCAGTTGGTATCGAGGACGTTAGCGATATTATCGCTGATTTGAAGGCGGGCCTTCGCGCTTCGCAAAGGGGTTAAGTTATGGAACTCATACTCAACGGACATAAAGCTCACGCAGTCACCGGAGGGGTAACCCTTGAAGCCGATGCACCAACATTGATCCTTATTCATGGTGCCGGCATGGACAGCACCGTCTGGCAAATGCAAAGCCGCTATATGGCGCACCGTGGCGTCCGTGTGCTGGCTGTTGATCTGCCAGGGCATGGCCAGTCAGATGGCGATGTGATCTCAAGCGTTGAAGCAATGGCGGATTGGACTATTGCATTCATGGATGCGGCGGGCTGTCGGACCGTTTCGGTCGCCGGTCACTCAATGGGCTCGCTTGTTGCACTCGAAGTCGCGTCCCGTGCGCCCGAGCGTATGCGAAATATTGCCTTGTTGGGATGCGCCGCAGAAATGCCTGTCCATCCTGACTTAATTCAGGCGGCACAGGATGGCGGCAAGTTGGCGCCTGGGCTGATTACGGATTGGGGCTTTGGAAATATCTCGCATACAGGCGGGCATATTCATCCGGGCTTATGGGCGATGGGTGCAGCAGAACAATTGCTTAGAGGTGCCAAGCCGGGTGCGCTGGTGAGCGATTTGATTGCTTGTAATGCGTATAAGAATGCATTGAATGCAGCGGCGAATATCACGGGTAATACACATATCATCAGCGCTGATGAAGATAAGATGACGCCACCAAAGAACGCGCGGCCGTTATCGGATGCGATTGAAACATGTGAGATGACAGTTTTTTCAAAGACTGGTCACATGATGATGTTAGAACGCCCACGGGAAGTGGCGAAAATGCTTTTAGAAGCTGGGCGCTAAAACCCTTATCTTCGAAAAAGTAAAATCAATCTACGTCGTCATTCCCGCGAAAGCGGTACCCAGCATGCAATGTTTAGTCTAGGTTCCCGCTTTCGTGGGAATGACGAAATAACGTATATCTGTTCAGTGCTGCCCATCCACCATTCGAAGGTAGAGAGATCACATTAATGCGTGAGTTCCTTCTCCCTTGGGAGAAGGACAGGATGAGGGGCGTGTCAGCTAGAAGCCAAAACCTTACCACCGAATTCTTCGGCGGCTTCGATCAGCCATTGCCAGAATGAAACGCCATAACCGCGCGCAACATAGACATCAATCGTATTTGTATCGATACAATCGAGGAGCGCTGTGTAATGGTCAACGTTGGTTGTCGCCGTCATTCCTGCTTTAAATACGCTTTCGTGCAGATCGAGTGGACATCCTGAGGCTAGGACATCCCGGGCGTTTGGGCCTGATAACCTGAGCACGATACGGCTTGATGAGATGTCATTGACGGCAGCATTTGTAGCACTACTGGCTATGGCATCAGATAGACCATCTGCAGACGATCCTGATGTGATGATGAGCGATCTTGACGGGCCAAGCCAAAGAACCCGACGTCCATCTTTTTCAGCAATCTGGCCCGCACGTGGTAAAGGGAAGCCAACAGCTGTGGCAATCATCAGCGGACTTTCCGCATCATCGTCACGATGCTCAATATGAATTAACGTCAGATGCCTACGTTCACTAATCATAACGCCCGGTTGCCCACTTGAGACACCAAAACGGCCAGGTGTATAAACGCGCTCAAGAGCTGAACGACTTTGAGTAAGATCAACCACGAAGCCGCTCTCCCTTTGGATCAACAAAGACCGGATCACATATCTTGATTTTAACGTCGATGCCCGCAACGGGTGAGGACGCGATAAGTTTCTCGCCCATACGGTTACGGCCATCCTTAATCAGTGCGAGACCAATCGGCATACCCACATTCGGGCTTTCACAACGGGACGTGACTTCGCCTTCAATAGGTACGGGACGTGCCCCCGTTGGATTGACGACGATTTGTGCTCCTCTAGGGATTTGCGATGTGCCGTCGACGGGTTTAATGCCAACCAATTGTTTTCGGTTCGCTTCGAGCAAAGCCGGGCGATCTTTTAATACATCACCAATGAAGCGCTTCTTGGCTGAGAGCATTCGACCAAATCCGAGATCATCAGCGGTGGCGCGACCATTCAGTTCGCCGCCGACAACATGGCCTTTTTCGATCCGCAGAATCCCCATGGCTTCTGTGCCATAAGGTACAATGTGATCGTCAGCACCAGCCTTCATCAGGCCTTCCCAAACTGTGGCGCCAAAGTTCGCTGGGACATTGATTTCGTATGCAAGCTCGCCTGAGAAACTGATCCGAAACAGTCGTGCAGGTACACCGCAAATGTGGCCTTCGCGAAACGCCATAAACGGGCAGGTCGCATCAGATACATCAATGTCGTCTGTTACTTTTGCGAGCACGGCTCGGCTTTTGGGGCCAGCGATGGCGATGGCAGACCAGTCTTCTGTGACGGATACCAGCTTCACATCCAACTCAGGCCAGACGACTTGGGCATGACGTTCCATATGCACCATGACGGGACCCGCATGGCCGGTCGTCGTTGTGACCATATAACGATTTTCAGCAAGGCGCGTGACAGTGCCGTCATCATAGACGATGCCGTCTTCGCGGAGCATCACGCCATATCGACATTTACCTATATCTAACTTTGCAAACCCGTTCACGTAGAGACGATTAAGGAACTCAGCAGCGTCCTTACCTTGAACATCAATCTTGCCCAACGTCGACACATCAACAATTCCAACGTGTTTGCGCACATGAACAGCTTCACGAAGGTACGCATCGCGCAAATTTTCGCCGGGCTTTGGATAGGCTTGTGGGCGCAACCATGCGCCTGCTAGAACGAACGGTGCGCCTGCAGCCTCATGCCAATCATGCATAGCGGTGCGGCGGATTGGCGACATTTGCTCGTTTATCGATGGACCAGCGACCGCACCCATGGTGATTGGCGAAAATGGCTGGCGGAATGTCGTTGTGCCGACAGAAGGAATATCTTCACCCTTGTGACCGGCCATCAATGCGAGGCCGTTGACGTTCGATGTTCGCCCCTGGTCAGTTCCCATACCCAATGTTGTGTATCGCTTCAAATGCTCAACGGACCGGAAACCTTCACGGTGGGCCAAGGCGACATCTTCAGCTGTTACATCGTTCTGCAGGTCAACGAAACGCTTGTCATGATTGCCCTCTGGCCATGGAAGCGCCCATAGGGGCATTGGATGCACGTCTGGCTCTTCGCTGGCGATAGCGAGTTCTTTGCTGGATGATTTAAATCCAGCCGCTTCTGCTGCATTGCTGCCAGCGTTGCGTCCATCAGTTAAACATTCGCGTAACATGAAGGAACCATTACAGGCACCGGCGGAACGTTCGCGCTGGAAACCTTTGTTTGGTACAAAGCAGCATTTCTCATCGTCGAAACGAAGCTTGCCTCGGGATTGCGAGAATAAGTGAACACTTGGCGTCCAACCACCAGACACACACAACAAGTCACACTCAATCGTGCGGGTTATCTGACCTTCCGTAACGTCAGGACCAGATGGTGTGTCGCCAACAACGACGCGTTTTACACCATGCTTGCCGCCAACAGCTGCCAGGACAACCTGACCCAAGAGCACATCAATGCCAGCGGCTTTGGCGATATCCAGTTCTGTGCTTGGAATATCCGTTCGCGCATCAATGATTGCGCTCACGTCGATATCTGCTGCCTTGAGATCAGCTGCAACGGTGTATGCTGATCCGTTATTTGTGAAGACAACGGCGCGCCTGCCTGCCTGAACATTATATCTATTGGCTAATGTGCCCGCCGCCGAGGCTAACATAACGTTAGGTAAATCATTACCAGCAAACACCAAGGGACGTTCCATGGCACCCGCCGCGAGCACAACCTCGGTCGCGCGGAAGTGCCAAATGCGTTGGCGCGGTATAAATGGCGCAGGCTCGTTCACATGATCAGCGACTCGTTCGTTGGCGATAATCATATTGTGATCGTAATAACCGGCAGTCTGTGTCCGGGTCAGGACTGTGACATTGTCCATCCCACGAAGTTTTTGTTCAGCCACTTGCGCCCAAGTTGTACCTTCTTGGTCACCGACTTTGAGATTACAGCCAAGTAAAGCTCCGCCAAGTTTAGGGCCGTCATCCATGATGACAACGCGTGCGCCGGTTTCTGCGGCAACAAGTGCGGCTGAAATACCTGCAGGACCACCGCCAGCAACCAAAACATCACAATGTGCATATCGATGGGCATAACGGTCAGGGTCATTGGTGGTGGGACTTTTCCCCATTCCGGCAATGTTGCGAATGATATGTTCATAGGTCATCCACATCGATGCGGGCCACATAAACGTTTTATAATAAAACCCTGCTGGGAATAGCTTGCTGAAAATACCTGTTAGGGCACCAACATCAAAATTCAATGATGGCCAACGGTTCTGGCTTTCCGCAACAAGACCTTCAAATAATTCGATCCGCGTTGCCTGAATATTGGGCTCAGTACGGTTGCCGGTACGAAGTTGCACTATGGCATTGGGCTCTTCGAAGCCAACGCCTAAAATGCCGCGTGGCCGATGATACTTAAAGCTACGCCCGAACAAGCGTACACCGTTCGCCATAAGCGCCGATGCCAGCGTATCGCCTTGAAAGCCCTGATAGGTATTCCCATCGAACGTGAAGTTGATGGGCTGCGTACGGTCAACTAAACCGCCTTTTTGTGTTCTGTACGGCTGTGTACTCATGACGTGATCTTTCCTGATGACATATCTGGAAGATCGCCTTTTGGTTTGGCCGTTGCGATAATTTCATGCGTTGTGACATTTCGGCACGCCTTAAAAAAGCGGCGACATCCAGCCGTGTGTTGCCACATCTCATCATGCCATTGGGTCACATTCTCACGTAGATGCACGTAGGCATGGAATGCTGCCTGATCGCCATCCTCAGGACGTTTGACCGTGGCATCACCTTCGTAGGTAAACTCTGTTTGTGCGCGTTTGCCGCACCATGGACATTCGATAAGTAACATATTCGATCCTTAGTGAGCTTTGGGTACGGGACCCGTACCAACTTCATCGAGGGTTGCGCCAGTTTCGAAGCGCTGTAACGAAAGAGCTTCGTTCGTTGGATGCGGGCGGTCCTGCGCAATTGTATGAGCAAATACGTAACCTGAACCTGGCGTGGCCTTAAAGCCGCCGTAACACCAGCCGCCATTAATATAGAAATTAGAAATTGGCGTTTTGCTGATAATCGGGCTGCCATCCATCGTCATATCCATGATGCCACCCCATGACCGCATCAGGCGTAATCTTGAGAAGGCGGGAAATAGCGTCAGGATATTCTGCGTTACTTGTTCCAGCCTTGGGAAGTTACCGCGCTGCGCATAGGAGTTATAGAAATCCAGGTCGCCACCGAACACCAGCTCACCTTTATCGGATTGGCTAATGTACATGTGCCCTGATCCAGATGTAATGACTGTATCTATACAAGGTTTGACGGGCTCGGAGACCATTGCTTGCAAGACATGGCTTTCAATAGGGAGACGTAACCCTGCCATGGCTGCGACGTGACTTGTATGACCAGCAACGGCAATACCGACCTTGCCCGCATTGATACGTCCGCGTGTGGTCTCGACGCCTGTCACCATATCACCCTTGCGAATGATCCCTGTGACTTCGCAGTTCTGAATGATATCAACACCGCGCGCATCTGCGGCTCGGGCGTAACCCCAGGCAACCGCGTCGTGACGCGCTGTGCCACCACGGGGTTGGATTAATCCGCCGAGTACAGGGAACCTGCCACCCCCCTTAAGATCGAGAAGAGGGGCGCGTTCTTTAATTTGTGCAGGTGTGAGCCATTCTGCATCAATACCGTTCATACGCATCGCGTTGCCGCGCCGCATGGCTGCGTCGACGCTGGCATCGTTATGCTGAAGATTGATCACGCCACGGGGCGAGAACATGACGTTATAATTGAGGTCCTGGCTCATGCCTTCCCAAAGTTTGAGAGACAACTCGTAGAAGTGGGCGTTGCCTTCGAGCATATAGTTGGAGCGAACAATCGTTGTGTTACGACCCGTGTTACCGCCGCCAAGCCAACCTTTTTCGATCACCGCGACATTGGTGATGCCGTGCTCTTTGGCGAGGTAATATGCGGTTGCCAGGCCATGACCACCACCACCAATGATAATAACATCATAATGTGGCTCTGGTTCAGGAGAGCGCCAGACTTTACGCCAGTTCTTGTGATCGCTCAACGCATTTCGAGCGAGCGAGAAAATAGAATATCGGGACACCGATGAGGCTCCTATGAGAAACAGATTTGATCATGCAATTCGTTATATTCGATAAGTTTATTCTGTTTCATCATACTGTCATGAAGGACAAAGACGTCAACTGTTCTGAGAACGTAATTAAACAAAAAAAGGGGGCCACAATAAAACGGCCCCCAAAATTAGGTTAGGGTAGAGAGGTGGGAGAAATTAAACGCGTATGCGTTTTCACCCATTTGCAGACTGGTCCGTGGATGTGGCGAATTCGTGGTTTGAAAAAGGCAATGTTGGGGCAGTCTTGCCTGAAGGGGCGATTGTAAACAGGGACTAGCATAATCCTACATAATCCTGCATGAATTACGGATGAAATTCATATTCTATGTTTTAGTGTTTGTTTTCTTGGTCGGCGCAGCACGTGCTGAGGAAAATTTTTCGAATGCTGATCTTTTGCGGAATTTCGACGCCATCGCGTTTGGCAATGAGTACACTGGAAAACGATATGACATCGTCCGGAAATGGGCGAAGCCGATGCGCATGGGTATTCAGGGTAAGGACTATCCAGCTTATCTAGAAACTTTCATCGATGATGTCGCACGAGACCTTCGGGAAACATCCGGGCATCCCGTAGAGCTTTATTATTCATATGTAAAACATAAGGCAAAAAAGCTCGCACCGGATTTTGATCAGAAGAACGTAAATGTCATTTTGTATTATATGCAAGATGAAGACATTCCGGCAGCGGTGGCAAAGTACTGGAACGACGATGAAGACAAAGTTCGCTGGATGGTTCAGAACTCAACATGCTTTGCGAACTACTTTACCAAAAAAGGCGAGATCGTTGCGGCCGTGATTATTTTCCCGGCACGCCATCCTGAGAGTTATCACCGTGCATGTGCTGTAGAAGAGATCACGCAAATTCTTGGTTTGCCCAACGATTCCAATACAGTGAAACCATCGATCTTTAATGATCACAGTCGATACTTTGAATTAACCGAGCATGATCGCTGGTTATTGCGCGCTCTTTATCAAAAAGACATCACCCCCGGGATGTCGCGCAATGAAACACTTACCCGGGTTTTAGCTTTTTTGAAGCGCGCCCGCCCCGAATAACCAAGACCACGCCGACAAGAATGGCTGCGAAGCTGACGGCATGGAACGACTGCAAGACCTCTCCTAAAAATATCACGGCGAGCAGAATGCCTAACGGCGGCACAAGGTGTGACGCCAGGCCTGCCTTGGTCGCGCCGACAATACTAATGGCATGATTGTAGAAATAATACGCCAGTAGTGATGGGAAAATAATGATGTAGGCCATCGACCATAATGCGTCTTCATTCATGGGAATGTAATGACCGTTAGACGCTTCCCAAATCCATAGGGGCAATGTGGCCAAGCCACCAATTGCCATGCTGGAAGCCAATAAAGTATTAGCATGCATGGTGGAAGGTTTGAGGCGGATCATCACGGTGTAAAGGGACCACGTGGTGAACGCGCCTAAGATAATTAGATCGCCCGGCACAAACGTGACGTCAGCAATGGCCAGTGGATTACCCTGGGTGATAATAACTGAAACCCCAAGGGCTGAGATCAAGATGCCGATAATCTGTTGAATGGCAACACGCTCGCGCAGCAATATCCAGGCGATGAACGGGACCAGACCTGGTACGAATGTTTGAATAATACTGGTGTTCGCCACCGTCGTTGTTTTTAAACCGGCATATAAAAGACATGGGAATAATACGGGGCCGACAATCGCGGTCAAAAGAACGTATCGCCAATGCTTTACGAGTAAACATCGTTCAGCCCATACGCGCGGCCAAATAAAGATCATGAGAATAAAGAAGGCAATGAACCAGCGTATGCTGACCAATGAGAACGTTGGAATTTCGTTGGCGACCAATCGGCCGACCACGCTATGCCCAGCCCAGAATAAGGGAGTCAGAATCAGCATGGCCGTTGCAATACCCAGATCGCGCGTCGATGGTGCCGCTGGAAACTCGGTTCTCTCGGTCATTGATCTTGGCCTTATGGAGCTGCGCTTGGCGTAGCCCCGTTTGGGTACTTTAAGTAACGGTCACGCGAATGCTGCTTAAGCCTTCGACGTGGCCCTCAAGGACATCGCCCTTTTTAACAGGTCCAACGCCCGCTGGTGTGCCTGTCATAATCAAATCACCGGCCTGAAGCGTAAACAGCTTGGACAGATAATTAATGATCTCAGGAATTTTCCAGATGAGCTCGTTTAGATTGCCGTCCTGGCGAGTCTCGCCGTTAACGTCGAGGCGGATATGCCCCTCGGACATATGGCCAGCTTCGGCAATAGGATGGAACATGCCAATGGGTCCAGCATGATCAAATGATTTGCCAACTTCCCATGGGCGTCCGGCTTTTTTTGCAACGCCTTGAAGGTCACGGCGTGTCATGTCGAGCCCAACCGCATATCCCCAAACATGGTCGTATGCATTTTCAATTGAGATGTCGTTGCCACCCTTGGATAAGCCAACAACCAGTTCAATCTCGTGGTGGACATCTGAAGTTTGTTGCGGATATGGTAAGTTAGCACCATCTGGTGCAGGCGCAAACATGAGCGCACTCGTATGCTTTTCAAAGAAAAATGGATCTTCACGATCTGGGTCATGGCCCATCTCTCGTGCGTGATCTGCGTAGTTACGTCCAACGCAGAATATGCGATGAGCGGGGAAGGTATCTTCAGTCCCTGCAACAGGGATTGAGAGACGGTCAGGTGAATTAACAACGTGTGCCATGAAAAATGATCTCCAGAAAAAAACTAAAAACGGCTTAAATGTGCATCTTCTATATTACATGATGCGCTGATACCAAGAATACAACGGTATTGGCCCCTAGACGATTACCTTTCTACCGGACACACTCCCGCCTAAATGTAACGAACAGCTTGAATGAGGTAATAATAATGTCTTTCCGTACTCCGTATCTAATGTTCCTTGGAGATGCCCCTGACGAATTAGCTGCAAAAACAGCAATTGGCGTTCGCGACTGGCGCCCAGAATGGTGCGTTGGGCAAATGCGTTTGGCTGACTGTAAAGCGGATCTGAATTTGCCTGAGATGAGCATCGAAGATGCCAAGGCAGCTGGTTGCGGCACGATGATTGTCGGCGTTGCGAACCGTGGTGGCTTAATTTCTGATAGCTGGGCAGATGCGATCGTGCAGGCGATTGAGGCGGGTATGGATATTGCCAGTGGCTTGCACCAAAAGTTGAGCGCGAACCCGGCGATTAAGGCTGCTGCAGAAAAGCACGGACGTACATTGACGGACGTTCGCCATCCAACACGTGATTTCCCTGTCGCAAGCGGCGTCACGCGCACGGGCAAACGTCTTCTGACAATTGGAACCGATGTGTCAGTTGGTAAAATGTACACATCGCTGGCGATCTGGCGTGAGATGGAAAAACGCGGCATGAAGACCAGTTTCTCGGCGACCGGGCAAACCGGTATCTTTATTGCGGGTCACGGTGTTTCTGTTGACGCCGTTGTTGCCGATTTTATTTCAGGTGCATCCGAATGGTTGTCCCCAGATGCTGACGCAGATCACTGGCACGTGGTCGAAGGTCAGGGATCGCTTTTCCACACGTCTTATGCCGGCGTGACGCTTGGTTTGATCCATGGCTCGCAACCAGACGCATTGGTTATCTGCCATGATGCAGCGCGTAAAACAGCACGTGGCCTTGGAGACAAAGGACTCCCATCATTTGAAGAGGTGATTGAGGCAGGCCTATGGGCGGCAAAAAATGTGAACCCGGACGTAAAAGTTGTGGGTGTCTCGATCAATACCAAGAGCCTGGATGATCAGGCCGCACAAAAATTACTAAAAGAAACAGAAGATCGTCTGGGCTTGCCGACAGTAGACGCCGTTCGAACCGGTGTCGCACCCATCGTAGATGCATTGGTTTAATTATGACGCGTACAGTTACGATTAGATCTGAGAACTGGCCCCTCGCGCGCCCGTTTGGCATTTCGCGTGGTGTGAAAACGGCTGCTGATGTGGTTGTGGTTGAAATCACCGAAGGCGATGTAAAGGGATGGGCGGAATGTGTCCCTTATCCGCGGTACGACGAAACAGTTGAAGGCGTGATGGCCGAGATCGCCGAAGTGCAGTTGGCTATTGAAGGTGGAGCCGGGTGCCCTGAAATCAATCAACTGATGGTCGCGGGTGCTGCGCGTAATGCTGTTGATTGTGCTTTGTGGGATCTTCAAGCCAAGCTAGAGGGCACGTCAGTTGCTGACCTCATCGGTGTTGGTTCGCTTTTGCCAGAGATTACGGCGGAAACGATTGGCATTGGGACACCGCAAGAGATGGGTGCCCTTGCCGCTGAGCTAAGTCATGCGCCTTTGTTGAAGGTGAAACTTGATGCCAACGACATTGAAGAGCGTATGAATGCAATCCATGCGGCAGCGCCGAATGCACGTCTTGTGATAGACCCGAACGAAGGTTGGACTGTTGAGCTGGTCAGTGCAAAGGCGAGTTACCTAGCAAGTATTGGTGTCGAGATGTTGGAGCAACCCGTCCCAGCCGCAGACGATGATGGGTTGCGGGGGATCAATTGTCCCGTGCCTATTTGTGCGGATGAATCTCTACACACGTCAGATGACCTTGAGGCGCTTAAAAGCAAATATGAGATCGTCAATATCAAGTTGGATAAAACCGGTGGACTGACCGAGGCCCTGTCGCTAAAGCAAAAGGCTGTGGATATGGGCTTTGGGATTATGGTCGGGTGCATGGTTGGCACTTCTTTGGCTATGGCCCCTGCTGTGCTCATCGCCCAAGGAGCTAAAATTGTTGATCTGGATGGGCCTCTACTGTTGAAGCAGGACCGGGACCAAGGATTGGACTTTACGGGCGGTAAAATACATCCGCCCAAGCCTGAGCTCTGGGGATAGAATTATATTCTAAAAGGCCTTTTAATGGGGGGCCGCACTGCCTATTTTCCTTCGATGCAATCAGTCATAGATATCCAGAACTTGTCGAAATCCTACGATGATGGTTTTCAGGCACTTAAGAACATCGACCTCAAGATCAAGAAGGGCGAAATCTTTGCTCTTCTCGGCCCAAACGGGGCGGGCAAAACGACGCTGATCAGTATTATCTGCGGCATCGTCAATGCGACTGAGGGCAGTGTCCAGGTTGCAGGGTTCGATATTAAGAAAGACTTCCGGGAAACGCGGTCACGTATTGGTCTTGTGCCTCAGGAACTTACAACTGATGCGTTTGAGACCGTCTGGGACACAGTGAACTTTTCGCGTGGCCTGTTCGGAAAACCGAAAGACTTAATGCACATCGAGAAAATTCTCAAAGAGCTCTCTCTTTGGGATAAACGTGACAATCGTATTTTGACGTTGTCCGGCGGCATGAAACGCCGTGTCTTGATCGCCAAGGCGCTTTCGCACGAGCCTGAAATCCTTTTTCTTGATGAACCTACGGCGGGTGTCGATGTCGAGTTGCGGAAAGATATGTGGAATGTCGTCCGTGAACTGCGTGATAGCGGTGTCACGATCATCCTGACGACACACTATATCGAAGAGGCTGAAATGATGGCCGATCGTATCGGTGTTATTCGTGCGGGTGAGATTATTCTCGTTGATGAGAAAACGGAATTGATGCGGAAACTGGGCGAAAAACAGCTCACCATTCATTTGCAAGAAAAATTGAAAGCTGTGCCTATGGCGCTTGCCAAACATGACCTGGCATTGGCAAAGGACGGCGAGGCACTGGTCTCTACCTATGACACCAAGGCTGAGCGTACGGGCATCACCAGCTTGCTTGCTGATTTATCAAAACAAAAAATCGGCTTTAATGATATCGAGACATCGGAACGTTCCCTCGAAGATATTTTTGTGACGTTGGTCCATCAAGGTGAAGATACATGAATTTCAGAGGCGTCGCAGCAATCTATAAATTTGAGATGGCCCGAACGGTGCGCACGATGATGCAAAGTATTGTCTCGCCAGTGCTTTCAACATCGTTGTATTTTATCGTCTTTGGCGCTGCGATTGGATCGCGCATCACCGAGATCAATGGCATCAGTTATGGTGCGTTTATCGTGCCTGGTCTGATTATGCTGTCACTTTTGACTCAAAGCGTTTCAAACGCATCCTTCGGTATTTATTTCCCAAAATTCTCTGGGACGATTTATGAAATTCTGTCTGCGCCCGTATCTTACCTTGAGATCGTTATCGGCTACGCCGGGGCCGCTGCGACGAAATCGATCATCCTTGGAATTATTATTTTAGCGACAGCGGGTTTCTTCGTACCACTTGAGGTCGCGCATCCGTTTGCGATGTTTGGTTTCCTGGTTCTGACATCGATTACGTTTTCGCTGTTGGGATTTATTATCGGTATTTGGGCCGATGGATTTGAAAAACTCCAAATCGTGCCATTGTTGGTGATCACACCTTTGACGTTCCTGGGCGGAACGTTCTATTCGATCAGTATGCTGCCGCCGATCTGGCAGACGGTGAGCTTGTTCAACCCGGTCGTCTATTTGATCAGCGGCTTTCGCTGGGCCTTTTATAACACGGGTGATGTCAGCATTGTTGCAAGCATCTCCATGTCATTCCTGTTCTTGGCGATTTGCCTTGGCCTAATCGCCTGGATCTTCAAGACAGGTTACCGTCTTAAAGCTTAAGTGCCTTTTATGTGGGGCGTGGCATGTTCTTCATGCCTTCATATCCCGGTAAAGCTTCGACGCGCTTGATCCATGCGTTAAGCGAAGGATATGCATCCATATCAACATGGCCTTCCCAAGCCATCGCGGCATAGGGGTATACGGCAATATCGGCGACGGTCGGGCGGTCACATGCCAGCCAATCGCGATCTTTAAGCCATCCGTCGACAACGCTTAGCGTTGCTTCGGCAGCAGCCTTTGGGGCATCGTGATCGCCTGGTCGCTTAAAGATGATAATGGCGCGCGCAACGGCAGGGCCGTTAAACATTTCATTGGCAGCCAGGGCTAACCATTTTTGGACTTCGCCACGGCCAACAGCATCGTCAGGATACCAGTCGGTTGAGCCATATTTGTTGGCGAGATAAACTAAAATTGCCTGACTATCCCAGAGCACAGTGCCGTCATTGTCGATAGATGGTACTTTGCCGAGTGGATTGACGGCCAGATATTCAGGCTTTTTGTGGGCTCCATTAGGCATATTAACGGCAATTTTTTCATACTCAACACCCAACAGCGAGAGCATCAACCGGACCTTGTGGCAGTTTCCTGATAGCGGCACATCGTATAACTTGAGCATGATTTTCCTCCAACATTGACTTCTCTTATAATCATTATTACGTAGTGTTGATGACATAATACAAGGTGTAAAAAAGTTTCATGACTGACCACACGAGCGACCAAGACCTAGATGCTATTCGAGATAGCGTGGCCAAACTTTGCGAAGGATTCCCCGGTGAGTACTGGCGTGAGCTTGACCGCGAACGTGGATACCCAACGAAGTTCGTTCAGGCCTTAACCGATGCTGGGTATCTCGGGTGTCTCATTCCTGAGGAATATGGCGGATCAGGCCTCGGCATTCGTGAAGCTGGCGCGGTCCTGGAGACCGTGCATCGCTCAGGTGGCAACGGGGCGGCGTGTCATGCGCAAATGTACATCATGGGCGCACTGCTCCGTCATGGTAGCGACGAGCAGAAAAGTACGTACCTGCCTGAAATTGCATCAGGCGCGCTGCGCTTGCAGGCATTCGGCGTTACTGAACCCACCAGTGGTACAGACACATCACGCATCCGAACGACGGCTGTGCGTGATGGGGATAGTTATGTTATTAACGGCCAGAAGGTCTGGACCTCACGAGCCGAACATTCTGATTTAATGCTCTTGCTGGCGCGAACATCGCCTCGTGACGAAGGCAAGAAGCCTCATGATGGCTTGTCTATTTTCCTCGTTGATATGCGGGACGCATTGGATAACGGCCTGACGATCAAACCGATACGCGCGATGCTGAACCATAATTCCACTGAAGTGTTTTTTGATGATCTTCGGATTCCGGCGAACGCGCTGGTCGGCGAGGAGGGGAGAGGCTTTAGGTATATTCTGGATGGTATGAACGCAGAACGTATTCTGATCGCCCAAGAATGTATTGGTGATGCACGCTGGTTCATCGAAAAAGCCAGCACCTATGCGAAAGAACGTGTGGTTTTTGATCGTCCGATTGGACAGAACCAGGGCATCCAATTCCCAATTGCCCAGTGCTATGCTGAAACTGAGGCCGCGGCTTTGATGACGATCAAGTCTGCGGATCTATTCGATTCCGGTGCACCGTGCGGAACTGAAGCGAACATGGCCAAGCTTTTAGCGGCAGATGCATCGTGGCATGCGGCGGATACGTGTATGCAGACATTTGGTGGCTTCGCGTTCGCCGAAGAGTACGATATCGAGCGCAAGTTCAGAGAGACACGGCTGTACCGGACAGCGCCGATCTCGGCCAATCTCATCTTGTCATATATTGCTGAGCACGTGCTGGGGATGCCACGCTCGTTCTGATTTAGTTGGTAACAGTGGTGCCTTTGGCAACGCGTTCGCGCCATTGTGCCAATTGGCGCTGACGGTTCTCGGCAAACCGTTTCTTTTTGTCAGTTTTGAAGGCATTTTTTAATTCAGCTTCGCGGCGCTGGGCGAGCTCCGCTTTCCTTGATGCCAACAGGTGTTGAAGCTGCTCGGCGCGTCCACGTGCATTGCGCCAGGCTTCTAGCTGATGTGCACGTTTCGTCGTTGGATCAAGGTCATCCCTCAATTGGCGTGCGGCGGTCTTTAATTTTGTGAAGCGTTTGTTCAATGCTTTGGTGCGTGCCCGGTCTATTGGGGTGATCGTGATGAACTGCAGTGCTTCAGGTTCGATTGAAGCGACGGTAATTTCTTCGATCGGTGCACCTTGGAGGCCAGCCCAGAATTTCTCTACTTTGCCGCGGTAATATTCGGTGCGCTCTGGTGTTCTTGAATGGTAGTGGCCAGCGGCTTCGCTCCAGCTGTCAGCATCACGGCGGAGCAGGGTGAGAAATTTCACTGCATAAGCGACATTAATATCAGGGTCCATAGCATGGCTGACGCTGTTAAATTCGTGCCCATGGAAATGCAGGTTCACTTGCATGCAGCCAACATCGATGTTCGTGACACCTTTGGCTTGCAGGCGGCGCACTTCAGCCATCGCGGCAGCTTTGGTAGGGAAATAACTGCCGGGTCCACCAGACGTGACGGTCCAGGGCCATGCGCGGATGCGTTTCATTTGTTTCGACCAACGTGCGGACTCAGCCAATGAAATCGCGGTCAGCAGCTTTGGCGGGACATCAGATACCCGTTCCCAGCGCGCCGTCGCACGTTCACATAGCGCAAAACCAACGGATTCCTGGGCTTTTGTGAATTTGGTTTTCGCGAGGGCGACAGAGGTTGTGGCCAGCATAATCACCGCAACACCGATCGTGACGCTCAGAAGTATTAACCATGGTCGTGTTTCTTTATTGATTCTCAACGTCCCGCTCCTTTTCCCACCCTTACTGAAGCAAAAGCGATGCCAACAATGCATCACCAAGGACACTTAGATTCTCTCAATAGAATCAAGGAAGTCTTAACGGTGGTTTATGACCAGATGATTTTTGGAGAGAAAATTAACCATATAGCGTGGCATATCTGCCACGGAGAGGTGGGAATCAAGTATTTTTTAATTTTATGCCTTTTTTATTTGCATCTGTACAAAAAGCCTTTATTTTGTGCAATGCAACATCTTGCTGGCGTGCTCGCGCATTAGGCAAGAGGTAGCAAATTGGATGTTTCCTCCCAATCACTCGGGCCGTGCCTTAGGGCACGGCCTCTTTTTTGGCCGCACACTGTGCGCTGCAACATGTATGTGGTAGAGGTTATTCTGTCTCAGCAGAGGCGCTTGATCCGTCGCCAAGGGGACGTTGTATCAGAATCTGATCCATCCAGCGGTCAAACTTGTATCCAATGTTTTTCACGCATCCGACATGCTCGAAACCCATTTTTTCATGGAACTCGATGGATTGCAGGTTTTTCGAATCGTCGATGATCCCGATCATTTGCCGATATCCCCGCTGCTCGCAGGCTTCGATGATGGCGGTCATTAAAACAGACCCAATGCCACCCTGGCGGGCGTTATCATCCACATAAACCGTATGTTCAACCGTGAAGCGATAGGCAGGCCTAGGCCGGTAAGCCCCGGCATACGTATAGCCAACAACAACGCCGTCGACTTCTGCGACGAGATAAGGATACCCCCCATCGCGAAGCGCATGCGCACGCGTGGTCATTTCTGAGACATCTGGCGGAGATAATTCCCAACTTGAGGCACCATTTAAAACATGGTGGCTATAGATATCAGTAATTTTCGCCATGTCGCTATCTTGCCTGGCGCGGATTGTTGGAGGCGGCAAAATCATGAAACCCTCGCTTATTCTGCGGCGGATCGGAACGGCAGAATCTTTTCGTTAATATCCATCAGGCGGGAGATCAGTATTCGCATCCGTTCCGCCGTTCGGTCAAACCCCGAATGTCGGCGAATGAGGACTTCGTCCATATACAAAGCACGATTGATCTCAATTTGGAGTGTTTGAACGTTATCGTATTTGTTTGCGTAGTGGCGCGTCGTGAAGCCGCCGGCGTAAGGCTTGTTGCGATCAACCGATAAGCCCAAATCACGCAAAGTCGTTTCGGTGGTTTGCACGATATCCTGGCTGCACGAAATGCCATGGCAGTCACCCAATATAATATCAGGAAGACTGGGTGCACCTGACGGATGGGGCATGGCTGATGATGGCATCGAATGACAATCGATAAGCAGACAGGCTCCAAATTTATTGAGGGCATTCTGGATAAGGCCGTCGAGCGCTTCATGATACGGGCGATGGAAAGTCTTAATCCGATGATGGACTTCTTCAAATTTAAGCTGGTTGCGGTAAATTTCAGCCCCGCCCGCAACAACTTTTGCAACCGTGCCAAGGCCAGCCAGGACTCTGGATGATTTGGTATTTACCCATTCTGGTAATGGCTCAGCGAACATATCCTGATCAAGCTCGTAAGATTCTCGGTTCGCATCCACATAGGCGCGGGGAAAATGTGCCCGCAACAGCGGCGCACCAAAGTTCGGTGCCTCAGCAAATAACGCATCAACAAAGGCGTCTTCCGAGCGTCGGATCGCGCGATTATCAAGCCTGGACATTTTTAAGAATTCTTCAGGGTAGCGGCACCCCGAATGGGGCGACGCAAAGACGACGGGTAACGTCAGGACCTCTGGTCGTGCAATATCAAAGGCCGGGTTTGGGCTATCGAATTGGAGATCAGGGTCAATGGTGTCGGCACTCATCAGGTAGGGTATTCCGGTCGCAATGTGAACCGCCCGGCTGTAGATTTGTGCCATGGCAGTTATATGTAACCGGATTAGAGCGCGTGATGCGTGCGCATGCAAGTGGGAGGCACTGAATTTACAGGATAAATCCAGACGCTCACATGAATTTGATCAAAGTAGCGGCGTAAAGATGCGCGATATGATGACAAGACCCGACAAAGGACAATCAATAACGAAATTTAAAAAGTTGAGATATGGATGCGTCAAAGTCTTGCAAAACCAAGCCAAATCTCTATAACCGCTTTCTGACATGGGCGCATAGCTCAGCGGGAGAGCACCTCGGTGACATCGAGGGGGTCGTAGGTTCAATCCCTACTGCGCCCACCATGTTAAAACCCTCGGGAAACCGGGGGTTTTTGCTTTTCTGGCCAACTCTTCACAAAACTAACTCAATCTGTATTTTCACACTCTACCTTTAAAATATAGCTGAGGTCGCTAGAGCTTAGAGGCTCTGATGCGGCTTTCCTGCAAAGTGATTATTGTGAATTCATCTAAATTTCTTGCATAAGATATAGTCTAAATTTTATTTGAGTCCGTATGAAGGTATGTGTTTTTAAATTTTAAAATATTAAAAAAGGTTACGGTACCTTGATAAAAGAAAATGATCCGATCGTTCGTCGATGTTTTGCCTCATATGTACTTGTTTGCGTATACCTGATTGCCAGTTTGCATGTGGCGCCTGCCTTCGGCCAAGAGCCCGAAAGCAAGCCAAGCAAATCAGATGACTGGACATTCACGCTTGGGGCCGGGGTTGCATACTCTTCGGACTATGAAGGCTCAAACGATTACGATATCAAGCCACTTCCGTTGGTTGAGGTCTCATGGCGGGATGTCGTGAAAATTGGAAGCCTAAGTGGCCCGCCATCAGTGTCTTTTAAATTTTTAGAAGTCCAAGGACCGAAGCCAAAAGATCGTCTCAAGTTTACGGCGTCTCTTGGTTATGTGGGGGGGCGTGATCAAGATGATAACGACGCACTCCTGGGGCTAGGTGATATAGACGGTGGTGCAACTGCCAAGTTGGCTGTTGATTACCAAGCCCAAGACTTTGGTATGGCACTTTCTATTGGGCACGACTTGGCAAGTGACCGCGAAGGCACAACATTGAATACATCTGTCCGTTATGGCTTTGACTTAGGCTCTGCTCGTACCCGATTGACCTTGGGTGCATCGAGTACCTGGGCTGACGGCAATTATATGGAAAACATTTTTGGAATTACCTCTACGCAAGCTGGCCGTTCGAACCTTGGATATCGAGTGTATGAAGCAGAGGCGGGCATTAAGGACGTTGGTGCATCGTTATCACTTCGGCACTTCCTGACGCGTAATGTTGGTATTACAACGCGGCTTGGTTACACGCAATTGTTAGGAGATGCGGCTGACAGCCCAATCGTCAGTGGTCAGGGTGATGCGGGTCAATTTTCAGGTCTCTTTGCCATAAGCTATAGATGGTAATTTTTGAACGCAGTTCTTTTCCAATTGCGCAGCCATTACAGCCAACCTTTTCCCAACGCACCGTCGTAAATCAGTTTAATACCAGCGACGAACAGTAAGATGTAGCAAACCTTATAAAAGGTCTCCGCATCGATATATTTGATCAGTTTCCAGCCAATCCATACACCGAGCGGGACTGCGGGCATCAGGACCAAGCTTGTATTTAGGTTATCTGTTGAGAACTGCCCCAGCCAAAGATAGGGCCAGATCTTCACCTGATTGACGATAAAGAAAAAATAAACGTTAGTGCCGACAAACACCCGTTTGTCGAGACGTTGCGGTAGTAGAAACATCTTCACCGGGCCGCCGCCAGCATGGGCGACAAAGCTGGTAAATCCGGCAAGTGCACCACAAACGGCACCAAACAAACGGCCCCAGCGCGTTTCAGAACTCACGGGCGCCTGTTGAACGAAATAGGTCAGTGCAAAAAACAGCGATAGCCCACCTAACATCAACCGAATCGCATTGTCATCAAGATGGCTGAACGTGAGTGCCCCGATGCTGATGCCGATAACGGCGCCCGGCAACACCGCGAGTAGATTGTTACGATGGAACTCCTTGCGATAGCCCCAGATATTGAACAAATCGATGGCGCACAGAATGGGCAGCATGATCGCCGCGGCGGCAACTGGCGAAATGAAAACCGCCATGATTGGAACGGAAAGCTGCCCCAATCCGCCACCGAGACCACTTTTCGAAATGCCGGTGATGAGCACAGCGAAAAGGGCGGCGGCAATGAAGACCGGATCAAAAGTCATTTCGAACAAGGGATGGGGCTTTCTGGGTCAGATTATGAGTTAGGTTTTCTGGCTGAGTGGCATATACGTGAGAACTTCGAAGCTTATATTATTTCTTTGTCACAGCTAGGGTCAATAACGGACGAATGACATCAAGTCTGGATTACCGAAGAAAGCAGATGTCCTTGATCAATAATGCATTCTTGCGGCGAAGCCTCCCGTCGCATTTAAGTCAGTAAAACCTGTTGCTCGTCAAAACACGGCGTGTTGATACATTGCTGAGAACGACGCATCATGTGTCGACTTTTTGTTTAAGGCGCGCGGAAGATCAGGTCTGAAGTCTCCGCAATTTCATAATAATCAAAAGGCGTAAGGGAGGAACCCAATGGATTTCCAGCTAAAAGATAAAGTCGCTTTTATTACGGGTGGCAGTCGCGGTATCGGTCGGGCGATGGCCCTTATGTTTGCAGATCATGGAGCGAACATTGTGATCTGCGGGCGGACAAAAGAAAGCCTGGATCAAACAGTTCAAGACTTGAAAGCCAAAGGTGTAAAGGCTTGGGGGTTCCAAACGGACGTTAGCCGGATGGATGACGTCGAACGCTTTGTCTCGGATGCGATGAAAGCTGCGGGGCAGGTTGATATCCTGGTCAACAATGCAGTGACGTCCACAAGTGCGCCTTTTGATCAACTGACGGACGATGAATTTCGCTACCATATCGACGTGAAGTTGATGGCTTATATTCGCATTGCCCGTCTTGTTTTGCCCCATATGAAACGTCAGGGCAGCGGGCGAATCGTTAATGTTGGCGGCATGACGGCACGTATTGTGGCCCCCCTTAGAATGACAAACGGCGTTACAAATGCGGGCGTGGCAAACTTCACGAAGCAGTTTGCTGATTATACGGCTCGCCATAACGTCACGGTCAACTGCGTCCATCCCGGCTATACAGCGACGGAGCGGGTCACTCAAATATTTGAGAGTGAAGCGAAACAAACCGGCACAGATATCGATACGATTATAGAAAACCGTACAGACGATATTCCTTTAGGGAAATTGATACAGCCAGAGGACATCGCAGCAGCTGCGCTTTTCTTCTGTTCGCCACTTGCGAACATGGTGACGGGGCAATGTATCGCGGTCGACGGCGGTTCTGGACAATCCGTGAATTACTGACACAGCATCATCCATGCGAAAGGCGTTGATAGTGATAAAGCTGGCAACCCTTTGCATCTACATTAGGTCTTCATGACATTGAATATATGGCGAAGAGCATCATATCTATATAGTTGATGCCTTTGAAATGTATTGGGGAACCTGATGTCCGGAATATTAAGTGGCCTTCGAATTGTCGAAGCATCGGCTTTTGTTGCCATGCCTTACGCAGGCCTCGTGCTTGCGGAAATGGGCGCTGATGTTATTCGGATTGATCCAGTGGCTGGTGGTCTGGATGCACAAAGGTGGCCGCTTGCCCCTTCAGGACAGAGCTTATATTGGGGCGGATTGAACAAGGGTAAAAAGTCTATACTCCTCGACGTTCGCCAGCCTCGTGGTCGCGAGATCGCACATCAATTGATGACGAAACCCGGCGACAATGCTGGCATTGTAATTTCCAATCTTCCTGCGCGAGGCTGGCTCGACTTCGACGTACTTAAAGCCCTGCGTTCCGATCTTATCATGATAAATTTACTTGGTAATCGCGACGGTTCTGTTGCACTGGATTATACCGTTAATGCAGCGGCTGGGTTTCCACTGGCGCAGGCACCAAAGGGGCATGACCGGCCGGTCAATAGTCTGCTTCCCGCATGGGATCTGATTGCAGGTATGTCTGCATCGAACGGTGTGCTTGCTGCTGAACGCCATCGACGAAATACGGGCGAGGGGCAGTTCATTCAACTCGCACTTTCAGACGTTGCATTTCATGCGATGAGTGCGCTCGGATTTACGGCTGAAGTTGAAGTGAATAAGGACAAACGGCCGCAAGTTGGAAACAGCGTTTACGGCACTTTCTCGTATGACTTTGCAACGAAGGATATGCGCCGCATGGTCATTACGGCCTTTACGCCGCGACATTGGAAGAACCTCGTCACGGCACTAAAGATCGAAAATGAAGTACGTGCGCTTGAAGATAAGAACGGCCTTGATTTAGCCCTCGAGGCGGATCGTTGGGCTGCACGTGATGATATTATATCGGCCGTTGCCCCACGTGTTGGAGCATTGACCTTTGAGGACGCACGCAATCTCCTTGATGAACACGGCGTATGCTGGGGACCATATCAAACCTTCTGGGAAGCAGTGCATGAAGACCCAAGACTTTCCGAGGACAATCCGATGTTTCAGCGCATGTCGCACCCTGAACGCGGCAAATATTTAACGCCCGGGAGTGTGCTGGACTTCTCTGGATTTGAGCGTGCAGAGCCAGGTCTGGCACCGACCCATGGCGAGCACACCGAAGAAATTCTTTTTGATGAGCTATCCCTAAGCCAGCGCGAAATTGGCGAATTGATCGACCAGAAAATTGTCGCGATAGGCAATTCAAAAAGCTGATTGTTTTTTTTAAATAGAGAGCCCCGCGGTTTTAGTCTCCAGGTATTCCATGATCCCTGGTTTGCCACCTTCACGGCCGAGGCCGCTATCTTTCATGCCACCAAAGGGCGCTGCCGCTGACGTTGGATTAATATCGTTAATACCGATGATACCAAAGCGGAGTCCTTCGAACATATGCATCGCACGCCCTAAATTCTGGGTATAAACGTATGCTGCGAGGCCGTACGTCGTATCATTGGCCATCGCCAGGGCATCGTCATTGTCGTCGTATTTAATAATCGGTGCGACAGGACCAAATGTTTCCTCGCGGTAGATCAACATATCGGGTGTGACATCTGCCAGAACGGTCGGGGCATAAAAATGACCGTCCGCAAGACGGCCTTCTGTTAATTGCATGCCGCCGGTGATCAGCTTTGCACCTTTTTCAACAGCATCTGTTACCTGTCGATTTACTTTGTCGATGGCGGCCTGGTTGATTAAGGGACCGATACTGACGCCGTCTTCAAATCCAGATCCAGTCTTCATTTTCGCGACCCGTGTGCTGAGCGTATCAATAAAGGCGTCGTAGGCGGACGTATGTACAAGAAACCGATTAGGACTTATGCAGGCCTGTCCTGTGTTTAGGAATTTGACCAACGACGCGCCTTTGGCTGCGTGAACCGGGTCAGCGTCCTCACAAACGATGAAAGGCGCATGCCCTCCAAGTTCTAATGAAATGCGTTTCATGTGCGCACCGGCCTGGCAAGCCAGCATCTTTCCGACGGCCGTTGATCCTGTGAACGTAATCTTTGCCACTGTCGGGTTAGTTGTGAATTCTTCACCAATTGGCTTTGGATCTTTGGCCGTCACAAGATTGACGACGCCATTTGGGATGTTGGCTTCCTTAAAAATTTTAAACATCTCGATGGCACATAATGGCGTGGCCTCAGCTGGCTTCAGCACAATACAACACCCTGCCGCCAGGGCTGGGGCAATCTTTCGCGTGATCATTGAAATGGGGTAATTCCAGGGCGTCACTGCCGCCACCACACCAACGGCCTGATGCAAGACCATAAAGCGTTGATCAGGCCTGGCAGACGGTAAAATCTCGCCGTTGATACGTTTGGCTTCCTCGGCGTACCACAATAAAAAATCAGCAGCGTATTGAACTTCGTTGCGGGCTGCCTTGAGCGGCTTACCTTGCTCAATGGTCATGATCTCGGCTAACACATCCTTGCGCGATAACATGATCCTATGAGCATTCGTCAGAAACGTTGCCCGCTGATAGGCGGTTGATTTTGACCATGATGGAAATGCAGAACCTGCAGCGTCAATCGCCAAGCGTGCATCGATTTCTGTACCGTCGGCAACGTTGGCAATTTTTTTGCCATTCGCTGGATTGAAAACATCAAATGTCGCATTTGATTTGGGCGTACACCATGCGCCATTAATATACATTTCGTTGATCTTTCATCATGTCGGTTTGCAGATTTTAAACTGGAATAAAGCTAGACTGCCAATACTCAATGTAAAAGCATAACGCATACTATTTTGAAAAATGTACATTTTGATGTGCCGGGTAGGCCTCGCAAATGCATTATCAATTTATCGTCCTTGGGAATTCCGGTGATATCGATATCGACCGAATTCTCTGATGGCTCTTGCACTCTAATCCTATTCAAAACCCTATAGCTAATCTTGAAATTCTTTCGAGCACATGTCCTCATGGTTGTGGTGTGTTCACAATTTGAGATACACTGATAGCCTTTAGTTTCTTGGTAAACTCATTAGGCGAGACTTTTAAAATTTGGATAAGACCGAATACCACGAAGACATCTCTAAACCGACTGACGTCGAGCTTCCCCCTGAGATGGCGGCAGTTTTTGCTTATTGGCAGTCATTGCGGGCAGGTCGCGTTGCGCCAGTTTGGCGCGAGTTTGATTTCTTCGCCTTGCCCTCGCACCTCATTCCCTGGTGTGCCGTAGTTGATGTGACTTACGATCCGATAGAATTCACGTATCGATTTTTGGCTCAAACCGGGTGCGTATTCAACGGGCAGATTACACCAAGCACCGGGTCAGTGAGGTCACGCCTGACTATTTGGCAAAGAAAGTGGCTGGAGATTATATGGTTTTGGTCGATGCATTCGAACCTAAATTCTTTCGAACGACGCGAAAAAGCACTGTAAATTCAGCGCGCAAATTAGAGTATCACTTTATCCGCATGCCTTTCAGCAATGATGGGGTACATGTGGATCAAATCCTGTCCTTTGGGTATTTCGAAGATTCATAGATAAAAGAGATGCACGAATTCTTCGACCGCGAAACCTGACCCGCAACAGAAAACTGGGCCCAGAGAATGAACCCGGAGCCCGGCCTATTATTCAATGTATGTGTATTATAACGTACGTGTTTTACCTGGCTCCATGACAACGACGCCTGTCTTAAAATCTCCTAAAGCGGTTTTGAATTCTTCTGGTGTTCCCTTAAGAGGTAGGAATGTGCCGTAATGCATTGGGACAACGGTTTTGGTCTTAAGAAGATTCTTCACCGTATAAGCTGCCTGGCGAACTATTAAACTTCTGCAACGATCGTTTGCGCGGCACTGAGTGCAACAAAAGCGAGCGCCATCGCGCCCGTGCGCAGATAAGCTTTCAACATTGCTGTTTACCTTTGGCGTATCGCGCTATTGACGGGCGCATTCTAAATTAAAAATGGGTGCAAGTCGTGCTTACTGAGTATCGTGAGAATCTTAAAATTAATAACAATGTAGCAAACGGTCAAATACGGTAGAAGGATCAACTCTTCTTAAATTTAAGGCATCTTTTTGGAAACGATAAGAAGACCGTTGTGCCTTTGCCAAGCTCGCTTTCCAATCGCATCTTGATACCATATACTTCGGCATAGCTTTGGTTAATCATGACAAAACGTGATTGCTTATCTTTGAAATAAATTGGGGCTGGCGAATTATTCAGCAGCGTTGCGATCTGGGCTTCGCTGATGCGTAAGGCTTCGAGGGTTCTATGCTCGCTATCAATGTCAGTGATCATCCCAGCCATACGGACCAATCGTCCATCGTCATCAGTAATGGATTGACCGACAACGTGGAACCAACGATATCGACCATCAGGCATCATAAATCGATGTTCGATATCATAAGGAACAGAACTGTCAGCGATATGAGCCTGAAGCATCTGACGATGTTTAGCGTAGTCATCTTCATGGATCAGCGCATTGATCTCTTTGATCGTCACTCTGTTGGCCTTATCTTGATCCCAGCCAACAAGACGTGCAAAAGCAGGAGAGATGTACATGCCGTTGGTCTCTAGATGCCAATCCCGGATGCCTGCATGTCTTGATGCCAGGCCGTAGCGTTCTTCACTTTCTGCGAGGTGGCGTTCGTATTCCTGTCTTTCTGTTATGTCTGTATAAACTGTGGCGATACCCATCTCGCCATCAGGAAGTGACAGTAAAAATTTATTAACAAGCCAGCATTTAGTCGACCCATCTGATCTCTCAAAATTTACCAGATGCAACGTGGTCTTCTTGGTTTCTAAAATAAGCGCGTCGGATTTGGTGACCTGTCCATTAAAGTGATCGCATAATCATAAACTTTTGACCGCGATACCGGTATGCGAAAGATTGAGAACAGTAATGCGGCAGATACGACAGCCAGTAATGCTTCTTCGGTAATGGTGGCAATATTTCCTGCTGAAAGAATAGTCACGCCGCGCACAGCTAGTCCTGATGCCGCAACCGCTAAAGCAATGGCGAGCGCATTCTGACGATGCGGCTAGAATCTAATGATAGCCAGAATTGAAGCCCCAAAGCTGCGATAACGATTGCGGTGGTCACTGCGCTGTTAATTCCTTCGTTTCATAAATGGATAGATCAGACATCAACATTACTCAAAATTAATCGTTCGGAAATGCGCCGGTAATGTTGCATGTCGTAAGGTTTCATTTTGAACAACGAAACGTCACCCGACAAATACGAGGAAGATCAAAATGAATGCCAATAACTTACCAATCAAGAGTGTTAAGTCTAGTTCGCGCAAAAAATCTCCTCGTCACGCTTTATCCATCGCAAGCCTAAGTGTTGCCGCGCTTATGAGCGGCCTCGTTGCAGCCCCAGCGATGGCAGAACGTCCTGTAGACGTTACACCAAGCAAAACACTTAACCTTGCCCAGCCTGTCAGTTTCGCAGATGTTGCTGAGAAGGTTTCTCCAGCTGTTGTAAATATCCAAGTGACATCCCGAGCAAAGCCGATGATGACTGAAATGCAAGGAATGCCGGGCAACATGCGCGAATTTTTTGAGCGTTACTCGGGCAAGCCAGGCGCGCCAGATGCGCAGCCGCAAAACCGAGGAAAAGGCCAGAAAACAATGGGTGCAGGCTCTGGGTTTGTCGTGGATGCGGACGGATTCATCGTGACCAATGAACATGTCATTCATGATGCCGACGAGATCACCGTCACGTTTCAAGATGGCAAAACAGCCAAAGCACGCTTGATCGGTCAGGATGATAAGACGGATCTCGCATTGATAAAGATTGACGTTGAAAAGCCGATCCCGTTTGTACGATTTGGACAGTCAGATGCGGTACGCGTTGGAGACTGGATTTTGACCGTCGGGAATCCTTTTGGGCTTGGGCATTCGGTCAATGTTGGGATTGTGTCTGCACGCGGCAGAACAATTGGTGCCGGACCTTATGATGATTTCCTTCAGATTGATGCCCCGATCAACCGTGGCAATTCGGGCGGACCAGCTTTTGATCTTCATGGCAATGTTGTCGGCGTTAATGCTGCGATATTCTCTCCCAATGGCGGAAACGTAGGTATTGGATTTGCGATCCCATCCAAGATTGCTGAAAACGTTATTGCTGAATTGAAATCTAAAGGTGCCGTTGAACGCGGTTGGCTAGGTGTTTCGATACAGCCATTGAATAGTGATCTCGCCGATGGTTTAGGCTTATCCGACACAAATGGTGTCTTGGTCTCTGATGTGAACGAACAAGGCCCTGCTAAACAGGCAGGATTACTCGCTGGTGATGTCATTCTTTCGGTCGATGGCGAAGTGATCGAAAAACTTAAAGAATTACCACGGGTCATCGCAGATATTGATCCGGGTGCATCCAGCTCTATTACGATCTGGCGCGACGGTGAAGAAAAATCACTTGTGGTCAAGATTGGGACTTTGCCTGTTTCAGACAAAGTGGCGGCAGCCGTCATTGATGACAAGTCGGTCGAAGCAAAAGTTGGCTTGGCATTGAAAAAAATGGATGCAGACATTGCACGCCAACTTGGCCTGCCAAGTGACAGTAGAGGTGTCGTCGTCATGGACGTTCGGCCCGGAAGCCCCGCAGCCGAGAAAGGAATTCGCCCAGGCGACGTTCTAGCAAAGGTTGGTGGAAAAAATATTGATGCGCCGAAAGATCTCTCTGAGCGCATGATGAAAGCCCGTCTTGATGGCAAGAAATCGATCCTTGCCCTAATCAAACGCGGCGATACTCAACGGTTTATAGCTATCCCCGTGGGGGCTGCTTAACTGCCAGCCTCCTCCCCTGAGGGGCCGATCGTACCTCCCCCATGATCGGCCCCCTTTTTTTCTGCTTCAAATGGGTTGGCGCAGCCGGTGCATTGCCCTAATCATCAAATCAGAAGTAGGATTAAATCATGCGAATACTTATTGTTGAAGACGATACGGATGCTGCCACTTACATTGCCAAGGCACTTGGTGAGGCTGGTCACGTTGTGGATATGGCGGCGAACGGTGAGGATGCGCTGGAAATCGCCAGTGATTCTCATGAAGTCTTAATCGTCGACCGAATGATGCCAAAGCTCGATGGCATTCAGCTTGTCGAATACCTTCGTGGCGATGGTGTTGTCACGCCTGTTTTATTTCTCAGTGCCTTGGGTAAGGTAGACGACCGTGTTGAAGGTCTTCGTGCGGGCGGCGATGATTATCTTGTGAAGCCTTTTGCGATGGCAGAATTGATCGCACGGGTTGAGGCGCTTGGACGTCGCAAAGGCACACCTGAAACACAAACCAAACTTGTATGTGGTGATCTCGAAATGGATTTGATCACGCGTGATGTTCGCCGTGGGGAAAGTAAAATCGATCTCCAACCTCGAGAGTTTAAATTGCTCGAATATTTGATGCGTAATGCTTCACGTGTTGTGACCAGGACCATGCTTTTGGAAAACGTGTGGGGATATCATTTTGATCCTCAAACCAATGTCATTGATGTGCATATTTCCAGACTGCGCGGCAAAATCGACAAAGGCTTCGATAAGCCATTGCTTGAGACGGTTCGTGGTGCTGGGTACCGCTTGAATGCGGCTGATTAATACACGCCTCATTCGGACGTCATGGTTTCGCATGGCGCTTGGGTATGCGATCCTGCTGATTATCTCAGTCTCAGTTTTATTTGGTTTGTTGTATTGGAATACAGCTGTCTTCGTCGCAGAGCAGACAGAAGAAACGATCGAAGTCGAGATTTCCGGCCTTGCCGAACATTATCAAAAAGCGGGTATCGTTGGCTTAAGCGATGTCATCCGGGACCGCTCACAAGGTCAACGCTTAAGTCTGTACTTACTGACGGATCAAAATCGCAGACCGCTTGCTGGGAACTTGAACTCCTGGCCGACAGCCTCAAGGCCGGGCGACTGGATCGACTTCGAATATCAACGACCTATAGGTAGCCGTATTGTCGAGCACCGCGCCCATGCGCGCCATTTCGTTTTGCCGGGCGGGTTTAATCTGCTCGTGGGGTACGATGTGCAGGATCAAGTCAGGCTTGAGCAGCGAATGCGGGGCTCAATGATCTGGATCGGCGCGTTAGCTCTGTTCTTAGGGTTAGCGGGTGGATTGTTAATGGCCCGTCACTGGCTGCGTCGGATCGATAGCGTGAACAAGACGGCCCGAGAGATTATGGACGGCGACATGTCCCGGCGTATGCAATTAAGCGGCTCGGATGATGAGCTTGATCAATTAGCCCGAAACCTGAATGCAATGCTGGACCGGATTGAGGCATTGATGGCTGGATTACGCCAAGTCACAGACAATATCGCTCATGATTTGCGCTCACCATTAAATCGACTGCGCAGTCGCCTCGAAGTAACAATAATGGAAGATCCGGATAAGGGGACGTATCGGGCTGCACTTATTGATACGATGGGTGAAGCCGATGACCTACTTAAAACATTCAATGCTTTGTTATTGATTGGCGAAGCTGAGTCAGGCCTGGATTGGTCCAAGCTTGAGGCCGTCGATCTATCAATCCACACGAATGACGTTGTTGAATTGTATGAACCTGCAGCTGATGAAGCAGGGATATCGCTTCGCGCTCATATTACCTCGGACATATTCGTGCGCGGAAACCCAAACCTGATATCGCAGGCGATTGTGAACCTGCTTGATAATGCCCTGAAGTACACACCAAGTGGCGGCACGGTTGATGTGTCTGTGGGTGTTGATGATGTTGGTGACGCGTACTTTGAGGTTGCTGATAGTGGTCCTGGCATCCCTGAAGACGAACATACGAATGTTCTTGATCGATTTGTGCGCCTGGAAGGGAGTCGGTCCACCGTCGGCAGTGGGCTTGGATTATCACTGGTTTCCGCCGTTGCGAAATTGCACCAAGCGCGTCTGGTGTTAAAAGGCAACGAGCCCGGCCTGGCTGTGCGAATGGCGTTCCCGCGTCTCCTCAGCGCTTAACTTTATATCCTATTTTTTGAGCTGCCGTTCCCGGAAGGCCAGGAATACGGCGCCCATAATAATGATGCATGCGCCCAAGATGCTTAATGGTTCAGGTACAACGTCAAATATGCCAAAGTCATAAGCTGCGGCGAAGACCAAGGTCGCATAAAAGAAAGGGATTACATAACTGGCATCCGCACACTTCATTGCCAGAATGAAGAATGTTTGTGCGGTCACCATTATTAATCCGAGCGCGACCAGCAATATCCATTGATCGTTTGATGGGGTCACCCAAAAGAAGCTCGCGGCTGTTACTGCAAGTGTTGCGCCGAATGCATTGTTCACAAATAGAATTCTGATAGTGCGCTCTTTGCCGCTGAGACGTTTGATAATGATGGCTTCAAGACCCATCAGCAGAGCTGCTAAAAGTGCTAATAATGCAGCGGCTTGAAAAGCGGATGTGCCGGGCCTGATTAAGATGAGGGCACCTAAGAGTGAAATTACAGCAGCAGACCATCGTACTTTGCCGACACGTTCGCCTAACAGGGGGATCGCTAAAAGCATAGTGGCTATTGGATTGAGAAAGCTGATCGCGGTGGCTTCGGCAAGCGGCATCTGTGTTGCTGCGGCAAACATCCAACTGACACCAAGCCAGCCTGCGAGGGACCGCAAGAAATGATCTCGCCAAGGTGTATTTTCAAACCGCAATTTCATCGCCGGGGCGACAATGCAAAGGGCCATGAATGCGAAAACAAACCTCCCGGCGCTGATCTGTAAGGGATGCAAAGGATCACCTGCCAGCTCGTTGCCTAATATCTTTGCCAGCATTGAGGTTGCGGCAACGAGTGCCGCTGCGATGAACATTAATAACGCACCTCGGAGAGGTAAGTGCACTGGCGAAGTGGTGGGTGTTACCATTTATGCATCATCGATTGAGATACAGACTTTACCAAAATGCACGCCTGATGCGACATATTGATAGGCATCAATTGTTTTATTGAGCGGGAACACTTTATCAATAACAGGATGCATTTTTGACACCTCAATAGCTTTACACATTTGCGCCATCGCATCCATGGGCCCAACCGTGACACCTTGCAGACGAACATCTCGGCTGATGATAAATGGTAGCAAGACATTGCCTGTGGTTGCGCCAGATAAAACACCAATAAGGCTAAGTGTTCCACCGGGGCGCACAGCGATCAGTGACTGCTTCATGGTCTCGGTGCCGCCAAGTTCAATTACATTGTCGATACCATCACCACCGGCCCAATCCTTTGCGGCCTGACCCCATTCTGTATTGGTTGAATAATTAATCCCGTGATCTGCACCTAGCGCCTTTGCCCGCTCAAGTTTTGCATCTGATGATGAGGTGATCGCGACTCGTGCGCCGAGGATCTTCGCAAACTGCAAAGCAAACAGCGATACGCCGCCAGTCCCTTGGGTCAAGATCACATCGCCAGATTGAGCCTGTCCGTGTCGGACAATCGCAGACCATGCGGTGAGGCCCGCACAGGTCAGACTTGCGGCTTCAGCGTCAGACAGGTGGTCTGGTGTATGGACGAGGCCAGATGCCGGGATCACACAGTATTCCTGCAGCATGCCGTCAACGGCGCGGCCCCTATCGCTCTCCATCGCGTGTTCGGTGGCTGTTCCTGCGGGCCAGTCTTGAAAAAAACAGGCTGTCACCCGATCACCTTCATTGAATTGATGAACGTTCGCCCCGAGTTTCGCAACGGTGCCCGCCCCATCGGATAGTGGCACCAGGCCTTGTTGTTTCTGTCGCGAGCGGTAACCGCCCTTAGCTATAAGAAGGTCCCGGTAGTTTAATGATGCAGCACCCATTTTCACGAGGACTTCGCCGGGGCCAGGCTCGGGGGTTGGTCGATCAATCACGGCGATTGCGTTGAAGCCGGTTGTTTCTGCGAATGCCATCGCGCGCATTTTGGGGGTCTCTTTCTATGATTAAAGTAACATAAAAACGCGCATTGAGAGAATTGGCAAGACGTGAGGCTGGATGCATTGGATGGATGTAGATATTTGGCTCCAAAAAATGTGATCTCAGTCAATGTTGACCAGATGTATGCTCAGCGTCGATAATTTTGTAATGGAAACCACGACAGACAATCAAAAAACTAATGCCAAAAAAAATTCAGAATCAACATGCGATGAGATTGAATCATCGCACGTTTTGAATTCGGTGCAACTTGGCGAGGCGATCGCCAATTTGAATGATGGTATTGCTGTCTACAGGCCTGATGGCCATCTTGAATTTTACAATGAGAGTTTCCGTCTCATCAATGGATACTCAGAATCTACCCTGAAATTTGGTGTTGTGACGTATGATGAACTTGGTCAATTGGATGAGGAAAGTGAGATTGTTGCGCACAAACCATTGATCTTTGAACAGCGTATTGTCCAACTTCGTAAGGACGGTAACAACGTCACTTTGCAAGAATATGAAGGGCGCATATATGAGCGCTATCAGTCGCCAATACCTGCAGGGGGCATCATTATCCTCATTACAGATATTACCGAGCATCACCGACTAAAACTTATTCAGAGCACTCGAAATAATGTACTGGAACTTCTGGCCAGAGGATGTGCGTTGGATAAGATTCTGACCACTCTTATCCAAAATAGTGAAGCTCTTTTTCCAGAAATGCTTGGTTCTGTTTTGTTGATGGACTAAACAAGTACGTGGTTCCAGATTGGTGCCGGGCCAAGTTTACCGCAATCGTATCTTTAAGCATGCGAAGGCATTGAAATCGGTGATGGCGTCGGCTCTTGTGGTACAGCTGCCTCTCTAAGAGAACGGGTTATTGTAAGCGATATTTCGACTCACGCATATTGAAAAAATTTACGTGTTCTCGCCATGAGAGCCGGTTTGATGGCATGCTGGTCGCAACCGATATTTTCGTCCAATGGCAACTTACTCGGTACTTTTGCCATGTATTATAATGAAGTGCGCGAACCAACCGATGACGAGCTAAGCTTCATTCATGATGCGGCTAACTTAGCCGGAATTGCGATTGAGACTCATGAGAAAGAGAAAGCGCTTTTCACTGCCGTAAATAATGCAGAAAAGGCGACTCAAGCGAAGTCAGAATTTTTGGCGACGATGAGACACGAATTACGCACACCGCTCAACGCTATCCTAGGATTTAGTGATTTGCTCCGTGGCCATTATCTGGGTCCGCTTGAGCCTGAGAGATATCAAGTCTATGCCGCGGACATTCATCGTAGCGGGCGTCATTTACTTGAATTGATCAATGATGTTCTGGATATTTCAGAATTTGAAGCAGGGAAACGTGCGCTAAACAGAGAGCAGATTAGCTTCGATGAAGTGATGGATGATTGCTTCAGGAATTTTGTGCCGCAAGCGACTGCAGATAACATAGATTTGTCTTATGAGATCGCTAGAAACTTACCAGATTTATATGCCGACAAACGATCTATCATTCAGATCATTCTGAACCTTGTTTCAAATTCTCTAAACTTCAGCCCGCCTGATAGCGCAATTATTTTTTCAATCTCAACAGTAGGTAACCGAATTGCCTTAAAGGTAAAGGATGCCGGGTTTAGAATTTCTGATGATGTCCTGTCGGGTATAACTGAACCGTTTGTACAGGGGCATAGCAATCCTCTGATTACTCAGAAAGGAACGGGCCTTGGGTAGTCTATTGTTAAACTGTTGGTTGATAGCCAGGACGGTGAAATGAATATCGAAAGTACTGTAGATGTTGGAACAACAGTCACTATATCGCTTCCCTTTAGCGCGCAAGAAAGCGAGAGCCAAGAAAAGAAGCCTGAAGACTTTCCACCAGGACATGGTGCGCGGAACAGCGTTTCACCATGATGATGTAAATTAATCCAAATTCGATCTTTGCCATCCAGCCAATCATAAATCCACGCATCCTGTGGTGGGCATGCAAGTTTCAAGTACGATTACTTGAAGCGTTCCTTACGCGTGCGGATGACTTCTGCATGATCGAAGCGTGGCACATGAACGTCGACGACAAGGTTATTATCTAGACCAATATACGTTTTCGTCGCACGCCAGCCTTGGCGAGGCGGGTTTTCATCAACGTAGTTCTGGACGGCAACAGCTGCAACTTCCAGCGCATCTTCTTGTGACATCTTTTCAGTGAACTGGGTCAGGGCTAAAAGTCCTGCACCCGGTATCATGAGTGTAATAAGAAGGCTCATTGTGAACCATTTTTTTGAGGCAATTAAATCTTTGTATAACATGATAGATTCCCTTTCCCTTCGTTAGCGCCGCTGCCTCTTGGGTGTTAGTCCCCGTTGGAGGTCGGTTGCTTTGCGTCTCGTCGTCACCGACGGTTTGCCTGTTCGTGAGATAAGGGGATATCCCGATCTTTGATGATACTATATATAGCTCAGGTATAAATAAGTCGCTGTGCAAATTATCACAAGAAGCCGGAAAAGTTAATTTTGTAATGCGTTGAAAATAATAGATAATTTTAAGTTAATTAGAAAAACATGAAGTTTATATGGTTAAATAAGTATTACCTTGGCCCTATCTAGACCTAGACTATCACTTTTGCGATTCGCGCCACGACTTCCTCTGCATCATTTACATCATGATAAAGGTATGGGCTGAGGCGCAATGCGCCGCCACGGGCATTAATATAGACGTTTTTAGCTTGTAAGCGGTCGAGGATATCATCTGAAAACCCACCATCTTTACGTACGCCAATAATATGCGGGCAACGGAATTTCGTATCAGCCACATTTAGGCCAAGTGATTGCACGCCGGTTGCAATCGCATCTGTGATGGGGGCGAGGTAGGCCCCGATCCTGTCTGCGCCCCAGGCGTCAATCTGGATCAAGGACTGCTGGATTATCGGCAGAGTGATAAGATTAAGTGTCTGTCCAACGTCGAACCGTCTGGCACCTTTGGTGTATTCCATGCCGTAACCGGAACCGCCGGTAATGCTTGCGACACCACCATGATTAAACAAATGGTCTTCTAGAGGGCGGCCTTCTTGATGTTTTGGGGCGGCATAAAAGAATGACAGACCATAAGGGCCCAACAGCCATTTGTAGGCGGCGCAGATGACATAATCAGCTTGGATGGCATTCACATCAAACTTGGCGACGCCTATCCACTGCGTTGCATCAATCACAAAGGTTGCGTCGACAGCCTTGAGGGCAGCACCGATAGGTTCCAGGTCAACGATGCTGCCATCTGTCCAATGACAAGGTGGCAAAGCGGCCATAGAGGTTCGCTCATCGATTTGATCCAGGATAGCGCGGGTCCAATTGCCATCTTTGGGGCGGGGCACCATGACGGCTTCAGCGCCAGTTTCTTTTGCGAGGTGGAGCCAGGCATACACGTTCGATGGAAATTGTCCTTCGATCATCAAAATACGTGAGCCAGCGGCCGGTTTTATATTTTTTGCGGCTGTACTAATGCCATAAGCTGCAGAAGGATGAATGGCGATATCATCGCTTGTCGCCCCAATCAAACCGGCAAAGCGGCTTCGAATATCTTCGGCACCTGCGTAAGATGCAGCGTCGTTGATCTTGTAAGGTTGCCCCTTGGCACCAACGCCAATGCGGCCTGCCTCCATACTTGATTTCAACAGTGTTGATTTAGATGCCGTCATCATTGTGATAACATCGGCTTCGACTTCAAAGTGATCGCGCTGACATGTCAGTGGCTGATTTTGATTTTCCATCTTTCCATCATGCAAGTTATTGTAATCCTGTCTAGTTCACAGCTACAATGAAGATTGTAATCATGACAAAATTAAACTGCCCCCCCCAAAGAAACGAATGACGCTGGAAACCTGCGGCGAATTGGCGTTGAGATCGAGTTTGGTGGATTGAACGTTGATAAGGCTGCTGAGCTTGTGCAGGCAGTCTTCGGCGGTGAAGTGGTTGTCAAAGGCGCGCATTTGCGTGCCGTTATGAATACAGAAATTGGTGATTTTGGTGTCGAGCTCGACGCTCAATCAGTGCATCCCACGGATGATGCGAGTGATGTGGAGCGAGACGTCCGGCGAATTATGGGCGATGTCTCAAGTGCGTTTGTACTGACCGAGATTGTTGGCCCTCCAGCGGGTCATCACTCGCTCACAGATTTTGATGTATTGACTGGTAAATTGCGAGAGGCGAGGGCTAAAGGCACGTCTGATGGTTTGAGCTATGCATTTGGTATGCAGTTGAATTCAGAAGTGCCATCTCTGGCAGCTGAGGATATTCTGCGAATTATGCAAGCTTATGTCCTGCTATCTCCATTGTTACGACGTCGTATTGGCGTTGATCTTTTGCGGCAGGCATTGCCGTATGTTGATCCTTATCCAATGGCGTATAGGCAGAAAATACTGGTGTCCGATTATGCACCGAACATCGATGCGCTGATCGATGACTATATTGAAAGCAATCCAACCCGAAATCGCGATCTCGATATGTTGCCACTGTTTGTGTTTCTGGATGAAGATCGTGTCCGCGCAAAGCTTGATGACCCGCTCATTAAGTCGCGACGGACTTATCATTACCGCTTACCTAATACGGATTTTCATAAACCGAATTGGGGTGTCGTTCTCGAATGGAACCGTTGGGTGATGATTGAGCGCTTGGCTAATAATCAAAATCGATTACGTCGATTGGCTGATGATTATCTTGAGCAAAGCTCTATTGATTTTATTGATCGTGCATCGCGTAAAATGCAGGAATGGTTTGACGAGATATTCGACTAATCTGCTTGAGCTTTAGCGGCCTGACTTTTGATCTTGTGTTCGCGTATCGTGATATAGGCTGTGCTTGAGAAAATCAGCGCACCACCAAGCCACACAAAAATATCTGGGACCTCAGCAAAAAAGAGGTAGCCGGTAATGGACACCCAGATCAGCCGAACAAAATCGAATGGCATGACGACGTGTGTTTCCGCATGTCGCAAGGCTTGTGCGACAGCCATTTGACCACACCCACCCAAAAAACCCAGAAATGCCAGCCAGGCGAAATCTGTCAGACTTGGCCAGGACCAAACGAAAAGGGCAGGGATTAAAGCTAATGGCGCCATCACCAAAGACATATAGGTGGTGATCGTAACGGAAGATTCGGTGCGGCTGAGCGTTTTGATAATGATCACGCAGGCACCCCAGAATATCGTCGCAACCAATACCAAGATGTAACCGGTGCTGATTTCTGCGAATCCAGGCCGCAATACGATCAATGTTCCAATGAAACCGGCCATAATCGCGGCGACACGCCGCCAGCCAAGCTTCTCTTTGAGGATAACCACAGCCAATAGCGTTGCAAATAATGGCGCTGTGAAGGAAAGCGCCGTGACGTCAGCGATGGGAGCCAGACTAAGAGCTGTGAAAAAGCATACCATTGCGCCAAAATTCAACACGCCTCTAAGTGTAAGAAGCCCAAGCTTGGTCGTTTTTAATGGTGCCAGGCCATCTCGAACAAAGAATGGAATGACAACGATCAGGGCGAAAAATAGCCGGAAGAACACGACCACAAACGGATGTACGGTTTCAGAAACATGATGGATTGTCGTGTGCATGAGGGCCAAACACACGGTTGACCCCAACATCCACATGATCCCACGCAGGTTATCCGTTGTGGGCTTTGTGGATGCCGCGACGTCCTGTACGCCGGGCGATGGGTCTGGCATGTGGGGTCCTCCTGGAAGTGAACGCGAGCATAAACCACACCAATGACGATGCAACCTGTGCTATCAATAGATTTCTGGTGGTAAAATGATAGTTTGGCCGTTGACAGCCCCGGACCAGGACCGTATGTTCCGCCCGCTTACGTCTCTTGGGATGTCTGAGGGACAGCACAGTATTTATATCCGAGGATCGAGTTATGAAAGTTAGAAACTCGTTGAAGTCGGCCAAACTGCGTGAAAAAGGCTGCCGAATTGTGCGCCGCCGCGGTCGGGTCTACGTCATCAACAAACGCAATCCACGTTTTAAAGCTCGTCAGGGCTGATTCTTTCTGAATAACGATTATTCGGCCGCGCCCGTGCTGACACGGGTGCGGTTTTCGTTTTTCTGCCTTTTGGCACTTTCCCATTGATGAATTGATATCGCAACAATTAATCCTGCAACGTGAATTGCCGGAATGTTGGCGCTCGACTACGGTTTATCTGGTATATAAAAGGCATTCGGGGTAAATCATGGTAACTGCATCATCAGATCAGGTTTCTCCTTGGCGGACACCAATGGTGGTTCTGCTTGCGGGTGCGCTTGTGGTTCTTGTCGTATTTGGCCTTCGTGCCAGCTTTGCCTTGTTCTTAAAGCCGATGAGCCTTGATTTAGGATGGGGCCGCGAGGTCTTTGCCTTAGCCATGGCGACGCAGAATCTGATGTGGGGTGTTGCCCAGCCATTCGCGAGTGCGATCGCTGAAAAGTGGGGCGCTGGTCGCGTTATTGCAGGTGGCGGCATTCTTTATGGCATCGGTATCTATACGATGGCTCATGCGACAGACCCACTGACCCTTAATCTAACCGGTGGCGTGCTTATCGGTATGGCTCAGGCGGGTGGGGGCCTGGCTGTTGTGCTTGGTGCTGTTGGGCGCGTGTTGCCAGCAGAACGTCGGACATTCGGTCTCGGTCTTGTGACAGCCGCTGGTGCTGCGGGCCAATTCACGATTTTACCGTTTGGTCAGGCGTTGATGACAGCGGGCATCGAATGGTTACCTGCCCTTTTGATCCTGGCGACGGGGTCGATCATTATCGTACTTTGCGGGTTTCCGCTGGCTGGCCGTCCTGATATTCGAGGTGCTGCCAAAACAGTTGTGGAAAATGATCCAGGCTTATCTGGCGCATTGCGCGAAGCCTCCAAACATCGTGGGTATTGGTTGCTGACGCTCGGCTTCTTTGTCTGCGGGTTCCATGTGGCCTTTGTTGGTGTTCACTTGCCAGCACACCTGACGGACCTCGGTATGTCAGAGGAATGGGGCGCATGGTCGTTGGCCCTTATCGGTATATTTAATGTAATTGGCAGCTTTACGGCTGGATTTCTTGGCGATCGGTTTCGCAAAAAGAACCTGCTAACAATTTTGTATTTCACACGATCGGTCGTGATCTTGATTTTCATTATGGTGCCGGTGTCTCCGGTATCCGTGATATTATTCTCTGCGTCTCTCGGCTTGCTATGGTTGTCGACGGTGCCACTGACGTCAGGATTGGTCGCGCAAATGTTTGGACCGCGTTACATGGGAACGTTGTTCGGCATTGTCTTCCTAAATCATCAAATTGGCAGCTTCCTGGGCGTATGGCTCGGCGGTTACTTCTTTGATACCACAGGTTCGTATATGCCGGTCTGGTGGGCGGGGGTTGCTCTGGGTGTGATTGCGGCATTGGTGCATTTTCCGATTAAAGATAAAGAGCCTGCTGTAGCAGCAAAAACGGCTTAATCGGACGGGTGACGTTGCGCTTTTTCCATGCCACAATGTTTTAAATGAATTTGAGCTAAAAGAAGTCCTGACATGCAGATGCCAAAAACTGACGAAAGTGTAATTGCGCGACGTGAAGAACTCGCAGCTGGGCTTCGTGAGATTGTGCCAGGCGAAGGCGTGATTGACGGCGAAGAAGAGCTACGTGCCTTCGATTGCGATGGCTTGATGGCTTACAAACAATTGCCGTTGATCGTTGTGTTGCCAGAAACAACTAAGCAGGTCTCGGACATCTTGAAATATTGCCATGCCAATAACGTTAAGATTGTGCCCCGAGGGGCGGGTACCGGTCTTTCAGGCGGTGCATTGCCGCTCGCTGATGCGATTACGTTGGGCTTGGGAAAATTCAAAAAGATCCTCGATATTGATTTTGAAAACCGCTGTGTTGTGACGCAGCCGGGGGTTACAAATTTAGGTATCACGACAGCCGTTGAACACGCCGGATTCTATTATGCGCCCGATCCTTCATCGCAGATTGCATGCTCGATTGGCGGCAACGTTGCTGAGAATTCAGGTGGCGTGCATTGCCTTAAGTATGGTCTGACCACGAACAACGTTTTGGGCGTTGAGATGGTCATGATGAATGGCGAGATTATCCGCCTTGGCGGTAAGCATCTTGATTCAGGTGGCTTGGATTTGCTTGGCGTTATCACTGGGTCTGAGGGTCTTTTGGGTGTGATTACCGAGGTTACGGTTCGCATTTTGAAAAAACCTGAGACAGCACGTGCGTTGCTGATCGGTTTCCCGACGATGATTGACGCCGGGAACTGTGTTGCTGATGTTATTGCAGCTGGCATTATTCCGGGCGGGATGGAGCTTATGGATAAGCAAATCATCCATGCGGCGGAAGACTTTGTTCATGCGGGATACCCGCTCGACGTTGAAGGCCTGATGGTCGTTGAGCTTGATGGCCCCGATGCTGAGGTGAATTATCTGGTTGAACGCGTCGAAGAGATCGCAAATACCGCTAACGCAAGTTATATTCGCATTAGCGAGAACGAAGACGAGCGTGCGCGCTTTTGGTCTGGACGTAAGAATGCTTTTCCGGCGGTTGGACGCATTTCACCGGACTACATTTGTGTCGACGGTACGATCCCTCGCAAAAAATTGGCAGAAGTCCTGCGTCGGATGGAAGGGATTTCTGAGAAACATGATTTGCGGGTCGCGAACGTGTTTCATGCCGGTGACGGTAATCTGCATCCATTGATTTTGTTTGATGCAAACATCGAAGGTGAGCTTGAACGCGCGGAACTGGTCTGCGCCGATATCCTGACTTTATGCGTAGAAGTCGGGGGTGTGCTTAGTGGTGAACACGGGATTGGTGTGGAGAAACGCGATCTTATGGGCACGATGTTTACCGAAGATGATTTGAAGCAACAACAGCGCCTTAAGTGTGCATTTGATCCGGGGCATCTTCTCAATCCAGGTAAGGTTTACCCTGAACTGCATCGGTGTGCCGAACTTGGCAAAATGCACGTGCATCATGGCAAGCTCCCGTTCCCTGATATCCCAAGGCTCTAAGACGATGGCTGATACGTTAAAACCCGAAAATGATGTGCAACTTTTGGATGCCATCAAGTGGGCTATTTCTGAAAAAACACCGCTTGAAGTGGTCGCCGGGGGCTCCAAGCGCACTTATGGTCGACCGACCCAGACGGCCGCGACGCTGGATGTTTCTGGTCTGGCAAAAATCAAAATCTATGAGCCGGCTGAGCTATATATGACGGCCCAAGCAGGTGCTCGGATGAGTGAAATTGACGCGGCACTTCTGGATGCAGGTCAGCAATTATCTTTCGAGCCGCCTGATCTGGGCCCGTTGCTTGGTGGATCAGAAAATGTAGCGACTTTGGGCGGTATTGTGGCGACGAACCTGGCAGGGCCACGGCGAATTAAAGATGGGGCTGCGCGCGATCACGTGCTTGGCTTTAATGCTGTTTCTGGCCGTGGTGAAATTTTCAAGTCTGGCGGCACGGTTGTAAAGAACGTCTCTGGATTTGATATGTCGAAATTGATGGCAGGGTCTTTCGGAACTTTGGGGGTGATGTCGACAATCACGGTTAAAGTCCTGCCAATGCCTGAAAAGGTCAGAACGTTGCTGATCCGTTGGGGGGCTGATGTACCTGATGATCACGTTGCAATGACAGCAATGTCTCAGGCTTTGGGTAGCGCGCATGATGTTTCTGCTGCGGCACATTTGCCTGCGGCTATCACCGGGCGCTCAGGCGTTGATTATGTAAAGTCGAGCAGCGGCGGCGTCACAGCACTGCGCCTTGAAGGCCCGGAACCATCCGTAAAACATCGCACGCAAGTGCTTAAAGACGAGATTAAAGGTTTCGCTGAGATCGAAGAACTTCATACTAAAAACTCTGCGACACTTTGGCGAGAAATTCGAGATGTTCAGCCTTTTGTTAATTGCGATAATCTGCCTTATGTTTGGCGAATTTCAGTGCCGCCGACCAGTGGATCACACGTGGCAGCGTCTATCCTACAATACCTTGGTGGTGAGGTTTTTTACGATTGGGGCGGTGGGTTAATCTGGCTTGCTTTAACCGCTGTGCCAGGCGCGGGCGCTGAAACTATTCGTGCCGCATTAATGGAAATGGGCGGGCATGCAACATTAGTGCGTGCGCCGTCAGATATCCGCGGCAGCGTGGCTGTCTTCCAGCCCTTGTCTGGACCAGAAGCGATGGTAACGGCCAAGATCAAAGAAGGTTTTGATCCTGACGGTATTTTGAACCCTGGCCGTATGTACGCCGGTATTTAGAGGACTTCATGCAAACCAATTTTTCCATTGCGCAGCTCGCAGACCCGAACGTCAGTGCGGTCAATGATATCCTCAGAAAGTGCGTTCACTGTGGGTTCTGTACGGCGACGTGTCCGACCTATGTTCTTAAGGGTGACGAACTCGATAGTCCGCGTGGACGTATTTATTTGATGAAGCAGGCGTTCGAAGATGGAACCGGGGCCACTGCAAAGTTAGCAAAACACCTGGACCGTTGCTTGTCTTGTTTATCATGTATGACGACATGCCCCGCCAGCGTCGACTACATGCACTTGGTCGATATGGGACGCACCCACGTTGCAGATACTTATGACCGACCTTGGCATGACAAAGGTTTGCGTTGGGTCTTGGCCAAAGTCCTACCGTATCCTTCGGTTTTTCGATTGGCCCTGATTGGTGCCTGGATGGGAAAGCCGTTTCGGAAGCTTATGCCATCACGGCTCCGGGCGATGATTGATTTGGCGCCGAGCTCAATCGCGGGTCCCAGTGATGTGGATCGGCCACAAGTGGTCAAGACGGATGCTGAACCTCGGATGCGCGTAGCGATGCTGAGTGGATGTGCGCAACAAGTTCTCAGGCCATCAATCAATGAAGCGACCGTGCGATTACTCAAGCGTCTTGGATGTGAAGTGATCATTGCGGATGGCGCTGGGTGCTGCGGCGCCCTTGTGCATCACATGGGACTTGAGCACGAAGGCCATGAAGCGGCGAAAAAGAATATTACAGCTTGGGAAAATGCTGAGACGAAATACGGTAAGATTGATGCCGTTGTGATCAATGCGTCTGGATGTGGCACCACGGTTAAAGATTATGGATGGATGCTCAGGAACGATGATGCGTGGGCAGAACGTGCGGCAAATGTCTCAAATAAAACCAAGGACATCACCGAAGTGCTGACGACGCTCGGCCTTAGCGGTCTTACTGATACGCTGAGACCAAAGTTGGCATATCATTCGGCATGTTCAATGCAACACGGTCAAAAATTAAAAACTGAACCGGTTGAGTTATTGAAAGCGGCTGGATTTGATGTTTCACAACCGGCCGAGTCTCATCTTTGCTGTGGCTCTGCTGGCACATATAACATAATGCAACCTGAATGGGCGTCAGAACTTCGTGATCGTAAGGTCAAAAATATTCGTGACCTTGGGGTTAATGTTGTTGCAACAGGCAATATTGGCTGCCTCACTCAGATTGCTAATGGCATGGGCGGTGATGATGCACCGGTTGTTTTACATACTGTTGAATTGCTCGACTGGGTATGCGGTGGTCCCAAGCCGAAAGAGCTTGATCGTTACTAAATCGAATATGTCAGATTGCCTTCAGGCCGAACCTTTGCAATCTATAGTATTAGACGTTCACTGAGATTCTGATTTCTGTTAATGCACGGATAACTAATGATAAATTGCATCATCATTAGTTTGGATTTGTGTGACAGAATTCTGGGGAGTACTCGTTTGGCATTAACATCGAGACATGATGGCACATTGTGCGGCAGCCGCCTGCAAGTCGTTGTTCGTGCGAGGTTGACACGCGATGCCGCGATATTGTCTTTGATCGTCTGTGCGTTGCTGATAAGCGGCTCAATATATGGCTGGGTGATCATATCTGATCAACAGCGCGAACAATTAATTTCTAATACGCATGAACATGTTGATCACATATCATCTCGCCTGGAAGCTCATATTTCCTCACGATTGATCTTAGGCGAGCGTATTCATCAAGAATGGCTCAAAAGCACAAGTACAGATAGTGCTAGTTTTAAGGCGATTGTGGCACCAAAGCTCTATCGTTTTCCGGATATCCAAGCGATTAATTGGATTGGCCTTGATGGGACGATCAAATGGTTTAACTCTTTTCAGGGCAATGAGGCGGCGCTTGGTGTTAACGTCAAATCAAAGGAAGCGAATAAAAAGGATTTCTATACTGCAGCAGCGTCGGGAACGTTAACAGTTTCACCTCCGTTTGATCTTGTTCAAGGGGGGAAGGGGTTCGTTGCCTATGTGCCTTTTGCTGCTGAAGGCCGGGAGCCTGGCGCCATCGAAATGGTATTCCGTACCGATCCACTTATAAATTATGCGCTGCCGTATGATCCGGAGCATAGTGTTTCCCTAAAAATATTAGATGGCGATATCACTGTATTTGAGCGTCATGAAGCACCTGCTGATGTGTCATTTCTAGAGATACAGACGATTGAAATCGCGGCGCGGGACTGGGTTGTTAAAGGCGCACCAACGGTTAAAGGTTATGCAGAATCATTATCCCCAAGTGATGAAATATTTTTGGGTGTGGGGTTGTTGATTGCCATCGTTTTGCCTCTCTTGTTGAGATTGCTGATGATGCGCCACATTGCTTTACACGATAGTGAACGGCGGCTCTCTGATTTTGCCGATGTCAGTTCTGATTGGTTCTGGGAAACTGATAACCAATTGAGGTTCTCTTATTTCTCGCGGCGTTTTGAAGATGTTACGTCCGTAGCACCTGAAGTTTTAATGGGAAAGACACGTCGCGAGGTCGGGGCGCCTGGTGCTGATCCGGAAGCCTACAATGCCATGTTGGCGAATATGGATAGCCATTTACCGTTCCAAAACTTTGAACATCACCGTGAGAAATCCAATGGTGAAATTGTTTATTTATCAATTAGTGGCGTTCCGGTATTTGAAGATGATGGTACGTTTATTGGATACCGAGGTATTGGTCGGGATATCACGGAACAATTCATCAATCAGCAAGCACTCAATGAAGCACTAGCCGCGTCAGAACGTGCGAACCGGGCCAAAACTGAATTCCTGGCAACGATGAGCCATGAATTTCGGACGCCGTTGAATGCTATACTTGGCTTTAGTGAAATGCTGAGAGCCCAATACTTCGGCCTCATTGGCGCGAAAAATTATGAGGAGTATGCATCTGATATTCATACCAGCGGTAAGCATTTGCTTGGACTGGTGAATGATATTCTTGATATCTCAGCAATCGAAGCCAGCAAACGAGCGATGTTGAAAGAAGAGATGTCTGTTTTAGACATGACGAATAGAGCGGTGAAGAGTGTTCAGCAAAAAGCCTGGACTGCAGGATTGCGGATTACGATTGATATTCCCAATGATTTGCCTCGCCTGGTCGCGGATCAAAGATCTGTGCTGCAAATTCTGATGAATATTCTCTCCAACGCTGTGAAATTCTCAAAACCTGACGGGAAAATCTCTATTTCAGCGTCGTCATCAAATGAGGCCATTGGCATTGTGATTGCGGATACTGGGTTAGGCATTGATGCAGAAACGCTGCCTTCCGTGACAGAGCCTTTTGCCCAGTCACAATCTAATCGACATCTGGCGTAAGTCGGAACCGGGTTGGGTTTGTCAATCGTTAAATCGCTCATGGATGCCCATGGCGGATCGCTTCAAATTGAAAGTACCATTGATATCGGTACGACAGTGACACTTGTGTTTATTAGGTAACGTATATGTGACGGTGTTGGGACCTACATATACTTGTCATGCTTGCCCTTGAGCTCATATCATTATTGCTATGATAAAACATATTCTGTTGATCGTGTTTTGTGTTGGGTTCTGGACTGCGCCGGTCTATGCGGATCAAACGAGCGGCCGTCTCGATGGGCTGTTTAATCGCCTTCAGCGTGCTGATAACCATGCGCAAGCTTCAAACATTGAGCATCAGATTTGGACAATATGGGGATTACCTCAGGACCGAAAGGCAAGCGTACCATTCGCGCAAGGTGTCATCGCCATGAAGCATGGTGACCTTGAAACGGCTCGATCCTATTTTGATGACGTTGTGCGCATTGCGCCTCGGTTTGCTGAAGGATGGAATAAACGAGCCACGGTTGCATACGCTTTGGGCGATCTTGATGCATCGGTCCTAGATATTCAAAAGACAATCGCGCTAGAGCCCAGGCACTTCGGTGCGATGGCAGGATTGGCACTTATACAAATGGCTTATGGGCTTCACGAGTCTGCATTAGATATCTTGAATAAGATCAAAGAAATACATCCGCACATGCCGGGTATTGATGATTGGATGCAGAATACGAGAGAACAGATAGCCAATAAAAGAACCTGAATTAAAAAATCTATTCCGGTGTATTTGATTGAGATCCATCACGAGATTTCTCACTTTTGACCAGATCGTCGCGGAGGGAAGAAAGTAATCTTAATGCGCCAGCGAACGTAAAGGCTGCGACCCCAAGTAAAGCCGTTACAATAAGAATGGCTGTATTCAGGGGTTCCGCATCCGGAAAAAGTAGCGGATGGGCAAAATATAAGCCGACGAATGCCAAGGGCCAAATGATTGCGAATATCAAGTAAAGCATTTGCACTCAATGCATGAGACAGGGGCTTTGCGGAATCCTTAAACAGACCCTAGATTGAACAAAACGGGAGCATATATATGCCTGAGGCTGTCAAAAGCGCCTTTGATGATGAATTGCTGGATGTTCTTTGCCAGATTGTGGGAGACCGTGTAACCACGGCTGCGGCGATCCGTGAGCAACATGGTAAGGATGAGAGCTTTCATGCGTGCGCACCGCCAGATGCCGTTGTTTTCGCTCAAACGACGGATGAAGTTTCGCGTATTGTGATGGCTTGTGCAGCACGGGACGTGCCGGTTATTCCATTTGGTACGGGCACGTCATTGGAAGGCCACGTGGCGGCTCTTCACGGTGGTGTTTCTATTGATGTATCTCAGATGAATGAAATTCTTGCTGTGAATGCCGAAGACTTGACGTGTCAGGTACAACCCGGCGTGCGCCGCAAACAATTAAATGAGCATCTTCGCGATACCGGTTTGTTTTTTCCTATTGATCCTGGTGCAGATGCTTCGCTTGGCGGTATGACCGCGACCCGGGCATCTGGTACCAATGCAGTACGCTATGGGACGATGCGCGAGAATGTTATGTCGCTCGAAGTTGTGATGGCGGATGGCCGTATCATTCGCACGGCACGCCGTTCAAAAAAATCATCTGCAGGGTACGATCTATCGCGTTTGTTCGTGGGTTCAGAAGGCACATTGGGTGTCATTACTGAGGTGACACTTAAGCTGTTTGGTATTCCCGAAGCAATCTCAGCGGCAGTTTGTTCCTTTGGGGATATGGAAAGCGCTGTGAATACCGTTATCCTGACCATTCAGTCGGGTATACCTATCGCGCGTATTGAGCTGCTTGATGCTGTGCAAATGGACGCCTGTAATAAGTACTCTGATTTGAATTACCCGGTTGCACCGACATTGTTTTTTGAATTTCACGGCACAGAAAACAGCGTTGCCGAGCAAGTTAAGCAAGTGCAAAACATTGCGGGAGAATTAGGTGGGACCGATTTTTCCTGGGCGCGTAAGGCTGAAGATCGCTCGAAGTTATGGCAAGCGCGTCACGATGCATATTATGCGGCTCTGGCGTTGCGACCGGGCTGCAAAGGGATTGCGACAGATGTGTGTGTACCTATTTCAAGGCTCGCAGAATGTATTCTGGAAACTCAGGTTGATATTCGAGATAGTGGCTTAATCGCGCCAATCGTTGGCCATGTTGGGGATGGTAATTTCCATTTGGTGTTATGCGTTGATCCTGATGATGCGGATGAAATGGTGCGCGCCGAAGACCTCAACGAACGTATGGTGATGCGGGCCCTTGCGATGGATGGCACGTGTACGGGCGAGCATGGTGTTGGTTACGGTAAGATTGGCTTTCTAGAAGCAGAACATGGCGAGGCACTTTCGGTCATGCGCGATCTGAAGCATGCGCTTGATCCAAAGAATATTATGAACCCTGGTAAGATTTTAAAAGTATAGGTATGTTGTGACGATAGATCCTGAAAACCTCCTCCGCGCGTTGGCCGGTGCTGCAATTAATGCTGCAGACCCGAACGTTCGTGTGCCTGCAGTTCTCCCCACAGCACCCGAGCGTGCGATTGTGATTGGAGCTGGTAAAGCTTCTGCTGCAATGGCAAAGGCCGTTGAAACGGCATGGCCGGATACGTACCTTAGTGGTGTCGTTGTGACGCGATATGGTTATGAAGTGCCATGCGATAGAATAGAGATTGTCGGGGCTGACCATCCTGTGCCTGATGCTGCTGGATTGAACGCGGCATCCCGCATCTTAGAGTACGCATCTGCTGCGACCAATGGTGACCTTGTGATCGCTTTGATTTCTGGCGGTGGATCAGTGCTGCTCACTGCGCCAGCGGATGGGATCACATTCGAAGAAAAGCAAAGCGTTAACCGCGCCTTATTACGGTCCGGTGCTGATATTGGAGAGATGAATATGCTCCGTAAGCACCTTTCCAAAATTAAAGGTGGGCGCTTGGCGGCTGCAGCATATCCTGCAAAATTGTTAACGGTCATGATTTCGGATGTACCTGGTGATGATCCGGCCGTAATCGCATCTGGCCCAACGGTGCCGGATCCATCAACATTTGCCGATGCCCGGGCTGTTGTTGAAAAATATAAATTGGAAATCCCTGACAGTGTGGCGAAACACCTGTCTGCTGGTGAGCATGAGACACCAAAGCCAAGTGATAAAGTTTTTGCCACTGGTGAGCTTGTATTTGCAGCAAAGCCCGACAAAAGCATCGCCGCAGCCGCTGACGTGGCCCGCAAGGCAGGTCTGACGGTTATTGATCTGGGAGATCTGATCGAAGGCGAAGCGCGCGATGTTGGTCGTGAGCATGCGGACATGGCGCTTGCTTGCAAGGCTGGGAATGGCGCGGGACAAGCCCCCTGTGTTATCTTGTCGGGTGGTGAGACCACGGTGACAATGCGTGGCAATGGCCGCGGTGGGCGGAATACTGAATATTTGTTAGGCGTTGCAGAACGGTTGGCTGGGGCAGAGGGTATATATGCGGTTGCATGCGATACGGACGGTGTCGATGGCAGCGAAGATAACGCGGGCGCATTTATCAACTCAACCACATGCGCGCGCGCTGAAGCGTCGGGACTGTCCGTAGCAGTAGCATTGGATGGCAACAATGCCTATTCACTTTTTGAGAATATTGGCGACTTGTATGTCACCGGCCCAACCTTCACAAATGTGAACGATTTCAGGGCGATACTTGTTGTTTAGCGGGCAATGACACAACGTGTCGAAAAATAGGCTAAGGAAATATCTGTGAAAAAGGTTCTATATATTATTGGCGGACTGATGGGTTTGTTGGTTGTTGCCTTACTTGTTATTCCAAGTTTCATTAATTGGAATACCTATAAGCCTGAGATCGCAGATCAAGTCCGTGCATTAACAGGGCGCGAGCTGATCATCGGTGGCGATATCGACCTGAAGATATTCCCATCGCCGCGCCTAGTTGCTGAGAATGTTTCCCTGAGTAGTATCGAAGGCGCACAATCTCCTGATTTAGTTTCGTTGCGTTCGGTTGAGGTTCGCATTGCATTAGCACCTTTGTTGGGTGGAAATATTGGGATCGAAACGGTGCAACTGATAGAGCCTCAAGTGTTTCTTGAGGTGCTCGCAGATGGCCGTGCGACATGGACATTGTTGCCCCCGAAAGAACCTAAACTTGAGGTCGATCAACAAACGGATGCCAATGCGCCTGAAAGTACAACGAAGAAAGACAGTGGACCCGCAATAACGCTCGGTTATTTTGAGATCGTCAATGGATCGGTGACATATCAAGATGTAGGGGCAAAAACGACAGAGAAAATCGCTGATATTAATCTAACTGTCGCTGCAGCTTCACTCACCGCTGGACCATTTCGTGCAGATGGAAACCTTATCCTCCGAGGATTGCGGCTTGGTGTGAATGCAAATATCGGCGAGATTGTTGGGGGCAGGACTTTCCCCATCGACTTATCCATCATGGTTGGTGGCGACAGCGCAAAAGTCTCACTGGCCGGGACGGTTATAGGCCTTGATCATGATCCCCGCTTCAGAGGTGAATTGAATGTTGCGAGCGCAAATATTGGCGATGTTGTCAGTGCTCTTGCTGATGGCGCTGACCTTCCAGCGCCCTTAAGCCAATCGTTCACACTTGCTGGAAATATGGACGCATCGGCAAAAGCACTAAGCATTGATGATTTGAAGATCAATTTTGGTGGGGCCGACGGGAAAGGCCAGGTTTCAGGTTTGTTTAATGGGACGCCAAAACTCACTGCAAATTTGACGATTGATAAAATCGATGCGGACCCATGGCTTATTGCCAGCAAGTCGGGCTCATCAAGTGAAGCTGTAACAACGGATGCAGCACCAAAAGCGAAAATATCAGTTGAAGCAGCGGCATCCCCACCCGCAGCACCATTTACCTTACCGTCCGGGATTACGGCATCCGTCGCGATAAAAATCGGCGAAATTAAGATGCGAGGCGACAAGGTGAGCAACGCTGTTTTGAATGCGGAGCTGAGCGATGGCATATTGAACCTTGGACAGTTTTCGTTGTTGGCCCCCGGAGGGTCTGACCTTACCGTCTTTGGAGTCTTAACATCGAAGGCGGGCAAACTAAATTTTGATGGTCAATTGAGCGCTAAATCTCAACAGCCTAGAAAATTGATGGAATGGTTGGATGTTGATGTAGCCGCCTTAAAGCCCGGCAAGCCCGGTGCCCTATCATTAGATATTGCAGCCTCGGCATCACCGGACAGGGTATCTGTCACTAAGCTTGGTATAGCGTTTGATAAGACTGTTATCAACGGCGCTGCAACAATTGCGTTACGTGATCGCCTTGGTGTGGGCGCATCCGTTAACATCAATCAACTTGATTTAGATGCTTATCTTTCAAATGAAAAGCCCGTCAAGGCAGCGCCTAAGCCCGAAACAGATGTATCGACTGCATCACCTGAGGCTAAGAAGAACACCCCAGTGGGTGGGATATTTGATGCGTTAAAGCCGTTAACGACCTTTGATGCCAATATTCTGGCAAACGTTGGGTCTCTGAAATCATCTGGTATGACGCTTCGTGATATTGCTGCAAATTTGAGTCTTGTTCAGGGTGATCTGACAATTCGAAAATTTAGCATTGGAGATATGCTTTCGGCATCAACATCTATTACGGGCTCAATTCTGGATTTGGGAGGCAGCCCAAAAGCGAAAAAACTGTCACTTAGTACAGATATTCGTGATGCGAGTGTTGTGGCGGGGTTTGTTGGTGCCGCATTGCCGGTGCTGGCGAAATCTCTTGGCAAAGTCAGTTTAAAAACGCAAGTCGACGGCGCTTTGCTTACACCGCAGATCAAATCAGAAGTATCAGCAATGGCGGCAACGATGAATGCTGATGGCCAACTCAGGTTCCTTGATCCAGTTAATATGTTCGATCTGGGTGTTCGTATTCGTCATGACGATACAGCTTCTTTGTTACGGCGGTTGGGCAGTGGATATCAGCCTGCCGGTAAGATTGGCGGCTTGGACATCACCACATCTCTTAAAGGCGGCGTGAGTGCATTCTCATTTTCAAAGCTGGTTGCTGCCATCGGTGCGGCAAAACTTAATGGTGAGGGTACCGTTGCACTTGATGGTGCGCGACCAAAAATCGTTACGACGCTGAGTACAGGTGATGTTGTTGTCGATCCATTCTTGCCAGCTCAAAAATCAGCATCTTTATCACCAACAACATCGGCGCGTGTTATTCCGGCGAAATTCTGGGTGCCTGAAAATGGTCAACTTGATTTCAAACACCTGATCGCCAGTATTTCCAAGCGCTGGTCCCCGGAACCAGTAGACCTGACGGCGTTAAGGTCTGTTGATGCCGATGTCACATTGACCTCGTCGCGTGTTTCTTATCACGAATATAATCTGGAAGGCGCAAAGTTACTGAGCACACTTAATAATGGTGTGTTGAATATGAGCGAATTTTCAGGCGTCGTATTCGGTGGCTCCGTGATGTCGAATGCGAGTGTCAACGCATCCGGCGATCAGCCGAAACTGGCTGGCCTCGTAACTGTTGGTAATATGGATATCGGCGCTGCATCTAAGGCCGCAGGTATTTCCGGTACGACGGGCACACTCACGACGCGGATCGATGTGCTGACGGCGGGGCGCAGTGTTGCCGATTGGGTCGGCTCTCTTAAAGGCGCAGGTGCCATCGAAATTAAAGGCATCAAAGGTCAATCATCTTTGGCAGATATGCCTGTTATTGGTTTGGCACTTGGCCCGTTGTTGCAGGTTTTTGAAGTCCTGAACAGTGGACTAGGCTCGCTGATTGGAGCAGGTGCAAAAACGGGGATCGGTGAGACCGATGTGACCAGTACGTTCACAATTGCGAGCGGCACGATCAATACGAAAGATACAAAGATCATCTCGAATATCTATAAAGGTGATATTGTGGGCGATATAAATCTGCCACTCTGGAGCATGAATGTTGGCGGCAATATATCTGTTGATCAGGGAATTCTCGGCACTGTTCTTGCCAACGTGGCACGCATCCCCAGCAAGATTCCGTTTCAGGTAACCGGTGATATAGATAAGCCGAACGTTAAAATTCAATCTTTCAGTGGTGCGAGCAGTGCTGGTGGAAGTGGTATAAAAGTTCCGGGGCTGGATAAACTTGAAAAGAAAATTCCAGGTGTTGGCGGGTTGTTGCAAGGTATCTTGGGCGGCGGTACTAAGTCGCAGCTAACAACGCCTGAACCGCAGCCACAAAGTGGTAACGAGCCTCCAGCGCAACAGCCGCAACCTCAGCAGCAACAGCAATTGAATCCAACAGATTTACTTCGGAAGTTGCTTCAGTAATTACCGGACTGCGTTAACACGAACACACGAAGCGCGCTGGATAGGTTGCCGGTGCGCTCGGTGTCGATGTCTCGAATGATTGCGCTGACACTTACCCCGCGGGATGTCGCAATCTCGCTCAGCCGTTGCCAGAATGCATCTTCCATGGACACACTTGTCTGGTGCCCTGCGATGCTGACAGATCGTTTGCGAATTTTTGTTGGGTCGTCGTTCATCCGGCTTTAGGCGGGAAGTTAACTTCAATTTTAAGACCAAACGGTGCGTTGAAGAATATTTGCCGGTCACCAGTTCCAGGCACAGTACGCGCATCAAACTTAATTTCATGCGCATCAAGTCTTACGGTCAACGCATCTAAATCCTGGCCTCGAAAGGCGACATGATCCAACGGTCCAGTGCCACCTGTATCAGGTTTGCTCACGACAATATGGACGATGGCAGGACCATCTTTCTCACCATACATCCATGATCCAGCGCGCCCAAAATTAGGGCGATGACCATCGTGTAGGCCGATGACATCAGCAAAAAATGATACGGTTGCGTCCAGGTCTTCCGTAACGACATTGATATGATCGAGTTGCATGATGGTATTCTCCTTATATAGAAAACTTTACGCCACCCAGTGTTCGAAGCCAACAGACGAGCAAGGTTATAGTGTCTTCATGAATCCGCAAATGGCATCAATCGCGTCTGCTATATTTTGCTCTTCAGTGAAGCCAGATTTCTTGCGCGGCTTAAGGCCATGATCACCATCCGGCGACCAATGCATTTGAATATTTTTTGAAATCCCAAAGCCTGGCACTTCATCTTTCGTGCCAAATGGATCGCGCTCGCCTTGGCAGAATAATGCAGGTGTCTTCAGATCGATAAGATGTTCGGTTCTTAGTTTCTCTGGCTTGCTGGGAGGATGGAAAGGATATCCTAAACATACGACGCCTCGCACCTTGGCATCATCAGCAACCATACTGGCAATGCGCCCGCCCATCGATTTCCCACCAACCACCAACGTTTCTGGACTGAGGTCGGCGATAACGGCATTCCATGTATCCAGCAGGATTGGCAATCTGTCCGGTGGTTTCTTCTTTCCAGTTTCCCGGCGGTCCACCATGTATGGGAATTCAAAACGAACGACACGAAAGCCGCTCTGGGCCACGCCTGATGCTATCCAATTCATGAAATTTCTGTCCATGGGTGTGCCGGCACCATGGGCTAAAACAAGCGTCAGGGGCGTGCTATCTGCCCCATCAATAATATAATTTGGCGCGGTCATTTTGAAGTTGTGTCGGTCTTTTCAATGCGGAAGATAGATCCATCAATACCCGTTACAGTGACATGTACGCCTGCAGGCATATCGTCGCCACTGATTTGCCAGGTTGTATCATCTACGGTGATCTTGCCGATGCCATCAACGATGGGCTCACTGAGTGTAAATCGCCGTCCGACATACTGTTCGCCACGTCGGTTAAGTGTTGGATGCTCAGATTCCGTGGGGTGCCGTTTCACCCATAGGCGTCCACCGGCAACACTGACAATGGAAAGGCCCGCGAATAAAAGAAACTGATATTGCCACGCAAGGTCAGTGACGACGAGCAAGGTAAAACCCAATGCGGTGGCTGAGATGGCAAGCCACAGGAAAATGACACCAGGTACTAGTGTCTCAAGGATAACCATGAGGACAGCAAAAATCCACCAATACCAGAATGTTATACCTGCGAGAATGTCATCCATGATAAATCCGTTTCGCCTTCGCGCTTATTTGTCTTCCCAGGGGCCTTGCTTCTTTTGCTCGCCGCCAAATGCATTCTTGGCAATCTCGCCAATGCCGGCAAGTGAGCCCAGTAAGCTGGTTGCCTCATATGGAAGGATCAGTACTTTTTCGTTATCTGCGGTACCGATTTCTTGCAAGGCTTCGACATATTTCTGAGCGACAAAGTAATTCACGGCGTGGACATTGCCTTTGGAAATCGCGTCAGAGACCATTTGTGTCGCCTTGGCTTCAGCTTCGGCTTCGCGCTCACGTGCTTCGGCGTCTCGGAATGCAGCTTCGCGGCGGCCTTCAGCTTCCAGAATTTGTGATTGTTTTTGCCCTTCAGCTTTTAGGATTTCAGACTGTCGCTTGCCTTCAGCTTCCAAAATATTAGCGCGCTTTTCACGTTCAGCTTTCATCTGTCGTCCCATAGCGTCGACGAGGTCACGAGGTGGAGAAATATCCTTAATCTCAATCCGTGTGACTTTAACGCCCCAAGGGTTTGTCGCTTGATCGACAACCGTCAAAAGGCGGACGTTAATGGCGTCGCGCTGTGAAAGTAATTCATCCAGGTCCATCGAGCCCATGACTGTACGTATGTTGGTCATCGTCAGGTTCAGGATGGCGTGTTCAAGGTAGTTCACTTCGTAAGCCGCTTGGGCGGCATCGAGGACTTGATAGAAGACGACGCCATCGACCGTGACCATCGCATTATCGCGGGTAATGATTTCCTGTGACGGCACGTCCAGGACCTGCTCCATCATGTTCATCTCACGCCCGACGCGATCAATGACCGGAACAATGAGGTTTAAGCCGGGTGTGAGCGACTTGGTGAACTTACCAAATCGTTCAACTGTGTACTCGTAACCTTGCGGTACCGCTTTGACACCGAGAAAAATCAAAAGCACAGCCATGATCAGAACAACGATGGCGAAGATAGAAAATCCGCTGAGTAGGCTTAACATTTCAGGCATTGGTTTTGAGCCTCATAATTCCACTTGAATGCTCGTTCATTACAGGTTTGAAGCAGTAACGAGTCAAATCAATAAGATTTAATCTTATGTCACAAACGCCCGCCGCCGACGCGGATGTTGGCGCCAGCGATATAGCTCGCGTTGTCACTAAGTAAGAAGTAAATAGCCTCGGCGACTTCGATGGGCTCAGCGACGCGGCCCATTGGAATTTTAGACGCTTGTGCGGCAATGCGATCTGCGCCCGGCATATCCGTTTGTGTCATCCCCGGTGCGACAATATTGACGCGGACACCCTCGGCGGCGACTTCTTGGGCAAGACCGATTGAGAACGAGTTCAACGCCCCCTTTGACGTGGCATAGAGCACGCCAATGCCAGGGTTACCAATATTGGCAGACCCGCTTGAGACGTTGACGATAGCCCCGCCTTTGCCGCCATGCGCTATCGACATGCGTTTTACGGCTTCGCGGGCACAGATGATGCATCCAAGCACATTGATATCTAGAAGTTCGCAGACTTCATCGGAACGCAGATCGTCGACGCGTGTGCGTCGCCCGTTTGTCCCTGCATTATTTACAAGCCCGGTCAGGGTGCCGAGTTCCTTATCGACAGTTTCGAACATCCGCATGACATCGGCTTCAACAGATGTATCTGCCTGCACGGCAAGAGCGCGCCCGCCAGCAGCTTCGATCTCGCTGACGACTTTACTGGCAGCGTCTGCATTTGAAAGATAGTTCACACAGACGGCGTGGCCGTGGCTGGCTAAAAGTTTCGCAGTAGCAGCGCCAATGCCGCGTGATCCGCCGGTGACGATGGTAACCTTGCTCATGATAAATTCCTGTTCAAGTGGCGAATTCGGGTTCTTCGCGGGTTAGGATACGTTTGATACTGTCTAAATGCAGATAAGCACTTTCACGGTCGCCCACGCGCATTTGTTGGGCTGTCTTGGCAGCGATGTCCGGCGCGACCGGTTTTAGCGGACGGCCCGTAGTCATTGCCTTCATCTGGAGTTCGCAGGCACGCTCGAGATAATATAAATCATCCCAGGCTTCTGCGATCGTCGGGCCTGTCACCATGACACCATGGTTCTTTAAAAATGCGATGTCGTTGTCACCCATTGTATCGGCGATACGGTCGCCTTCATCGGTATCCAGAGCCAGTCCATTGTAGTTTTCATCAACAGCTGTGCGCCCATAAAACTTAAGCGCAGATTGCCCGGCCCATACCAGAGGATCACCTTCAACCATAGCCAGCGCTGTGGTATGCGGCATATGCGTGTGCAGGGCGATGCGCGCATTTGGGCGGCGAAGATGTAAGCGGGCATGAATATAAAAAGCGGTTGCTTCTGGCACGCCGTCACCTTCGACCACGTTGCCATTAAAGTCACAGATGATCAGCGATGATGCTGTGATTTCACTAAAGGCTAGACCGTAAGGGTTTACGAGGAACAGGTCATCGTGGCCCGGCAAAACACATGAGAAGTGATTGCAGATACCTTCATGATACCCAAGCCGTGCGGCCATCCGAAAGCAGGCTGCAAGATCAACGCGGGCGGCACGGATTGCCTCATCGTCGAGGCGGCTGTTTGAAAGGTCGACAGCGATATCGCCGTCTGGTGTGAGTTCGTGTGCGATGGGAGCCTCCTGTTAACCGACCATTGTTTCAGGTCGAACCAGTTTATCAAATGTGGCTTCGTTGAGGTAGCGTAATGCGAGGGTGGCCTCTTTCAACGTTGTACCTTCGTTATGCGCCTTCTTGGCGATCTCGGCGGATTTGTCGTAACCGATTTCAGGCGTCAAAGCGGTCACCAACATCAAAGAACGCTCAGTTAATTCGTTGATACGGGCGATGTCGGCTTCAATGCCGTCGACGCAGCGCAACCGGAAACTATCAATCGAATCAGCCAACAGTCGAATGGAGCGGAGACATGCTGCGACGATCACCGGTTTGAATACATTAAGTTGCAGATGCCCGTGGGACGCAGCAACGGTTACCGTTGTGTGGTTGCCCATCACCTGTGCGGCAACCTGCGTGACAGCTTCGGCCTGTGTCGAGTTAACTTTGCCGGGCATGATTGATGAGCCGGGTTCGTTCGCAGGTAAAATCAATTCACCCAATCCAGAACGAGGGCCGGAGCCGAGTAAGCGAATATCGTTGGCAATCTTCATTACCGATGCGGCGATAGTGTTGAGCTTGCCAGATAAGTTCACCAGCGCATCTTCGGATGCCAGAGCATAAAACTTGTTAGGGCAAGTGCGGAACGGCAGGCCTGTGATACTGGCGACTTCTTCGGCGAACAACGTATCAAAGCCTTCCGGGGCATTGAGCCCTGTACCGACGGCGGTCCCACCTTGAGCCAATTCATAAATCTGATTAAGGGATTTCTTGAGCCGTTCAATATTTTCCAAACACATGTGTGCGTGGGCGGAAAACTCCTGACCAAGTGTTATCGGCGTGGCGTCTTGTAAATGGGTGCGGCCGATTTTGACGATGTCTTTGAACTGCTCTTGCTTGGTGGTAAGGCTTTTCGCCAATCCATCGAGTGCGGGCATCAAGCGTTCGGTGGTTTCCAAGGCTAATGCGATATGCATCGCGGTTGGAAAACTATCATTTGATGACTGCGACATGTTTACATGATCATTCGGATGCACAGGCGTTTTCGAGCCAATCTTGCCACCCATCAATTCAATGGCCCGGTTCGCAATCACCTCGTTCAGGTTCATGTTGGTTTGGGTACCAGATCCGGTCTGCCAAATCACCAGCGGGAAATGATGATCAAGCGCGCCGTCAGATACTTCAGCAGCGGCAGACGTAATCGCAGTGCCGATTTTTTCGTCCAAAACTTTAAGGGCGATGTTGGTCCGTGCGGCAGCTTCTTTTTGAATGGCAAATGCACGGATCAATTCAATTGGCATCCGTTCGCGCGTATCACCAATAGGAAAGTTGAGACGTGAGCGTTCTGTCTGCGCACCCCAATACTTATCTGCTGGGACGGTAACTTCACCGAGGCTATCGGTTTCTTTGCGCGTATCTGACATATGTGGCCTCATGTTGTAATTTTGGATCGTAGGGATTTTTATTGAAGGGGATCGTCACCAGTTTTTAAAGCTTGGCGCGCGAAGTATCTGAATGTCGTTGCGATTCCGCCTGGATCATGACGCCAGCCACGCGCCTGCTGACCAAGCTCAGGTGTTACAGACTGAATAGTGCCGGCGGCCATCGCCTTGAGTTGTAATTCCGCAGCGCGCTCGATGAAAACACCCATAACGCATGCAGCCTCAACGGTTACACCGGCGCATAGCTGGCCATGATGGGCGAGCAGTATCGCGCTTTTGTCACCAAGGGCGGTTGAAATAATTTCGCCTTCTCCGTCACCAAATGGCACGCCCGGCCAATGCGGCAGGAAAGCGGTATCTTCATAGAAAAACATCGTATCCATGTGTTCTGCACGAAGTGGCTCACCAATCATGGCAAGTGCTGAGCAATTGACTGGATGCGTATGCACAATAGACATGACATCTGGCCGGGTTGCATAGACGTGTAAATGAAAACGGTTTGCTGGGCTTGGTCTGCCAGAGCCTTCAATCACATCAAAGTTCTTATCAACCAGAACGTAATCCGATACTTTAGCTTCTTCGAATCCAACACCATAAGGGAGCGTCCACATGGTTGTGGGGTCATCGCCTCGCGCCGTCATTTGCCCGGCAAGTCCGCTACCGTGACCGTTGTTCCCCAGAATGCGGCAGGCAATTGCCAACGTCTCTCTGAGCGAGAAAGCATCTGTAGTTGCCTTGTCAGCGGCCAGAGCTGCTGACATACGGCTGATTTCATCTGCCATGCTTACATCTGCCATTCGTGTTCTCCGTGATATTACGTTCGTGAGAGGGTGGGGAGGTTACCCTAGATTAATATAGAAAACCACCGTCATCCCCGCTTTGCGAACGCGGAGATGACGAGGTGATATCGAATGGCGTCCCCTTTATCAGGTTGGCACACGCTTTTTAAAGGCATAAAAGAAGTCATTGCCCTTATCGTCGACGATGATGAAGGCGGGGAAATCCTTGATTTCAATTTTCCAGATCGCTTCCATGCCGAGCTCTTCGTATTCAACGACTTCAACTTTGGTGATGCAGTCCTGCGCCAAACGTGCGGCCGGGCCGCCGATGGAGCCAAGATAAAATCCGCCATGGCTATTGCAGGCATCGGTCACAGCCTTTGAGCGATTCCCCTTGGCCAGCATGACCATGGAGCCGCCAGCAGCCTGGAACTGCTCAACATAACTATCCATACGACCGGCTGTGGTCGGTCCGAACGATCCTGATGCAAAACCTTCAGGTGTCTTAGCTGGACCCGCATAATAAACCGGATGATCTTTAAAGTATTGCGGCAAGTCTTCGCCTGCATCCAGACGTTCCTTAAGCTTGGCATGCGCAATATCGCGCGCCACGATCAAGGTGCCCGTCAGGGACACGCGCGTTTTCACCGGATGCTTTGATAACTCAGCGAGAACGTCTTTCATGGGCTGGCGAAGATCAATATCGACAACATCACCTCCCAGCGTGTCGGTGGTAATATCAGGCAGGTATTTTGCGGGGTTCGTCTCAAGCTGTTCGAGGAACACGCCGTCCTTGGTGATTTTTCCCTTCATCTGGCGATCCGCCGAGCACGACACACCGATACCAACAGGACAGCTGGCACCGTGACGCGGCAGGCGAATAACCCGTACATCGTGGCAGAAGTACTTGCCGCCAAATTGTGCGCCAATGCCCATTTCCTGGGTCATTTTGAGGATGCGGTCTTCCCATTCGGTGTCACGATAAGCCTGTCCGTGTGATCCACCATGTGTCGGTAGCTCGTCCAAGTATTTGCATGAAACGAGTTTCACGGTCTTAAGTGTTTGTTCAGCAGACGTGCCGCCAATAACGATGGAGAGGTGATACGGCGGACATGCGGCTGTTCCAAGTGTGCGGATTTTCTCGTCGGCGAACTCGGTCAGGCGTTTCTCGTTCAAAAGCGCCTTGGTTTCTTGATAAAGGAATGTCTTGTTTGCAGACCCGCCGCCTTTGGCGATGAACAGAAATTTGTAAGCATCGCCTTCGTCGGCATACAGATCGATTTGGGCTGGAAGGTTGTTGCCCGTGTTTACTTCGGCAAACATATCAGATGGGGATACTTGCGAATAGCGCAGGTTGGTCTCAGTATAGGTCTTGAGCACACCTTCCGAGATCGCAGCTTCATCGCCGCCACCGGTCCAGATTTGTTGCCCCTTTTTACCCATGACAATCGCGGTACCGGTGTCCTGACACATAGGCAGAATACCACCAGCTGAGATATTGGCGTTCTTCAAAAGATCAAACGCAACGAAGCGATCGTTATCCGACGCATCGGGATCATCGAGAATATTGCGCAACTGCTGTAAGTGACCTGGGCGAAGTAAATGTGAGACGTCTTTATAAGCTTCGAACGTCAACAGAGTGATTGCCTTGGGGTCGATCGTAACGACTTCTTTGCCGTTAATTTCGGTAACGCTGACATATTCGTCGGTCAGCTTACGGTATGGCGTCTTATCGGCGCCCAATGGAAACATTGTGTGGTGCACGTATTCGTTCATGGCTCACTCATGGTCTGGAGCGGCGGGAAGAATAGAGCCGCAGGATGAAATTAAGTTTGTTTGTTTCTAAACGCATCAAGGGCGATGACTTCGCCAGATTTCTTTTCCTGAGGCGCATCCTTGGAGTCGTCGCCCGTATCATTCAGGCGCGCAGAAGGATTGATCCCCAATTCTTCAGGGGTCAGCTCGTCACCATCTTCGTCGTCATCAAGATCAACAGACTTGAGCTGAAGCCCAAAACTGACGGACGGATCTGCAAAAGACGTGATTGCTTCAAATGGGATTTCAAGCAATTCAGGCTTGCCGCCAAAGCGTAATTTGATGTTAAAGCCATCAACGCCAACGGTCAGGGTGTCATATTGATGCTGCAGGACGATGGTCATTTCTTCGGGATATTCAGCCCGAAGCCAATCGGCCATGCCAACATCTTCATGTTCCGTGCGGAAAGTGATGTAAAAGTGGTGATCGCCCGGCAAGCCCATCTCTTCGACAGTCGTTAGCGAACGGCGAATAACACTCCGAAGGGCGTCTTCGATCCACAGGTCGTATCTTAGAATATCGCTATCATCATCAGTCATACATATAATGTAGACGCATCAGGGCCATCATGAAAGGCACAATGGGATTCATTTTTGATAGAAATGTAAAAAATAAAGTGAGGGGCTTCTGTTGCCAGGTGCCCCTCGAACCCCGTAGTCGTTATGGCGTATTAGGCCGCGACTGCAAGTGCTTCGTTATCATTGGCACTTGTGAAAATGGCCCGGTAACGGCGGAACCATGCCGAGTAAAAACTAATCCTTTACCACGCGTGTCGATCCTGTTTCACCCCCATCAGCTTACCCCTGCAACGCAAAAACCCTGCATGGGAGAACTTGGTGGAGGTGCCGGGTACCGCCCCCGGGTCCACAACGCTTATTCCGAAGAGCGTTTATCACCATAGCTGGAAAACCAGCACGACTAATATGCGCTCAAAGCCCGGTTTTCGCAAGGGGTGTGGCGATTGCATTCGCCGCGTCGCCGCTTAGAATATGCAGACCTGAGGAGGGCGCTGTTCTGTCATTATTGACCACCATTACCGACGCGATGATTCGTACCCGTGCGCGCAAGGCGCGTGAGGATAAGCGCGGACTGTTGATTGTCTCGTCCGGTGGTATTGGCGATACTATCCTGTTTTCACTTATGATTGAGCGATTTATGTCTTTGGTGCCAGACGGCGAGGATGTGACGCTTGTTGTGCGCTCAGAAAGCCAGATTGTGCATTTTCTGTTTTCTGAACGGGTGCACATGATGCCCGTTGATTATCGGAAATTTATTCGTAGTCCGCTGTACCGTTTTTCAGTCTCAAAGAAAATTTGCGATTTGGGTGTCAGAACGGCGATCAGTTCAGATCATCTGCGCCTGCCAACGGTTGATGATGTGATGATCATGGCGAGTGGCGCGGCCGCGCGATACGCACTGACGCCGCGCTCGTGGCCAAAGCATGATGCCGCGTTAATGCGACACCGGGAATGGTATACGAACTGGATCGAACCTGAACCGGCGATGGCACATCGGTTAATCCGTTGGTGGGAGCTTGCGCGCGGCCTGACCAAAGATGATACGCCGCCACCGAAAGTGACTTTTGCACCAGAGCGATTGCCAGCCGCGGTTAAGGGCGAAAGGCCACATATCGTTTTGCATCCGTTTTCGGCAATTGCTGAGCGTGAAGCCGCCCCCGACGTCTTCGTTGCAATCGCAGAAGCGTTCAGCGCGACGCATGACATTATATTGTCCACGGGCCCGAACGACTTGGCTCGGGCACCGCACCATCAGGCGCTGGCTGACCTGCCTCAGGTAAAGCTGGATGACACGGACATGAAATCAAAAGTCGCCTTGATGCGCGGTGCAGCGCTGGTTGTTTCCGTGGATACCTCGGTGATACACTTGGCGGTTGGTGTGGGCGCGCCGACACTTTGTCTGGCGTCTGCGGCACATATTGTTGATAGCGTGCCGTACGATTCGCGTATGATGCCTGAAAATGTCCGCTTTGACGTGCCAGAAATCGACTGTGCCGGGTGTCTTGGGAATTGCATCCATCCGCTTGAAGGCGGGCGCTACCTTTGCCTCGCGCAATTAACATCTGAACGCTGCGTGACGGCTGCGCGTGAGATGTTGGCAGCGCATAGTCCGGACGCGTAAAGTCAGTCCATGCAACAGTATCTTGATCTTTTAAAACATATTCGTACTAACGGCATCATGCGTGGCGACCGGACCGGTACAGGCACGCAAGCCGTGTTTGGCCATCAGATGCGGTTTGATTTGGCTGACGGATTTCCAATCCTGACGACAAAGAAGCTTCATCTTAAATCGATCATTCACGAGCTTTTATGGTTCGTCGCAGGCGACACCAATATCAAGTATCTCAATGATAACGGTGTCCGCATCTGGGATGAGTGGGCTGACGAGAATGGCGAGCTTGGTCCGGTTTACGGTCGCCAGTGGCGCTCATGGGCGACGCCGGATAACCGCAAAATCGATCAGATCGACTGGGTAATCCATGAGGTCAAGGAACGCCCGGGATCGCGCCGAATGGTGGTCAGTGCCTGGAACCCTGCTGATATTGACGATATGGCGCTGCCGCCTTGTCATTGCCTGTTTCAGTTTCAGGTTATGGAAGGTCGCTTGAATTGCCAACTTTATCAGCGCTCCGCTGACGTGTTCCTAGGGGTGCCATTTAATATCGCATCCTATGCCTTGTTGGTGATGATGATGGCGCAGGTGACAGGATTGAAACCCGGCGTGTTTGTTCATACGCTGGGGGATGCACACCTTTATTCCAACCATCTGGAGCAGGCGGATTTGCAGTTAACGCGTGATCCGATGCCGTTGCCGACGATGAACATCAATCCTGATGTGACGGATATTGCGGGCTTTAAGTTCGAAGACTTTACGCTTGAGGGCTACGAAGCGCATCCGCATATCAAAGCAGCCATCTCGGTCTGATGGCTATGCAAATCACCCTTGTCGTCGCAATGTCTGAGAACCGTGTGATCGGACGTGACGGTGGATTGCCGTGGCAAATATCTGCTGACCTTAAGCATTTTAAAAAAGTGACGATGGGCAGTCCGATCATCATGGGGCGCAAGACCTGGGATAGTATCGGTCGTGCACTGCCAGGGCGTCGTAATATTGTGATTACGCGGAATGCAGAATTTACACCGACAGGTGCGGATACTGTGACGACGATTGATGCGGCGCTCGCCCTTTGCCGTGAAGATGATGCGGATAAAGCCATGATTATTGGCGGTGGACAGGTTTATGCTGAAACCATCAAGATCGCCGATGCCATTGAGTTAACCGAAGTCCACGAGACCATCGATGGCGATACGGTGTTTCCTGAAATCGATCCGGATATCTGGCAGGAAACCGCTCGTGACCTGCAATCAGGAGAAACGCTGGGCGGACCTACATTCAGTTTTGTAACATTGATCCGCCGTTAATCAGTTGCTTTACATCGTCTTGTAATCTGAAAAATGTTGAGTGACTGACGGAAAACAATACATGTATAAATTTCTAAAACGAATGGGATCGATCGCAAAGAGCCCTTATGTGGAACTCATTGTAGGGGTGATCCTTGTCGGGACAGGCTTGTTCGAGGCTGGAGAATCGCTTTTTTCTGATATCGCTGAAGGAGATGTTGGATTACATCACGGCATTATTGTTTTGGGTATCGCGCATGCGATCAAAGCATTGCCAAGCGCAATTATGGGCATCGTGCTTTTGCTGGATTTAGAAAGTAGGCATCATCCCTGATGCTCAGACCTTTTCCCAAGGTGGCGTTGGGCCGAATTTACGCGCCAAAAAATCAACAAATGCGCGCACATTCGGCGACAGGTTTTTCTTGTTTGAGAAGATCGCGAGGATACTCGAATCATCCTCGATATGATCAGGCAAGACATAAACCAATTTGCCCTCGCGTACAGCATTATTGACCAGATATGTCGATAGTCGGGCAATGCCCAGGCCTGACAGAGCCGCATGATAGAGGCCATCTGTGCTGTTGATTTCAAAGTTACCATTAATCAGCTGTATGCGCTTATGGTCCGAATCACCAAGATCCCATGTATTAAATGCATCCAGTGTCGATAAACGCAGGCAGTTATGTTGTGACAATTCCGCTGGTGACTGAGGCATGCCATGTGCTTCGATGTAAGCTGGTGACGCACAGAATACACGCTGGTTCGTCGCAAGTTTATGAGCGACAACCGAGATGTCATTGACCTGTTCGGTAAAGCGAATGGCGACATCAATCTGATCTTCAACAAGATCAATGGGACGGTCTGATAGTTCAAGTGAGATCTTCAAGTCTGGGTTGAGCTCGAGGAATTCAGGCAGTAATGGCATCAACTGAGATTTTGCAAAGGCAGATGTGGAGGACACGTTCATGACCCCTTGCGGGTGGTCAACCAAAGACACAACAAGGACTTCAGCATCTGTAACATTTCGATCCACTTCGACACATCGCTTATAAAACTGTGTACCGACCATCGTGAGGGACACCTTGCGGGTTGAGCGGTTAAGCAGGCGTGTCCCCAAGCGATCTTCAAGGTGGCCAATCTGCCGACTGACCGCAGATGGTGTCAGCCCTAGATCACGAGCAGCTACATTTCTCTCCGGGCACTGCCACACCCTGCATCATCTTAATGCAGATATTCAGAGTGGCAGTGTCCGTATGAGTTTCCGCATAGGGCGTATTAGATGATCTGTAAGTATGAGAATTCTTGTGAGAGAAAATACGTATTAAAAATGAAAGCAATCAACGGCGACCCACCATTCGCGTTGATGTGGACGCAGTGAACCCAGATAGATCGTACCGTCTTCGAGGGCACCTTTATTTGGTTCGACGCCGGGCACCATACCAACCTGTATGGTTGTCACACGTATTGCATTATTCCGCGTAAGAGCGAAGACGTGACGGCCATGTTTGGATTAGCCGCTAAACCGTTTGGTTTGTTCGGTTTCACGCCACTTGGATTCTTCGAGCGCACCGCGAACGTAAGCCTGCAAATCTTTGAGCGTGCGTATCTGCTCGTTTTCAATATATATGCCTGTGCCCACAGCCACTAATCGACATAATGTGCCGTTGATGTTTTCCTGATTCTCTGGAAATGGCATTTCCAATTGCCGAAATCCAGGTGCAATTGGCACATAGGTCTCTAATGTTTGGCGAACTTCACGACATTCAGAACCAGGTAACGCCACCACTGTTTCAGCGTTACCTGGGGTCGGCGCAGATATGAACACACAGCCAAGCGCCACGGCTTGGAAGAAACGTTTAAGCGTGTGGCGATGGCTATGCATAAACAGACTTACTGAATGACGATGCGCGGTGCGAGACTATCACTAGCCTGACCTTGCTCAATCTTTGCCCATACAGCATCCGCAATCGCCTGGTAATTTTTAGCAGCCGGACTATCAGGGTTTGCCGCAGTGATTGGTGTGCCCGCATCTGATCTTTCACGAATTTCAATTTCGATCGGCACTTCGCCCAAGAAATCTACACCCATGCGCTCTGCTTCTTTCTTTGCCCCACCATGACCAAAGATATCATAGCGTTTGCCGTTATCAGGGCAGAGGAAATAGCTCATGTTTTCTATAATGCCGAATACAGGTACATCGACCTTACGGAACATGTTCAAGCCTTTGCGGGCATCCAGCAGGGCAATGTCTTGAGGTGTTGAGACAATCACTGCACCTGCAAGTGGGACGCGTTGTGCCATCGTAAGCTGCGCGTCACCTGTGCCAGGCGGCATATCAACAACAAGAACATCTAACTCGCCCCAATTGACGTCACGCATCATTTGTTCGAGGGCAGACTGTACCATTGGGCCACGCCAGATCATCGGTGTCTCTTCGTCGACCATGAATCCCATCGACATCACTTTGATGCCGTAATTCTCCATTGGATCGAGGGTTTTACCGTCGGCTGAATTTGGTTTGCCGGAAATGCCCATCATGCGTGGCATCGAAGGGCCGTAGATATCTGCATCTAAAAGGCCAACTTTTCGTCCACCAGCAGCTAGACCAAGGGCGAGGTTTACAGCGGTTGTCGATTTACCGACACCACCTTTACCAGACGCTACAGCAATAATTGATTTTATGCCTGGAAGCAGATCTCCCTGGCCTTGAGGCGATACAGGTGCCCCAGGTTTTGTCTGTTGGCCACTTTGAGGGGCGGCTGGGGCGGCGCTTGGTGCCCGCTCAGCTGTAAGTACAACCGTTGCAGAAACGACACCAGGTAAGGCAAATACTGTATCTTCGGCCTGTTTTCTTAACGGTTCCATCTCAGCGCCTTTTTCCGCTGGGACTTCAATGGCAAAGGCCACATTTCCATCAAGTGTCTGTAAACCTTGAATAATTCCAGCGCTGACAACATCTTTGCCGCTGATAGGATCGTTAACGCCTTTCAGCGCTTCAAGAATGACGTCGTTTGTAACTTCGGACATGGTTGCAATCTCCAATTTTTGGCCGATATCTATGCAAGAACATCCCGACAATGATTTGTCACCGGTACGGGGGTGTCCTATAACGCAAATCGCTTGTTCATCACCTAGTTAACGTGAACGAGCAGAATTACAAGTAGCCTCGCTCGTGTCTTCATAATGGATGCAGGGAAGGGGCTGGGAAAGCAAGGGTAGGATTTAGTAGATGGCTTCGAATAAACAAGGCGGCCCATGGGGCGGCGGCGGTGGTAGCGGCGGTGGTGGTGGCCAAGGCCCATGGGGCAGTGGCTCTGGTGGCGGTGGCGGTGGTGGCATGCAGCCACCTGACGTCGAAGAGGCGCTACGTCGTGCGCAAGAAAAAGTCCGTAGTCTGATGCCAGGCGGTGCGGGTAGCGCTAAAGGTATTGTCCTCATATTGATTGCTGTTGTGGCAATCTGGCTCGGCAGTGGGTTTTACCGCGTGCAGCCTGAGCAGGTCGGTGTCGAATTATTGTTCGGCGAGTACGTAAAACGAACGGACCCGGGCCTGAACTATTGGTTACCAGGCCCAATTGGTACAGTGTATCGCCCGAACGTGACCAAAGTTAACACCGTTAACATTGGCTTCCGTGGTGGTTCTGATACGACCCGTGCAATTCGTGATGTTCCAACTGAAAGTCTGATGCTGACCAGTGATCAGAACGTCATCGACGTGGATGCAGTTGTGCAATGGCAGATCAAGAGTGCTGAAAATTATCTTTTCAATATTCGCGATCCCGAAGGCACGATTAAGATTGCTGCAGAAAGTGCGATGCGTGAAATCATTGGCCAAACTCAGCTTGAGCAAGCCCTAACCGGTGGACGTCAAGTTGTGGAGGCGAGTACGCAAGAGTTACTGCAGGAAATACTCGACGGATATGGTGCTGGTATTCTAATTACAGAATTCAGGATGCAAGAGACAGGTCCTCCAAAAGAGGTCATTGATGCATTTAATGATGTGCAGCGTGCTAAGCAGGACCAGGAACGTCTGGTTAACGAAGCAACAGCATATTCAAACGACGTTGTCCCACGTGCAAAAGGTGAAGCTGAAAAGCGTCTTGCTGCTGCCCGAGGTTTTAAAGAGCAGGTGATCAAGGAAGCCGAAGGTGAAGCTGCGCGCTTCTTGTCGGTCTACGAGACATATAAAACGAGCAAAGGTGTGACGACACGTCGTTTGTACTTGGAGCGGATGCAGCAAGTTCTGCGTGGCGCAAACAAGATCATCATTGATGAAGGTGTTGGAGGCGGACAAGGTATTGTCCCATATCTGCCGCTGAATGAGTTGCAGAAGAAGTCTGGAGGAACCCAGTGATGAAAAAATCTGGAATCGTGATTTTAATTGTCATCGGTGTTGCAACCATTGTTGGTTGGAGTTCGGTGTTTACCGTGCATCAAACACAGCAAGCATTGGTGCTTCAGTTTGGTAACCCAGTTCGTCCGGTTGAAAATCCCGGCCTGAACTTCAAGATGCCGTTCATTCAGAACGTGCGCTTCTTCGACAAGCGTATTCTTGACCTTGATCCACAGCCAACAGAAATTCTTTTGGCGGATCAGAAGCGGATCAATGTAGACAGCTTTGCGCGCTACAAAATTGTTGATCCGTTGGAGTTCCTGAAAACGGCTCAGTCGGATGCAAACTTCCGTCAAATCTTTGGTAACCTTGTGAATTCAGCGGTTCGTGCTGAAGTTGCAAAGTCATCATTGGCGGACATGTTGTCGTCCAAGCGTGCTGGCGTTATGATCAAGATCTTTGACACACTCGCAGCACAGGCACCAAAGTTTGGTGTTGAGCTGGTGGATTTGCGGATTGGTCGTACCGATCTTCCGGATGCCACGTTGCAGTCGGTGTATAACCGGATGCGTTCAGATCGTGTTGCGCAAGCGGCACAACTTCGAGCTGAAGGTGAAGAGCAAAAACTCACCATTCAGGCTGAAGCTGATCGTAAGCGGACGGTGATTTTCGCGGAAGCGAACCGGACATCGCAGATTCTTCGTGGTGAAGGCGAAGGTACAAAGAACAAAATTCTGGGCGACGCGTTTGGCCAGGATCCTGAGTTCTTTAACTTTTACCGTTCCATGGAAGCGTATGAAGGCGCATTTGATGATGGCACTGCGATGGTATTGTCACCTAATAGCGAATTCTTCCGTTACTTTAATGAGGCGCAACCTAAGCCAAAGTGATCTTTGGTTTAGCGTCTTATTATTGACATGACAGCATTTCTAACCGCCCTCGGTCTCGCAATTGTGATCGAGGGCGTTTGCTATGCGCTCTTTCCTGATGCCATGAAAAAGATGATGCTAAGCGTGCTGGAACAGCCGTCTTCGGCTTTACGTATGTTCGGTGTGACAGCAGCCATTGTCGGGGTTGGTATCATTTGGCTTATTCGCGGTTAAGTGCAATTTTTGCCTAAGACTGGACATAGCCATGGTTCCGACACATTTGATGCGTAGACGTGTACTAATATGATGTGCACAGTAACGATAAATTATTTTTATAAAGGTTGATTGATCGATGAAACATTCTCGGGCTGTAACAAAAGTAGAAGACGCCTCGGGCATTGTCGTTTGGATGATGCGGGTCGTTGCGTTCGTTGTTGCGATGGCGATTGCGTTACAAGTCAGTGCCGCCTTTGCAAAAGGCGCACCTGAATCGTTCTCAGGCTTGGCTAAAAAGCTTTTGCCGACGGTCGTGAATATTTCCACAACACAAACTGTTGAAGGGCGCGCGGGGCCTGAAATTCCCCAGCTGCCGCCGGGATCACCTTTTGAGGATTTCTTTAAAGAATTTTTTGAGCGTAATGGTCAGCAACAACGTCCACGTCGTGCGACGTCTTTGGGCTCAGGCTTTATTGTTGATGCCAAGGGTTACGTTGTGACCAATAACCACGTCATCCAGGATGCGGACGAGATTTCCGTTATTCTGCATGACGACACACGCCTAAAGGCAGAGCTCGTCGGGCGCGACCCAAAGACGGATCTCGCGGTTCTTAAAATTGAATATGAAGGCGACTTGCCTGTTGCCGAACTTGGCGATTCCGATGTCAGTGAAGTTGGTGACTGGGTCATGGCTATTGGTAATCCGTTCGGCTTGGGCGGGACTGTGACGGCTGGCATTATCTCGGCACGTGGCCGCGATATTAATTCTGGCCCTTATGATGACTTCTTACAGACAGATGCATCTATTAACCGAGGCAACTCCGGTGGTCCGACCTTCAATATGGACGGCGAAGTCATCGGCATTAATACAGCTATTTTCTCACCAACTGGTGGCAGTGTCGGTATTGGCTTTGCAATTCCGACGTCAACAGCCGCGCCGGTCATTAAGCAGTTGATCAAGAACGGTGAAGTCCGCCGCGGTTGGCTGGGTGTTCACATTCAGTCTGTGACAGATGAGATTGCTGAAAGCTTAGGCCTTGATGATGCCTCTGGTGCAATGGTTGCGAGTGTTGTCGAAAATGGTCCTGCGGCATCAGCTGATCTCAAGCCAGGTGATGTTATCCTGGAATTCGGTGGTGTTGAAGTGCCCGAGATGCGTCGTCTGCCACGTATCGTTGCCGACGTTGAACCAGATACGACTGTCGAAGCCATCATTTGGCGCGACGGCAAACGCAAGACGATTAAAGTCAAAGTTGGTGCGCTTAAAGAAACGCCCGCAACTGTGGCTGCGGCCGTCACGAATAAGGATGCCGGCAGTGAGACAGCTATTGAAGGCCTCGGCTTGAAGGTTGCTGCAATCAACGAGCAGACCCGTGGCAAATTTGGCCTTGGTGAGAATGCTAAAGGTGTTGTCGTGACATCTGTCGATGCTAGCGGCCCGTCTGCTGAAAAAGGTTTGCAGTCTGGTGACCGGATTATTCAGGTTAGCCAAGGTGATGTTGCGAACCCTGTCGACGTGATGCGGAAAGTCGACGAAGCGAAGGCGCAGGGACGGAAGTCCGTGTTACTTCGTGTTGAAAGCGATCAAGGCTTGCGCTTTGTTGCGATCCGAATCGACAAAGGCTGATCATTTTTACGGTCCGGTAATGGAGACAGGCCTCACATTCGTACGATAGGAATGTCTGCCCATCTTGTTGTGTAACGTGGCGAAAGGCGTTCCTGACGCATTCGCCACTTTGCATTCTTTTTGGATAAGCCAAGACCGATGGCGCCGCGCCCGAACCTTTTGTTTACATGGTCAATGGCCTCCATGAGTGGATTGCTATCACTCGATGGATCATCAAAGAGAGACGGAATGATATTGTCTTTGGGGGACAGTTCTAACAAGAGAACGCCTGCTTTGCGATAAGGCCGGCCATCCAGCCATATACGCTCCAATATTTTCAATGCAGCTGCAACGATGATGCGGCTATCGCCTGTTGGAAACATAAGCGGTTCATGCGCACTCCTGTAAACAGGTGCCGTGTTATGGTCATGCCGGTCTGTTCTGATGGACACTTTTATAATGCGACATACTTGATCAGCATTTCGGATTTTTTCTGCTGCACGTTCCGCGTATGACATAATGGCTTCTTTGACGTGGTCCTTATTGGACGTTGCTTTTGCGAATGTGCGCGAACAGCACGTTGTTTGTTTTGCCGAGGGCGCTGCGTCTAAGTCATGGCAGGGTGTGCCACGTAACTCGTATACAGTGCGTAACCCAACGACCCCCATTCGCTGCTTTACCCAACCATCTTGTGCATGAAAAAAATCGAGGGCACTTTTAATATCTCGCCCTTCGAGCATCTTTGCCCATTGCCGCCCAACGCCCCAAATGTCACCTACGGACGTTATCGCCAGGGCCGCTTTTAGGTTCTTGGGCGTTATGATGAATACGCCATCTGCGTACGGGGCTTGCTTGGCTATTCTATTCGCAACCTTTGAGAGGGTTTTTGTTTCCCCGGTGCCAATAGAGACAGTAATGCCTGTCCAGCGTTGGACTTTTTGCCGTAAATCTCGACACCATGGCTCGAGGTCTTCGGGGGACAAATGTTTGAGACCAAGAAAGCATTCATCGATAGAGTAAATTTCAGAATCAGGAGCTGAGTCGGATAGAATCTCCATCACTCTTTCCGACATATCGCCATAAAGAGCGTAGTTTGATGAGCGGATAACGACGCCGTGTTGCTTGGCGATATCGCGAACCTGGAAAAATGGCACCCCCATACCAATGCCGAGTGCCTTCGCTTCTTTAGAGCGGGCCACCACACACCCATCGTTATTACTTAGAACAACAATAGGGCGGTCGACGAGGTGCGGCTCAAATACGCGTTCGCATGAGGCATAGAAATTATTGCAATCTACCAATGCAAACATGGGTGTTATCGATTGCAATGGCGGCGGATGCTATGCGCGACGACACCCCATACCTCACATCCAGTCTCGGTTAACGGGATATCCGCGAAGCTTGGGTTTGCTGCAGATAATGCCCAGCCGTGGGCGTTACATGTCAGACGCTTTACGGTCAGATCGCCATGAACAACAGCAATCACAACATCATCCGCTTTGGCCTGAATACCTCGGTCGACAATCAACAAGTCACCATCGAATATGCCAGCGCCCTGCATCGACTCGCCTTCTACGCGGACGAAATACGTTGCTGCTGGTCGACGAATAAGATGCTCATTTAAGTCCAGCTTACCATCCATGTGGTCTTCGGCGGGACTTGGGAACCCTGCCGAGATTTTTGCCGCATAAAGTGCCAAAGGTTGCTTTGACGGATGTTTTGTAAAGCTGAGCGGCATGGGCATTGTTCCTTTGTGATGGGAACAAATAAAGAACAAATACAGAGAGAGTCAAGCAAACAGAAAATGGTTAGTCGATTTTATAGCCTTGAGCGAAAAGCAGGCCGCGTAGGTCTGCATGATCAAGGCGGGCAGGGGCTTCAGCGCGCACACTTGGCTTGCCCCGGTATGCAACACCCAATCCCGCAGCCTGGAGCATAGGCAGGTCGTTGGCGCCATCGCCCACACACAAAGTTTCCGCAAGACTTATGCCCTGAGCGGTTGAGCGGTCAATTAATGTGTCCAGTTTTGAGGTCTTATCTAAAATTGGGAGCGTTACTTGACCCGTTAATTTGTCGTCTTCCATGATAAAATCATTCGAAAGGTCTTCATGAAAGCCACAGCGTTCGGCAATCCGGGAGGTGAAATACTTGAAGCCACCAGAGACAAGGACGCAATGTGCACCATGCGCAGCCATTGTTTGAACCAATGTCTGTGCACCTTTAGATAAAAGCACAGCCTGATAGGCGTCTTCCAATGCAGAGGCAGGCAAGTCCTTGAGCATCATGACGCGTTCTTTAAGAGCTTCAGCAAAATCCAATTCGCCGTTCATGGCGCGGGCAGTGATCGCGGATATCTCATCTTTGAGCCCAACGTGCGCAGCAAGATCATCTAGCGTCTCGGTGGTGACGATGGTGCTGTCCATGTCTGCCAGCAGTAGATGTTTGCGCCGGTATTGTGTCGGCTGGGCAATCGCATCGATAGGGTCATCTTTAAAAATACTTCGTGCGGCAGCTTCGGCCTGATCATCAGAGAGATTTTCGTAGCTAATGTCGCAGGCCATTTCTTGGCATAACCAGGTCGGTGTATCTGTTTCTGCACCGAGGGCATCGAGCCTCGTTCTTATTTTACTGACATTCGTGGTTGTCAGAGGGGTCCCTTCGGGGGCAATTAATGTAAGAACAGATTGCATCGGGATATCTCCGAGCTGAAATTGTTGAGGGCCAAACGTTGGACGATTTATCACCTGTTGTCATCATTGCAGGGCCGACCGCAAGCGGAAAAACCAGTTTAGCCCTAAAAGTGGCAGAGCAATGCAACGGTGAAATTGTTAATGCTGACAGCATGCAGGTTTATCATGAACTGTCCATATTGACGGCACGGCCGGGACCAGATGAGACGTCACGGGCCCCACATCACTTGTTTGGCTGTATGTCTGCTGCGGAAAGATGCTCGGCTGGAAAATGGCTGACGATGGCGCAAGCGGCGATCAAGGATATACATCAACGTGGTGCCTTGCCTGTCGTGACAGGTGGGACGGGCTTGTACCTTAAAGCGCTGACCCAAGGCCTGGCTGCTGTGCCACAAGTGCCACCTGAGATGATTACCAGTATTACGGTACACCTTGAAGACATTGGTGGTGAAGCGTTTAAGGCCGAGTTGGCTGCCGTTGATCCAGTGACCGCTGAGCGTTTGCCCGCAAGTGACCGACAGCGATTGATCCGTGCTGCGGCTGTGTTTGCGGTGACGGGACGCACACTGACGGATTGGCAGCAAGAGCAGCCGGAAGCGCCCGGATATTCAGCGAAATATCTGAATATCGTGTTGATGCCACCCCGTGAAGATATGTACGCAGCCATTGATGCGCGGTTTGACGATATGATGTCAGCGGGTGCTATGGCGGAGGCTGAAGCCTTTAAAGAGCTGGGGCTGGCTGGGGATTTACCAGCGTCACGGGCTGTGGGGGTGGCAGAGCTTGTACGCGTTATCAATGGTGAGTTGGACCTGGATTTAGCGGTAGAAAAGGCAAAGACAGCCTCAAGGCAACTGGCAAAACGGCAAATCACATGGTTCAAACGTCAGATTCATACAGATTTACTTATTTCTGAGAAATATTCGGAAAGAAATGATGAAAAAATCTTTTCATTTATTCATGAGTTTTTGTTGACCCCGCCTGATTGAGCCTCTAAGTTCTGCGCGCTCTTGGGAATTAAGGGCATTTTGAAATGTATTCGACGGTCGGGGGCCATGGTTGCCGACCGTTCATTGTTGTTAGAAACACGCGATAAAGGAACGGTACGATGAGTACGACACAAATACCCGGAGCTGAGATCATTCTGAAGGCATTGGCCGATCAGGGTGTCGAAGTGATTTTCGGCTATCCGGGCGGTGCCGTGCTCCCGATCTATGACGCGATTTATCAGCAAAATCAGGTTCGCCATATCTTGGTCCGTCAAGAAGGTGGCGCTGTGCACGCAGCTGAAGGTTACGCACGCTCGACCGGTAAGGTTGGCGTTGTTCTCGTAACATCTGGTCCCGGTGCGACAAACGCGGTGACTGGCCTCACCGATGCATTAATGGATTCTATTCCGATTGTCTGTTTGACCGGTCAGGTACCAACGCACCTTATTGGTAATGACGCGTTCCAGGAATGTGATACCACAGGTATTACGCGCCCATGCACCAAGCATAACTATCTGGTTAAGGACGTGAATGACCTGTCGAAGGTCATGCATGAAGCCTTCCACGTTGCGCGTTCTGGTCGTCCAGGTCCGGTTGTGATCGATTTGCCGAAAGACGTTTGTATGGCGCTTGCGGAATACACGCCGCCAGAGAAGATCGACCTTAAGAAGTATCAACCGCGTGTGAAGGGTGATCTGGATAAGATCCGTGAAGCCGTGAAATTGATGGCTGGCGCTAAAAAGCCTGTGTTTTATTGTGGCGGTGGCGTGATCAATTCAGGCCCGTCTGCATCCAAACTGTTGACCAATCTGGTACGCTCGACTGGCTTCCCATGCACATTGACCCTAATGGGACTGGGTGCATTTCCGGCATCAGATAAGCAATATCTGGGTATGCTTGGGATGCACGGTCGTTATGAGGCAAACAAAGCGATGCATGATTGCGATGTGATGATCGCAGTCGGCTCACGCTTTGATGACCGGATTACAGGTCGATTGGATGCCTTTGCACCAGACGCCAAGATCATTCATATCGATATTGATCCGAGTTCTATTAATAAGAACGTGAAAGTCGATGTCCCGATTGTTGGAGACGTCGCACACGTTCTTGAAGATATGACGAAGATTTGGAAATCCACACAAGCGTCGCCAAATAAGAAGGCGCTCTCTGCCTGGTGGAAGCAAATTGATGAATGGCGTGCGGTCGACTCGCTGAAATACACGCAGGGCACCGAAATCATTAAGCCGCAGCATGTTATTCAACGTTTGTCTGATCTCACCAAGGGTATGGACAGCTATATCACGACCGAAGTTGGTCAGCACCAGATGTGGGCGGCGCAATACTTTGACTTTGATGAGCCAAACCGCTGGATGACATCCGGTGGCCTCGGCACCATGGGGTATGGCCTGCCAGCAGCGATGGGCGTACAGATCGCGCATCCGGACTCGCTTGTTGTTGATGTGTCGGGTGAGGCATCGTTCTTGATGAACATGCAGGAGTTATCGACCATCGCGCAGTATCGTTTGCCGGTGAAACTGCTGATCTTGAATAACTTCTATATGGGCATGGTACGTCAGTGGCAGGAATTGATGCACGGCGGACGCTATGCCGAGAGTTATATGGAAAGCCTGCCGGACTTTGTGAAATTGGCGGATACTTTTGGGATGACAGGTTTGCGGACGTCCAAGCCAGACGAGTTGGATGATGTCTTGAAAGAGATGATTGCCATCGACGGGCCGGTCATCGTTGATATTCATGTTGATCCAAAAGAAAACGTGTACCCAATGATCCCATCAGGCGCTGCGCATGATGCGATGCTTCTGGGGCCAGAAGACACGGCCGCAACGCCCATGTCCGAAGAGGGAATGGTGCTGGTTTAAGTGACCGCACCCATTCTTTTGATCGCATATAAAGGACCAGACGCATGACCAGAGACGAAACCGTAAACTTTCATACAATCTCAGTATTGGTGGATAACGAACCCGGCGTATTGGCACGGGTCATCGGCCTGTTTTCAGGCCGCGGCTATAACATCGAAAGCCTGACTGTGGCTGAAATCGATGATGCCAGAAACCTATCGCGGATTACCGTTGTCACATCCGGTACTGAAATGATCATTGAGCAGATCAAAGCCCAGTTGGGTCGCCTCGTGCCGATCCACCGGGTCAGTGACCTCACGCTTGAAGGTCCTCACGTGGACCGTGAACTGGCGCTGGTTAAAGTCGTATCTACAGGTGATCAACGTGTAGAAAGCCTGCGTATTGCGGATATCTTCAGGGCGCGTGTCGTCGATAGTACAAACGAGAGTTTCGTCTTCGAAATCGTTGGGGATACGGGTAAATTGAACGCATTTATCGAGTTAATGCGTCCGCTTGGATTAGCGGATATTTCAAGAACTGGTATCGCCGCCATTGCCCGAGGCACCTCATCGCTGTAAAAGGCCCCAATAAAATTCAATTTTCGTTCGATATTTGAAGACCAATCAAAGATCTCATGGGAGAGAAAAATGCGAGTTTATTATGATCGTGATGCCGACGTTAACTTGATCAAAGGCAAAAAAGTTGCCGTTGTCGGCTATGGTAGCCAAGGCCATGCCCACACCCTTAACCTGCGTGACAGTGGTGTTAAAGAAGTTGTCGTTGCCCTTCGTGATGGTTCAACCAGCGCTGCTAAGGCTGAAGCCGAAGGTGTCAAAGTCATGTCCGCAGCTGACGCTGCGAAATGGGCTGACGTTGTTATGGTGTTGACGCCGGACGAAGGTCAGGCAGCACTTTACCGCGATCATCTTGAGCCGAATATGAAGCAGGGTGCAGCAATTGCATTTGCGCACGGCCTTAACGTGCACTTCCAGTTGATCGAGCCGCGCGCTGATCTCGACGTCTTCATGATCGCGCCTAAAGGCCCTGGTCATACGGTGCGTTCTGAATACCAGCGTGGCGCTGGCGTGCCTTGCCTCGTTGCTGTTCATCAGGACGCGACGGGTAATGCCCTTGAAGTTGCACTGTCATACGCATCTGGCGTTGGCGGCGGACGTTCAGGCATTATCGAAACAACATTCAAAGAAGAGTGCGAGACTGACCTATTTGGTGAACAGGCTGTTCTTTGTGGTGGTCTATCACACCTTATCATGGCGGGTTACGAGACGCTCGTCGAAGCAGGTTACGCACCTGAGATGGCATACTTTGAGTGCTGCCACGAGGTAAAGCTGATCGTTGATCTGATCTATGAAGGTGGTATCGCCAACATGCGTTACTCGGTTTCCAACACGGCGGAATACGGTGACTACGTTTCTGGCCCACGCGTCATTGATGCGGACACCAAGGCACGTATGAAAGACATTCTGACAGACATTCAAACGGGCCGCTTTGTACGCGACTTCATGTCTGAGAACGTTACCGGTCAGGCAAGCTTTAAGGCATCACGCCGTTTGGCTGCTGAACACGGTGTTGAGGTTGTCGGAGAAAAACTCCGTGGCATGATGCCATGGATTGCTGAAAACCAGCTGGTTGATAAGACGAAGAACTAATTTCGCCTTTCACATAAGTCTACGAAAGCGGCCCTTGGGAAACTGAGGGCCGCTTTTTTGTGTCCCCTCTCCCTGGGGAGAGGATGGCGCGCAGCGCCGGGTGAGGGGTCGTGCCGCATAAGCGGTATGGGTTCTTTGTAAATGATAAACCCCTCATCCTGACCTTCTCCCGAGGGAGAAGGGGCGCTCGGATCAATATTTCATCTCTGGTTGTCCGTTTTCATTTGTGTTGTATGCGTATAGAGAACGTAAAAGGGCAGGTATTGCACCAAATCCGCCTTTTTCTTGTATTTTTGGGTGTTAAGCTTATGGAAACCCCTTCATGAGATTGTCCGTAGACGGACCTTTCCTGGATCAGGAAAGGGATTAGATATTTGAGGGCCGAAATGAGCGATAAAGACCGGGTCATTATATTCGATACAACGTTGCGCGATGGCGAGCAGTCGCCGGGCTGCTCAATGAACCTTGGCGAGAAACTTCGCATTGCAGAAATTCTGGCTGGGATGGGTGTCGATGTGATCGAAGCTGGGTTCCCGATTGCCTCGGAAGGTGACTTCGAAGCCGTGAGCGCGATTGCGAGCACTGTTAAGGGGACTGTCATTTGCGGATTATCGCGCGCCACGAAGGGCGATATCGACCGCGCTGCCGAGGCCTTGAAGCCTGCCGAGCGCAAACGCATTCATACATTCCTTTCGACATCGCCATTGCATATGAAATACAAGCTGCAGATGGAACCCGACGACGTTCATGACGCGATGGTCGCCAGCATTAAGCATGCGCGCCAGCACACGGATGATGTTGAATGGTCCCCTGAAGACGGGTCCAGAACCGAACATGATTTCCTTTGCCGCTGTGTCGAAAGTGCGATTACTGCGGGTGCAGGAACGATTAACATTCCTGATACGGTTGGCTATGCGATACCGACCGAGTTCGCATCATTGATCGAAATGCTGATGAATCGGGTGCCGAACATTGATAAGGCGGTCATTTCTGTACATTGCCATAATGATTTGGGCCTGGGGGTTGCAAACTCACTTGCGGCTGTTGCGGTCGGCGCACGCCAGATCGAATGCACCATCAACGGCATTGGCGAGCGGGCGGGTAACGCAGCGATGGAAGAAATTGTTATGGCGCTGAAAACGCGCGCCGATGTGATGCCGTACCATACAGGTATCGACACGACGCAAATCATGAAGGCGTCACGTTTTTTGTCAGGAATCACGGGACACGCTGTGCAGCCGAATAAAGCTATTGTCGGTGCCAACGCATTTGCTCATGAAAGCGGTATCCACCAGGACGGCGTGCTTAAGAACGCCGAAACGTATGAGATCATGACCCCAGAATCGGTTGGATTGACCAAGTCCAACATCGTTTTGGGTAAACATTCTGGTCGTCATGCATTTCGCGAAAGAGCTCGCGACTTAGGCTATGATTTAGGTGATAACGCGCTACAATCGGCGTTTAAGCGCTTTAAAGACCTCGCAGACCTCAAAAAAGAGATGTTTGACGAAGATATCATTGCACTGATCGATGATCAGGTTGTTGGCGACGATGACACCATTCAATTGGTTTCTCTTGAAGTGAAATGTGGTACCGTTCACAATCCACCGAACGCTTCAATGACGCTAAAGATATCGGGCTCTGAGTGTTCTTATGATGCGACAGGAGATGGCCCGGTCGATGCAGCTTTCAACTGTATCAAGGCTTTGATGCCTCATGAGGCGAATTTACAGCTCTATCAAGTCCATGCTGTGACCCAAGGCACAGACGCGCAAGCCGAAGTTTCAGTACGACTTGAAGAGGGCGGTCGCACCGTTAATGGTATGGCCGCAGACACAGATACACTTGTTGCCAGTTGTCGCGCTTATATTATGGCATTGAACAAACTATTGGTTAAACGCCAAAAAAACCGCGCCGGACGCGCTTTCGGCCTAGCAATTTCGCTCTCTGCTTAATATAAGTGCAGAGTGTCGACAGATGTTGAACCACACTGCTGTATTGGATTTTTGAGCCTATGTTATCGAGATTATTCGGATTTCTCTCCGCCGATATGGCGATTGACTTAGGGACCGCGAACACGCTGGTCTATGTGAAGGGCCGCGGGATCGTTCTGAACGAACCATCTGTGGTCGCCATCGCCGAAGTTAAAGGCAAAAAGCAAGTGCTTGCGGTTGGTGAAGAAGCCAAGCAAATGCTGGGTCGTACGCCGGGTAATATCCGCGCTATCCGCCCGCTTCGTGACGGTGTGATTGCCGACTTTGAAGTCGCCGAAGAGATGATCAAATACTTCATCCGCAAAGTGCATAATCGCCGTACGTTTGCGAGCCCGCTTGTGGTTGTTTGTGTGCCATCTGGTTCGACTGCGGTTGAACGTCGTGCCATTCAGGAAAGTGCTGAAAGTGCCGGCGCACGTAAAGTCTATTTGATTGAAGAGCCTATGGCTGCTGCGATCGGTGCTGGCCTGCCTGTCACTGAGCCTACGGGCTCGATGGTGGTTGATATCGGTGGTGGTACAACTGAGGTTGCTGTCCTGTCTTTGGGTGGCATTGTTTATTCGCGCTCGGTACGTGTCGGTGGCGACAAGATGGACGAAGCCATCATAGCTTACATCCGGCGTAACCATAACCTGCTGGTCGGTGAAGGATCTGCAGCGCGTATTAAAGAAGAAATTGGTTCCGCATGCCCACCTGATGATGGTGATGGTCGGACCATGGAAATTAAAGGCCGTGACTTGATGAACGGCGTGCCGAAGGAACTCGTGATCTCTGAGCGTCAAATCGCCGAGAGTTTGGCCGAGCCGGTTGGTGCAATCATCGAAGCGGTCAAAGTCGCGCTTGAGCATACAGCGCCAGAACTTGCAGCTGATATTGTTGATAAAGGTATCGTGCTCACCGGTGGTGGTGCGCTGCTTGGGAATATTGATTTTGTACTGCGGCATTCGACGGGGCTACCCGTATCGATTGCTGACGATCCTCTAAGCTGTGTGGTGCTGGGCACAGGCCGTGCGCTTGAGGAAATGAAACGTCTGAAAGACGTGCTGACGACCATGTATTGAGGCGCTCCTGTAATTCAAGGACGCTGATGCAGGGTCAATTTGTCAATTTGACCGAGCGATCTTTGCGGTTCGGTCATATTGGCCTGGGCAATAACGCAAAGACTGGGTGACATAGGTTGAACGACCGCGAACGTTCCATAAGCCGTATTGCAGCGCCTGTCCGGACTTTTGCGCAAAAATTTGTGTACATTGGACTGATTGTCGCAGCTGCTGCGCTGATGCTTTTTGGTAAGATAGAGCCAGCGGCATTTGAGCGCGCACGTGCGCAGGTCACGGATGCGATTGCCCCTATCCTCGACGCTGTATCGCGTCCACTTGATTACATTCATGACGCTGTTGGTGAGGGGAAGTCGCTGCTGGCGCTTCGTGAAGAGAATGCACGCCTCCGCATCGCACAAGATCATTTGCTGCAATGGCAGGCGATTGCGAGAAAGCTCGAGACAGAAAATAAAGCCCTTCGCGATCTTTTGAATTTTGTACCCGCTGTTGGTACGGAGACAGTTTCCGCGCGTGTTATTGGTGACTCTGGTGGTGCCTTTGCCCGAACGATGATTTTGAGCGCCGGCTCACGTGAGGGCGTTCGAAAAGGCCAAGCCGTGATTACGGGTGCCGGATTGATTGGGCGTGTCCAGGAAGTTGGTTTGCGATCATCACGGTTACTTTTGCTTGCGGATTTAAACTCGCGCGTCCCTGTTGTGATCGAAAGTTCACGCGTGCGTGGCGTGGTTGCTGGTACCAACGGTGAGACATTGCGTCTTGTGCATTTGCCGCCTGACGTCGTGGCAGCGCCAGGTGACCGGATCGTTACATCCGGACATGGTGGCGCTCTGCCGCCTGGTATCCCTGTTGGCATTGTGGCTGCTGTTGGTGAAGCAGGCATTGAAGTTGAGCCGTTTGTTGATCCTGCCCGACTTGAAGTTGTCCAAGTGCTAGACTATGGACTTGATGGTATCATCGAGTTTAAGGCCGGTCGCGGCAACAAAGTGAAATAGGGGAAGGTCGATGAAGCCGTCCTTTTGGCACCGCGTTGATCGCTTCGCTCGAGACCTTACACCGTTCGCATTGACGCTCATGCTTCTCGTCATCAATGCTATTCCATTCCATATTCCAGGTTTTGCTCAAGTTGCCCCTTTGCTGCCACTTATTGGTATTTATTTTTGGGCGGTTTATCGACCTGACCTCATGCCAGCGGCTGCGGTTTTTCTTATTGGCATTTTACATGACTTTTTGTCGGGCCTTCCGGTTGGGGTCAGCGCACTTATCTTTCTCGTTGTGTTGGGTGCAGCGCTGGCGCAGCGCTCGTTCTTCTTTGGAAAATCGTTCATTATCGTGTGGCTTGGCTTCATGATGGTTGCGGGCGGTGCGTTGACGCTTGAATGGTTTTTGCTTTCGATCTTTGTGGGTGATCTGGTGCATGCGCGTTCGGCGATATATCAGTTTGGCCTGACCGCTGCCGTGTTCCCGTTTTTGGCGTGGTTGTTCACACGCTGGCAACTCGCATTTTTGCAGGTAGATTAAGATGAACCGTGATCCTGATCGCCATAAAGTATTTAGTCGCCGCGCCGCGATTTTAGCAGGTGGTCAGGCGGTCTTGCTGACGGCGTTGGTGGGACGTTTGTATTATCTTCAAGTGGTCGAGGCGGATCGTTACGCGACCTTGGCAGACGAGAACCGCATCAACTTGCGTTTGTTAGCACCACCGCGGGGCCGCGTTGTTGACCGGTTTGGCGTGCCATTGGCTGAGAACCAGCAAAACTATCGGCTACAGTTGGTCCCTGAAGATGTGAAGGGTAACGACATTGAGCAAGTGCTCGAGCATGTCCAAAAGATCGTCACATTAGGTGAGGGCGATCGACGCCGCATTGTGCGCGAGGTTCGCCGTAACCGCGCATTTGTGCCGGTGACACTCAAAGAAAACTTGAACTGGCCCGAGGTTGCTCGGCTTGAGATTAATGCGCCCGATTTGCCTGGCTTGATGATTGATGTTGGTCGGTCGAGGCATTATCCATTTGGACCGCAGGTCGCTCACGTTTTGGGGTACGTCGCGTCGGTTTCTGAAAAAGATTTGGACAATGACCCGCTTTTAAAGTTGCCCGGGTTTCGTGTTGGTCGCGCCGGTATTGAGAAAGTCCATGACCTTAAGATGCGCGGCACAGGCGGCAGTTCAGAAGTTGAAGTGAATGCATTTGGCAGGATGATCCGCGAGCTTTCGCGCCGCGAAGGTCAGCCAGGTGCCGAGGTCATGCTGACGCTGGATATGGGTCTGCAGGAATATATTGCAAAGCGCTTGGGCGAAGAAAGTGCATCCGTGGTTGTGATGGATGTCCGCAGTGGTGATGTGCTGGCGATGGTCTCGAAGCCAAGCTACGACTCCAATGATTTCAACCGCGGGTTAAGCACTAAAGAATGGAAGGCGCTGGTCAATAATGAACGCTCTCCTCTGATCAACAAATCTATTGCTGGTGTTTATCCGCCAGGATCAATTTTCAAGATGGTTGTGTTGCTGGCAGCCCTCGAAAAGGGCGTGGTCACACCCAGTCATAAAATCTTCTGCTCAGGTGAATACGAACTAGGCGAAGCCAAATTCCACTGTTGGAAGCGACATGGCCATGGATTTGTCGATGGGACTGAGGCTATTACTGAAAGTTGCGATGTTTATTTTTATGAGATCGCGAAACGAACAGGTATCGACCGTATTGCTGCGATGGCGCGTAAGTTTGGATTGAACAGTGCAAGTGGTATTGATCTTCCGGGCGAGCAGGGCGGGCTTATACCAACCCGCGGCTGGAAACGTGCGGCACGCGATCAGCCTTGGCATCAAGGTGAAACGGTGATTGCCGGTATTGGACAAGGATTTGTTCTTTTGACGCCGCTACAGATGGCGTTGATGACAGCGCGCCTCGCGAATGGTGGGCGCGCAATTGTGCCTCATTTGACCCGCTCAGTGGGGACCTCGGTGACGGAGAAAACACAATCCATAGACGTCCCTTCTTTAAACATACCGCCAGGTCATCTGAAGTTGGTCACTGATGCTATGAACCGCGTTGTGAACCATCCCAGAGGAACGGCGAGACGTTCCGCAACCGGGATTGAAGAATTTCCGATGGCAGGTAAGACAGGTACGGTTCAAGTCCGACGCATTACCAAAGCTGAACGTGATGCAGGCGTCCGCAAGAATAAAGATATGCCGTGGAAGCATCGCGACCATGCGTTGTTTGTTGGCTTCGCGCCGGTTGATAACCCGCGCTATGCGATTTCAGTTGTCGTTGAGCATGGCGGTGGCGGCTCATCCGTCGCGGCACCTATTGCAAGTGATGTCATGGCAGAAGCGTATCGACGAAACTCGGCGGGACCAGGTGCTGGTATCGCAGGGGCAGCACCACAACAAAATACGACGACGGATACACGTGCAGAAGAAGATGTCGAGCGACCGACAACGATTGCTCAAGATGAAGGAGGGCAGACATAATGCGATCTGGCCTTAGTACACCTGAGCTCACTTTGGGCCACAAGCTGATCTCGATTAATTGGCTGTTGGTTATCTTGATTGTGATGGTTGCCGGTGTCGGCTTTGCGATGTTGTTCTCGGCCGCGGGCGGCAATATAGATCCGTGGGCAAAACGACAGATCGTCCGGTTTGGTGTTGCGTTCGGCATCATGATTGTTGTCGCGACAATCAATATCAGGATTTGGTTGAGGTATGCTTATGCGCTCTATTTCCTGGCTTTGGCATTGCTTGTCGCCGTTGAAGTCGCAGGCCATGTTGGTATGGGCGCGCAGCGTTGGATTTCACTGGGTTTTGTAAATATTCAGCCATCAGAATTGATGAAGATTTTCCTGATTTTGGCTTTAGCACGTTATTACAACGCGAGCGCAATCGAGGATATAGGACGTATTTCCCGACTGTTTGTGCCGATCATGTTAACCGTAGCGCCGACAGTTCTTATATTGCGCCAACCTGATCTTGGCACCGCGATCATGGTCGCCTTGACGGGTGCCGTCGTATTGTTCCTTGCGGGGGTACGGTTATGGAAGTTTGTTGTCGTGGGTATTGCAGGCTTGGCCGCTGCGCCGATTGCCTGGCAATTCTTACATGAGTACCAAAAGAAGCGGGTTCTCACGTTCCTCAACCCTGAGACAGATCCTTTGGGTGCCGGATATCATATTATTCAGTCAAAAATAGCTTTGGGTTCTGGCGGCTTGATGGGCAAGGGGTTCATGCAAGGACCGCAAAGTCACTTGCACTTTTTGCCTGAGATGCAGACTGACTTCATCTTTACAATGCTTGCGGAAGAGTTCGGATTAGCGGGCGGTCTTGCCCTCATCATTCTTTATGCACTGATCCTGACTTACGGGATGATTATTGCGGCACGTTCACGGAATCAATTCGGCCGGTTGGTTGCTAGCGGTATCACATCGACGTTCTTCTTCTATGTGTTTATCAACATTGCAATGGTGACCGGTCTTATTCCCGTCGTCGGCGTACCTCTGCCGCTTGTCAGTTATGGTGGCACTGTCATGCTGACGTTGATGATTGGCTTTGGGCTTGTGATTGGCGTTGGCGTTTATCGTGACGTGCCTGTCGGACGACGTGGTGAAGCCGAGGGAACTTAACAACCTCTATCGTATTGATCCTTGAAAGAGATTAAAGGTTTGTGCCTTGAATTCAGGAAGCGCTTCTTTTGTGCCATTTGTTCACTAAAGAGTTGCATAATTGGCGGTAATTAAAGTTCTATGAGTATGCGAATGTCGAGTTAATTCGACGAGGCTTAAAGCTTATGATCGAAAAATGCCGGGGTAGGAAATGTCAGATAAACCAACAATTTTAGTAGGGCGCAAGCTCCCACCAGCGGTCGAAGCCCGACTCGCGCGTGATTATAACGCCATCCTTAATACTGATGATACGCTTTACACGTCAGAACAGTTGATTGAACTGTCAGCACAAGTGGATGCGATCTTGCCATGTCATTCTGAGCATTTAAGTGCTGATGTCATTGGGAAGTTGTCAGATCGGGTAAAGGCGATTGCTAATTTCTCGGTCGGCTACGATCACGTTGATATTGAGGCGGCGAAGGCACGTGGCATTATCGTCACCAATACGCCTGATGTACTTTCAGACGCCACAGCTGAAACGGCTATTTTATTGATGCTTGGCGCCGCTCGCCGTGGATCAGAAGGTGACCGTATGGTCCGTGCTCAGGCGTGGAGAGACTGGAGCCCATCATTCATGGTTGGTACCCAGGTTACCGGAAAGCGTTTCGGCGTCATTGGTATGGGTCGTGTTGGTCGTGTGACCGCTGCACGAGCACGTGGTTTCGACATGGATATTCATTATTATAACCGCAGTCGTTTATCAGGCGATCTCGAAGCAGGCGCCACTTTCCATGACAACGTCGACAGTCTCCTTGCGAGCGCGGACGTCTTGTCGATCCATTGTCCAGCGACAGCTGAGACCAAGGGATTGTTGAACGCTGAACGTATCGCGCTGTTGCCTGATGGTGCTGTTGTCATAAATACCAGCCGTGGCGGTGTTGTTGATGACGATGCACTTATTAATGCGTTGAAATCAGGCAAGATCTTTGCTGTAGGACTTGATGTATTTAACGGTGAACCAAGCAATATTCATCCGGGATATCGTGAACTCGACAATGTGTTTTTATTGCCGCACATCGGGAGTGCGACGAAAGAAACCCGTGTGGGTATGGGCTACCGTGCATTAGATAATCTCGACGCTATATTTGCGGGTAAAGAGCCCGGTGATCGCGTCGCTTAGCGTATATGCTTTGAATGAGTTTGCGTTGACGACTGGATGTCATGGAGGTACCTTAACATTTAAAAAAAAGAATTTCAGATACCCGAGTGGTAACTGAAAAATGGGTTGGGTCCCCTTTGAACGCCTGCATTAAAATAGGCTTGAGAATAGACCTTAAACAGGGAGAACCGATCTAGTTTGGTTCTTCGTAAAACAGCCTAAGCGCGTGTCATATTATTGCATGCCACTTAGGGTCGAATGAAACTTTGGGAGACAATTAATGTCCAAGAAAACTGAAACTGTTACGCGTCGTAAGTTCCTCAAGGGCTCAGCCCTTGCAGCAACGGGCGCAGCGGCAGCTACTGTTGTAGCACCGCATATCGCCAAGGCGGCAACCACCCTTAAAGTCCAAGCGGCTTGGGGCGGCGGCATCTTCCTTGAGATGGCTCAAGATTATGTGAACCGTGTTAACAAAATGTCCGGCGGCGCGATGAAAATCGATCTGTTGGGTGTTGGCGCTGTTGTTAAGACAGCTGAAATGCAAACTGCTGTGCACAAGGGTGTGCTAGATGGTGCGCACATGGTTACTGCGTACTGGTATTCTAAGTCACCTGTCGCATCATTGTTCGGTACTGGCCCTTGCTTCGGCTGGAGCGCGAACGAAATGATGGGTTGGATTCAGTATGGTGGTGGTAAGGACCTCTACTACGAACTCATGCATGACAAGCTTCGCCTTGATCTCGTTGGTTTCTTCACAGGCCCAATGCCTGCTCAGCCACTTGGTTGGTTTAAAGAAGAGATCAAAGATTCATCACAGATGAAGGGTCTTAAATATCGTACCGTTGGTCTTGCTGCAGACGTTCTACAAGAAATGGGTATGTCTGTTGTTCAGCTTCCAGGTGGTGAAATTCAGCCTGCGATGAAGTCAGGCCTTATCGACGCTGCTGAATTCAACAACCCAACATCTGATAGCGACTTCGGTATGCAGGATGTTTCCAAGCATTATCACTTGGGTTCATTCCACCAGTCACAAGAGTGCTTTGAAGTTATCTTCAACAAGACACTCTATGAAAACCTTGCTGAAGAGCAGCGTTCTATCCTTGAATATGCTGCTGAAGCAGCGTCTTCAGACATGGCATGGAAAGCTATGGAACGTTATTCTAACTCTCTGGTTGACCTCAAAACGAAGCATGGTGTGAACGTTCACCGAACACCTGATTCAGTGATGAAAGACCAGCTTGTTGCTTGGGACAAAGTTGTTGCACGGATCAGCAATGAAGACCCATTCTTCAAGAAAGTCATCGATTCACAAATGGCTTGGGCAAAGCGCCACGGTGCTTACTCGCTCAACAATGCACCTGATTACCGCGGTGCATACGAGCATTACTTCGGTAAGCTCTAAAACACATTTGTTGCATACGGGGGCGGTGCCAATTTCAGGCACCGCCTTTCCCGTGAATTTTATTCCATTTGAGTTGAGGTAGTGGGCATGATCCGTATCCTGTATTTTATCGATAGTCTCAGTGCTTGGTGTGGAAAGACTTTTGCCTGGTGCATTATGATTCTGACACTCTCGACCTGTTATGAAGTGTTTGTTCGTTACGCGCTGAACAGTCCGACCGTTTGGGCATTCGATATGAGTGTTCAGATGTATGGGGCTTTGTTCATGATGGCCGGGGCGTATGCATTATCACAGGATGCGCATGTGCGAGGTGACGTGCTCTATCGCTTAATGCCGCTTAAATGGCAGGCAGGCGTTGATTTTGTTCTCTTCATCTTATTTCTAATGCCAGGGGCTATATGCCTCATTTATTATGGTTATGGTTACGCTTCTGATGCTTGGTTCTATAAAGAAGTCAGCTGGTCCAGCCCCGCGCGTATTCAGATTTATTTCTTTAAAACACTTATTCCAATAGCGGGTACTCTTGTGTTGCTACAAGGTATCGCTGAAACCGTACGTTGTGTGCAGTGCATGAAGAACGGCTATTGGCCGGCACGCCTCCATGACGTTCAGGAAACTGAGACGATGCTTTTACATGAAAAAGAAGATCTTACGAATCCTAAGCCGGAGGCATCTCGATGACTGATCCACAAATCGCCCTTATGATGCTGGGGCTGTTCATCTTTGTTGTGCTTCTGGGCTTCCCAATTGCATTTACGTTGATCGCTATGGGCCTTGGTTTTGGCTATTACGCGTATTTTGATCCCATGCGGATGAAGACAATATTCGACAATCGAATATTCGATCTTTTTGTCTCTAACACGTTTTCAGTGATGTCGAATGACGTACTGGTGGCCGTCCCACTATTCTTATTTATGGGGTACGTGGTGGAACGTGCCAACATCGTGAACAGGTTGTTCTTCAGCTTCCAGCTTGCCGCGCGGAATTTGCCAGGCTCTATGGCGGTTGCTGCATTGGCGACATGTACCGTGTTTGCGACAGCGACCGGTATCATTGGTGCTGTGGTCACATTGATGGGCATGCTTGCGTTCCCGGCAATGTTGGAAAAGAAGTACGACGTGAGGTTTGCATCTGGCGTTATCTGCGCGGGTGGTTGCTTAGGCATTCTGATCCCACCATCCATCATGCTGATTGTTTATGCGGCTATTGCCCAGATTTCACCGTTACGTCTCTACGCAGCGGCGATGATCCCAGGCTTAATGTTGGCGGGCTTCTACATGATTTATGTTGTCACGCGGGCGTCAATCAATCCTAAGCTGGCACCTAAACCAGAAGTCGTCGATATCAAGATGAGCACGATCCTCTATGAGCTCGTGACGTCATTTTTACCGTTGGCTGTTCTTATCACGTCTGTGTTGGGTGCGATCCTGATGGGGTTTGCGACACCTGCTGAGGCTGCGGCCGTTGGTGCCGCGGGTGGCCTTGTGTTGGCTGTCCTGTATCGCTCATTAACGTGGACGCGCCTTAAAGAGGCTGTTTATCTGACGGCGAAGACATCAGCGATGGTATGTTGGTTGTTTGTGGGTTCATGGACGTTTGCTGCAGTATTCTCGTATCTAGGTGGACACGACATTATCAAAGATTGGTTTTTGCATCTTGATGTCGGGACTGTTGGCTTCTTGATCCTGGCGCAAGCAACGATCTTCCTTCTTGGTTGGCCGCTCGAATGGACAGAGATAATTATTATTTTCGTGCCAATTTTCTTGCCACTGCTGGATCATTTCAATGTTGACCCGTTGTTCTTCGCGATGTTGGTGGCTCTTAACCTACAGACGTCATTCCTGACACCGCCGATGGCGATGGCAGCGTATTATCTGAAGGGCGTTGCGCCGCCACATGTTCAATTGATGGACATTTTCGCCGGGATTATGCCGTACCTCCTGATCGTGATCTTCATGATGGTCCTGTTGTACAACTTCCCTGGATTGGCGCTTTGGTTGCCAGAAGTCTTGTTTGGCCCAGGTTGAACCAAAGGTTAGGTAAGTATCATGGATAGTGCGTGCACCCTTGGTGCTGCAGATGCAGCGCGGGCAATACGTGACGGGGAACTCAAGTCAGAGGAACTCGTCGCGGCATGCCTAAAGCGGATCGACGAATTTGAGCCGACCGTTAAGGCGTGGACGCACCTTGATCCTGATCATGCCATGGCGCAGGCGCGTGCTGCGGATCAATTGCGGTATGACGGGAAAACCACAGGCCCTCTCAATGGTGTGCCGATTGGTATCAAAGATATCATCGATACTTCAGATTACCCGACCGAGTACGGCTCACCGATCTATGCAGATCGGACACCGATGGAGGATGCGACAGCCGTCGCAAAGTTGCGGGCAGCGGGGGCTGTTATCTTAGGGAAAACGGTCACCACCGAATTTGCTGTTTATGCGCCGGGTAAGACAACCAATCCACACGATGCAACGCGGACCCCGGGTGGGTCATCCAGCGGTTCTGCCGCTGCCGTTGCGTCAATGATGGTGCCCTTGGCACTTGGGACGCAGACGAATGGGTCAACCATACGCCCTGCGTCTTTTTGTGGTGTTGTCGGCTATAAGCCGTCGTTTGGAACGATTTCCAGGAGCGGCATGCTCAGGCAGTCGCCACCTTTAGATCAGCCGGGCGTTTTTGCAAGATCACTGGATGACGCAGCATTGATGGCTGAGGTCATGATGGGGTTTGATGCGGCAGATACCTATACGCGCCCGCAAGCAACGCCTAGGCTTTTGCAATCCGCACGCCAAGAGCCGCCGATGCCACCCAAACTGGCGTTCATGCAAACGCCGGCATGGGATCAGGCCGAAGAGGGGACAAAGGCGGCATTTAACGAACTGACAGAATTTCTCGAAGATCGTGTTGATACGGTTGAATTGGCTGAAGTCTACAACGAGATTTTTGACTGGCAGCAAACCATTATAGAAGCGGATTTGGCAAAGAATTTTGCCAGAGATTATGTCCGCGCCGCTGATCAGTTTAGCTCGCAACTCACGGAAATGATTGAACGTGGGCGCAAAGTCTCGGCTGTCGATTACAATATTGGCCTTGAGCGTATGGTCGAGTTTGAGCGGGGTCTTGATGACGCACTCAATAAATATGATGCCATTCTGACCCCTGCGACACCGGGCGAAGCGCCTGTTGGTTTAGAAAGCACGGGTAGTCCTGCATTTTGCACGTTGTGGACGTTTACTGGTCTGCCCGCTGTGACCTTGCCTTTGATGAACGGCGAAGCGGGAATGCCGCTAGGCGTTCAACTGATCGGTAAAAAGGGCGGTGACGCGCAATTGCTGCGAACAGCACAGTGGCTGACCCAGCAAGTTCAGAACGCTGATAGTGAATGAAATAGCGACACATTACGCCGCATATGGCATAGTGATTTAAAGGAAAAGGTGGAAACCAATGGATAAAAAAATAACAGCCATACTTGGGCTTGGAATTTTCTTACTGTTTGTAGGCGGACTGGCAAAATCCATCGGTCAAATGCCTTTTGCGGTTATTGTGGTGATTGTAAGCGCGCTGGCCATATATGGCGTGTACGAAGAACTTCGCAGTGATAAAGATGTCGAAGATAGCTAACAGAAATTCCTGTTCCTTTAAAATGTGTGAAGCCTAAGCTTTTATACATCGTACCTTATCACAGGGCGCGCTTCTCCATTGCCATTTGATCGATCATGAACAAAGAAAAATACAAAAAGTGGCTGATCGCTTACCTGCGTCAACCTTTCCGTATGATTGTGTGGGTCATGGAGACGTTTGCGAAAAACCGCGCACGTCTCAAAACATTCCTGGAAAAAGATAAAGTTTCATCGGCATTCAAGACCATCATCACGGTCACTCTATTTGTCTGGTTGGGTGTGTTTGCATTCCTGGCCACCAGTGAAGATGGCGATCGTTTTAGCTGTGCCGTCAGAAGCCTGTATTCAGGCTTCGACAGCTCAGACTGCCCCGCACAGCCTTGGGAACCTGCCCCAAAGTCGAACTAGGCACATTACTATCAATAAAATAATTCTCATGAGCATCCGCCGCATGAGAAATCATCTTCGAACAGACAAGGTAAGCCTATCTGTCCTCCATTCGGGTATTCCCGGCGTATCCAGTTTATAAGTTTTTCAATTTCTTTTGAATTCTTGGTTTTGTATCCGAATTGTGAGGGGCCTTTAGGTCGTGAGATGTTTAGGTTAGGAGGCAGGATAATACCGGCTCGTCCTAGAAAAAACTCACCAAATATTAGAGCATTCTTACCGCTCAGATCATTGTTCTTGAGATCGCAGCCATGATGTAGAAAAGGCATTTGCTCATATGCACTAAGGTTTCCATAATCATCAGAGGTGGCTCGGTAAATATTGTCGCCTGCACACTCAACTGAGTTACTTGTACATCCAGCTGGTGGAATTTTCTTGCTGAATTGTGGATCGTCATAATAACTGCCAAGTGTTTTGATTTCGCTGATTTGTCCGAAATAAATTAGAGCATCCCGATCGATTTTAACACCAACACGTCGTGCACTTTGAGATAGCGACAATGATGAAAACCCAGCGACCCAATCCCCAAGTTTTTCGTCCTACGCATTCCAGGTTTACATGTAGCTAATGTTAAAACGTCATGAAACGGATTCGGTGCAAATCCAGAATCGTGAGTAAGCTTATAAGAGAAAAGTCGTAATTTTTTTGTATCAGTCATGTATCCACATCTATAATACTATTTTGGTTAACGCACGATGCACAGCGGTCATGGTCTTGGTATCGCGTTTTAGTATATAAGGAATGCGGTTTTTATCTAAAAGTGGTCGCAGCACAAACCTTAATAGATAAAATATAATAAACACACCCATTAAGAGTTCATCGGTATTGATTATTAAATCAACCATGGCAACAAAATAGAATGTAAATTGCGGAAGCATCAGGGCGCTTGATTTCAGGCGCTGGGTTCTTGATGATGCGGAAACTGGGAGGAACCAAACCAATGAAATTTTTTGTAGATACTGCTGACGTCGAGGAAATCCGCGCACTTAACGCGTTGGGCCTACTGGATGGCGTCACAACAAACCCGTCGCTGATCGCCAAATCTGGTCGCGATATGTCCGAAGCGATCAAAGAAATCTGTGACATCGTTGACGGCCCTGTTTCAGCTGAAGTTACTGCAACAGATTATGATGGCATGATGGCTGAAGCAGAGAAGCTCTTGGCTATCGCTGACAACGTCACCATTAAAGTGCCGCTGACCGAAGCTGGTATTCAGGCGTGCCATGCGCTTTCAAGCAAAGGCGTATCCGTCAACGTGACGCTGTGTTTCTCGGTGGCGCAGGCGATCTTGGCTGCAAAAGCAGGTGCGGCTTATATTTCACCGTTTGTAGGTCGTTTGGATGACATCGGACAGGATGGTATGGAGCTGATCCAGGAAATCTGTGAAATCTATGACAATTATGATTTCCCGACAGAAGTCCTCGTCGCATCGATCCGTAATCCGATCCACGTTGTGGCCTCTGCCCGTATGGGTGCAGGTGTAGCAACGGTGCCACCAAGTGTGCTTCGTCAGATGTTTAAGCATCCGCTGACAGAGAGTGGATTGGCAGCGTTTTTGGCTGACTGGAAGAAAACCGGACAGTCTATCCTGTAAGTATCGGTTTATCCGACGGATAGAACCTTCTTTCCTTTTTGGGTCAATATGTTATGTCCTCCAAGCGCGACGCTAAAAAGTCTTTCCGTAAGACTTGAAACGTCGCCTAGGTGGTCTAAATCTATCGAAATTCGTGATACTTTAAGGAGCTCGAAGGCATGGCGGAAATGATCGCGCTTTCGCACTTAACCAAACGCTTTGGTCCATTAACAGCTGTTGATGGGATCGACCTTTCAGTCAACAAAGGCGAGGTTTTAGGGTTCTTGGGACCCAACGGTGCGGGTAAATCAACAACCATGAAAATGGTCACAGGTTTTCTGTCTCCAACTGAGGGATCAGCGACTGTCGATGGTATCGATGTGACGCGTGACCCGGTAGGCGTCAAACAGCGGATCGGCTATTTGCCAGAGGGTGCACCTTGTTATGGTGATATGGCACCGCGCGGGTTTTTGAACTTCATTGCAGATATCCGGAATCTTTCGGGTATCGCACGGAACGCATCCATTGACCAGGTCATAGAACGCGTTGAAATCGCAGATGTGATGGATCAACCGATTGAGACCTTATCGAAGGGCTTCAAGCGCCGTGTTGGTCTTGCGCAGGCGATCTTGCACAATCCGCCCGTGCTTATCTTAGATGAACCAACCGATGGCCTTGATCCAAACCAAAAGCATCAAGTGCGCACCCTTATCCAACAAATGGCGTCGGATAAGGCTGTGATTATTTCAACGCATATTCTTGAAGAAGTCGAAGCCGTCTGTACCCGCGCCGTTATCATTGCGCGCGGCAAGCTTTTGGCCGACGGAATGCCCGAAGATCTATTGAAGCGCTCTCCCCTGCATAACGCTGTTGAGATCAAAGTATCTCCAGCAGCGGCTGATGAGATTGCCAAAGATTTGGCGAGCCTAACAAGCGTTGGTCAGGTAGAGCGCTCAACATCCATTGATGCGCAGACATTGTTTAGCGTGACGTCAAAAACAGGTGCGCCAATTGCGCCTGAAGTTGCCGCGATGCTGAAAGAAAAAGGTCATGCAGTGAGCGACCTCAAGACTGAGAAAGGCGCGCTCGACGCTGTGTTCCGTGAAATCACCCGGGGCGGAAGCGCTGCGGCTAAGACGGAGACAGCAAATGCGTAATATGCTGATCATCGCCAAGCGTGAGTTTAAAGGCTACTTCGCGACACCATTAGCCCTTGTCTTCATCGTTATATTTCTGGCTCTGACAGGCGCATTTGCGTTCTATGTTGGCGGCTTCTTCACCCGGGGAAATGCGGACCTCGTCTCGTTCTTTGGTTACCATCCTTGGCTGTTCCTGCTTCTAGTCCCTGCAATTGGCATGCGGCTATGGGCTGAAGAGCGCAAGTCCGGCACTATTGAATTGCTGATGACCCTGCCGGTATCCACGCTGGATGCCGTACTTGGAAAGTTCCTGGCGGCTTGGGCATTTTGCGGACTGGCGTTAGCACTGACGTTCCCCATGTGGATCACAGTCAACATGCTGGGCTCTCCTGATAACGGTGTGATCCTGGCCAGCTACATCGGTAGCTTTGTGATGGCGGGCGCATTCCTGTCGATCAGTTCATGCATTTCATCACTTACCAAGAACCAGGTCATCGCATTCATTATTTCAGCCACGGTATGTTTTCTGTTCACCATGTCGGGTGCGCAGCTGGTGTTGAATTTCTTTCAAGGTTGGGCGCCTGGATACTTGGTGGATGCGCTTCGGTCGATGAGCTTCCTGACCCACTTTGACGCGGTGACGCGAGGCGTTATTGATATTAAAGATGTGGTCTTCTTTGGCTCGCTCATGGTGATGTGGTTGTTCTTGAACGTCATCGCCGTAGAGCTAAACAAGGGACGATGAGGGAACTATCATGAAATTATTCACTCAAATGGATCGCTCAAAGCTTGCAGGTATTTCCTGTGTTCTGGCTGTCATCATTTTCATGGCGGTTAACATCTTTGCTAATACAACGTTCCGTGGCCTCGAAGTTGACCTGACCGAAGAGAGACTGTTCACGCTCTCTGATGGAACACGTGAAATCCTCAAAGACATCAACGAGACACTCACGGTACGTTTGTTTATTTCCAAACGTCTGGTCGAGCTGAACCCGTCTCACGCAACATATGGTGACCGTGTCCGGGAATTGCTCGAGCGTTATGTCGATATCTCTGACGGCAAGATCAAGCTGGAACTTTATAATCCAGAACCGTTCACAGATGAAGAAGACCTCGCGGTGGCCTTTGGTTTGCAAGGTGTGCCTTTGGATAGCACCGGCGACCTTGGTTATTATGGCTTGGTCGCGACCAACAGTGTCGACGATATGGAGCGGATTGCGTATCTGAGCCCAGAGCGTGAGAGCTTCCTGGAATACGATCTTTCAAAAATGGTGTTTAAGCTCGCTAACGACAAGAAGCCGTTGGTAGGACTTATTTCAAGCTTACCTGTTGCGGGTGGTCCGCGGACTCAGGGTGGGCAAGCCTGGGCGTTCGTTGAACAAGTGCGTGAGTTTTTTGATGTCACGACAATCGCGCTCACCGATAAACGTATTCCTGATGATGTCGACGCTTTGTTGATCGTGCATCCAACGGGCCTCAGTGATCATTTGATGTATAGCATTGATCAATTCGTACTGCGTGGTGGCAAGGCATTGGTTTATGTCGATGCCAACTCTGAAATCGAAGTTGCGATGGCACGTGGACGCGGCAATGTGGGTCCCTCAAGATTTGATAAAATCCTCAACAGCTGGGGTGTCGAACTTGTTGCAGGTAAGGTCTTAGGTGATACGGAAACAGCACGCCGGGTTAACGTTAACCTGCGTGGTCAAACAGCGGTCAGTGATTACGTCACATGGCTTTCGATGCTGCCCGCCAACTTTAAGTCTGATGATGCGATTACGGCTGACTTACAACGAATTACCTTCGCAAGTCCTGGTATCTTGAAGCCTATTGATGGCAAGGGTACCACCCTGTTGCCGTTGATCCAGACCGGCACGCAGTCCATGGAAATCGATGTTGCCAAAGTCCGCACGAACCCGGACGTAATTGGGTTGTTCCGCGAGTATGTACCATCAGGCGAAACCAGAACGCTTGCCGCACGTGTCATAGGGAAGCCAACGACAGCATTCCCTGATGGCCCGCCGCCATTACCTGAGGGGCAGATCGCGCTACCGGGTGACGCGACATCTGAATCCCATATCACGACGGCGGCTAAAGATGTCAGTGTGGTTGTTGTTTCTGACGTAGATATGCTACACGAACAATTTTGGATGGAAACACGCCAGTTGTTCAGCCAAACATTTAATGTGCCTTTTGCGAACAACGCTGACTTTGCTGTTAACGCGCTTGAGAACATGAGTGGCGGCACTGCTCTGATGAGCTTGCGGGCACGCTCCCAAGCCTTCCGTTCGTTCACATATGTTGATGATGTCCGGAAAGAAGCTGAGCGTCAGTTCCGTGATAAAGAACAAGAACTCGCCAAGCAGCTTGAAACAATTAAGACAGAATTAGCTGAGTTGCTTAACCGCGAACAGGCGGGGGGCGAGCTGATCATTGGTCCTCAAGACAAAGCCAAAGCTGAAGAGTATCGCCGCCAGATGATCACGCTTCGCAAAGAATTGCGTGATGTGCAGTATTCACTCCGCAAGGACATTGATGATCTGGATGCGTTACTGAAGTTCATTAATATTGCCGCAATCCCACTGTTGCTGGGTGCGGTTGCCTTAATCTGGTTGTTGGTTGGTCGTGCCCGTCGGGCGCGCCGTTACCGGCTCCGCGAAGCTTGAACGCAGGGGAACTGACATGACACCAAGAATTGTTTCTAGCCTTCTGATTGTCGCAATTATCAGCGTTGCTGCAGCGGTATATGGCGTGACGAGCCGCGTTGATTTCCAAACATCAAGTTTTGAGGGACAGAAATTGTTCCCGGGTCTTGTCGACGACGCTCAATCCGTGGCTGAACTTGTCGTGGTTCAGGATGGCACTACAATGACGTTTGTTCATGTGGGCGAGCATTGGAGACTCAAGGAAAGCGGCAACTATCCAGTTCATGGGAACCTTGTTTCCAAGGTTGTGTTCTCGTTGTCGAACATGGAGTTGCTTGAAGCTAAGACCAGTTCACCGGCACGGCACGATGTCTTGCAGTTGGGCGACCCTTATAAAAAGAATGGCAAGTCTCAGTTGGTCATCCTCAAGGATGCAGCGGGTGAAACAATTGCTGAGCTTGTTGTTGGTCGTGCAAACTTCTTTTTACCCGAGACCACGACAGGTGGCATGTATGTACGCCGCCCTGGCGAAGACCAGGCATGGTTGGTGCGTGGCCTTGTCGATATTGGTGTCGAGCCACGTGGTTGGCTGAAGCGTGAAATCGTCAATATTCCGCCTGAAAACATTGTGCGTGTCGACGTGACCCAACCGGGTGGTGACGAGCTTGTAGTTGTCCCTAAAGAGGATGTCACGGGTGGTTTTGCGTTTGCGAATATGCCCGAAGGCCTGAAGCTCAAAAGCGAATATGCCCCGCGTAACGTAGCCGCCATTTTGAACAATTTTGTTCTGAATGATGTGCGTCGCATCAGCGATATTAATCTGGACCTTGCTCAAGCTTATAGCGGCACGTTCCTGAGCGCTGACGGCGTCAAAGTGATGCTGAAAATTTATCACCAGGATGGCACGCAATATATGACAGTAGATGCTGAGTATGTTGGGAATGCGCTGGTCTCGAAAGCGGCACAGCAAGCGGCCGAAATCAAAGCACGGACCGACGGCTGGGCTTACATCATTCCAGAATATCAGTACGAACAAATTGCTCAGAAAATGGAAGACGTAACGGAAAAGATCACACCTGATTCTTGATCAGTCGTGATGTTCTTTAACGTGCTGTCGCAAGCATCGCATCCAATAGGACTTGGGCGCCTGTCGCAGTATCTTCGGGCGTCGCATTTTCTAACTCGTTGTGGCTGATGCCATCTTCACACGGCACAAAGATCATCCCCGTCGGTGCGATGCTGGCGATCTTGCAGGCATCGTGCCCGGCACCTGAATGCATATCCATAAATCGAATTTGGCGCAGATTGCAGGCGTTGCGGACAGCATCGATGCACGCGGGATCAAACGCGACGGGCGTTGCTCTCGTAACGGCATCAAAATGCACCTCAAGCCCATCAGCATCGGCGACGTGTTGGCATGCTGACGTCATATCAGCTTCCATCTGTGCCAGCGTGGCTTCGTCCGGATGGCGACTGTCGATACTGCATATGACTTGACCTGGAATAGTATTTCTAGAATTCGGACGAACACGCACGTGGCCGACGGTGATTACTGCGTGTGGCTCATACGTCGTTGCAAGCGCATTGATGGCGACGGTCATCTTGGCAGTGCCAACAAAGGCGTCGCGCCTCTTTAACATGGGCAGGGTGCCCGCATGCCCATCCTCGCCCGTGACGGTGACCAGAAAGCATCTTTGGCCCTGTGCGCCTAAAACAGCGCCAATAGGCAGCTTTTCTGCTTCGAGGATTGGACCTTGTTCAATGTGGGCTTCAAAATAGGCTTTGATAGATGTGGAGCCCATCTCTTCGGGGCCTGCATAACCTATGTCATCAAGTGCGGCGGATAACGTCATGCCGTCGGCATCAGTCAGGGCAAGGGCCTCGTTTAAATCACGCATCCCGGCAAAGACACCAGAGCCAATACATCCAGCAGCAAATCGCGCGCCTTCTTCGTCTGTCCAATCGACGATCTCGATGGGATGGGTCGTTTTGGCTTTTGCGTCGTTAAGTGCGCGAATGACCTCCAGGCCTGCCATCACGCCAAATGCACCATCAAACTTCCCGCCAAGGGGTTGGCTGTCCAGATGGCTACCGGTCATGACAGATGGGGCGTCCGGATCTGTTCCTGCCCGTCTGGCAAAGATATTACCAATGCGGTCAATACGGATACTGCACCCAGCTTCGCGTGCCCATTCACAGAACAGATCGCGTGCCTGTCGGTCAACATCCGTTAACGAGACACGGCAAACGCCACCCTTGTCAGTCGCGCCGATTTTGGCCAATTGCATCAGTGATGACCATAACCGGTTTTTATTGATCGTTGGGGTCAAAGGGCGTTCTCAATCCACATCGCATTTCTGAATAATGTGGCATCTTGTCCGAACCGCCCAATCACTTGAATGCCAATAGGCAAGCCATTTGGTCCCTGTAGTTTTGGTAATGTCAGTGTCGGAACACCTGTTAATGTCCATAACTTTTGGAAGATCGCATTGCCCGTGCCTTCAACGTGTTTTGGTGCTTCGCCAGGGGCTGCTGGCGTGATGATGACATCGCAATGCTCAAACATATGATCGACAGCTGCATCAACCGTGTCACTGAACTCGATTGCTTTAACGTAATCTTCAGCGGCAATGCCATTACCTTGTGCAACACGGCGGATGGTTTCTTTGTGTACTTTGTCGGGCGTATCGCGGATATAGTCACCTAAGTTCGCAACGATGTTTGCCAGCATGATCGTGCTATGACAATTGAGGGCATCATCAAAAATGCCAGCCATTTCCACTTCGCGGGCAGTGCTCCCGAGTTTTTTAACGATATCCTCAAATAGCGCACCCATATAAGGTTCGGCAGCTTCCCACATTGGTCCTTTGACGAATGCAATACGTGGCGGTGTTTCGACAGCGCCCTTTGAGACAGCTTCAACAAGGTTTGCCTTTGGATGGCCACGCATATCAAGATCAAGCGGATCCTTCGACATCAAGACATCACCCATCAATGCGATATCCTCAAGAGAGCGGGCATATATCCCCGGATGATCAAGGGGGCGGGCTAAGGGATGCATACCTGCGCGTGAGATTGTCCCAAACGTTGGCTTGAAGCCATGTACGCCACAAAAAGAAGCAGGACGGATCATGGACCCACCCGTTTGCGAACCAATGGATAGTGGAATTTGTTGGTCTGCAACAGCCGCAGCCGAACCGGATGACGAACCGCCCGGTGTATGATCTGGGTTGTGAGGGTTGCGGGTCTTGCCTGCAGCCGTTAGCGCGTATTCTGTCGTGACAGTTTTACCCATAATAATGGCACCAGCGTCGCGAAGTAAGCGCGTCATGGTGCTATCAGTGACCGGTCGGCGGCCTTTGAACAAATCTGAACCCTGTTCTGTCGGCATGTCTTTGGTATCAATAATGTCCTTCAAGCCAACAGGAATACCGTGCAATGGGCCTGTTGCTTCGCCAGCGCTGATGATGCGGTCGGCCTCATCTGCGGCCGCTCGCGCCATTTCAGGATTTAAATAAATCCACGCACCAACATCGTCATCTCGCTGTTGCGTATGGTCTAGGCAGGCATCGATAAGTTGTCTTGATGTAAGGTCACCAGCACGGATGGCAGCCTGCGCCGCTGATGCGGTAAGTTCATTCGCTTTTGTCACTTAAGCATTCCGATCTCTTGATAATATTTCTGTGCGCCTGAGCATAATGGAATAGGCACGCGATTAAAGGCTGTCTTTAAAGTTATCTCGCTGCCTTTTGGGTGTCCACCATCAAGGATTGAGCGGGCGTGCTTGTTCGACCAAAAAAATTTTGTGAGTTGATAGACAAAACCTTGATCAAGATTTGCGCGCGTAACCCATAATGCATTAACTGCAACGGTATGGATGTCGCTGGTTTGGCCTGTGTAGGCACTCTGCGGAATAATTGATGCTGAATAAAAGGGTGAGCCTTTAATAAGGCGGTCGCGACCTTCACCAACAATAGGTACCAAGTGCATGTCCTGGCGTTGAATCATGAATTCAATCGCTTCGCTTGGATATCCTATGACGGCGACAAATGCATCCAGCTTATTCTTTTTGATCAAATCTTGTGCATCAGAATAGTTTACGAGTGTCGCGGCAAAATCTTTGCCTTCTTGCAAACCATATGCACGGACAACTAACTGCGCACCGAGTAAGGCACCGGATTCCCGTTCGCCTAATGCAACACGCTTCCCAGCCAACGCGCCTACACCTGGAATATTCGCGCTACGCGAAGCAACGAGATGAACATCTTCTGGGTAGAGACTACTTGTGACGCATAATTGCTTATTGGGTTTCCGGGTCCGGAAAGGCCCTGATGCCGCATAAGCCCAGTAGGCGACATCGGATTGTGCAATGGCTGTGGGATAGGTTTTCATCAGCAATGCGTCAACATTGGCGACAGAGCCCTTCGTGCTTTGTGCTGTAGCGGTCAAATCCTTCATACCACAATTACCACCTTCATTGCACCCCTTTGATCCCGGTGGATTGGAAATCACTTTGGCAATAAGCAAGGCAATAGGGAAATAAGTGCCGCCGGGTGAACCCGAAGCAATCTTAAAGAACCGCAAATCATCCGCACGTGGCTGTGACGCAGCCAAGATACTGATGCTGAAAAATATAAGAACGAATGGCACTCTAAAAAATAACGACATAGGAATTTAACTCCACCAAGCTGCACGGCATTCGAGTAAAGCATATGATAGGACAGTTGTGAACGCTTGAAGATTTTGCAACGAGACACCACATATATAAACTCAATATATAAATTCATTTCAAAGGAACGTCGCATTGTCTTCTGAAAATCACTTTCCACCAGCTGATGGTCAGGGAACCTGGGCGCAAACTAAACCTGAAAACGTAGGGTTTGATCCTGAAAAACTTGGCCAAGCGATTGCTTTCGCCGAAGCTCATGAGAGCCCGTGGCCCCGTGACCTTGAGGATTCGGGTAGTGTACCGGGTCTGACACAGATTGAACCTGAGCCTTGGAACAAATTTTTAGGTATTCTTAAGCCACGCGGCGGACCTGCTGGTATGTTGGTGCGCCACGGCGAGATTGCTGCCACTTGGGGTGATCCGTCACGTATTGATATGACGTTCTCAATTGCAAAGAGCTATCTCGCTGTTCTTGCAGGTCTCGCTGTAGATGATGGATTGATTAAGAATATTGATGCACCGGTATGTGAGACAATTGATATTGCTGAGTTCTCAGGCGATCAAAATAGTAAAATCACGTGGCGTCATTTATTAACGCAGACAAGTGAATGGACAGGCACGCTGTTCGATAAGCCGGATCAGGTGGATCATTACCGTGGCGTTGGTGCAGGATCTGACAATTCCCGTAAAGGTGAGAAGCGTCCTCTTCATGCACCGGGTGATTACTGGGAATACAATGATGTTCGCGTAAACGTATTCTCGCTGGCACTTTTGCATGTATTCAGACGCCCCCTTGCTGAGGTGCTTAAAGAACGGATCATGGATCCGATTGGCGCATCAGATAAATGGACGTGGCATGGCTATGCGAATTCAGTTGTGACCATTGATGGCAAAGAGATGACGTCTATTCCTGGCGGCACCCATTGGGGTGGTGGTATGTGGATTGATACCTTTGATCATGCTCGCTTTGGCCTGTTGATCGCCAATGAAGGAAATTGGAACGGTACGCAGCTTTTGAGTGCAGATTGGGTCCAGGCGATGCGGACACCCATTGATATCTATAATGCCTATGGGTTTTTATGGTGGCTTAATACGGGTGGTGAACATTACCCAAGTGCACCCGAGACAAGCTTCTTTGCATTGGGCGCAGGCTCAAACCTGATCTGGATTGATCCGGAACTTGATATCGTCGGGGTCTTCCGTTGGATTGACCAGGAACATATTGATGAAATGATTGGTAAGATGTGGGCGGCAATTAAGGCTTAAATCACCACTTTTTTTACACTCCGTAACAAACCTTTACACAGTCGTCATACGTTTTGGCGATGTGGCCTCTATAACCTCAAAACATCAGCGGGAGAAACCTGCTGCATTGTTTTGAGGAATATATTGTGTTAAAAAATTTTTGTTTATCGATACTTGTTTTCGCAACCTTCATCGCTAATACCAGTGTTTCTGATGCTCAGCAGATCGCTAAAGATACGTGGGCTATTAATCTGGCACAGGCGGGTGCGGGTGCCGTCAATCTTGAAATCAAAAGTCTATGCGTTAACGGTGTTGCCACGTTTAAGATTTTTAACCGTGGCGAACGCTGGCCTCGTATGGGCACGCTTAAGGTTTTCCGCGTTGAGCCCGATGGCTTGAAGCTGATATCTGAGCGCAAAATGCGCTTTGCCCAAGGCCAGACAGCATCATTTTGCATGAAGAAAGCGGGTGAGGACAAGATGGCACTTTACGTGGAGCCATCATGGTATGAGCGCTCTTTTCAGCAAGATGCTGAAATTCAGTGTGTTAAATAATGACTGTTATGATGAGTCGTATCTTCCATTCATTTATTATTGCTCTATCGCTGATACTTGTTGTCAGTAAAGCAGATGCTGCATGTCCACGTGTCCCAGAAAATAATATTTGGGGCCAAGTTGGTGTTGGCGCGATTGCCCGCTATGTCGACCAAGCCCACAAAGGTGACTGGGTACCATATGTTCAAAAATGGGAATCACGCTTGACGCAGATAGAAGATATTCAAAAGCGTGGTGCGACGCTCGTGTTTCATGACACCAATCAGTGGTTACGTGGTGAGACATTGGTTGAGTACGTCGATAATGTCCGCGTCCGTGTCGCGGTGACGCGATGCTTGGCCAGTGCTGCGCTAAAACAGAAAACCCCTGGAGAGGCCGTTGCCGGTTCGGCGATAGGCGGTGGCTCCTGAGATCCCCCAGGGTACCGGAATCTGGACTCCGCTAGTCCCGAGGAAAAGCCCGGCTTAGGTCGGGTTTTTCTACATCTGGATATTATTGTACAGCGAGGGCTTTAAGCTTGTCGATGCTGTCTTTGCTAAGATTGCCACCCGTAAGTGCAGCAACAGTCTTTAATGACGTATCTACTTTGTCGGCCAGGAACGCTGCGCTGGCAACGACACCTGCCGCTTCGCCGAGCATTTTGGTGCGTGTCAGCAGGACCTCAAATGCGCGTCCAATATCTGCTTCTGAAACGAGGACAATATCGTCGAGATATTCTTGAATATGTGCGAAAGGGCGTTCGCCGGGACGACGTGCAGATAAGCCGTCTGCGATACTGTCCCAATAATCAATCGCTGTCGGCTCGCCTTTTTGACGCGAAACATACGCCGCGTTGGCGTGCTCAGGCTGGACGCCAATGACTTTAACATCAGGTCGCATATGCTTGATCACACAAGACACGCCCGCCGCGACGCCGCCTGATGATACGGGGACAAGGACTTGTTCAAGACCATCCGCATCCTCAGCGATCTCAATACCTAAAGATGCATGGCCTGCGGTGATCCAATATTCTTCCCACGTATCAATGGCTATCATGCCGCGTTCTTTGGCAATCTCGTTGACCATCGGTTGACGTGCCAAAGCATCATCACAATAGATGACCTCCGCACCATGATCTCGCGTTGCATCAACCTTGTACGGGCTGGTTTCGCGGAGCATGACCACAGCAATCGGCACATTCATCAGACGACCGGCATAAGCAAATCCCTGAGCAAAGTTGCCACTGGATGTGAGAACGACACCTTTTGATTTTTGTTCGGCGGTCAGGCGATCCAGCATCGTAAACGCCGCGCGAATTTTATAAGCGCCTGTCACCTGAAGGTTTTCGCATTTAATGAAAAGTCGCTCGTTACCAATTTCTTGGCCGTTTCTGGCGACAGGAATGATCGGTGTGCGTCTGACGGCCGGATGAAGACGTGCCCGGGCATCTTTTATATCATCGAAGCTGACAAGTAGGGACATGATGTCGCCTTAAAATCCGAGGCTGAGGTTCTTCTGATCCAGGCGACCCATGGCGAGGAGAAGTTGGTAGACAGCCAGGCGCTCGTCATAGAAAGCTGATGTGTAGTTGATTTGTGCGTTATTCACTTCGTTCTCGGCATCAAGAACGTTGATGACGGTCTCTTTGCCAGCTTCACGCAGTTTTTTACGGCTTTCGAACACTTCCGAGGCGATGTTGACGGCGTTCTCAAGAAGCTCAAGGCGTTCGCGGGCTGTAAGTAGTGATTGCCACGCAAGTTTACTTTGCTCAATCACTTTGCGGACGGTGAATTCGTGCTGGTCTTTACTCGCGTGGTAATCGTAAGCCGCTTGTGCCATTGAAGCGCGTGTCGAGAAACCAGAGAACAATTCCCACGAGCTGGAAAGTACAAGTGAGTAATCACGCCGCGTGCCGATGGTCGTGTTGTTGTGCTTCTCGTAATTGTATGTGCCTTCAAGGTCGACCGATGGGAATAATTCTGAACGCACGGTACGGCGACGCTCACGAGCGACTTCGACGGTTGTTCCAGAGTTGCCGACCGCAGGGTTTTCGATAACGGCAATATCGATGGACTTGGAAAGTTGGCTTGGAACCAGATTAATTGGTGGTTCAGGGTCCAACATCGCTTCCACGTCAGGTGGGTGGCCATATACTTGTGTGTAACGGCTGATCGCGTCTTCGAGTGCGCCTTCGAAATTAACCCGACGTTCCTTGGCGATTTGCAATCGTGATTTTGCCTGGAGGACGTCAACGGCAACACCGGAACCACGTTGGATGCGTTCGTCCTCAAGGTTCAGCTGGCGTTGGATGGTTACTTCGTTTTCGCGCGCGAGTTCGATGAGGCGACCCTGGCGCAGGACATCAATATAAACCTGAATGCCTTCAAAGATCGTATTTTGACGTGTGCCCTCAAATGAGATTTGTGCGAGTTCGCGGTTTAGGCGCGCGGTGCGGACAGCGGATGCTGTTGCATAACCGCTAAACAAATTCTTTGCGACGGTAAGCGATGCGGTATTGCGCGTTCGGCCATACGGGCCTTCGCCGGTCTCGTTTGCGGCGCGTGTGCTCGGGCTATCAACTTTTTCAACACCAATGTCACTTGATAAATTCAAAGTTGGATAGAAATCCGAGAGTGCTGATTTCACACCTTGCCGGGATGATTGCAGGCTTTTCTCAGCAGCGCGAATTTGCGGATGGTCGTTTATTAGGCCCGTGAGTTCAATCTCAATCGGATTCGCCATCACGCTTGGCATCGCAACAGTGGCGGCCAAAACAAACGTGAGACAGAATGAACTTCGCTTTATGAGCAACGCCGAACTCCCAGACAGCTTTCAAATACGAGATTACTATCATAGGGATCACACCCATTTGGTCAACGCGCCATACCGACACGAATCGATTTGCTATATAAATGCCGGTTTGACGTGCGCGGCACAAGATTTTGCGCCATTATCGTTGGATATTCGCTAAATAGACGACGATTAACCCTTAATCGCCATCATCATCCGTTGGTTTTCCGAATCCGCCGCCGCCAGGTGTCTTGAGCACGAACACATCACCTGGCTTCATCTCGGTTTCATCATTTCCGCGAAGAGTATCAACGCTACCATCTACACGCTCGACAAGATTAATGCCGCGCGCGCCTGGTAAGCCGCCTTCAAGCCCAAATGGATCGGTATGACGATGACTGGATAGAACGGTGGCAGTCATGCTTTCGAGGAATTTCATTTTCCTGATAACACCACTCCCACCCGAGTTGTGACCTTTGCCACCCGAGCCATGACGGATTGAGAATTCCTCAACACGAACAGGAAAACGATTTTCCAGAACTTCAGAATCTGTCATGCGTGTATTTGTCATATGTGAATGAACAGCGTCCACGCCGTCGAAGCCGTTTCCGGCACCCGTGCCGCCACAAATCGTCTCGTAGTTCTGATAGATCTCATTACCATAGACGAAATTGTTCATTGTGCCCTGTGCCGAGGCTAACACACCCAACGCACCGTAAAGTGCATCTGTCAGGCATTGCGAGACCTCGGTGTTTCCAGCAATAACCGCAGCGGGAAATTCAGGACTGATGATTGATTTTGGCGGTATTTTAATCTTGAGCGGTTTCAGACACCCTTCGTTTAGAGGGATCTCGTCGTCGACTAACGTTCGGAATACATAAAGTACCGCAGCTTTGCAGACAGCAGACGGCGCATTGTAGTTATGATTTCCTTGTGGGGATGTCCCGGTAAAGTCGATGACAGCTTCACGGGCTTCCTTGTTGACGATAATCTTGACCTTGATCTGATCGCCATTATCCATCGGATACGTGAACTCGCCATTGGCAAGAACATCTAGAACGCGGCGTACAGATTCTTCAGCGTTATCCTGCACGTGGCCCATATACGCATGCACAACATCAAGACCGAAGTGGGTGATCATTTTGCGTAATTCACGCACACCGGTTTCGTTGGCAGCAATTTGTGCTGTCAGGTCGGCCATGTTTTGCGATGGATTGCGGCATGGATATTTGCCTGACTTCAGTAGCGCGTAGGTTTCTTCTTCGCGCAGTCGGCCTTCTTCGACCAACAGGAAGTTATCGATCAGCACACCTTCTTCTTCGATGTGTGTCGAGTCAGGTGGTGCGGAACCAGGTGTCCGGCCACCAATATCAGCCTGGTGTCCTCGTGAGCCAACATAGAACAAGATGTCTTTGCCGTTATCGTTGAACACAGGTGTGATCACGGTGACGTCGGGCAGGTGGGTGCCCCCATTGTATGGGGCGTTCAATGCATAGACATTGCCGGGTTTAATCTTGCCTGCATTCTCGCGAATAACAGTTTTGATACTCTCACCCATTGAGCCTAAGTGAATGGGCATGTGGGGTGCATTGGCGACAAGATTACCTGCGATATCAAAGATTGCGCAGCTGAAATCAAGCCGCTCTTTGATGTTTACGGAGTAGGCTGTGTTGGCGAGTGTCGCGCCCATTTGCTCGGCAATCGACATAAACAGATTGTTGAAAACCTCGAGCATGACCGGGTCGGCTTTGGTGCCTATTGCAAATGTTTTTGGTCGCTCTTTAACACGTTCCAAAATCAAATGGCCACGCGTATTCATGGAGGCTTGCCAATCAGGCTCGACAACAGTGGTGCCTGTGTCTTCAGCAATGATCGCCGGACCGGCAACAGTATCACCAGGCAAAAACGCTTCGCGCGCATATATGGGTGTGTCGTGATACGCGCCATCAGAATACATTTGCACGGTTGCGCGAGGATGCATCAGCGCGGCTCCCGACATTGAATCTATTTCTGGATCAATGATTGTTTCTGTAACACTAACAACCTCAACGGCAAGCGCATCAATGACAAGATTACGGCCTTCAGGCACAAAGCCAAAACGTTGGCGATGTAAATCTTCAAACGTCGTCTTCATCTTTGCGGCATCGGCGATATCGACAACCATCGAGCTGTCCGTACCGTCATAGCGCAGATGTGTGCGGCGGAATGTTTCGACTTGATCACCTTCAATACCTTGAGAGGTGACTTCTTTTATCGCATCTTTTACCATCTCATCGCAGATCAGGCTGACGCGTGCGAGGGCCTCATCGTCCAATGGTTCCTGTTCAGAACGTTCACGGAGTGCGCGAATGTCAGCCAAGCCCATGCCGTATGCCGACAATACACCAGCAAACGGGTGCACAAAGACGGTCTTCATGCCAAGTGAGTCTGCAACAAGACACGCGTGCTGACCGCCAGCGCCACCAAAGCAATTCAATACATAGTTGGTGACGTCATAACCGCGTTGTACAGAAATCTGCTTAATCGCATTGGCCATGTTTTCAATCGCAATGGTCAAGAAACCTTCTGCGACATCTTCGGGTGAGCGCTTAGCTTCGCCCGTATCATTAGAAATACGTTCGGCGAGTTCTTTGAACTTTTCATGCACCACTTTGGCGTCCAATGCCTCATGGGCTTCAGGGCCAAACACATGTGGGAAAAACTTAGGTTGGATTTTACCCACCATGACGTTGCAATCGGTGACTGTGAGCGGGCCGCCACGTCGATAACATGCAGGGCCAGGATTAGCGCCGGCACTTTCAGGGCCGACGCGAAAACGCGCGCCATCAAAAGCCAGGATGGAGCCACCACCCGCTGCAACAGTATGGATGTGCATCATTGGTGCGCGCATACGTACACCCGCAACGACGGACTCGAACGAGCGTTCATATTCGCCGTCGTAATGAGCAACATCCGTTGACGTGCCGCCCATATCAAATCCGATAACACTTTTGTAGCCTGCAATCTCAGCCGTTCGTACCATGCCGACGACGCCACCAGCCGGACCAGAAAGAATACTATCTTTACCCTGGAACAGCTTAGCATCGGTCAATCCACCATTGGATTGCATAAACATCAGTCGTGGACCTTGATTGCCATGCGCCTCAAGATCTGTTGCAACACGGTCGACATAGCGTCTGAGGATGGGTGACAAATACGCATCAACAACGGTTGTGTCGCCACGTGAAACCAACTTGATCATAGGGCTGGTCTGGTGCGAAATCGAAATCTGTGTGAAGCCGATTTTTTTTGCAATAGCCCCGGCACTAATCTCGTGTTTGTGATGACGATATCCATGCATAAAGGTAATGGCGATCGAGCGAACGCCATCATCAAATACGGCTTGCAGAGAGACTCGCAAAGCGTCTTCGGCGAGGGGCTTTAAGATTTCACCATCAGTTGCAATACGTTCATCGGCTTCAATGACACTTTCGTAAACCAACTCGGGTAATTTTATATACATATCAAAAAGGCGTGGACGGTTCTGATAACCAATGCGCAGTGTATCGCCAAAGCCCTTGGTAATGACGAGCACGGTTCGGTCGCCTTTACGTTCAAGCAATGCGTTGGTGGCAACAGTTGTGCCCATCTTAACAGCTTTGACACTGCCAGCAGGGATTGGCGCATCAGATTCCAGACCCATCAGATCGCGAATGCCTTGTAACGCAGCATCATCATATTGCTCTGGATTTTCTGAGAGCAATTTATGGGTCACGAGTTCACCGCTTGGTTTGCGTGCAACCAAGTCTGTGAATGTGCCACCACGATCAATCCATACTTGCCACATGGGGGTTGTCTCCATAGTCCTCAATCACTCATCGTGAATGCGGACGGGATTAATAAAAAAATTTAGGTAACCAAAGAGCGAGATCAGGAAACGCCAGCAACAGGCCAACCATGGCGAACATCGTTGCGACGAATGGCAATGTCCCAATCATAACGTCGTTGAGGCCGCCTTTTTTTCGGATGCCTTGCACGACGTAAAGATTAATGCCAATGGGTGGTGTGATCAGCGCCGTTTCTAACAGCACCATCAGCAAGACGCCGAACCATACTGGATCGAAGCCCAAGGCGATAACAACGGGTGCAATTAAAGGTGCGGTGGTTAGCAACATCGACAGCGTTTCCATGAAACAGCCAAGTAATATATAGAAGCCAACGATCATGAACATGGTCTGCATCGGGGTCAGGCCAAGCCCGGTGATAAAGTCAGTTAACATCGAAGTCAGGCCGACGGCGGCAAGAATGAAGTTCAAGAAGATCGCGGCTAAGATGATCAACATGATCATTGCCGTGGTGCGCATAGTGCCTTCGATGGCTAACTTTAGCATCGGAATGGTCAATGTTCTGTTGGCGGCGGCCAATCCAAGAGAGGCGATCACACCGAGGGCCGCCCCCTCAGTTGGTGTTGCGACACCAGCATAAATTGAACCAACAACGACGGCAAATATTCCGAGCGGTGGTAGTAGGCCTGAAAGTGATCGGACTTTAGCCGACCAATCCTGCGGCACGGGATCGCCATCCCATTCGGGCTTGAAAAAACAGGCAATGGCGATGGTGAGCATGAATAAACCGGCCAGCATCAGACCTGGAATAAATCCGGCGAGATACAGCTCCGGGACCGAGGTGTCGGTCAGCAGGCCGTAAATAATCAAATTGATCGATGGCGGTATGAGGATGCCCAGCGTGCCGCCGGCGGCGATGGCCCCTAAAAAAAGTCGCTCATTGTAATTGTGCTTCTCAACCTCAGGTAATGCGACTATGCCGATGGTCGCGGCCGTTGCGACGCTTGAACCTGATGTTGCTGCAAACAGCGCGCAGGCACCGATGTTGGAATGCATCAGGCCACCTGGCAACCAGCCAAGCCATTGCACCATGCCCTCGTACATCCGCGCCGTGATACCAGAGCGTAGTAAAATTTCGCCCATCAAGACGAACATTGGGATGGCGACTAAAAGAAATTCGATGCTGTTCTGCCAAAAGATATCGCCAATCGCGAGATGGAGCGGCATGAATGAATGGAAATACGACATGAATAGCCCGAGCCAACCAAGAACGGCAGCAATGGGCACACTGAGCGCGACGAGTCCCATGAGAACAAGTATGGCTTGTAGTAGCATGATCGTGACTCAGCTTTCTTCTTCGATTTGGTCGTCGACAGACTTTATGCCGAGTGATTGATTGATACTTTGCCAGTCACGCTTTGCCAGATGGATCAGTGAGCGAAGGATAATGGCGGTACCGGTAATGACACATAGGAGAAGTCCCGCAAACCAAATCGTTTGTGGAATGGCCAGTGGCGTACGTAATGGTGAAATAGAACGCGACCCGTTGCTCCAGGTATCGGCGAGCATCAAGAATCCGCGCCACGCGACATAGCTGACAAATGCGATCAAAAGAATGTTGCCGATGATATCTAGAATTGCGCACAACTTTGAAGGCAAATGTTGATAGAGGGCGTCGACCCGAATGTTCGAACGATGGATAAGCGCATAGCTAAGAGAAAGAGTTGTCGCTATACCAAAGGCGTAACCACTTAACTCGTCCGAACCAGCCATCGAAATATTAAAAATTTTCCGTAAAATCACGTCGACGGTGACGATCACTGCCGCCATGATTAGAAGTGCACCACCTAGCCAAACGAGACGTAATGCGATCCTGTCGAGGCCTTTTAACGTTTTATCTAGAAAAATCACATGCTTATCCCTCAAAAAAATGGCTGGGGGGGGTGTTGTATCCCCCCCGGCCGGAGGAGAACTTATTACTTCTTGGCGGTGATGCCAACGATCGGGCCAACAACTTCGTTCCAAGTCTTCACGCACTCGGCGTCACAGCGTTTAGCCCAATTGGCGACGACGACATCCTGTGCAATTTTCTTTTGCTTTTTAATATCGTCTGCGGATGGCTCCACTAGTTTCATTCCGCCGACAGGACCTAGTGAGCATTCTTTACCGGTCAGGCACTGAATTGCGAGGGCATCTTCCTTGGCAGTTTCTGTCCACATGCGATCGGTCAGTTTGTCGACCTCGGATTGTAGCATTTTCTGCTGTGCCGGTGTCATGCTATTCCATTTTTTTAAGTTGATCGCGCCAAACGCCATACCCCAGCCGACGCGCATGGTGTAGGCGTGTGTCGCTGACTGATACCATTTGGCGTTATAGGCTGGCATTGAGCCGGTAATGCCACAATCTACGACGCCTTTTTGCAGCGCTGGGATCACTTCGGCGAATGCCACGGTCACGCTGGTACCACCAACACCTTCGACAAAGTCGGCGAGTGAAGCGGTGTAGGTGCGGACTTTTTTGCCTTTTAGATCGTCAATGCTGCTAATCTCAGCATTGCACCACAGGTTTTGGCTCGGGAACGGATAGAGCTGTAGAAGTTTGGAGTCATAAATCTCTTCGAACTTCGTCGCCATAATCGGCATGTAGGCGTCCACGATTTTGCGTGCTGTACCAATATCTTGCGCCAGCGACGACAAATCGACACCATCAAACATTGCGTTTTCTGCTGACACGTAGCCCATAACGCCGTGCGCGTAATCGAACACGCCCTGCTTTAGAAGACGCATAATCTCGAAACCTTTGAGGCCAAGTTCCGTCTGTGGTTTGATCTCGCCTTTTAGGGCGCCGCCAGTTTCTTTAGCAAGTGTCTCGTTCCAGAACGGACCTTCGTGCTTTGTATAATTGGTCAAGTTGCCCCAGGTGCCTACCGCTTTGATGGTGACAGGGTCTGCAGCTTGTGCTGCGGGCGCGAAATTCAGCGCAAACGCAGCAACACTGGCGATCATGCCGGCTTTAAGGATGTGTCTCATGTTTTAAAACTCCCTTGTTGTCATGAGTGAGGTTTTTTAGAATCAATCGCCCAGGCTGGAACGTCGGAAACTAACATCCGGCCTGGTGCGTGTGTAATGCAGATCGGCGGGCGTGCTAATCTGACGGCATTCTGTGGAGTCACACCACAGGCCCAGAAAACGGGTATCTCACCGTCTCTGAATTCGGTCATATCGCCCCAGTCGGGGGCGTTAATATCTTTGATGCCAATCTGCGCAGGATCGCCAATATGAACGGGCGCTCCATGAGCATGCGGGAAGCGCGCGCAAATAGCACTGGCGCGTACCGCATCGCTAATTTTCATAGGTCGCATGGAGACAACGGTGCCGCCTGAAAAAGGCCCAGCAGGTTCTGTCTTAATGTTGGTGATGTACATGCCAACAGTTTTGTTCTGATCAATATGGCGAAGCTCAATGCCTTCTGCCATCAATGCATCTTCGAAAGTGAATGAGCACCCAATCGCAAAAGCGACAAAATCGTTGCGCCAGAGATCACGAATATCTGTAACCTCGTCCTTTAATTCACCATTCTCGTAAATACGATACGCCGGGACGTCGCTTCGGATATCAACGTCTTCGCCTAAAGTCTGCATGATCGGGTTACCCGTGTCGGAAACACCTATTAAAGGGCAGGGCTGTGGATTGCGTTGACAGTAGCGGGCAAAATCGAGGGCGTAGTCTGCGGGAAGGATAGCGACGTTGCCTTGCAACATACCGGGCGCGATACCTGCGGTATGGCCAGTATAAGTGCCTTGGCGGAAATGTTGACGCGAATCAAACGCGCTCAATCCAGCGAAGTCGTTATACACCATTGCTGCACCACCGGAGTGGGCTTTAGCAGCACTTCCCATTCGATAAACTCTCTGTCTTATCGCCGCTCTTTGGCAGCGGATACCAGAGATAAACAGCAAAGTATGGGATGAGTCTAATTTATAATTTTTAGACTCAGCTATAAAAAAAATTATAAGATGATGAACTCTCTATAACTTTAGGCCAATAGGTGGGGATGTGTGATGAACCTAAAGCAGTTGGAAGCTTATCTCTGGGTGGCAAAGCTTGGCAGTTTCTCAAAAACGGCTGATCGGCTTTATACGACCCAGCCCGCCATCTCGAGCCGAATCACAAACCTGGAAGAAGAACTTCGTACCAAATTGTTTTATCGTGAGGCTGGGTTGGTGCGTTTAACGCCTGACGGGCAGGCGTTAATGCCGATGGCTGAAGACGCATTGGGGGCAGTAGAAGCGATGCGTGAACGTGCCGGATCGCCGGCTGAGGTTTCGGGCCTTTTACGGCTGGGCGTTTCAGAGACAATTGTGCAAACGTGGTTACCTGAGTTGTTGTCAAAGATGCGGGACACCTATCCGTCTCTAGATGTTGAGATTTCAGTCGACGTGACGGCATCGCTTAGAAATGAATTGGTTGAGCATTCATTGGACTTGACGATCCTATTGGGACCGATTTCAGAATACACGGTCTCGAACACGCAGCTTTGTGAGTACCCGTTGATTTGGGCGATGCGTCCTGAGACACCGAACAGTGCGCCGGTTAAAATATCGATGACCGAAATGCTGGCCTATCCGATTTTAACCTTCGCCCGTAACACGCGACCGTTTGCGGAAATCAATGAAGCGTTCCGAGATCAGACAGGAAAGACCCCGCGGATATTTCCCTCAACGTCGCTATCTGCTTGTCAGCGCATGGCTGAGCGCGGTGTTGGCATTGGTGTCGTTCCGCGAATTGCGGCCACGCCAGCTCTTGAAGATGGGCGCTTGGTAGAAATACAGGCGGATTGGTATCCAACACCTTTAAATTATACGGCGTCTTATATTGCCGATCCATCTCGACCGATTATCGCGCGTATTGCCGAAATGGCGCAGAATATTGCTGCACGTGTTTGACGCTTCGGCGTGCTCACACCAACTTACATATCAACAATATGGAGGAAGTTAATGACGACGAATGCTCGCCGGTTGGTTTATTTTGAAAATTGGATTGATCCTATCGCCGAAGAAATCTTATCTGACGCACCTGGAATTGAGCTTGTCCGGCTGAGCCAGGATGATGATGAAGACAAGGTCTTCGATGTCATGAAGACAGCACATGGTTATCAAATGCTGGCGAAAACCGAGATGCTGCGAAAGTGGTGGCCGGATCGTGCTTTCATCGAAAAATGCCCGAACCTTTTGGCCGTCGCGTCGTTAGGCGCTGGGTATGATGCCTGTGATGATGCGGCATGTACCGAGCATGGTATCATGGTCATGAATAACTCCGGTGCGAATTCAGATAGTGTCGCGCAACATGCGATCGGTATGGTTTTGGCGTTAGGCAAGAACATGATCCGCCATGATCGTAAGATGCGTGCGGCCCCAGGGTTGGACCGTATGGCATACCCGGGTCTTGAAGCGACCGGCAAAACGATTGGTATTGTTGGCCTTGGAAATATTGGTCGACGTACGGCAAAGATCGCCAAGCACGCGCTGAACATGAACGTGATCGCTTTCGATCCACATATTTCTGAAGCTGACTTTGCTGAGCGCGATGCCACGAGCGTCGACCTCGAGACGTTGTTCAAAACGTCAGATTTCATATCTGTGCACTGTCCCTTAACGGATGAAACGCGGCATATGATCGGTGCGGATCAATTCGCGCTTATGAAGCCTTATGCATATTTCATCTCGACCGCGCGTGGCTTTATCCATGATGAGGCTGCGTTGGTTGCGGCACTGGCAAAGGATCAAATGAATGGTGCTGGCATCGATGTTTTCGATGAAGAACCACCTGGGCCAGGTCACCCATTGATGCAGTTTGAAAATGTTCTGATGACACCTCATGCCGCTGGAATTACCGACGTCTGTAATTACCGTATGGCACAGTGGGGTGCTGAGCAGTGGATTGAAGTGCTGAATGGTCGCCGTGCGCCTCGACTTGTGAACCCGACTTGCTGGGATACATATGTTGAGCGTTATACGCGTATCACAGGGCACGCACCCGAAGCTTAATCAATGAGGTTAACGTGACGCCAACTCAACCCGATAATCGCGCCGTCGAACGCTATGAAGTTGATGTGCCCATTGAAGGGGCGATTGGTGACCTTGCATTTAAAGGTCGCCTTAAAGACATTTCATCAACCGGCGCGGCGATTGTCGGTGTTGATGATGTGGGATACGAGAACAATCAGTTTGCACAACTGCATATGAATGGCGTGGAAACGCAGAGCGGTTAGATCAAGCGGCGTATCCCAGAAGGGTTTGCATTGCAATTCGATAACAACGAGGACGATGGAAAGCGTAAAAGCGACGTTCAAGCGATGCTTCGGGCACTCGGACCCGACGCAATGCGCGGCTAAATCATCGACAAAACCTTTAGAACAAAACTTCCAGGCTATTGGTCACGAGTGTAAAAATTGCATAACTGACAGCGCAAACGCCAAGGCTTGTGCCGACTGCAGCGCCGACGGTTTCATTCATGAGGGTGCTAAACTTAATACTCATGGTCGCCTCCGTTTTGTGTAGATCACCCGTTCTGGGTGATATATTACCTCTGGACGTTAACCATTAAACGCGATGCTGACCCTCGCATCTGTGCGCAATTGCACAGGTAAAACAAATAAAATTAACCTTACTTTTCACACATGGATTTGAGCGCTTTCCACTCATAGCCGCTCATTGCGCGACCATTCTCTTGTGATAAGGCGATGATGGCATCGCGGCGGTCGTTGCCGGCTAGATGTGTATTCAAGAAATCTGGGATGATATCGGATATGGGGTCGGCTTGACTGATGCGTCCCATAAAGTCCGCAAGTGGGCATGCCGTCAGGCCCAATTGATTTAGCGCTGTTACACCGAGAAAGTCTGAGGCTGCTTCGGCATCGCGGCTATATCCACTTTCGATGACACTGGATGCGATGCCAGACAAAGCAGCGCCACCAAAGATATCACCAATCAGCAAGCTGACCAAAAGGGTCGCGCCGGTTTGCTTGATGGATACTTGCATCGGATCACGACGCACCACGTGTGCAATCTCGTGGGCCAGGACGCCGATGACTTCGTCGCCGCTTTTAGCTTGATCTAATAACCCGGACAAAATGATGACTTGGTCACCCAGTAAAGCCAGCGCGTTGGTGATCGGGACACGCAAAACGGTCACAGTGATTGGGAATGGACTATCCATGAGTGTTGCTAATTCTCTGGCGCGTTTGTCCAGGATGGCTTGTGCTGTAGGCGACGTGCAGACGAGTGATTTGTCATTTTTGTTGAGATGGCCAGCGAGCCCGATCAATTGGTCTCGAGGTTGCAGCCCCAGTTTTTGCTCCATGGTATAGGGGATTAAATTGACGATAGTACTGGCGATAGCGGGCAGGAAAAACACGAAAATACCGGCCACGGATGCAATGGCGAAAATTCCTGCGGCGACCCTGGTCGGTTATTTGATTTGCCCGACATCGCGTTTGGATATGTTTGGGCATTTGTGTGTCAGCCAGGCACCGTCATCGTCACTGTCCAGATTCAGGCGTGCATCGTTGCCATCGCAACGCAACCGGATCGGCGGCGTGCGCCTAGTCGCATTGGCATAGCGAATATCGCCTAAGGACCAACGCGTGATGACATGTCCGGCGTCATCAGAAATGACGAGGGCAAGTGCCTCGATCTTAATTTCTACGCTGTGACGCGCTGCCGTCTTACCATCATTAAAAGAAGCCGTGTTCGGCATACTTAGAACTCACCAATATCCAAAGCGTCTGCAAGACCCTCGCCGGTGCGTGGTGTTTCAGATGCAGATTGTGCAGCCTGCTCCAACACGTCCGCATTTTCAATCGATGTTGTGATGACCAACTGTTTGATGACTTCGAATTTGAACATGACAGACCATATCAAAGGAAAGATAAAAACAACCGAGACGAACATGAATGCGATTGGCGCGATTGCCTCGCTGAAAGTTGCTGGCTCGGGTGTCTCAAAGTATGGAAAAACCCCAAGATCAAAATTAGGTCCTAAATACATGATAAACGGCAAGAGGATGACTGCGCCCATTAATAAAAAACTTAACGCTGCGAAGATAAATAATCGCCTGATGGGTAGCATGGATTTGAATGATGCGATGCCAAGTTTTACACCAGAAATCTGATATCGAGTTTGTCTGATCTGATACATGAAAAATGCGATGAAAAAAGTCAGCAAGGAAATGCCGATTAAGGTGCCCATTATCTCAACGAATACTTCTTTGCCTGCTATCATGGTAGGCAGTTCATTGTCAGTATATGACTCGAACGAAAGCATGATGCCGATGCCTGCACCCGCGATGCAGATCATGGGAATATATACTGTTACCCACGGCCACATCAGGTCTTTGGCATTGCCTTCGAATTTAAAAATCTCTGAGCCAATTCGAGTATGGCGAATTTGATATCGCCACAGATCGATTTGCATCCACAGGTAGGCAAAGCCCAAAGTGATCGCACTCAACAGCGTCCAGCCGCTGGCAAGTTTCAGATATGTCCACGTTGAACCATCAAGGCCAAAGCGCACGCCGCGCCATGTGGTACGGCTCATCCTATAGCGCCACATCCGATAGAACCCGATCTGCAAGAGCGCAAAAATCACAAGATAATAGACAACTTCTAGGCCGACCCGTAACTCTGTGGCATCAGGTGGGACAAGCGAACCGATGGCACTGTAAATAAGGCCCAATGGAAAGAGGATCGCAATGACGATCAGAAATCCGACAAATAGTTCGCCGCCGGTCCCGGTGTATTCTAAGGGGTCATCAAGAAACCGAACATTGGACCAGAAGAAACGCCGAACTTTAGCCTTTGCCCAAAATTGATAAATACCAAGCGTGAGGATTGTCAGAATTCCATTAACGATGAGTACCTTCAAAAACGATGCGCGCTTACCATCAAATTCAAGAGCAGGTGGCGTTGCTGTTTGTTGTTCTTGATCCATCGGCATAGAAAGTCTCCACTTCTGATCCCACGATTTGAAAGGTCAATTATGCCCGCTAGGGAAACACAATCGATTCACGAATCAACCCCGCGTGGCAAGGCGCTGGCTGGTTTGATATGAGTATGCTCAGTCTAATCATGAATTTTCTGGCCAAGTTCGCCACACAAGCTATGGCGGGTGGTGTCTTTCTGGGGCTGATCTTTCCTGTCCTGGCCGATGTATTCCGACCGATGCTTGCCCCTGCCGTATGGGGGCTTTTGTTTCTGGCGATGCTGCGGATTGATCTGACTGACTTAAAGGAGCGTCTGCGCCGACCTGTTTTCGTGATTGGTCTATTAGTATGGATGCTCGTGGTAATGCCGGTATTGATGGCGATAACTTTGTCGTTTGTTGATATCAGGCCTGGGCTTGAGGCTGCCATGGTGCTTGCCGCGGGGTCATCGTCGCTGTTTTCAACACCTGTTCTGGGCTTAGTGTTTGGTTTGGATGCGACGCTTTTGCTTATCATTTTAGTCGCAAGCACTTTAATCATCCCAATCACAGTACCTTTGGTTGGATTGCTTTTGCTGGGCTTCGATATGGGGGCTGACCCACTTGTGTTGATGGCGCGCATGAGCGGCCTGGTTATGAGTGCCGTTGTTTGCGTGATCATCGTGCGCTGGCTTTTGGGCCAGAAACGGTTGGAGCACAGCAAAACCCCTATTGAGGGGTTATCTGTTATTCTGCTGATTATTTTTGCCCTCGCCATCATGGAAGGGGTCACTGCACGTATCATTGAGGACCCGTTTGATTTTGCATATGTGGCAGGACTGTCATTTGCGACCTATATAGGCATGATGGTAGTTGGCGCCGCATTCTTTTACTGGATTGTTCCAGGTGTCGGGAAACGCGGTGCATTGAGCGCCGGGTTTGTTTCAGGGACGCGAAATCTCGCTATTATTCTCGCAGTGTTGCCAGCCAGTATAGATGGAGACATTCCTCTGTTCTTTGCGATTGGACAGTTTCCAATCTACATTATGCCTATGTTACTGAAGCTGGTGTTCCGACGGCCTTTGTGAGAACGTCAGGGGTGACGATCGATTGCATATTTTAACTGGAGTTAAAGCGTTGCGAATATGGAAATATGCTCGAAGATTAATAGCCATTTTCTTGTTGGTTGTTGCCGCCTCTGCATTAACCGCTTTGGACCGGCATTCAGTAAAAGCTGATTGGCGCACGGCAAGCTGGGAGTCGACAGGCATTGCCCCAGATCCAGCAGCGGTAAGCGAAGCCATTATTCAGGTCTATGCGGCCCGGGCCTATAATTGGCGAGGTTATTTCGGTGTGCACACATGGATTGCTGTAAAGCCAACGGATGCACTTGAATTTACGGTCTATGAAGTTATGGGATGGCGCGCTTATCGTGGCAGAAACGCCATTGCGATTTCAAATCGAACCCCGGACCGGAAATGGTTCGGCGCTGCGCCAGAAATTCTGGCAGATGTTCGAGGCGATGGTGTTGATGCCATGATCAAAGATGTCGAGACGGTGGTGAAGGCTTATCCTTACAGTCATAACTATACTGTTTGGCCGGGACCAAATTCGAACACCTTTACGGCGCATGTGGCACGGGCTGTGCCGGACCTTAGACTTGATCTGCAGCTGACGGCTGTTGGTAAAGATTACATCCTAGGCGGGGGTGTTTTTGTGAGAGCGCCAAGCGGATCTGGGTATCAGGTTTCTCTGTTTGGACTGCTCGGATTGATGGTGGCTAAGTAAGAGGGAATCGAACTGAATATCCTTGGCTTAACATTCGACATTGATGTTATGAATCCAGCGCTTAAGTTGCCGCTCGCAGGCCGTATCGGTTCTGCCAATATGAGTGGTAGCTGATATCGCACCGATCAGGAGTATTTCTGTATGAGTATTTGGGGCAAAGTTATTGGTGGCGTCACAGGTTTCGCTATTGGCGGACCGATAGGCGCAATCATTGGTGCCGTTGCTGGACATCACGTCGTCGATAGAAAAGCAGATCCGATGGCCAAGATCGGGAATGCAGAAAAGCAGGTTGCGTTCACGACAGCCGTGATCGTGCTTGCTGCCAAAATGGCCAAGGCTGATGGCCATGTGACACGCGATGAGGTGAACGCCTTCAAGCAAGTGTTCCAGGTCTCAAATCACGACATGAATAATGTTGGGAAAATCTTCGACGAAGCGAAGCAGGAAGCTGATGGCTACGAGCCTTTTGCTGAACAAATCGCTGAGATGTTTCAAGGCGAATGGAACGTTCTCGAAGAACTGATTGGTGCGCTTTTCCATATTGCAAAAGCAGATGGTGTTATTCACCCAAATGAGATTCAGTATCTGCGCCGGGTCGCGTTGTTGTTTGGTTTCTCGGACCGTGATTTTGAACGTCTGCAAACGATTTATCTTAGTGGCTGGCAGGGCGGCGGTGGCCGTGAGGCGAAATCCGAGGATGCATATGAGATTCTGGGTATTGCCAAGGATGCATCTGATGACGAGGTGAAGTCTACATATCGCAAGCTCGTCCGTGAGAACCATCCTGATATGTTGATGGCCAAGGGTATGCCGCAAGAATTTATCGAGTTGGCAAATGAAAAGCTGGCGAAAATCAACGATGCTTATGATCGCATAAAATCCGAGCGTGGCATAAATTAACGAATAAGGATTCCCGATGCCGCTGATTGGTGTCCTCGCAGCATTAGCGACCGTCACACTTTGGGGCTGTAACTTTGTTGCGGTAAAGTTCGCCGTGAGCGACGTGCCGCCGTTTTTTGTGACGGCGATGCGCTTTGCCTTGCTGACAATTCTATTGTTTCCGTTTTTACGTGTCCCCAAACGCATGATGAAAGATATCGTTCAGTACGCACTGATTATGGGTGTTGGGCATTTTTCTATTATGTTTTACGCGATCCAGTTTCTGGATATTTCGACCACGGGTATTGTGCTTCAATTGGGCACGCCATTCGTGGTCTTGCTGGCGTGGTTGATGCTGGGCGAAAAGTTCGGCATCTGGCGCATGGCTGGAATGGCATCGGCGTTTATCGGTATTGTTGTTTTGATTGGTGTGCCGACGGTTGGCGTTGATGTCTTCTCGTTACTGGTTCTGGTGGTTGCCGCTTTTATGTGGGCTTACGGTTCGATCCGCGCCAAGCAGATCGTTGGGATTTCACCCTTCAGCCTTATCGCGTGGATGGCATTGATCGTGGCCCCTGTGACGCTCGGCCTGTCATGGGTGTTTGAGGTTGATCAGGTCGAACGGCTGATGGTTGCAGATATGCGCTTTTGGGCGTCGCTTGCCTATATGACATTGGCCAGTTCCATCGCCGGGTATGGGCTTTGGTATTATCTGCTGAATAATTACGAAGTGACCGCCGTTGCACCGTTTAATCTGTTAGTACCGTTGATTGCGGTCGGGTGTGGCATAACAATTATGGGTGACGAGTTAACCATGACAAAGCTCATTGGCGGGGCGATGATTTTGGGTGGTGTCTGTTTGATTACGGTTCGGCAAATCATTGTCTCAAGACGCGAGAAAATTCACGCGGCGACCCATGGAACAGCAACATGAGTGCACATCCAAGATCACCAAATTTCAATGACCGTGACGGTGTGGCGATTAATATGCTGGTTATCCACTACACGGGCATGCGCTCAGGCGACGAAGCTCTTGAGCGACTTTGTGATCATAAGGCAGAAGTCAGTGCCCATTATATGATTAGCCAAGAAGGTGAGGTGCTCTCGCTCGTCGATGAGACCAAGCGCGCCTGGCATGCAGGGGTCGCGTCCTGGCGTGGACACTCAAATATTAATAGCCGATCCATTGGCATCGAACTGGTCAACCCGGGCCATGAATTTGGCTATCAGGATTTTCCCCATGCGCAGATGGTGCCTCTGATTGATCTTTGTCAGGGCATCCTTGCACGACATGATATTGCGCCACGCAATGTGGTGGGACATTCAGATGTTGCCCCTGTGCGCAAACAAGATCCTGGCGAACGGTTTGATTGGCGGCGCATGGCCGAGGCTGGAATTGGACTTTGGCCACATCTTGATGGGTCGGCCGCAGCTGTTCCTGAAAAAGAAGCTACCAGGGCTTTGCATCAAATTGGCTATGACATTTCTGATCTGAACGCTGCAATCGCCGCATTTCAGCGTCACTATCGCCCGCGACTTATTGATGGTGTGGCGGATGATGAAACACGTCAATGTATTGCCGCAGTGCTCAACCTTATATAGGGTCCGCTCAGCCAGACGGTTGGATGACCGCGGGAAGCTGTCCGAAAGGTGCTTTTCGAGGAAAGTCCGGGCTCCACGGGGATACGGTGCCGGGTAATGCCCGGCGGGGGTGACCCTAGGGAAAGTGCCACAGAAAGCAAACCGCCTGCCGGCTTCGGCCGATAGGTAAGGGTGAAAGGGTGCGGTAAGAGCGCACCGCTCCAAGGGTAACTGCGGAGGCATGGTAAACCCCACCGGGAGCAAAACCGAATAGGGACAGCCGCGGTTCGCCGCAGGCGCATCTTCGCGTCGTTGTCCGGGTAGGTTGCGTGAGGCGTTCGGCAACGAACGTCCCAGATGAATGGTCATCCAACGCCTTCGGGCGCGGACAGAACCCGGCTTACAGACCGTCTGGCTATTTTTTCTTTGTTGTTGGGGAAACCCTCTCACCCAACCCCTCACCCTTAAAAGGGGGGAGGGGTTAAGTCGACCTGTGCGTTAACCCAAGAGTGCCTCCCCCCTACGACGTGGGGGCAGGTGAGGGGGCGACTTACCAGAGTGACGGTCGCGTAAATGCCTCGCCTCAAAATTGCCCATAAAATCCCATCATCCTGACATGCTTATCAGCGACATTTGGTATGTAAAAAGCCCGGAAATCGGCTGCTTTCGTTAACCATGATGGCAACAGAACCCATTGACGCCTACAAATTCCCATGATATCCCAAATTATCCCATAAAAGGTATGTCCGGGCTATTTGTCTCTGTGTACCGGGGATTAGTGGCAGAAGCTACTTGTAACGCGTTGGAATTAAGGAGCCCTAAATGGGCGTCTTCACGGGGTCGCATATAAATAAAGTCGATAAAAAGGGCCGGGTATCGGTGCCTAAGACTTTTCGTGTGCTTTTCGAAGACGAGCCGCTTCAGGGTGTGTACGTCTTCCCATCATTTCGCCAATCCGCGCTCGAGGCCTGCCCCGAGAGCTTTATGGAGCGAATTGTCGATAGCCTCGAAGACTTGCCGATGTTCTCAGATGAACAAGACGATCTCTCAATTATTATTGAAAGCGCGCAGCGCCTTGCTTTTGACGGTGAAGGGCGCATCGTCCTGCCTGATGAATTTCGAGCCGACATTGGTATCAAGTCGGATGTCGCCTTTGTTGGACGTGGGCGCACCTTTCAGATGTGGGCACCAAAAACCTATGTGGACGCGCGCAAGCCAGCGTTCGAGCGTGCAAAGACTCGCGGCCTTACGTTGCAGCTAAGTCGCCCAAGTAATGACGGGAGGCGCAACGATGACTGAAGAACGCCATATTCCGGTTCTGCTGAATGAAGTGGTTGATGTGCTGGCGCCCTGCGATGGCGCTGTTTATGTCGACGCGACTTTTGGTGCGGGCGGTTATTCACGCGCTTTGCTTGAAGCTGCTGATTGCACCGTTTGGGGTATCGACCGTGACCCCGATGCCGCTGATGCCGGTAACGAAATGGCCAAAGCATATGGTCAGCGGCTAACCGTTCTTAAAGGTCGTTTCGGTGATATGCGAGAATTGTTGGCTGATGTTGGTGTCGACCAGGTGGATGGGATTGCCCTCGATCTTGGTGTGTCCTCTATGCAAATCGATCAGCCGAGCCGTGGGTTCTCATTCCGGTCTGATGGCCCACTGGATATGCGGATGGCCCAAGACGGTCCGAGTGCGGCTGATGCGGTTAATTGTCTCGCAGAAAAAGAACTCGCAGACATTATTTATCGTTACGGCGAAGAGCGTGCGTCTCGCAAGATTGCCCGCGCCATCGTCGAACTCAGAGAACAATCGCCAATCACACGTACGACACAACTTGCGAACGTTGTGCGGAGTGTGGTCCGGCGGTCCAAGGATGGCATTGATCCTGCCACGCGCACATTCCAGGCGCTGCGGATCTACGTCAACGAGGAGCTGGCCGAGCTTGACCGCGGCCTGGCGGCTGCCGCCACCCTTTTGGGTGAAGGTGGCCGTCTGGCCGCGGTTTCGTTCCATTCACTCGAAGATCGTCGCTTAAAGACGTTCTTTCAGGAACGGAGCGGTGCAGGCCCAAGACCATCACGCCATATGCCGACGCAAATGCTTGAGGCAAATGATGCTAGTGGTGCAATTTTTACAGTCCCGGAACGACGCGGGCGTGTGCCCGGTGATGACGAAGTGCGGCGGAATTCCCGCGCGCGCTCGGCACGGATGCGTTGGGGCGTTCGGATGGCAGCGCCGCTTCCGGAAGCGGCTTAGGGGAGGGATATGAAACGTTCAACATTATTCCTGATACTTATGGCAGCTGCAGTCAGCGTTGCGCTGTTCGTGGTAAAGTACAGTGTTCAAGATCTGGATGATCAGATGCGTAGTCTTACCCGTGATATTGCCGAGACTCGCGAAGGCATTCACGTTCTTAAATCTGAATGGTCTCATCTAAATCAGCCGGACAGACTGCGTCATTTAGCAGGTAAATACCTTGAAGTGGGACCGTTGGATGCAGAGCGTGTCGGCTCAGCTGACCGTATGCTGGAAGGTCTTGCCGAGCGCAAAGAACAGGAAGTTGTTGATGCTGAAACCGTCATTCCCAAAGGGAAGGTGAAGCCATGACAACACCCAGACTGCCTCTCGTTAGTGAACGTCGCCGCTTTGAAGGCTTTGGCAAACAGGCACTGGAAACAGGTCGTAACCGGCTTCTCGTGACGGCTGCTGTGATCACAATAGCGTTCGGCGGCATTGGTGTGCGCCTTGTAGATTTGGCTGTTGGTGGTGGCGAAGGTAATGATCGCGCGACATTAGTCACACAACCTCCTGCATTGGTAAGCCGTGCGGATATCGTTGATCGAAACGGTGTTGTCCTCGCATCAAGCCTGCCAACAGCGTCTTTATATGCTGACCCGTCTGAAATTATCGATGCTCAGGCTGCGGCAAATAAAATTAGTACGATCTTTCCTGATGTGGATGAAGCCAAGCTTGCCAAAAACCTGGTAAAGGGCGGTCGGTTCCTTTGGATCAAAAGAAATCTTTCGCCAGAACAGCAACTTGCGGCAAACCGATTGGGCTTGCCGGGCTTTGCATTCTTAAAGGAAGAACGACGGATTTATCCACATGGGGCGCTGAGTGCGCACGTGCTGGGTGCAACAGATATTGATGGCAATGGTATTTCGGGGGTCGAGCGTTATTTCGATCAGCGCCTGCGTCAAAATGAAAAACCACTAGCGCTTACGATTGACGTGCGCGTCCAATCGATCTTGCGTGCTGAATTGTCTGCGGCTGTATCAGAATTTAAAGCCATTGGCGCAGCGGGCGTTGTCTTTGATGTGCGGACCGGCGAGACAGTCGCACTGGCATCGCTTCCCGATTTTAATCCGAACGACCGGGCAAGTTACAAAGGCAAAGCACGTTTCAATCGGGCGACTAAGGGCGTCTATGAGATGGGTTCGACGTTCAAGCTATTCACCGCTGCGATGGCGTTGGACAGCGGTACCATCAATATGAAAGGTGGCTATGATGCTGCCAAGCCTATCCGGATCGCACGCTTTACAATCAACGATTATCACGCGCAGAACCGTTGGCTGACCGTCCCTGAAATTATTGTGCACTCGTCAAACATTGGCGCTGCCAAGATGGCGATGGATGTTGGTCGTGCGGGCCAGCAGGATTATCTGGGCAAGTTTGGCCTGATGCGCGAAGCCGCACTTGAATTACCAGAAATTGGCCGCCCACTTTTGCCGGGCACATGGCGCGATATCAACACCATGACCATTTCTTATGGACACGGCATTGCAGTGAGCCCGGTTCAATTGGCCGCGGCAATCGGGTCATTGGTAAATGGGGGTATGCTTCGCCCAGCAACATTACTGCGCCATGAAGCTGGAACACCGATTGCTGGCGAGCAGGTGATCTCACCCGAAACATCTGACAAGATGCGTACGCTGATGCGCCTTGTTGTTGCAAAAGGAACGGGTCGGAAAGCGGCTGCAAAAGGATATTACGTTGGTGGCAAAACGGGTACTGCTGAGAAACAGTTTGGTGGACGCTATAAAAAGAGTGCGAAGATTTCCTCATTTGTTGGCGCGTTCCCAATACATGATCCGCGTTATGTTGTTTTTGCCATGGTCGACGAACCCATTGGCAATAAGCGTACCTTTAATTATGCAACAGGTGGCTGGGTCGCAGCACCGATTGTGGGTCGGGTCGTTTCACAAATTGGGCCGCTTTTAGGTATTGAGCCCCTTATTACAGGTGTGGAACCATTGGCTTTGCCGATGATTGATGACGAGCGACGTAAACAGAAAATATCTTCTGGGTTGGTGAAAAATGCGTCTGTTGCGAGTGGCGTTGTTCGCCCTGCAGGCGCGTTGAAGAAGCCCCCTTCGGTACCTGCAGAAACACCAAAAGCGCCGGTTCGCCAAAAGACAAAGGTCGAGCTACCGCCTAAAGATTTAAAAGATGAAACACCCGAGGATCAAATTGCACGAAAGACCCGTGAAGCGCTGGAGCAGGCCTTTGCGGCTCAATAATGTTTGGGATGATGACAACGTGAACGCAATGGATGACGCATTAAGTCGTATAAAAATTACAGGGGTGACCTGTGATTCTCGGCGCGTGAAACCAGGCTATGTATTCGCGGCATTATCCGGCAGCAATGTTGATGGACGTAAGTTTATCGATGATGCTGTGGCGGCTGGTGCCGCTGCCGTTATTATCTCTAACGATGATGACGGGCCAAGTCTGGATATCCCGATCATTCGTGATGCTGATCCGCGCCGTCGCTATGCCCGTGCATGTGCTAATTTCTATGGTGCGCAACCTTCCAATATCGGTGCGGTCACAGGTACCAATGGCAAGACGTCTGCCGCGTGGTTTGCCCGCCAATTGATTAATGCTGCAGGATTTCCGGCCGCGAGCGCAGGGACGCTCGGTGTTCTTGGGACGTCTGCTGCGGGCGAAACTGTTGTTGAAAACTCGGGCGCATTAACGACACCTGATCCCAGCGATCTGCATCATGATCTCAAGGCATTAGTCGATGCACATGTTGACCATCTTGTGCTTGAGGCATCGAGCCACGGTCTTGATCAGCGACGCCTGGATGGTGTGCGTGTGCGGGCATGTGCGTTTACCAATTTCTCTCGTGACCATTTGGACTACCACCTTACCGAAGAGGCATATCTAGGGGCTAAGTTACGGTTGTTTGATACGCTCACAATCGATGGTGGCCATGCGGTCATCAACACTGATGCGCATTATGCCGAAGCGTTTATGAGTGCGGCGCAACGACGCGATTTCAAAATTATTCGCGTGGGGTCTGAAGAGGATTGTGATTTCCGTCTGATCTCAGCCATGCCGGAAACGGGTGGCCTTGATATCGCTGTGTGTATTGATGGACAAAAGCAGCATATCGCATTGCCACTGGTCGGAAGTTTTCAGGCATCGAACGCTCTGGTCGCGTTGGCCCTCGTGTCGGCATTGGGTGTTGATACATCTGCAGCGATTGCGGGGATGACGACCCTTCAGCCAGCACCCGGTCGGATGCAGTTGTGTGGCAAGCATGCTTCAGGTGCAGCGGTTTATGTTGATTACGCGCACACGCCTGACGCCCTTGAAACAGTTTTGAAATCACTCCGTCCGCATACGAGTGGTAAATTACATGTTGTCTTTGGATGCGGCGGCGACCGTGACCCTGGCAAGCGTGTCTTGATGGGCAAAGCAGCTGCTGATTTTGCGGACAATGTCATTCTTACGGACGACAACCCGCGCACAGAAGATGCAGTGCTGATCAGAAAAGCCGCACTTGAAGGCGCACCGAACGCGGAAGAAATTAGTGATCGCCGTGTTGCTATTCAGGTTGCCGTCAAAGGGCTTCGAACCGGAGACATTCTGGTTATCGCAGGTAAAGGCCACGAACAGGGTCAGACCATTGGTGACACGGTACATCCTTTTAATGACGCCGATGAAGTTCAAGCAGCACTTGCTGGAGGTGACGCATGAGCAATAGCGACACATCGACAGGTCTCTGGACTGCAAAAGATGCTGAACGTGCAACCAACGGTGCGGCTGAAGGCGATTGGATTGCCAGCGGCGTATCGATTGATACGCGGGCCATCGAGCCCGGAGATTTATTCACGGCTATTCGCGGACCCAATCATGATGGTCATGACCATGTCGCTGACGCATTGGCAAAAGGTGCCGCTGCAGCAATGGTTGAGCGCCAATTTAAGGGTGTGGCTTCAAGCGGTGACTTGCTCAAAGTCGCCGATACTGAACAAGGCTTGCGTGACTTAGCCGCTGCGGCACGTGCACGCAGTCATGCCAAAATTTGTGCTGTCACCGGAAGTGTTGGGAAAACCGGCACCAAGGAACTATTGAGCGCCGCACTTGGCGCACATGGAAAAGTGACAGCCACCGAGGGCAATCTGAATAATCACTATGGTCTGCCGCTCAGCTTGGCGCGGATGCCTGCTGACAGCGATTTTGGCGTCTTTGAGATGGGCATGAACCATGTGGGTGAAATTTCCCCGCTTTCAAAATTGGCGAAACCCCATGTTGCGATTATCACGACGATTGCACCGGTGCATATCGAATACTTCGATAGCCTTGAGGGTATTGCTGACGCCAAGGCAGAGATTTTCGAAGGCCTCGAGCCGGGCGGGACCGTTATCTTAAATAGGGACACGCCTTATTTCGATCGCTTGGTTGAAAAGGCCAAGGCTGCTGGTGCCGGGATGGTCTGGGGATTTGGTGTCCATTCATTTGCAAACGCACGGTTGCTGACCTACGAGCCTGATATTGATGGCGCGCATGTCGAAGCCACGATTGGTTCGCATCATATCAAATATCGCTTGGGGATGCGCGGTAAGCATTGGGCATTAAATTCGCTCGCAGTGTTGATCGCGGCGCAGGCCATGGGTGTTGATCTGTACGTTGCAGCGGCTGCACTCAAAAACGTCACGCCGCCTAAAGGGCGCGGACTTGTTATCCCGGTTCAGGTTGAAGACGGAAAATTCAACATTATCGATGAGACATATAACGCCAGCCCGATTGCTGTACGTGCAGCATTTGATGTACTTAGCGGCACGAAACCAGGGCGTGGCGGCAGGCGCATTGTTGTGCTTGGTGATATGCTCGAGCTTGGTGACAAAACTGAGAACGCGCACATGTCATTAGTGGATGACATTGTTGCGCACGATTTTGATCTCGCATTTGTATGTGGTCAGTACATGGCAGATGTTCACGATGCCCTCCCTGAAGATTTGCAGAGTGCCCGGGCATGCACATCATCCAAACTCATTGAAAAACTCACACCGCATATACGTGCTGGTGATCTTGTGCTCGTCAAAGGATCTGCGGGCAGTCACATGGGTATTGTCGTCGATGCATTGCGTGCACTCGGTGCGACACCTTCTGTTGAAGGGGACGCGTAGGCATGCTTTTTCATATTCTTTTTCCACTCGCTGAACAGTTCAGTGCTTTAAACGTCTTCCGTTACATCACGTTCCGTACTGGCGGTGCGATGATGACGGCATTGATTGTGAGCTTTCTGTTCGGGCCGGTCATGATCGAAATCCTCCGTGCACGACAAGGGCAGGGGCAACCGATCCGAGACGACGGGCCTGAAAGTCATTTGCTGACCAAGAAGGGCACACCCACGATGGGTGGGGTTTTGATCCTTCTGGCGGTGTGCTCTGCGACATTGTTATGGGCTGACCTGACCAATCCGTATATTTGGGCTGTTCTTGGTGTGACGGTTGGGTTTGGCATTATTGGTTTTATTGATGACTTCCTTAAAGTCTCCAAGCACAACACCAAAGGCTTGTCTGGCAAGCTGAAGCTCGCGGGGCAGGTCTCAATTTCTGCCGTGGCGACGTTCTGGATTTTGAGCCACTTGCCGGGTGGCCTGCAGACAACATTGGCAGTGCCATTCTTCAAGGACTTGTTGGTGAATTTAAGCTGGATGTTCGTCGTATTTGCCGTGTTGGTTATGGTTGGCTCATCGAATGCAGTGAATTTGACGGATGGTCTTGATGGCTTGGCGATCGTTCCTGTGATGATTGCGGCGGGGGTGTTTGGCTTCATTGCGTATTTGGCGGGAAACACAATTTTCTCAGATTATCTGCAACTTCATTATGTGCCTGGTGCCGGTGAGCTTGCTGTTTTCTGCGGTAGTTTGGTCGGTAGCGGATTGGGTTTTTTATGGTTCAACGCACCGCCGGCAAAAGTCTTTATGGGCGATACAGGATCACTCGCACTTGGCGGCGCGCTTGGCGCGGTAAGTGTTGTGACCAAACATGAATTGGTGTTGGCCATCGTCGGTGGGCTTTTTGTTTTAGAAACCGTGTCTGTGATTGTTCAGGTGGTGTCTTTCAAATTGACGGGCAAGCGCGTTTTCGCGATGGCGCCGCTGCATCATCATTTTGAGAAAAAAGGTTGGGCTGAATCAACCATTGTTATTCGGTTCTGGATTATTGCATCCATTCTGGCACTCGCCGGGCTGGCAACGTTGAAGTTGAGGTAAGCGTGAATGATTGAAGTTTTCCCATTTATTGGCCTGCCAACCCCAGTTTTAGGATTGGGCCTTAGCGGCATTGCTGCTGCGCGCGCTTTGTATCAAGGCGGTGCCGAGGTGTGGGCATGGGATGACAATGAAGATGCCCGTAAACGTGCGGGAGAATACGAAGGGATCAATATTGTTGATCTCAGAACCATTGATTGGTCTGAAGCGACATCATTAATCCTAAGTCCAGGCATCCCGCATACGTTTCCAGAACCACATCCTATTGTGAAGATGGCGCGCGACGCGGGCTGTGAGATTATCTGTGATGTTGAACTGCTGGCGCGGACACAACGTGATGCGGCCTTTGTTGGCATTACGGGCACCAATGGTAAGTCCACCACGACGGCATTGATTGGACATATTTTTCAGGTTTCAGGACGTGAGGCTGAAATTGGCGGTAATCTCGGTATGCCTTCATGTGCACTTGAGCCCTTAGGCCCAGATGGCACTTACATACTTGAGATGTCTTCCTATCAGTTGGAGCTGACGTTCTCGATCACATTTGATGTCGCTGTGTTGTTGAATTTAAGTGCTGATCATCTTGAGCGTCACGGCGGTATGGATGGATACATCGCAGCCAAGCGCCAGATTTTCAATCGTCAGACCAAGCCACGAACAGCTGTAATTGGGATCGACGATTCTCTATGCCGTGCGATTTACGACGAGCTTTACGCCGTGGATGACCAGTTTGTCATTGGTGTCTCAACTAAAGAGCGTGTGCATGGTGGCGTCTATGTCATCGATGGCAAAATGTTCGATGATACCGAAGGTAAAGAAACATTCGTGATGGACTTGCGCGATGTCGCAAGTCTGCAAGGCACACACAATTGGCAGAATGCGGCTGCTGCTTATGCCGCATGTAAGATGACCGGCATTCAGCCACACGCTGTCATGGCCTGTATCAATAGCTATCCAGGTCTTGTGCACCGCCAAGAAGCGGTTGTGATTGTTGATGGCGTCGGTTTTGTGAACGATTCGAAAGCAACCAATGGTGAAGCTGCCGCACGTGCACTGGCATGTTTTGATGATGTCTACTGGATATGTGGCGGACGTCCTAAAGCCACAGGGCTTAAAGCGTGTGAACCTCATTTTGACCGTGTCAGAAAGGCCTATCTAGTTGGCGAGGCTGCACTTACGTTCTCGCAGGAATTGGATGGCAAAGTACCGTTCGAAATTTCAGGCGATGTTGAGACTGCGACGAAACAAGCATTTGCAGACGCAAAGGCAGCAGGTCTTCCAGGTGCCGTTGTTTTGTTGTCACCAGCTGCGGCGTCCTTTGATCAATTCCCAAATTTTGAAGCGCGTGGCGATTTATTTAAAGATGTTGCTGAGAATTTCCCAGGCGATCATCTCGATCCATTTGAAGAGCCGGGCGTGTTCCCTGGCGCAAGCCTATCTGGGGGCGATGCATGAGCGCGCTTCAACGCACAGATACAAGTTTATTGGGACGATGGTGGTGGACAGTGGATCGCTGGACATTGGCCGCGATTGCGATTTTGTTGGCATGCGGTGGTGTTATGACCTTGGCAGCGTCGCCAGCTGTGGCGGAACGTATTGATGTGGGATTATTTCATTTTGTAAAACGCCAGGCGGTTTTTTTAAGCCTTGCCGCGTTAACTATAATTGGCGTGTCTTTGATGTCACCAAAAGGCATCTGCAGGCTCGCGATTTTGACCACTTTAGGTGCTTTGGTTTTGATGCTCATGACGCTGGTTTTTGGCGCAGAGATCAAGGGTGCAAGCCGTTGGTTATCAATTGGCGGGCTATCCCTTCAGCCATCTGAGTTCGTAAAACCTGGCATCGCAGTTGTCGCAGCATGGTTGTTTGCCCGTCAACGTATGGATGAGCGGTTCCCAGGCATTCAGATGTCGATTGCAGTTTATCTCGTCACGGTGGCGATCTTGTTGATGCAGCCGGATGTTGGCATGACGATTGTTGTCTCGGTTGTTTGGGGAACACAGTTCTTCGTTGCTGGCTTGCCGTTGGTTTTTGTCGCCCTGATCGCACTCACATTTATGGGTGCAGGTGTGGGCGCGTACTTTACCTTTGATCACGTGCAGCTTCGTGTTGATCGGTTCTTTGGGCCTGATTCAGAAATCGGCTATCAAGCGGCCCGCGCGATTGAGGCTTTCCAGCATGGCGGTATTCTTGGGCGCGGACCTGGCGAAGGCCGGGTCAAAGAAGTGCTGCCAGACGCGCATACAGATTTTATCTTTGCGGTTACAGGTGAAGAGTTCGGCCTTTTGGCGTGTCTCGTCATTGTTGGCTTGTTTGCTTTCGTCGTGTTGCGTGGATTTGCTCACGTGATGAAACGTGACGACCTATTTGTTCTATTGGCTGTAGCCGGTTTGCTGTCTCAGTTTGCCGTGCAAGCACTGATCAATATGGCGTCGAGTGTCAGTCTGATCCCACCCAAAGGAATGACATTGCCGTTCATCTCATACGGCGGATCCTCAACGCTGGCTCTCGCCATTGGTATGGGTATGGTATTGGCGTTAACGCGTGAACGACCGGAAACGGGAGGTGCACGTTATGAGCACTAACCGTCTGATTGTTTTGGCAGCTGGTGGTACAGGCGGACATGTCTTCCCTGCAGAAGCACTGGCGCGCGAGTTAAGTGGACGTGGCTACAAGTTGACGTTGATCACGGATCAACGTGGTGGCGCTTATGGTGGCGCACTTGGTGAAATTGAAACGTTCCGCGTTCGTGCAGGTGGCATCGCGGGCAAAGGGCCTTTGGCGAAAGTTCGCAGTGTTGTCGAGCTGGGGTTGGGCACATATCAAGCGCGCAATCTTTTAAAAGATATGCAGCCCTGCGCTGTTGTTGGCTTTGGTGGGTATGCGTCAATTCCAACCATGATGGCAGCGGGTATACTTAATATCCCGACAATCTTACATGAACAGAATGCGGTGCTGGGTCGGGCAAATCGGTTGCTTGCAAAACGGGCAGCTGCGATTGCGGTTTCATTCCCTGAAAGCCGGGGCATTCCTGCAAGTGATACGGCAAAGATTACGCATACCGGCATGCCTGTGCGCAGCAACGTACTCAATGAGCGCGATGTTCCTTATCCATCTTTTACAGACAATAAGCCGTTTAACATTCTTGTCCTTGGTGGATCGCAGGGGGCGCGTGTCCTGAGTGAAGTCATTCCTGCAGCTATAGGGATGCTCTCCCCAGGTTTGCAAACGCGCATCAAAATTACGCAGCAATGTCGTCCTGAAGATTTGGATAACGTGCGCGAACAATATCGTGCCATAAAGATCGATGCTGAACTTGAGAGCTTTTTTGATGATGTACCAAAACGATTAGCGGATGCGCATCTGATTATTTCTCGGTCTGGCGCATCAACAGTCGCTGAAATTCTGGCAGTGGGCCGTCCGGCACTTTTGATCCCATACCGATATGCGACCGATGATCATCAGTCATTAAATGCGCACGCTGTCGATGAAGTCGGCGCAGGCTGGTTGATTCCAGAAATTGATTTTACGGCTGACAGCTTGGCGGCACGATTGGAGTCCATGTTCGGTATGAAAAAGGTTTTAGAAAAGGCTGCAAAAGCTGCCCGCAAAGCAAGTCGGCCAGATGCGACAGAGCGATTAGCAACACTTGTTGAAGAAACTTTGGCCGGTGTGAACGGCGATAACGAGAGGAAAGCTGCATGAGATCGATCCCTCTCAATATAGGAAACCTTCATTTCGTTGGTATAGGCGGCATCGGGATGAGCGGTATCGCTGAAATCCTGCATAACTTGGGGTATAGTGTCCAAGGCTCAGACATTGCTGATAGCGCGAACGTCAAACGCTTGCGCGATCTTGGCATCAAGGTCTCGATTAGTCATGCCGCAGAGAATGTTGCTGATGCATCAGTCGTGGTGATTTCGTCCGCTGTTAAAGGCGACAACCCCGAAGTCATAGCAGCACGAGAGAAACTGCTTCCCGTCGTACGGCGTGCTGAGATGCTTGGCGAGCTGATGCGTCTTAAATGGTCAATTGCCGTTGGCGGTACGCATGGAAAGACAACAACGACCTCGCTGATTGCAGCCGTCCTTGAAGCCGCCGCGCTTGATCCAACAGTCATCAATGGCGGCATCATCAATGCTTGGGGAACCAATGCCCGGTTAGGCGATGGCGAGTGGATGGTCTGTGAAGCTGACGAGTCAGACGGGACGTTCCTGAAACTTCCTGCGGCGATTGCAGTCGTTACCAATATCGATCCTGAGCATCTGGATCACTACGGGACGTTCGATGAACTCCGAAAGGCGTTCGTGAACTTTGTAGAGAACATTCCATTCTATGGATTTGCTGCACTGTGTATTGATCATGCTGAAGTACAAGCGATGATCGCGCGTGTTTCAGACCGGCGCATCATTACTTACGGATTTAGTCCTCAAGCCGATGTGCGTGCTGAGAACATGACGACAGGCGCGAATGGCACAAGTTTCGACGTTGTCATCTCGGACCGTAAAACAGATGAGAGCCGGACAATTTCTGGCATCACGCTGGCGATGTATGGCGTGCACAATGTTCAAAACGCGTTGGTAGCAGTGGCGATTGCGACCGAGATGGGTCTGGATGATGATGTCCTCAACCGCGCCCTTTCAACGTTCGAAGGGGTCAAACGTCGGTTCACCCAAACCGGCGTCGTGGACGATATTACAATCATTGATGATTACGGGCATCATCCGGTTGAGATTACCGCTGTCCTGAAAGCTGCACGTGAAGTTGCAAAAGAACGCGTGATCGCCGTGATGCAACCACATCGCTATACGCGGCTGCGTGATTTATTCGAAGATTTTTGCACCTGCTTTAACGATGCTGATGCGGTGATTATTGCTGACGTTTATGAGGCGGGTGAAGAGCCTATTGAAGGTATTAGTAAAGACACGCTGGTCGAAGGCCTTCGTGAACGCGGACATAGAACCGTGGTTGCGCTTGAAAATCCTGGAACTCTAGCGGCGGTCATCGACCAGACGGCCATGCCCGGTGATTACGTAGTCTGCTTGGGTGCTGGCAGTATTTCAACTTGGGCCAATGCATTGCCTGATCAGCTTCGTGTAATTCGTGGACACACGCGGGAGGCTGCGAATGATGGCGGCTGAGCACGTGACTGAACATCTGATCAATCGTTTACCAGCAGTGCGAGGGCGTCTTCGCGATGATGAGCCTATGGCCCGGTATACGTGGTTCCGTGTTGGCGGTCCGGCTGAAGTGTTGTTCGAACCGGCTGACATTGAAGACCTACAGTCTTTTCTAAAGGCGCGTCCATCCGACGTGCCGATTACGATCATTGGTGGCACCTCGAATATTCTGATCAGAGATGGCGGTATCCCCGGTATCACGATTCGACTGGGCAAGGCCTTTGCTAATATAGATATTCAAAGTGAACAGGTTCGTGTTGGTGCCGCAGCAGCTGACGTCAATGTTGCCAGGCGTACGGCTGAAGCTGGTGTAGCTGGACTTGAGTTTCTGGTCGGTATTCCAGGTACGATTGGCGGCGCACTGCGGATGAACGCGGGTGCTTATGGAACCGAAATAAAAGACATATTTCAATCAGCGGATGCGATCACTCAAGATGGTGAGTGTGTTCAGCTGGGCATAACCGAAATGGGCTTTGGTTATCGGCGCTGCACCGTGCCTTCGTCATATATATTCATTGGTGCGACGCTCCAGGGTACATCTGGGGATGTCACTGCAATTCACGCCCGCATGAAAGACATCCAGGAAAGCCGTGAAACCACGCAACCGGTTCGTGAACGTACGGGTGGATCAACCTTTGCCAATCCAGAGGGTCATTCCGCATGGGCTTTAGTTGACGCCGCACGGTGCCGGGGCCTGAAGATCGGTGGGGCCATGGTCTCAGAAGCGCACACGAACTTTCTTATCAATACGGGCGATGCGACGGCGTTGGATATTGAAACGCTGGGCGAAGAGGTCCGACGCCGGGTCAAAGAAGATTCAGGTATCGATTTGCACTGGGAAATTCGCAGGCTCGGTGTGCCAAACGAAACTGTATTACGCGAGGTGAGTACATGACGCGCCATGTAGCTGTATTGATGGGCGGATGGTCAGCCGAACGCGAAGTATCGCTGGCAAGCGGTGCCGCATGTGTCCAAGCACTTAAAGAAGCCGGGTTCGACGTTACACCGATTGATGTTCAGCGGGATATGGGGGCGTTGATAACACGCCTCTATCCGAAACCGGACGTCGTCTTTAATGCGTTACATGGTCGGTATGGAGAAGATGGATGTGTGCAGGGCCTGCTTAATATTCTGAATATTCCGTACACGCATTCTGGTTTGATGGCGTCAGCCATGGCCATGGATAAGCCAACGGCGAAACGATTGTTCGAAGAAGTCGGCATACCTGTAGCCAGTCATATTGTTGCCAGCGAAGAAGAGATTCGTAAAGGCGATCCTATGCCGAGACCTTATGTGATTAAGCCCTGCAATGAAGGATCGAGTGTTGGCGTTCACATCGTACGCGCGGGCGATAACGCGATGAATTTCGATGGTACGGGCTGGCCACATGGTGAGCGGGTGATGGTCGAAGAGTTCATCGAAGGCCACGAATTTACCGTCGCTGTTATGGGTGATCGGGCTTTAACAGTCACAGATATTACAACGGAACGAAATTTTTACGATTATGACGCAAAATACGTTGATGGAGGTTCGGCGCATACGTTGCCGGCCAAAATTGATAAGGAAATTTTTGATGCCTGTATGGATTACGCATTGAGAGCACATCAGATATTAGGCTGTCGTGGCATGACTCGTACCGACTTTAGGTATGACGGCGAACGCTTGGTGGCTCTTGAACTCAATACGCAACCCGGCATGACAGCGACATCGCTGGGGCCGGAACAGGCTGAGTATGTGGGAATTTCATTCCCTGAATTGGTGACATGGATGGTCGATAACGCGGAGTGCGATGCATGATGTTTGCACGCAAGAAAAAACAGAAGTCACAAGGTGTTGCACCGCGACCGCGCGTGCGCCCGATGTGGCGTCGTGCCTGGGTGGCGCCTCTTGTTGCTGGTGTTGTTATGGGCTCCTTCGCGGGTGGTAGCTGGTGGGCTTATAGTTCTGGCAACGCGGCGAAAGGTATTGAAAAAGTACGCTGGTCGGCGATTTCTGCAACCGCAACCATGGGCTTTCGCGTTAATGAAGTCATGGTGAGTGGTCGCCAACAGACGGAGCGTGAAATTCTTGTGAAGGCGCTCAACGTTGCCCGCGGCGCACCAATTCTGGCTTTTGATATTGCTGATGCAAAACGGCGCGTCGAAGCTTTGCCTTGGGTCCGAGCATCTACAATTGAGCGTATGCTGCCAGACACAATTTTGATATCCATCGTAGAGCGCGAGCCATTGGCGTTGTGGCAACTCGATAGCAAGTTGCATCTGATCGACGCTGAAGGCGAAGTCATCCTTAATGATGGGTTGGAAAATTATTCAGACCTTCTGATGGTTGTCGGCAACGGTGCAGAGACTGAGGCATCGGCTTTGATCGCCTTAATTGGAACCGAGCCAGCACTGATGCAACAAGTGAAGGCAGCGACTTGGATTGGCAGTCGACGCTGGAATGTTCATCTCAAGGGCGATATCGTTGTTCGCCTGCCGGAAGATGACGCACAAAGCGCTTGGACCCGACTTGCCGAATACCACAAAAATCATCGCGTGTTGGATAAGAACGTCACCGTTCTTGATCTCCGCATTCCAGATCGATTGATCGTTAAGACGGGGCCAAAAGGCTCGGGGCAAGAAACATGAAGCGAAACTCTTCAAGCGCAAAACCACGTTCGGGCTTTGTTGCCGCACTGGATATAGGCACAACAAAGATTTGTTGCTTGATTGCCAAACCGAGTGTCGAACGTGGACCTTATGGGGCCAGTGGACCTCGTGTGGTTGGGATTGGTACACATCAAGCTCAAGGCCTTCGGAATGGTGCCATTATTGATATGGACGCTGCCGAGCATGCCATTCGTGCCGCTGTTGAGCGCGCTGAACTTATGGCGGGTGATAATATTGAACGGGTCGTCGTCAACGTATCCGCGGGCAAACCGAAATCTAAACTGGTTGCCTGTGATGTATCGATAGGCGGTCACGGGATTACCGAATACGATATCCACCGCTTGATGGACCCGAGCTCACTGCAAGTTGGCATGGCGGAAGATCGAGAGATTATTCACAAGATTCCTGTTGGCTTTACCGTCGATGGAAACCGTGGCGTGCGTGATCCAATTGGCATGTTCGGCGAAACGCTGGGTGTGAACGTACATACTGTGACGGCCGCAATTGCGCCGCTCAGAAATTTACGTGCTGTTGTTGAGCGTTGCCATCTTCATGTAGATTCTATGGTTGTGTCGCCATATGCATCGGCGCTGTCGTGCCTGGTTGAAGATGAAAAGAAAATGGGCGCTGCATGTATCGATATCGGCGGTGGGACAACGGGTATTGCGCTGTTCTTTGATGGCGAATTGGTACATACCGAAATTATCCCGGTTGGCGGCAATCATATTACTAACGATATCGCGCGGGGTCTCTCAACACCATTTGGCCATGCCGAGCGTATGAAGAATTTGTATGGCACGTGCCTCGCTTCTGCCTCAGACGACGGCGAAGTTATTCAAGTGCCACTTGTTGGTGAAGACGATGAAACCGGCACGGTGCAGGTGCCCCGTTCAATGTTGGTCGGTATTATCCGTCCCCGCGCTGAAGAGATATTGGATTTGATCCAAGAGCGCCTTGAAAAGGCTGGCTTCTCGCAGCTTGCTGGGCGTGTCGTTCTGACTGGCGGTACATCGCAACTCACAGGTTTGGGCGAGATGGCGTCACAAGCATTTTCACATCATGTCCGTATGGCGAGCCCGCGTCCCACAGAGGGATTGGCCGAAGCCGTCGCAGGTCCCGCATTTTCTGCAGTGTCAGGTTTGCTGCAATACGCTGTCTCAGAGGCCGAAGAGCCCTTGGAGTCGGTCATCAATATGGCACAGCCGCCGAATGGCTGGTTGGGTCGCATTGGTCATTGGTTAAGGGAAAATTTTTAATTGAGCATTACAAGTGAAGTGAAGATCCGTCTCTGCTTATACACGCAGGGCAAAGAAGTTATCTGGTCAAAGCAACTTTAGAGCAACGAGGTCTAAAATGAGTATAAATATTAGCGTTCCTGGGGGCGATGAAAACCCAGACTTAAAGCCACGGATTACCGTCCTTGGTGTCGGTGGTGCCGGTGGCAACGCCGTCAACAATATGATTGCAAAAGAACTGCAAGGCGTTGATTTCGTAGTCGCAAACACAGACGCGCAAGCGCTTGTGCGGGCAAAGACAGATCGTCGCGTTCAGTTAGGTGCTGAAGTTACCGAAGGACTGGGTGCAGGTTCGCGCCCTGATGTCGGTCGCATCGCTGCCGAGGAAAGTCTGGATAAAGTTATGAGCGAGCTTGAGGGTGCGCACATGGTCTTTATCGCAGCGGGCATGGGTGGTGGTACCGGTACCGGTGCTGCACCAGCGATTGCAAAAGCAGCGAAGGAACGCGGTATTCTTACCGTTGCCGTCGTCACCAAGCCTTTTCAGTTTGAGGGTTCGCACCGTATGCGTATCGCCGAGGCAGGTATCCAGGATCTGGAAAACTTCGTTGATACACTGATTATTATTCCAAACCAGAACCTGTTCCGGATTGCCAATGAGAACACAACGTTTGCTGACGCGTTCGCGATGGCTGACGAAGTTCTTTATTCTGGTGTTCGAGGCGTCACAGACTTGATGACCATGCCGGGCCTGATCAACCTCGACTTTGCGGATATCCGCTCGGTTATGGGTGAGATGGGTAAAGCCATGATGGGCACCGGTGAAGCAAGCGGTGAACGCCGTGCGATGGAAGCTGCTGAAGCGGCGATCAACAATCCGTTGTTGGACGACTCGTCGATGCAAGGTGCCAAGGGTGTTCTGATCAACATCACAGGCGGTATGGACATCACATTATTTGAAGTCGATGAAGCTGCGAACCGCATTCGCGACGAAGTCGATAGTGATGCACATATCATCATCGGTTCTGCCTTCGATAAGGAACTCGATGGTTTGATGCGTGTATCCGTTGTTGCAACCGGCATTGATGCGGCTGCAGCTGAACAGCCTCGTCCACAGGTTCTAACGGTTAGCGAAACACCTGCAGTTCGTCAAATTCGTCCAGAGGCACCAAAAGCGCCTGTTGCCGAAGAAGCACCTTTACGCCGTGTACCTGCGGCACAGACAGCCGCGACGGCAGATGTGAAACCTGCAGCTGCTGCAATGGCTGATACGCCAAAAGCAGAGACGACTGAGATAGACACCGATAGCAAAGAAGTCGCCGATGTGAAGTCAGCGTTTTCTATTCAGGACACACCGCGTCCTACTGCTGCGGCTGAACAGCCTGAGGCAAAAGACGCTGCAAGTGTGGCTGAAGAAAAAGCTGAAGACACATCCGTTGATGACGTTCTGCCAGCGATTGATGAAACGCCAAAAGTTGCTGCCGCTGCTGCGGACGTAACAGCTGAGGCGCCTAAGGCTGAAGAGAAAGCCGAAGAGCCTGTTGCTGCGACGCCAAATACTGGTGCGACGGATGCGTTTATTCCAAAGCCTGCGGCTGGGGCAGAAGATGCCTCAAAAGCGATCACTGAAAACAGTGACCCAATGGCAGAAGCTGCTTTGATTAACGGCGGCAGAGAGCCTGAAGAGCGCAAGGCGCCGGCAAAGGCAAAGACAAAGTCGAGCTTGTTTGAATTGGTAACCGGCACGGGTAAAGCAGCCATTGACCGCGTCACTGGTAATCAGCGTGTTGATGCCGTTGCTGCACCGACGGTTGATCGGGGCGAACCAAAAGCAGAACGTACAATCATGCCCAGTGGTGGTGGTCGTGCGGCTATTGGCCAAGCTGCTTCACAACTCGCACCACAGCCTACATTGGGTGGACTTGAGCTGGAAGATCGTATTCAGGAAGCTCAGGATGATGAAGATGATCTTCTGGACATTCCGGCGTTTCTCCGCCGCCAAGCGAACTAATCTCGTTCGCGAAAGGTTGCTTGACCAGCGAAGGGGTGTCCATTGGGCACCCCTTTTGGTTTGCGGGTATCTGTCTGAGCCGCGTTAACTATTTTAGAGAATCTTTAAGCTATTGATATTAAATCGAAAATTCGTAACATTTGGAAACAAATGTTGATTTGAGTGGCCATGGGGCAATTGCTACACACATAGTCAACAAGTGCGTACACTTTGTAACGCGCGTTCAGGGGAACACTATATATGTTTGATCAAGCCGACAACGCGGGAAAGACAGAAGATCTTTCAAACGAAGCTGTTGTCTACCAGCGTACTTTAAAGTCGCCGATCACATGCGTAGGTGTTGGCCTCCACTCCGGTAATGAAATCACAATGGTACTGAACCCTGCGCCAGCAAATAGCGGTGTAGTGTTTGTTCGTACGGATGCATCAGTCGATCCTGCTATTATCCCAGCGCGCTGGGACAAAGTTGTTGATACGCGCCTTTGCTCGGTTCTTGGTAACGAAGATGGTGTTACGGTTGGAACTGTTGAGCATGTTATGGCCGCCCTCGCAGGATGCGGCGTTGATAACATTCAGATCACTATTGATGGCGGCGAAGTGCCAATTATGGATGGCAGCTCCGAGCCGTTTGTTGCGCTGATCGAAAGCTCAGGTGTCGTTGATCAAAATGAACCACGCCGGGTTATTCGTGTGCTCAAGCGAATCGAAGTTGGATATGGCGCTGGTCATGTTGCAATTTCACCTGCGGACACGCAGATCATTGATTTCGAAATCGATTTTGATAGCAACGTCGTTAAGCATCAGGAAATGAGCCTTAAGGTTGTTAATGGCGCGTTTCGTAAAGAATTATCCAAGGCGCGCACATTTGGCTTCTTGCATGAAGTCGAAGCCCTTTGGGAAGCTGGCCTTGCCAAGGGTGGATCACTGGATAACGCCATTGTCGTCAGCCATGACGGTGTCATGAACGAAGATGGTCTGCGGTTTGATGACGAATTCGTGCGTCACAAAGCGCTGGACGCGATTGGTGACCTTTATCTTGCTGGTGCAACGATCATTGGCCGCTTTGAGGGTGTTTGCTCAGGCCACGCTGCGAACAACAAATTACTGCACGCTTTATTTGCCGACAATGATGCCTGGGAATGGGATGTTCTTCGCGGTGATGCGGTGAGCACAGCCGTTGACGGTGGTATCTATGCCGAACAGGCTGCTGTCGCAGGATAATCGTTAAAAGCCGCTGTTTTGCAGGTTTTCTTCTTCCAGATAATTTTTATATTATGTCATGAGCGCTCTTGCGGATTTGCCGCTTGAACGTGGTATACTTATAAATATGTTAAACCAGCGCTTCTTGATGACATAAGACGGGTACATTCTGGAAATGACGAGAATTTCGAGATCACTTCGGCTAGCAGCAATCACTCTGATTATGGGTGTTACGCTCAGTGCGTGTACCGTTAATGACGAACCAGAGTACGTCGAACGTCCTGTTTCAAGCATCTATAACGAAGCAATGGATCTGCTCCAGAATACGCAGTACCGTGATGCAGCACAGCAATTTGACGAAGTTGAACGCCAGCATCCTTATTCTGTCTGGGCCACTAAAGCCCAATTAATGGCAGCGTATTCTTATTATCAAAGCAATCGGTATGATGATGCGATCATTGCGCTTGATCGCTTTACCCAATTACACCCGGCCAACCGTGATGTGGCTTATGCTTATTATCTAAAGGCATTATCCTATTACGAACAGATATCTGATGTTGCGCGTGATCAAAAGATGACGGACTTGGCCCTTCAGGCATTAAACGAGGTTGTTAAACGGTTCCCTGCCTCTGAATTTGCGCGAGATGCCAAGATTAAGATTGACCTGACATACGACCATCTCGCGGGTAAGGAGATGGAGATCGGGCGCTACTATCTGGATCAAAAGTATTACCTCGCAGCGATTAACCGCTTTCGGACGGTTGTTGAGAAGTTCGATACCACAACGCACGTACCTGAGGCATTGCACCGCCTGACCGAAGCATACCTTGCTCTTGGTATCCAAACTGAAGCCCGTAAAACGGCATCAGTGCTTGGGCATAACTTCCCAAATAGTGAATGGTATTCAGATTCGTTTTATCTCTTTGAAGGCAAGCCTGTCCAAGCAGAGGACGAAGAGCCTTGGTATAAAGTCTGGTGACCCTGCTCGGTCTTAATGCACCGGAAGTGACACTGACATGCTGACCCGGCTATCCATCCGCAACGTTGTCTTAATCGACAAACTTGATCTTGATTTCTCATCCGGTCTTGCTGTACTTACTGGCGAGACGGGTGCTGGAAAATCAATCTTATTAGACTCGCTTGGTCTTGCCATCGGACACCGTGCCGAAGCGCGTATGCTGCGTAAGGGCACAGACGTTGCCAGCGCCGTTGCCGTGTTTGATGTGCCTGCCGATAGTGCGGCCCGCGCGATCCTCAAGGAAAGTGATATCGATGCAGAAGGTGATGATATCATCTTGCGTCGTAGTCTTGGCGAAGATGGACGAACCAAGGCCTTTATCAATGATCAGCCCGTCAGTGTCGGATTATTAAAACGCGTCGGTGAGCATTTGGTGGAAATCCACGGTCAATTCGAAACCCAGCGTTTGCTCGATCCTGCTGGACACCGTTCTTTACTTGATGCATTCGGCGGGCACTGGGACGCGCTTGAAGATATTGCCAAACGATACAGCGTCGTACGCGATAAGCTGGCAGCAATATCAGCAGCTATCGAAGCCGCACGTATCGTCAAGGAAAATGAAGAATATTTGCGTCACGCTGTTGATGAATTACAGGCACTTGCACCGACGCCAGGTGAAGAAAGTGCATTGGCTGAGCAACGCAAAATCCTTCAACACGGGGAGCAAATTTCTTCTGCAATCCAGGAAGCCCAGCAAGCACTGATGGCTGAGGGTGGTGCCGAGGAAAAACTCGCATCAGCGTTGGGTGAAATTGAACGGGCGGCAGCCAAGGCTGGCGGTATGCTTGATAATACCTTGGGAGCTATACAGCGTGCTGTAAGTGAAGCTGCGGATGCGACGGGGTTCCTTGAACGTGCCACGGCTGACCTGGAGATCGACCCTCAGGCATTAGAAGATGCTGAAGAGCGCTTGTTTGCGCTCCGTGCTTTGGCCCGCAAACACAATACTGAGGTTGATGCGTTGGCTGATACGCAAGCTAAATTGGAAACAGCGCTCGCCGATATTGATGCAGGTGGTGAAAGCCTTAAGCGTCTGCAAGCCGAAGCTGATACAGCAAAGAAGGCTTATGCCAGTGCCGCGACCGCGTTACATAAAAAACGCGTCACGGCGGCGAATGCTCTTGATAAGGCGATGGTCGGTGAGCTTGAGCCTCTGAGACTTGGCAATGCGCGCTTCAAGACCAATGTCATTGCTTTGGATCAAGATAAATGGACTGAGACTGGCGCTGACCGTGTCGCATTTGCGGTGGCGACTAACCCAGGTTCCGAACCCGGTCCTTTGAATAAAATTGCATCGGGTGGAGAGTTGGCACGCTTTATGTTGGCGCTCAAGGTCGTGCTGGCAGATGCAGACCCCGTCCCGGTTCTTGTTTTCGATGAGGTTGACGCTGGTATTGGTGGCGCGGTTGCGGCCGCCGTCGGTGAGCGTCTTGTGCGGCTGGGGCAGGGTGTTCAAGTCTTTGTTGTCACCCACTCGCCACAAGTCGCAGCTAAGGGCGCGCACCATTTGAACGTTCGAAAATGTACTGCTGGTGCACAGACGCGCACAGAAGTTGTGGCGTTGAATGGTGACGAGCGGCAAGAAGAGATTGCCCGAATGTTGTCAGGTGAAATTGTGACGACCGAGGCTCGCGCAGCCGCGAACCAGTTGCTCAATAGTGCTGAGGCATAATGGCGAAAAATGACCTTCGGGGCGTCGCTGTCGATGAACTTACGCCCCCTGATGCTGCTGTTGAACTTGAAATTTTAGCTGCGGAGATTGCTGCAGCTGATGCGGCGTATTATCAGGACGATGCTCCAAGTTTATCTGACGCGGCTTATGATGCTTTGCGTCAACGCAATGAAGCGATTGAGACGCTATTCCCCAAGCTTATTCGAAAAGATAGCCCATCAAAGCGTGTCGGTGCCGGTGTTGCCGCCGGCTTTGGAAAAGTTCAGCATTGCTTGCCGATGCTATCCTTAGGTAATGCGTTTTCTGATGAAGACGTTGCTGAATTCTATGACCGTATTCGCCGATTTCTGAGCTTACCTGCAAACGACGCTGTTGATATTGTCGTTGAGCCTAAGATCGATGGCTTATCTATTTCTCTCAGGTATGAAGACGGTGTGCTTGTGCGTGGTGCAACACGTGGTGATGGCCGCGAAGGCGAGGACGTTACAGCAAACATCCGCACCATGGATGAGATACCGCAAAAGATAAGTGGCAATGTACCGGCTGTCCTCGAAGTGCGCGGCGAAGTCTTCATGTCTAAGGCGGATTTTTTATCTCTTAATCAGCGCCAGGAAGATGCAGGTGCAAAGCTCTTTGCTAATCCACGGAATGCAGCTGCGGGATCATTGCGTCAGAAAGATCCTGCCGTAACGGCATCGCGACCTTTGAAAATATTCGTCTATGCGTGGGGTGATGTTTCTGGTGTCGATGCATTGGGGTATGGCGGTGATGTGGACTGGCCGGATCAAGGAACGTTCTATGAACGACTTAAGGCGTGGGGATTTCCGGTAAATCCGTACGCAAAAGTTTGTATAACACTGGATGAGACACTGGCGCTTTACCAAAAGCTTGGTGCTGACCGTGCGACGCTGGATTATGACATTGATGGCGTTGTATACAAAGTTAATAGGTTGGACTGGCAAGAGCGCTTAGGCTTTGTCAGCCGTGCGCCTAGGTGGGCGATCGCACATAAGTTTCCAGCCGAAAAAGCTGAAACGATCCTCAATGATATTGTTATTCAAGTTGGGCGTACGGGCGCGTTGACGCCTGTTGCTGAGCTGGAACCGGTTAATGTTGGTGGGGTCGTGGTCAGTCGCGCGACGTTACATAATGAAGATGAAGTGGTGACCAGGCTTGATGCACGTGTGGGTGACCGCGTGATTATCGAACGTGCTGGTGATGTTATCCCAAAGATCGTAGAGGTCCTGAAAGAGAAACGCACTGAGGGTGCGGCATCATGGGCGCCGCCAAGTGTGTGCCCGTGCCCCCTTAAAACAACCACAGTGAGACCAGAAGGTGAGGCTGTGCGTCGATGCAGTGGCGGTATGGAATGCCCGTATCAGCAAGTCGCCCGCTTGAAGCATTTTGTTTCCCGTGATGCGCTGGACATCGAAGGCTTTGGCTCGCGTACGATTGAAGCTTTCTGGGAAGAGGGTGTCCTGAAGACGCCCGTTGATATTTTCTTGCTTGAAGAGAAAGACGGCACGATAGACCCAAAGCTTGAAGAACGCGAAGGTTGGGGTGATACGTCTGCAAATAATCTATTCGAATCGATTAGACGGCGCCGAACGACAGATCTTGGCCGCTTCATTTATGCGCTGGGTATTCGCCAGGTTGGTCTGACAACCGCGCGTGATTTAGCGCGTGCCTATGGCAGTGTCGACGTCTGGATGCGCCAAATGATTGCAATCGTTGAAGACCCTCTTGGTGAGGCGTTCCAGGATCTTTCAGATATTGATGGTATCGGCCCCGCCGTCGTCGCTGATATTGTGGCATTCTTTGGTAATCCGGAAAGTCGTGCCGACCTTGATCAGCTGGCTTCAATGTTAGAGATCAACCCTGTAGAGCAGGCATCAAACGATACAGTGATCAGTGGTAAAGTTATTGTTTTCACGGGTAATATGGAAGCGATGGGGCGGTCTGAAGCGAAAGCAAAGGCCGAAACAATGGGGGCCAAAGTTTCAGGCTCGGTTTCTAAGAAAACAGACCTTGTTATAGCTGGTCCAGGAGCGGGGTCGAAACGTAAGAAAGCTGAAGAGCTTGGGGTTTCGGTTATCTCTGAGCAAGAATGGTTGGATTTATTGTCTAATAAGAATGACCAGCTCAGGTTATTGTAATGATTCTATGCAATAAGATTATCGGAACACGAGAATAATGTGTTACAATAATCTGTCCATTCTGGTTTTTATGGAACTTTTGTGTGAGCTTGAATAATTTTTTCTAGGAGAACGTATCTATGCCGCATCCAACTGATGTACATGTCGGCCATCGTTTAAGAGAAGTCCGCATTATGCGTGGTCTGACACAAACTCAACTTGGCGAGCGCCTTGGAATTAGTTTCCAACAAGTTCAAAAATATGAGAAGGGAACCAATCGTATTGGCTCCAGCCGCCTTTGGGACATGTGTGGCATTCTTGATGTATCCGTGAGCTTCTTCTTTGAAGGATTGAGCGAAGATACGTCTGAAGACGAAAAGATTTCTCGCCGTGCATTACAGCTTGCGAAAGAGCTGGATCGTATTGCTGATGATGATGTGAAAACAAATTTCCTTCATCTTCTTAAAGTCTATAATACAGGCTGATTTCAGCGCTGATTCCAACCGGGGGGGATATGGGATCAATTAGAACGCCTTATGCTATTGGACACCCTGAGCTCGCGGATCCGCGGGCTCAGGGTCGTTAGTGGGTCGATGATCGTGGTCGTTTTATCGAGCATGCAAAAATTGGCTTTAACCGCGATGCTCGTCGAACAGCTTTTCGTTTCATGGGCATGGTTGAGATCATTGCTGAGCGGACGGCATTGCGCGTTTGCTGGGATGTCGCATCAGCATCTAATGATGCAATTATTGCTGTAGGCCTTTTCTTGTCCACACGGCTCAAGTCCGTCCGTGTGACACTTGAATTCTATTGGGGTGCTTGGAACCTCGAGATACTCACTCAAAATTCAAATGCATTATCACGTATGAGCGAGCTTGCATCGTTTCGTAAGGTTGAGCCTTTTAAAGGTATGAAGCGCGCGGTTCGACCCATTGAGAATATCCAAGAAGAAGGTGATCTACTTAGGCATTCTTTCGAGCTTTGGGATCGTAACAAGTCTTGTTTTAATGCAAAATCGCCAAGTAGCTTGGGGCAAATGGCACCCTATGCATTGTCGTTCCGCTCAAGAGAACAGGACGGGCAGTTAATATTTGAACATATTGGTGCGTATTCAGGCTCATCGCGAATATTTGGCCCAAACTGGGCGCGGAAAGCGGTTGGTCGTACCTGTGATCGATCACAATCAGACTACGAATTTGAAGACCGGGTATGTGATGCGTACCAAGATGTTTTGGAAAATGGTGCGCCTATGGTTGATCATATTCGAGGCATCATACGACGAGATGGTGCAGATCCAATATGGGTGCCTTATCGCCGTCTTGTTGTGCCTACACGTAACCGTTTAGGCGCACCAATTGTTGTTTCAATTTGCGATATACGTCAGGACTTGGCGATACCGTTCATGACCGCAGAACAACTTTCCGAAGATCATCCAGATCGTTCCATATAATCCACTCATCTAATGTGCCGGACGACGGTACAGTCCAAATCATGCCATGGGCCTGCATATTTCGATAGCCATAGCGTGCACCAACTCCTTTTGTATATATGCCTGGTTGGGCCATGCCAAAAAGATAATCAGGTTCCCAGCGGTGCATTACCAGCGCCATGAGAAGTTTGGATAAGCTCAAGGGTAATCCTTGGGTACGATATTTGGGATTTAACCAAAGTTCTCCATGATAGCACACCTGCCCCGAAATAAAGTGTGTGGCTGCACGGCATGGACCAAAAGACCTTTACAGCAGGGATGATTTTATGTCTGCGCTGCAAGATGTTGGGTTCGTTGAGACGCGTTCGATGGATTAGGGTGAGCATATGGCGATGCACTTTGCCAACCTGGCGCGCCGAATTGAAGATAATTATGATGAACTGGTGTGTGATATCCCGGAAGAAACCATAGCGTATAATTTATCGTTGTGGCGGTTCGGTCAGGAACTCGCGTTACGTCAGGCGATTGGCTGGTCGTGCTTTATTGGATATAAGCCGGTTTAATCAGCAAGCAGCTTCGACTAAGCGTCGTAACGACCGGTGAGCATATCACGTTCTTCAGGCCCGCCATGTACTGACCACGTCACCGTATCAGCATGAATATGAAAAACGGCTGTTACCAGTGTGCAGCCATAATCATCTCCACCATCTCCTGGCCGACGCAGCACACTCTCATCGCCTTCGTTCTCACCGCGATGGAAAAGGATAGCTTCGGGTGTGTGTGCATCTCCACCGTCGCTTAGATAGCCACCTACGGCATCCTGGCGGTAGGCAGAAGACGATGTGATGACCTGATCAAGTTCACTGAACGTATCATCAAGCAAGTGGTTCGCATGTGCTGTGGGCTCACTCAATGACTGAATAATAGTCTTGGATGCCGGGGCTTCAATCGACATGGGAGAAGCTTCACCGCGCATACCAATGGCGTGATGGAAACCTGATGCCCGGTCGTTACGACGTAGATGCTCGATGGCACCAGGTATGCTCTCGCTCTCGAGAATTGCACGACAGATAAAGTGACGCGGTATGCCGGGTTTAAGATCATCGGGCCGAACATTATTAATGGTCTGGACCAGTCCGGCTGCATTCACGCCAACACTATGGCCTGGCATCATACCGGGATATAAATAGCTTTCGAATGCGGGGCCATCGTCTGGGGTTGCGCGTAACCAATACCGATGCGTCATAAAGTCGCCAGAGCCGTCTTCATTGTGCGCAATGATCGCAGGCTTTCCCGCATCAAAATCACCCGGAGCCATAATCGTTGTGCATCCGTCGGCAAGTGCATCAATACGGGCTTGGGCTGTGTCTGGTGGGAACCTTAGGTCGCCTCGGCAGTTCCAGAGGAATAAGGTTTGGGCGTCAATCTCAATCGCCTCTGCCATGGCTTCAAGTTCTACCATGTGATGAGGATACGCATGTCTGGCAGCATCATTAAGTGCTTTGAGATAGTCGGAACCTAAGAATAACGTCGAGGTCTCACTAAACTCATGATTATTCAGCACGGCATTATGAATAGATGCAGCAACAGCTCGGCCAATGGTGTGACCTATATCTTTTGGTGAACCTTTAGCATCGATAACTGTAATCATAAGAATGTATCCTAGATGAAGCGTTCGATATACCGATGAAAGGCGCCGACACGACTTGGGTGCTGGCGGAATTCACGAAGGACAGGTCCGCACGTTTCACGCTTGCGCTTGGCTTGTGCCTTAGCGCTGATCGCCCTTGCCGTATCGAAAGCAGCGACCGCGGCTGTTGAGTCGCGATCATTCGCTGTGACGTATGCGAACATGCGCCCGATCTTGGACGTTAGAGGCGTAATATTTTCACCGCATGCATCCGCTTTGCCCGTTAGCTGGCCGAGTGTCCGTGCGGCCTTTAAGGCATTCTTCTGGGGAACGATGGGTTTTGCTGAGGCTGGAATAGCCCGCATCGTCTTAAAGCGAGGGTGGGCATGGATAATTTCTGCTTCAGCCACATTGCACGCGGACTGAAGCGTATTGCAGACCGAGATGCGCGAGAAATAGACAAGCCACTGTTCGCCGGTTCTAGGCGAATTTATAGGGCTCGTCGGATCCGTCTTATTACCAATCCAGGAACGCTCCACGGTGTATGTATTATATTCACCAATATAGACTTTTGCGGTGACAAACATAGTGTCTGCTGTTTCCGAATTTGTCAGGCCATCGCACTGCGTCGTAAATGACGCCACAACACCAATCATCTTTGTTTCGCGGGTGATCTTTGTAACAGTCTTTTCGACGCAGGGTTTCGTTATTGCGACTGAAACTGCGCGGGCAAGTGCTGTTGCGGTGATGGTATCTTCTTTATATCTGCGGCTGATCGTAATTTGTTCCTTCACGCCATTTTTATTTAGAAAACCGCGTTTCCAAACACGTCGTAAAGTATTATTCGCAGTTTTAGGTGTGCCACCTGACCAATTCGGTGGTGATGGCGCAATCAGGACTTCCCCATTGAAGTTAGGGTCTGCAGCAACATTGCTTGTGGCAAGTGCGCTAGCAATAAGGGCTGCAACTGTGAGAAATTTAATATTCATCCCAAATTTATACACGTGAAGCGGCGGATTGAGAAGGGGAGAAGAGCTTACAATCTTCAAAACATGCATAAAAAAAGAGAGGCACATGGCCTCTCTTAATTCTTAATATCGTAAGAGCGTTGCTTAGTGCAGACGCTCGGGAAGCTGACCAATTGCATCATCGATAAGTGCATTAGACTTCTTTGCGTCCATGCTTGCTGTCAGGATGTCTTGCGTTGCTGCAATAGCGACGTCGACTGCACGTGCACGCACGCGGTCAATCGCTTGCTGCTCAGCAAGTGCAATTCGATCCATCGCGAGTTTTTCACGACGCTCAAGGGCTGATTTGAGACGCTCACGACCTTCACGGTCCATGCGCTCAGTTTCTTGCTTAGCGTGTTGGATAATTGCTTCGGCTTCGCTCGCTGCATCGCGCTGTTTGCGCTGATACTGTGCTAACAAATCCTGCGCTTCATTAAGAAGACGCTCAGCTTCATCCAGCTCGTCTTTTATCTTCTCTGCACGCTCATCAAGCCCTTTGGTCGCCATCTTGGAGACCGGCTTGAAGATGGCGATAATAAAGACAGCTAACGCAATCGCTACCCAAAATGTTGGATCATGTAACATCGCGTGCTCCCTTATGCTTTATCGCTGAGGACAGTGTCGACAGCTTTCGATATATTGTCACCCGCTGGTGCTTCTCCAGTGAGCCTCTGAACAGCCTCGGCTGCCACATCGATCGCAACATCACGAACGCTTTCCATTGCCTTATCAACTTCGGCTGCAATGGCTTTCTCGCTTTTGGCAAGTTTCGCATCCAACATTTCGCCTAACTCAGCTTCTTCCTTCGCAGCTGCTTCATGCAGCTTCTCTTGGATCGCCTGAATATCGTTGTGTGCTTGCGCACCCGCGTCAGCCAAGGCCTTTTCGTAAGCAGCGAGCGTTGCCTCTGCTTCACGTTTCAGGTCTTCAGCCTTCTTCAGGTTGTCCTCAAGCCGCATTTGCCGAGTTTCTAAGGCATCTGAGATCTTTGGCACAGCAATTTTCCACATAATGAAGAACATTGCTGTAAACGTGATCGTCAGCCAAATCAGCTGCGGTGCGAACGTCGTAACATCTAACTGAGGCATATCACCCCCGCTTTAAGCGTTGGATTTCAAAGGGGACCAGGTGGCCCCTCCAGAAATCAACCAAACAAAATTACAAGCGCGATAACCAGCGCGAAGAGCGCAATAGCTTCAACAAGTGCGAAGCCAAGCATCGTCATAGGGAAAACAGCGCCCTGAGCCGACGGGTTACGGCCAACGGCCTGAATGAATGAAGCAAAGATGTTACCAATGCCGATACCAGAACCGATAACACCGATAACGGCGAGACCAGCACCAAGGAGCTTTGCAGCTTCTACTTCCATGAGAATATCCTTTCTAGGTTTAGATTAGCGTTTTAAGTAAATGATTATCCAACGGCCCTTAGTGCAGATGCAGCGCATCGTTAAGATAAAGACACGTTAGAATAGCGAACACGAACGCCTGCAAGAAGGCGATCACGAATTCCAGGCCCGTCAACGCGACAACAAACACGAACGGCAGCCAACCAGCGGCAACACCGAGCGAGATGATAAAGCCCGCAAACACTTTCAACAGCGTGTGACCAGCGAGCATGTTCGCAAAAAGACGAACGCTCAGGCTAATCGGACGCGAGAGATAAGAGATGATCTCGATTGGAATCAGCAACGGGGCCATAACCATTGGCACACCCGGTGGCATAAAGAATGTCAGAAAATGCAGCTTATGCTTGGCAATTGCGATTATTGTCACGCCAATAAAGACGAAGAACGCCATCGCAAAGGTCACGGCAATGTGGCTCGTGAAAGTAAAGCTGTAAGGCATCATGCCCCAGAAGTTTCCAACCAGGATAAACATGAAGATCGTAAAGATGAATGGGAAGTATGGACGACCTTCACTACCAACGTTGTCTTTCACCATGTTCGCAATGAACACATAAGAAAGCTCAGCCATTGATTGCCAGCGGCCAGGTATCATGGCGCTGCGGCGCATACCACCAATAAGAAACAGGCTCACGGTAATAACCGTCAGCACCATAAACAGTGATGAGTTTGTGAAAGATGCATTAACGCCAAACATTTCAATTGGCACCAATGTCTTAATCTCGAACTGTGCGAGTGGGGATTGTCCCTCAGCCACGTCGATCTATCCCTTCTTCCGGCGTCTCTTCAACTTTATCAGCCTGAGACGCATCGTCTTTTTCACTATAGCCAATGGCATTATTCATACCAACGGCCATCCGATAAACATTCATAACCCCGGCACCAAAGCCTAAGAAAATGAACACCACCATAGACCAAGGGCTTGTATCCAACAATTGATCGAAACCCCAACCAATTGCAAATCCAACTGCCACCGCGGAAACTAACTCGACAGACACCCGAAAAGCAACCCCAAGTGCCGAGTTTGGCGCCTTGTTTACATTACTTTTCCACAATCGCCGGGTTTCTTCGGATTCGCGGGCTTTTTTTAACTTTTGCCCGAAATCGTCCAAGTCTTGCGGCGACTGCTTGGATGGGTCCTTGTCAGATGCCATTGATATCCCCTAAGGCCTCTCTCTGCCTCAAAAAAGACCAAGCCACCATTAGCCTATCCCTCAGTCACGGGTGTTTTAGCAAATTGACCCATTGTCGCAAGGATTGTTTTCGACTCTTGGCGATTCGGTGGTGAATACTTCTTTTAGGAAGAGGCCACACAAATAAATATGAATGGTTAATCTGGCGTCATTCCCGCGAAAGCGGGAACCCAGAACTGATCACCCATAGCGCTAGGTTCCAGCTTTCGCGGGAATGACGTTGTAAAAGGAAAAGGAAACTTAAGCCGTTTGGCGGATTTGTTCTGCTTTTTGCAGGTCGACGGAGACCAGCTGCGAGACACCGCGTTCGGACATCGTCACACCATACAAGCGGTCCATACGGGCCATGGTCATACGGTGGTGTGTGATGACGAGGAAGCGGGTCGCTTTCTGAGACGCCATTTCGTCGAGCATTGAGCAGAAACGGTCAACGTTCGCATCATCAAGCGGGGCGTCGACCTCGTCCAGCACACAAATTGGCGCTGGATTCGTCAAGAACACTGCGAATAACAATGATAATGCCGTCAATGCCTGCTCACCACCCGACAGCAATGTCAGGTTCTGCATCTTTTTACCCGGAGGGCTGGCCATGATCTCAAGGCCAGCATCGAGTGGGTCATCAGCGTCAGTTAATTCGAGATGCGCCTCGCCACCGCCAAATAACTTACCAAACAGCACCTTGAAATGTTCATTCACTTCTTCAAAGGACTGTAAAAGACGCTGGCGACCTTCGCGGTTCAGCTCATTGATCCCGCGGCGCAGCTTATCGATAGCTTTGATAAGGTCATCGCGTTCCGAGATCAGCGTCTCGATCTGTTCGGTAAGCTCGTTCATTTCCTGTTCGGCACGCAGGTTCACAGGACCCATTGTCTCGCGTTCGCGCTGCAGGCGTTCAACTTTGCGTTCCATCGGCTCAAGATCAGGTAACGGCTTTTCTGGGTCGAGGCCGGCAATCTCAAACAACTGGTCCGGGCGACACTCAAGACGATCATCAACCCGCTCGGCAATGGCATAGCAGGTCTGACGTGCCTGGTCGACAGATCCTTCGGCGCGCACTCGGTCTTCACGGACGCGGGCAAGTTCTGTTTCCAGAGTGCGTAAGATTTTATCAGCCTCAGCCAAGCGTGCTTCTGCCGTTGTTAGTTTATCTGCAGCATCACGTCGGTTCTGTTCGGCTTTCTCAATTTCGGTCAACAGGGCCTGTCGGCGTTGATTTAATTCAGCCGGCTTGCTGGCAAGCGCTGCCCGGACTTCTTCAAGTTCGGCTTTCCGGGTGGTCAATTCTTCAAAGCGTGATCCCGACCCTTGTTTGCGATCTGCCCAAGACTGCATTTCGCGGCCAATAGCGTCGAGGCGTTGTGCACGTTCACGGGCCATTCGCTCAATTTCGTCGTGGCGGGCGCGGCATTCCATCATTTGGGTGCGGCGCTCGCTGAGCTCTGTACGCAGTGTTTTAATCTGTGCGCGATCACCGTCAATATCTGGTAATTCCTGGAATTCCAGTTTTGCCGCATCAAGTTGCTCGGTGGCTTCGACAAGATCGGTATCGACGACTTTAATCTGATTAACAAGTGCAGCCAGTTTAGAGCTATGCGCGGCCATACGTTCTTTAATTGCGGAGAGGCGCTGGCGAATTTCGCCAACGGCAGCTTCGGCATTCCGTAAGCCATCACGTGCCGCGCGAACCTCTTCGTTACGGGTTTCGAATTCAAGGCGCGCAGCCTCAGAGGCGTTATCAGCCTCGCTTATACGTTGATTAGCGCCAGTTACCTGTCCTTCGATCTCACGGAGGCGGTTGCGTTGCTCAAGTCTGCGTGCCGCTGATGTCGGCGCACCTGCAGAAATCGTATATCCATCCCAGCGGCACAGGCCGCCGTCTCGGGTGACAAGTCGTTGGCCTGTGACCAGATCATTTACCAATGCACGTGCGGCATCGACACTATCAACAACACCGATCTGCGATAGGCTTCGAGCCAATGCAGGCGGGGCCTGAACCCACTGACTTAATGGAGTTGCACCATTTGGCAGGGCAGGTGGATTGGCCATTGGTGGCAGCGCGCGCCAGTGAATGGCGGCTGCCTCATCAATAGGTGCTTCAATCTCATCACCCAATGCTGTGCCAAGGGCAACTTCAAAGCCGGGCTCAACCGTCACCGCGTCAATCAATGGTGGGAACATATCCGGGTCACCGGTTTCCAAGACATTTGAAAGGGCCGTTTTTTCGGCTTCAAGCTTGGTTGTGGCATCGCGCGCTTCGTTAAGTGCGGTACGTGTTTTTTCGCGTGCCGCTTCAGCCGTCTGACGGCTTTCCTCAGCACCCTTAAGAATAGCATCGGCATCACTGACGGCTTCGGTAGCCCGTGTGATATCGGCTTCAGCCTCGGCCATTGCGTCGGCCTCTGGGGCATCTGTGATCAAGCGTGCTTGTTCGTTGTTGAGCTGGCTTTGGCGATCGCTCAGACGCGACTTACGATTTTCAACTTCTCCGACTCGACGTTGCAGGGCATTACTGCGCGCTTCGGTATTGGCAACACGCTCGGTTAATATTGAGAGGGAGCCTTCGTACGCTTCGACGGCTTCGGCTGCTGTGCTGAGATCTATTGCTGCCTTCGCGCGGTTTTCTTCTTCACCCTCACGTGCAGCTTCGATTCCTGCGCGCTCTTCTAAAAGGCGCGCATGGGCGGCTTCGGCATCTGAGATCAGTGTTTGCTCACGGCTACTGTCAGCAATGGTTTCTTCGATACGGTGCTGGGTATCGGCAACCTGTGCTTCAATCCGTTCTTCTTCTTCGTCCAGGCCGTCACGTGCAATCACGAGGCGTTGCAGGACAGCCGCCGTGCTGACTTCAGTTTCGCGAAGGGCAGGAATATCCGCAGCGGCTTCAGCTTGCTCGGTGCCAGCGACACCAACAACAACCGACAGGCGGTTCACTTCAGCTTCGACTTCGCTTAACCGGACACGGTATTTCTCAAGGTCAGCCTCAGCAGTTGTCCAGCGTAGATAGAATAGTGTGGCTTCGGCAGTACGAATAAGGTCGGACAAATTCCGATAGCGGGTGGCTTGGCGTGCCTGCTTCTTGAGGCCATTCATCTGCGCTTCAAGGGTGACCAGAATATCGTCGAGCCGTTCCAGGTTTGTCTCGGCACCTTTAAGGCGGAGTTCAGCCTCGTGACGTCGGGAATGAAGGCCCCGGATACCAGCTGCTTCTTCAAGAAGGGAGCGGCGGTCGGTTGGTTTGGCAGCGATCACAGCGCCAATTTTACCTTGGCTCACCAAAGCCGTTGAGCGGGAACCGGAAGCTTGATCCGCGAAGAGTAATTGAACATCACGGGCGCGGACGTCTTGGCCGTTCATCCGATAGAGAGAGCCTTTTTCGCGCTCAATCCGTCGGGCAATTTCGAGGTCTTCGGCTTCGTTAAATTCTGTGGGAGCTTGCTTGCCGGCATTATCAAGCGTCAGGACGACTTCGGCGACGTTACGTGCCGGGCGCTTGTCTGTGCCCGAGAAAATCACATCGTCCATCTCGCCGCCACGCATTTGCTTGGCTGACGTTTCGCCCATAACCCATTTCAAGGCTTCAACCAGATTGGATTTGCCACAGCCATTGGGACCGACAACGCCGGTCAGGCCCACATCAATTTCCATTGTGGTGGGCTCAACAAAAGACTTAAAACCGCTCAGGCGTAGCTTTTTAAAATGCAGCACGCGGGCAACTTCTCCAAAATGTCAGTAAAAGCGGCGATCTACGTCGCTCTCAGACAACCCCAGTATACCTTGTATTATGCAAATATGGCGTTTTTTTGGCACATATGCACAAGATGTTGTGGACTATAGGGATGGGCAAATGGCTGGTCTAGCCATTTCCACACATAATCTGGGGATAAGTCGGGTTGATTTCGTAAACATCCTCATTCCCGCCTAAGCGGGAATGAGGGTATGACACAGATAAGCAAGGATAAACGCAGATGAATGAATATTCGATCTACCGCCATCCCCGCGAAAGCGGGGACCCAGGAAGTTATCGTAAGCTCTAGGTTCCTGCTTTCGCGGGAATGACGGTGCCGAAATCAAGTTTAACTGATGCTACATTGCTGCCTTAATAGCCTCGTCGATTTCTTTTTTCAGCTTTTCCAGATCCATGCCGTGCTCTGACATTTTACCTGCGACGAAGACGGTTGGTGTTGCTGCAACACCTTTTTCTTCGTTGGCTTTCTTGGCGTTATTCTGGATGCCATTCATCAGCTCGCTGTTTTTAATGCATTCGTCGACTTCAGTTGGTCCAATGCCCGCCATGCGCGCGACCATTGTCAGCGCTTGAAGCGGATTTTCTGAACGTTCCCATTGTGACTGCGTATCAAAGAAGATGTCGACCATGCCTGCATGGCGGTCGGGCCCGGCACAGCGAGAAATCATGGCAGCGGCCAAAGCCGGTGTGTTCGTTGGGAAATCCCGGTAAATGAACTTCACCTTACCTGTATCAATGTATTCCGTTTTGATTATTGAAAAGATGTTCTCATGGAAATGTCGGCATGCAGGGCACGCGAGTGATGCGTACTCGATGATTTCTACAGGTGCATCTGCTTTGCCCATGACGATATCTTGCAAGGCGGTCTCTGTATCAACAATCTTTGCTTCAGCTTTGCCCATGAAACCAAGTGAAACGACAGTGGCACAAGCAGTGGCAATCAGTGTGCGGCGAGTAAATTGCATATTATATGCTCCATTAAGTCAGATTATAATAAGTGAGGGGGTCATGCTTCGCTGGCTCGACGCCGGGCGACATGGTCACCCAATCTTGTCAAAGCATCGCGAAGCTCGTCATCGCCCACGTCTTCCAGGCTTTTCTCGATATCAGCGCGACGATCCGGCGCCAATTTTGGAAGCGGTGGTTTTTTATCTTGTTTCGGTTTTGGTAAAGGTCCGTGAATGATCTTGATATTGCCGACAGCGCGAAACCCAAAGAAGCGATTGATCCGCTCAAGCAATATAGGCTCAAAGTGCATAACTTCGGTGGCCAGGGCCCCGTTCTCCAGGATCAAATGAAGCGATCCCGGGCGTGTCCGGTCCCGTGAGAAAATAATCCGGTCAGGCAGGCTATGCTTGCCAATGAGTTCGCCCGCAATAGTTGGCCATTCATTAATAATTGATGCATCAACGAACCCGCGTCGATCCAGTGCCTTTCTGGTCAGACCTGAAATCGCCTTTCCAACAGACTGTGTCTGGGCGCGGCGTTTCTGCGTAATGTTTGAATCAGCGGGCATTTAGCAACCGTTTCCTGAGGTGTTATCATCATCAGCGCCTGATCCTAGGGGGTGGGACAATGGCGAGCAAGAAGAGACAGTGTCTGCTCGCGGACTTGTGTTCTCGGGATGATCATCGTAAGCCCGAGCATAGTAAAATGAATACATCTATTGACCCTCAGGTGGCGCGTATTCGCGCGTCATTATTAGCTTGGTACGACGCCCATCGTCGCGACCTCCCGTGGCGCGCAAAATCAGGTGTTCGCGCTGATCCTTATGCTGTCTGGCTTTCCGAAATCATGCTGCAACAAACCACTGTTGCGACCGTCGGGCCTTATTTTGGCAATTTTAAGGCACAATGGCCGACTGTCGGTGCTATGGCAGCAGGTTCATTGGATGAAATTCTGGTCGCTTGGCAGGGGCTTGGATATTACGCACGTGCGCGTAACTTGTATAAGTGTGCAGGTGTTGTCGTATCTGAGCATGGCGGCGTTTTTCCTGAGACTGAGGATGAGCTCAGAAAATTGCCAGGTATCGGGTCTTACACAGCCGCGGCCATTGCATCGATTGCCTTCGATCAGCCTTGTGTCCCGGTTGATGGGAATATTGAACGTGTTACGGCACGGCTCTATGATATCGACATTCCGTTGCCCAAAGGGAAGAAAGATATCCATGCGGCAGCGCAGAGCTTTATCTCCAAAGACAGGCCGGGTGATTTTGCGCAAGCAATGATGGACTTAGGTTCTGGTGTTTGCGCGCCCCGTTCTCCTAAGTGCGACATATGTCCACTGAATGCGGATTGCCAAGCTTATAAAACGGGCAATCCCGCGCGACTTCCTGTGAAGGCCCCAAAGAAAATCAGACCAGAAAGATGCTGTGTGGTGTTTTGGCTTGAGAACGCAGACGGTGATGTGTTGATGCAAAAGCGCCCTGAAACGGGCTTGTTGGGTGGAATGACAGGTTTCGTGTCGACGTCTTGGCGCGAAGGTGCGTGGCCTGAGCCGACTGAAATTGAAACGGCATCACCACTGAGTATTGAATGGGCTGAAATTCCTGGTGAGGCCGTTCACGTCTTTACGCATTTTCGTCTGACGATGCGGGTGCTAAAAGGAAAAGCACAGAAGGGCGCAAATGTTGACGGCTTTTGGGTCGCTCCCACGGTATTTGCTGAGCACGCGTTACCGACAGTGATGAAGAAAGTTATTAAGCTTGTTGGTGAGAACCCAAGTTAAAGACAACTCTTGGCGTTCTATCACAGATCAGGACGTCATTCCGGCGCAGGCCGGAATCCAGAGCTATTAACATCATTCCGTCTAACTGGACCCCGGCCTTCGCCGGGGTGACGAATGAAAATGATTAATTCGAAGAAGAAACAGCGCGCTTAAATGCTGCGATATCTTTATCCAGGTGAAGAATTATAAACCGGGTTAAGGCCTGTGCCTGCAAGATAGCCTGGCCGCGTGCTGGTAATTCAAGCACGCGTTCTAACTCGATCAGGATATTTGAAAGTCGTCTGAAGCCATGCTCGTTGGACCAGGACTTGAACGTTGCCGTATTCTTTTTTTGCGCTGGAACATTGCCTTCAACGGCCAAGTCGCTGAGCGTTTGAGCCTGAGCTTCAGGGGAGAGTGCACTCCCCATGAGAGCGCCAAGAACCCGGTCTGCGCCATCTCGTGCAACAAGGTCGTTGACGGCACGGCGGTCCAGTAAGTCCCAGATTATATCGTTGGCTTCAGTGTCAGGCATTATCAATCATCATATTGAATAAGGGCATCAAACGGCACGTCTACTTTATCGCGACCGTTCAGGAACGTTAACTCTATAATACATGCAGCACCAACAACTTTGGCGCCTACCTTATCGAATAATGCCAAAGATGCGCCCAAGGTTCCACCGGTTGCCAGCAGATCATCAAGAACAACGACGCGCTGTCCGGGAGCAATGGCGTCACGTTGGATTTGGAGCGTATCTGAGCCGTATTCGAGGTCATATTCATGACTGATCGTTTCGCCAGGTAATTTCCCAGGCTTACGGACCATGCAAAAGCCGATGCCAAGTTTTGCCGCAAGCGGCGCGGCGACGAGGAAGCCACGGGATTCAATCCCGGCCAAAACATCAGGCTGATACTTGGACACAATGCGTGCCAGACGACCTAGTGCGACTTGCCATGCATCCGGATGCGCCAGTAATGTCGACACGTCGTAAAATAAAATCCCAGGTTTTGGGAAATCAGGCACAGCCCGAATATGGTCTTTAAGGTCCATGAGTCACTCCGTCTTAGAATCTTTGCGCATCCTAACATGCGCGAGGCTGCGTGCAATCACGCGGTTGCACCCCGTCTATAAACATGTTTCGCTTTGTCTTAGAGAAAGAACGAGCGAGATAAATCGCCGTCAGCTCGGCCTTGGGAGGCTTCAAATGTCAGCACAAACACACGTATTCCATCGCGCTCCAAAGACAGCGTTGCCCGTTGCCGCAAAAGGTGACGGAATCTACATTGTCGATAGCGAAGGTAATAGATATCTGGATGCTGGGGATGCTGCTGTATCTTGTCTTGGACACTCTGATCCAGAGGTAACGACTGCGATCAAAGCGCAGTTGGATGATCTGGCTTTTGCCCACAATGGTTTCTTTACATCTCAGCCCGCCGAAGACCTGGCAGATTTAATTATCTCAAAAGCACCCGGGGACATGCGGGCAGTATACTATCTGTCTGGCGGATCCGAAGCCGTCGAGACCGCGCTTAAAATGTCGCGCCAATATCACTTGGAAACAGGTCAGCCAAATCGCTCTAAATTCATTGCACGTCGCCAGAGTTATCATGGCAACACACTTGGTGCGCTAGGTGTTGGGGGAAATTTATTTCGCCGTGAGCCTTATGCACCACTGATGGTTGATACGTCGCATATCTCACCTTGTTATGTTTATCGCGATAAGCGTGATGACGAGAGTGAAGTTGAATATGGCATTCGGGTCGCGAACGAACTTGAAACAGAGATCCTGAGATTAGGTGCCGAAAACGTGGCTGCTTTTATAGCCGAGACCGTTGGCGGTGCGACTGCGGGTGTGATCCCGCCTGTTGAGGGATACTTCAAACGCATCCGCGAAATCTGTGATCAGTATGGCGTCATCATGATCCTGGACGAAGTGATGTGCGGTATGGGTCGAACGGGAACGTTGTTTGCTTGCGAACAAGATGACGTTGTCCCGGACATTGTATGTATCGCCAAGGCATTGGGGGCAGGGTATCAGCCCATCAGCGCAACCGTAGTCTCATTGAAAGTCTACAATGCGTTTATAAATGGGTCGGGCGCGTTCCAGCATGGGCATACTTATCTTGGTCATCCCACTGCATGCGCAGCCGCATTGGCCGTTCAGCGAAAGATTAAGAAAGATGATTTGCTGGGTGCTGTTAAGCGCCAAGGCGCGGCGCTGGTTGAAAAGCTTCATGCACGGTTTGGAAATCATGCGCACGTCGGAGATATTCGGGGACGAGGTTTATTCCAAGGCATTGAATTTGTCGCCGACCGTGCGACCAAAGAGCCTTTCGATCCGGCATTGAAATTAAATGCACGGATCAAAAAATACGCATTTGAAGATGGATTGATTTGTTATCCCGGTGGCGCGACCGCAGATGGTGTGCGCGGCGATCATGTTCTTTTGGCACCACCATACATTATATCTGATGAGCAGTTGGATGAGTTGGTCGAGAAACTTGGCGGTGCTATCGACAAAACATTTACTGATATAAGAGGCTGAATTAAAAGATGAATTTGTAATGAATAGTGCCCTAAATACTGCGTCTTACACCAGTGGTGGGCTGTGTTACACTAATGATAAACGGAAAAAATAGTGACCGTTTCAGGGAGCCTCTATGATTGAAAAGTATTCCCGCGCAATTTGCAGCATATGCCATGTTGTGGTAAGCATTATGAATCATGTTGTGGGGAGATGCTTTGTTAGTAGTTCTCAACAGAATTCGTACCTCGGGATATTCGTAAATCGAAATGCTGAGTACGCGATGGGCCAGGCTTTGTGCCAGGTCGTTTGGTTGGTCAGGGAGACCGCCATATTTGTGACATCATTCGCGATGCCTAGTGGTCCAGATGGACATACTGGCCTAGTGGTCCAGATGGACATACTGGCATGAGCTTGATGTCTGATTAATTTAGTCTTTTAAAAACGAAAACAAACTCTCAAGGAGGAGTCACATGCACTTCAAGAAAACTCTGGCAATCAGTGCTGCAGTTATTGGTCTCTCGCTTACAGCGGGTACAGCCGATGCTGCTCAGAAATTTATCTCAATCGGCACCGGTGGTGTTACGGGCGTTTACTACCCAACGGGTGGTGCTATTTGCCGCCTCACGAATAAAAGTACGAAAGAGCATGGAATTCGTTGTTCCGTAGAATCTACGGGTGGCTCAGTTTACAACATAAACACAATCCGCGCAGGCGAGTTGGACATGGGTGTTGCTCAATCAGATTGGCAGTATCACGCGTATATGTCCGGTCCGTATACTACGCATCAAACGCAGACCGTTCCAACCCCGATACGACTGAGGTCAGACTCAACCATAATCGTTCGCGTTTAAGAGTTCGGCGAAAACTAGTGGGCGCGCTGGATGCAGAATTCGATGAGGCCAATGAGAGCGCGCTTTTGTGGGCAATCCTTGAAGATGCCGAGCGCATCACGGGCGATCGCACCATAATGGCGGGCACGGTCAATGCTGTCCGAGAGTGCGTTATGCTTGTGCATCAACTTAATGGCATACTCAAAATCGTCATCGGTTTGTTCAAGATCTTCTAGGGTGCGTCGCCAGAATGTGCGCTCTTCTTCGTTGCCGCGGCGGAATGCGAGGATCACAGGTAGGGTGATCTTGCCTTCACGGAAATCATCGCCAACAGTTTTGCCAAGTTTTTCCTGATCCGCTTGATAATCAAGCACGTCATCGATCAGCTGGAAAACGACGCCTAAGTTCATGCCAAAAGCTTCGAGGGCATCTTCTTCGACCTTTGGGCGGTCAGCGACGACAGCGCCAATCTGACATGCCGCAGCAAAAAGTTGCGCTGTTTTTGACTCAATGACCTGCAGATAATGGGTTTCACCCGTTTCCGTATCATTGGTCGTCATGAGTTGCAGGACTTCACCCTCAGCAATAACCGAGGATGCACGGCTTAATATACCAAGTACCTTGAGCGAGCCGTCTTCGACCATGAGTTCGAAAGAACGAGAGAACAGGAAGTCTCCCACGAGAACACTCGCGCTGTTGCCAAAGATTGCATTGGCAGTATCACGGCCGCGGCGAAGTTCGCTCTCGTCGACTACATCATCATGAAGCAGGGTGGCTGTATGGATAAACTCAACGCAGGTTGCCAATGTGATATGGCGCTTGCCTGTGTAACCACAGAGTTCAGCAGAGGCTAACGTTAACATTGGACGCAAACGCTTGCCGCCCGCTGCAACAATATGGGATGCCAATTGCGGGATCAGTGCCACCGGGCTTTGCATCCGTTTGATGATCTCTTCGTTGACCGCTTTCAGATCATTGGCGATCAAAGCATGCAATTCATCCAAGGATGGTCTCTTATCGCGTTCACCATCTAAGCTTACAACTACGCCCACTTAATATATCCTCATCTCTTAATTCTGTTATAGGTGCTGTGGCACCGTTCTTGGCTAAGAGCATAAGGGCCGCTATTACAGGGGGCAAGAACAGAGAAATATAGGCTGTTATGCGTGAATTGACCCGATCCAACGATCCTGTGTTTTTATCATATCTTCGTGCTGAGTTGAGCGCGGAAGGGATTGAGGCATTGATGCTGGATGCGTTCGCTTCGAGTGTCCTGGAGCCTATGAATATGACGGCCTTGCAACGGGTTATGGTTGCTGATGAGGATTACTGGCCTGCGTGGGCCATTAATGAAGAAGCCGAAGAGCGGGCAACTGAAGATCAGATACTTGGCGGGCGCGCGATATTGCTGCAGCCGGTCACGGGCTTCCGTGCCGCGATTGATCCGATCTTACTGGCCGCATCAGTACCTGTGGAAACTGGCGATCAGGTCCTTGATGTTGGCACAGGCTCGGGTGCAGCTGTTATTGCTTTATTGGCGCGTCTTAAAAACATCTCAGTGACCGGTATGGATGTGCAGCCTGGTTTGATTGCGATGGGGGCGCGCTCGGCGGTCAGAAATGACTTTAAGCTTCCGCCGAGATTCATTGGCGTTGATATCGCGCATCCTAGTCCTACCGTTGACGCCATGATGTTTGATCATGTGATGTCTAACCCGCCATTTCTGCCGGTCGATAGGGGGCAACGCCCTAAAGACCTGGCACGCGCTTTGGCGACGATTGAAAGTTCAGCTGATTTAAAAACCTGGATACAGTTTATGGATGACCACCTTAGGGACCGGGGCACGTTAAGCGTTATTCATCGGGCGGACCGGGTGCCAGAAATTCTGGATGCGCTTGGCGGCGGGTATGGTGACTTGAAGATTCTTGAATGTGTGCCTGTTGATGACGGGCGGCCTGTGAAACGCGCGATTGTACAAGCTGTGAAGGGGGCATCGACCACTGAGGTCATTCGAGGGAGTTTGATCTTACATAATGTGGATGGCAGTTATACAGATGCCGCGCAGGCGATCTTGCGTGATGCTCATCATCTGACCATCTGATGGATAGATAAAAAACTGGAGAGATAATTATGGGTTTCATTGCCGATACGGTAACACCAAAAATCAAAGAATGGGTCACAGGCGATAAGCCTCATACTGTGCCGGTCGTGCCGCTTCGGGGCGTCATTGGACAAATGGGGGCCATGCGCAGTGGCCTGACCTTGGAAAGCGTCGGCGATATCCTAGAGCGTGCCTTTAAAACAAAGAACGCCAAAGCGGTTGCTATGTTGATCAACTCGCCTGGTGGGTCGCCTGTGCAATCGGCGCTGATTGCCAAACGTATCCGCCAGCTGGCTGCCGAGCATGATGTTAAAGTGATCGCCTTCTGCGAAGATGTTGCGGCGTCTGGCGGGTATTGGCTGGCATGCGCTGCAGATGAGATCATTGTTGATGACAACACTATCGTTGGCTCAATAGGCGTGATTTCGTCGAGTCTGGGTTTTGTTGAGGTTATTAAGAAGATCGGCATCGAACGTCGTTTGCATACGGCTGGCGATAATAAATCGTTCATGGACCCTTTCTTGCCTCAGAAAAAAGCTGATGTGACGCGACTTAAAACGATTCAGGGCGATATGCACGACAGCTTCAAAGCTTATGTTGCTGAACGCCGTGAAGGAAAATTGAGCGACGACAAAGAATTATTCTCGGGTGCTTTCTGGACTGGGCGCCGCGCTCTTGATTTAGGTGTAGTCGATAGTATCGGTGATATGCATCAGGTGTTGCAGCAGCGCTTTGGCAAGAATGTTAAAATGCCTGAATTCAAGGCGCGTAAATCATGGCTGTCCCGTCGGCTTGGCGGCGCAAGCCAGCAAGCCAACGTTGGCGTCTGGGCCGATGGTTTATTGTGCGCGGTTGAAGAAAGAATGATTTGGGATCGCTACCGCTTATAAAATGAGTGATGTGGACAAAATAAGAATACGTCGAGCGCTCGAAACCGAAGGTGCAGCCTTAAGCGATCTGTCCATGCTCTCAAAGCAATCCAACGGCTACGATGATGCATTTATGGATGTGTGCCGAGACGAGTTAGCCGTGACACCTGAGCGTTTACGGGCCGATGAGTACTGGGTGGCTGATGCCGATGGTATCTGCGGCTGCGCGTCATTGAGCATCAATCATGACAAGAAGATCGGCGTGGTGCATTCGTTTTTCGTCGAGCCTAACCTGCGTGGAAGTGGGATCGGCAAATTACTTTGGCAGAAACTACAGGAGCGCGCACAGACGTACGGTTTTGAGGCCCTTGTCCTAGATGCAGACCCGAACGCCGAGGAATTTTATCAAAGCATTGGTTTTGTTAAGGTGAAAGATACACCTTCTGGATCAATTGAAGGCCGCTTCATTCCGCATATGAGGCTCGACCTTAAATATATTTCAGTATGAAGGCTCATGGTGAAGTCACACATCGGTAGCTATTTACGCGACGATTAGACATTATTTAAGCAACCGTTGATCTTAGATCATCATCGATTGTTATTATTTATGCATGGCTCGATTGCTCAAGATATTCATGGCAAATCTGCTTTGTTTCTTCTGATTTAAGTTTTTTTTCAAGTAATAGGCAGTAGCCACCTGGTTTATCTTTCCTGTGGTATTCACATCACCTCTCTCTTGCTCATGTTGTCCGGAGGTTTTACAACAACGCATGTTTGGATTTTCACTCCCCAAGATATTGCTGCTCGGCGCGATTATATTCGTCGTCTGGCAAAGCTTTAAGTACCTTCAGCGCCGCCAGGAAGTGCTGGATAAGCGTAAGCATGACAAGGTGCGTGAAGCCCGCAGGGAAACCCAAGGCACCGCTGAAACCGTTGAAGATATGACGCGTTGCTCGGTCTGCGATTCTTTCGTAGCCGCGCAAGGGTCGACATCTTGTGGCCGTAAAGGCTGTCCGTATCCGGGCTAACCGGCGGAATCCCCTAACTTATCCCAATTAACACCGTATCTTTCTTGATCGCTGGGGTTTTCGACCGTATGTTGCAGCGCAATGAAAACGGATGCGAAAACCCGAAATATGGCCCCTCAAGCGAATAAAGAAACCTGCTTCCAGAACTTGATCCTCAAGCTGCAACGCTATTGGGCCGATCAGGGCTGTATGATCTTGCAGCCATTCGATATCGAAGTGGGTGCAGGGACCTTCCATCCAGCGACGACGCTGCGGTCTTTAGGCCGCGCGGACGATGTTTGGAACTGTGCTTATGTGCAGCCGTCACGCCGCCCGACCGATGGCCGCTACGGCGAAAACCCGAACCGTCTCCAGCATTATTACCAGTTTCAGGTGTTGATGAAGCCAAGCCCTGAAAATGTTCAGGAATTGTACCTGGAAAGTCTGCGTGTTCTGGGCATTGACCCTGACATGCATGATATCCGCTTTGTCGAAGATGATTGGGAAAGCCCGACGTTGGGTGCCTGGGGTCTTGGCTGGGAAGTCTGGTGCGATGGGATGGAAGTCACGCAGTTCACGTACTTCCAGCAAGTCGGGGGTTATGACTGCAACCCTGTGCCGGTCGAGTTGACCTACGGGCTCGAGCGTTTGGCAATGTATGTCCAAGGCGTTGAGAACGTGTACGACCTGGATTGGGATGGCCGCGATAAAGATAAGGGCGGCAAATCTTACGGTGATGTATTTCATCAGGCCGAAGTCGAATACGCGCGCTTTAACTTCGAGTATGCAAATACCGAAGCTGTGAAGCGCCATTTTGAAGATGCGGAAAAAGAATGTACGGCCCTGATAGAAGCCGGTGCCGGGCGGGTTGAGAAAACGCCGCATGAAAAATGGGGCCATCAAGCGGGCCTTGTGTTGCCTGCGTACGATCAAGCCCTCAAGGCATCGCATTTGTTTAACTTGCTGGATGCACGCGGCGTGATCTCGGTAACCGAACGCCAAGCCTATATTGGCCGGGTTCGGACGTTATCTAAAATGTGTGCCAAGCAGTGGTTGCACACGCAGGGCGTGGAGGCGGAATGATGTTTGAACTCCTCCTCGAAATTCTTTCAGAAGAAATTCCAGCGCGCATGCAGGCGCGTGCGGCGGCTGATCTGAAGCGTTTGGTGACGGACGGCCTTAAAGGGGCTGGCCTCGAATTTACATCGGCTGAGGCATACGTGACGCCGCGCCGCCTTTGCCTTGTTGTTGATGGGCTGCCGGAAAAACAGCCTGACGTTTCCGAAGAAAAGCGCGGCCCCAAGGTCGATGCACCGGAACAGGCGATCAATGGATTTAAGGGATCGCTCCCCGAAGGTGCCGTGATCGAAGAACGCGAGCTGCCAAAGGGCACGTTCTTTTTCGCGACGGTTGATATCAAGGGTGCTGCGACGGCGGACGTTCTTGTCGGTCTGTTGAGTAAAGCCATGGGCGATTTGCCATGGCCGAAGTCCATGCTTTGGGCATCGTATCCGGATCGCTGGGTGCGTCCTGTGCATTCGATGATTTGTTTATTTACTGGCCAAGAGATCGCCGCAACATTGGGCGCGGTAACAGCATCGAAGACAACCGTAGGCCATCGGTTCCTCGCACCTGATACGATCACTGTTTCGGACTTTGCCGATTATAAAGCCAAATTGATGGCGGCAAAGATCATGCTCGACCCGGCGGAACGCCGCGCCAAGATCAAAACGGATGCCGAAGCATTGTGCGCCAAAGAAGGCCTGACCCTCAAAGACGATCCGGGCTTGCTGGATGAAGTCACCGGCTTGGTCGAATGGCCAGTCGTGCATATCGGCTCTATCGAAGATCAATTCATGGAGCTGCCGCCAGAAGTCCTGACGACATCCATGCGTACGCATCAAAAATATTTCGCATGTCAGGATAAGGACGGCGCGCTGGCGAACCGCTTTGTTGTTGTTGCCAATACAGAAACCAAAGATGGCGGTACGCAGGTTATCGCGGGTAACGAACGAGTACTCCGCGCGCGCTTGTCGGACGCCAAATTCTTCTGGGATCAGGACCGCGTGGTCAAACTTGAAGATCGTGTTGATGCCCTGAATGATCGGGTGTTCCATGCCAAGCTTGGCACGTTGTTTGAGAAAGTCGCTCGTGTCGGAATATTAGCAAACGATCTATCAAATTCTATTGAAGGAGTTGATGCATCTTTGGTCAGACGCGCAGCACATCTTGCTAAGGCCGATCTGTCGACAGGCATGGTTGCGGAATTTCCTGACTTGCAAGGCCTTGTGGGCCGATATTATGCCGTTGCCGATGGCGAAGATGCTGCCGTGTGTGATGCAATTTCAGAACATTATTCTCCAATTGGCCCCAAAGATACATGTCCAACCAACCCGGTGAGCGTCTGCGTCGCTTTGGCTGATAAGTTAGTTACTTTGTGTGGTTTCTGGTGGATTGAAGAAAAGCCAACGGGGTCAAAAGATCCTTATGCATTACGGAGAGCATCACTCGGTGTCATACGTTTAATTATTGAGAATAAACTTAAAATAAATTTACTCTCAATAGTCAAAAACCAAATGTTCTTATTACGAGCGGTAATAGAGTTTCGTAATACGATGAAGTTAAGAAGCGAACTTATTGAAAGTTCTCGTTATACAGAAGAAGAGGCTTTAGAAGTTGCGTACTGCAAGATGGATTTTGATGGCCTTATAGAGTTAGATTCTGAGGATATTAACGCCAAAGCTGAAGACCTCCTTTCCTTCTTTGCAGACCGTCTAAAAGTTCATCTGAAAGAAAAGGGTGTGCGGCATGATTTGATTGATGCGGTGTTTGCATTGGGTGGTGAAGATGATCTCGTGCGCTTGATTAAGCGCGTTGAGGCGTTACAGGAATTCCTTGGCACCGAAGACGGTGGCAATTTGCTGGCAGGTCGCAAACGCGCCGCCAACATCCTCAGCATCGAAGAGAAAAAAGACAGCGCCGAATATCGCGACGCACCGGATACGAGCTTGTTCCAACAAGACGAAGAACGGGCCCTTGCGTCGGCTCTTGATGCCGCACGCCCAAATATTGATGCAGCGATTGCGGACGAGAACTTTGTCGGTGCGATGCAGGCGTTGGCCGGATTGCGCGCCCCTGTTGATGCGTTCTTTGATGAGGTGACTGTGAACGCGGATGACGTGGCGCTTCGGGTGAATAGATTGAAATTATTGAACGGCATTCGGTCCGCGCTGGATGGCGTGGCAGACTTTTCGAAGATTGAAGGATAGACAATGACCAAGTGGGTATATGCATTCGGAGATGGTTCTGCCGATGGCAGCGCCGAGATGAAAAACCTTTTGGGCGGCAAGGGTGCAAACCTGGCCGAGATGTCCAACCTAGGTCTACCGGTCCCACCGGGCTTTACGATCTCAACCGAAGTGTGCACGCACTATTACGATAACGGCCAAAAGTACCCGGGCGATCTGAAGGAACAGGCGATCGCTGCGCTGGCCGCGATCGAAGGCACGTTGGAGCGTACGTTCGGCTCTAACGACAAGCCATTGCTGGTTTCTGTCCGCTCCGGTGCCCGGGCCTCGATGCCAGGCATGATGGACACGGTTCTGAACCTGGGTCTCAATGATGAAACCGTTGAAGCTTTGGCTGCCGAAAGTAATGATCCGCGGTTTGCGTACGATAGCTATCGCCGCTTTATCACCATGTACTCTGACGTTGTTTTGGGTGTTGATCATGGCGAGTTCGAAGAAATTCTTGATAATTACAAGGTCGACCGGGGCTATCGCCTTGATACCGACCTGACGGCTGACGACTGGAAGACACTGGTTCCGATGTATATGGAGCGTGTTGTCGAAGTCCTTGGCGCGCCATTCCCTCAGGATGTGCATGAACAGCTTTGGGGTGCCACTGGTGCGGTGTTCGGGTCTTGGATGAATGCACGGGCAACGATTTATCGTCGCCTGCATGACATTCCGGCAAGCTGGGGTACAGCGGTTAATGTTCAAGCCATGGTATTTGGTAACATGGGCGAAGACTGTGCGACGGGCGTATGCTTCTCGCGTAATCCGGCAACCGGTGAGAACGCCTTTTATGGCGAGTACCTGATCAATGCACAGGGCGAAGACGTGGTTGCGGGTATCCGTACGCCACAATCCCTGACCAAGCTTGAGCGCGAGACATCTGGCTCGAACCTTCCATCGATGGAAGAGGCCATGCCAAAGACGTTTGCTGAGCTTTGCGACATCCGTGACCGGCTTGAAGCACACTACAAAGACATGCAGGACATGGAGTTCACCATCCAGCAGGATCGCTTGTGGATGTTGCAAACCCGTGGCGGTAAGCGGACAGCGCGGGCGGCGCTTCGGATTGCCTGTGATATGGTCGACGAAGGTGTGATCTCAAAAGAAAACGCTGTGCGTCGGATTGATCCCATGCAGTTGGATCAGCTTTTACACCCGATGCTCGATCCGGATGCGGAACGTGACATCGTTGGACGTGGCTTGCCGGCATCTCCGGGTGCAGCAACAGGTGCGATTGTATTTACGGCTGAAGACGCCGAAGCCTGGAAGGCTGATGGCAAGTCAGTGATTCTGGTTCGGATGGAAACAAGCCCTGAAGACATCGGCGGCATGCATGCTGCTGAAGGTATTTTGACAACGCGCGGCGGGATGACATCTCATGCGGCGGTGGTTGCTCGGGGCATGGGGCGCCCTTGCGTATCTGGTGCTGGTGAAATGCGTGTCGATGCAGCGAACAAGACGCTGACCTGTATGGAGCGGACGTACACCGAGGGTGAAATCATTACTCTGGACGGCACCACCGGTCAGATCATGGACGGTGAGGTCGATATGATCCTGCCAGAACTTACGGGTGACTTTGGCAAGCTGATGGCTTGGGTCGATGAGTATCGCACCATGGGTGTCCGCGCGAATGCGGAAACGCCAACGGATGCCAAGACTGCGCGTAAATTTGGCGCAGAAGGTATTGGCCTGAGCCGGACCGAGCATATGTTCTTTGAGCCAGAGCGGATCGTGCACATGCGTGAGATGATCCTGGCATCTGGCGAAAAGTCGCGTCGAAAAGCATTAGCAAAACTATTGCCGTATCAGCGCGATGACTTTGAAAATCTGTTCCGGATCATGGAAGGCTTGCCGATTACCATCCGCTTGCTGGATCCACCGTTGAACGAGTTCTTGCCGCACAATGACGAAGAGCTGGCCGAAGTTGCTAAATCTGCGGGTGTGTCGTTGAAAGAAATCAAGGCGCGTAAGAACCAGTTGGACGAGTCGAACCCAATGCTTGGGCATCGTGGCTGTCGATTGGGAATTACGTATCCTGAAGTTTATGAAATGCAGGCGCGGGCGATCTTTGAAGCGGTTGTTAAAGTTGCTGCCGATAACATTACTGCGATCCCAGAAGTCATGATCCCGCTAGTGGGTATGAAAAGCGAGCTGGACGCCATGACGGCTGTGGTCAATGCAGCAGCCAAGGCGGTTATGGACGAGAGCGGCAAAACCTTTGAATACATGGTCGGCACTATGATTGAGCTGCCACGCGCATGCTTGATGGCTGACGAAATTGCCGAGACGGCAGAATTCTTTAGCTTTGGAACTAACGACCTGACACAGACCACGTTTGGGTTCTCCCGTGATGATGCGGCACCATTCCTTGATGTCTATCAACGTAAAGGCATCATGGAATCTGATCCATTCATGACGATTGATCCTGAAGGCGTTGGTGCGCTGGTGAAGATTGCTGTGAAGAAAGGCCGTGAAATCCGCCCTGATATAAAGCTTGGTATTTGTGGTGAGCATGGCGGCGACCCGGCATCGGTTCACTTCTGCCAACAAATTGGCCTGACGTACGTATCATGTTCGCCTTACCGCGTGCCGATTGCACGTCTGGCGGCAGCGCAGGCCGCATTGGTTGAGCGAGACGAAAGCTGATCTGAAATCATGTGAAGTTGGTCCGCAAACGGCTTTCTTGCTGGATTTCTCAAAGAAACTTGAGAAAATATGATTGAGTCGTCCACCCATCAACAGTGGGAATACGACTCTTTAATTGGCGCTCTGAAAGTAGAATGACATAACCAGCAATGGATATTGCCACCCAGATAAGAAAATCTGCTATATTCTTCAGTTTTTTTGAAGTTGTCATCATTTCGTCAGGGTAAGAGTGCATAGTTCAGTCCTACAAAGGAACTGAATGCTGATGAACGCGATCCACCAATTTCCCAGAAAGCAAACAAGCGTGTTGTTCGTATGTGACGACAACAGCCGCTATTCGCTGGCATGTGAAGCTTTGGTGCGTTCTCATAATATCTCTGGAATTTGCGGCTTTAGCGCGGGTCTCAATCCGTCAGACAAGGCAGATCCATTTGCGTTATCCGCTCTGACACTTGCTGGCGTGAGCAACGATGGGCTTTGGCCAAAGCATTGGGATGGATTTGCACATTCACACCGCAAAATCGTTGATGTCGTGGTTATTCTTGGCCAAAAGACAGCTGAGCAATTGCCACAAAACTTCCCGGGTGAACCAAAATACATTGTGTGGGATTTCGAAGGACATCGTGATCAACATTACAACTATGGCATTTGGCGCGGTATTCTTCAGTTACGCCCCTATGTCGAAGAGCTTGTAATCGATCTGCAAAAAGGCGCTTACATCGATAGCAATCTCGATCAGCTGGCAGCTGAATAAAACGTCTTAACGTCGCACAAAAAACGTCACGTCCGGCATCGGACTTTCATCAAATACTTCCACGTTCGCAGATAGTTTCGTCTGGCAGAATTTACGCATGCGATCTGGATCGATGTAATATAGGCCATCGTACCTCTCGGCCACATCATCGCGTAACAGATTGAATGCAAGTGCTTTTTCAGTCTTATCCCATAATTGAACAAGGCTGGTTTCGATGTATTCATGCCAAGCGTCTTCGTCAGCATTGCCATGCAAATTATATGTACCCGATGCGATGCTGTAATCGGCTGAATTGGTTGCGACCATTTTCCGTATGAATGTTGCGCGCGGATCGTTGATGCGGTCGCGGCAGGCGGCAATCATTTCCTGAGCGATATCATAGCCGTAATACTGGCCCCCATTCATCAAAGGCCAGTGCGCGATATGATCGAAAAGGGCACCATAACCGCAGCCAAAGTCATTGATGGTGACGCCGCCGTCACTCAGGTCGGATGGCTCAAAGATTTCACACATCCGATCAAAGCGAACGGCTTGCCATTTCTCATCACGCCAGAATACGCCTTTGGCCGTGGCACCACACTGGTTCAGGCGACGCCCGTATTTTCTGGCAACGGGTGCCAACATTCTCGGAGCCCGCCTGAGAAGATCAAAAATCACGCGTTGTCGGCCTCGTCGTCAGGTTTGGGCAGTTGCATCCAATGGGGTACAACGGGCGCCGCAGTGGCACCTTCGAGCTCAAGCGTATCGGCATTCTGAATGGCATCTAGTTTTAACATCGCAATCGCCATATCGTCTGAAATCGATCGTAAATCGCCAACCGTTTTGCCAGCATATGAGATCATCGCGCCGGGCTCTGGTGCACCGTCTGTTATTTTAATAGGGATCAGCCGCTTTTTAATCAGACCACGATACTTGGTTCGTGCCGTCAATTCCTGCCCCATGTAGCAGCCTTTTTTCCAGTCGACGCCGGATAACTCATCGAAGCCGCTTTCCAATAAAATGGATTTATCTTTGATGAGATCCAATGGCGCTTCAACAAGACCTAAGGAAATGCGGTGATAGTGATAGATGTCATCAGAGGCATCTTCACCCCATGACGTCACGTCGACACTGCTTGATACAAACCCGCGCACACCTGCCTGTTCGAGCCTTGGGTCCGTATACAGGATACATCCTTCGTCGGTTTTATGCTGGTCGCTCTCCATACTCAGAGTGGCAGCAACATCATCGCCAAAAAACGTATACACATTATAGTCAGTACTGACGTCTTCCAAGGTAACCTTGGAGCGCAATTTGAATATTGTGAGCTTTTTTACAAAGAGATCGATATCTTCGCGGTAGCAATCTACGAGCAACGCGTCACCATCGCGGACGATGAAAAAGTCGAACAGATATTTCCCTTGCGGCGTCAAAAGTGCTGCATACAGACCATGTGTGCCGTCGGCACGCCTGATATCGTTGGAAATCAGCCCTTGCAGGAAGGTTTCTGTATCATCGCCTGTTATTCTTACAACACCGCGATCTAGACGTTTACTGCGTTTCATTAACTTACATGCTCCTATTAGCTATCCTTAAGATGGGGGCTTGGGGCGGTGTGTTGCAAGGGCGGGCTTTGCATCGGCTTTGTGCCCGCTTATAAGAGGATAATATTCACGTTAGGACGATAATGCGCGCACTTTTTGTGACATCGACACGAGTGGGGGATGCAATCCTTTCGACAGGCATACTGTCGCGGATTCTGGATCAAAATCCAGGACTGCGGGTGACGGTTGCGTGTGGGCCTGCAGCCGCGTCATTATTTGAACCCGTGCCGGGTCTCGAACGCATAATCGTGCTGGATAAAATGGTTGGCTCGCTGCATTGGGTTTATCTATGGGCGAAGACATTTGGCCAGCGGTGGGACATTCTTGTCGATCTTCGAAACGCGCCCATGACGTTTCTTATTGGAACCAAAAAACGATATCGGATGGCCCGCTCACGCGATACCGGTCACCGGATTCTGACGTTGGCTCGGGTTATTAATTCAGAAGATAATCCGCCGTCGCCAAAAATGTGGGTCGACGATGAGAGACGGGAAATAGCAAAGCGCTTAATTCCAGATGGCGGGCCTGTGATCGCGATTGGGCCGACAGCGAACTGGTCTGCAAAACAGTGGCGTGGTCAGTCCTTTGCGGAACTTGTTGCACGGTTGACGGCTAAGGACGGTATTTTACCAAATGCCAGAGTGGCCATCTTTGGGCGCGATGACGAGCGTCCGATGGCGTTGCCGGTTATTGAATCAATTCCTGAATACCGGTTGTTGGATTTGGTTGGGCGTATTGATCTGTTGAGTGTGTATGCATGCCTTGAGCGTGCGTCTTTTTACATCGGAAATGATTCCGGCTTGATGCATTTAGCGGCGGCAAGCGGCATTCCGACATTGGGTTTATTCGGCCCGTCACCCGTTGAGCAATATGCGCCATGGGGCCCTTTGTGTGCAGTCGCGCAGGCAAGCATTGCCTTCGATGAAATTTTCCCAGAAAATTTTGATCACCGAAATACAGGAACGTTGATGGATAGCCTGAGCGTTGATCAGGCATTGAGCGCAGCGACGGAACTTTGGCAAAAGGCCAAGGATGCGGGCGCATGAGTACCGACATCCAACTTTCTGCTGTTATTAGTGTTCATAACGAAGCGCATCAGCTTCGTGCATGCCTGGAGACACTTGGGTTTGCAGATGAGATCGTGGTCTTGCTTGATAAATGCAGCGACGGCTCAAAAGAGATTGCAGCTGAATTTACAGATCGTTTAATTGATGGAAAATGGGCCATCGAAGGCGAAAGACGAAATGCCGGTATTGAAGCCTGCCAGGGTGAGTGGATCTTTGAGATCGACGCGGATGAACGCGTGAGCGATGTTCTTGCTGCTGAAATTCGGACCACTGTGCAAACCACGAAAGCCGATTGGCACGAAATCCTTGTCGATAACTATATCGGCCAGCGCTTGGTTCGGTGGGGCTGGGGCGCATCATTTGGCAAAGCGGCCTACCCGGGCTTGTTTCGCAAAGGTGTTAAACGTTGGGGCATGCAACGTGTCCATCCATCTTTGGAATGGTCCGGCTCAAAAGGCCCAATGCTCAAAAGTCGCCTTGTGCATTATGTTGATCGCGACATCTCGGACATGATCAAGCGGTTGGATAATTATTCAAATGCGCGTGCTAAAGATTTAATTGAAAGTGGTGATATCGGCAGCCTTGCCAACAACATGCGTCGGTTCTTTTCACGGTTCATTAAATGTTACTTCTTTCGCAAAGGTTACCGCGAAGGTGGCCTCGGTTTATTGATTGCGATTTGTGCCGGTATGTTTCCGTTGCTTTCATACCTCAAGGCGGCATATGCGAAAGATGAAGGGGCATCATGAGCACAGTTATTCTTGCTGACGACGGTATTGTTTTTGATGGCCAGACGCCTGAGAAGGGTCCGCTGGGCGGTGCCGAGTCTTCGGTCATTCAGTTGGTTGAAATTCTGGCTGCACGCGGCCACGACGTCAGTGTTTACAATAACTGCGAGCAAGCCCTCGATTATAAAGGCGTTAAATGGCGGCCGATCTCAGATGGTGTGCCTGACACTGCGAATATGTTCATTGCAAACCGTGGCGATAAACTTTTAAAGCTATGTGAAGGTGCCAAGCGTACGGTTTTCTGGACCCATAATCCATGTAGCTACATGGTAAAATTCAGATATATCCGACAATTCTGGCGACGTCGTCCGGTGATTGTTTTCATCGGTGATTATCATGCGGATACGTTACCTGGATGGGTCCCGAATGGCGGGCGTGTGACGATACCTTACGGATTACCGGATTTGTTCTGTGATGCAGAACCTGCACATCAACCACCGGGGCCTCGGGCAATTTTTACATCCAACCCGCTCCGTGGGCTGGATTGGTTGCTTGATCTTTGGCGAGATGAGATTGCATCTTATGTGCAAGGCGCCGAACTTCATATTTTCTCGGGAGCTGCCACCTATGGTTCGGCCGGGGTTCGAAAAGGGGATGCGATGGGGCAGGTGTTGGCAAAGGCCGATAGCCTTGCCGATGTCGGTGTGAAACTCAGACAACCGGTAAATAAAGCGACGTTGATTGATGAAATTCGCATGGCGCGCGTGATGCTGTATAAAGGTGATATCAACGAGACGTTCTGTCTGGCTGTTGCCGAGGTGCAAGCTATGGGCGTGCCAACTGTTGTGCAACCTATCGGCTCAATGGTTGAACGGGTGCGTGACGGTCAAACAGGATATATTCGCAATGATGATGCAGGTTTTGCACTTTCTGCGAGAAATTTGCTTAGCGATGATGTGTTATGGTCGACGCAGCATGAGAATGCGCTTAAGACACAGCGTAACTGGCGATGGCCTGATGCCGCAGCTGCATTTGAGGAGTTAATGAAATAGCGATGAAGGTTCTTCAAATCATGGCAGGTGCCGAGTTTGGTGGAGCTGAAGCGTTTTTTGTACGCCTCGCGATCGCATTGAACCGGACAGGCCTCGAGCAAAAAGTTGTTATTCGCAAGAACCCTGCGCGTGCCGCCCTCCTTCGTCATGGAGAGGTCGAGCCTATTGAGCTGCCGTTTGGCGGACGCATGGACTTTTCGACCACGCGTGCACTTAAGCGAGAAATCAAAGAATTCCAACCAGACGTCGTCCTGACCTGGATGAACCGTGCTACATCTATGTGTCCCAAGGGTGACTTTGTTCATGCTGCGCGGTTGGGTGGATATTACGACCTTAAATATTATGCCGCATGTGATCACTTGATTGGTAATACGCAGGATATTGTTGAGTATCTTGTCGAACACGATTGGCCCGCTGAAAAAGCGCACTATCTGCCAAATTTTGTTTTTGACGAAGACGCGGAACCCTTAACCCGCCGAGAATTCTACACACCGAATGATGTGCCGTTGATCGTGGCCCTTGGGCGACTTCATGAAAACAAAGCATTCGATGTGCTGTTGAGTGCGCTGACACGGGTACCAAATGCATACCTGTGGCTTGCGGGCGATGGCCCCTTAAAAGAAGAGCTGCAAAAGCAGGCCGAGGTGCTGGGTATCAAGCCGCGTGTGCGTTTCTTAGGCTGGCGAGATGACACCGCAGCACTTTTAAAAACAGCTGATTTGTTTGTCTGCCCATCTCGACATGAACCACTGGGCAATGTTGTGATCGAAGCCTGGGCACAAGGATTGCCCGTGGTTGCAGCCGATAGCATGGGGCCGGGTACTTTAATTGAAAACATGGAATCAGGCGTGCTGGTCCCGATTGACGATGAAATCTTGATGGCGCGAGCTATTCGCGGCGTCCTTGATGATGAAGATCTGGCGCGACGGATCGCCGAGAATGGATATCAAACCTATCAGGATAATTTCACTGAAGCCGGGGTTGTTGAGCAATACCTGGAGTTCTTTAAGAAAGTCGCAGGCTAAAGATGTGTGGTATCGCCGGTCTCATGAGTGTGGACGGCACCCCACCATCGGTTGAAATCTTGCGTGCAATGGCGGATGCCATCGCGCACCGGGGGCCTGACGGGCGCGGCAAATATAATGTTGCTGACGTGGCCTTGGTCCAAAACCGTCTCGCAATCATTGATCTTGAGACCGGTGATCAACCGTTATACGCAGCCAAAGACGGCGATGCATCAGAACTCGCACTGGTCGCTAACGGCGAGATTTATAACTACATCGAACTCTGCGAAGATATGTCGAAGGTCGTGTTTAAAACGAACTCTGACTGCGAGCCGATACTGTATCTCTATCGCACCCATGGCATCGATTTTGCTGAACATTTGCGCGGCATGTATGCCGTTGCGATCCACGATGTTGATGACGGTGCGCTGGTTCTATCGCGCGATCCTTTTGGCATTAAACCATTGTACTATGGTCTGGCAGCAGACGGCTTTGTCTTTGCCTCGGAACCTCAAGCATTGCTGCGTGCCAAACTGGTAAAGCCTGAAGTCGATGCATCTAAACGTGACGAGCTGCTGGCACTGCAATTCACGACGGGGGCGGAGACGATCTTTCCGGGCATCTATCGTGTCCTGCCGGGAGAAACGATTGTTGTGCGTGAAGGCCGCATTGCTGAACGGGCTTTGCTCTCTGAATTGCCGCCGGGGCGGCCTGCAAAGGTCAGTTCAGATGATGCACTTAAGGCATTTGATAAAATCATTATGGATGCCGTCGATGTGCATCAGCGGTCTGACGTGCCTTATGGGATGTTTCTTTCAGGCGGTATCGACTCGTCCGTGATTTTGAAAGTGATGAGCCGGCTTAATCAAAGCCCCGTGCATGCGTTAACGGCAGGGTTTCCGGGCAGCGATGTTCATGATGAACGCGCGCATGCAAAGGTGGTTGCCAAGGCGTGTGGTGCGGATCATGAAGAGATCACACTCAACGAAGATGATTTCTGGCGCGAGTTACCCGCTATCACAGCGGCAATGGATGATCCATGCGCTGATTATGCCGTCGTGCCCACATATATGCTGGCACGAAAAGCCCACGAAGCCGGGTTGAAAGTTGTTCTGTCTGGTGAAGGTGGGGATGAATTGTTTGCAGGTTACGGGCGTTATCGTCGCCAATGTCGTCCCGCGATATTTGGTGGCAGGCCCATGCGTCATGCCGCGATCCTGGACGGTACGGGTGTGCTGCGCGAAGATCCACGTGGGTGGCGAGATGGTGTCGCGGCGGCTGAGCGTGAGGCGCGGGATTATGGTCACAACTCATTGCAAATTGCGCAGGCCGTGGACTGTGCCGATTGGCTGCCGAACGATCTGCTCACGAAACTTGATCGGTGTTTGATGGCGCATGGTGTTGAGGGACGCGTGCCATTCCTTGATCCGTTTGTTGCTGATTTTGCATTCAAGTTACCGAACCGACTTAAGGTGCGCGGTAGGACCGGCAAGTGGCTTTTGAGGAAATGGCTGGAAACGGCATTGCCTGAAAGTCTGCCATTTACGCCCAAGCGCGGTTTCACTGTACCTGTTGGACATTGGATCTCAGGGCAGGGAAGCAAGCTTGGTACGTTGGTTGCGCAACAGGCAGGTGTTGTCGAAGTCTGTGACCCAGATGCTGTAGAATGCCTATTTAATGCGGGTGATACAAAAGGCCATGCGCAATGGACGTTATTGTTCTATGCGCTTTGGCATCAGCATCATATCATTGGAAGCGACGCCGCTGGTGGTGTGTTTGACGTCTTGAGTGCTTAGGTCCGGATTAAGGATTAACTGCCACTGACCTTGACCTGCTTGATGATAAAATCTCCGCCCTTGTCAGAAATACGAACGCCATCAAACGGATCTGAGAAGCCTCGATCAGACGTTGTGATAACGTTAGTTCCATCAAGAGAAACCCGCATCGATCCATCGCCACTGCGTGACCAGATAATGGTATGAAAATCTTTATCTTCGATGGTGATTGCCTGGGATGAGGTAGCGATAACGCTGGAACCGGCATTGCCAACCCGGTGCAATTGAATGCCTTTGCCACTGACATACAGCAACCGGTACCCAATAAGTGCCTGCTCGCCTTGAAAGACGCCAAGCTCGAAATGGCTATCTGCAAGCCATGACGACATTTCAACTTCCAGATCAAATGCATTGCTGATTGGCGTGCTCAAGGTGATTAAATTCTCGGAGGATGCCGCGGGTTGGCTTGGTGTTTTCGTCGCTTGTTTCAGGAGCTGGCCTAAAATCGCCTTTGCGAAATCTTCGCCGCTATTCCCTGACGTGTTGGATGACGTTTGCGGGTTTGCAGTGATGAGACGATTGCGCAGTCCCCAACCACTCTCAATAAAATATTCGCCGCTGACGACCTGCCATACTGGGTTGTTGGTGTAATCGCCATCGGCAAAGGCATCACTGACCAGCAGCTTTTGTGATGGTGCACGTTGCGCGTTGGTAAGATTGCGCAGGTCCTGCAAAAAAGTTGGATCGGCGGCTTTGGCTTTCTCGGCCTTATCGATGAGTTTGTTTAATTCCGCAACAAGTTTATCAAGCGCTGGATTCGGTGCTGAACTTGCCGTTGGGTCTGCCCACGTTGAATAGCGAGAGCTTTGCGCACTTACCGCATTGGGTAGCAATAAAATGGATAAAGCGATAATCATCAAAACGCGCATATGAAACTCCTTTGGTCGGTTGCTTCAATGCTATCACATTTATCCCAAACGTGGAGTCTTGGCTGAGGACTCTAGACAGATGGCAAGAATCATGTCAGCAAAAGGATATGACTGAAATTACACAAATCACCCTCCGCCGCCCCGATGACTGGCATGTGCATTTTCGCGATGATGATATGCTCTCCAGCGTTGTTCCTGCCACTGTTGCCGAGTTCGCCCGCGCGATTGTTATGCCGAACCTCGTGCCCCCTGTGACCACGGTCGCGGGTGCTGAGGCGTATCGGGATCGTATTAATGCCGCCGTGCCAAAGGGGCTTGAGTTCAAGCCTTTGATGACTGCGTATTTAACCGATCAGACATCTGCAGATGAATTGCGGCAAGGATTTGCTGCTGGCGTATTTGCGGCGGTGAAACTCTATCCTCAGGGTGCGACGACGAACTCTACATCGGGTGTGTCTGATATCGCCAATGTGATGTCTGTCCTGGAAACGATGCAAGAAATTGGGATGCCGTTACTGATCCATGGTGAAGTGACGGACCCAGATATTGATATCTTTGACCGCGAAGCCGTATTCATTGAGCGCGTGTTAACGCCGCTGATCGCAAAACTACCCGGCCTTAAAGTTGTGTTTGAGCATGTCACGACAAAAGAAGCCGTTGATTTCGTCCTAGGTGGCGATGTGAAGACTCTGGCTGCAACCATCACGGCGCATCATCTGGTGATCAACCGCAGCGACCTCTTCAAAGGCGGGATCAGGCCACATCTGTATTGTCTGCCGATTGCCAAGCGTGAACTCCACCGCCAAGCTTTGCGTGCAGCGGCGACGTCCGGGGATGCCCGGTTCTTCCTGGGCACGGATACGGCGCCTCATGGTGCGCATTTGAAAGAATCGGCTTGTGGGTGTGCGGGTGTTTACAGTGCACCGGTTGCGATGCCTGTCTATACACAGGCGTTTGAGGACGAGGGGGCACTGGATCGCCTTGAAGCCTTTGCCTCTTTGAACGGCCCCACGTTCTATGGTCTTCCTGTAAACGACGCGAAGATCACCATGACCCGCCAAGACTGGACCGTGCCAGAAACGATCATGACTGGTGAAGGCGTTGCGCTGAAACCATTCATGGCAGGTGAGATATTGGCGTGGCAGTTAAAAGCGCTTTAACCCAGCGTTCTTTTTGCGGCGTTGCCGGTTTCACCCCGTAGCCTGCGGAGGAGGGTGTTCAGGACGCTGATGACGATCGGATTGCTGGTCTTCAGGACTTTCTCAAAGACGCGTTTTGGAATGACGATACACCTGGTTTTGGTGCGCGTGCGTGCGGTGGCAGAGCGGGGTTCACTATCTACCAGGGCCATTTTACCCAATAGTTCGCCCTTCGCCGATCATCCCGACAATAAGTTCGGCACGACCGTCGCCACGGGCGATTTCGACTTCACCAAATTCAATAATAAAGGCCTCATCCCCAACGGATTCCTGGGCAAAAATAATCTGGCCCGGCTTGAAAGTGCGCCGCTCGAGGTCATCACTCATGAAGTTATCTCCTATTAGGGTCAGCATAGTGTGCCTCTTATTAATCAACAATGATTGACGTCACTGATGTGGTGCTTATGTTTCTCACAATCATATGGGATTTGGAGAATTTAAATGAGTGACAATGAATTTAACGCGCTACTCTTGAGTGCTGACGACGAAGGCAAAGTCTCACATAGTTTTGAGACGCTGTCGAATGACCGCCTGCCGGAAGGCGATGTGACGGTTGCTGTTAAGTACACCACGCTAAACTACAAGGATGGCATGATCCTGAGCGGTATTGGCAAGCTGGTGCGGGATTATCCACACGTGCCGGGCATCGATTTCTCGGGCGTTGTCGAAGAGTCAGCCCATCCAGATTATAAGCCAGGTGACGAGGTTATTCTGACCGGTTGGCGTGTCGGCGAAGTGCACTGGGGTGGCTTTGCAACCCGCGCCCGGGTAAGCGGCGATTGGTTGGTGCCTTTGCCTAAAGGTTTAAGCCTTGAGCAATCCATGGCGATCGGTACCGCAGGCCTGACGGCGATGCTGGCGATCATGACGCTGGAAGAGCACGGCAGACTGACCCCTGATGCTGACAAAGAAGTTCTGGTGACCGGTGGTGCGGGCGGCGTGGGTTCAGTCGCTGTGTCGATCCTGGCCAACCTTGGCTATAAGGTTGCGGCCTCGACTGGACGCGAAGAGCAGCACGATTATCTGAAAAGCCTTGGCGCGACGACGATTGTGTCCCGTGACGAATTGATAGAGGCGCCCCGTGGTCCATTGTCCAAAGAGCGCTGGGCCGGTGCGATTGATAACGTGGGCGGACCAACGTTGCACCACGTTCTCACGACACTGTCATATTGGGGCGCATGTGCGTCTGTCGGTAATGCAGGGTCTTTCAAGTTGGATACAACGGTCCTGCCGTTCTTGCTGCGAGGCATTAATCTCTGCGGTATCGATAGTGCGACATGTCCTAAAGATCGCCGTGTTGTGGCTTGGGATCGTCTCTCCACGCAACTGCCTCAGGATAAGCTGAGTGACGCGACCAACCGGGCAGGGTTTGCCGAGTTACCTGAATTGGCCGGCAAAATCCTCAAAGGTCAGATCCGTGGCCGCATGGTGATCAACGTTAACAAATAAGCGTTAACGCGATAAGTTACTGAAAAGTAAAGAAGGTCTGCCTTTGAGATAATCGAGGCGGGCCTTTTTGCTGGGCGCTCAAATATTGGCATTGAATCTGCTTATTAACTTTCAGTTAAGACCTGAGGAGGACTGGATATGTTGAATAAAGTCTGTTTTACCGTCGCTTTTGCGATTGTTTTGAGTGCCTGCGGCCATGTCCATGAGTATGAGCGCCATGTGACCGCTTGGGAGCCTTTATACTGCTATAAGTCGCTTGCAGCGACGCAGTGTTACCACAAGCCCAAGCATGCGGACAGTTTGCGCCTGGTGAACTACTATGGGCCCCACCCGAGCCGCTATGACGCGCCAGAGCCTATGGCTGCGCCAAACTTTTCAGCGCCTGAAATGATCAACTACTGGGTTAAAGACCCGGAGCCCATTCCGCGCTCAATGCCCCGTGGTGATTTAACCGACCGGCCTTGGCTGACGGCTGAAGGCAAGGCTGAACAACAAATTCTTGTAGAAACGACAACCTTGAAAGCTTCCGAGATCGGCACGAACGCGCTGCTTCGCCGAATTTCAACGGCTGAACCGGTAAAGATCAAGCTTCCGCCCCCCGACATCGAAGTTCAGTGAACCGATATAACCCTCTCCTGAGGGAGAGGGTGGGCGCGAAGCGCCGGGTGAGGGGGCGGTATCCATAATATTTACCGAATACATACCGTCGCCTGAATTGATTGCGCCCGATGTCTTGACAGGTCGCCCCGAACGCCGTAAATCGCACGCTCTCACATGTGCATTCTATGTACATTTGCCTTGGGGCGGAGTAGCTCAGCTGGTTAGAGCAGCGGAATCATAATCCGCGTGTCGGGGGTTCAAGTCCCTCCTCCGCTACCAAATTTCTAAAGGCCTGGGCAGTGATGCTGGGCCTTTTGTTTATTGTCTTCTCAACTGAATACACCGTTTAAAAAGGCGCCGCCCCATGCAAGCTTTCAAACTTACGCCCAAGCCGCAAAGTGACTTTCGCCTGGAAATCGGCGAGATTGAAGAAAGATGCAGGATTGCGAAGTATGGATACCGCCATAATAAAATCGTTTATGGCTTCTGTGATGAATTGCCTGATATCGCTGAGCTTCAATCTTTGGGGTTGAATATTGAAGAGATTGCCTTTGATGAAGAACAGTTGACCCTCGTGAATAACCTGATAGATCGCAGTCGCGCAAAATCGAAGGTTGAGCACCTTAAGTTTGATCAAGTAGAGAACGGTGCGAAAAATGAGTCCGAAGTCGCTGCGGCAGAGCAGAAATTAACGGATTTAAACAACACGATCCAAGCTGCCAAAGAAGCTCTGGGTATTACGGGTACGCTCAGAACATTGAGGTTCTAGATTGAAGCAAAATTTGATTTGTTAACGTTCAATTTTCTGCGTCGCTTTAATGCCTCACATTTTTAATTTATCGGAACCAAAATGAAACTGATTGTCCTTAATTTACCCCGAGAATTTGACGAGCAGAAATTAGAAAGCATGTTCAAAGTTCATGGCCCAGTTATAAGCTGTTCGCTTGTCATTGATGAAAATCGAGGTGTTTCAAAAGGCTTCGGATTTATCGAGATGGAACACGAAGACGATGCCATGATTGCCATCGAAAAATTACATGGCAAAAAGATGAAGCAAAGCAGAATCCGCGTTAAGCCTGCGGAGTAATTTTAAGCCGCGTCAGCATCGCAGCTTACACCAGGCATACACTAGTAATCAGTAAACTCGACATTGGTTTCTTCGGTTTTTCTTTGAGCAAAGAAGCTGGCGATAAGCTTGCTTAACGAGGTTTGGCGTTTATCGATAATCTTGTCTGCTTGGGCTCGGCTGAGTTTACGAGTAACCAGTGTTTTGTCTTCATCTGCCTGCCATTTTGCAACACTTTCGGCAATATGCTCCATGGCAATGGGGCGGCGCTCAAATATTGCGTGGAGTGCATCACTGTTAATTTCCCAGGCGGCTGTTTCAACCGCTACCCGAATGACTGTTTTTGTTGATGCACCGGTCAGGATTATCATAATTCCAACGGACTGACCTGGGCCCAACTCATCCAATTTGATTTCGGAACCGTTGTTCATGACTTCAAATACATCGGCACGACCAGAAGCAATAATGAACATCGAAGAATTTATCTCTGAAACGGGGAGAATTCTCTCTGGCGGGCCAAAAATCCGCCAATCTGCTGCTTTGGCAAGATCTTGAATATCTTCTTCTTGCATTTGTTCGAAAACAGGCACGCGATTGAAAAGGGTGACCAGATCTTACCAGTTTAAATCATCCAACAGCGAGCCTGAAAGAAGTCGATTATCATCTTCAAGAAAAGCGTAATTCAAATGACGTTGAAATGCGAAACGAATTCCACGGCGGTTTAAACCATACCAAAGGGCGTTCGAGACTTGATCGCCAGCGAGAAACCAATCATCAAAATTTTTGGCATGAAAATGCATTTTGTATTTTGCGCTAAGTTCATCAAATCCATTGAAGGCGACAAAGTTGCCGGGGTGAGGGCTAACCTTGGGGCATTCCTTGATTGCCTGTTCCGCCACTTCCAGGACGATTGATGTCGGTGCATTGTATTCTGCATGAAAGTAGAAGGTGCGGCGCATCATATCTGTCGGGCGCGCAAGGTTACGGATTTTCCCCTCAGCAACTTTTGAATTCGGGAGGACGACGATATTCTGATCCATATCCTGTTAGGTAACACTGCGACAGTTCATATCCTTGATGAAGCCCCACTCTCCATCAAATTCCACTAAATCCCCTTTGCGAAAGGGATCATCCAGATTGAGGGATATGCCGGCAAAAATCTCCTTCAATGTTGATTGAGCTGAATACCCCATGACCAACGCAACAACACCAGAAGTGGCTGCAACTGCTGTAATAGGTTGATCAAATACAAACCGGAGGATGATCATGCCTGCCGTCAGATAGATTAAGACAGTAGCAATTTCGCGGAGCAACCTTGGAACTGCTGGCTCCCCGTCCCACGCAAGTTTGCCATGCCAGATAAACCGGTTAAGTGATTTGTTGAATAGAAAAGCGACTGCCAACCACCACAGCGCAGCTATGGCATTGGAAAACGGTTTAGCAAATTTATCTGCGGAGCCATCAAACAAGGCCAATACTTCTGATTGGCAAAGATACATAGATGATAAAAAAATAACAGCTGACAACCCAAGATTAACGCGATTCTTGCTTCGATCACTAAACCAGACAGCAAATACAGCTATGAAGATGGTGGCCGTTACGCCAGTTGCCAGAAGCTCCAGATTGACCATTAATTCCATGGAAATACTCTAGCAAAGAAAATGTACGAATACATCAATGATGTGTTATTCATCTGCAACGCATCAACAAAGGCAGATCATCACAATGTATAACGTTGGCATTATAGGCTTGGGTGGTATGGGGCAGAAAATGCTCGCAGATATGGCTGTCCATAGTTCCTTCACAGTGACAACGATATGGGACCCGGACCCGGACTCGGCAGCGGCGAGCGCTGTCATCGCCAAACACCCGAGCATGAATATAAGTGCCAATGCGGATGAACTAATCGCTGATCCGGGTGTTGATCTTGTGTACGTTGCCAGTCCGCCGCAGTCGCATCGTGGATATTTCCTGAGCGCGATAGAAGTAAAGACGGCTGTGTATTGTGAGAAGCCGTTCGGCGTCAATGTAACTGAGAGCACGGAGCTTTTGGGTGAGATTGAACGCGCAAAGCTGCCTCATGTGTTGAATTTCAATCATGGTAATGCACGTGGTAGCACGCATATCGAAAAGTAGATGAAATCAGGCGCCATGGGCGACGTTGTTGGCATTGAAGTTCTGGTCCACTTAAACCAGTGGCCGCGAGCTTTTCAGGAAACCGCGACATGGCTCGCCAAGCGCGAACAAGGTGGTTTTACACGTGAGATATTGTCGCACTGGCTTTATTTAACCCGGCGTTTATTGGGTGAGGGCGATATCGTTCATGCCCATGTGAAATACCCGGCTGATGGCACGTCTGCTGAGACCCACTTGATGGCCGACCTGGATTTCTCAGGTGTGCCCGTATTTATCCGTGCCGCAACAGGTGGTGCTGGCCCAGCTGGAACGAAGTATACGGTCCGAGGCTCGAAGATGTCATATCGACTTCATAGCGGGGGGCGGATCAGTGCCAGTGATGGCAGCCCATGGACTGAGCAATTCACAGAGATATCAGACATCGGTGATAAAGAACGCCAACGTACCCTTGATGGTGTTGCGGCACGCCTGCGCGGCGAAGATATAAATATGCCGACGGCGCGGGACGGCTTTGAAGTTCAGAAGCTTGTTAAGCATCTGCTCGCGGCGGGTGATTAACGCTAGAAATCGCTTAATCGCATCCGTTGTGGTGTGCCGCCAATGACTGGTGACAGCCAGATATCATGGCAAATTCTAACTTTGGGGCAGGCGAAGTCCCCATCATCCCTGATTTATGCTAGATTTATGAGAATACGCATGGCCTGCCTAGGGTTAAGTCATTGATCTTATGAAATTAAAATCAAGGGTTTCAGGATTCTGACTGCATTTAAGATTAAACCATCGTTCAACGTATCGATGAATTGATTATACGCGGGCACATGAATGCCCCGAAAAGAAAAGGAACGAGACATGGCGCTTCTCCCAAGCGATCAGTCACCGAAGTCTGACAATGAGTTGTTTGATTTTGAAAGTGGCGAAACTGGAGCGGACGCGGTTACAGCTTGTCCATCGCACCTGACGCGGACATGGGCGAAGCCAGGCTTTATGCATTCGCATGGAATAACGCGGAGTGGGGTTCTGGTGAACAATACAAAGCCGTTGATCTTGGTCTTATAGAACCGAACACATCTTATTCCGCGGCAATGGTTCACGACTCAACAGATGGCACCGGGACCTTAAAGGGGTACTTGAACGGTGAACTTGAAGGCACGGTAGGAAACGTTCCAGCGATGAACGCACATGGTGGCTTCGTCGGTATTGGCAAAGTGCTGAACGGCAGCATCCGCGTTGATACGTTTACCTCAAGCGGCGATGGTCATGAGTTTCAAGGTAGCATCGGCGAGATCGCATCATGGAATTCTGCGCTATCTGAAGAGGATATCAGCGACCTTACAAATCATGCGACCCAGGGTTTTGGAACGCCGGGCGGATCGCCAGAAGGTGTCGCTTTCGATCTTAACATTGCGACCAACCTGACCGACACGGACGGCTCTGAAACTGTATCTTACGTCGTTGATGGATTGCCGGATGGTGGAGCTTTGAACTTTGGAACTGATAACGGTGACGGCACATGGAGTCTTTCATCTGAGGAAGTTGATGGCTTGTCGATGACTGTTCCAACCGGATCAGATGATTTCTTGTTGAGCGTGCGTGCCGATGTCACCGAGGCCGATGGCGAAACGCATAGCAGCCTTAGCCACGTCGAAGTTGATGTTAACAATGGCGGCTTTGATGCGGGCATCAGCGGCACGGATAATACAGACGTCATTATGGGGACGGACGGTGATGACCTGATTTTTGGTGAAGCTGGCGATGACCAAATTACGGGCGGCATTGGTGCGGATCAATTGTTCGGCGGCGAGGGCAACGATACCCTTAGCGGCGGCCAAGGCGATGACACGCTGGTCGGCGGCGGTGGTAATGATATTTTTGAGCTTGGCGAGAATGGTGGCAATGATGCGGTGTAGGGTGGCGAAGGCTGGCTGGACACATTGCGCCTTGAAAGCGAGCCCGGCGAGAATTGGTCACTCGACCTCGACGAAGGCTCAGTGGTTGAACAAGCCGACGGCTATGTCGCCCTCACCAGTGACGCATCAGGCACCCTCACCCTAGAAAACGGCGAGCAAATCCAATTCGAAGACATCGAGCGTATCGACTGGTAGGGCTTTCGACCCAAGTCTCACTTCACGTAAAATCAAAGCCCCGATCTTTAAGCGCGGCGCGGAGGCCGTCTCTTGGGCGGGGTGAGAATTTGGCATCGACCTCGTGGGTCCAGGAATTGGGATGCGACTCTTTGCCGATACTGTCGTAGTGGTTTTTCAGATCGACGTCGTAGGGATCAATCGCGCCAAGCGCGGCATCCGCATTATAGCGTTCATGATGCACAATTCCAGTTACAGGCATGCGCGGCTTCTGTTTTGGCGTCTCAGTCGGAAAGCCCAGGCACATGCCGAACACAGCATAAACCCGATCAGGTAAACCAAGGATGCCCGCGATGTCTTCTGGTTTGTTACGCACCGCGCCAATCATCACGCCATGAATACCCAAAGACTCTGCTGAGACGTAAGCCGCCATGCCAACAAGCGAGGCATCGATTGAGGCAACCAAGCCAAGTTCCAGGTTATTGTTTTCCATATTGTGCCCATTACGTTCAAACGCGGATTCAATACGGGTTAAATCGGCACAGAAGGCGATGAATACTGGGCAGTCGACGATGTGCTTTTGGTTGCCACACGGCACCGCAAGTTGCGACTTTGTTTCGGGGTCTCGAACCACAATGACGCTATAAGCATGCAGGTTTGAAGACGTTGGTGCACGCAATGCACCGCTCAGAATAGCGTCGACATGCGCGTCGCTTACAGGCGTTGGGGCGTACTTCCGGATACTGCGTCTGTTTCGCAGAACGTTGATGGTTTCGCTTTCAGGCAAGCCGGTTTTCGACGTCATGATGCATCTCGCTATAATGTTTAGTTCTCGATATGTAATTTATATAAGAACGATCAACGCAGATAAACAGATGCTGCTTGAAAACGTTATACAGCGGGCATCTGTTGAGGACGGCGCGCCTCTCCTTGACGTTAAGTGGGAGGGCTGCGAGTTTTCGTTCACGCAGATGAAAGCGAAAAACTTAATCGTGGAAACCTCAATGCAACAACGTGTAAAGCTGTTCGAACCGTTAGATCTGCCGTGTAGTGTGACCTTGAAGAACCGGATCGTGAAATCTGCGATGTCGGATTCTCTGGGCGATGGAACGGGTCATCCTACAGATCAACAGATCAGATTATATCAGCGTTGGGCAGAAGGTGGAGTGGCCCTATCCATAATTGGCGAATTCCAAGGCAGTGCAGATTACGCTGAGAAACCGGGCAATCTTGTTCTTGATGAGGCTTCTGACCTTACACGATTCCGAGAGCTTGCCCAGAAGGGCGACGTAAACGGCACGCACCTGTGGCTGCAACTTGGTCACGCTGGGGCGCTTGCATACGCACCAACCAGTCACCCTAAAGGTCCGAGTGCGCTCGATTTACCTGAATTGCGCTGTGCGGAATTAACACAAGACAAAATACATCAATCGCCATCCGAGTTTGCGAGAACAGCGCAACTTGCGCAGCAGGCAGGGTTTGGGGGTGTGCAAGTTCATGCAGCACACGGGTTTCTGCTTAGCCAGTTTCTGTCGCCTCTGTTTAATAAACGAAGCGATCAATACGGTGGAAAAATTGTCAATCGTATGAGGCTTTTGCTGGAAACCATTGAATCAATACGTGCTCGTGTTGGGCCGAGTTTCCCAATTGCGGTAAAGCTGAATTCCTCGGATCAGCTTGAGGGAGGGCTTGATCAGGAAGATGCACTGAATGTGGTCGAAGCGCTGGACCAAACGTCGGTCGACGTGATCGATATCAGCGGTGGCACATATTTATCTGGTGCAACGGCCGCGTCTGACGGAGCGGGTAAAGGACCCTGTTTTATTGAGTTCGCGAAGCGTGCGCGCGGGGTGACGTCTAAGCCACTTATGCTGACGGGCGGCTTTAAGACCTGCGCGCAAGCAGAGGACGCCTTGGCCAGCGGCGCAGTCGATATAATCGGTCTTGCCCGCGCACTTGTCCTTGAACCGTCACTTCCCAATCTATGGAAAACGAATCAGAAACCAGAGCCAACCTTTCCAAGGTTCGTTGATGCACCGGAAGGCGGTATAACTGCGTGGTATACGATGCGGTTGACTGAGATCGGTGCTGACAAAGAAACGGCGGAGGTCGGTGACCTCGGACAAGCCATCCAAGACTATGAAGCGCGCGATAAAGCACGAACAGAAATATGGATGCGTCATTTTGCTCATCATGGCGATGGGTAAATTTATAAGGAGATTTACCTGTGGCAACCAAGACAACAAAAACACCTTCATATTGTGCGCAATGCCGATCACGGTGCGGTTGTCTCGCGGTTGTTGAGGATGACAAGCTTGTGCGCATCGAGCCGCTTGAGGGACACCCCAGCGGGGAAAAGCTCTGTCCCAAGGGAAAGGCTGCGGCTGAGCTTGTGTACCATAAGGACAGACTGACCCACCCCATGCGGCGAACATCCGCAAAAGATGGCACCCCTGCAACTTGGGAAGCCATCTCATGGGACGAGGCACTCGACGAAATTGCCAGTCGAATGATCACGGTTCGTGATGAGCACGGTGCCGAACAGGTTGCCTTCTCGGTGACGACACCAAGCGGCACACATATTTCAGATGGCATATCCTGGGTTGAACGTCTCATCCGTTCTTTTGGTAGCCCCAATACTATTTATGGCACGGAAATCTGTAATTGGCATAAGGACCTGGCCTCTCGATTTACCTATGGGACCGATATCGGCACGCCTGATTTTGCGAACACAGATTGTATTTTGTTGTGGGGCCATAATCCGTCTGCCACGTGGCTTGCCCGCTCAATCGAAATTCAGAAGGGGAGAAAGCAAGGGGCGAAGATGATCGTCGTCGATCCTAGGCCAACGGTCTTTGCCCAACGGGCAGATTGCTGGTTGCGCGTGAAACCGGGTGCCGATCAGGCGCTGGGTCAAGGCATTACAAAAGTCCTGATTGAAGAGGGCGGCTACGATCATACGTTCGTCACTGAATGGACCAATGGTCCGCTTTTGGTGCGTGCTGATACAGGCGCGTTCCTTCGCCAGTCGGACATCACTGTTGATGGTGATCCAGACGTACTGTTCGGAAGCCAGCAAGAAGACGGGGCCTTGATGCACTATGACGCCGCGAAAGGGCAGTGGCGTGATAGCAACGACAAGATCGATCTTCTGGCTGAGATCATGGTCGATACGAAAGAGGGCATGATCGCGTGCCAAACGGCATTTGGCATGTTTGCTGACAAAGTATGCGCGCAGCCTCTTGAATGGATTGAGACTGAAACCGGTATCCCTGTCGAAGACATCCGACATGCTGCAGAAATTCTGACAACGTCAGATACCACTGCATACTACGCATGGAATGGCGTCGGCCAGAGCATCACGGCGACCCAAACCGAGAGGTCGATTTCCCTGCTTTATGGTCTCACGGGAAGTTACGGCGACAAGGGTGGCAACGTGCCTGGGGCTGCTGCAGCATTTGCGGATGTATCGGGCCAAGATCTTTTGAGTGATGGCCAACGGGCAAAAGCACTGGGCTTGAAGGAAAGACCGATTGGGCCTGCGCTATCTGGTTGGGTCACCGCACGCGATGTGTACCGCGCCGTGCTGGATCATGATCCGTACCCGGTAAAAATGTTGATTTCATTTGGCGGAAATATCCTCGCGTCGCAACCAGATACAGACCGTGCGATTGTAGCGCTCAAGCAATTGGATTTCCATATTCACGCAGATTTCTTTCTAAACCCCAGCGCCAATTATGCAGATATTGTCTTACCCGTTGCCACATCATGGGAACGCGAAGGATTGCGCACAGGCTTTGATGCCAGTGTCGAAGGAATGCGCACGGTACAATTGCGAGCCGCCGTTGTTAAGTCAATGGCTGAAGCGCGAAGTGATATAGATATTGTTCTGGCCTTAGCCAAAAGGCTTGGCCTTTCGTCACAGTTTTTCGATTGTGATATCGACACAGGGTATGATCACATCCTGGCCCCGGCGGGCCTCAATATTGCGCAATTACGTGCCCATCCAGAAGGGGTGACATTGCCATCGAAAGTGCCCTATCGTAGTTACGCTGAATGTGACGAGAATGGAAATCCAAAAGGGTTCCAAACGCCAACCAGAAAACTTGAAATATATTCCGAGACTCTTTTACAGAACGGCTATGATCCAATCCCCGTATTGGAATCCGGTTTGCCCCGGCAACGCGACGATAAATTCCCACTGCAGCTGAGCGGTGCTAAAATTGTTGCGTTCTGTCATAGCCAGCACCGGAATATTGAATCACTCCGGCGTTTGATGCCTGACCCCATTCTGGAAATTTCAAAAGAAACGGCAGAGTCCAGAAACATCAATAATGGCGATTGGACGAAAGTCACGACGCCTGTCGGACATTTCGTAGCGCGGGCAAAACTCGTCAAAAATATAGAGCCGGGATCGGTCTTCGCCCAACATGGTTGGTGGATCGAAGGTGCAGCCGACACGCCCTACAGCCCAGACAACCCCATGGCAGCAAACATGAACCGAGCAATCCCAACAGACACCGCCGACCCCATCAGCGGTTCTATCCCGCTAAGGAACTCAATGTGCGATGTTGAGAGAATGGATGGTTGGTAGGTATTGCGTGCTTTTTTAATTTGTAATTGTCAGATCAAGCGCAGGACACGTCTTTCGATGTGGTCCTTAAAGTAATTGCCTAACTAGTAGCGTTTCATAATTTCGATATATACAAACCGATGGACGATTTGTCCTGAGTTTAATGTTGCATAATATACCATTAAAGTAGATTTTATATATAAAATACAATCAGATTGTATTATTTTATAGAAAACAATTATAATGTGTAATAAATATTTTTTAAAATTAAAACTAGAGAAATAAATAACGTTTGGGGGGTATAAGATGACATCGACTCAAGTAGGTCACGTCTTTGAAATGAATAATCAAGACATTCAAGAATTAAAGAAAGCAATACTGATCTTAGAAGCTCCAAGTCTAATGGTTCGTATGTCGAATGTTCTTGGGACGCCAATTGAAAAAGGTATGGAGAAATTACCCAATGATTGGCAAGAATCGATTGGAGACGTTGTTGAGCTGTCTTTGAATAAAGCTATGGAGGCAGCACTTTTAACTATGTCAGATAACGAACAGCAAATATCTTCTGATTGGCTTCACAAGGGAATGGCTGTCGCATCTGGTGCTGCAGGAGGTGTATTTGGCCTTTCTGGGTTGCTATTTGAGCTGCCTATAACAACGGCAATCATACTTAGATCGATCACGGATATTGCTAGATCAGAAGGTGAGGACATCCATTCCCCTGAAGTGGCAATGTCGTGTATGGAGGTCTTTGCATTAGGCTCACCTAAAACAAAATCAGACGATGCTGCTGAGGCATCTTATTATGCTATACGTGCAGCTTTAGGGAAAGTTGTGGCAGATTCTGCAACTTATTTAGCAACCAAAACTTCACAAGTCGCTACAAGTAAATTGGTGAATAAGCAATCAGCACCTGTTCTGGTTCGGTTTATTGAAAAAATTGCAGAAAGATTTGGCATCACCGTTACTTCCAAAGCAGCAGCCCAGTTCGTCCCTGTTATAGGTGCAATTGCTGGCGCGAGTATAAATGCGATATTCATTAATCATTATCAAGATATGGCTCGTGGCCATTTTGTTGTTCTAAGATTGGAGAGAACATACGGAGAGAATGCAGTTAAGCTTAAATACGAAGAATTACGATCCGAGAAAAAATCTCTGTCCATCAAGAAGCCACGAAGTAAAAAGATTGAAATTCATTTTGCTCAAGTAAAATCACGCAGATTTTTAGGTTAGTATATATTTCAAATTTAAATGTTGTTCCAGCAACAATCTAATCTGTGCGTGACTATAGCATTGGGCAGCGCTCAGCCTTATAAGGTTTGATGCGTATATTCATGGTCAAAAGTATTCCCGTCACGGGGTGGAGTTCGCCGAAGCCGCTGAACTTCCGTCCCAGGTTGACGACGTTGTTCTTTCTAAGCTTTGGCTTGTTCCTGTTTGGGCTTGGCGAGACGTTGCTGATCTCGGCTGGGATCGGCGTTAGTCCATGGACCGTACTGGCCCAAGGTGTCGCGATCCACACCGGCACAAGTATTGGCGTCACCACGTTCGTGGTCAGTTTTATCGTGTTGCTTGCGTGGATTCCGTTGCGACAAAAACCTGGGATCGGCACCGTGATGAATGCCATCATTATTTCAGCAACCATTGAGTTCGTGTTGCCACTTTTGCCAATGCCGGCCAGCCTTGTTTTACAAGTGGTGGCAGTCGTCGTGGGTATTTTGTTGGTTGGACTTGGCAGCGGTATCTATCTGGTTGCGAACCTGGGGGCAGGACCTAGAGACGGGCTCATGACTGGATTGCAGCGCGTGACTCAACTGCCGATTGCCTGGGTGCGGATTAGTATCGAGCTATCCGTGGTGCTGTGTGGTTGGCTACTTGGCGGTGTTGCCGGTGTTGGCACGGTGATGTTTGCGCTGGGGATCGGTCCCGCTGTCTCGGCTGGACTGTTCCTGACCGGGCGGATCGCTGGGGCCACGTCCGACAATACTTGAAGCGATGTTCTGCGCACAGTCAGTGTCTGAACAACAGGCCAGTTAGAAATTTCCGTAAAGCCTTTGTTAGGCGTTCCGCGCATATTCTGAAACGCAGAGGGGGTGCGACAATTCGCGATTATACAAAGTTAGATGCGTTTCTGGACGCGCGTGTGGACGATATTTATCCGGCGCCTTTTGGCGAGCCGCATATATCCATTATCACGCAAACCGTGCCAGCATTGATTGCTCATTATGACATCAAGAAGGGGGCGAAAGTTCTCGACGTTGGCTGCGGTCACGGTCTGGCGCTGCGCACATTCCGCGAGCATGGCTACGATGTCATGGGCATTGGATTTGGTGATGAAGCACAGAAAAGCCGCGACGAAGGATTTGAGATCGTTGAGCGGGATATGTCATTTTTAGAATTTGAAGATGCGACCTTTGATGTTGTCTGGTGTCGTCATGTGCTTGAGCACAGTGTCTTTCCGTATTTCACGTTGCAAGAAATGGCACGTATCCTAAAGCCAGGCGGCGTGTTCTATGCAGAAGTTCCAGCCCCGGATACGCCGTGTAGGCACGAGCTAAATCCAAATCATTATAGTGTGCTGACACGTAGCATGTGGCTGACCTTGATTGCACGCGTTGGATTTGATGATGCACGCAACCAGGATATCAACTTCAATGTGCCGGCAGGCAAAGATACTTATTACATGTTTGATTGTCGCAAATCGTCGTAGTGCTTGATTGGCAGCACTTAAACTTTTCTATCGGTCGACGCAGATTGAAATCGAGGCTGAATGATGAATGAGCTATCTGCCTCGTCTCGCAAGAGATACGACGTCGTCATTGTTGGCGGCGCCGTGATTGGATCGTCGGTTGCATGCTTTCTTGGTAACAACCCGGACTTCGATGGTTCAATACTGGTGGTTGAGAAAGACCCAACCTACGAGTTCTCATCAACAGCGCACACCAACAGCTGCATGCGTCAGCAGTTCTCAGCCGAGATCAATATCCGAATTTCAAAGTTCGTGGCTGACTACGTCAAAAATCTGCGTCACTACCTAGGGGATGATCCACGAGTACTGGATCTCGCATTCCACAGTTACGGCTATATGTACCTGGCTGACAACGATGCGTTTGCAGATAATTTGCGCGCCGCCCAAAAGATACAACAAGCGTGCGGGGCCGGAACTCAGTTCATGACGCCAGATGATATTGCCCGCGAATATCCATTCTATAATCTGGATGGGATTATTGGCGGCAACCATAACCTGATTGATGAAGGGTATTTTGACGGCGGAACTTTGTTCGATTGGTACAAAAGGTCTGCCCGCGAGAAAGGCGCCGAATACGTCACCAACGAAGTCGTTGCGATGACGCGCAATGCCGCCGGGACCCGCGTTGAAAGTGTCACATTGTTAAGCGGTGACGTGATCACGTGTGGCCAGGTTGTGAATGCATCGGGCCCGTGCGCTGTGCTGACATCAAGAATGGCGGGAATTGAAATCCCTGTAGAGACACGCAAGCGTTACACATTTGTCTTTGCTGCCGAGACACTGTTGGATCGGGACTTGCCGTTGACGATTGACCCAAGCGGCGTTCATGTGCGGAGTGACGGCGCATATTATTTAGCTGGATGTCCGCCAGATGATGATCACGCTGTCGACTATGATGACTTTGAGCAAGATCACAGCATTTGGGAAAGCAAAGTCTAACCAGCACTGGCGAACCGCATTCCCCGTTTTGAAGTGATCAAGGTGATCAATTCATGGGCTGGTCATTACGCTTATAATACGCTCGATCAAAATGCGATTTTAGGATCACATACTGAGGTGGAGAATTTCATTTTTGTGAGTGGGTTCTCGGGTCATGGTTTCCAGCAATCGCCAGCTATGGGCCGAGGTGCATCCGAATTGATCACGTATGGTGCATTCAAAACTCTAGATTTATCACCGTTTAGCTATGCGAGAATAAAAGCGGGTAAGCCGTTCCTTGAAAAAGCGGTTATCTGACAAGGACCCGACCCATTTGTTCTAAATATTAGAAGTCTTTGTGTCATGATGAATATCCACTCGCATGCGGGGCTTTGGTATGTCAAGAAGTCTTAGGATAATTTTTAGGGAATTTTGATGTCGCTTCTTGCGCAAACTGCTATTTTTCTCGCTGCCGCCGTGATCGCTGTGCCGCTGTTCAAGCGCTTAGGGTTAGGCTCGATATTGGGATATTTAGCGGCGGGCGCGGCGATTGGCCCTTGGGGCCTCAGGCTTGTCAGCGACGTTGAGAGTATCCTTCATTTTGGTGAGTTTGGCGTTGTCTTGTTGTTGTTCCTGATTGGTCTGGAACTTCAGCCTTCAAGATTGTGGACTATGCGTCGCCCAGTGTTTGGGTTGGGTGGCAGCCAAGTTATTTTGACGACGGGGCTTTTGGTAGCTTTCGCCTACGGTTTTGGATTGCCGTGGCAGGGGGCATTAAGCATCGGTCTTGCATCATCCTTATCATAGACAGCATTCGCCCTGCAAATCATGGCCAAAAAGTGGCATCTGATGACACGGTATGGACGTACAGCCTTCTCGATGTTGCTGTTTCAAGACATCGCAGCGATCCCGATTATTGCGCTCATGCCTTTACTCGGTGGCGCTGCGTTAGGTGGATCTCAGGTCTGGATTGATGGGGCGATCATCGCGGGCGTGCTGCTGGCCGACAGTCAACTCCGTCACGCGCTCGAAGCGGATATAGAGCCGTTCAAGGGGCTCTTGCTCAGACTATTCTTTATTGCCGTTGGCATGTCCGTGAACTTTGGATTGTTGACCACCGATTTCGGCACGGTGATCGCCCTGGTATTTGGGTTGGTTGCTCTGAAAGCCGCTGTGCTTTGGGGGCTTGGATATTTTGCAGGTTTAGCCGCTGAGGCGCGTCGATATCTCGCGATCTCAATTTCACAGGGTGGAGAGTTCGCCTTTGTGATTTTAGGAATCGTCGTCACAGCAGGGGCATTAGCACGTGAAACCGCAGACCTGACGATTTTGGTCGTCACGATTTCAATGGCAGTGACACCTCTTTTGTATCTGGCCGCAGAACGGATCTCCTTTGAGCGCCCCATGGAAGTGCTGGACCAGATGCCGGATGATAATGAACACCCGGTGATCATTGCAGGGTTCGGGCGGTTCGGGCAGATCATTGGACGTATGCTGCGCGCCAAGCGCATTGGATTTACAGCGCTCGAGCTTGATCCCAATCAGGTCAACTTCGTCGCCAAAGTATGGCAACAAGGTTTACTATGGGGACTCAACACGCTTCGATGTGATGTCAGCGGCAGGGGCAGGGGATGCCAAGGTCCTATTGCTTGCGACTGATGACGCTGCGCATTCTGTCAAAACCGCTGAATTGGTGCGCGAACGATTTCCAAATCTCACAATTATTGCCCGAGCCAAAGACCGCAGTCATGCGCACCAACTGATGGAGCAAGCTGTAACGCACGTCATCCGTGAGACATTCCATTCAGGTATCGAAGCGGGAAAGCTGACGTTTCAAAGCATTGGCTTCCCTGAAAAGGAAGCCCGCCGCATCGCTGAAATGTTCTGTGACCATGACGAACGGCAATTGACCGATCAGTTTGGTGAAGCAAAAGATGAAGCGGCTGTTCAAGCTGCGGCTGTCGCATGGGCTAGCGAACTCGAAGAGATTTTCGCAGCCGATGCCGAGGCAGACAAAGAACCTACCGACGGCACGCCGAAAAGCTAACGACGTTTATTCGAGACGGTGTACAAGGCGGGCACGAATGGTACCGCTGAGTGCACGGATTTCAGACAGTAAATCTTCATAATTATCGACGGCTGATTCCGCATCAAGAACCACGTAACCAATGTCCCCTTCAGTTTGATAGTACTGACCGGCGATGTTGATTTCGCGTTTTGCAAAGACGTCGTTCAAGCGGCCCAACTCACCCGGCAAGTTCTTCTGCACCTGAAGGAACCGTGTTCCTTTTGGGCGAGGCGGTAACAGTGCTTGGGGAAAGTTTACAGCACCAATCGTGGTGCCGATGTCTGAATAGTCGATCAGTTTACGTGCCACTTCTTCACCGATGCGCTCCTGCGCCTCTTCGGTGGAGCCGCCGACATGCGGTGTTAGAATGACGTTGTCGAGACCCTGCAGCGGGGATTTAAAAGCTTCTTTGTTTGACGAGGGTTCGCTTGGGAACACATCGATCGCAGCCCCTGCCAACTTGCCTGATTTAATCGCAGCGGCGAGTGCATCTATATCGACAATCGTGCCGCGTGCATTGTTGATCAGGTATGCGCCGTCCTTCATGGATGCAATTTCGCCTGCGCCAATCATGTTTTGGGTCTCGGCGGTGTCAGGAACATGCAACGACACAACATCTGAGTTCTCGAGAAGTTCTTTCAAGCTTGATGCTGGCTCAACATTTCCATGGCGAAGTTTGTCGGTGTGATCGAAATAAATCACCCGCAACCCCATGCTTTCAGCAAGCATGGATAACTGCGTGCCAATATTGCCATAGCCAACAATGCCCAGTGTTTTGCCGCGCATTTCACGGCTACCAATTGCTGATTTTTCCCAACCGCCCTGATGCGCAGACATGGAGCGTGGGAAAGTGCGCCTTAGAAGCATGACAGTTTCTGCAATCGTCAATTCGGCGACCGAGCGCGTGTTTGAAAATGGGGCGTTGAACACAGGCACGCCACGACGTTGTGATGCACCCAAATCAATTTGGTTTGTACCAACTGAGAAACATCCAACGGCAATCAGTCGTGATGTTGATTCAACTACATCAGCAGTGATTTGTGTCCGCGACCGAATACCAAGAATACGGGTGTCTTTAAGCTTTTCAATAAGCTCATCAACGCCCAGAGCCGTACTGAGGCGCTCAATATTGTTGTATCCGGCAGTCTTAAAGGTCTCAACAGCGGTGTCGCTGATGCCTTCAAGCAATAGGACTTTAATCATGTCCTTTGGCAAAGATGGATTTTGAATCTCAGTCATGACCAAATTTTTCCTTTTGATTTGGCCATTTGATAGCGTGTGCAGGCGCAGCATACAACGTTGATGTTGAGGAAATGCCGACATTGAGCCGGTTAATGGCCACTATCATAATGGGATGTTGCGCAGCGCCTCAGCTTGCCTTGCGGGCCATAGGTGATACTTGCGTCTGAAACCGGCGCTGGAATTATTCCCGAATGTGGCGCGCCAGCTCATTCGCAATGTCGTTGGTCTGGCTGGTGCGCCGATACAAATTTACATGGAATGGTTGCAGGCGTGACAAACCAATATCATCGGGAAGAATGCTCACGTGGCTGGGGACGGTGCTCCGCAATAATGACGTCACGGCTAAATCAGCCTCAAGGGTCGCCAGTAGGGCATCATTGTTACCAACGGGCCCGATCAATCGCCAGTCACGCTGATCCTGTTCAAGCGCGCCCAGCATTGCTGTACGAAATGTACATGCGCCATCCGTAACGGAGACCGGTAATGGCCGTTCATTGACGGCCTGGCCGCCGCGGCAACCAGCCCACACCAGATCATCGGTCATCAACCGCTCGGCATTATTCGGTGTCGCCGTCTCTGTTGTCAGCGTCATATCGATTTCGCCATCTGCCAGCTGCTTTAGCAGTCTTGGCGATGAATGACAGACAAGATCAATCTTTACGTTTGGCCATGTCTCGTTAAAGCTCCGCAGGATCGGCGGCATAAAGGCACGAATTATGTCTGTTGTTACACCGAGCCGTGCTTTGCCCTCAAATCCGGGAGTGCTCATTAATCCCCAGATTTCGTCGTTGAGTGCGATCAAGCGGCGCGCGTGCAAGAGCAGCCTTTCGCCTTCCGAGGTTAATGTGAGTTGCCGATGTTCACGATCAAAAAGCTCTTTCTACAGCAGGTCTTCAAGTCGCTTGATCTGCTGGCTCACGGCCCCTTGTGTAAGGTTTTGTAAACGTCCGGCAGCCGTCATCCCACCGGTTTCAGCGGACGCGACAAAGGCGCGCGCAAAAGCGACATCAATGTTTCTCAAAGGGACGGGTGTAGTATTAGATTTCATAATGGGTAGTATAAAACAAATTCCATTACCTAATGTAAGGTTTTCCATCATGTTCTCGTCAACAGCGATGGCGAGTGTGCTCAAGCGCATATTCTTCCTCGCAAATTTTGAAAAGGAATATGGTTATGAGTAATTTATCTATTGCACTCGAGTGGATGGAGTTTGCGCTTGAGCATCGCCCTGGACGTCTTCCGCGTATCTTGGCGCTGGGTATTTTAGCGCTTCGGATACGACGTGAGCGTAATCAATTAGCGAACCTTAGTGATGCGCAATTAACTGATATCGGTGTCGACCGTGAAGCTGCGCTCAGAGAATCTACGAGACGGTTTGATGATATCCCGGCGCACCGGGTTGAAAGATAGTTTCCCAAAGGGCAGCATATCATAGAGGACTAGCAAGCCCGAGTATCACAGCTATACTGGCGTACGTTTGAACGAGGCGAATGTACGCATGGCGTCATCTAAAGAAGTCTGGCTGGTTGTATGTATCTGGGTGCTGGTCCTTGTGATATCTGCCTTTGATCCGACCGACCGACTGACGTGGTTCCTCGAAGTGTTGCCGGTTATGGTCGCTGCGCCGTTGCTGGTATTCACTAAGTCTGACTTTCCGTTGAGCAGGATTCTGCTGTGGATGATTTTTATCCATGGGCCGATCTTGGTCATGGGTGGGCACTATACGTATGCCGAAGTCCCGGTCGGGCTTTACCTGCAAGACGTTTTCGATTTTGAACGTAATCCTTATGATCGCATCGGCCATTTCTGGTAGGGTTTTGTACCTGCCTTGTTGACCCGCGAAATCCTGTTGAGGAAAACGCCGCTGGTGCCGGGCAAGATGCTTTTTCTTATATGTATCTCCATACCGCTGGCGTTCAGTGCGTTTTATGAATTGATCGAATGGTGGGCGGCGATTGCCCTTGATCAAAACGCCCAAGCATTCTTGGGAACACAAGGTGATCCGTGGGATACGCAGTCTGATATGTTTATGGCGTTGATCGGCGCGATCACAGCTTATGTCATCTTGTCGAAGCTTCAGGATCGACAATTAACAACACTGCAAAAGGTATGACGATGCGTGTCGCAGTTGCAGGGACAGAGTTCTTTAGCCAGTTTCATTTTGACGCATGGTCGCGGCTTGATGTTGACGTGGTTGGTATCTGTTCATTGGATCACGATGTTGCTGGGCTGGTCGCAAAAGACTTTCCGGATTGTCAGATCTTTGATGATTTTGCCGAGATGCTTACAGCGACGTCTCCTGACCTCGTGGATATCGTCACGCCGCCACCAACCCATCTTGCGTTCGTGACACAGGCCCTCCGCAATGGTGTCGCCACGATCTGTCAAAAACCTTTTTGCGGGTCACTTGATGACGCCACAAAAGCGGCTGACATTGCGACCGAGACGGGTGTGCCCTTAATCGTCCTCGAGAACTTCCGTTTCCAGCCGTGGTATGGCGAGAATAAAGCGCAACTGGGGGCAGGTGCACTCGGCGATGTGTATCAAGGCACGTTCCGTCTTCGCCCCGGTGACGGGCAGGGACCGTCGGCGTATCTGGATCGCCAGCCTTACTTTCAAGACATGCCAAGATTGTTAGTCCATGAAACGTTGGTGCATCTGATTGATGTATTCCGCGCATTGTTTGGTGATGTGAGCCATGTGTTTGCTGATCTCCAGCGCTTGAACCCGGCTATCAAAGGCGAAGATGCAGGCGTGATTATCCTTTCATTTAAAAATGGCAAACGCGCTGTGATCGATGGCAACCGGTTGGTCGATCATGCTGCAAAGAATCGCCGATTGGTGATGGGCGAAATGTGGGTGGAAGGCTCAGCCGGCACGCTCCGCCTTGATTGGGATGCGCATCTGTTCTCTCGCGCAGATGGAAGCAATGATGAGCAGCCTTTGGACTATGCGTGGAACGATCACGGCTATGGCGGTGATTGTGTATATCGATTATGCGCGCATGTTCTGGAGAAACTGCAGGCTGGTTAGACGCCTGAGAATACAGCCGTTGATTATCTATCGAACCCGAAAATCGTCGAGGCGGTTTATCTTTCTGATGCCGAAGGACGACGCATCGATTTAGATGTGTAACGCCGATAAACGGCCCTCTAAATAGGAGGCTTGTGAGCGGGTTTTCAGCGGATTAGCATGCGGCCATGATCGACGTCACAACACTCCTGATTATTTTTGGCACATTTCTGTTAGCGGGCACTGTAAAAGGTGTCATCGGCTTGGGCTTGCCTACGGTCAGCCTTGCGATCTTGACGGTCGCGTTTGATCTGCCGCAAGCCATGGCGCTGCTTTTGGTGCCGTCGTTTGTCACCAATCTTTGGCAAGCCATGGTCGGCGGTCATGCACGTGAGCTGATTGCACGGTTGTGGCTCTTTTTCGCGACAGCGACGTGTATGGTCTGGGTCGGGGCTTTAGCGCTGACGCGTGTCGATCTATCGGTGCTCTCCGCACTGCTGGGCGCACTTCTCGCAACATACGCTGCGCTTAGTCTCATCGGTGTGCGCCTGAGTATCACAGAACGCAAAGAAACATGGGTTGGCCCGGTATTGGGGATAATCAACGGCGTGCTCACAGGGATGACGGGATCGTTCGTGGTGCCTGGTGTGATGTTCCTGCAATCCATTGGATTAAGCCGCGATATGCTGATCCAGGCGATGGGCATCCTTTTCACGCTGTCGACATTGGCACTTGGCGTGGCGCTCGGTGGCAATGGCTTGCTAAATAGCGATCAAGGAGTGATGTCGGCGACGGGCTTATTGCCTGCGATTGTTGGTATGATGCTGGGTCAGCGTATTCGCGCCAAGCTCTCGGAAGACAGTTTCCGTAAAGTCTTCTTTGTTGCCCTACTCGTGACGGGTGCGTACATAATTGTCACGGCAATCGACGTACTCTAATCGGTTCGTTATCATGGCAGAATCATGATGACAGCATACAACCATCAGCGACGGAGAGCCCCGTGGATGCGATGAGTGCAATAGCTTTAGCCCTCGGCGCATCGTGGGCCAGCGGTCTTAATCTTTATGCAACGACACTTGTGTTGGGTAGCCTGGGCGCGTTCGGCGTTGTTGATCTGCCAACAGATTTAGAAGTGCTTGAGACACCCCCTGTGCTGATCACCGCTAGCGTGCTCTATGCCCTTGAATTCTTTGCAGACAAAATTCCTGGTATCGATAGCCTGAATGATACGCTGCATACGTTTATTCGTATCCCGGCGGGTGCTTTGCTGGCGATGGGGAGTGTGTCTGATGTGGCTGAGTCATGGCAGGTCGTGGCTGCGTTATTACTCGGCGGCGTCGTCAGTGCGGGCACGCATGCTGCCAAAATGGGATCGCGCGCGATTATTAATACGTCGCCTGAGCCATTCTCAAACTGGTTCGCGTCCATTTTTGAGGACGTCATTGTCGTTATTGGATTATTGTTGGCGTTGTTCAGTCCCACGGTGTTCCTCATCTGGATGGTGATGTTTGGGTTATTCCTGATGTGGGTGCTGCCAAAACTGTGGCGTGGCCTCAAGACGTTGTGGCAACGTATCCAGGGGTTTCAGGAAGATCGTAAGTCCGGCGGCACAGGCAATGCCATTGCGCGTGCGTTTGCCGGTGCGCCGCCAGCCTCGGGGCAATCCGAACCACAGCCCCCCGCAACGCGTCCATGATTAAGACATGGACAGCCGCTTTGGTTGTCGCACTAGGCGTTATCTGGACACCTGTTGGGTTTGCCGCCGATGCCGACCTGAACGACATTCTGCTCCGCCCCTATCCAGACCGTATTCAGGCGCTGAAGACACCGGTTAATGTCGGTATTCGTTATGATAAGGCCCCTAAGCGCAGATTTGTGACAGATATCATCTGGGGGCCTGAAAAAGCACCTGGCCTGTATCGCCTCAATGCGATGGGGACGTTGGAAATTACCTCTGACAAGGATGGACCGGTTCTTAAGATGACCCGCGAAGCGACGTCATTTACGTTTGGGCCTAAGAAAATCAAGCGCAAGGATAAGGGCGGTATTACTGCGTTTATCACGCCGTTGGGTCGATACCGAAAGCTTGAACTCCGTTTGCCCGGTCTCGATAGCAAAGCACACCGAGCGCAATTTGCGGACCTGGGCTTAAGTCTGATTGATACTGGGCGGATTCCGCCGTTCCGATGACTAGAGTTGCGTGCGGGTTCGGATGACACGGCGGGTAAGTCTCAATTCAAGCGCGAAAAAGATGCGCGGATTGATATTCTTGAGGCTATGCAGCCAGTCCTTGGCATGATCCTGGAACTTCTAGAGCGTGGTTTGCATACGGGTCAACGATTGACTGTACTGCGCCGGGACTTAGGAGATTTATTCCGAGATGCCGGGCCGGTTCCCTTGCGTGTCGAAGGCGTCGTTGCAGGGGTGGCCGAAGTTGATACACAACGCTTCCTCGCCATTCGCCTCGACCGGGCTGATATAACGCCGCCCATGCGCGCCAACATATCGGGTTATGCGCTGATCGATATTGAGACAGGATTGCCAGAGACGGTGGTCGCGAACATAGAGCTTGTCGTCTTGTATGGTACCGAGGCCAGTGTGTTTAAATTTGTCGAGTGCCGGGCGCTGATCGCGGAATAATATATCCCTTATGACAACGGGCTTTCTCCACCGCGCCGAAGTCGCTAAGTTTATGTTCAGAAGGACATTTTCTCATGAGTTTAAAAAATATTGCGTTTGTCGCAGCCCCATCATCTGAGGCCGAAAAGGCGACGGCCCGCTTGATCAAACAGTATGGCGGCGTGAGCCCTGATAAGGCTGATGTGATCGTGGCATTGGGCGGCGATGGCATGATGCTGCATACAATCCATGATTTTTTGGACCGCGATGTGCCGATCTATGGGATGAACCGTGGATCCGTCGGCTTTATGATGAACGAGTTTTCAGAAGAGAATCTGCCTGCGCGTCTTGACCGTGCCGAACTAATTGAGATGCATCCGTTGCGGATGAGTGCGACAGACCTGGACGGTAAAATTCATACGAGTATCGCGATTAACGAAGTATCGCTTTTGCGTGAAACACGTCAGGCCGCCAAGATCAAAATTATTGTCGATGGTGTCTCGCGTATGGACGAGATGATCTGTGACGGTGTTTTGGTTGCGACGCCAGCAGGGAGCACGGCGTATAACTTGTCTGCTTCAGGCCCCATCATTCCATTGGGTAATGATCTACTGGCGTTGACACCAATCAGTGCGTTCAGGCCTCGTCATTGGCGCGGCGCTTTATTGCCCGCCAAAGCTAAGATCGCTTTTGAAGTCCATGATCCTGATGATCGTCGTGTTAGTGCGACAGCCGATTTCAATGAAGTCCGTAATGTTGTGTGCGTGGAAATATCCGAGGATCGTAGCCTCGCGCCAAAACTTTTGTTTGATCCCGAGCATAACCTCGAAGAACGGGTCTTAAAGGAGCAGTTTAGCGCTTGAGTGAATATCTAGAAGCCGAAGACCGTCCCCAGAAACCCGACTCCCGAGATTGGAAACAACGCTTCCCTGTAATGATAGCGACCCTTTTATGGGGTGCGCTGGGCGGTTGGTTGTTCTCGCTCGCGGGCATTCCACTCGCGTGGATGATTGGCTCCATGTTCTTTACGGCAGGTATTGCCGTTGCAGGTGTGCGCCTTAAAGGACCCGGGAAAGGTCGTGCCATAATGATTACGGTGCTGGGCGTCATGCTCGGCAGCGCATTCACGCCGGATGTTCTCGAGCAAGCTTCAAGCTGGATTTTAAGTATCGCTGTGCTGATTGTTTTTGTCGTCGTGATCACGGTGTTCTTGTCTTGGGCGTTCCAGAAGTTTGGCAAGATGACCAAATTTGAAGCGGTACTTTCGGCAACCCCCGGCGGCTTTGGCGAGATGATTTTGATCGCTGAATCCTATGGTGTTGATGTGCGGGCGATTTCGCTTATTCATGCCACACGTGTCATGTTCACAGTGATGTTGATCCCGTTGTATTTCCGTATCTTTGAAGGCTATCAGCCGCCGAAAATCTCACCGATGGGATCGGTGACAGAAATGGGTCTACAAGATGGGTTGATTTTAGCCGCATGTGCTTTTGTTGGTTATGTTGTGGCGAAGCGCCTGAAGCTACCCGCAGCCGCGTTACTGGGTCCTATGGTCGTCAGCGCCATTGTTCACTTCATGGGCTTTACGACAGCGAAGCCACCCGGCGAGCTTGTGAACCTGGCTCAGCTTGTCATTGGCACGAACGTGGGGTGTCGTTTTGTTGGCGTCGAACGTCGTCAGTTAATCAATCCCGTAGGTATTGGTATTATCGGTGCGGCGGTAACGTTGGGTATGGCATTGGGTGCGGCGTCATTACTGCATAATATCACGCAGCTGGATTACCATGCGCTCTGGATTTCCTTTGCACCGGGCGGATTGGCCGAGATGACGTTGATCAGTTTGGCGATGGGCATTGATACAGCCTTCGTCTCAACGCATCACATCGTCCGCATCTTGTTTATTGTGATGGCGATTTCAGTGGTTAGTCGAATGCTGTTTGGTCCGCCCAAGCATGAAGAGGGTGATTAACGGTGATCCGCACCAACGGCATCGGCAACGTGCTCAAATCCATCGCGTTTTAACAGGCCTGCAAGTGTCCGGCACATGCGACCGGGCAGGAATGGGCCTTCGTAAACCATGGATGAATAGAATTGCACCAGTGATGCGCCAGCTCTGATTTTATCATAAGCATCCTCACCAGACATGATGCCGCCGACACCAATCAACGGCACCTGACCGTTCGTCGCCTTATAGAGATCACTGAGAATTTTTGTCGATGGTTTCATAAGTGGCTTGCCACTCAGGCCGCCGCCTTCTGACTTTGACGCATTGATCAGGCTCGCAGGGCGATCAATTGTTGTGTTGGTGGCAATCAAGCCGTCGACGGCGCTGGAGCCTGCAACAGTCGCAATATCTGCAATGTCATCATCGGTCAGGTCGGGTGCGACCTTAACCAGAAGCGGCGGTGTGTTGGTGGGGACAGTTTTGTCGAGCACGTCCCGGACGCGCGATACCAGTGCTTCCAACTCAGCCTTGTCTTGTAATGCCCGAAGCCCCGGCGTGTTCGGCGAAGAAACATTGATGACCATATAGTCCGCATACTGAGCCAGTTTCTCGATGCCAATGACATAGTCAGCAGCAGCATCTTCGGTTTCTTTATTCTTACCCAGATTAACCCCAATGACACCAAGCCCCCGGGTCGGTGGCAGGGCTGAGAGGTTTGCTGCGGTATAGTCTACGCCCTTTGAATTAAAGCCCATGCGGTTGACCACACCTTCGTCTTCATCGAGGCGAAATAACCGTGGTTTTGGATTGCCAGCTTGCGGGCGCGGCGTGACAGAGCCGATCTCCACAAAGCCAAATCCAAGCGCCAAAGCTTGCATGGGTACGTCAGCGTTCTTGTCGAACCCTGCGGCAAGCCCAATAGGATTAGCAAAGTCGCGGCCCCATAAGTTTGTTTCTAAAACCGGATCAGAAAACGGGGCCCCAGAGACGAGACGTCGTTTGAGTGCCCAAAGTGCCATGTTATGAGCGGTCTCGGCCTGTACACAGCCGATAAAGGGACGCAGCATCGAATAGAGATCAGGCACGTGTTTTAGTCCAACTCAGGTGGTGGAAAGCCGCTTGGGAAAATGTGAATGCCGTTATCATCCAGAGGCAACGGCTCAGTGTCGATAACATCGTCTGTATTCAATGGACCATATAGATGCGGGAACAATGCACCGCCGCGCGAAGCTTCCCACTTCAATGCATCACCCAAGGCCGTCGTATCGACGGCGAGTAACAGAATGCCATCCTGACCACAGCGATGTTTTGCTGCGGATGTCCAGACCTGTTCGTAGGTTGAGAAATGGATGAAGCCGTCGGCCTGATCCTGACTTGAGCCGGGATATGATCCACTGGCTTGTGCCTGGGCCCACTCGTCAGCCTTGCACATATGATAAATGATTTTGTCGTTCATGATGGCAACGTAGCGCATGATGACCTTGAGATACAGTGCGGATTATGCCCCTCTCGTATCATCAATGATCATACAAGTCGTCATTCCGGCGTAGGCCGGAATCCAGGGTATCAAAACATCATTCAGAGTTTCTGGACCCCGGCCTTTGCCGGGATGACGATTTATCTTCTATTGGGAGCGCTTAATGTGGGCCATTTAATTCGCAATCGCGCGTTTAATGGCCGCATGACAGTGGATGTCCGTAGTTGAGAACAATAGGACGTCCGTGTGACTGGCATCAATCAATAGGGGGATTTCGGTGCACCCCAATACAATGCCTTCGGCACCACGCGCAGCCAGGCTTTTCGTCAGATCGATATATTCTTCAAGTGTGGTATCGAGGAATTTCCCCGCAACCATTTCGTTCATGATCGAATCATCAACGAACGTCCGCTCATCATCGTCCGGGATAATTGTTCTGATGCCATGGTCATTGAGCACGTCCGTATAAAACCCAAGTTCCATGGTTTTGCGGACACCCAATAATGCGACGGTCGAGATACCGGCTTCTTTAATTTTCTCAGCGGCTGCGCTGGCAATATGGAGGAAGGGAATTGAAATCAGTTTTTCGACCTCGGGCACGAAGCGGTGAACGTCATTACAGGTGATGACAATAAATTCAGCGCCTGCGCGTTCGACGGATTTAGCTGCCGATGCGATCATCTCGAACGCTGCATCTTCATCGTTCCGACGATAGACATATTCGGCATAAAGCTCGCGGTTGACGCTTTCCAAGACGATATGTGCAGAATTCACACCACCGAGTTCAGCCTGTGTGATCTCGTTCATCAGGCGGTAATACTCTGCGGTGGAGACCCAGCTTAAGCCGCCAATCATGCCGATTTTCTGCATTGGTTTTTTCTTTCTATGGGGATGAAACGGATTGTATATCAGTATTGTTCTTGGCGGTTAAAATAGCGCATGATCTGCCTCACCTTCAATGCGCGTAACCAGATTATGGAGAGAAAACCTTGAGCACCCACACGATTGATATCGTTGATCGTCTTTACGCCTACATGCTGGATATTTCACTCCGCGAGCCAGACGTTCTGAGACGTTTGCGCGACGAGACCGCTAAGCATCCGATGGCGATTATGCAGATTTCCCCAGAGCAAGGGCAGTTGATGCAGATGCTGGTGCGTATGCTGGATGCCAAAAACTGTATCGAAGTCGGGGTCTTTACGGGGTACTCATCTTTGGTAGTGGCTTTGGCGCTGCCTGCGGACGGGCGGATCGTCGCGTGCGATATTTCTGAAGATTATACCGCTGTGGGTGAGCCTTTCTGGAAGGACGCTGGGGTTCGGGGCAAAATCGATCTTCGGATTGCGCCTGCGACAGAAACGCTAGATGCAATGATCACGGCGGGCGAGACGGGGGATTACGACTTTGCCTTCATCGATGCAGATAAGCCGGGCTATCCAGAATATTTTGAACGCTGTCTTTCGTTACTTCGTGTCGGTGGCGTGATTGCCGTCGATAATATCTTTATGGATGGCAATGCAGCGGATCCAGACACAACGTCCGAGAATGCTCAGGCGATGCGGAAATTCAATGCGATGCTAAAAGATGATACGCGGGTTGAGCTGTCTCTAATCCCGATTGGTGATGGCCTGACGCTGGCGCGAAAGGTTTAGAAAACGCCCCCTCACCTGTCCTCTCCCCCACTGCGTAGGGGAGAGGAACTCTCGGATCAATGCAGAGTTCCACTTATCCCTCTCCCCCTTCTAGGGGGAGAGGTTAGGTGAGGGGGCTTTCTTAAATACTTACTTATTCTGCCAATCGGCTTTGCGCTTCTCAGCGAAAGCGGACATACCTTCTTTCTGATCTTCAGTTGCGAACGCGGCGTGGAAAGTCCGACGCTCAAACAGGATACCTTCAGCAAGCGTTGTCTCGTAAGAACGGTTCACTGATTCTTTGATCATCATGGTTGTCGGTGTCGACATGCTGGCGATGGTTGACGCTGTCTTCAGCGCGTCTTCAAGCAATTCAGCAGCTGGTACAACGCGGCTGGTGAGACCAGCGCGCTCAGCTTCTTCAGCGTCCATCATGCGACCGGTTAAGCACATTTCCATGGCTTTAGATTTACCAACAAAACGTGTCAGGCGCTGCGATCCACCAGCACCGGGTAAGATGCCCAACTTGACTTCTGGCTGACCGAACTTGGCGCGATCACCGGCGATAATGAAATCACACATCATGGCCAGCTCACATCCGCCACCAAGGGCGAAGCCGTTCACAGCAGCAATGACGGGCTTGCGGCATTTTGCCACACGCTCCCACGTGGAAATGAAGTTCGACATGTATGTGTCCATATATGACTTGGACTGCATTTCTTTGATGTCTGCGCCTGCGGCAAAGGCTTTTTCTGAACCGGTGATTACGATACAGCCGATATCGGTATCAGTTTCAAACGTATCAATGGCAGTGCCTAACTCATTGATCAGGGCGTCGTTCAGAGCGTTTAACGCATCTGGGCGATTGAGAGTAATAAGGGCGACGCCGTCATCTTTTTTCTCGGCAATAATGTTCTGGAAATCCATGGAATGCTCCTCAAGGATAGAAATTCGGATGCGCGAACAGACGCGCTCGGAGCACGGTTTTGCCATATGAATGGGCTTAGGGAAAGAATTTGTTCGCAACTGCAAACAAAGGGGAGGCGTTATGAGCCGACAGACTTCACATAATTCATGCAATCGCGAAACGCAGTTGCGGCATGATTGCGGAATTGCTCTTCCATTTCCCAGGTCTGATTGATCTGGTTATTGATGCTGCCCGCAGCGTCTTCGTCGTTTGTCAGACGAAGAGAGGCGTTTAATTCAGCAAGTGAGGCTTCGCGGTTCTGCTCAGTGGCTTCAATCATCGCATTATAGTCGGCTTTGCAGGTGGCTTCGGTCACATCTGCAACAGCGAATACAGGGTGCCAGAACAACAGGCCTAGAAAGAGGGGGAGAATATATTTCATCAGAAAACCTAATTAACCGCCGGTGACAGACATATGACGACCAACGGCTGGCGCACTGTCGCGACGGTCGATAATAAAATCATGGCCTTTTGGCTTGCGACCAATGGCTTCATCAATAGCTGCGTTCAACAATGCATCGTCTTCGCTTGCCCGGATCGGGGCGCGCAGATCAGCGGCGTCTTCCTGGCCCAAGCACATGTAAAGTGTACCCGTGCAGGTGAGCCGAACGCGATTGCAGCTTTCGCAGAAATTATGTGTGAGCGGTGTAATGAAACCCAGCTTTGCACCCGTCTCGACGATTTCCGTATAACGTGCTGGACCACCGGTACGGTAAGGAATTTCTTTCAGGGTCCAGCGCTTTTCCAGGTCCTGACGGACTTGAGACAAGGGGAGATACTGATCAACGCGGTCTTCGCCGATTTCACCGAGCGGCATGGTTTCAATCAATGTCAAATCGAAACCGTTCTCGCCGCACCAGCGGATCATATCATCAAATTCCATGGCATTCAGATGCTTCAACGCGACGGCGTTAATCTTTACCTGAAGCCCGGCCTTCTTGGCAGCAGCCAAGCCCGTCATCACCTGTTCCAGTTTGCCCCAGCGGGTCGCTTCCTGAAATTTAACGGGGTCGAGTGTATCAACAGAAACATTGATGCGTTTAACGCCTGCGGCCACCAGATCATCGGCATAGCGATGCAATTGGCTGCCGTTCGTCGTCAACGTGAGTTCTTCTAGTTCGCCGGTGTCGATGAGTTTGCCTAGATTGTTGATCAAGCTCATGATGTTTTTACGCACCAGAGGCTCGCCACCTGTTAGGCGCAGCTTTTTGACACCTTTGCGCACAAAGGCTGTGCACATGCGCTCAAGCTCCTCGAGGCTTAGGACATCTTTTTTGGGCAGGAAGGTCATGTCTTCAGACATGCAGTAGACGCAACGGAAATCACATCGATCCGTCACAGAAACGCGGAGATAGCTGACGTGGCGACCAAACGGGTCGATCATCGAATCTTTGTCTGCTTTGCTCTCTATGCCGTCCAAAGTGTCAGTCCTTATTTCTTCCGCACCCTTAATATAGGCACGTTAACTCTATTCGTCATCCCCGCGAAGGCGGGGATCCAGCACATCGTTTATCTAGGTTCCCGCTTTTTGGGGAATGACGATGTATAAGCTAAGCCTCACCATCGGTCAGGCCTTTTTTGATCATATCATCTTTTGCCTTTTTGCGCAGGTCATCTCGCTCGCGCAGATAATCTTCTGTGGTCTTAGGCACAGGAACGGTGCCGTGTGCCAATGGATTGTCGCCATCGGTCGCCATTTGCACGATACGACAGTCGTCGCACATCTTGATCCGGTCAAGCTTTCCAGGTCCCTGGAACATTGCATGGTCTTTGAGTTTGTCGGTCAAATGCGCCAGCGATGCATGGGTCGCGAACGGCTTGCCACAGCGAATACAGAGGAACGGTTGCTCTTCTTTGATGACCTGATGAGACCGCGCTTCTTCGGCGAAGCTTAACCGTGGCTCAAGTGAGATCACTTTCTCAGGGCAGGTATTCTTACAGAGACCACACTGCACGCAGGCATCTTCTGTAAAGCCAAGTTGTGGCAGCCCTTCATTATCCTTAAGTGCCCCCGTTGGACATGCGCCAACGCATGCAAGGCAAAGGGTACAGTTTTCTGCATCGACAAGGACGCGGCCAAACGGTGCCCCTGCGGGTAGCACAATCTCGTCGACCGGGCTTGGGGATTTCCTATGCAATGCATCAAGCGACAGGCGCAGGACTGAGCGTTTACGTCCAGCGGCACCGATATCACTTGCGGCAATTGCTGTTGCTGGTGCAGTGCCATACAAGGCCGCTTCCAATTGATCTGGATCGTCGGGCTCAAGCAAGCGAACGCGCCCGGTGCCGTATCCAAGCCCATCCGTGATGGCATCAACAATCGCGAACTCACCTAACAGTGTGTCGCGGTCTTCGCGTTTCTTAGGCGGCAAAACAATCGCCACTTCTGAAGCACCCAATGCCAACGCCAATGTAATTGTCTCAATGCCGATCTGTGTCGCCTGATTAATGGCAAGAGGCAAAACATGCCCCGGGAGTCCGCGACCGTAACGCGCAGAAAGGGCGATGATGTCGCGCCCAAATGTATCATCGTGAACCAGCACAACCGGCGTCTCGCCGCCCGCTTTGGTGTACGTGCCTACCAACGTGCGCAGACGTTCTGTTACCGTGTCGCCAGCGGGTAAGTTATACCGCGCGGCCCCGGTAGGGCAGACGACGGCGCAGAGGCCACACCCAGCACAGGTATAGGGATCAAATTTGACCTTGTCGCCATTCGGGACAATCGCAATGGTTGGGCAGACATCGAAGCAGTTCGTGCACCCGGTAATCTTGCTGGCGGAATGCGCGCAAATCCCAGCATCATAATCAATATATTTTGGTTTCTCGTATTCACCAATCATATCGCTGAGCGTGAACAACGCTTCCATCACCAATGCCGGATTACCCGGATCAGGATTGAAATAGCCATCGCGCTTTTCAGGGGCCGGGAATAAGGGAGTATCGCCACGAAGATCAAGGATCAGATCGCAGGTGGAACTACCAGCTTCACCAATGCCGGTGAACTCCAACTTGGATTTGGAACTCGGCACGGTCGGGCGGAAATTCTCAACATTAACTTCGAAGGCGCCCAAGTGACCACGCGCACTTTTGATATTGCCCATAAACACAGGGATATCCATGACGTTGGGTGGGCTGACATCAGCGCCACCTTGCAAGACCACGGTGACGTCCATGCGGTCGGCCAGTTTGCGCGCGGCCTCGATGGCGCTGTCATCTTTACCAAGCACTAAGACAATGCCTGTGCTAACCATTGTGACGGACGTCGCATCGCGCACTTCCAAAGCGGCTTCACTAATCAGTGCGGCCATCTTGGCAGTGACGTTTGTATCTTTGTTCTGGCCGTCTTCTGACCATCCCGCGAGCTCGCGGATATTCACGAAGTTGGCTTCAGGGGCTTTATCGCCCAATTCTTCGAGAGCATCTAGAAACAGAGGCGCTTCTTGCGTGCAGGCAACGAGGATTTTATCTGCCTTGCCAGCATCATCCATAAATCGGTCCAGCTCAACACGGCACAGGTGTCGCGCGGGTTGTAACTTGCCTTCGCCGCCGAGGGCCTTGGCGAGCGCATCGCCGTCGATGCTCATGGTATCTTCACATGAACAGACGAGAACTTCTTTACCGTTAAGCTTCATTGCCGTTTCTTCCTTCCCAGGTTGCCTTTAATATAGTCATGGTACGTCCATTTTTATAGGGGGGTCCCCTAACGTATCCGATGATTAGGCATGTACTTGGAATTCATAACGCATATTGTATGGAAATAAAGACATATGAAGTTTAGGGCTTCTTGGCAGGGACTTCGGAAACAGGCGTACGCATGAGAGATTTGATGACCACACACGAGGTAGCAGACTATCTGCGCCTCAAGGAACGCAAGGTCTATGACCTGGTCGCGACCGGTGAAATTCCATGCACCCGGGTCACAGGCAAGATTCTGTTTCCAAAACAGCTGATCGATATCTGGCTGGCCCGTTCCTCGACGTTTCCTGATATTACGGCTGCGCAGGCAACGCCTCCACCACCCGTGATCGTTGGCTCACATGACCCATTGTTAGAATGGGCAGTACGAGGATCAGAATGTGAATTGGCGTTGATGCCGGGTGGCAGTCTGGATGGCCTGCAACGATTTGCCCGCGGAGAAGCGGTCGCCTGCGGTATGCATGTTCTGGATATGATTGATGGCGGCTATAATGTGTCCGCTGTCAGCGAAGCCAACGCAGGGATGGATTGTGTTCTGATTGAATGGGCATGGCGTGAACAGGGATTGATGGTCGCCAAGGGCAACCATATGCGGATCACATCGATCAAGACGGCGTCATTTGCCCGTGCCAGGTTTGTGCTCCGCGAAGCCCAGGCGGGCAGCCGCGTGCTGTTTCAGTTCCTTGCGAGCCAAGCTGGTGTCGATATCGATAGCCTAGATGTCGCCGATATTGAGGCACGTTCGGAGACCGATGTTGGTCTGTCCATTATCGAGGGCCGCGCCGATACCGGACTAGGTATTCAAGCGGCAGCAAAACAATTGGGGCTCGATTTTATTTCGTTACACCGCGAGCGTTATGATCTTTTGGTGCGCCGGAAAGATTTCTTCGAGCCGCCTGTCCAACGTTTACTTAGCTTTGCGCGCGGGCAGGGCTTTGCCGAACGCATTAAAGATATGAGCGGATACGATACTGCAGGCCTTGGCACCGTTCACTACAACGCACCTTGACCTTTGTGGCTGATGACATGATATCTAAGAATATAATGGGAGACATATGAATGACTGATCAGGAATTTCTCGACGCTGCGGCACGTGGTGACATTGAAGTCGTGCAGGCCGCGTTGGACGCAGGGCAAAAAGTCGATACAGCGGACGAACACGGGAACACCGCATTGATGATGGCCTGCGCAAGGGCACAGCGCGATGTGTGCAAGGCACTTTTAGCTGTAGATGCGAATACCAATCATAAGAACAAATTTGGCCTGGGCCCACGGGACTGGGTCGATTGGTCTGACAACGATAGCGCTGTCCGTAATTTATTATAATCCCCTCTCCCGAGGGAGAGGGTGGCGCGCAGCGCCGGGTGAGGGGTGTTTCACCAAAAGGAAAGGAACCAACAATGACCGCGTATATGATCGCACAAGTTGATGTGCATGATCCGCAGCTATTTGAAAAATACCGTGCACTTGTCCCGGACACTCTCACTAAATACGGCGGCGAATATATTGTTCGCGGTGGCGAGATGGCTGTCCTCGAAGGTGACATGCCGTTCCCGCGTATCGTTGTGATCAAGTTCCCTACATTTGATGATGCCAAAAATTGGCACGCATCTGAAGAGTATAAAGGCGCGATTGAAATTCGTCAGGCGGCATCAAAAGGTATTCTCGTTGCCGTGGATGGCTATGATGGCTGATCTCGCGTCACAAATATGGAATGCCCGAAAAAACGGTGGGCATGTTGCCGTTTCTGAAATCGATGCGATTGGCTCTCGGGCTGCGGCGTATGCAATTCAAGCAGCAGGTGCGAAGGCATCTGAGCTCACGCGGGCTGGCTGGAAAGTCGCTGCGACGAGCGGTCTTGCACAAGAATTACTGGGGATGGAAGGGCCGTCTATCGGGCCCGTGTTCGCTGAATTAATCCATGAGCCCGGCGATAAACTCGAAGCACGCCCGGAACAAGGCACGGCCGTTGAATGCGAATTTGCGTTTGTTATGGGTCGGAATCTGGGCAGCAGTCAGGAAATCACGCGAGCTGATGTGGTGGCTGCAATCGAGCGTGCACATATCGCCATCGAAGTTGTTGGCTGTCGGTTTGAAGGCGGCTTCAAGGGTGCGGGCTCACATCTTTGTATCAGTGATTTCTCATTCAATGTTGCGTTTGTGCCGGGACCTGAAATCGCGAACTGGCAAGACGTCGACCTCAAAGCCGTGATGGCAAAATTATTGCTGAACGGTGATGTGGCCAATCAGGGCGTCGGCGCAGATGTGCTCGGTGATCCCGTCGAAGCACTATGCTGGGCAGCGAACGAAGCCAATGGCATCGGCTTACCATTCCGCAAAGGCGACGTCATCACAACAGGCACCATGACAGGCGCCACGTTGGTCAATCCCGGTGATCAAGTCATTGGTGATTTTGGCGACTTGGGTCAGGTCGCACTTTCTTTTTAAAGTTTAAGCTTTACCCCCTCACCTAACCTCCCCCCTAAAAGGGGGAGAGGGATAAGTAGGACTGTGTTTTGATACGTGAGTTCCTCTCCCCAACGCAGAGGGGGAGAGGACAGGTGAGGGGGCGTCGCTATGTACGTTGACTCCCCGGCTGAGCATTCGCGAAGAATGCCTGATTGCCAAGAATCTGATACTCGCCAATTTTCGTTTGGCCTTCTGGAGATACCACCCAATCAACAAATGCCTGACCGAGTGCTGTTTTGATGTGGGGATGTTTCTTCTCGTTGATCAGGATGATGCCGTATTGGTTGAACAGAACGGTGTCGCCTTCGACGAGGATTGTTAGATCGCCCTTGTTCTTGAACTTGAGCCATGTGGCGCGGTCGGTCAGAGAATATGCACCCATGCCAGAAGCGACATTCAAGGTTACTCCCATGCCCGATCCGGTTTCCCGATACCAGGTGCCAGATGCACCTTTGGGGTCAATGCCGGCTGACTTCCAGAGCGACAATTCTTTCTTGTTCGTGCCGCTGTCATCGCCGCGTGATGCAAATGGTGCTTGCGTGTCGCTGATTTTTTTAAGTGCCTGATTTGCTGTTTTTAAGCCCTTGATACCTGCCGGGTCAGCTTTCGGGCCGACCATGACGAAGTCGTTATACATCACATCGAAACGTTCCACGCCCATGCCATCGGTGACGAACTTTTCTTCTGATGGTTTGTGGTGTACGAACAACACATCGGCATCACCATTGCGGGCGAGGCGGATGGCTTTGCCTGTGCCAACAGCAACGACACGAACTTCAATGCCGGTTTTCTTGGTGAATGTCGGGAGTAGATAATCAAACAGGCCAGAGTTTGCGGTCGAAGTCGTCGAAGCGACCGTGATGTACTTATCTGCAGCGTGCGCTGTACCGGTAAGGGCCAGCATAATTGTTGCGATAAATAATGTTTTCAATTGTGACATGAGAATCCTCCTGATCTGTTTATCGTTACCAACGTAATTCACCTTTAAGAAAAGCAGCGGCTTCACCGCTTTCGGGCTTGTTAAAGAAATTTTCTGCGGACGCGTGTTCGAGTAACTGGCCTTTGTGCATGAACATCACGTCATCGCCGAGCCGCTTTGCCTGATTGATGTCGTGGGTGACCATGACAATGCAGGTGCCTTCGTCATGCATGGTCTGCACGATATCTTCGACGGCGTGGGTCGCTGCTGGATCAAGGCTTGCGGTGGGTTCGTCCAGAAAAAGAACTTCCGGGCGACACGCCCAGGCCCGTGCCAGGGCAAGCTTTTGCTGCTCACCGCCTGACAAGCGTCGTGCCGGTGTGACTTTGAATCGCGCCAATCCAGTCCGATTAAGCACGTCATCAATTATGACGGGTCGGTCGGCCTTGGCGATGTCGTGGAGCTTTAACGCATAGTCGATGTTGTCCGCGACTGAGCGGCGTAACAGCACCGGTCGCTGGAAGACCATGGCCTGGCGCTTTTGTGTTTGCGACGTGTTAGCGGATGCCCATGTGACATGACCGGAACTGGGCTTCAGGAGGCCGTGACACAATCGCAGCAGCAATGATTTGCCTGCGCCATTGGGGCCGAGGATCATGGTTTTTGGTCCGGCTTGTAGCTCAAACGATACGTCCCTGATCAGCTCGTCACCGTCGGGTGCATAACAAAGCCCCCGCGCTTTCATCGGTAGAATACCTGACTTAAGGGTACTGTGTGGCGACGTTTGATTGGCGGCAACTAAACCCATTGTGCCTCCGCGCGATGCTTGATGGCGTGGGTCGCCGCGTTGATGGCGAGCGATAGACTGATCAGGACAATGCCGAGGCCGAGGGCCAAGGCTAGGTCGCCTTTAGAGACTTCAAGCGCAATGGCGGTTGTCATGACGCGCGTCACATGATCGATGTTGCCACCGACAATCATCACGGCACCAACTTCGGCCGAGGCGCGGCCAAAGCCTGCAAGTACCGCTGTGACCAACGTAAAGCGTGCATCGTACAATAGCGCCGGAATCGCGCGCAGTGGTCCGGCGCCCAGTGATTTCATTTGCTCGGCATACTCAACCCAAAGGTCGGCAACCACCTGCCTTGTCAGTGCGGCGATGATCGGGGTGACCAAAATGGCCTGGGCGATGATCATGGCTGTCGGGGTAAACAATAATCCTAACACGCCAAGAGGTCCGGCCCGGGACAGGATCAAATAGACGATCAACCCGACGACAACAGGCGGTAAGCCCATCAACGCGTTTAACATGACGATTAAAGTGCCACGGCCGGGAAATTTAAACAGAGCGAGGGCAGCGCCTAAGGGTAATCCGATGAGGGCGGCGACCGCGACCGCACTAAAACTGACCTGTAATGACAAACCGACAATTTCCATCAATCCGGCGTCAAAAGACATCAGAAGATGCAAGGCCGCTTGGAACGCGTCTGAGATATCATTCATGAGCTTAATTTTTCGTCATATTTTAGTCGTTTAGAGCAAGTTTCCGTAATTTATGCATATTAATGCATAATTATGCATGATGACCAGCATTTTGACCCTCTCATTTTAAGAACTATTATAATCTGTCTTGATATGTCGCCCCTTGCCTCTGAATATCACGACACCAAATTAAGATCGAAAGACATCGCTGATGTTTATTCGACATCTTGGGAGGAGAGACTTACGTGACACGTCCAAGCGATGACGTTCCTTTTGCTGACGATTTTTTAATCCGCCCGAACCCGGCGGACCCAAAGCTGACCGAGCGGGTCAGCGGTGTTGATCAGGATGGCAACGTCGCTGAGACATCGGTGACCGTTGAGCGGCCCCTGACGTTGTTTCTGAACGGGCGTGAGATCGTGACGATGATGACGATCTGCGACCACCCGGATTATCTCGCGGTGGGGTATTTGCTGAACCAGAATATGCTGCGCGCCGACGATAAAGTGACCGGTATCGATTATGATGACGAGATCGAAGTCGTTGTGGTGCGCACCGAGCGTGAGACTGACTACGAAGAGAAGCTCAAGAAAAAGACTCTGACGTCAGGATGTGCGCAAGGTACGGTCTTTGGTGACGTGATGGAGAAGTTCGAAACCGTTGAGCTGAACCAGAATACGCGCCTGAAAACGTCGTGGCTTTATACCCTGACCAAGAAAATTAACACGACGCCGAGCTTGTACCTGGAGGCAGGTGCGATCCACGGCTGTATTCTTTGTCGTGAAGATAAGCCTTTAATTTACATGGAAGATGTTGGCCGTCACAACGCCGTCGATAAGATCGCAGGCTACATGTTCATGCATAGTATCACGGGCGAAGATAAGATTTTTTATACGACGGGACGCCTCACTTCAGAGATGGTGATCAAGACGGTACAGATGGGGATTCCAATCCTTTGTTCACGTTCAGGCTTTACGGCCTGGGGCGTTGAATTGGCGCGCCAAGTGGGGCTGACGCTGGTTGGACGTGCGCGGGGTAAGCGCTTTATTGCACTCGCGGGTCAGGACCGGATCGACTTTGATATCGATGTTACAAAAATCGAAGACGAGCCCAAAGGCATGGGCCGTAAAGGGGCTAAGGCTGAATGAGCGAGCCCGAAGAATTAACGCTGGAATGGAATGGGCCGATCATTCCCTTGGCCTACAAAGCGGATGAAGATCCGGATGTTATGCAGCAAGCCTGTATCTACATCTGCGAGATAAAATATGATACGAGGACCGCAATCTATATTGGCCAGACAAAGAATTTTATTGACCGCATGTGCCAACATATCTCAGCAACGCTGAGCCTGACGTATTGGCTGCGAGGCCCGGATGGCACGTATGAAGACGGTGCTTACGAGCCCAAGGCACGGCATCATTATGTCGAAGACCTGAAGAACGTTAAAACACATCAGGCGATGGCTGCTGATGCGATTGAGCGCATGGCATGGTATTACGCCGAGGTTGAGCCTGACGCATTACTGGCCTCAGAGGGCATCATGATTAGAGTGGCCAAACGTATCGAAGAAAAATCTATTGGTACTGATGAGCCGATTGTTTGTGACAATGGGAATATGGGCCGGTTACCGACTGGCTCTGCCGTGATCAAGAACATTGGCGCTGAGCGGCCTGTTGCATTGTTCGGCAGCCGTATTGTTTGGCCTGAAAAGGAAACGGCATGAGCGACGAAAAGAAACCCATCGTTGGCGTGTTGCTCGCTGGTGGTTTGGCGCGGCGTATGGGCGGCGGAGATAAGCCAATGCGCGAGCTTGGGGGAAAGCCCATTCTGGATCACGTAATCGACCGTGTGCGTCCTCAGGTCCACCATCTGATTTTGAATGCGAACGGAGATGCGGACCGGTTCAAGAAGTACGGATTGCCTGTCGTTGCTGACGTTATTGTGGGTCATCAAGGCCCACTCGCGGGTATCCTGACAGCTATGGAATGGGCAGCAGAGAATGTGCCGGGTGCTGAACACGTCATCAGTTTTGCAACAGATGCACCGTTTTTGCCGCATAACCTTGTCGTAGAATTAATGGTACCAATTAACGAAGGTGCTTCGCCGCTTTCTTGTGCCATTACCAGTGATCGGACACACCCCGTATTTGGTGTCTGGCCCATCGCGCTTAAAGATGAATTGCGCAAAGCCATGATCGAAGAAGAGATGCGCAAGATCGATTTATGGACGGACCGGATTGGCATTACGCATGTCCCATTCCCGGTTGAGCCGGTTGATCCATTCTTTAATGTAAATCGCCCGGAAAACCTCGAAGAAGCTGAGGGCCTGTTGTTAAAAATACAGGCGTCTGCGCTGGATATTCACGAGGTTATGCAGCTGGGTGTGGTGATTGAACGCAAGGACAGCGACAGTCGATGGCAGGATTATTCTTATCAGCCGATTGCCGTGTTTCCGGGAGCACCGCCGAAAGATCCACATGAAGGCTGGACCCAGATGCGTGAAGGCGACGGCTGGGCACACTTCCATGCGGCTACAGTGCCATTGGAGCTTTTCCGCGGCGAGACCCAGGGTTACCGCGTCAATTTGTCCAATACGCCGCCACATATTTATATCGTTTTGAGCCCAGGTGAAGAAGCTGACGATCCAGAAATGGTCGTACATCTGATCACGGCATGTCCGTATGAAGCTGAGGGCTATACCGAAGATACAGACCAATTGGTCGAAGGCGTGTTGATGCCATCGGAGATCGCGGCCTGGATCAAAACATTCTGCGACACACATCACAAAGATGTGCCATTTAAGAAACGCAAACGGAAGCCCTATGATCCTCGAAAAGGTGATTTTGGCGCACACCGTAAGCCAGGGGGCGGCTGAAGATGGCGGGTACTGAAAAACGCTTAAGCCGTTGGTCACGCCTGAAAAGTAAAGGCGGCGCGGATGAACGTGAAGAAACAGCCGTTGTCGACGACAAGGTAAAGACAGAGATTGCGGTCAAGGAAGCTGAGCCAGCAGCAAAGCGGTTGCCGGGCGGTGTTATGATCCGAAATTTTGTTCCTGCGATGGCCCCGTTGGCGCCAGACCCAGAGGATGATGACGACGAATTAACCCGAGGGATCGGCCATGCTGAGCCAGATCCAGATGTTGAGATTGATGAGAATGCCGAGCCGGCTGGCCCGCGAGTACTTGGTGACGTTGAAGTTTTTGATACCGACGCCGTGTTCGCCGGAATTGAAGAAGAAGACCTGACCGACGAGCAGCAAGAGATCGTTGTTGGACTGCCCCCCGTCGAATCGCTTGTTGAGGGATCGGATTTCACACCTTTCCTTAAAGACGGTGTGCCGGAATTCATGAAACGAAAAGCGCTTCGGATGTTATGGCGCGCGTCACCGTTCTTTAATCTTAGGGACGGGCTTAATGATTATGATGAGGACTTCAACATCATTGATAAAGTCATCGATGAAATGGTCGGGAATTACAAAGTTGGTCGTGGACATCTGAGTGAAGAAGAATTGCGCGATATGATGCCTGAAGAAGCCCGGCGGGCTTTTGACGAAGACGAGGAAGAAGCCGAAGACGGTGAAGATACTGCACTTGAAGATGCAGATGAGGATGAATTGGCGAACGCAGAGGTCACCGACGCCGATTTAAATCAAGACGAAGCTGCTACAAAACAAGCCACATTAGAAGATGACGATGATGACGATGACGTCGGTGATGGTGAAGACGACCCAAACCTATAATCACAAATTTATTGTGGTTTTAAGTAGCTAATTATAATGATCTTTTCGCAACTGCGGTATGGTGGTTGTAATGTTTTTAATGTTGACAGTCGATCTGAATCAGCCCGATAATAAATTGTCTATAAAAATGACTAAAAATTAAAAGATGCCGTGGATATAATTCTTCTACGCGCAAGGGAAGCATTAAGGGAGGCAACGTGGACACGTCCACAACTGATAATAACGCCACACCTGTAGAAAATACAGACGTCGTGATTGTGTCTGAAGAAGACGTGATGCGCGCTAATTTTTATGGTCTGCTTGCTCGTGTTTTGTCCGGTCCCATGGACGATGAAACACTTGATCTGATGCGTACATTAGCAGAGCACGATGACGCATCACCTCTTGGTGAAGCGATTGCCTCTTTCGGCAAGTTGTGCCTTCGAACTCCCAAAATAAAAGCCGAAGAAGAATATGGCACGTTGTTCTATGGTATAGGTGCCGGTGGTGAAATGACACCATATTCATCGTATTACATTACTGGTCTTATCTACGACAAGCCACTCGCCGCATTGCGCGAGGACATGGCGCGTTTGGGCATTGAGCCTGCTGAAGATAATGACGAGCCTGAGGATCATATCGCGAGCCTGTGTGAAATGATGCACGGTTTGTTGATGCGTCAGCTTGGCGTTGGTGCCGGGCGAGGAGAAACTAAAGTCTTTTTTGATAAGCACCTGGCCTCATGGGCCGGGAAGATGTTCGTCGACCTGGAAGGGGCTAAGTCTGCGGCTCTGTATATGCCTGTGGGCACCATTGGTCGGCTGTTTATGGACGTTGAGAAAGAAGCATTTGATATGGCGGCTTAGCCGCTTTGTCATGGTATGGCTTTGGCCATCAACGTTTACTAGCAAAGGCACGGTCATCTACCTGCCATAATTGGGGGTATTATCCGGGACCTAAAGGTGAAGACAGACCGTGATGGTCGCCATGTACGTGGTTTAACTAAAGGGAGATAGCAATGAGCAAAACTGAGAAATCAGAAAAGTTGGCTCGTCGTGACTTTCTAAAAGGAGTGGGTGTCGCCGGTGCTGCCGGTGTCGCAACTACCGCTCTAACAGGAAAGACGGCCGAGGCTGCACTGCCCGAGGATCGCAAGGTTAGCGGTTACCGGGAAACAGAACATGTCATGAAATTCTATGAGCTTAGCCGCTTCTAAGCGGGTTCAAGGATTTCACATTTTATGACTTCAATTTTGGGAGAAAATTAGATGCTCACAAAGAAGAGCAACGGGGTTGCGGGACGCCCCCGTCTGACTAAGGCGCTAGCCGGCGTCGTTGGTGGTTCAATGGACCGCCGTACATTCCTGAAGCGATCAGGTGTAACTGCCGGTGGTATAGCGTTGGCCTCAGCCTTACCGGCTGGGATGGTCAAACAAGCCAAGGCGGCAACAGCTGCTGCAGGCGATATCAAGCAGATTAAGTCTGTTTGCACACACTGCTCTGTAGGTTGCACGGTTATCGCCGAAGTATCCAACGGGGCCTGGGTCGGCCAAGAGCCTGGCTTTGATAGCCCTATTAATCTGGGTGCCCACTGCGCCAAAGGTGCTTCCGTCCGTCACCTTGCACATGGTGATCGTCGCCTCAAGTATCCGATGAAGTTGGAAGGGGGCAAGTGGAAAAAAATCAGCTGGGATGACGCCATCAATGAGATTGGCGACAAGATGCTAGATATTCGAAAGACCTCTGGCCCTGACTCAGTATATTGGCTTGGTTCTGCAAAGTTTGGCAATGAACAAGCATACCTTTTCCGCAAGTTTTATGCTTTCTGGGGCTCCAATAACGGAGATCACCAGGCGCGGATCTGTCACTCGACCACAGTTGCAGGTGTAGCAAACACCTGGGGCTATGGCGCGATGACAAACAGCTACAACGACATGCACAACTCAAAGGCAATGTTTCTTATCGGGTCTAACCCCGCTGAGGCACACCCAGTTGCTGTGCAGCACATCTTGAAGGCAAAAGAACAAAACAATGCTGCCCTCATTGTGTGTGATCCGCGCTTTACGCGGACAGCAGCGCACGCTGACGAGTTTGTACAGTTTCGTCCAGGTACAGATGTTGCGCTAATTTGGGGTATTCTTTACCACATTTTCGAAAACCAGTGGGAAGATAAAGAGTACATCAAGCAACGCGTCTGGGGTATGGATCAAGTTCGTGCCGAAGTTAAAAAGTGGAACCCTGAAGAAGTTGAGCGTGTCACCGGTGTTCCGGGTACGCAGCTTCGTCGTGTTGCACGGACGCTGGCCAATAACCGCCCAGGCACAATTGTTTGGTGTATGGGTGGCACGCAACACACCAACGGTAACAATAACACTCGCGCATATTGCACATTACAGTTAGCGTTGGGCAATATTGGTACTCAAGGTGGCGGTGCAAACATCTTCCGAGGTCATTGCAACGTTCAAGGTGCAACCGACTTCTGTATTCTGTCTCACTCTTTGCCAGGCTATTATGGCTTGTCTAAGGGAGCTTGGAAGCACTGGTCACGCGTTTGGGATGTCGATTATGATTTCCTGAAGGGTCAGTTCCAAGAAGAGAAAATGATGAACTCAAAAGGCATTCCCGTGTCTCGTTGGGTTGATGGTGTTCTTGAAAATAAAGACAATATTGATCAGCCAGATAACCTACGTGCAATGGTTTACTGGGGGCATGCTGTTAACTCGCAGACACGTTTGCCAGAAATGAAGAAGGCGATGGAGAAGCTAGATCTGATGGTTATCATCGATCCTGTGCCAACATTTGCTGCCGTCATTCCTGATCGTCAAGACGGTGTCTATGTTCTTCCTGCAGCAACTCAGTTCGAATCACGTGGTTCCGTAACAGCGTCTAACCGTTCACTGCAGTGGCGTGACAAGATTATTGATCCGATTTTCGAAGCGCGAACTGATCATGAGATTATGGCAATGTTTGCGAAAAAATTCGGCTGGGACGATAAGTTCTTAAAGAATATCAAAATGGATGATCTTGGTAACGGTCGTTCCGAACCAAACATTGAAGACGTCACACGCGAATTCAATGGTGGTATGTGGACAATTGGTTACACAGGCCAATCGCCGGAGCGTATCAAGAAGCATATGGCGAACCAGTCTACATTTGACCGTACAACTCTTCTTGCGAAGGGTGGACCAGCAAATGGCGACTACTATGGAATGCCATGGCCTTGCTGGGGAACGCCGGAAATGAATCATCCGGGTACCCCTGTGTTGTACGATACTTCGAAGTCTGTTGCTGAAGGTGGCTTGAACTTTCGTGCCCGTTTTGGTGTGGAACGTAATGGCTCTAACCTGCTTGCCGAAGGCTCATACCCAGTTGGGAACGAGTTGAAGGACGGTCACCCAGAATTCTCCATGGCCATGCTGAAAAAGCTTGGTTGGGATAAAGAGCTGACTGACGCAGAACGTGCAACAATCGAGAAAATTGCTGGCGACAAGACAAATTGGAAGACCGACCTTTCGGGCGGTATCCAGCGTGTTGCCATTAAGCATGGTTGCGCTCCATTCGGTAACGCTAAAGCGCGTTCAGTTGTTTGGACGTTCCCAGATCCGGTGCCATTGCACCGTGAGCCACTTTACACACCACGTCGTGACCTTCTGCCAAAGTACGAGACATATTCGGATAAGCAGGCCTACCGTCTGCCAACTAAGTATGCTTCGATCCAAAAGCAGGACTTCTCAAAGGACTTTCCGATTGTGTTAACTTCGGGTCGACTTGTGGAGTACGAAGGTGGCGGTGACGAGACACGTGCTAACCCATGGCTTGCCGAACTTCAGCAAGACATGTTCTGTGAGATCAACCCAGTTGATGCCAATAATAGTGGTATTAGAGACGGGTCCATGATGTGGGTCGAAAGCCCAGAGGGTGGACGCGCTAAGGTGAAGGCGCTTGTTACTGAGCGTGTTGCAGCCGGCGTTGTCTTTATGCCGTTCCACTTTGGTGGGCATTGGATGGGCGAGGACCTTCGGTCCAAGTATCCTGAAGGCACTGATCCATATGTGCTTGGCGAAGCAGCCAACATGTGCGGAACGTACGGGTATGACTCAGTGACCCAAATGCAGGAATCCAAAACCACGCTTTGCCGTGTCAAAACAGCGTAAAATAGGGAGACACAGAAATGGCTAGAATGAAATTCCTGTGTGACGCAGAACGGTGCATCGAATGCAACGCCTGTGTCACTGCGTGCAAAAACGAACACGAGGTTCCCTGGGGCATTAACCGTCGCCGCGTTGTGACGATTAATGACGGAAAACCTGGTGAACGCTCAATCTCAGTAGCGTGTATGCATTGTTCCGATGCGCCGTGTATTGCGGTGTGTCCGGTAGATTGTATCTACGAGAGTGAAGAAGGTATCGTGCTTCACTCTAAAGACCTCTGCATCGGTTGCGGATATTGCTTCTATGCGTGCCCCTTTGGCGCGCCGCAGTTCCCGCAAGCCGGTAACTTTGGATCTCGTGGCAAGATGGACAAGTGTACCTTCTGCGCCGGTGGTCCTGAGGACGACAATTCTTCGGCTGAATTCCAGAAGTACGGTCGTAATCGTATCGCAGAGGGTAAGTTGCCCATTTGTGCTGAAATGTGCTCCACAAAAGCACTGCTCGGTGGAGATGGTAATATGGTCTCTGACATTTACCGTGAGCGTGTTGTGTCCCGTGGCTTCGGCTCGGGTGCATGGGGTTGGGGTACTGCCTACGATCAAAAGGCTGGTTCCTGACATCTCGGTTATAGCTAAAGATCAGGTGGCGGCATCTTATGATTTAAGGGTGCCGCCCCTCCTTTATCTAAGAATTTCAGTGTCATAAATAATTCTTACATCATTAAACTGATGTGGGCGGATCCATAATAAACGACAAGGAACGCCAATGTTGAATAAGCAATTTTTGAAGACAATAGGTGTCGTATATTTCGCGCTTGTGGTGCTTGCTGGATGTCGTCCAGAAGAGCAAGGTAGGCCGCTGAAATACAACGCCGGTATTTATCCGGGTGGTGCACCTGCATCTGCTATTAGTGAGGCGTCGCTTGCTGAGCTTCGTCAACGTGCCCGCCTGCAAGGTGGTGTATCAGCCGGAAACAGTGGCAGCTCTGCGCCATCGCGTAGCAGTAAAGTTCGTCCGCCAGAGCCGAATGATGCAACTAAAGCGCTTCAGAAGCGTGGTTCATATCAAAGTGGGAACTAATCATCCTACGTTTTAAGGTGATAAAGACATATTTGGAGTAGCCAAATGATAAAGATTTTACATTTTATTCATACCATGAGGTTGATTGCCACAATGGCAATATTTGTTGGTTTTGGGTCGATGGCAATAAACGCCGGTGCGACACTTGTTATCGATAATACAGCTCACGCACAGCAAGGCGGAAACGTCCCTGGCAACGCATTAGGATCAATGTCCGATGCACAGATGTGGCGTGCTATTAAGGGCGGAGTTCGTGGAGATGTATCCATCCCCGACAAGCAGGCAGGACAACTTGTCCAGGCCAATGGAGATGCTTGGCGCGGCTTCCGTAATGGCCCACTGGCTAAATACGGTGCCTATGCTATGGCAGGTATTATATTATTGCTGATCATATTTTTTGTGGTACGTGGAAAAATCAAAATTGATCACGGACCAGATCCACAGGGTCGAACAATTGAGCGCTTTAACGCGCTTGAGCGTGCAGTTCACTGGCTCACATCCACGAGTTTCATCTTTCTGGCGTTTACGGGGTTAAATATTCTTTACGGTCGGTATTTCCTGAAAGACATGATAGGCGCTGAGGCGTTTGGGATGATTACGTACTATGGAAAATTAGGTCACAACTACGTCTCGTTCGCCTTTATTGTGGGTCTTATCATGATGTTTCTCTTGTGGTTTCGCTTTAACGTGCCAAACTTTCGCGACCTTAAATGGCTGGCTGTTGGTGGTGGCATGTTTACAAGGGGTCTGCATCCGGAATCAGGTCGCTTTAATGCTGGCCAGAAAATTATCTTCTGGTCGGTCATCTTAGGTGGCTTCTCGCTTTCATTCTCTGGTATTGCGATGATTTGGCCTTACGAATTTCAGCCATGGGCTGGTACATTCGCATTCCTTAATAACTTTGGATTTAATCTGCCTGCAATTACATCGGAGCTACAAGAAGTGCAGCTTTCTGTCTTGTGGCATTCAATCATGTCTATGGTGATGATTGTGATTGTGATTGCGCATATCTATATCGGTTCAGTCGGTATGGAAGGTGCTTTCGAAGCTGTGAGTTCTGGTCAGGTTGATATCAACTGGGCCAAAGAGCACCACTCGCTCTGGGTCGAAGAAGAAATGCAGAAAAATTCAGGGCAGCAACAACCCGCTGAGTAGCGATTTTTGTAAGAGGCACGAGAAAAGGGCGATACGTTGGTGTCGCCCTTTTTCGTGGATCAACGATGCTTAACGGCGAGAAAACTTACTTAATACGCACATTAGATGTTGAGAATTTGTCAGCTGAAGTTGGATTTAAGGTGTTCATGACGGCGCCAGCTGCGACCGAAATGATAAGAGCGGCAATACCGCCAATGACGACTGATTTCATTTGTTTCACCATTCCCAATTACCGGCAAACATTCTGCCGATTATCATAAATATAGTACTTTTTTATTTAATTTCAAGAGTTTACTCAAGTATGAATGCACTTGTCTTGTCTCGGCTGGCACTGAGGCAAGCAGCAGAGTAGGCTGCTCATATAGAAAGGGATGTGTCATGAGCAACAATGATCAAGAACCTGAGGCAGAGAACGCTGTGCTTATGATGCGTGACCTCGGCCTAGACGGCTTTATGGAGCAAATGGGGCATCTGCAGACGAGTTTGGATAAGGTTGGGCAGGGTATGGAATCCTTAGGCTCAAGCGTCGTCCGCCAAGGCACGGATACAGAGAATCTCGCTGCCCATGTTCTGGCCCTGGAATCTCTTATGGCTGTCATCATACGACAAATCCCAGTGGATACTGCCGAGGTGCGCCGCGAAGCTAATCGTCGTGCAAATGCATCTCGCACCCATGGAGAGCGCACCAACTCTGTGGTTGCGGATCTTGCTGAGGATATAATCAAGCGCGCGGATCATTGAATCTGCAATAGGCGCTTGGCGATGCCGACCGAAATGATATCTTAGCACCAATTGGATAGGCGGAATTCCGTCTGACGTCGTTTTGGAGATGACTAAATGAGTGAGCAACTTCGGCTCAGCCAACTTGTATGTTCCAGGTTGTGCCACGATCTTGTCGGTGCAGCTGGTGCTGTTAATGCGGGCCTGGAAATTTTATCCGAAATGGGTGGGCTTGATGATAGTGCGATGGGATTGGCGAAGAATAGCGGCCAAGAGCTCACGCGGAGATTGGCGTTTTATCGTGTCGCGTTCGGTGCCGGTGGGGCTGGTAGCGCTGGCGCCGATATCACCGTACTGAAGAAGCTTGCGAGCGAATTACTGATGTCTGGGAATACGAAACTCGATTGGCCAGAACCAGAAGGTGATGCGAAACCGCTAGACACGACAATGGGTAAGCTATTGCTCAACCTCATCTTAATTGCCTCGGAATGTTTACCTCGAGGTGGGCACGTGCATGTTCAGGTCGCCGACATTAAAGGTAAGACCGGTATCGCCGTCTCAGCGACAGGTGTGGATGCAGGATTGCGCGAAGACCTTGCGCGCGGGCTGACTCCCGGTCACACAGCAGCCTCTCTGGATAGCCGATCGATCCATAGCTTAATTACGCAACTTCTTGTGATCGAAGCAGGGTGCGAACTCGAAGTCGCAGCGGATGAAGGCACAGTTCAGTTTGCCGCTCTTTCCACACCTCAATAGGCTATAAATGAAACGCTGCCTGATTGTTGATGATTCAAAAGTGATCCGCCTGGTCGCGCGTAAAATCCTCCAAGAACTTGCGTTCGAGGTTGACGAAGCTGCCGATGGGCGCGAAGCCCTTGAAGCTTGTCAGAAAGAGATGCCGAATGGTGTGCTCTTGGATTGGCATATGCCAGTCGTTTCAGGGATCGAATTCTTACGCGAATTGCGTCAGATGCCGGGTGGTGGCACACCGATCGTTGTGTTCTGTACCACAAATAGTGATCTCACACATATTCAAGAGGCAATAAAGTCGGGCGCAGATGAATACATCATAAAGCCGTTCGATAGTGAGATCATTAAGCATAAGTTCTCACAAGTCGGCTTACTTTAAACCATCAACTAAATTAGATAGATGCGGTTAAGCGTGTTGCGCTGCGGGCATTGTTTCCGGGTCACGTAGAACATATCCACGTCCCCAAACAGTTTCGATATAATGCTCGCCGCCTGTTGCGTCTGCTAACTTCTTGCGGAGTTTGCAGATAAACACGTCGATAATCTTCAACTCAGGTTCGTCCATGCCGCCATATAAATGGTTCAGGAACATTTCCTTTGTCAGCGTTGTGCCTTTGCGCAAGCTGAGGAGTTCAAGTATGCCATATTCTTTGCCCGTAAGATGCACAGATTGGCCTTCAACTTCGACCATATGCGTATCAAGGTTCACTGACATTTGGCCTGTATGAATAATCGAATGCGCATGACCAGCTGAGCGACGAACAATCGCCTGCACGCGTGCCATCAGTTCAGATTTATCGAAAGGTTTAGTTAGATAATCATCAGCACCAATTCCAAGACCCTTAACTTTCATCTCGGACTCAGTAAGTCCGGACAGGATTAGAACAGGTGTTTGAACACGGGAATCACGAAGTCGTCGCAATACCTCAAGGCCATCCATATCAGGTAACATCAGATCCAGGATCATGATGTCGTATTCATATAGCTTGCCTATTTCCAAACCATCTTCGCCGAGATCAGTAGTATCCACCACCATGCCTGCTGTCTCCAGCATTAGCTTAACGGCTGCCTGTGTTGTCGGATCGTCTTCAACTAAAAGTACGCGCATGCTTCCCCTCCGGGCTCGAATTTGGCCGCGAATCGATGTTCGTTAACCATAATACCATTTGTACCTTTATAAGAAACAAATACTTAGATGTTATCTTTTGATAAGCTTTTTATAGATTTGTCTTTTATGTTTTCGATAAATTTCTAAATAGTCGCAGCCGCACGCTTCTTTCGCATCAAGCAAGGGTTCTGGGATGCTGAAAAAGTTATTCCACACAGAGTAAGTGATTTTATGTATTAATTTTGATATAGATTTTCTTATTGTCTTGGCGTATTCGCTGCTCGAATAAAAACTTAGGGGTCAGTCTATGCAAAAGAAAATTCATTTGAACCAAAAAGACAATTGCACTCAGAACTTTGGGATCGCATTTCGATCATTGACGATTTTTTATTATAAAAAATCAGCAAATTTTACGACCACTATTAATTATATGAATTATTGGCCAATTAAAAAATCGATGGATGTAATGATAGTCGCATCTTTACGGAGTATGAGTATCTAAACCTATAGAGGACATATAATGCATACATATTATATGGATACGCCCTTTACCAAACATTAGGTGTGTTGGTGCATTCTATTGTCAGGTTTTTGTGTTAGCTTTAGTGCGAATGGGATGAGACGGGACTTAATTTTTTGCGCGTATTTTCGAATAACATTGCCAATGAAGTGGCGCGCCTTCCGGACCATCAAGTGTTCGGACGGGTTGCGGACATCATTGGTCTGATGGTTGAAATCGGTGGCCTTCAAGGGACATTGTCGATTGGTGATCATGTACGCGTCGATGGTCGCAAGGGCGATCATGTGATTTGCGAAGTGATTGGCTTTCGAGGCGGACGTGCACTTGCGATGCCGTTTGGGGCGCTGGAAGGTATTGGCCTTGGGTGCCAAGCCGAACTCGCCTCGACGGAACCTTCGGTTTATCCAGACGAATCATGGCTAGGTCGGGTTATCGATGCGTTCGGTAATCCCGTCGATGACAAAGGTGCCATCACAGCTGGTGTTGCGCCTTACAAAATTCATGCATCCCCGCCGTCCGCTCATAAACGTCGCCGCGTTGGTGAGAAGATTGATCTGGGTGTGCGAGTTATGAACACGTTCCTGACCACATGCCGGGGACAGCGGATGGGTATCTTTGCAGGTTCTGGTGTTGGTAAGTCAACACTGTTGTCGATGATGGCGCGGAACACGGATGCAGAGATCAGCGTTGTTGGCCTGATTGGCGAGCGCGGTCGTGAAGCAAAAGAATTTATCGAAGACTATCTTGGCGAAGAAGGCATGAAGCATACGGTTGTGATCGTCGCCACGTCTGATGAGCCGCCATTGGTGCGTCGACAGGCTGCGTATACGACATTAGCGATTGCAGAATACTTCCGTGACCGTGGCCGTAACGTGCTGTGCATGATGGACAGTGTCACACGGTTCGCCATGGCGCAGCGTGAGATCAGTTTGTCGGCGGGTGAGCCGCCTGCATCAAAAGGGTATACCCCGTCGGTCTTTGCAGAATTGCCAAAACTTTTGGAACGCGCAGGTCCGGGCTTTGAAGACCAAGGCGATATTACAGGGCTGTTCACGGTGTTGGTTGAAGGTGATGACCATAACGAGCCCATAGCAGATGCTGTACGCGGTATTTTGGATGGCCACGTTGTGTTGGATCGCCAAATTGCTGAGCGTAATCGTTATCCGGCGATCAACGTGCTCCGGAGTATTTCCCGAACCATGCCCGGATGTAATACTGATGCGCAAAATGCCGCTATTACCCGTGCTCGGCAGTTATTATCGACATACGAAGACATGGCCGAACTGATCCGCCTTGGTGCGTATCGCAAAGGCTCAGACCCGGCGATAGACGAAGCCATCAATTACTATCCCATGCTTGAAGAATTTCTCGTCCAAAAGATTGGCGACTCCGTCACATTGGCTGACGGCTATAATCGCCTCTATGAGATACTGGGCATGCCCGGTGATATGCCTAAGCCGCCATCGAATGATGGTGCGAGTTAAATTGGATGGTGCGAGACTTTAAAGCGCTGGTGCGTATCAACGATTGGGAAGTTGATCAAAAACGTCGTGCACTCGCCGTTGAACTTCAGAAACTAGAAACCTTGATCGACTTGTTGCAAAGGCTCGAAGACGAGATTGTGCACGAGCAAGAGCAAGCTGCGACGATGCCGACCGAAGGCGGTATGACGTATGGGGCATATGCCGCCACCGCCATTGCGCGCCGTGAAGACTACCAAGCGCGTATACAGGAACAAGAACAGGTCGTTGTTTCGGCCCGCGAAGAAGTCCGCCTCGTATTCCTTGAATTCAAGAAGTTTGAAATCTCAGAGGAACGACGGGTGGCTAAAGTCGATGCTGATATTGCTCGCGCAGAGCAAGCAGACTTAGATGAAATCGGTGTGACCAAACACAATCGCAAGAACCGTTAATCCTTTTACGCGCCCCCATCTTGTTCTTTACCTCTCTCTCGGGAGAGGAGGGCGCGAAGCACTGCGTGAGGGGGGATGCACAGAATGAATTTATGGTGCCAGTCGGTCCAGCAATCCACGATCTTTCTAGTGCGGTTGTCGATCTTCGATCTGGACGTCGTGTTCGGTATGCTCAGCCTGTTTGCTCAACCTGATCTCAAGCCAGCTCGGAATAACTTGATCATTAATGTCTTCAAGAATGGTCTGCGCCGTTTTTTCAAGCGAGATGTCTTTAATTTTCCACATCGCATCTAGATATGTTGCCAAACTATCGGGACATAAAATATCCCGGTCCGGAACATAGTGGAGGCGGATCGCTATTTCATGCATGTCTGCACGATGGTTAACGATCGCATCGTGGCGAGGTTGAGGTGCCGGGCTGATCTTGAGTAAATCACGACGCTCGCGGATTTCAGTGTTGGGTGTTGCCATATCTTAAATCACCATACCGCCACTAGGGACGTTTACTGTTGGGCCTGATCTTGGAATGTCGATGAAGTTGCCGGGCGCGGCTTGAAAGCCAACAGAGCCTTCGAGGCCGGTCAGTTCCAGGGCATCCGTGTAGAGCCGCCGTATATCTTCACGCATGTGAGGCTGCAACGGTATATCAGTCCGGAGCACAACGTCTAGCCGTTTGTTCTTATTTCCAACCAAGCCATCGATTTGTAAATGCCCAAGTTCAGTTAATGTTAAGTCAATGACGAAACGTGTGTCGTTATTGCCTGGATTGTCCTCATCCTCGTCTTCCTGATCCCGGACCAGCAATTGTAGACGGTCAATTTCACCCCCGAATAAAAACGGGACGGCGTGTAATCGCCAGTCACCAGTCAGAGGGTCTTCGAAATTCCGGGTCATTTGATTGAGGTCTGTCCGCATCCGTGCGGCGAGCTCTGGACGTTGACGTTCCAGAATACGAGACGGTCCATCGCCCATCCAGTTTTTCATGTCGCCGCCACGCAGGACGGACAGGAAGAACAAAACGTTTGTCGACAATTGGCCATCTGCACGGGGCAGGGCCGTTTGCAGGATATGCGTATGTGCCCCAGGCGCCGCGTCACGAAGCATCGTTAACGCTTCGTCCAGTGCACGCCAGTCACCATCGAATAAAGGTGCCGCACCACTGACTTGTGCGGCATGGAGTGCACCGCCAGGGGGCGGTGGTGTTAAGGAAACGATTTCAAACTTGATCTGTGTGCCGGGCGGCAAGGCCGCACTTGTTGGTAATGAAATCGGACCGGCATGGGTTTGCACAACCGTTTGGCCAATACCCTGTCTGCCACTAACGACACCGCTTAAGCTTTGTCCGGGTGCTAACGACACGGGTGCGCCCGTTGGCGCAGGCGTCAACGTTGGTGGTTGGGTCGATGGGGCAGTCACGCTGATAATTTTGACAATCAGTTGGCTGCCATTAGGAAATACCTGTCCTGGTATTCCCGTCGTGCTTGGTGTCGCTGCACCTTGTGGCACATTCGGGGTCAGGCTTACCTGAGCAGGTGAGGTGCCATTTGGTGTCGCACCTGGGTTTCCTGTGGTTTGTGTAGATGTGGTTTGCCCGGGGTTAAGTGTTCCAGATGCTCCGGGAGCTTGCGTGATAACCTGTAGCGCCCCGTTAACAGCTATGGGTCGCAACAGGTTTGCCGTAATAATACCACCAGGCCGCGCGACAACAGGCGCGATGGGTGTCCCCGTTTGTGCCAATGCGGGGTGGCGACTTTGAAGCGCATCTGGAATGCCAGTTGTCGCCTTTTTGGTGTACGTGAGGGGAAGGCCATTTGGTTGGCTTAGCAGAGAGCGGGTTGATGTGCCGCTCCCAAGAAGTTGTAAGATAAGGGCATCGCCGGCTTTTACATTCGTTGGTCCGCTCAGCTTAACGGTGATGTCGCCTATTGGTGATTTCAGTTTCAACTTGGTCGCGTCAAGAATTTGACTAACGATCACATCAAGTTTGGTGCCGCTTGGCAGGTCGGTCAATGCAGGCGGCGCGTCGACGATGATCGTGCGGGGCAGTGCCGCCAGCGCTGGCAGGGGAAGTGGTGGTGATGGGGGTGTGACGGTGCTCATGCAGCCTAAGCTGAATCGCGGCGGATTAAGCGGGCGATATCCTGTACATCCTCAGCAGCTTCACTTTCTGGGCTGCGATTAAGGAGAGCGGTTTGTGCACGGATCGCGGCGCGGACTTTTTTATCGCGGCGAATTGAGCCCAAATGCTCAGGCGAGTACTTCAGGAACCCAACGCATGCTTTGTTCAACGTGTTGTAGGTACGATCACCTTCGGTTGTTGAGCTCATCATATTTGTGACAACTTTGATGTTGGCCTCGGGTCGCTCATTGTGTGTGATTTTAATGAAGGCGTATCCGTCTGTCAGCGATGTTGGTTCATCAGTAACGACGACAATGATCTTATCAGCTGAATATGCGAGACGCTTTACAGTGCTCTCAATGCCTGCGCCCAGATCAAGAATAACATAATCATAGTTTGCTGCAATCAAGGTCAGCTCATCTAAAAGCGACTGCAAGCGGTTGCCCGCAAGGTTGGCCAAACCACCGGATCCTGAGCGACCGGCAATAACATCAAAGTTGCCTTCTTCATAAATGGTGACAGCCTGAGCCAGGCTGACACGTCCTGCCAGCACGTTCCCCAAATCGTTTTTAACGGTCAGTCCGAGTTGAATGTCCAGGTTCGCCAATCCAAGATCGCCATCAAAAAGCAGCACACGCTTGCCGGTTTTTGCCAGTGCGTGCGCGAGTGTTATGGAGAACCAGGTTTTGCCAACACCGCCTTTTCCTGACGCAACGGCAATGATGTTCTGACCTTTGTTGCGAGCCGCGGATGTCGGCTTTTGGGGCGCATCTTCATTCATTGTGCAACCTTTGTTCGTGATTGATTGTCGGACACATCTTCTGGAATAATCAGGTGAGCAAGAGAAACAGGATTAATTTGACTAAGCCCATCAGCAACGCTGGGGTTTACGCTGACGTTGGCAATTGCGATACGTCCGACCAGTGCTGCGGCGAGAATACCACCCAATCGGCGGGTCATGTCCAGGCGACTGATGATCATGCGCTTGGCCTCCAGATCGGAAAAAGCGCGTGCAGTATCAGCGGTCTCCATAGCGTCGGCACCAGTGGCCATGACAAATAAGATCTCGGCATTTACTGCTAATGCGTACTCGTGGATCATCTGCATATCGTCGTCGTCAAACGGGTTTACACCTGACGTATCGAAGATGGGCACGTCGGCTTGTTGAATTTGGGCAATGTATAATTGTAGTTCTTTTGCACTGGTTACGGCAACAAGGTCTAACCCTAAAATGCACGTGAATGCCTGGAGTTGCTCAATGCCACCTGCACGTTTGACTTTGGTTGTTGCAATAAATATGGAATGTCCGTTGAGTTTTGCGTGGGCTGCGAGCTTGGTAGCCGTGATGGTTTTCCCGGCACCCGGCGCCTCTACAAGCATGATTGGTGTGGATTGTTGATCAAAGTCGATTGGTGAAAGTTCACGCGATCATCAATAGCAGCGGCTAATGCCATTGTTGCGTCATTGTTAACAAAGGTATCGGCACTGCGAAGAAGTAGTTCCAAAACGTGCTGCGGTAATCCGTGTGCCAGTAAAACTTGCCGTAAGAACGAGAGTCGCGTTTGGGGATTGATCGACACAACGTCGTCTTTAGAGGGCGGAATTTCGTCATCGATATCGGGTGCATCTTCAATTGCCGCCGTTACGGTATAGGTGCTGTCTTCGTGTTCCTGTTCGCTCGCCACAATGATTGCGTCATCGCCCATATCCTTGCGCACAAGCTCCATGGCCTTTGGCATTGTTGCAGCGGTGAAGGTTCTAAGACGCATCTAATGTTTAACCTATATCTGACCGACGGTTTTGATCTTCGCTTTTGGATAAATCTCGTTCTGTGACATGACGACGGTCATGGGGCGGAACCGATCGACAATGGAGCGCACAAACGGACGGATAGTCGGGCTAGTTAACAGAATCGGCTGCTCACCCATCATGGCTTGGCGCTCAAACGTGCTGCGAAGTTGTGTGATGAACTCCTGCAAGCGTGTTGGCGCCATGGAGAGCTGACGGTCATCACCCTGTCCGACCAGGCTTTCAGCAAACGATTGCTCCCAGCCTGGCGATAGCGTGACCAGTGGAATGAAGCCCTGATCATTGGTGTTCATATTACTGATCTGACGCGCCAGGCGGGCACGCACATGCTCGGTAATCATCATCACATTACGTGTGTTACCACAGGCTTCGTAGACGCCTTCGAGAATTGTTGGCAGGTCACGGATAGAAATTCGCTCAGCTAACAAGTTCTGTAAGATACGCTGAATGCCACCAAGCGAAATCATCGCCGGGATGGTATCAGCGACAAGTTTCTGATGATCTTTGTCGATTTCGTCGAGCAGCTTTTGTGTCTCTGAGTAAGAAAGCAGTTCCGACATATTGTCTTTTATTAATTCTGTGATGTTGGTGGTTACGACGGTTGCTGGATCGACCACTGTGTAGCCACGAAACAGAGCCTCTTCACGGTTGGCCTCTTCAATCCACATGGCGGGGAGGCCGAATGTTGGCTCAGTGGTTTTTTCGCCGGGGATCGATATTTCTTCGCCGCGAGGATCCATCACCAACAGCATTTTCGGTCTCAGGTCGCCACGACCGGCTTCAATTTCTTTGATCCGAATGACGTATGTGTTGGCGGGCAACTGCATATTGTCCTGAATACGTACAGATGGCATGACGAAACCAACTTCTGTTGCGAGCTGACGACGGAGCGCTTTAATTTGATCTGTGAGTTTCTGACCATCCTTTGGCGCGTTGATCAATGTCAGCAGACCATAGCCAAGCTCAAGGCGGATATGGTCGATTTTCAATGCTGTTGAAATAGGCTCTTCGGCAATGCTTTTTGGATCCACTTTTTCTTCTTCAATTTGTCGGACAGCTTCTTCGGCAACCGCATTGTCGCGATAATTTACAAAGTATGCCCCACCAGCACAAATTATTGCCAACGTAAGGAATGGGAATGCCGGAATGCCGGGAATGATTGATAATGCGAGGAGAAGGAACGCCACTAACCAGAGTGCTTTTGGCTGCCCACCCAACTGCTTGAAAATGGCCACTTCGGCGGTGCCTGCGACACCCGCCTTGGTAACGACCATACCAGCTGCGGTCGATACGATAAGCGCAGGTATCTGAGATACCAGGCCATCGCCAACGGTCAGTCGTGTGTAAGCGTTAGCAGCTTCGAGAAACGATAAGTCTTTTTGCGCGACACCGATGATGATGCCCGCGATAACGTTGATGAACGTGATCAGCAAACCCGCAACGGCGTCGCCTCGAACGAACTTTGCCGCACCGTCCATGGCACCAAAGAACGCACTTTCTTCTTCAAGATCTTTGCGGCGTTGCTTGGCAGTTTCTTCGTCGATCAGGCCCGATGACAAGTCGGCATCGATCGCCATCTGTTTACCAGGCATAGCGTCCAGTGAGAAACGTGCTGAGACTTCTGCAATTCGCCCGGAACCTTTTGTGATCACGACAAAGTTTACAATCACAAGGATCGCAAAGACAATGATGCCGATGATGAAGTTACCACTCATCACAAAGCCACCAAAGGCTTCAATGACCTGACCCGCTGCATGCGTGCCTTCATGACCATCAGAAAGAATAAGACGCGTAGATGCCAGGTTGAGTGATAACCGGATCATTGTGGCCAGCAGCAAAATCGTTGGGAACGCGTTGAAGTCGAGCGGTCGTTCAACAAACAGTGCTGTCATAAGGATTAGCACTGAGAATGTTATTGAGAATGCCAGCGCAAAATCCAGCATCCACGTTGGCAACGGTAGGATAAGGACGACGAGGATCGCAACAACGCCGAGCGCCAGCATGATATCGCCACGCTTCGCCGCGCGCGCCAAACTGCTACGGAGAAAGTTACCGGTGTTAAATGGATTTTCGCCGTCAGCGGCGTCCGCCATTGACCCTTATCCTCTTGTCATTTGTCGCGGGGCAACGTTCATGCGCCGGCCTGTGGCGAGTCGCCCGGTGAAGGTACGTTAAAGCCTTCGCTGCCGTATTGCTTTAATTTATTTCTGAGCGTGCGGATCGAAATGCCCAGGATCGTTGCGGCATGTGTCCGGTTACCAAAGCAATGCTGAACGGTGTCTATGATTAATTCACGCTCAACTTCAGCGACAGTGCGACCCACCAAATGTTGTCCGGCTTCGCTATCTTGGTTCGAGCCCATCGGTGCGCCATCAGTGGCATCTTGTGATGTCAGAAGAATAGCAGCGGCGTCAATTTCATCGCCGGATGCGAGCAAGATAGACCTATGCATGGTGTTCTCCAATTCTCGGACATTACCTGGCCATGGGTAGGCAACCAATTTTGCAACAGCGTCGTCAGATAGTTTTTTGTGTGGCACGTCATTGGCATCCGCAAATTTAATCGCGAAATGCTCAGCCAACGGCAGAATGTCCCCTGGACGCTCGGCCAACGATGGTATGCGCAGATTGATCACGTTGAGGCGGAAATAAAGGTCTTCGCGGAACTGGCCGTCTTTGACTGCCTGTTCCATATTCCGGTTGGATGTCGCGATAATGCGGACATTGACCTTGATCGACTTGTTAGAGCCGATTCGGTCTAGCTCACGCTCTTGAAGAACCCGTAGTAATTTGGATTGCAGGCGGACATCCATCTCACTGATTTCGTCAAGGAGAAGGGTGCCGCCATCGGCTTCTTCAAATTTACCAATGCGTCTGGCCACAGCACCAGTGAAGGCGCCTTTCTCATGGCCAAACAATTCAGATTCCAAAAGGTTCTCTGGGATTGCCGCACAATTGACGGCAACAAAACGGTGATCTTTGCGCTTTGACTTGCTGTGCAGATATTGAGCCAGCACTTCTTTTCCCGTACCTGATGGGCCGGTGACCAAAACACTTGCTTCAGAAGGTGCAATTTGATCTGCCATCGTCACGGTCTGCGCCATCTTTGGATCACGGTAAATCAACGCATGCTGTTCTTCGCTTACGGCTTCAAGGACAGCTGCAATCAATTCGGGGTCAGGGGGCAGGGGAACATATTCTTTTGCGCCAGCGCGAACAGCACGAACCGCAGCCTGGGTATCGTTTGAGACGCCGCATGCAACGACAGGAACATTAATACGCTCGGTTTCAAGACAGGACATGAACGCGTCAACGTCCAGCTTCACATCGATCATAACAAGATCTGCACCACCTTTACGTAGAAGCTCAAGGCCAGCTTCGGAGGTGTCCGCTTGCTGAACTTTTGCACCACGCTTAATCGCGATCTGGCTAGCTGCGCCAATCTGTCCGTCAAGTGTGCCGATGATTACAAGTTGCATCGAGTATAGGTCCCAGCTGTCTCTAGTTAATCAAAATATTGAACACGTTGTGATGGTTGCAAGATGCTGTTCAAAAGCATTTCAAGTCGTCCGATTGACGCTGCCGTCAAAAGGAAAACCTGATGAATAAGGTCTTCTTGACTGGAGTTTTGCTCAAGCTTTGATGCGAGCGGCAGAAACACCATGTTTGCCAATACTGCGCCATAGAATGTGGTTAGCAATGCAACGGCCATGGCAGGGCCAATCGTTGTCGGGTCCTGAAGATTATCAAGCATTTGCATAAGACCAATCAATGTGCCGATCAGGCCCATCGCTGGCGCGAATTTAGCTATTTTACGAAACATACTGGCACTTTGGCCGTGACGAATCACCTTAGATTGCAGGTCGCAGCGTAAAATATGCTCAACCTCTTCGCCGGGTATGCCATCAATGACCATTAAAGTGCCCTGTTTATGCGATATTTCGGCAACTTGTAGCGCTTTGTAGGCTGCGTCAAAGGGCTCTTGGGTATTTCGAAACATCGTCTTACTGATAACTTTTACAGTGCTGCCTATCTCGGAAAACGAGAAACAAACCGTCGTGATCGCCAATGTTCCGCCAATGACAATCAAGATAGAAGGCGGGTTAATAAAGCTTTCTGGCGAGCCACCAAGCACAATAGCGGTAATGATCATCGCAAAACTGCAAATCATTCCGATGACTGTCGTGATATCGATGGTGCGCCCGTTCACGTTATGAATATTTTCTTTGGCCATATTGAATGCCTTGCCGTGCCCTTTTTTCTAGCGCTCTGTTTTAATTATCTCTGTCATCGTCACGCCTAGGCGATCTTCAACAACAACAATTTCACCACGTGCTACAAGGCGGTTGTTAATGTATATATCGATGGCTTCACCCACTTTACGGTCAAGTTCGACGACTGCGCCGCGACCGAGCTTGAGGAGATTACTGACGGGCATGGTTGTTTTGCCAAGAACCGCAGAAACCTTAACCGGAATATCATATACGGCTTCCAGATCTTTGGCGCTGTGAGGCAGATCACTCATATCGTTCATTGCTGATCCGATGGTGTCCTCGTCATTGCCTGTTTCTGCTTTTGGCGGCTCGGGTGCAGCTTCGGTTGAATCCAGATCGGCGAGTTCGAGGCCGCCTTCGTTTTCTTCAGCCATTGTAATCTCCTGTTTCGATTTTACCCATCAGTTGGATTAGGTTCGTCGTCATCGTTCATGTCACTTTGCGCTTCAAGTATAGCGGCTGTGGTTGCTGGCGACACGGGCTCGAAATCACGTACAGGCTCTTCGGTGCCCTCGGCTTCGTTAGGTGTCGCACCTTCAGTTGGTGTTGGTGCTGCTCCACCATCTATATGCGGAATGAACACATTTTCCTGATCTTCGTTAACGGATTGATCTGAAATGGAATTATTGATCTTAGGCAACGTGTTAGGGATCGGTAAACTTGGTGTGAAGAAAGGTTCTTCCTGATCGCTGGGTTGCTTGTCTGCATCATCATTTATTTCTGCTGTATTCTCTTCGGGTGCCATTTCAGCGGGAGGCTCAGAAAAAGCGCTGGGGTTTGGCTGCATCGATTCGGGCTCAGGCGTCGTCTCAACAGGTGCTTTGGCTTGAGTTTCTGGTGCTTCTGGCTCTGCATGTGCGGTGTTCTCAGCCTGTATTTCTGGTACGGACGTCTGTTC
>Ga0206130_10000023_pt1 | contig 253041 bp, 231 predicted proteins | sample Helgoland_Spring_9_FD_148637 | JGI IMG/M metagenome (GOLD analysis project Ga0206130, IMG submission 148637) | Pelagic subsurface seawater microbial communities from Kabeltonne, Helgoland, North Sea - Helgoland_Spring_Bloom_20160512_1 | ecosystem: Environmental > Aquatic > Marine > Epipelagic...
TAAGGAGGCGGTCCTAGGTTCGAATCCTAGTGCGATCACGAATAAATAGTGCAATAAGAAAAAACGCCAAGCTTGCTTGAGCGTTTTTTTGTTGGTACTATTTTCAGAGCGGAGTGCTTTGGATATTTAATCCTAGTGCGATCACGAATAAATCAACTAAAAGTTAAAAAGAAAGCAAGCTTTAATTAAAGAACTTGCTTTTTTTATTTTTGGGAATCCTAATTTTGATTTGAATTAAGATTTAAAAATAGCCATCTAATTATCACACTTATTTTTAAATCCTTTCGTATGTTTTTTGTACAAACGATGTTTGGCCGTTTGAACCTGGGTAGTCATAACTAATTTCTATTCTATTTCCTGTAATTTGAAAATTAATTGTTAGCTGTAAACTGGTGTCTGTGGCATTAACTTCCCCTCCACAAAAATTTGTATCACTTGTTTGACTAATCATTACATTAGAGCCAGAATCATATGAAATATTCCATGTTTCTAAGCTGTATATGCTACATGAATCAAATCCGCAAAATGAACTGTTACTGAAGTCATTTATAAGAAGAACTGTTGGAGAAACAACAACAGTAGATTTAAGTTGACACTCTGTCAAAAATAAATCAACACCATCTTCAGACTGAGCTAACATGCGCCATGTTCCAACAAATTCATTAAATACATAGTTGTTATCAGCAACTGTTTTAGTTCCTTTCCAAGTGCCATAATCTGGGGGAGTAGAAGTGTTATTTACAAAAACTCCAGAAGCTTCATTTCCATACATAACCCCAGTAAAAACAGCGCCACCTGATGTGCTTCCCGCTGTTAATGATGCATCTCCATCAGGCGAAACAAATCCTGAATACGTATTTATTTCGTTGCTTTCTGCACGTACATACTCACCATTAAAGTTATTCTGATTATTAATTGTTCCTTGCCATGTTCCTGAATTTATGCCATCTTCATCAATTGTTTCATCAAAAACACCAGACCATTCTCCATTAAATGGATTTTCAGAATTGGGATCGTTATTATTTTCATCTCCTCCGCTACAAGCAGAAAGAATGAGAATTAAGTTTAATAAAAGTAATTTTTTCATTGATTATTTTTTGTACGTGATTTTTTTTACTTTAGAATAGTTAATAACGGTATAATAAGGTCACATCGCCATCGTCTTCAATAAATCTAAATGTATCAGAATCAATAAATTCATAATTATTAGTCTGGCTATCTATGTATTGTTGTCCATCAGGACCATAATCAATATAATTTATAGTAATGGAACTAGATGTTGAGGACCATGTAATTTCATACTCTCTTGTAAGTATTAAAATATTATCTTGGTTATACCTGTCAAAACTCGCATAACCTTCACCATCACTATAAAGTGTAATGTCTATTTCTTCGGTCGTTGGAGGTGGGCTATTATCAACTGAAGTTCCGTACCAGTTCCCTACAAGATCCTGATTAAAAGTTGAATTGTCATCATCTCCTCCGCTACAAGCAGAAAGAATGAGAATTAAGTTTAAAAAAAGAAATTTTTTCATTGGTTAATTTTTTATAATTTGATTAATACTATTAATTATGGCTATGACCAAAACTTTCATAAATTTAAAATATCAAGCCTTAAGAATGTGAATAATTATAGGATACTGTAAGTTATCCTGTATTAATTAGGATTGTAATTGATTATATTTACTTAATATTTATTTATAAGATGTTTAAAATTGCAATTTTCTTTCTATTCAACCTACAATTGATGCCAGACCTAATTGATGGTCGGTTTATTACCTTTCAAAATGATGGTTATTTTTATATTATTGATGAAGAAGATATCTATAAGACAGAAAACGGTCAAACCTATAGTGTGTTTAAGCATCATATAAATTTCCCTCATTTTAACTTTAATTTTTTAAGTATTGATAAAAAAGGCTATCTGATATCAAAAGGACTCGGATTGGTATATACTTTTAATAACAATGAAATCAGTAGAATTGATAATTCTTTTGATCATAGAAATAAATATTTATCTTCATTATTTGCGTACCAAAACAGGATTTTCTCTTTCGGAGGATATGGACTATTTACGGATAAAAATAATATAATATATTTTGACGATGATGCTAAAGAATGGTTTGAGTTTAATTATTCTCCAACAGAAACTCAACCACCGCCAAGACGTTCAGCTATTAGCTTAGTAGATGAGTCTGATCTATTTATTTTGAGTGGTTTTCGTAAAATCATTGATGAACAGTTTAACGTTTCTTTGGAGTTTTTGCCAGATCTTTGGCGTTTAGATTTAAATTCCCATATTTGGGAGTATCGCGGCGAAACAACTATTTCCGATTTACTAGAACCCAACATAGATTTAAGATTTGTGAAAATAGTTCCATATAAAGAAAATCATTTATTTATAACGAACTATAATTGTTTACTTATTGATATTAAAAATAATTTTGTTCAAAAATTTGAAGAGTTTAATTCGGCAATCATGACAGGTGCTTCAACAATTTCATACAATCCACTCTCAAATCAATTTATGATAATTTCAAACAACCATGTTGACGGAAAGAAAAAGCCAATTTTTATAAGTGAACAGGAATTTTTATCTGGTGAGGTAAGGGATTATGAGTTACTAAGAAAAACAAATAACAGCTATATATTTTTAATCTTTTTTGCCTTAATACCATTCATTCTATTTTTTATTTTTCAAAAAAACACTAAAAATGTTAAAGATAAAATATTGAAAAATAGAGACAATATAAGACAACAACTTAACTTATATGAAAATCGAATTTTAGATGAATTATTAGAAAATGAAGATTCTATTTTAGAGAACCCTTATATTCTTAGCTTTTATGAACCAAATATGTCCTATGAGTCAAAGACCAAAAAACTGAGAATAAGTTTAAAAAAAATAAATAAGGTTGTTTCAAATAATATTAGGGTATCAAAAGATGTGATTGTCAAAGAAAATAGTAGCTATGACAAACGAATTCGAATCGTGCGATTAAAATAAAATAAGTTGGCACGTTATATCAAGCAATAAGTTTCGTTAGAAATCTAAAATATCAGATAGTTTATATTTTTTGTTTAAAATTTATTACATTTATCTAAACAATAAAATATACGTATTATGAAAAAAGTAATTTTTACAATTCTATCTCTATTCATCTTGTCATGTAGTAGTGATGATAATAATGACAACAATTCAGGACCTTCAATTAACTCTGATTTGGTAGGTACTTGGGTAGGTGCCACTACAAGTGATGACAATCTAACTGAGGTTCGAGTTCAAACAATTATTTTTAATGCTGATGGTACAGGCTCTCTTTCTGAGGAGTTTATTCTTTCAGATGAGTCCTTTACTGCGGAACTTACATGGTATTCTGATGCCACTACAATTTATGGAACTTTAGAAGGTCAATTGGATCAAATAGGCTATGTGTTGTCTGAAGGAAATAATGTACTCACACTTACCTTTCCTGAAGGAGATGAGGGAGTTTACGGCAGGCTAGAGTAAATTTATATATCGAACCATTTACATCAAACCTTACTAGAAATAGTAAGGTTTTTGTTTATAAATATCAGTATTTAAATGTTGTAAATATTAATTCCATTAAATTTGCATCTCTAAACAGTAAAGACATTCAAAATGCCATTTAATATTGTTCTTGTAGAACCAGAAATCCCCAATAACACAGGAAATATAGGGCGGCTGAGTTTGGCCTCAGGATCTGTGTTGCATTTGGTGAAACCTTTTGGATTTGAGTTAAGTGACACACGTCTCAAAAGAGCGGGTTTGGATTATTGGAAACACATTACAGTCAAGATTTATAAGACTTTAGATGAATTTTTAGCGATCAATAAAGATGAGGAAATGGTGTTCTTATCCAGTGCTGCCAAGCAGAGTTATACTTCAATTAATTATAAGGACGATCTGTTTTTTATATTTGGAAAAGAATCCGTTGGATTGCCAAAAGATCTCGTAGCTAACAACTTAGACAAGCTCTTTAAGATTCCTATTCACAGTCCGCATGTTAGAAGTTTAAACTTAGCAAATGCTGTGAGTATTGTGGTGTTTGAAGGATTACGTTCCTTGGAAGTTTCAAACGGAATCTAACCGACACTCAATTACTATTTTCTTTCCATTCGAACTTGTAAAAAACAGATATAAATCTCCGCCATCGCTGAGTTTGAATAGGCTTTTGATAGCTTGAATTTTTTCTGAGAAATTCCGTGTTTTAACATTGGCTTTTAAACTGCCAATTGATTTTTTCAAAGGCTTCTTTTGATAGGGGAAAACGTTTGAAATCGCATATGTTTTTCCTGGAAAATTTGTTAATTTTTTATCACTGGTATATAAATGTGTGTGCAGGTCTAGTTTATCAACCTCAAAGTACTCCGAAATTAATTGAAACGCTCCCGATTTCATTAGAGCCGCATTGGGTTCGTATAAGTACTGCTTTGGAGTGTTGTAGCTGGCATTCGCAGTTTCTTCAGCTAGCATTTCAAAAGAAAACCGTTCGTCGCCATTAGGATGCGTGTTAAGAGTGTGAATGGTTGTTTTTCCATCAAAGTCTTTTTCCTGATGAAATAACAATTCTTTCACTTCGTTTTTTACGGCCACAATATGAACAGTTTTCACCTGTTTCAAGGCTGCTAAACCAACACTAATATCGAGCATTGGTGACATTTTAATAAGTATATTATTGGCATGTTTAAAAAACAAATCCTGATAGGTTATTACATTTGGGCTGCAATCTTCGATCAAGAATTTTTTATTTTTTTGTGCATCGCGTCTCGAGGGGTCAATGTATATCCAATCAAAAGAATCTGAACACGATTTTAAAAATTCAATTCCATCTTTGGCGTGAGTTATGATGTTGTTGGCTCCTAAGACTTTAAAATTATTAGCAGCAATTCCAGCCAATTTAGTATTTACTTCACAGTGAACAACCGTCTTAAATTGCTTAGAAAAGTAATAACTATCGACTCCAAATCCACCAGTCAAATCGACCATGGATTCCCCTTGCATAAATCCACTTTTTATCTTAGCAGCAGTTTCAGAGGACGTCTGTTCTATATTGAGTTTGTTTGGATAATAAATTCCAGGAGGATCAAACCAAGTTTTTAATTTTAAAACACACTTTTTCTTTGCTTCAATTTGTTCAATGAGTTCCTTAATATCTAGCCCCTCAAAAGGACTTCCTCTTAGAACTAATTCTTGTATATTAGAGTTTATATGCTTGTTTATAAACTCTTGCACAGCGCTATTGAGAAGAATTTTGTTCACTTAAATCCGCTATTTGTTGACAATTTTTTGGTAAACTCATACAATGCAATACTTGTGGCTTGAACTACATTCATACTGCTGTTTTGACCATACATCTCAATATGTACCACAGTATCACATTGTTCTAAAATAGAAGCTGAAACACCATGATTTTCATCGCCTATAACAAACGCAATTTTAGAATTTTTTTCTAGTTTTAATTCCGAAATAGGAATACTTTTTTCTGTAATTTCAAGTGCAATAAGCGTGTAATTTTCGGCTTTTAATTCTTGAATTTTCCCAGATAAGGATTCAATTTGTTCATATACGACTGATTGTTCGGTCGCTCGAGATGTTTTTGTAAATTTCCGACCTAGCTCCACAGCAGATCCCCCGAGAATTAAACGTTCAATTCCAAAAGCATCGGCAGTTCTAAATAAGCTCCCTAAATTGGCAGCATGCGATACATTGTCACTTATTAAAACAATTGGAAACTGTTGCTTTGTAAACTTAGAAGTGTAATGATTTAACTGCATGGGTTTTCTAGTTTTCGAAAGCGTATTTAATAATATTTGCACCCATTTTTAAGGCTTTCAATCGCACTGCTTCGGGATCGTTATGCACATTTGCATCTTCCCAACCATCGCCTAAATCACTTTCAAAAGTGAATAGTAAGACAAGTTTTCCTTCGTGAAAATAGCCCAAGGCTTTAGGTGCCAAACCATCGTGTTCGTGAATTTTTGGCAAGCCATTGGGAAACGAAAATACAGAATTATATATAGGATGTGTTGAAGGAATTTCGCTCATCTCTTTGTCTGGAAATACTGTTTTTAAGGCTTCCAAAATATAGGGTTTCATTCCATAATTATCATCAATATGTAAAAATCCTCCAGATAATAGATAGGCTCTTAAGTTATTTGACTCGGACTCTGAAAATACCACATTTCCATGACCAGTCATATAAATAAACGGATATTCAAAAATAGCAACACTGCCCACTTCTACTGTATGGGGTTTAGCGTCCATCGCCGTTTGAATGTTGGAATTACAAAATTGAATCAAATTTTTTAATGCTGTTGGGTTGCTATACCAGTCGCCACCGCCATTATATTTTAAAACTGCTAAATTTTGGCTTCCACAAAAGTGAATCCCTAAAATTAAAAAGAAATATAAAAAACGTTTATTCATTACAAAGTTGAATTGTGTGCCCCGCAACAATTCCAGCCGTTTCGGTGCGAAGTCTAGAGGCTCCTAAAGATACAGGAATATACTGATGTTTCAAAGCCAACTCAATTTCTTTAGGACTAAAATCACCCTCTGGGCCAATTAATATTGTGATCGATTTCTTAGCTTCAATTTGATCTTTAAATTTTAATTTCTCTCCATCTTCGCAGTGTGCAATAAATGTAGCTCCTTCTTGAGGCATTTTTATAAATTCAGAAAAACGAATGGCAGGCGCCAAGCTTGGTAAATAGCAGTGAAGTGATTGTTTCATCGCAGATTGTAAGATTTTTTCAAACCGTTCTGTTTTGATTATTTTCCGTTCACTATTCTGACAAATAATTGGTGTGATTATATCCACACCTATTTCAGTTGCTTTTTCAATAAACCATTCGTAGCGGTCGTTCATTTTTGTGGGAGCAACGGCCAAATGGATTGTATAAGGTCTAGGAGTTTCAAAAGTTGATTTTAAAATGCTAACGACACATTTATTGTGGTTCGGAATGATCACTTCTGCTTCAAATATCCATCCTTTTCCATTGGTAATCATGAGAAGATCTCCCGTAGATTTCCTTAAAACTTTTACAATATGACGACTTTCATCTTTTGAAAAGTTAAAAGTTTTTATGGACGTATCCAGTTCTGAATTGTAAAATAATTGCATTTAGTTATAGTTTAAGTCGAGCCGTAGCCATCACAGTTTGATTAGCGTATTCCTTATTTAAATATTTTAAGTGGCCTACAATGGCAATCATCGCAGCATTATCGGTTGTGAATTCAAAAGGGGGAATAAAGGAGGCCCAGCCATGACTGTTTTCAGCTTCTTTTAAAGCGTCTCTGACTCCCGAATTTGCAGAAACGCCACCACCAATTGCAATACGGTTGATCCCCGTTTCTTTAACAGCTATTTTTAGTTTATCCATCAAAATCTCTACAATGGTGTATTGTATGGACGCACACACATCATTAAGGTTTTCATTAACAAACTGAGGGTTTTCTTTTAGTTTTTTTTGAACGAAATACAGAACCGCTGTTTTTAACCCTGAAAAACTAAAATTGAGTCCAGTCACTTGTGGCTTGGTAAATTTGAACGCTTTTGGGTTGCCAAGTTTTGCACGTTTATCTATTTCGGGACCTGCAGGATAGCCGAGTCCTAAAATTTTACCACTTTTATCAAACGCTTCTCCTACAGCATCATCAATAGTTTCTCCAATCACCGTCATTTTAAAATAATCATCAACACGCACAATTTGTGTGTGTCCTCCAGAAATGGTCATTGCTAAAAAAGGAAATGCAGGTTTTTCAGAGCCTTCTTTTTCAATAAAGTGAGCCAAAATATGTGCTTGCATATGGTTGACATCAATCAAAGGAATGTTGAGTCCGTATGCCAAGGACTTAGCAAATGAAGTTCCTACCAACAAAGACCCCATTAGTCCAGGGCCTTGTGTAAACGCCACGGCACTGAGATCTTCCAGCGTAATTCCAGCTTGTTTGATCGCTTGATCGACCACAGGTACAATGTTTTGTTGATGTGCTCTAGAAGCCAATTCAGGGACAACGCCACCATATTTTTCATGGATTGCCTGGTTGGCAACTACATTACTTAGTACCTTTCCATTGCATAGAATAGCTGCCGCCGTATCGTCACAAGAAGATTCAATTCCTAAAATGTATGTATTTTTTGAACTCATTAACACGTTTTAGCGATAATATTCGTTTAATTTGTACAAAATAAACGATTTAATTTATCCATTTACAGTTTAACCGCAAAGAAATAAAAAAAATAGCACTAAAATAAATGCTTTGCGGAGTTTAAATTTTAGTGTAAGTAGATAAATTGTAACTATAATAATAGATTTCGCGTATCAATAAAAATTTCAAAATACTGATAAAATTTGTAACAGCTCTTGTGTTGTTATTCTTGCTATTCGTTTTTGTACTGTCTATTCCAAGAGTCCAAACACGTCTTGGGAACTATGCTACTAATTCAATTAATGAGGCGTATGGGACAGCTATTAAAATAGAAAAAGTAGGGCTTCAGTTTAATGGTGATGTGGAACTCAAAAATATTCTCATAAAGGATCATTACGATGAAACTTTGATTTCAGTAGCAGAATTAAACACTTCAATTTTAAGTTTTGTTAAACTTGCTGAGAATAAACTCACATTTGGAGATATTGATTTATACGACCTCTTTATTCATATTAAAAAATACCAAGGAGAAGGTGAAACGAATTTAGATGTTTTTGTAGATAAGTTTGATGAGAAAAATCCGACTTTGAACTCCAATAAATTTCTTCTTTCATCTAGTGAGATTCGAATTCATAATAGTAAATTTTTATTAACAGATGAAAATTTGAACACTCCTAAAGTTTTAGATTTTCATAATCTTAATTTGTCTGCTTTTGATTTTTTAATTTTGGGCACTGATGTTAAAACTGCGATCAAAAATCTAAGTTTTAATGATACAAGAGGCGCTCAAATCCAGGATCTAGAAACTGTTTTTTCGTATTCTTTAACTCAAATGATGTTTGAAGAACTAGAAATAAAAAGTGAGCATTCTACACTTTTTGGTCAAGTTCAGTTTGATTACGACCGAAAAGATTTCAAAGATTTTTTGGAGAAAGTTAATATTTCTGGATTTTTTAAAAATAGTACGATAGATTTCGAAGAGTTAAATGTGTTTTACAATGAATTTGGAACCAACCAAAAAGCGGATTTAAACACTGTTTTTTCAGGAACACTGAATGATTTATTGCTAGAAAATATTGATATAATAACAACTGATAATACATCTTTAGTCGGGAAAATTCAATTTAAAAATTTATTTAAAACTACCTCAGATAATTTTAAAATGGATGCATATTTTCAGCAAGTAGCGTCTACCTATACCGATTTAAAAGCACTATTACCAAGGGTTTTAGGGAATACTCTCCCTTCTGATTTAGGATCTCTTGGACGTTTTGATATGAGAGGAACTGCAAAGGTTTCAAATGCAGCAATTATAACAGTTATGGATATTGAAACTGATATCGGAACCCTTTTTGTAGATTTGAATTTAGATCAAATGAAAGCAATAGATAACACCTCTTATGTGGGTCAAGTTCAGTTTACAGATTTTGATTTAGGGCATTTGATGGGAGAGCAAAAGATTGGGTTGGTATCCTCAAGTTTAAATGTTGAAGGCCGTGGTTTTAATAAAGAAACTATTAACTCTAATATCAAGGGGACCTTTGATTCGTTTACTTTTCAAGAGTATATCTACACTAATATAGAAGTTTCAGGTGTGGTTAAAAATAAAATATTTAATGGGCAATTAGATATTGATGATCCAAATATGAAATTCAATTTTGAAGGGCTTGTTGATTTTTCCAAACAAGAAAATATTTATGATTTTTCTGCTGCGATAGAATATGCCAATTTGAATGCTTTAAATTTTGTTCAGCGTGACAGTCTCTCTGTTTTGAACGGAGAAATGACAATGGATATGAAAGGTACAACGATTGACGATGTGTATGGGACTATTAAATTTAAAAATGCACTGTATCAAAACCAAAATGATAACTATGCCTTCAAAGATTTTGAGATTACCTCTGAATTTGGGAATAACAACCTGAGAACTATTCGAGTTAATTCTCCTGAAATTGTTCAAGGAAATTTAAAAGGAAAATTTGCGATTAACCAATTACATAATTTATTGAGAAATGCACTTGGAGATATTTATACCAAGTATAAGCCTTATAAGGTTAACGATGGACAGTATTTTAATTTTAATTTTAAAATTTATAATAAAATTGTTGAAATTTTTTCAACTGAATTAAAGTTAGGATCGAACACCTATATGAGAGGTAGGGTGGAAAGCAATCCTAAAAACTTCAACCTAACATTTCGATCTCCAAACATACGATTAGAGGACTTCTTTGCAAGTAAAATTGAAGTGCAACTGATTAATGATAACCCATTATTTAATTCTTACATAGAGGTTGATAGCTTGGCGACTCCTTATTACAATGCATCGGAATTTAGTCTGATTAATGTAACGCTAAACGATACCTTGTATGTTAAGTCTGAATTTAAAGGCGGTACGGATTCTAAAGATGCATTTGATTTTAATCTCTATTATACTATTGATGAAAACAACAAATCGGTTGTTGGTCTGAAAAAATCGGAAGTTAATTTTAAAAACACTCCCTGGTTAATAAATAGAAACCAAAACAAACAAAACAAAATTGTATTTGACAGAGCATTTGAAGAAATAACGATTGACAATATAAACATGTCTTTTACCAGTGAAGATATTCTTTTAAACGGTGTTATTTTAGGAAGTCAAAATAAGGATGTCAATCTTGATTTTACAAATGTTGATCTAGCCAAAATAACTCCTAGAATTAAAGATTTAAAACTGGGTGGTAATCTGAATGGACGATTCAATATGACTCAATTAGAAAGTGTGTACTTTCCAAAATCCAGTTTGATTATTGATGATTTATCGGTAAATGAATTTAATTTAGGATCTTTCAAAGCGGACATTCAAGGCAATCAATCATTGACTAATTATGATGTCAATGTGTCTTTAAAAGAAGGTGATTTGGAATCGTTAAAAGTTGTTGGTTCTTTGGATGTTTCTGGAGAAAATTCTAAACTGAATCTAGATATTAATTTTGACGAATTTATTTTAAAGCCATTGAATCCGTTTGGAGGCGGAGTGATTACCAACATCCGAGGAGATGTCTCCGGAGTTGCAAATGTGACTGGACGACTTGAAAACCCTCAAATAGAAGGATTTCTAAGTCTTAATAATGGAGGGCTTGCAATTCCATATCTTAATGTCGATTATGCATTTCAAAATAACACAGCAGTTAATCTGCAAAAACAAAGTTTTATTTTTAATAAAGCGTTAATGGTCGATGTCGATTATGAATCCCAAGCTTCTCTGAGTGGGAGCATAAGTCACAATAATTTTTCAAACTGGGCTTTAGATCTTCAAATAGATTCGGATCGCTTATTGGTGCTAAACACTGATTTAGAAGAAGAATCGATCTATTACGGAACTGCTTTTGTGGACGGATCCATTGATGTCTCAGGACCTACAGACCAGTTGTTCATTGAAGCAAATGTGACAACCTCAGAAGGAACGGTTTTTAAAATTCCATTAAATGATAATGAGATTTTAGCGGAAAACTCCTACATCCATTTTCTGAGTCCTGAAGAAAAATTAAATCAAAACACAGATCAGACCTTAGTTGTGGACGATATTTCGGGTGTTGAGATGGAGTTTAATATGGATATTAACGACAATGCTGAAATTGAAATTGTGCTTGACAAAGAGACAGGAAGCTCCATTATGGGTCGTGGAAATGGAAGTATGTTGGCACAAATTAACACGAAAGGAAAGTTTCAAATGTTTGGAGATTTTATTGTACTCTCGGGAATTTATAATTTTTCATTAGGACAAATGATTCAAAAACAATTTAAAGTAGTTAAAGATGGAACCTTAGCTTGGGATGGAAATCCTCTAAGTGCAGAAATAAACATCAAAGCTCTTTATGATGGCATTAGTGTCAACCCTTCCACACTTTTAGATAACCCCATTAATCAAAGCATCCCAACAGAAGTTGAAATTCATTTAACAGGAGAATTGGAACAGCCCGATTTGGATTTTAATATTCGGTTTCCGAGTGTTAATTCAACACTTAATAGTGAGTTAGCGGATCGATTGAGAGATCAAGATAGACGACAATTTCAAGCCTTATCACTACTAGCAACAGGATCTTTTAGAAGCGAATTGACTTTAGATTCACAAGATGCTTTTGGACTTGTCTCGGACGGAGTTACCAACATGTTGAACGATTTGTTTTCAGACGACGACAATAAGGTTAAATTAGGAATTGATGTCGATTTAGGTGAAACCACTCCAGAGTATGAAACAGACAGTCGCCTAGGAGTTACATTATCAACCAAATTGAGTGATAATGTACTTATTAATGGCAAGGTTGGTGTTCCTGTTGGAGGGGTGAGTGAAACCACCGTAGCTGGAAATTTTGAAGTGGAAGTCTTGCTTAATGAAGACCGCACACTGTCTCTTAAATTTTTCAACAGAGAAAATAGTATTCAAAACTTTGGTGAGCAAATAGGATACACTCAAGGCATTGGCTTGTCTTATAATATAGAATTTGATAACTTAAGAGAATTGTTTGAGGAATTATTTAAAAATAAAAATACAAAAACTGAAACTGAAAATACTGAAAAAGAAGCCGATTCAGGGCTTCCAGATTATATTAATTTCAAATAAATTAACCCTAAAAATCCTACTAATAATTAATTTTTTAGCTTTAAAATCAAATAGTTATTAACGAAAACGTTTGAATTTAAGGAAGAAAAGAAAATTGAGTCCTACTTACGTTTTTTTAACTTATAAGTTTATTAATTTTACAAAATCAAACCATTATAATTATGGAAAATAATATAAAAAAAATTGGTGTAATGACTTCTGGTGGTGATGCACCCGGAATGAATGCAGCAATACGATCTGTAGCCCGTACTTGTGCATATCACAATATTGAGTGCGTAGGGATTTACAGGGGATATGAAGGAATGATAGAAGGTGACTTTAAACTTTTGAATGCACGAAGTGTAAATCATATCATTAATAAAGGAGGGACTTTTTTAAAGTCTGCACGTTCTGAAGAATTCAGAACCAAAGAAGGTCGTAAAAAAGCATATGAACAACTCCAAAAAGATAAGATTGATGCTTTGGTATTAATTGGTGGTGATGGAACGTTTACTGGAGGTATGATTTTTAATGAGGAATTTAACTTTCCTATCATAGGCATTCCAGGTACCATTGATAATGATATTGTGGGAACCAACTATACACTAGGATACGATACAGCTCTTAATACGGCGGTAGATGCGATTGATAAAATTCGTGATACAGCCAGTTCTCATAGACGTTTGTTTTTTGTTGAAGTCATGGGGCGCGATGTAGGTCATATAGCTTTAAATGCAGGAGTCGGTTCTGGTGCAGAAGAAATCCTAGTTCCAGAAGAAGATTTAGGGTTAGATCGACTTTTAGAATCTTTAGAAAAAAGTAAACATACAGGGAAATCATCGAGTATAGTAGTGGTTGCTGAAGGCGATAAAACAGGTAAAAATGTTTTTGAATTAAGAGATTATGTTGAGGAAAATCTTAAAGGTTATGATGTCCGAGTCTCTGTTTTAGGACATATGCAAAGAGGAGGATCACCTTCTTGTTTTGATAGAGTATTAGCATCTCGAATGGGTGTTAAAGCTGTGGAGTCTTTATTAGAAGGTAAATTCAACTATATGGTTGGAACTGTGAATAATAAATTAGAATTATATCCTATTGACAAAGCAGTCAAAGGACATTCAACAATAGATGCTGAGCTTTTAAGAGTCTCAGACATTATGAGTATTTAATAACGAATTAATTAAAATAAAAATAAAATGTCAAAAGTAAAAATTGGAATTAACGGATTTGGTAGAATAGGAAGAATAGCTTTTCGTATTGCTGCAGGTAGATCTGATGTACAAGTTGTTGGAATCAATGATTTGTTAGACGTAGAGCATTTAGCATACCTACTTAAATATGATTCTGTTCACGGCCAGTTTCAGGGGACTATTGAAGTAAAAAATGGAAATTTAGTAGTCAACGGAAATGAAATCCGTGTTTCTGCTGAACGCAATCCAGAAGATTTAAAATGGGATGCTGTAAATGCAGATGTTGTTTTAGATTGTACAGGAATCTTCACAAATTTAGAAGGTGCTCAAAAGCATATTACTGCCGGCGCTAAAAAAGTTGCTATATCTGCACCATCTGCAGATGCACCAATGTTTGTAATGGGGGTAAACCACAATGAAATTACAGCAGATCACACGATCGTTTCAAACGCATCATGTACAACAAACTGTTTAGCACCTCTTGCTAAAGTTATCAATGATAACTTTGGAATTGCAGAAGGACTTATGACAACTGTTCATGCTGCAACAGCAACTCAATTTACGGTAGATGGACCTTCAAGAAAAGATTACAGACTTGGACGTGCTTCATTAAACAACATTGTACCAGCTTCTACAGGAGCTGCAAAAGCAGTTGGAAAGGTAATTCCAGAACTGAACGGAAAATTAACAGGAATGGCTTTTAGAGTCCCAACGGTAGATGTATCGGTTGTTGATTTAACATGTCGTTTAGAAAAAGGGGCTTCTTTTGAAGACGTAAAAGCAGCAATTAAGCATGCTTCAGAAAATGAATTAAAAGGAATTTTAGGATATACCGAAGAAGGTGTGGTGTCTCAAGATTTCGTATCGGAAACAAAGACAAGTACATTTGATGCCAACGCAAGTATGGGACTCAATGACAATTTTGTTAAATTGATTTCTTGGTATGACAACGAATACGGATACTCTGCTAAACTAGTAGATTTAGCCCACTATATCAGCGTAATATAATTTCTATAAATTTCAAAAAAATACTGTTACCCGTTAGCAGTATTTTTTTTTAAAGTTTAAAATATGATTTTTATAATAGACAGTGGTTCCACAAAATGTGATTGGATTGCAATTGATTCAGAAACAGGTGAGCCTCTTTTTGAAAAGCAACGAACCAAAGGTTTAAATCCAGCCATCATTTCGGATACAGATGCATTCAACATCATTAAGGAAAACGACTTAATTTATGATAATAAATTAAAAGTTTCCCATATTTATTTTTATGGCGCTGGGTGTGGTACTGATAAACCAAGCAAGATGCTTAAAGATGTTTTAGAGTCTATTTTTTTAAATGCCGAAGTTGTTGTAGAAGAAGATACCTATGCAGCTATATATGCAACTGTTGGAATCTCGCACCGTCCCGCAGTAGTTTGTATTTTAGGAACAGGATCTAACTGCACCTATTTCGATGGTCAAAAAGTAGATCAAAGAGTGACATCACTCGGATATTCAATAATGGATGATGCATCAGGTAACTATTATGGTAGAAAACTCCTTAGAGATTACTATTTTAATCAGATGCCTCATGATTTGAAATTAGTATTTAAAACACGCTACGATGTAAATGAAGATGCAATTAAAAAAGCACTCTACAAAAAACCAAACCCGAATGCCTATTTAGCAACCTTTGCTGAATTTTTGATCCTTAATAAAGAATCCGATTATATACAAAACGTTATAAAGGAAGGTCTTCGTGAATTTGTAGAAACCATGATTTTACAATACGCTGAAGAAATCAAAACAGTTCCAGTACATTTTGCAGGCTCTATTGCCTATTTTATCCAAAGAGAAATCAAAGATGTTGCTCAAGAATATGGGTTTACAGTCGGAAATTTTGAAAGACGTCCAATTGAAGGCTTGGTTAACTACCATGCAGAAATTGCCAAAAGTGCTTCTAAAAGTTAATTATTTTACTGCAATTATACTTATTTCTACATTTACAAATTTTGGTAAGTTTGCTACTTCAACCGTTTCTCTAGCAGGTGCGGTAGCCTCCTCAAAATACTGTCCATAGATGGCATTAATTGCTGCGAAAGAATTCATGTCAGAGATAAATATAGACGCTTTGATGACATTTTCAAAAGTCATATCTGCAGCTTCCAAAACTGCCTTTAGGTTGTTCATAACCTGAGTGGTTTCTTTCTCAATAGAATCTGTTACCAATTCACCTGTTTCTGGGTGTAATGCAATTTGCCCCGAAGTATATAAAGTGTTTTCTACTAAAACAGCCTGGCTGTAAGGGCCAATAGGTTGTGGTGCTTTGTTTGTGGTTATAATAGTTTTCATCTGTGTTTGGTTACTGTTTTTTACAATTGTTTATCAGGTTGTTTTCGCTTTTCATATTTGATATCTTTCAATATACTTGATCGAATTCCAATAAAGAAATTCCACGAACTTCGATTGCTAAATGGAATCCAAGAAAAATTCATCCTCCAACTTTCTAAATCACGTTCAAAACGCAATTGAGTGTATGTGAATCCCTTATTTTTTAGGTCGTATCCAGAAGAGGCACCGACGCTCCATCGAGGCGAAAATTCGATATCTCCAGAAAACATCAACGAATGTGATGAAATCTCATTCTGACGTCTCGAATTACTGTAATTAACGGCATAAGCAATTCGTAAACTCCAAGGGATTTTGTAGTTGTAAAGATCTGTTGGAGTCACCTCTTCAGATTGGTCCCTGTTATTTATCTGTTGGTCCGCAAAATCTTGAGACCGTCCAAATAAATCATCTGCACGTCCACCACTTCTAATGGATTGATCTCTTTCAGCAGCATTGTTTTGGTCATTGCCCTCAAAAGACTCACTAGACAAACTGTAACTCATGGTCATGTTTGCACTCGATAATCGAAATAAACTACCACCATTATCAATATTGAATGTGTTAATTTTAGAATTATTATTGTCTAATGCATAAGGATCTAAAGTTGCTCCAAAATTTACACTCAATTTATTGTCCAATAGTTGTGTTCCACCCGAAACTCGAACGGGACTCCAGTTTAAAGAATCCCCCGCAACATTATAGTTTGTTGAGAAATTTAATGAATTTAATAAGAACACTTTTTTAGCTTCTGTCGCAGTACTATCCTTGTCGCGAACCTTTGCTTCCAAATTATTATTAAGTGATAATCCAACGGAACTAGAATAGACCTTTCCTGGAGATCCAAATAAAGATTGTTCAAACCTAGTATACTGGACTTGATCGCTAGTGACACCATCGGCACTAATGACTTCATAGGTGTCATAATATTTTTCAAACGAGGGGTTGATGTTATAACTAACGGACGGTCGCATAACGTGACGAATGGCTTGTATTTTTTTGTCTTCTCCAAAGTCAAACATCCCATAAACAGTGGTTCCAACACTGGTACTAAAATTATAAGTTCGGAAAGAATCAAACCCTTTTAGAGGCGTTGTAACAACCGATTCAGTATCGGGGTCATACGTTTTGTTGATGGTGTTAAAAGTCCAATTTTCTCTATAATTAGCACTGGTACTCATGCTAAAATGTTTAAAAACTTTAAAATTGGTAGTTAGAGGAATTGTATGTTGAAAACCAGCTTTCGCTTCCTCAAACATAGCACCTGTTAAAAATAAAGAATCGGTCGTTTGAATACGATTTTCTCCTCGTACATTGTATTGGAAATTAATATTCTGAATCGCCCCTTTTTTACTTCCAGTTTTGGGTGCAAAAGGATAAATTCGATCCACACTTCCTTGAAAGGTTGGTAAAGTCATATTGATAACTTCCGTATTTGTATTCTGAGAGTGCGTTGCTGACAAGCTCACATTAACTTGTGGTTCTCCCTGAAATGTTTTGGAATATGAAACAGATGATGACAAGGTGTTATTCAAGAAGTTTGAGGTATTCAGCTGATTCACAGATTCCTGAAAATAGGTGCTAGAACCCAAGTTTACAGAAGCCGAAAATCGAGAGTTTGGACTTGATTTTGAATCTTGACTTTGATTCCATCGTAAATTATAAATTGTACTTTTTGAGTAATCAGGAAATCCACGTTCACTATTTATGAGGTTCTCATACCTAAAACTCAACGAACCTCTAAATTTATAACGAACCGCATAATTACTTTCGAGACGAATTCCATAACTCCCATTTGTGTAATAATCCCCAAGGGTTGCAAGGTCAAAATAATCACTAATAGCAAAATAATACCCTCCATTCTGAAGAAAATATCCGCGATTACTTTCTTCTCCAAAAGAAGGAAAGAGCACCCCCGAAGTTCGAGTTTTAGAAAGTGGAAAAAAAGCAAACGGCAATCCTATAGGAGTGGGAACATCTGCAATAAACAGATTTGTAAGCCCCGTAACTACTTTTTTGCCAGGAACAATTTTTGCTTTTCGTAACAAAAAATAATACTCTGGATTTTCAATATTTTCTGAAGTAGTGAATTTAGCACGCTTTACAAAATAAACAGAGTCATTTTCTTTTTTAGTTAAATCTGAAATTATACGCCCCCCTTGTTGCTCTGTTTTTGAATTCCAAATCAGCGCTTTTTTTGTTTTTAAATTAAATGCAATAGAATCGGGTTCAACAACATCACTTCCCTGTTTAAATACAGGATGTTGGCTGTAATTTCCCAAGGAATCTTTTAAACGTCCTGCATAAACAATGTCTTTGCCATAATCAATGATAATAATTCCTGCTTTAATATCCATATCTTTATATTGGATTTCAGCTTGATTATAAAGATATATTTGTTGTGTTTTTTGATTGACCGATGTATAGTCTTTTGCCTTGTAGGTAACTATGGCTTCTAATAGTTTTTTTGGTTGTGATAGGCTGTCATTTACAATAGAATCTGTTTCGATGCGTTTTAATTCCTGTGTAGAAATAGAGTCATTTTTAACTTCCAACTCCTTAGAAGCAGGAATTTCTGTCGTAGGTTTTGGATTCGGAATATCCTGAGCCATGCCTGTAGTGTTAGTAAACACTGTAAAACTTAAAGAAAAAACTAGTTGAAAGAATCTTGTTTTCAATGCTTTTAAGAGTATTTTTGTATTAAATGGCTCGATTTTTGAAAAACCAAAGTTACGTATATTTTTTTTTGATTTTTATATTTTAATCATTCGATTCACTGGTAAATTAATCAATATGCATAAGCAAATAAAATTCTTTTTAGTCTTCCTTTTATTTTTTGGAACTTTTAATGGATACACACAAAATGATAACAAACCATTTATTGTTGTTTTAGATGCTGGTCACGGAGGTAAAGACCCTGGGAGACCTACGAACTTCGGATATAAAGAAAAGGATATTGCTTTAAAAATTGTGTTAAAAATAGGTGAAAATTTAAAAAAACATAAAAACATCAAAGTCATCTATACCCGAAAAACCGATGTATTTATTGAATTAAGACAACGCGCAAAGATTGCCAATAAAGCAGATGCTGATTTGTTTGTATCAGTACATTGCAACGCACACAACTCACAGGCTCATGGTACTGAAACCTATGTGTTAGGGCTTGGAAGAAACGAATCTAATTTTAGAGTTGCAAAAGAAGAAAATGAAGTTATTTTCTACGAAGATGATTATGAAACTAATTATGAAGGTTTTGATCCTAACTCTCCTGAAACCTTAATTGGATTGACCCTTATGCAAGAAGATTATTTAGATCAAAGTATATTATTAGCACGGAATATTCAAGACAACTTTACCAATAGGTTAAAACGAAAAAACAGAGGTGTTAAACAAGCCGTTTTTTGGGTCTTACACAACACCTACATGCCAAGTGTTTTGATTGAGACAGGCTTTATAACAAACAAAAGTGAAGGAGATTATCTAAACTCCGTTGAAGGTAGTAACAATATATCAAAAAGCATATCGGATGCAATTCTGGATTATAGGTCAAATTTGAATACAGAAACCTTTGTTCAAGAAGGCAGACCTTCAACGGAGGAGGTTGAGACAACTCCCGAAACAGTGAAGCCTGTAGAACCAGACAACAGCCCAAATAATAGTGATACATCCATAGTGTTTAAAGTTCAAATCGCGGCGGGCTCTAAAAAATTAGCTACAAAATCGTATAATTTCAATGGACTAAACGACATATCAAGAACCAAATCAAAATCAATGTACCGTTACTTTTATGGACAGACTTCAAGTTATGACACAGTTGTTGAACTTAAAAATGAAGCACTAAACAAGGGTTATAAAAGTGCCTTTATTGTGGCTTATAAAAATGGTGAGAGAATAGCAATTAAAACCGCCTTAAAATCTACCGAATAATAGACCTTATTGTTTAAAATTTATTCTTAGATTTGTAAGAAGAAAAAACTATTATATTGAAATTGTCTAAGGAAATTAAAACGGCTATTTTAGTCCTCTCAGGAATACTGCTTTTCATCTTTATTTTTTACTATTTAAAAGGTGAAAACATTCTTGACAACTCTAAAAAAATCTCTGCAATTTATGATAATGTCGAAGGATTGGCGCCGTCTGCTGCGGTTACTATTAATGGTCATAAAATTGGAAAAGTTCAATCAATACATTTTACAAATGACCTATCAGGGAAATTAAATGTCAATATGCTTATTGATAGTGATTTCGAATTCTCAAAAAATAGTACCGCTCAATTATACGAAGCAGGTCTTATTGGTGGGAAAGCCATTGCGATTATCCCAGCCTTTGACGGGGCTCCAAACGTTGAGTCTGGAGACCTACTTAGCTCAGATGTCAAACCAGGACTTACGGATTTGGTAAATCAACGCTTAACACCACTTCAAGAAAAAATGGAGACGATGATGGTTAGTGCAGATACCCTTCTGGTAAATCTCAACTCCCTTTTTGATGCCCAAACCAAATCGAATATAAAATCAAGTATTGCCGAATTAAGTACAACAATTGCATCGTTTAAATCTACCTCAGAATCTTTAAATGATCTAGTGGTCGATAACTCATCATCAATTGGACAAACAATCACTAATTTTAATAAAATATCTGAAGATTTAACAAGTTTGAGTACTTCATTAGCGGCAGCTGATTTTGATACGATTATGGCGGATTTAAAATCAACAATTTCAAGTTTTAACCAATTATTAAGTGCTATCGAAAATGGAGAAGGATCCGTTGGTAAACTCATGAAAGATGAGGCGGTTTACAACAACCTTGAAGGCGCAACCAAGCAATTGGAAGAACTTTTAGAAGACATGAAACTAAATCCAAAACGTTATGTGCATTTCTCTCTTTTTGGAAAAAAAGCCAAACAATACGATTCTGAAGGAAACGAACTAAAGAACAAAAAATAGCCAAATGAATTTTTTGCCAAATGTAATTTTTGCAATAATCCTTTTTATAGGTATTGGCTTTTTTGTTAAAAATATTCGCAAACTAAAACGCAATATTTACCTTGGAAAAGATGCAAATATTAGTGGTGACTCCAAAACTCGTTGGAAAAATATGGCACGCATTGCTTTGGGTCAAAGTAAAATGGTAAGCCGTCCAATTTCTGGTATCCTTCACATTATTGTTTATATAGGCTTTGTAATTATTAACATCGAAGTCTTAGAAATTATCATTGATGGTTTGTTTGGAACCCATCGTATTTTTTCTGGTATTGGATCTCTTTATGGTGTTTTAATTGGAACTTTTGAAATTCTTGCAGCCTTGGTCTTTATAGCCGTTGTAATTTTTTGGTTTCGAAGAAATGTGGTAAAAATTAAACGGTTTTTAAGCTCTGAAATGAAAGGTTGGCCCAAATTAGATGGAAACTTAATCCTCTATTTTGAGATTGTATTAATGGGCTTGTTTATCCTCATGAATGCAACTGATGCAGAATTTCAATCTATGAATTCTGGGAACGTGATCAGTCAATTTTTTGCGCCAATGTTTGAAGGCTATAATATTCATTTGATTGAACGTGTTGCGTGGTGGATGCACATAATCGGAATTTTAATTTTCTTAAATTATCTATATTATTCAAAACATTTACACATACTATTAGCCTTTCCGAATACCTATTTTGGCAACCTAAATCCCAAAGGTCAATTTAATAACTTAGAAGCCGTTACCAACGAAGTGAAGTTAATGATGGACCCTAATGTAGATCCTTTTGCAGCGACTGCTGACGATGCTTCAGTTCCGGATAAATTTGGTGCAAGTGATGTTCAAGATTTAAATAAGATACAACTTTTAAATGCCTACTCCTGTACAGAATGCGGACGCTGTACAAGCGAATGTCCCGCCAATCAAACGGGCAAAAAACTATCTCCACGTAAAATTATGATGGACACACGGGATCGTTTGGTAGAAGTAGGTCGTAATATAGATGCCAATAAAGGCACCTTTGTCGATGACGGTAAACAGCTTTTAGGGGATTATATTACCAACGAAGAATTATGGGCCTGTACCAGCTGTAATGCCTGTGTAGAAGCCTGCCCCATTAGTATCGATCCACTTTCAATAATCCTTGAAATGCGTCGCTACTTAGTCATGGAACAAAGTGCAGCTCCGATGGAATTAAACACAATGATGTCTAATATTGAAAATAATGGAGCCCCTTGGCCTTACAATCAAATGGACCGATTAAACTGGAAAAACGAATAAAAAATCAATAAAACAAACACATGAAAAGAGAAGAAGCAGATAAACTATTACACGAAAAAGTGGAAGCTGGAGAACTTATAAGCCCAGTACTTCCAGGTGGAGTTAAAAATTATTTAATAGACATAGACGGTACTATTACTGATGATGTGCCAAATGAAGAACCAGAGCGTATGGAAACTTGCTTGCCTTTTTTAGATGCACTTAAAACATGTAATAGGTGGTATGACGAAGGGCATATGATTTGCTTTTTTACATCACGTACAGAGTCACACAGAGAAGTTACTCAAAATTGGTTGAAGCAGCATGGTTTCAAATACCACAGCCTTTTAATGGGTAAACCAAGAGGTGGAAATTACCATTGGATTGATAATCATTTAGTAAAAGCAACGCGTTACAATGGTAAATTTACCGATCTAGTAGAAAAAGAAGTTACAATCGAAGTTTTTGACGACGGTCAACACGATTAATATTTTAGACAATGAGCGATGTATTAAAAGTACCTACAATGGCCGAATTTATGGCCCAAGGCAAGCAACCCGAAGTTTTGTTTTGGGTCGGTTGTGCGGGTAGTTTTGACGACCGTGCCAAAAAAATCACCAAAGCTTTTGTGAAATTATTACACAAGGCAGAAGTCGATTTTGCGGTATTAGGTGCCGAGGAAAGCTGTACTGGCGATCCTGCCAAACGGGCTGGAAACGAATTTTTATTTCAAATGCAAGCAGTTACCAATATCGAAGTATTAAATGCTTATGAGGTAAAAAAAATTGTAACGGCTTGTCCACATTGTTTTAATACGCTTAAAAACGAATATCCATCCTTAGGAGGAGACTATCAAGTCATGCACCACACTCAATTTTTAAAAAGTCTTCTTGATGAAGGACGCTTAACAATTGAAGGTGGAAAATTTACAGGCAAACGCATTACATTTCATGACCCTTGTTATCTAGGTCGTGCAAACGATGTATATGAAGCTCCTCGTGATCTAATTAAAAAGTTAGATGCCGAACTGGTGGAGATGAAAAATTGTCGCAAAAAAGGACTCTGTTGTGGTGCTGGTGGAGCTCAAATGTTTAAAGATGCAGAGCCTGGAAACAAAGAAGTCAACATCGAACGAACCGAACAGGCTATGGAAACCAAGCCTCAAATTATAGCTGCAGGCTGTCCATTTTGTAATACCATGATGACCGATGGTGTTAAGAACAAAGCAGAAGGCCAGATTGAAGTTATGGATGTGGCTGAATTGATTGCTAATGCAAACGATTTATAAAATAAAATATCTGAAAAACAAATGTTTGTAAATTTTGATTCCCTCCCTGATAATTCTCGTATTTGGATCTATCAATGCAACCGCTCTTTTTCTGACTCTGAATTAGAAGAGATCTCTGAAAAACTAAAAGCGTTTTTAGAAGGATGGACGGCTCATGGAGCCGACTTACAATCCGGTTTTGAAATTAAATACAAACGTTTTATTGTCATCGCTTTGGATCAGCAAGTGAACGCCGCTACAGGGTGTTCTATTGATGCTTCTGTGAAGTTTATTCAAGAACTTGAAAAAGCCTACAAGGTTGATTTGATGGATAAAATGAATGTTTCCTACAAGCAAGGCGAATATGTGGCTTATAAAACGTTGACCGATTTTAAAAAAATGGCTAAAGACAAAGCTGTTTCTAAAAATACAATTGTATTTAATAACCTTGTAAATTCCAAGGCAGAATACGCAGAATTTTGGGAAGTGCCTGCATCTGAAAGTTGGCACAGTCGGTTTGTTTAAAACTATTCAGTAGTCCAAAATGGCAATTCATTTGGATTTTGAGAATGTGCAAGTTCTAATTTTAATAACCTTTTTTTAATTGGGATTCCACCTGCATAACCCACAAGTTTATTTGTTGAACCAATTACCCTATGGCAGGGTATGATAAGTGCAAGCGCATTGGCACCATTGGCAGAGGCAACAGCTCTTACAGCTTTTTCATCTCCAATTTGTTTTGCCAATTTTAAATAGGACATTGTTTTTCCATAAGGGATGCTTAGCAAAGCCTCCCAAACGCTGCATTGAAACGCTGTTCCAACCATTTTGATAGGAAATGTAAACACGCTTCGAGTTCCATCTAAGTAAGCTTCAACTTGTAATTGAACCTCTCTCAAAAGAGGTGTTTCTTTCTCAATATACTCAGCGTTTAAACCAGTTTGTATTCGTGTATCGACTCTAGATCGCATTTTTCGATAACGGTAATCTAATAAGCAAATCTGATTTTCAAAACATCCAATAATCAATTCTCCAATTGCAGTTTTGAAGTACTGTATAAAAATGGTGTTTTTTGAGGCCATACTTTAGTTAATGGAAAACCGAACAGTAACCTCACTTTCTATTTTAATTCCTGAAAATTCAATATCAAGAGGTTCTTCCAGTTTCATCTCAGCGCTATACGCCATCTTTACACGTCCATTTCTTAAATTGTAAGAATTGTTATAATACTTTTCAGAAATAAAAATTGCTTTTCCAAGCGATTGTTCTAGAGGCGTAACCAATGCAGTGGCTTGTGCTTTTGCTTTCAGTATTGCTTTAGATCGTAAGGCCATTTTTAAGGCCTCCGTTTTTGAGTATTTTGTTTTTGTTAGTTGCACATTAGAAATACCTTTTGCTTCCAAATGGATTAATACATTACTTGCTGTAAGTCCATCATAGACAACCAATTCGTACGCCTTTGACTTCAGTACACTTTTTTTTCTTAAAAAATATTTTTTATAATTACTGGCAAGGTCTTCAATCTTTAATTGTTTTTTAAGATCGATGTTTAAGTTTTCTAAAACTTCAGCCAATAGTTGTTCTTGAGTTTCAACAGATGTTTTGTTGCGGTCTTCTTTTTCTTGAATTAGAATAGATAAATAAATACGATCGGGTTGCACTAATGAATCAACCTTTGCAGTGGTTTCTAAATAGGGGTGATCAATAAAATTTTTAGTTTGAGAGAATCCAATAAAGGTACTTGCAATAAAAAATACTACTGTAAGAAAATTTTTCATGTGTTAATTTTTAGTTTTAATTGTCTGTGCAATTAGTATTCCAAAGTTAACCGAAATTACAATTTAAGTTGTATTAACTGTGAAGAATCAGAGTTTTGAGACTAAGTCTAACAACAATTACTATTGGGGTCACAACAAGACTCCTTGTTCAAATCTGATAACCTTATACGTTGTTTGTTTTCAGGAATCCCACATTGGTCTTGTGCTAAACAATTGGTTTGTTTCGTAGTTAATAAGAAATTATTACCGTCAAACTCAAGTCCAAATTTTCCAATTGTTTCCGAACTATTAACCGATGTTTGGTATTCGACTTCAATTTCTAAATCGTCTATTTTCAAAACGTTTTCAGAAAGTTCAATGATGTTCAGTAATTTTTCGGGGTGCAGTCTGTGGTCATAATCATTAGCATTCCAAAGTTGAAAATTGGCTACTTCCTCATTTCTAACAACTCCGCCGCAGTCGATAAACGCTTTTGTTATTTTTCCGACTTCAGTAACATGAAAGTGTTTAGGGACCAATTCACCCTCAGGCAATTGAAATCCAATAGTGTCTAAACTTTTTAAAACTGCTTTAACTTCAGATAATTTCATAGATATATTTTTTGGATTTTTACTGTTGAGATTAAATTCTGAATAAATATAATATAAATTATGCGTTTACAACTTATAAATGTGATCAACTCAGACGAATCACCTCGATTTAGTTATGGAGTTCAGATCAATTAAAATAAATCTCAAATATTAAATTGCTCATAAAAATATTCAGAATTTATATTAAAAACAGTAATTTGGTATTGAATTTAACGGCTACTTTTTTTTAAACTATTTATGCGTCATTTTTTTGCAGTCTTTTGTTTCATTTTTTCACTCTCACTTTTAGCTCAAGAGTCGAGTTCACCACTAGATGCTCCAGATTTAGAGCTTCAAAAAATATGGGTGGACAGCACCTATACTGCGCTTAGTCTCAAAGAAAAAATTGGACAGTTGTACATGATTCAAGTATTTTCTAATCAGGATCAAGCCACAAAAAAATCGATTTTAAACCAAATTAAGACCAATTATATTGGTGGGGTTATATATTCAAATGGTGGCCCCATTCGACAAGCTCAATTGAACAATGAATTACAAGCTGCCTCAAAAATTCCTTTACTAGTCGGAATGGATGCGGAGTGGGGACTGAGTATGCGTTTAGACTCTACCTATGCGTTTCCATGGAATATGACTTTAGGAGCAGTGAAAGACATGAGCCTTATTCGTCAAACTGGGATTCAAATAGGCGAACATTGTAAACGGATTGGTGTCCATTTTAATTTTGCACCCGTTGTTGACATCAATACCAACCCTAACAACCCAATCATTGGAAATCGTTCATTTGGAGAAGATAAAAACGAAGTCTCCAAACGAGCATGGGCGTTTATGGAAGGCATGCAAAGTGCGGGCGTATTGGCAAATGCCAAACATTTTCCCGGGCATGGCGATACCAGTTCCGATTCGCATAAAACCCTTCCAACAATTAATTTTTCAGCGAAACGTATTGATTCTGTTGAACTCTATCCTTACAAAAAACTTATTTCAAAAAACCTGTCTTCAGTGATGGTAGCACATCTTAACGTGCCCAACCTCGATTCAAGATCCAACTATCCTTCTTCTTTATCCTATCCCATTGTGACAGATTTACTAAAACAAAAATTAGGGTTTAAGGGGTTGATTTTTACGGATGCACTTAGTATGAAAGGAGCCTCAAACTTTAGCAGTCCTGGAGAAATCGATTTACAAGCATTTTTGGCTGGCAATGATGTGATGCTCATGTCAAATGATGTCACTCAAGGCATTGCTGCCTTGGAAAAAGCCGTGGTATCGGGACTTATTTCTGAGGAGCGGTTGGCACATTCTGTCAAAAAAATATTAAAAGCCAAATACAAAGTTGGGCTGCATCAATTTAAGCCCATTGAAACGACGAATTTAGTAGCGGATTTAAACCGTCAAAAAGATGATGTATTGTATGGGGAATTGATGGAAAATGCAATCACACTCGTTCAAAATAAAAAAAATAACTTACCCCTAAAAAATTTAGAATTACACAAGATCGCCTATGTCAAAATGGGCGATGCTGATGCCTCTCCGTTTATAAATTCGCTTCACAAATACACGAAAGTTGATGTGGTAAATTCAAAAAACTTAGATGGATTGATTGCCTCTTTAAAAAACTACAACACCGTGATTGTTGGATTTCATAAATCCAATGCAAATCCATGGAAATCGTATCAATTTACGGATAAGGAACTCGTATGGCTTTATGAAATTTCCAGAACCAACAACGTCATTTTAACAGTGTTCGCAAAACCGTATGCGTTAGATGATTTTAAAACGTTTGAGAATTTTGAAAGCATTTTGATGGCTTATCAAAACAGTCCGATTGCACAGCAAAAAGCGGCTCAAATTATTTTTGGAGGCCTGTCTGCTAAAGGAGTTCTTCCTGTATCTTGTGGTGTAAAGTTTAAAGCAGGTGATGGACTTCAAACCACTGCATTAAATCGATTGACATATGGATTGGCAGAATCTGTTGGGATGGATTCAAGTCATTTGCAAAAAATTGACTCTATCGCCAACCATGCCATTTCAGAACAAATGACACCTGGTATTCAACTTTTAGTAGCACGTAAAGGAACCGTGATTTACGAAAAATCGTTTGGATATCACACCTATAAAAATGCATCTGAAGTTAAGTTTAATAACCTTTATGATGTCGCATCATTGACTAAAATATTGGCAACCCTTCCATTGCTTATGGAACTTATCGATTCAGGAGTCATCACTCTTGATGCTACTTTAGGAGACTTGCTACCTTCTTACAAAAACACCAATAAAGAAACCATTACTATTCAAGAAATGTTGTCTCACTATGCACAACTAAAACCATGGATTCCATTTTATGTATCCACCTTAGATTCGATCACTGAAAAGCCAAACCCTAAGTTTTACAAATCGAAACCCTCTAAGAAGTTTCCAATTAAGGTGAATGAACGTTTGTATTTAAGAACCGATTTTAAAGACAGCATTCAAAATCAGATTATCAACTCAGAACTGCTCGAAGAAAAAGAGTATCGATACAGTGATTTACCTTACTATATTTTAAAATTAATCATTGAAAAACACTACGATCTACCTTTAGAAGCCTTAGTACAACAGCATTTTTACAAGCCATTAGGAGCCAATTACACGACCTATAAACCCTTAGAGAAATTTAATAAATTCGATATTATTCCCACAGAAATAGACGATTATTTCCGTTATGATACTGTGCATGGTTATGTGCATGATATGGGGGCTGCGATGCAAGATGGTGTTGGTGGACATGCGGGTCTATTTAGCAATGCCAATGATGTTGCAAAGTTGATGCAGATGTATCTTCAGGAAGGATTTTACGGCGGCAAGCGTTATTTTTCCACGGATACTTTTAAGGCGTTTAATACCTGTCATTACTGCGATGAAGAAAACCGTCGAGGGATTGGATTTGACAAACCACAGTTAGAAGATGAAGGCCCTACTTGTGGCTGTTTGTCAATGACCAGTTTTGGGCATTCAGGATTTACAGGAACTTATGCGTGGGCTGATCCAGAAGAAGAAATAGTTTATGTATTTTTGGCAAATAGAACGTATCCAAAATCGGAAATAAATCGACTTTCAGAAGAAAATATTAGAACAGAGATACAACGTTTAATCTACGAATCAATTTTAGAGTAATATGAATATAGGCATTGTGTGTTATCCCACCTTTGGAGGAAGTGGCGTTTTGGCGACAGAATTAGGATTGGAGCTGTCTCGCAAAGGACATGAAGTACATTTTATTACTTACAGTCAACCCGTCCGCTTAGAACTATTGAATTCTAAGGTGCATTTTCACGAAGTAAATGTTCCAGAATATCCCTTATTTCATTACCAGCCTTATGAGTTGGCATTGTCTAGTAAGCTTGTGGATATGGTTAAAATTCATAAAATTGATGTCTTGCATGTGCATTATGCCATTCCGCATGCCTATGCAGCCTATATGGCTAAAAAAATGCTTCATGAAGAAGGAATCGATGTTCCAATTGTGACCACCCTACATGGTACTGATATCACCCTAGTAGGAAGTCACCCTTTTTATAAAACAGCAGTGACGTTTAGCATTAATAAATCAGATGCTGTAACCTCTGTTTCTCAAAATTTAAAAGAAGATACCCAACGTTTATTTCGTACGAAAAAAGAAATAAAAGTCGTTCCGAATTTTATTGATATTGATAAATATAAAATCACTTATAAAGATTGTGATCGTGATCTTTTGGCACTTCCTGAGGAACGTGTGATTACACATGTGAGTAATTTTAGACCTGTCAAATGCATTGGTGATGTCATTGAAATTTTTTATAGAATTCAAAAAGAACTTCCAGCTAAATTAATAATGGTGGGTGAGGGACCTGAGCGTAAAGAAGCAGAACAACTTTGTAGAACTCACAACATAGAAGACAAGGTTGTGTTTTTGGGAAACAGCAGTGAAGTGGATAAAATTTTATGTTTTAGTGATTTGTTTTTGTTGCCTTCTAAAACAGAGAGTTTTGGATTGGCTGCCTTAGAAGCCATGGCATCTGGAGTTCCTGTGATTTCGAGTAATTCTGGAGGCATTCCAGAAGTTAATATTCAAGGTGTTTCTGGGTTTTTAAGTCCTGTTGGTGCGGTTGATGAAATGGCTCAAAATGCTCTTAAGATTCTTAAAGACGACACGACTTTAAATGCCTTTAAAAAAGGGGCACAAACTACGGCAACAAAATTTGATATTCATAAAATAGTGCCTTTTTACGAAGCTATTTATGAAGAAGCACTTAAAAACTGCATTTCAATTTAATTCGTAAGAAGATTCTCCACTTAATAGCGTTGGAATTTTTGTTTTTATAATAATACAATTACTTTTACACTCTAAAGACTTAAGTACTCGTATATGGCAGGAAATGCATTTGGATCGATTTTTAAACTGACAACTTTTGGAGAATCTCATGGAACTGCTATCGGAGGGGTGATAGATGGATGTCCTGCTGGGATAACATTAGATTTTGAAGCCATTCAGCACGAAATGGACCGTCGTAAACCTGGACAATCTAATATTGTAACCCAACGAAAAGAACCTGATACCGTTAAGTTTCTCTCTGGAATTTTTGAAGGAATCACTACAGGAACCCCTATCGGTTTTGTGATTGAAAATGCCAATCAAAAATCCAAGGATTATACACACATAAAAGATGTATTCCGTCCAAGCCATGCCGATTTTACGTATACCGAAAAATACGGTCAACGTGACTATAGAGGTGGTGGTCGCAGTTCGGCTCGTGAAACGGCCTGTCGGGTGGTTGCTGGTGCCATTGCAAAACAATTTTTAAATACAATTGTAATAAACGCTTATACTTCATCTGTTGGAGAGATAACTCTCAACAAATCGTATAAAGATTTAGATTTAGCCAAGGCTGAAACAAACGATGTGCGTTGTCCAGATACAGCAGTTGCAGAACAAATGATCTCTAAAATAAAAGCCATTCGAAAGGAAGGAGATACCATAGGAGGCGTTATATCTTGTGTGATTAAAAATGTCCCCGTTGGATTAGGGGAACCCGTTTTTGATCGTTTACATGCACAGTTAGGAAAAGCAATGCTATCCATTAATGCTGTCAAAGGCTTTCAATATGGAAGTGGATTCGAAGGCACGCAACTCAAAGGAAGTCAACACAACGATGCTTTTAATGCCGATGGTTCTACCAAAACGAATTTATCAGGCGGTATTCAAGGTGGAATAAGTAATGGAATGGACATTTATTTTGATGTGGCGTTTAAGCCGGTTGCTACAATTATGCAAGCTCAAGATACGATTGATAAGGATGGTAATGAAGTTGAAATGCACGGAAAAGGCCGTCACGATCCTTGTGTCGTCCCACGTGCAGTCCCGATTGTCGAAGCCATGGCTGCCTTGGTCATTGCCGACTTTATGCTGTTAAATCGGCTTAGTAAAGCTTAGAACTTAAACACAAATAGATATGAAATCACTCGCCTTACATTGGAAAATATTAATAGGCATGCTCGCTGGTGTGACCTTTGGTTTTATAATGCTCGAAGTAGGAGGTGCTGATTTTGTGGCAAATTGGATCAAACCCATCGGTACAATTTTTGTCAAACTACTGAAATTAATTGCAGTCCCGCTTATTTTAGCCTCGCTCATCAAAGGGATTTCAGATCTAAAAGACATTTCAAAATTTGCGTCTATTGGACTCAAAACCATTATAATTTATGTACTCACCACGGTCATTGCAATTAGTATTGGTTTGATTTTAGTGAATTCCTTTAATCCCGGGGATGGGGTTTCTTCTGAAACCATCTCAAAACTGACAGAAACTTATGCCGATAACAGCAGTGTGCAAGGAAAAATTGCGGAAGCAGGCCGTCAACAAGCCAGTCGTCCTTTAGATTTTCTTGAGGATATGGTGCCCGATAATGCCTTTTCAGCATTAAGCAACAATAAGCTGATGCTTCAAGTGATTTTCTTAGCGATGTTTTTAGGAATTTCTCTGTTGTTAGTTGGTGAAAAAAGTGCCAAACCCCTTAAGGATGTTTTTGATTCCTTGAATGATGTTGTCCTAAAAATGGTCGATTTAATCATGCTAACCGCACCTTATGCCGTATTTGCATTGTTGGCCAATGTAGTAGTCTCTTCAGGAGATCCAGAGTTGTTGTATGCCCTTTTGTTTTATTCGGGGGTGGTTGTAGGAGGTTTGCTATTAATGGTCTGTTTTTACCTTTTTTTGGTGTCTGTAATCACCAAAAAGAACCCCTTATGGTTTTTAAAACAAATCAGTCCAGCACAGTTATTAGCCTTTTCTACCAGCAGTAGTGCTGCAACCCTTCCAGTGACCATGGAGCGTGTCGAAGAACATTTAGGGGTGGATAAAGAAGTGTCTAGTTTTGTGTTGCCTGTTGGAGCAACGATCAATATGGATGGCACCAGCTTGTACCAAGCCGTGGCGGCTGTGTTTATCGCACAGGCTTTGGATTTTGATTTGACTTTTGCAGATCAACTAACCATTGTACTTACCGCACTTTTAGCCTCTATTGGGAGTGCAGCTGTACCAGGAGCTGGTATGGTTATGCTCGTAATTGTATTGGAATCGGTTGGCTTCCCAGCGGATAAGCTGGCCATTGGATTGGCACTTATTTTTGCGGTGGACCGTCCTTTAGACATGTGCCGTACCATGGTAAATGTCACTGGCGATGCCACAGTGTCTATGATTGTTGCCAAGTTTGAAGGCAAGCTTCACAAACCTAAATCCAAGGAATGGGACGACCATTTGGAGGAGGTGATTTAAGTTTTTTTTAGTAAGTGTGCCGGTTTACATTAATCCAAAAACCGATCTTTCAAGTCTGTTGCAGGCACGCTGCAGTGTGCGGTTGTTCCAAACCATCGGTAGCGGTTGTTGGCAATAAGCGTATAAACCCCATTGCGTAAAAACGGCGGTAGGAGGTAGCCCAACTGAAAAACATAAAAGAAGCCTCCTAAAGTCTTGCATAGTTTCAGTATGGCGCTGCTTTTTTCGTAGTATTTTCCCTCAGTATAAAATAGAATACTGTCTAAATTCTCGTTATTTAACAGGGATTTTGGAAGGGTGTTTTTTGCAAACGCACTCTGTAGGGATGCAAATTTTAAAACGCCTTTTTTATCATGTTTTATAAGGAAATTCACAGAGCGATTGCAAAGGTTACACACGCCATCAAAAAAGACAATTTGTTGCATTATTTTTTAGAATTCACATATTCCAAGCGGTCAATATTAACCGTTGTTGTAAACAGTCCATAATTCACAACGGCTTTGTTTTTTTCGAGTTTATCCAAAGTCCCTACCGCCCGGCCATCTTCCAAACGAACCGAGTCTCCAACCACCAAAACTCGTTTTGGTTTTGGGGGAATCAAGGCTGCTTTTTCTTTTTGTTTCTTTTTTTCTTTACGAATCACCGCCACCTTTTTCTCCACTTCTTTTTTGAGTTCCGCTTCTTTAGCCTTTTGAGCTTTCTTTTGTTTGAGCGAAATTTTTTGACGTTTAGAATTTTCGATTTGAACCAATTTAAAAAGCTCGTTCATCAATTCACGTTTCCGTTTATTTTCAAAATAGCGTTCGCCCAAATCACTGATTTTTTGACCCAGATAGACCAAGCGTTGGTTGCTGTCAAAAAGCTCTTGATAGCTTTGCAATTTTTTCTTTGCCTTGGCATTGGTCGTTTCCAATTTATCCGTTTCTAAACTCTTTTTAATCTCGTTTTGTTTGAGTGCCCGTTCTGTTTTTTCGAGTTTAGATCGCTCTTTTTGCAGTTTTGCAATGGTTTTATCAAACCGTATTTTACCGCGTTCAATCTTCTTTTTTGAACGGTTGATTAAACTGTAAGGAATGCCATTTTTCTGAGCCACCTCAAAAGTAAAGGAGCTGCCCGCTTGCCCAATGACCAGCTTATACAAGGGTAGTAAAGTCTTTTCATCGAACAACATATTTGCATTTTGAATGTGCGGCAATTCGTTGGCCAATAGTTTTAAATTGCTGTAATGGGTCGTAATAATCCCAAATGCCTCTCGTTCATAAAAGACTTCCAAAAAGGTTTCTGCCAAGGCACCACCCAACTCTGGGTCACTACCAGTTCCAAATTCATCAATTAAAAAGAGAGTTTGCTTGTTGCATTTCTTTAAAAAATAATTCATTTGTTTCAGGCGGTAACTATAAGTACTCAGATGGTTTTCAATGGATTGATTGTCGCCAATATCACTTAGAATCGTATCAAATAAACAGAGTTTTGAGCGTTCATGAACGGGGATTAACATTCCGGATTGCACCATGAGTTGCAACAAACCAACCGTTTTAAGCGTGATGCTTTTTCCACCCGCATTTGGTCCTGAAATTACAATAATCCGACTGTTAGTGGTCATGGTAATCGTTTGCGGATAGGTTTTAAGTCCTTCACTTTTATTCGCAACCAAAAGCAAAGGATGGTAAGCATTTACAAGGTCTAATTCTTGATGTGTTGTAATTTCGGGAAGGACAGCGTTAATTTCTTTTGCGTATTTTGCTTTGGCATAGATGACATCCAATTTAGTTAGAAATTGCTGATAGGATTCTAGCAATGGACTGTAACCGCTTATAAAGCTTGTAAGTTCCAGTAAAATTCGTTTGATTTCTTCCGTTTCTTCAAACTCTAAATTATTAAGATCGCGTTGGTGTTGATGGGTTGCATCAGGTTCAATATAGACAATACTGCCCGTCTTACTGGCTCCCATAATACTCCCTTTTACTTTACGGCGGTACATGGCTTTTACAGCCAATACACGGCGGTTTTCCATCACTGTTTCACGAATATCATCTAAATATTCAGCACTGTTGTACATGCTTAAAGCCGAATTGAAACTGGTATTAATCTTTGTGCGAACCGCTTGAATCGATTTGCGTAAACCGTACAAAGTATCAGAAGCATCGTTACGAATTTCACCAAATTTATCAACCACACTATGAATCGCTTCTGGAATTTCTTTATTAGCTTCTAGTTGTAATGAAACCCTGTGTAAAAGCGGATAGTATTCATGAAATTTTTTAAAGAATTTTAATAAGATGTTTGTGGTTACACAAAGGCTGGCTATTTTTCGAAATCCATCGATTTCTAAATAATTATTCTCAATCTGAATCAATTTTAACTCTGAAGTGATCGCATCAAACCCATGGTTAGGAATGCGATTTTCGTTTTCAAATGACGACACAAATTCATTGGTGAGTCGTAGCGCATCAATGACCTGGTCTCTTTTTGAAAAGGGTAAGGTTGCAAGAACTTCCGTTTTACCCAAGCTAGTGACATTGTGAGCCGCCACTTGTTGAATTACGGATTCAAATTCTAAATCCTGTAATGTTTTCTTGGAAATGTTAATCATAGCGTTCGTGCATAAGTCCTCACAAATGTAGGTATTAATGTTTAAAATATATAGCTTAAATTTGTCCCTTGAGCCTTAAATATTAAGTTATTTTATATGTTACAACTCAACGGTGCCTGGCATTCCTATCTTGAACCTGAATTTAAGAAGCCCTATTTTGAGAATTTAGACGTTTTTGTACGTGCCGAATATGGTTTACATCCTTGTTATCCACCCTTTAATCAGATTTTTAATGCATTTGAAAGCTGTACGTTTGAAGCAGTTAAGGTTGTCATTATTGGTCAGGATCCTTACCATGGCGAAGGGCAAGCCAACGGATTGTGTTTTTCTGTAAATGAAGGTATGCCACATCCACCGTCTTTAAAAAATATTTTCAAAGAATTAGAAACTGACATAAAACTGCCTTATCCCTCGAGTGGTGATTTAAGTTCTTGGGCATCTCAAGGGGTGTTGTTATTAAATGCGACTCTCAGTGTCCGTGCAAATCAGGCTGGAAGCCATCAAAAACAGGGCTGGGAGAAATTTACAAACGCTGTGATTAAAACACTCTCTAAAGAACACTCGAATTTAGTGTTTTTGTTATGGGGAAGTTATGCCAAAAACAAACTCCGATTTATCGATACCGAAAAACATACTGTTTTACAAACAGGGCATCCCTCTCCTTTGAGTGCCAATCGTGGGTATTGGTTCGGAAATAAACATTTTAGTAAAACAAATGAAGTGCTGGAGTCATTGGGAAAAGCGCCTGTTCAGTGGGGTTAATCTTCTAAATTAGCAACCAATTCATTGTAGGGTAATTTTTCGGAAATGATGTCTAATTGCATCAGTTGATTCTGAACTGTTTCTACTGTTGAAGGAGAGATGTTTTCTTGTGACCACTCTGTAAGTGCCAACCAATTTTTTACATCTTCATTTTTTTGCTGATAGCGCTCAGAAATAATGGCATCGATTTCAGGAATTTCTTTGAACGTTTCTGTAATGGAGTTGATGACTTCTAAAATAACTTGAAGCGTTTCTTTTTCATTGGTTATAAATTCATCACGCACTGCAATGACAAAGCAAGGCCAGGGGGTAGGACAATCGCCCAAACGCCTGAACGTTTGTTGATCGACTAAAGGCTTGGTTGTAAATTTTTCCCACATAAAATAATCAGCTTCCTCATTTGTAAGTGCTTCCACAGCACCGTCCAAATCTTTCACAACTTCAAACTCTAAATCGCTTCTTGTATCCCAACCGAGTTCCATTGCATTCACATACGCCATTAGATGAGATCCAGAACCAAACCGACTGATAGCTGCACGTTGACCTTTGAGGTCACTTAGTTGTTTAAATGCGGATTTTTCTGCCACATGAATTCCCCAAATTAAGGGAGAGTCCACAAAAACTTGCACAATTTTACAGGGACTGCCTTCTGTGATGTCCTTTATAATTCCTTCTGTTAGAATCACAGCGATGTCAATTTCATCATCACGCAGTGCTTTGGTCATTTGACCGGTTCCACCAAAATAATCCTTCCAACGAACATTGATGTTATGAGACTTAAAATACCCTTGTTTTAAGGCTAAGTACCAAGCATAATTGAAGTGTTCCGGAACTCCACCAATCCTTACATCTTTCATCTAAGAAACAAGTTTATTCAACGTATAGATTATTAATTGATCAATCGTGGCTTGTGGGTCTTTGCTAAAAGTTCCCAAAGCTCTGTTGGCTAAAATAGCATTCATAGAACAGGCATCATGCCCTAATAATTTTGCCAAGCCATAAATGGCAGACGTTTCCATTTCAAAATTGGTCACTCTTAAGCCGTTGAACTCAAAACTATCCATCTTGTGATTCAGACTGTCATCTTGTAACTCTAAACGCAACACACGTCCTTGAGGTCCGTAGAACCCACCACAAGTCGCTGTCAATCCCGTAAGGGTTTGTTCGCTTTTTAACTGAGCTTCTAAGCGGCTCGAATTTTGAATGATGACAGGATAAGGTTTTTGTGGACTCCATTGGGTATGTTTCACAAAAGCAGCCTCGATAGTTGGATGTTTGATTGCGTCAATTTTATAGGATTGTAACATCCCATTAATATCCATAGCAAAGCCACTCAATACAAAGCTATCAACATCAATATCAGGTTGCAATGCTCCTGATGTTCCGATGCGTACAATTGACAAACTAGTTTTATTCGCTTTAATTTCACGCGTCTCAAAGTCAATATTAAATAAAGCATCTAGTTCATTCAGAACAATATCAATATTGTCAGAGCCAATGCCTGTAGAAATTACAGAAAGACGTGTGCCTTTATAAGTTCCTGTTTGCGTTTTGAATTCGCGATTTTGTACCTCAAAATCAATCGAATCAAAATATTTTGTGACCTCACCAACACGTTCTTGATCCCCTACAAAAATGATAGTATTTGCCACATCCGATGGTTTCAAATGAAGATGGTATATACTCCCATCAGGGTTGAGGATGAGTTCAGAGTTTTTTATAGACATTTTATAATTTTAATATTAACCGCCAACACGTTTGACTTGAAATCCGAGTTCTTTTAAAAACGCCATGATTTTATCTCTGTAATCACCTTGAATAATAATGGTGTCGTTTTTAAAACTTCCGCCCACACTAAATTTCTTTTTGAGATCTTTGGCAAGACTTTTAAAATCCTTATCCGCTCCTGTGTAGCCTTCAATAATGGTGATGGGTTTTCCTTTTCGTTTTTCGTATTTACAGATAATAGGAGCGTCCTGCATCCAAAGAGAGGAGTCCGTCACTTCAGACGGTGTTTCAGGACTTTCTGTATGTTCTGGAAATAAATTTTTAAGTTGCTCTTTTAAATCCATTATTTCTTAGCTAATCCCAATTCTCTAATCCGCTGGTCTAGATATTCACCTGCCGTGATGTCTTCAAATTGTTTTGGGTGCTCAGCATCTATACAATTCTCCAAAACATCTAGTTTCATAGCACTGATCGGGTGTAAGAAAAATGGAATAGAATAGCGAGAGGTTCCCCACATTTCACGCGGTGGGTTGACCACGCGGTGGATGGTTGATTTTAACTTATTATTGGTATGCCGCGACAACATATCGCCCACATTTATCATTAATTCATCGGGGTTTGCAATGGCATCAATCCATTCGCCCTCTAGGTTTTGAACCTGCAGTCCTTTGCCTTGAGCCCCCATTAATAAAGTAATGAGGTTGATATCGCCATGGGCTGCTGCACGTTCGGCATTTTTTGGTTCTTCTTTTATAGGTGGGTAATGAATAGGACGTAAAATACTATTTCCGTTGTGCACATAGGGGTCAAAATAAAATTCATCCAACCCTAAATGAAGAGACAGAGCTCTTAAAACATAAGTCGCTGTTTTTTCCAACATTTTGTAGGCTTCTTTTCCAACTTTATTAAATTCCGCCAGTTCACGAACTTCTATGTTTTTATGATATTCTGCTTCAAGTTCTGGATTGTCTTGCACATATTGTCCAAAATGCCAAAACTCCTTTAAATCGCCTTCTTTTCTTCCTTTGGCACTTTCTTTTCCAAAGGATACGTACCCACGTTGCCCACCAATTCCTGGAACCTCATAGCTTTGTTTTTGAGCCGTTGGTAAATCAAAAAATTTCTTTATTTCAGAATACAATCTATCCACTAAAGTATCATCCAAAAAATGACCTTTAAGTGCTACAAAACCAATGGTTTCATAAGCTTTACCAATTTCATCAACAAATTTTTGTTTGAGAATAGGGTCGTTTGATATAAAGTCTAAAAGATTGACACTTGGAATTTTATTCATCGCTTTTATTTAATCATGTGTATAACAAAGATAACAATTCAAAAGTTTTAGAAAAGCAATTTTTAAAGTTAAACGATTCTAATTAATATTTTCCTATTTTTGAACGACAAACTAACTAGATTTGAAACCATTTTTTCAGTTCGATTTTAAAGGAATCAGTTTAAAAACTCAGCAGTCTTTATATTTCAATATGTTGAAATCCAGACTTATTGAGGAGAAAATGCTGATTTTACTCAGACAAGGAAAAATCTCAAAATGGTTCTCTGGAATTGGGCAGGAAGCAATTTCTGTGGGCGTTACAATGGCGCTAAATAGCGATGAATACATACTTCCTATGCATCGGAACTTAGGGGTGTTTACCACACGAGAAATTCCTTTACACCGTTTGTTTTGTCAATGGCAAGGGAAGGCCAATGGATTTACAAAAGGTCGAGACCGTTCGTTTCACTTTGGAACTCAAGATTATAAAATCATTGGAATGATTTCGCATTTGGGCCCTCAACTTGGGGTTGCAGATGGAATTGCACTTTCTCACATACTAAAAAATGAATCCAAATTAACCGCTGTGTTTTCAGGAGATGGAGGAACCAGTGAAGGCGATTTTCACGAAGCTCTGAATGTGGCTTCTGTTTGGAATTTACCTGTTTTATTTTGCATCGAAAATAACGGCTATGGACTTTCTACGCCGACAAATGAACAATATAATTGCGAGTCAATTGCCGACCGTGGTGTGGGCTATGGAATGGAGTCTCATGTGATTGAAGGAAATAATGTAATGGAAGTGTTTTCTAAAGTAGATGCCATCGCCAAAAGTGTTCGAAAAAATCCACGTCCTGTTTTAATTGAGTTTAAAACATTCCGAATGCGAGGTCATGAAGAAGCGAGTGGCACAAAATACGTGGCTCAAGAGTTGTTGGATACTTGGGCTCAAAAAGATCCCATATCAAATTTTGAGACCTATCTTCTTCAAGAAAATAAGATTACATCCGCCGAAATAGAGGATTTTAAAGCGGCCTATACAACAGATATTCAAGAGGGATTGCAAATTGCTTTTGATCAACCTGAAATTATTCCAGACTTGGAAACCGAACTCGCAGACGTTTACAAATCTTTTGAATATAAAGCTATTGAGCCGACTTCTAATCTAGAAACAAAACGACTTATCGATGCGGTTTCAGAAGGGCTTCGTCAGTCTATGGAAGTGCATCCAGACTTGGTCATTATGGGCCAAGATATTGCTGAATACGGAGGCGTTTTTAAAATCACAGAAAATTTTGTCGAACTGTTTGGAAAAGCACGAGTTCGAAATACTCCTATATGCGAATCTGCGATTGTAGAAGCTGCTATGGGATTGTCTATTGCAGGGATTAAATCAGTCGTTGAAATGCAATTTGCAGATTTTGTAAGCTCAGGATTTAATCCAGTGGTCAATTATTTAGCAAAATCCCATTACCGATGGGGGCAAGCAGCCGATATTGTTCTCCGTATGCCTTGTGGTGCTGGCGTGGCTGCAGGACCTTTTCATTCCCAAACAAACGAAGCTTGGTTTACCAAAACGCCGGGTCTAAAAGTGGTCTATCCCGCATTTCCTTACGATGCAAAAGGATTGTTAGCAACCGCTATAAACGATCCAAATCCAGTTTTGTTTTTTGAGCATAAAGCCCTGTATCGAAGTGTAAGACAGGAGGTTCCTACGGATTACTTTACCCTTCCATTTGGTGTGGCATCGCTTCTTAGAGAAGGGTCAGAGGTTACCATAATTGCCTACGGTGCAGCGGTGCATTGGGCCTTGGAGACTTTAGAGAAACATCCGCATATATCCGCAGATTTAATTGATTTAAGAAGCTTGCAACCCTTGGATTTTGATTCGATTTTGACCTCTGTCAAAAAGACCAATAAAGCGATTATTTTACAAGAGGATTCCTTGTTTGGAAGTATGGCTTCAGAAATCTCATCTCAATTGATGGAACAAGCCTTTGAATTTTTAGATGCCCCTGTGAAACGTGTGGCAAGTCTCGAAACTCCCATTCCATTTGCAAGTTCGCTAGAACAGCAGTATCTTGCAAAGCGAACTTTTGAGAATGAATTAATTGCGTTACTAGCATATTAAATGGAGTATTTAGAATTATTTTTAAACGCCTTTTTAGGAACTGTGCAATGGACTTGGAAATCCATTTGTTTTGAGGTGCCTTGGACACGAAATTATTTTTGGGGATTGATTGTGATCTCATTACTAGTATGGGGAATTGAAATGTTATTTCCTTGGCGCAAAGAACAATCTGTTTTTAGAAAAGATTTTTTTCTTGATGGGTTTTATATGTTTTTCAACTTTTTTATTTTTAGTATGTTTATTAGTGGAGTGTATAAAATTATCTCCAAAATTGCGGTTGAGGAATTTAAGATTAGTCCAAATGCAATTGCCTTGGTCGATTTGTCAAAATTTTCTCCGCTACTTCAATTATTGATTTTCTTTGTGGTTCTAGATTTTGTACAGTGGTTGACGCATATAATTTTACACCGTTTTCCGGCTTTATGGAAGTTTCATAAAGTACACCACTCTGTAAAAGAAATGGGCTTTGCAGCACATTTACGCTACCACTGGATGGAAAATATATTTTATAAGCCTTTCAAAGTGATTGCACTGATGTTGTTGGGTGGTTTTGAGCCCGAACAAGCATTCATTGTTCATTTTATTGCCATATCAATCGGACACCTGAACCATGCAAATATCAAACTAAATTACGGACCTTTTAAATATGTGTTTAACAATCCTGTGATGCATTTATACCACCATGCACAGGTTTTACCCGAAAACTTTAAAACGGGTGCTAATTTTGCAATTAGTCTCAGTTTGTGGGATTATATTTTTAAAACCAATTATGTTCCTACTCCCGATAAAAATCTTGTATTAGGTTACAATGACGACCAAAAGATGCCTTCTGGGTTTTTTGGTCAGTTATTTTATGGGTTTAGAAAAGGAGATTAATCTAAGAACCGTTTCGAGCGTTCATAAAATCTGTAATCAGATAGGAGAGGAGCTTTCCAGTTTGTGAGTTTGCACTTTCAATTCCTGTAGCTGCAGCTTCACAGATATGTAAGTAAGTAGCATTTGGATGACTTCCAAAATAATGTATAAATCGACGTGTTTGATTGACTGAAAATCCACTTGGAGTTTGGGCACTACTAGGAATGTTTTGAATGGCATCACAATCAATTTCAATACCAAATTTTGAACTTGAAATAAACCTCATTGCATCTTTAGAGGCTTTCTTAAAAGTCGTTTGTTTGCGAATGATAAGATCCTCAAAAGTGCTGAATTTTATGTTAGATTTTGAGGCTTCTATATAGTTTAAAATTTCTTTAGAAGTGTAATTTTCATGCATTCCAAAAATATAATAACGGTCTAAATATCCATCGTGAATGGCATAGCTAAACCCATTTCCACTGTGACGCCCTTCGAGAGCTCGTAAATCGGTATGGGCATCAAAATTGATAGCATTTATTTTAGAATCTAAAGCGAGTGTACTTCCTTTTATTGCGCCATACGCATTGTTATGTCCTCCTCCAATGAGTATCGGTATTTTTCCTGCCTTCACGATTGTACAGACCAATTCAGCTACGCATTGGTCAATGTTCTCTACACAACTTCGTTGAGCGCTTTGGAGTTGATCTGGTTTAACCTCAGACAATGCCTCGTATTCGTCTGAAAACTCTAAATGCCCCAATATTAGTACGTTTGATGGGTTTGTGAAAGGATTACTTTGAAGGTTTAAAAGTGATTTCAAAGCGATTTCCCAACTGTTTTTTGCACCAGCTTGTCCATGATTTGCCAACACTCCAATATCTTCTTTAATTCCAAAAAGCACAAATTTCACTTCAGAATCTCCAAGCATCGAAGGCAAATCGTTCAGATTGGATAGATAGTTAGTATGCTCAAAAAATTTAGTTTCTCCTGATCTTTTGCTTGTAATACGTTTTAACGTTTCGCTGTTAATTATTTGAAGATTCTTCATTTTTTATAATACATTTGCTGGACTTTAAAATTACAATTTTTTATTGTTTTAAAAACGCTTTATTTTAATCCAAATTATATTATCATGAATACTACATCTTCAAACAAAACCTCAAAAACACCAATTATTATTCTGGCGTTATTGCTTGTCGGGACTTTAATTTATAGCTTTAAAATGTACCAAGACAGTGAAGCTACTGCATTACTTCTAGAAAATGAAAAAATAGAAGTTCTCAAAAATTTAGAAAACATGACGTCTTTGTATAGCGAAGCAAACGCCGATAATGAAGTGGCAAATGAAAAACTTATCGAAGCACAAACACGTTTAGATTCACTAATGAAAGAACTTAAAACTTCAAAATTAACAGTATCTGCATTGCTCAAATACAAGAGAAAGTATTTTGAAATGGAATCTGAAATGGAAGTATTATTAGAAGAAAATGCGACGCTTAAATTTCAAAATACATTATTAGAAACTTCTTTAGACAGTACGCAAGTTCAGTTGTCCACTCAAGTGGCATCCAATACAAAGTTAGAAGCACAAAACCAACGTTTATCCGAATCTGTGGAGGCTGCTAAAAAACTAACTGTAGAACGTTTAAATGCGTATGGGGTGATCCAAAGAAGATCTGGAAAGTTAGTGCCAACAACACGGGCTTCAAGAGTTGATAATTTAAGAATCTGTTATTCAGTCCCATCAAATGTGTTAACTGCGTCTGGTGACAAAAACTATTTAGTTCAAGTAATTGATCCGAACCTTAATGTGATTGGATCAAATACTCCTGTTCAGTTTGAAGAAACAATTTTAAAATACAGCTATGTGAGTGCTTTTACGTACGATAACGAATTGTTAGATGTTTGTGATTTTGTTTCTGCCGAAGAAGGAGATTATGAAAAAGGAGTTTATACAGTCAATGTATTTGATCAACAAACGTTGGTCGCTTCGTCCACATTCACTTTGAAATAGAAAACGTTATTTTACAAATGCCCCATTAATCATGACCTGATGTATGGGGTTGTTTCCAAAATGGTAAGGAATTTGACGGTAAGAGGTCATCTTTTTTGTGATGATAAGATTTGCTTTTTTAGCGGTTGCAATACTTCCATATTGTTCTGATATATCCATTGCATAGGCGCCGTTTAGCGTGGCAGCATTAATGGCTTCTTCTGGGGTCATGTTCATTTTGATACATGCAAGACTGACTATAAAATTCATATTCCCACTTGGAGCTGATCCGGGATTATAGTCCGAGGCAATCGCAACTGCCATGCCTGCATCAATTAATTTCCGAGCAGGAGTATAAGGAATTCCTAAGAAAAAGGAACATCCAGGCAGTGCCACAGGAATTGTATCTGAGTGTTTTAAAACTTCAATATCTTCTTGATCCAAAATTTCCAAGTGATCGACCGATAAGGCTTTGTACTGAACACCTAATTTGACCCCTCCAAACGCATTAAATTGATTCACATGTATTTTTGGAACCAGTCCATACTGTGCAGCGGCTTTCAGAATTTGTTCGGTATCGTCCACAGAAAAATAGCCTTTTTCACAAAATACATCCACAAAATCCGCTAATTTTTGACGGGCTATTTCTGGAAGCATGGTGTTAATAATCAGATCGATATAGGCTTGTTTGTCGGATTTAAATAGTTTTGGAACTGCATGTGCTCCCAAAAAGGTTGCTTTTATTTTTAAGGGTGCGTTCTTTTTAATGGCTTTAATCACATGAAGCATTTTAAGCTCCGCTTCGGAATTGAGACCATATCCAGATTTTATTTCCAAAGCACCAGTGCCGAGTTGTACGAGTGCGTTAACACGCTCCATCGATTGTTCAAAAAGGGCGTCTTCAGTTGTGTTTTGTAAGGTTTGAGCGGAGTTCAAAATACCACCTCCTTTTGCAGCAATGTCTTCGTAGCTTAACCCATTCAGTCGGTCAACAAATTCTTGTGAACGGTCGCCTGCATAGACTGTATGTGAATGGCTGTCGCACCAAGTAGGGAGTATGATTCTTCCAGTCACATCGATTACTTCATCTGTTTCTTGAATGACCAAATCTGCCATGGGTCCAAAATCCAAAATGGTATCACCTTGAACTCTTAAAAACGCATTTTTGATATGCGGTAACACCTTCATAGCATCTCCCATGACCTTAACTTCCGATTTTGGGCGGGTCTGAAGTAATTCTTTGATGTGCGTAAAAAGGAGGCTCATAGAGTTACTTTAGACTTCCAACCATGTTTTCGGGTTTTACCCAAGCATCGTAATTTTCGGCAGTGACATATCCAAGGTTGATGGCTTCTTCTCTGAGCGTTGTTCCATTTTTATGGGCTGTGTTTGCGATTTCAGCCGCTTTGTAATATCCAATTTTGGTGTTTAAAGCGGTGATTAACATCAAGGAATTGTTTAATAATTTTTCAATCACATCGTGGTTGGGCTCAATTCCAGACGCACAGTGAGCTTCAAAACTAAGTGCGGCATCGCCTAAGAGTTGTGCAGATTGCAAGAAGTTCGCGGCCATCATCGGTTTAAACACATTCAATTCATAATGTCCTTGCGTCCCTCCAACAGAAATAGCAACATCGTTGCCCAACACTTGTGCACAAACCATGGTGAGTGCTTCGCATTGGGTAGGATTTACTTTCCCTGGCATGATTGAGCTTCCAGGTTCGTTGGCAGGTATGGTGATTTCTCCAATTCCTGAGCGTGGCCCTGAGGCCATCATACGAATGTCATTAGCGATTTTGTTCAAGGAAACAGCGAGTTGTTTTAAAGCACCATGACTTTCTACGATTGCATCGTGAGCCGCAAGAGCTTCAAATTTGTTGGGTGCTGTAATGAAGGGGAGTGCTGTAAATTCTGCAATATACTTAGCCACTAGTTCGGAATAACCTTTAGGGGTGTTTAATCCTGTACCAACAGCTGTGCCACCCAAAGCGAGTTCGCTGAGGTGTTCTAGAGTGTTATGGAGTGCTTTTAAGCCGTGGTCCAATTGTGAAACATAACCCGAAAACTCTTGCCCTAAGGTCAAAGGAGTTGCATCCATGAGGTGCGTACGTCCAATTTTTACAACGGATTTAAATTTTTCAGATTTTGATTGAAGGGTGTCTCGTAATTTTTGAATGCCGGGTATGGTGGTTTCTACCACTTTTTTATAGGCTGCAATATGCATCCCAGTAGGGAAGGTGTCGTTCGAAGACTGTGATTTATTAACGTCGTCATTGGGTTGAATGGTTTTTTCGCCTTCGCCAATGATCTTTCCAGCGAGTTGATGGGCACGGTTGGCAATCACTTCATTGACGTTCATATTGCTTTGTGTTCCGGAGCCGGTTTGCCAAATGACCAAAGGAAATTGGTCGTCGTGTTTGCCTGTGAGGATTTCATCACATACTTGTGCGATTAAATCGCGTTTTTCAGAAGATAGAATTCCAAGTTCACAATTGGTGTAGGCAGCCGCTTTTTTTAGGTATGCAAATCCATATACAATATCGATTGGCATGGAGGCGGCGTTTCCAATTTTGAAATTATTTCTGGAGCGTTCGGTTTGAGCCCCCCATAATTTATCTGCGGGAACGTTTACATCTCCCATCGTATCTTTTTCAACTCTAAACTTCATAACATTCTGGTTTGACTACAAATTTACAATTTTTTAAATTCAAATGCGTACTGTTTTAAGGCTGTTGATAAATCTAAAATTTTATGTTGTAAATCTAGTTTTCCTATAGGCTATTTTTAACATATGATAAACTTATAGACTGCTGCTACCACGCTAGGGGAAAATTGAGGGGGGGATTTTCATAAACTATTTCTTTTTTTTGATGATAATTATTACTTAATTTTGACAACTATATGGAAGAATTAACATTATCAACACCTGCACTTTTATTTTCTGCAATTTCTCTAATTATGTTGGCATATACCAACCGTTTTTTAGCCTATGCTGCCGTAATTAGAAATTTGCACGATATTTATTTAGAACGCAAAGAAGAATCTTTAATAAGACAGATTAAGAATTTAAAACTACGTCTAAATTTAACCCGATGGATGCAGATTTTTGGAATTTCAAGCTTACTTTTCTGTGTGTTGACCATGTTTTTAATCTATGTTCATAAACATAATATGGCCGTTTGGATTTTTGGGTTCGCTTTGATTTTATTAATCATTTCTTTGGCATTATTGATCAAGGAAATACAGATCTCTGCTCAGGCGTTGCAATATCATATTGCTGATATTGAAGAACATTTAGAAAACAACTAATGAGTCTTATTTTTATGTTCCGCAAAGTCAGAGATTTTGTGGAGCGGGTAACGGTCTCGGCTATGTGTAGTTACCCTTGCTGCCGCACGATTCCTATCGTGTGGCATACAAATTTACTTGGAACGCGAAAGATTAACATCGTTGAATCTTCGATTTCGCGCACAAACGGGGGTTCATTAAGCCTCCTATCGGAACTTTTCCAATACGGCATTCAAAAAAATAGAATCTAAAACTTCGGATAAATTGCTTATGAAGATTTAGACTTGGGGTCTATCATCAATCAAATTTACACTAATTTCTGAACTATCAAAAAAAGCAACTCAAATTTTATAGATAAATCTAAAATTTTATGTTGTAAAACGATTTTTCTTATAGTATATTTGTAGCGTAAAACTAAAGTAAACACCATGTTTGATTTTGATCAGTATTTAGGATTTTTAGCATTTTTATCAATACTAACCTTAGGGTTTTGGTTGATGATTTTCTTATTGACCTTTGCCATCCCATATTGGGTGGTAGGCTCTGCTTTGGAACACTTTAAAGAAAAAAGAGCTGCTAAAAAAGCAAAAGCAGAAGCTGCTTAAGTTTATTTCCTCTAAATGAAATCAAAATCCAAAACCGTATGTTTTGGATTTTTTTTGTTGGTTATCCTTCAAAATCATTTCCAAAACCACCGCGTTGCGACTGTTTTTTCTTCTGGTTAAAACGATAGGTGAATGAGAGGTTGTAGGAGCGAACACGCCATCGGAAATAACTGTCACTGTAAAATGTAGGCGTTGTCGATTCTAAATTGCGACGTTGTGTGTTAAACAAATCATTAATATTAAATGAAAGTGATGCTTTTTCATTAAACAGGTCTTTACTAAATGCCATATTGGTCGAAAACCGCCCTTCTCGCTTGTTGACAGCGTCTATTCGTGGTCCATCATAACTCAAACGTGTTTGCCACTCTACCATTCCAGGTAAGGTGTATTTGTTATTCAAACGAACAAACCAAGCTAAGTTTTCAGAATCATAACTCAGGCCTTTATAACTCCCTCTAATGATTGATTGATAGAGGTTGAAATTTGCATTCATGTTCCACTTCTTAGAAGGTCTATAAGTCAATGTAAACTCAAACCCATAGCGGTCATTTTCTGCTAAATTGATAGGCCCACGTCGAATGACAGGGACACTCTGACCGTCTATTATAACTTCTTCTCCTGTATCTTCACTAACATAAGTAAAAACGTCGGTGGCGTGGTTAAAATACAGTGAAGTGTTGAGTGTTAAAACATCAAAACTGTTAAGGTAGCCGATGTCAAACCCATTCGAATAACTGGGGTTGATATTTGGATTCCCTTGAAATAAATTTGTTGCACTACTTCTTGAAGGAAATGGATTTAAAAATCGAGAGCGTGGTCTGCTAATGCGACGGTTGTAACCCAATGTCAAACTTTGGGTTTCAGAAAACTCATACCCTAAATTAATTGTAGGAAAGAGTCCTACATAATTATTGTTGTTATATTCATTGCTGCTGAGCTGTTGGATAGTGATCCGTGTCGATTCCAATCGCAAACCGAGTAAAAATGAAAATTTATCTTTTAGTTTGCTTCCATATTGAGAATAAAACGCATTGACATCCTCTTTATATACTAAGGTATTGCTCACATTGGTATCCAATACAAAGACGTCATTGTTGGCAAATTCTAATGTATAGTCAGTGGTGTTTTTACTAAAACGTCCGTTATAACCTGCTTCAAATCGACTGTGTTCTCCAATGGGAAGGGTAAAATCGGTTTGGAGCAACACACGTTCTTGATCTTCGATGGTTTGGACACGCTCGGCAGCGACCGAATTGTTGTAAATAATGGAATTTTCGTCTTCCGCATTGTTTTCAACTTGGAAATCTAAAGTCAAACGGTGGTCACTGTTACCATGAAATTGTTTATCAAAATTAATAGAAAATTGAGTGGTTTCATCGGTTTCAAATTCGGGATCATACCGCAAGGACTGATTGATGAGGTTGTTTGAGGCATCAAACGTTTCTGCTCTGTTAAAGGTTTCATTACTATTATCACTTTTACGAACCAAAAAAGCAGAGGTCAAAGAAGTGGTTGGGTTGATGTACCATTCGATCCCTGTATTGCTGTTAAATCCTTTTCGAATCCGCTCAAAAGTTCGGTATTCATTCCGAAATGTATTTGGCTCATCTTGAATGAGCAGTCCATCAGCGTCGTATTCAGTGTTGAAAAATTCGGTTTTTGTAGTAGAATTGCCTGGGCTATTTCTGTAAGAATAACCTGAAGTGTTAAAGATGTTTATATTTCCTGTTCGGTAATTAATATTTCCAGAAGCCCCTAATTGATCGGGATGTCCTGCATTTAAAATGACAGCACCATTTAATCCAAGGAGTTTGCTTCGTCTCAAAATAATATTCAGAATTCCGGCAGTCCCTTCGGCATCATAGCGTGCAGAGGGGGAGGTGATAATTTCTACTTTTTCGATCGCATCCGCTGGTAATTGTCGCAATGCATCCGTTGAATTCAATCCTACCAACCCAGAAGGTTTTCCGTTTATTAAAATCCGTACATTTTGATTCCCTCTTAACGCTACATTCCCTTCAATATCTACAGAAACAGAAGGAACATTGTCTAAAACATCACTCACGCTTCCGCCTCTTACAGTAAGGTCTTTTCCAACGTTGTATATTTTTTTATCCAACTTAATTTCAACCGTTGTTTTTTCAGCAATAATGTCAACAACTTCTAATGATTGCAGTTCTGCTTCCAGTTCAGTGATCCCAAAATTAACATCTTGAGTAATGTTATAATTGGATTTGATGCGTGTCATAAGTGAGAAGTACTCAAAAGAAATATCATAAATTCCTTTGGGGATTACAATGCTATAATTTCCTTTATTGTCTGTAACACCTCCTCCAACAATCCTATTTTCAATAGAACTATAAAAAGCGATGGTCGCATATTCGAGTGGGGACTGGCTTTCTCTTTCTAGAATGGTTCCAGAAACCACAAAAGAATCTAATCCACTTTGAGCCATCAAAGAACTATTAGATAAAATTAAAGCGAATAAAAATAAGAGACTTTTGTTAATCATTGGTTAAAACTTGTGCCCAAAAGTAACTTGCAAAATGGTTTGTTTTGGTTAATATTGTGTTAAATAAAAAGAGGGCAGCGAATGTCAAAGAATATCAAGAATTCTTTCTTTAGGGCGTCCAATAACGCCTTTATTTTTATGGATCACAATAGGGCGTTCTATGAGTTTTGGATGGGTTGCCATGGCCTTAATTAATTCTCTGTCTGACAATTCCTTACCTTTGAAATCTGACTTCCAAATCGCTTCATTTTTTCGCACAAGATCAATGGGTGCGATTCCCAAGATTGTAATGATTTGCTCGAGTTCTTTTTCATTCAGAGGGTTGGAAATATAGTCAATAACTTCATAGGGTAATTCAGACGCTTGAACGGTTTGAAGTCCTTCACGTGATTTGCGACAGCGGTTGTTGTGGTAAATTGTTATCATAAGGTCTCTTGTTTTTCTTTTTGCCCCATAAGCATTAGATAGGCTTTTAGGAAAGGAGTAATTTCTCCATTCATTACATTATCAACATTGCCAGTTTCTTCTGCCGTTCGTACATCTTTTACAAGTTTGTAGGGATGCATAACATAATTCCGGATTTGACTTCCCCATTCAATTTTCATTTTACCTGCTTCAATATCTTCGCGCTGTGCCAATTGTTTTTTGAGTTCAATTTCATACAATTGCGATTTTAGCATTTGCATTGCTCTTGATCGGTTGTCATGTTGTGAGCGTGTTTCAGAACATGAAATTTGAATCCCAGAAGGTTTGTGAGTTAATTGTACTTTTGTTTCAACCTTATTCACGTTTTGTCCCCCAGCGCCGCTCGAACGTGCCGTAGTAATTTCAATATCCGCTGGGTTGATATCGATTTCAATGGTATCGTCCACAAGCGGATAGACATAAACAGACGCAAAACTTGTATGCCGCTTGGCATTGCTATCAAAAGGAGAGATTCGCACCAAACGATGTACGCCGTTTTCTCCTTTAAGCCATCCAAAAGCAAAATCTCCCTCAATTTGAAGTGTCACGGTTTTGATTCCTGCCACATCGCCATCTTGAAGGTTGAGCTCTTTGATTTTAAAATTATTTTTCTCGGCATACATGATGTACATCCGCATGAGCATACTCGCCCAATCACAACTTTCGGTACCTCCAGCACCCGCAGTAATTTGTAATACAGCACTGAGTCCATCCCCGTCCTCAGAAAGCATATTTCTGAATTCAAGATCTTCTAAAAAATTGGAAGCAAGCTCAAATTGTGTTTCAACTTCTTCAGCTGTTGTTTCGCCCTCTTTATAAAAATCAAATAAAATTTCTAAATCTTCGGTGTAGGTTTGTGCTTTTTCGAAATCGCTTACCCATTTCTTATTGACTCGTAACGATTTCATGAGTAATTCAGCGGCCTTCGAATCGTTCCAAAAATCAGGCGAAAAGGTTTTTTCTTCTTCATTTTGAATTTCGATGCGTTTGGCATCTAAGTCAAAGATACCTCCTTAACGCTCCAAGGCGCTCAAAAAGATCTTTAATGTGATCGTGTGTTATCATAATTTTAATTCGAAATACAAAAATAGAATTTATAGCATAGAATTAAAATAATATGTAGTTTTATATCCAAAATAAATTGCATGCAAATAGATTTAAGAAGCGATACCGTTACAAGACCATCTAAAGGGATGTTGGACGCCATGATGACGGCCAAGCTAGGCGATGATGTTTACGCTGAAGATCCGACGATGAATGCCTTAGAAGACCGAGTTGCAACCCTTTTTGGAAAACCAAAAGCCTTGTTTTTTCCTTCTGGAACCATGGCAAATCAAACGGCTATTAAGCTTCATACACAACCTGGGGAGCAATTGATATGTGATAAGTATGCCCATGTTTACAATTATGAAGGTGGAGGCGTCTCTTTCAATAGTGGCGTGTCCTGTCAGCTTGTAGATGGACATCGTGGTATGATGACTGCAACACAAGTAGAAACCGCCATTAATCCGCCCGATTTTTATCACAGCCCATTAACTTCTTTAGTGACCTTGGAAAATACCACTAATAAAGGAGGAGGCGCTTGCTGGGATTTTGATGAAATTAAAAACATTCGTACGGTTTGTGATGCCCATGATTTAGGGTTTCATTTAGACGGTGCTCGTTTGTGGAATGCTCTCATTGCAAAATCTGAAACAGCACTTCAGTATGGGGCTGTATTTGATACGATTTCTGTATGTTTTAGCAAAGGATTGGGTGCCCCTGTGGGTTCTATGTTGGTTGGAGATGAAGCATTGATGAACAACGCCTTACGCATTCGAAAAATGTTGGGCGGTGGCATGCGTCAAATAGGATCGCTCGCAGCAGCAGCTTCCTATGCATTAGACCACCACTACGATCGCCTTAAAGAAGACCACCAAAAAGCGAAAGAAATTGCCGCAGTTTTGCAGCAATTGGAAGCTGTTGCAAGTGTTGAACCCGTAGAAACAAACATTGTCATTTTTAAATTAAACCCAAACTTTCCTGAAACCTTGTTCTTAGATAATTTAAAAGCACATGATATACTTGTAAGTGATATGGGAAGTGGTAAGTTGAGAATGGTGACGCATTTAGATTATACCGATGAAATGCACACTAATCTTTTAGAAATCTTAAGCAAATAATAATTTTTTTTGTAAGTTTAGAACCTCAAAACCCCTAATTTACTCCGTTATGAAACGCCAATTCTTATCTCTCATTTTAATAAGTTCACTTTTTTCTTGTGATACTAAGACTCAAAACTCAATGTCTGAATTACCAAACGCTCCATTAGCAAAACAAATTCCTAAAAATTTAACAATTCATGACGATGTACGTGTTGATGAATTTTATTGGTTAAACGATAGAGAAAATCCGGAAGTGATTGATTATCTCAACAAAGAAAATGATTATTATAATGCCCATACGACGCACACAAAGGAGTTTCAGACATCTTTATTTGAAGAAATGAAGTCAAGAATCAAAGAAGATGACAGTTCTGTTCCTTATAAGTACAATGGGTATTGGTACATCACCAAATATGAAAAAGGGAAAGATTATCCCATCTACACTCGAAAAAAGGAAACCTTAGAAGCAGAGGAAGAACTTTTGTTTGATTGTAATGAAATGGCTAAAGATCATTCATATTTTAGATTGGTAGGGTTGAACATAAACCTCAATAATGATTTGGTTTCTTATGGCATAGACACCACAGGCAGACGTCAATACACATTGCATATTAAAGACCTTAAAACCAATACAGTTTTAAAGGATGAGATTTCAAATACGACAGGGGGGAGTACGTGGGCAAATGACAATAAAACTCTGTTTTATACAAAGAAAGATGAAACAACCTTACGATCGGAAGCAATTTACAAACACCGACTGAATACCGATCAAAAATCAGATGAATTAATTTATGAAGAAACTGATGATACTTTTGGAGTGAGCGTTTATAAAACCAAGTCTAAAAAATATCTAGTTATTGTGAGTTACAGCACCTTAACGACTGAATATCAAATTTTAAATGCCAACACTCCCGATGGTGATTTTAAAGTATTTCAACCCAGAACACGCGGTTTAGAGTATAGTATTTCACATTACGAAGATTCATTTTATATCGTTTCTAATGCCGATAGGGCTCAAAATTTTAAACTCTCTAAAACTTCTGAAACTCAAACTCAAAAAAAATACTGGAACGATGTAATTCCACACCGAGAAAATGTATTACTTGAAGACATCGAAATATTTAAAGACTTTTTGGTGGTTTCGGAACGTGAAAATGGCCTGAATCAAATCCACATAAAACGTTGGGATGGATCAGGCAGTTATTACCTTCCTTTTGAGAGTGAAACCTATACGGCTTATACCACCACTAATATTGATTTTGATACCAGCGTTTTAAGATATGGCTATCAGTCTTTAACAACTCCATCATCTATAATTGACTTCGATATGGTTACTAAGACAAAAACCATCAAAAAAGAACAAGAAGTATTAGGAGGTAAATTTAAAAAAGAAAACTACACTTCAGAACGCTTATGGGCAACGGCTGCGGATGGAACTCAAATCCCTATTTCATTGATACGCCATGTGGATACTGAAAAATCGTCCGAAACTCCATTGTTATTGTATGCGTATGGTTCGTACGGAAACACAATAGATCCTTATTTTTCAACGGTTCGACTGAGTCTATTAGATCGTGGTTTTATTTTTGCAATTGCTCATATTAGAGGGGGCGAATATTTGGGCCGTCAATGGTATGAAGATGGAAAATTATTTAACAAGAAAAATACCTTTTCAGATTTTGTAGATTGTTCAAAATATTTGATTGAAAATAAGTACACTTCTGCCAAGCATCAGTATGCTATGGGTGGCAGTGCAGGTGGTTTATTAATGGGAGCAGTTGTAAATTTAGCTCCTGAATTATACAATGGAGTGGTTGCTCAGGTTCCTTTTGTGGATGTGGTAACAACTATGTTGGACGATAGTATTCCGCTTACTACTGGAGAATATGATGAATGGGGGAACCCTAATGAAAAAGACTATTATGAGTACATGAAATCGTATTCGCCTTATGACAATGTTACCAATAAGCTCTACCCAAATATGTTAGTAACTACGGGACTTCACGATTCCCAAGTTCAATATTGGGAGCCAGCCAAATGGGTTGCACGCTTAAGATCTCAAAACAAAAACACATCTCAACTCTATCTTAAAACCAATATGGAGGCAGGTCATGGCGGTGCTTCTGGACGTTTTGAAGCCTTGAAAGAAGTGGCTGCGGAGTATGCTTTTTTATTAGATCTAGAATCCATTATAAAATAGGTTTGAAAAAAATAGTGTAAATTTGTCACACAAAAATCACAAATTTGGTAAATAAAGATAAATTGATATTTGATAATGTATTGGAGCTCGTTGGAAACACGCCTCTTGTGAAGTTAAGTACCATTTTGTCGGGTTCTCCGGGGACGTTTATAGCCAAATTAGAATGTTTCAATCCAGGGCAATCCTCTAAAGACCGTATTGCGCTTCATATTATTGAAGAGGCTGAAAAGAAAGGCATTCTAAAACCAGGAGATACGATTATTGAAACAACTTCTGGTAACACGGGTTTTAGTATTGCAATGGTCAGTATCATTAAAGGGTACAAATGTGTATTAGCGGTCAGTTCAAAATCATCTTTAGATAAAATTGACATGCTCAAGAGTATGGGAGCAAAAGTTTATGTATGCCCGGCACATGTAAATGCAGATGACCCCCGTTCCTATTACGAAGTCGCCAAACGTTTGCACAAAGAAATTAAAGGCTCAGTATATATAAACCAATATTTTAATAGTTTAAATACAGAGGCACATTACAAATCTACAGGGCCAGAGTTATGGCAGCAGACCCAAGGTAAGATTACGCATTTGGTTGCATGTAGCGGTACTGGTGGTACCATTTCAGGGGCTGCAAAATATTTAAAAGAACAAAATCCAGATATTAAAATCATAGGAGTAGATGCTTATGGTTCGGTTTTGAAAAAATACCACGAAACCAGAGAGTTTGATCCCAATGAAATATATCCCTACCGTATTGAAGGACTTGGGAAAAATTTAATTCCTACAGCTACCGATTTTGATTCAATCGATGAATTTATCAAGGTAACGGACGAAGAAAGTGCGCATACTGCTCGAGAGCTGGCGCAAACAGAAGGTTTGTTTGCAGGTTATACATCCGGAGCGGTTGTTCAGGCCGTAAAACAACTCAATCAAAAAGGTGCTTTTAAACCTACGGATGTTGTTGTTTTAATTTTCCCAGATCACGGATCAAGATACATGAGTAAAGTATTTAATGACCAATGGATGGAAAACCAAGGTTTTTTTGATAAAAGAAATGAAGTCGCTGCACAAGGCATTGAATTTATTAAGTAAATCACTCTCAAATTTCTAATACCAAATCATCAACACAATATTCGTTTCTGTTTAATTGCTTAAATTATTATGTATTAAGAATATTATTATATAGTTTTGTATCGCAAACTAACTAGGAATTATGATGAGAGATTTATTTGAAAAAATATATAAAGACAAAGGCCCTTTAGGTAAATGGGCAAGCCAAGCAGAAGGTTATTTTGTGTTTCCAAAACTGGAAGGTCAGATTTCCAACCGCATGAAATTTCAAGGTAAGGACGTCATCACATGGAGTATAAATGACTATTTAGGACTTGCAAATCATCCTGAAGTTAGAAAAGTCGATGCCGAAGCTGCCAATGATTACGGGGCTGCCTATCCAATGGGCGCTCGAATGATGTCTGGTCATACCTCACTACATGAACAATTACAAAACGAATTAGCAGAATTTGTAAGTAAAGAAGCGACTTATCTCTTAAATTTTGGTTATCAAGGAATCATGTCCACAATTGATGCGTTGGTTGGAAAGGATGATATTATTGTTTATGATGTGGATTCGCATGCTTGTATTATTGATGGGGTTCGGCTACACATGGGAAAACGTTTTACTTACAAACACAACGATATTGAAAGCTTAGAAAAAAACCTAGAACGTGCGACTAAAATGGCCGAACATACTGGTGGAGGTATTTTAGTGATTTCAGAAGGTGTTTTTGGAATGCGAGGCGAACAAGGGAAGCTAAAAGAAATTGCAGCATTAAAGGACAAATTTAATTTTAGATTTTTAGTTGATGATGCACATGGTTTTGGAACGCTTGGAAAAACGGGAGCAGGTGCAGGACAGGAACAAGGCGTTCAAGATGAGATTGATGTGTATTTTGCAACCTTTGCCAAATCAATGGCAAGTACAGGTGCTTTTATTGCTGCTGATCAAGAAATTATTGATTATTTAAAATATAACTTACGCTCACAAATGTTTGCAAAATCCTTGCAAATGCAGTTGGTAAAAGGCGCTCTTAAACGTTTGGATATGATTCGTACCATGCCTGAACTTAAAGAAAACCTTTGGAAGATTGTAAATGCATTGCAATCGGGATTACGCGAGAGAGGATTCGACCTAGGATCCACCCAAAGTTGTGTAACTCCTGTGTACTTAAAAGGAAGTATTCCTGAAGCGATGGCCTTGGTAAAAGACCTTCGTGAAAATTATGGAATTTTCTGTTCAATAGTAGTGTATCCTGTTATTCCTAAGGGCTTAATATTGCTGAGGTTAATACCAACCTCTATGCATACGTTAGAAGATGTGGACGAAACGTTAAAAGCATTTTCAGTGATTAGAGAACGCTTAGGAAAAGGAGTTTATAAGCGTCTTTCGGCTTCTGTTGCAGCTGCAATGGGTGAGTAGTTCTACAAATCTTTTCGATACGTACATCGTTTTTTAATCAATACAGGATTAAAATTGCGCCATAATTTTTGAACTGCTAAGTTATTTGCCAATTCTGGAGTTCTTCGACATTCTAGAATTCCTTTCTCTTTAAAAGTTTTATGAAATGCACTAAATAGGATGGAATGGACGCCCTTTTTTTGATATTCAGGATGGATGCCAATTAAATAAAAATTTATTTTTTTTGAGTTCTTAGCTTTTAAAATATGCAAAAACCCAAAAGGAAATAACTTACCTTTTGTTTTTTGTAAGGCTTCTGCAAAAGAAGGCATTACAACCCCAAAAGCAATTAATTCATCGGCCTCATTTACCACAAACTTAATGTATTCTGGGTTTATGAAGTTTAAAAACTTCTTCTTTAAAAATGCTTTTTGAATGTCTGTAATTGCCACAAATGACGACAAGGATGCATAACTTTCATTAAATAAATCAAACATTTTATCTGCATACGGCATCAGATCTTTTGTGCTCGTAAAATTTAAAGCCTTTAAGTTGTAACGCTCTTTAATAACCTTTTCAAGTAGATTAGAATTTTCAATTTCAATATCACTAAACTGATGTTTGTGTTCTAGGTATTCTTTTTCAACTTTGAAATTTAATTGATTTAAGTGCTCCACATAGTAGGGATGGTTGTGCCAAGAAACCATGGTACCAATCTCGTCATAGCCATAGGTAAGAACACCTACCTTATCTAAGTTAGAAAACCCAATTGGCCCTTCCATATAGTTTAAGTTATTCGCTTTTCCAATGGACTCTACAGTGTCCAATAAAGCTTTTGTGACTTCTATGTCATCAATCATATCCATCCAGCCAAATCGAACTTTATTACTGCCTTTAGGTCCAATTTCTGTCCAATTAATAATGGCGGCAACACGCCCTACAATCGTATTGTTTTTATAAGCTAGAAACAATTGAGCATCCGCATTTTGGAGTACAGGGTTGGTGTTTTTATTAAATATTTTAATCTCTTCGCTAATGATTGGGGGAACCCAATACTTGGAGTCTTTATAGAGTGAAAAAGGGAATGTCACAAATTGTTTTATCTCCTTTTTGGAAACCGCTTCTTTAATGGTAATCATGCTGTTCTAGTCCTCTTCAAAATTAGTACTTCTCTTCTTCTTTTTTCTTTTATCTTCATTTTTGAAGCGCGATTTTCGTTTCTCTTGGTCTTTTGCAGAAGTCCCGTTATCAACGTTGTTTTTATCCTTATGGCGATCTAATCGGTACGATGCACCAAAACTTAAACTTAAAACGGATGGTGTGTTTTTGGTATTAAATGTCAAAGCCGTATCAAATTGTAAATTCTTATTCAGTAAATAACCGCCTCCAAATCGAAGCAAATTATCTGCGTAAAACTCACTTTTTATGCCTTGTGTTTCTCCAAAAACTACCCATTTTGGATTGAAGGAGTGTGTCAGTGTAAGAATGTAATGAAAATCTGTTTGGTCACTTCCAATGCGGTCCATTATAAAATTTGTAATAAAGACCCAACCTCCATTAAAATTGTTTTGTGTAATTAAACCTCCACGATAACTAAGTCCTTCAACAGTTGGAGCTGTATATGGATTGTCTTTAGTGTCATAATTCACACCAGCAATTACAGATACGGCGGGAATCAAACTACTCCATTTAAAACCTCTATTAGCATGGTAGCTATACAAGTTTGGTTTATTGTCTTTGTTTTTATGAGGGTCATACACCAAATATTTTGCTCCAATATTGAGGTTTTTAAAGTTTGCACGACCATACTCTACATCCACAATCGAGGAGGGATAGGTTTGTGTATCTTTTTGAAACGTCCCTTGGATATTTAATTCTAGAGCTTCTTTCCAAAAACCATAATGGGCTACAAAATCAACCCCATATCCAGAAACTTCGTACTTTGGATAAAGTTCTCGTTTTTCTTTAATCATATACGGACCGACTTCAAACTGTAATACTTTGGTTCCCACAGAAAACGCACTTTGGGAGGCGCCTGGTCGATTCGAGTTTATAACATCGGTATATTGTGCTTGAGCAGTGCTGCATACACAACACAGAGCTATAAAAGTAATAAGTTTAGATAGAATTTTCATTTAAATAGACTTTTACCAAACCTACATATTTTTTTTTATACTTTTAATTAATTGTACTCTTTTTTCTTGTGTGTAATCATTTTATATAATAATTTATATAATATAAATAAGAATTGTATTTTTGAAAAAATAATCTACCGATGTTACAAACTGCGTCTTTTATTGGATTGCTAAAAACACTCCTCATTTTTGTTTTGGTTTATACCATTTTCAAATATCTGATGCGCCTATTGGCACCATTTATAGTGAAGTCGATTGCAAAAAAAGCAGAATCCCATTTTAGAAATCAATCGGCTCCAAAACCACCAACCCAAAAGGAAGGAGAGATTAGTATTGATAAAATGCCAAATTCTAAATCTTCAAATAACAATGTTGGAGAATATGTCGATTATGAAGAAATTGAATAAATAACAGTCCATATGAACCTGAGTTTAAAACAAATTGGCACCCATTTTTTAGTGATTTTAGGGTTTGCTCTTGTGGCTGTTTTATATTTCAATCCCGTTCTAAAAGGAAAAAAAATCTATCAAAGTGATATTGTCCAATACACAGGAATGGCCAAACAGCACATCGACTTTCGAAACGCTTATGACGCCGAATCCTATTGGACCAACAGTGCCTTTGGGGGCATGCCAACCTATCAACTCGGTGCTAAATACCCTCACAATTATATTAAGAAACTGGACTTAGCACTTCGTTTTTTACCCCGTCCAGCCGATTATCTCTTCTTATACTTTTTAGGATTCTACATCTTATTACTAGTTTTAAAAATCGATTATAAAATTGCTATTTTGGGAGCCCTCTCGTTCGGGTTTTCTACCTATTTGATTATCATTCTAGGAGTAGGACATAATGCCAAAGCCCATGCAATTGCCTATATGCCGCTAGTATTATCTGGAATTATTTTGACCTTCCAAAAACGCTATTATTTAGGGTTTATAATCACGGCACTAGCGTCTGGTTTAGAACTTGTGACCAACCACCCACAAATGACTTACTATTTAGGGTTTTTAATTATAATTTTAGGGATTACATATTTAGTACATGCAATCAAATCAAAAGAACTTCCCGCATTTTTTAAAGCTACTGCTGTTCTGTTTATAGCCGCTGTTTTTGCGTTTTCTATGAATGCCACTAATTTGATGGCCACTAGCGAATACGCCAAAGAAAGCACCCGCGGAAAGAGTGAATTGACAATCAACCCCGATGGCAGTCCTAAAGAGCAAACAACAGGATTGGATAAGGACTATATCACGCAATTTAGTTATGGTAAATTAGAAACATTTAATCTGTTCATTCCTCGATTTATGGGCGGAGGAAATAGAGAAGATATTGGAAAAGATTCGGAGACCTACAAGGCTTTCAGAGCTTTGGGAGCAACGCCTATACAAGCACTTCAGGAATCTAAACAAGCACCCATGTATTGGGGCGATCAACCTATTGTGGAAGCACCCGCTTACATTGGAGCCGTTGTGATTTTTCTTTTTGTGTTGGCATTGTTTCTATACCAAGGCCGTTTCAAATGGTGGTTAATTGCTGGTGTTTTGATGTCTTTGTTATTATCCTATGGAAAAAACCTATCGTTTCTCACTGATTTTTTTATTGACTATGTACCACTCTATAATAAGTTTAGAGCAGTGAGTTCCATTCAAGTCCTTTTAGAACTGTGTATCCCTTTGTTAGCTGCCTTAGGATTGGCGCAATTATTTCATAAAGATCGAAGCTCAAAAACGAAATTAGAGGCCTTAAAAAAGTCATTGGGAATTGTTGCAGGATTAACAGTAGTATTTTTAATTTTCAAAAACAGCTTATTTGATTTTGTTGGAAGCAGTGATGGACAATTTAAAGAATATTATGGAGCTTCTTTTGTAGAAGCTTTAAGTTTAGATCGCAGTGCTATTTTTACAGAAGATGCATTGCGAACTTTGTTATTGGTCTTAGCAGTTGGAGGATTGATTTTTATCTATCTCAAACAAAAAATTACTCAAAACACTACAATCGTTATTTTGGGACTCCTTCTTATTTTGGATCTGGTAGGGGTGGACCGTCGTTATGTGAATAATGACAATTTTGTTTCAGCACTAAAAGTAGATCGTCCGTATCAGGCAAGTACAATTGATAAAGAATTATTAAAAGACACCACAAATTTTAGAGTTCTTGATAGGTCTGATAATTCTACTAAATCGTCTTATTTTCACAACTCAATAGAAGGATATCATGCTGCAAAATTGCGTCGTTTTAAAGCGGTACAAGAATTTCATATCGACAAAACTAACTTTGAAGTTCTGAATATGCTCAATACCAAGTATATTATTTATCAAAATAAAGAAGGTGAAGTCCTGTATTTTGAAAATGAAAATACCAATGGAAATGCTTGGTTTGTAGATGCAATTGAATCATTTGAAACGCCAGATGAAGAAATTTTAGCGTTGGATAAAATAAATACAAAAACAACAGCAATAGCCAATGCTTCAGATTTGAAATCCAAACGTTTTGTGAAAGATTCCATGGCTTCAATTCAATTAGTTGATTATAAACTCAATCATTTGGTTTATGAAACCAAGACCACTGAAGATGGCTTTGCAGTATTTTCGGAGGTTTACTATAAGAATGGTTGGAACGCCACTATTGATGGTGTAGAAGTAAAACATTACAACGTAAACTATATCCTTCGTGGCTTAGAAATTCCTAAAGGGACGCATACCGTAGTATTTAAGTTTAACCCCTCCGTTGTGACAACAGGTTCAAATATTAGTTTAGTTAGTAGTATTTTATTGGTATTGCTAATTTTAGGTCAAGGAATTCTAATTTATAGAAAACCATCGTGAAAAAGGTACTCATCATTACGTATTATTGGCCGCCTGCTGGTGGGCCGGGTGTTCAACGTTGGTTGAAGTTCGTAAAATACTTACCCGATTTTGACATAGAACCCATTGTGTATTGTCCTGATGCACCCAATTATCCCCTTACAGATACTTCATTGGTATCGGAGCTGCGTTCTGATTTAACAGTTTTAAAAACTCCGATAAGCGAACCTTATAAATGGGCACATTTTTTTTCGAAGTCCAAAACATCGGATTTGTCTAAAGGACTCATTTCAAATCCCAAAAAACAATCTTTTATAGAAAAAGCACTCCTTTTTATCAGAGGTAATTTTTTCATTCCAGATGCACGTATTTCCTGGGTACGCCCTTCGGTTTCTTTTTTGTCGGAATACATTAAATCCCAGCAAATTGATACCATTGTCACCACCGGACCACCCCATAGTTTACATTTGATCGGTTTGCAGTTAAAACAAAAACATGCTCTTAAATGGGTGGCTGATTTTAGAGATCCTTGGACTCATATAGGATATCATAAAAAATTAAAACTTCGTTCTTTTGCACAAAAAAAACATAAAAACTTAGAAGCTGTTGTGCTTCAAAATGCAGATGAATTACTGGTAACAAGTCCAAAAACAAAAACACTATTTTTAGAGTTAACAACCCAACCAATAACGGTTCTCACGAATGGGTTTGATTTTCAAATCACAGACGACAGTTCCTTAGATTCTAAGTTCACCTTATCCCATATTGGATCCTTACTCGAAGGACGAAATCCTTTTGTTTTATGGAAGGTGTTATCAGACTTAATAAAAGAATCCGTAGATTTTGCGGCGGCGTTTCAGCTAAACCTTATTGGTTCTCTTAGTACAGAGGTATTAGAAACGATTCAAAGTTATGGGTTGGAGAGCTATATTTTTACCATTGGATATATTCCTCACAACGCTGTTTTAGACTATCAGAAAAAAACGCAACTGTTATTGCTTATTGAAGAAGATTCTAAGGAAACGGAATACATTATTCCCGGAAAATTATTTGAATACATGGGTTCTAAACGTCCTATAATCGCTATTGGGCCAAAGACTTCTGACATTGAGACCATTTTAAATCAAACACGGTCTGGGACTTATTTTAGATATGACGAAGCAGCAGCACTCCGCACACTTTTATTGCAGCATTTTGAAGCGTATAAAACTCAACAATTAAAAGTAGATTCAAAAGGATTAGAGGCTTACAGTCGTAAATCGTTGACTCAACAATTGGCTCAGAAACTTCGGAATTAAACATAAAAAACTCCGTAATGATATGGGATATTCAGCTACGGAGTTTTCAACTAACTAAACTATTATCTTCTTCGTTGTATAGACGTTTTCTTAGCACTTGTTCTTGGTGTTCTTTGTGCAATTGCTCTTGAATTTTTTGTTACCACTTTGTTGCTTTTTACCACATTTGGCGTATTTGTTCGCACTCTCTGGTTAGAACTTGCAACTCTATTATTAGATCGGTTTGTTGTTGACCGCGTAGTCGATCGTGATGTTTGGCGGTTCTCAGAGCGTGAAGTGTTGTTTACTGTTCTTCTTGTTTCGCCTCTGGTTCTATAGCGGTCACTATGGTTCGATCGGGTGCTAGCTACCCTATTTGGACCCCGTCGATTTCTATATACAATTGGACGGCGGTTGTTTCTGTACGGTCTTTCGTAATAATATCTTACAGGTGTATAATGTCTTCTGTAAGGAGTATTGAAAACTACAGAATACTGAATGTTTGGAACACTGTAATAAGAATACCAAACGCTAGGCGTATAATAACGGTTGATGCGATTCACATAACCAATACAGTGTGAGTTGTTATAGCGATTGTAGTGAATTTGCATGTTGCCAATCCAAGATACACGACCTCTGTGGTCATAATTTATACGTACACTTCCTGCTTGACTGATTCGTCCGTAATAATCATAATAAATAGGGGTGTTTTCAATTTGAATTACCGCCCCATAGTTGTCATACTGAATGTAAGCACTGTAATCATAGCCTGTATTAAAGCTGATAATTAGTCCATTATGATTTGAAAATTGAACAAAATTTTGACGCTGTCTTAATACATTAAAATCAAATTGTCCATCGTGAAAAATGGCAAATTCAATTCCTTGTTCATTAAATACGAAAGAATTATTAGTTCTCAAATGATTTGGAACTGTAGAGGCTGCTAGGGTTCCAAAAAAGGTTAAAGTAACGAGTGTTAAAAATAATTTTTTCATAATACAGCGTTTTAAAAGTTAATATAACTCTGTATTACCAAACAGTATGCCAAGAATTGGAGCTGATTTTTAATTAATTGAAAGTAAGCTAGTTAAACTTAAAAATTAAGTCAATTTACTTTTAAGAAACTCAGCAGTAGAAGATTTTTTTGATTTGGCAACAAACTCAGGAGTCCCTTCTGCTAATAATTTCCCTCCGTTTGCACCGCCTTCAGGACCTAAATCAATCACATGATCGGCACATTTGATTAGGTCTAAATTGTGTTCGACCACCAATACAGAATGCCCTTTGTCTATCAGTGCATTGAAGGATTTGAGTAGTTTTTTAATGTCATGAAAATGCAGTCCGGTTGTTGGTTCATCAAAAATAAACAAACCTGTTTCTGCTTTCGATCCTTTCCCTAAAAAGGAGGCTAGCTTTATACGTTGTGCTTCACCACCCGAAAGGGTTGAAGAGCTTTGCCCAAGTGTCACATACCCCAGACCAACATCTTGAAGTGGTTGGAGTTTTGTTTTGATTTTAGTCACTTTATGTGTTTCAAAAAAAGCGATTGCATCATCAATAGTCATATTTAAAACGTCATCAATTGTTTTGTTATGAAACTTAATTTCTAACACTTGTTTTTTAAAGCGTTTTCCATCACAAGCATCACAAAGCAATTGGACGTCTGCCATGAATTGCATTTCAATAGTGACTGTTCCTTCTCCTTTACAAGTCTCACAACGTCCTCCGTCAACATTAAATGAAAAATGTTTGGGTTGGTAATTTCTTAAAAGGCTTAACTTTTGTTTGGCGAACAACGCCCGAATATCGTCATAGGCTTTGATATAGGTCACAGGATTGGAACGTGAAGAACGTCCAATTGGGTTTTGATCTACAAATTCAATGAATTTAACGGTACTAAAATTGCCTTCTATACTTGTGAATTCACCTGCTTTTTCGCCATATCCTCCAATGGATTTAAGCAAGGCTGGAAATACAATTTGTCTGACAAGCGTACTTTTTCCACTTCCAGAAACACCGGTCACAACTGTGAGCATGTTTAACGGAATTGTGACATCGATATTTTTTAAATTATGTTCTCGAGCTCCTTTGATGGTTACACTATATTTTGACGTTCTCCGTTTTTTGGGAACTTCAATTTCTAGAGATCCATTGAGATATTGTGCCGTCAAAGTATTGCTTTTTAAAAGTGTTTTATAACTCCCACTCGCCATGACTTCACCACCAAAAGTTCCTGCTTCGGGACCAATATCGATGATATAATCGGCAGCAGCCATAATGCCTTCATCGTGTTCCACTACAATCACCGTATTTCCTAAATCTCGCAATGCATTCAATACATTGATAAGGCGTTCGGTATCTTTAGAATGGAGTCCAATACTTGGTTCATCCAAAATATACATAGACCCCACAAGGCTGCTTCCGAGTGAGGTTGCCAGGTTGATGCGTTGACTTTCGCCCCCAGACAGGGTGTTTGACCTTCTATTTAAGGTCAAATAGTCCAATCCAACATTGGCTAAAAATTCAAGGCGGTTATTAATTTCTTTGAGAAGACGTTTGGCAATTTCTAGTTCTTTCGCATCCAGTTTTAAGGATTTGAAAAATGCTCTTAAATCTTTGAGGGATAATTCAACCAAATCCGTAATTGAAGCGCCACCAACTTTCACAAAATTAGCTTCTTCTCGCAAGCGTTTCCCCTGACAACTTCCGCATTTTGTCTTTCCGCGATAGCGCGATAGCATTACACGGTTTTGAACTTTATAGGCTTTGGATTCCAATTCTTCAAAAAAGGCATTGAGTCCTGTAAAATGAGAGTTTCCATCCCATAATAACTGTTGGTGTTTGGCTTCCAATTCAAAGTAAGGTTTATGAATTGGAAAGTCAAATTTATGACTGTTATTCACGAGTTGATCTCTGTAATATTTCATGCTTTCACCACGCCAAGGAAACACGGCATTCTCATAAATCGAAAGAGAGGTGTTTGGAACGACTAGACTTGCATCGATACCAATGATGTCACCATAGCCTTCGCATTTGGGACAGGCACCGTATGGATTGTTAAAGCTGAAGAGATGCGTACTGGGTTCTAAAAATTTTTGACCCTCAAGTTCAAATGAATTGCTAAATTCACGTGTTTTAGAATTTTCTAATTTTTCAATTATACAGCGTCCTTTTCCTTCAAAAAACGCCATTTCAATTGCATCTGCCAAACGGTTATAAAAATCGTCATCGTCTTTAAGAATAATACGATCAACCACCAGATGGAGTGTTGTGGGCAGTTTTTTAAAATTTTCAATTTGTTCAATACGTTCCACAGCATCTCCAACCTTAATTCGTGCGAATCCTTGGTGTTGAAGCGCTTGAAGTTTATTTTCCATCGTTCGACCTTCTTCCAAATGGATGGGAGCAAGGAGGAGCAATTTATCGCCTGTTTTGAGTGTTTTAATGTAATTAATGACATCGCTGGTGGTATCTTTTCGCACGACATTGTTGGAAGTTGGAGAGTAGGTTTTTCCGATACGCGCAAAAAGTAATTTTAAATAATCATAAATTTCGGTGGTGGTTCCAACTGTAGATCGCGGGTTGGTGGAATTGACCTTTTGTTCAATAGCAATGGCAGGTGCAATGCCTTTTATATAATCGACGTTTGGTTTGTGGAGACGCCCCAAAAATTGTCGGGCATAACTCGACAAACTTTCTACATACCGCCGTTGTCCTTCGGCATACAAGGTATCAAATGCCAAACTCGATTTTCCAGAACCAGAAAGTCCAGTAATCACTACCAATTTGTGGCGTGGAATTGCAACATCTATATCCTTTAGATTGTGCAATTTTGCACCCTTAATTAGAATGTGCTCTTTTGGACTTAATTTTGAAAGGTCTTGTGGCATTTAGTACGTTAAAATTTGATTGCAAAGATACCATTAATATAAAAAACATTATAGCGGTCTTGGGTCTTCTTAAGGATAAAAACTAAAATAAATTTGTAAAATTACTTAGATTGTTGTTATTTTGATTTTCAAACTAATAAATAAACGCTTATAGAATAATATTACTTTTTATATTTTTTAACCAAGTACATTTTAAATGTACTTCTAAAAGTAATGTTATGAATTCTCAATCTATTAGCGATGCTACTCTCGTAAGTCAATACATTCAAGGTGATGAACCCTCACTATCAATTCTCATAAAACGCCATCAACAACGGTTGTATAGTTTTATATATTCTAAGGTTTATGACCGTGATGTGACTGAAGATGTATTTCAAGATACCTTTATAAAAGTCATACGAACCCTCAAACGTGGCAATTACAATGAAGAAGGTAAGTTTTTACCTTGGGTGATGCGAATTGCTCACAACTTAGTGATCGATCATTTCAGAAAAAATAACCGCATGCCTAAATTTAATAACAGCGGCGATTTTGACATCTTTTCGGTGCTGAGTGATGGTGCCCTGAATGCGGAAGGAGAATTGGTGAAATCTCAAATTGTTCATGATGTTAGAGCGATGGTAGAAGAGTTACCAGAAGAACAAAAATCGGTGCTCGTGATGCGTATGTATAACGATATGAGTTTCAAGGAAATTTCTGAAAATACGGGGGTGAGTATCAATACGGCTTTGGGACGGATGCGGTATGCCCTGATTAATCTTCGTAAATTAATTGAAAAACACAATATTGTTTTGACAAATTAATGGCCAGATGAAATAAATTAGATGTTTTGTCGTTGTAGTAGTAACTAACTAACAATGACAGGCTAATGGCAAAACTTTACACTGAAAATCCATCGGATTCCAACACCTTAAAACCTAAAACTGAAACCATCAATTTTCTTTTGAATTACTCAAAAGCCTTGAATGTTTCTGTGTATAAAGGACATAAATTTGAATCTCTGATTAATTAGAATACGGCTTTATAAACCTATACAATAGTTACAAACGTGTGCTAACGGTTCTATTTATAATACTGGTCAATAACAGACTTTCGTCCAATGGTTTTGGTAATGATGTCTGCGTCTAAATTCCAGCCACGGGCAGGGGAGTACTCCCGGCCATACCAAATGATTTGCAAGTGCAAATCGTTCCATAATTCTTTTGGAAACAAGCGTTTGGCATCTTTTTCAGTTTGTGTCACATTTTTACCATTCGACAAGTTCCAGCGGTACATAAGGCGATGAATGTGTGTATCCACAGGAAATGCAGGCACACCAAACGCCTGTGCCATAACTACACTAGCGGTTTTATGTCCTACGGCAGGTAGGGCTTCTAAAGCACTAAAACTTTGTGGTACCTGTCCGTTGTGGGAGTCTATCAGAATCTGTGACAGTCCATGAATCCCTTTACTCTTCATGGGTGACAACCCACAAGGCCGTATGATGGCTTTGATTTCTTCTACAGACATTTTTACCATGTCATAAGGGTTATCAGCCTTGGCAAACAGAAGAGGAGTAATTTGATTCACACGCACATCTGTACATTGTGCCGATAACAATACAGCAATTAAAAGGGTGTACGGATCCTTATGATCTAGGGGGATAGGGATCTCAGGATAAAAATCTTTTAAGGTTTTTATAACAAAATTTACCTTCTCAGTTTTTGTCATTCGTTTATCTTTGTTGTATTAATCAAAGATACTAATTATGACTACATTACAAATAGGCGATGCCGCTCCAAATTTTCAATCTTTAGACGAGGCCGGAAACGCCGTTTCTTTAGCCGATTACAAAGGAAAAAAACTGGTGTTATTTTTCTATCCAAAAGCCAGTACTCCTGGATGCACCGTTGAAGCCTGTAATTTAAGTGATAATTACAGTCGTTTTACAGCCCAAGGATATGATATTTTGGGGGTAAGTGCAGACAGTGCTAAACGCCAGTCTAATTTTAAAGAAAAATACGGATTTCCTTATCCATTACTCGCGGATGAAGATAAAACAGTCATTAATGCCTTTGGTGTTTGGGGTCCTAAGAAATTCATGGGCAAAGAATATGATGGCATTCATCGTACTACATTTGTGATTGATGAAGCGGGAGTCATTGAAGACATCATCCTAAAAGTTAAAACGAAAGAACATACGGATCAGATTTTGAAATAAAAAAAGCGACCTGTTGGTCGCTTTTTTTTATGAGTTTATGGGACACAATTACCCTTCATACCCAAATAATTTTTGTTTTTTGATGATATCAGAAACTCCTTCTGGAAGCATTTCTTCCCAACCCTGTTCCGCATTTGAAATCATTTTTAAAACTTTCCTTGAGAAAATATTCAGAATTTCAGGATCATAATTTTTAATATCAACGAGTTTCCCATTGTATTTAAAATATTTGTAGAGTTCCTTCATACGTGGATGCACCTTCAAGTCTTCACTAGTGGTCATGGTTTTATTTTCCGTTAACATTGGGTATAAATAGATTTTGAGATCTTTGTTAAAGAGTTTTCCAAAGGCTTCCAAAATTCCTCCACTTAGGTGGCGGTAATATTTCTCATCAAAAATATCAATTAAGTTATTGATTCCCATGGATAAGCCCATACGGTTTTTGGTATAGAGATTAAAGTACTCAACAAGTTTATAATATTCTTGGAAATTAGAGATGAGTACCGTTTGTCCGAGAGAACACAACAAGCGTGCTCGGTCCATAAAGTCTTGTTCGTCAATTTCTCCTCCAGATGCTCTTAGGTTGGATAAGGTAATCTCAAATATAACTTGAGTATTTTCTTTTTTAACTTTGTTTTCGCTCAAAAAGAGTTGATAGGATTGTTCATACATATCCATATTTACTTTCGTCACCGGTCGAAAACTTCCTCGAAACGCTAATATATTTTTTTTGTACAACACACGTGCCGGTAAAACATTGTTTCCATCGGGAGCAAACATAACCGCATCCGTCATTCCGTTTTTTAAAAGCTGTAAGCTCATCAATCGGTTATCTACCTCCTGAAAAGAAGGTCCAGAAAAATTAATAGTATCAATTTCTAACTGATCTTTATCAATGTGATCGTATAAATAACGCAATAATTTTTTTGGTTGATTGTATTTGTAAAACGCTCCATAAATGAGGTTGGTTCCTAGTTTTCCAAGTGTTTCTTGTTGCAAGCGAGCATCTGTTTCTTTAAATCGAATATGGAGTGTAATTTCATTGTATTGTTTTTGGTTGGAATCAACTTGATAGCGTATTCCAACCCATCCATGTCCTTTAAAACGTTTCGCAAAATCAATAGTAGCGACGGTATTCGCGTAGCTAAAAAACATTTTATTTGGATATTCTTCTCGAGAAAGACGATTTTCAATGAGTTTAACTTCGTGAGATAACATTTTTTTCAATCGATCTTCTGTTACATATCGATTCTCTTGTTCAGTGCCATAGATCGCATCGCTAAAAGATTTGTCATAAGCAGACATGGCTTTTGCAATGGTTCCTGAAGCCCCTCCAGCTCTAAAAAAATGTCTTACAGTTTCTTGTCCAGCACCAATTTCCGCAAAAGTTCCGTAAATATTTTCATTTAAATTGATTCTTAAAGCTTTGTCTTTTAGTGAAGGAATGCTTTCAATTACAGCATCCCCTTTAAGCGTTATTTCCATCTTTAAAATTAACGGGGTTACCACACAAAGGTATCACTTTAGAATAGCTTACAAAAAAAATAGCCTATTTTTGTTGAAATTAATCATTCATTGAGAATTACATTTTTAGGCACCGGAACTTCGCAGGGGATTCCAATTATTGGAAGTACTCACCCTGTATGTCTAAGTGAAGACCCTAAAGACAAGCGTCTTAGAGTGTCTGCACTCGTTCAGTGGGACGATTTTACAATCCTAATTGATTGTGGTCCAGATTTTAGACAGCAGCTTTTACGTACCGATTGCACTAAGATAGATGCTGTTCTTTTTACTCATGAACACAGTGATCATACCGCAGGGTTGGACGACTTAAGACCATTTTTTTATAGACAGGGCGCACTTGATGTGTATGCTCATGAACGGGTCTTAAAATCGCTTCATAAACGTTTTGATTATATTTTTGCAACCGAAAACAAATACCCTGGTGTACTGACTTTAAATGCACATCCAATTACGGATATTCCTTTTACTGTTGGACCCACGTTAGTTCAGCCTATTAATGTGCTCCATAATTCACTGCCTATTTTTGGATTTCGAATGGATGCCTTTGCCTATATAACCGATGCAAAAACAGTTTCAGATCCTGAAGTTGAAAAACTACAAAACTTAGACGTTTTGGTTATTAATGCCTTACGAATTGAGCCTCATGTCTCTCATTTTAACCTTGATGAAGCCTTGGCGTTTATCAAACGTGTAAATCCAAAAAAAGCTTTTTTGACGCATCTGAGTCATCATTTAGGGTTTCATAAAGACCTAGAAAAAAGTTTGCCTGCAAATGTTCATCTCGCTTACGATCAACTACAAATATCTCTCTAAAATGAAAGGAAAAATATACCTTTACTTATTTCTGTTTTCTATCCTAGTCAATGTGTTCCAGTATGTGAACTCTAAAAGTATTATTGATAAATATGAAAAAGATATCAAAAAATTTAAATCTAAAATTGAAGTGTTAGAGCTTTCAAAATCAGAAATTTACCTTGAGGAATCTGATGAAACCGCAACAGAATTATCTCCTGAATAAACAGTGTTATAGGAGTGCTAAATTTTAGTTGAAATCCAATCTCTTAACTCATAGAAATTTTGCGGAGCAACGCCATGTCCCACAGGAAATTCACTGTAGGTGTGTTGGATGTTTAAAGACTTTAAAAACACCGGTGTTTGTCGTGCCCAGTCGATTGGAATTACCTGATCGACAGTGCCATGAGAACAATAGAAATTTAAATTTGAAAAATCTAATTCCTCTAAATTATCAGGGAGAATGTCATGATTAACATAACCACTTAAGCCAATAATGTTTTTAATTTTAGTGGGATGATTCAAAGCGGTTGCCATTCCTAAAATGGTTCCTTGACTGAAGCCCAATAGCGTCACATTATTTTGATCGACAGGATAGTGTTTACAAGCTTTGTCAATACAATCCATCAAAAGTTTCATTGAAGATTTTGCCTGATCGTTGTCATTCCATTTATTTTGTTCTGCATCAAAATTAATCGCATACCAAGCATTTCCACTCGGTTGGAGTGGGTAAGGAGCTCTAATGGAGATGATGAACAATTCTTCTGGAAGTTCAGTCGCAAACGAAAACAAATCATTTTCATCACTGCCATACCCATGAAGCATCACCAATAAGGGGGCGTTTTCTTTGAGTGTGGATGGTCTGGTTACATGAATTAACGGAAGCTGAGCACTCATTTTATTTAATGTTTTTAAAAGCCGTTTGATAGAGGTTTCCAACTAGGGGAACAGGAATCATATTGCCCGATAATGCCGTTGAAAACCCATAGATAAATAGAATTCCAAATGCCATCCAAAATGAACCCGTAATTTGCCAACTATCAAAGTATCCTATAGGATAGCCTAGTGCCATAAAAGACAGCCATAACCCTAAGGATTGACGGATATGAAAATAAGCAAATTGACTTTTTTTATCTGAATTAGTGAAGTAGGCAATCAAAACTCCTAGGAGATAAAAATAACTTATAACTGCGCTACCTTTTCCAGATTTAATATCGTTATTATCGATCATTTAAAGCGGTATTGAAGTGGTGTTATTAGCAATAATGCCGTAAACCGTTCCTTTTAATTTTGAACCTAAAAAGAGTGAGTTTTTGGATTTTGAATGCAGGTGTTTTTCTTCAAAAACATACTTTTTTGAAGGGTTGAATAAACTCAACTGTGCAGCGTTTCCAATGGCGACACTCTGTGAATTTAAACCAAAGCGTTCTTTTCCTTTTGTAAGTAATTGTACGGCCTTTTTGGTTGTGAATAAGGTATTTAATGCTCCAAAAGCACTTTCCAGTCCAACAGTGCCGTTTTTGGCATAATCAAATTCAATTTTTTTGTACTCAATATCAATTGGGTTATGATCGGAAGTGACCATGTCTATCGTCCCATCTTTAAGTCCCGCAATAAGAGCTTGTATATCGGTTGGCGTTCGCAAAGGAGGGTTGACTTTAAAGTTGGTATCAAAGTCATTTAAACTCTCGTCAGTAAATATCAAATTGTGGATCGCGACACTACAACTGACGTCTAATTTTTTTGCTTTTGCTTCGCGAATTAAAGCAACTGATTTTGCAGTCGAAACTGTTGGAATGTGGAGTTTTCCTTCGCTATATTCTAAGAGAAATAAATCACGTGCAATTTGTAGCTCTTCTGCCAGTGGCGGCAATCCTTTGAGCCCCATTCGTGTACTCGTGATATTTTCATTCATCACTCCATTTTTAGCTACTCTGTGTTCGTGTGGAAACGAGTGAACTAAGCCGTCAAAACTTGAAGTATATTGCAAAGCAATTTTGAGCAGGTTTGGATTTTCAATGGATTTTTTATAATCTCCAAATGCAATACTTCCAGCAGATTTCATATCAAATAATTCAGCAAGGTCTATACCTTTACTCCCCTTGGTGAGGGCGCCAATAGGGTGGAGGCTGGTTGCAGAATGCGCTGCTTTTGATTTTACAAATGAAATGTCGGAGTGAGAGTCAATCACGGGGTTTGTATTTGCGTTAAGGGCAATATCTGTAAACCCTGATGCCGCAGCCACTTCTAATCCATTTGCAATTGTTTCACGTTCTTCATAACCGGGCTCTCCAAATGAGACACTGCTATCAAACCAACCACTAGAGACATGGAGGTTTTCTAAAGAAATTACAGGATATTTGTTTGGATTTTTGAGAGATTTAGCAATTTGAGTAATGAAACCGTTTTCAACTAATATGTCTTGAGTTTGATTGTGGAAATCACTTTTTTCATCAAGAATGGTAGCTGATTTTATAAGTACGTTCATTTAAAATATTTTAAGATGAGCATTTCAAAAGCTAATAATATTAGTGCAAAAATAACAAACCATTTCCACAACCAAGTCACATTCGCCTCAATTTTTATATTTTTAAGTGTAGTGTCCAAAGAATTTTCAATCGAAACCCCTTTAATTTTTGCAAGATTGGCATAGTTCAACTGGCTTTCATTTCGATTGTAGTTATAGCTCACAAGGGTTAAGGTATCTGTATCTTTTAAGATTGAAAAGTGACCAGGTTCCTTCGGATGGTCTTTTGTTGTGATGCTTACTTTATTGTTAAAGTTTGTTTGAAATGGAATAAATTGACGGGTTTTGTTGGCTAATTTTAAAATACGGTCTTTTTGCAAATTTATTTTAATATCAAATTTATTTTCAGCCCCAATCCAATAGTTTAGAGGAGGTGTTTTTAAACTCGATTTTCCAATGTTATAGAATGTTGGAACGATTAATGGCGAATTTACAAAGTTAGAAGCTTCGGGTTCTACCGCCGCAGTAAATAGAAATAATGCTTTAAACTGAATTAAAAAAGGCTGTTGGTCTTCAAACGATAATACACTGTTTGTTGAGGTTGTGAGTGGGTAATAATATTGAACCTTTGGATATTGAAAGTTAGTGACTTGTTCCTCAAAAACATCTTTTAAAATAGGATGCTTGAACGCAATGTTAGTGATGCGTTTTTCTTGAGTTTGCAGCGGTTTAAGTCTGTGCTTTGTTTGTAATGCTAAAAATTGATTATAAGATTTTAAATCCCCATTTTTTGAAGGAATCATAACAACCACACCTCCATTTTCCATAAACGTTTCGAGGCTGTTTTTTAAAACCAATGAAATCTCAGTTAATCCATTTAAGACAATAAGATTTTGGGATTTAATTTGACTGTAATCAAGAGTTTTATAATTTTGACTTTGAAATATAAATTCTTCCCCTGCATAGAGTTTCTTTAAATACGTAGAATTTTTATTCTCGTGAATTGCTAAAACCCCTATTTTTTCGGCTTTTGGGATGTTAAAATAAAAGGTGTCATCGTAAGTTATTTGAGTGTCTTCGATAGAAAGCTTACCGGCAAACTCTAAGGTGTTTGGAAGCACAAAAGTTGTTTTGTAACCCTTGGATTTTTCTAAAATAGATTTTCCAATAACTGTCTGGTCTTGGTATAAAGTTACAGAGATGGGATCGTCTGTTGTGCGGTTTGTTTTGCCACTGACATTCAAGGAATAATTAGCATTTAAAGAGGGTTCTAAAGCTACCGATTCAATATAAGAGTTTGCGGTATTAATTGGTTTTAAAGGCACTAAAATGACGCGTATAGAAGTGTCCACAACCGATAGGGTTTCGTCTTCTTGTTGTTGAAAATCAGAGACTATAATAAGTGTTTTTGAACTTGTTTTGGAATCTGAGAACAAGGAAGTTCCTTTTAGAATTACCGTATTTAAGTCCAACTGATTTTGACTGTATTTCAGAGATAGTAACTCTGTTTTTAAATCTTTAAGAGAAGTTGATTTGTAACTTTGAGAATTGGTAAAAACTCCAATTTTTTCAGTCGCATCAAACCCAGTAATGACATCTTGAACGGCTCGATTTAATAGAGAACCCTTAGAGCCAATTGCCTGCATGCTGAAGGAATTGTCTAAATAAATAACGGTTTCAGAAGTGTTTTTTTGAGCCGATTGATTGGATAGAAAGGGCTGAGTAAACGCTGTAATAATACTTGCAATTAATAAGAGTCGTATCAATAGGATGAGCCATTTTTTCAGTTGCGAACTCTTTCTGGTTTGAAAGCGTATTTTTTGTAATAAGGCTACATTTGTAAACGCTTGAACTTTAAAACGTCTGAGTTGAAATAAATGAATTAAAATAGGGATGAGCAGTGCTGGAAGTGCGTAAAAAAATTCTGGGTGTAAAAACTGCATCTTATGGATTGTGTTGTCAAATATAAAAACTAAAATTTGATTTGATTAACAGAAGAAGAAATAATCCTTCATCGCAGTCTTTTTGTGAATGTTGAAATAATGCTTGATTTCTATTTGTGCGTCTTGATTTGCAACGGTAATAATGCTTTGGTAACTTATGAGTTTGTTCAGGTATTCAAACGGTTTTAGGGTTTGATTATAAATGTCCTTTCCTATTTTTTTAGGGTTATCACAAACCCAAACAAAGGGGGTATTTTTTTCAATAAGTAATTGGGCTACTTTCTTTCCTTTGGTACCAGCACCCCAAATCACGATTGTTTTTTCTTTGTCATGCGACAGCTCTAAAAAATAATTCACTTTTAATTCTAAGAATGAATTTTCAGCATAATGCGCATCAACCCTGGAGGTTCTAATTGGATAATCGCGCCAATGGTGCAACAACTCATTGGAAGCGATGCATTTTAGTCCCTGTTTATAAAATCGAAATGCTAAATCGTAATCTTCTGGATAGGTATTTGGTACGAACCCTCCACAGCGATCCAAGTCTGTTTTGTAAACCATCCAACAGGGAGAAGGGATGACACACTCTTTATAAATTTCATCAAAATTAGCACCTTTGGAAGTCAATCCATTAAGCCAAGTTTCGTAGCGTTTGTAGCCATTTCCGATGCCTTCATCTGAAAAGTAACGAACATGCCCCAGAGCTAAGTGCCCTTCGCCATACGTTACTAACGATTGTTGCATCTGTTCAAGTTTATTAGAAGCCATCACGTCGTCACTGTCCATTCGTGTGACAAAAGTGCCTTTAGCGTGTTTATAGCCCGTTCTTAATGCTTCAATAATTCCAACTCCCTCATTTTTAAACAAGTGGATTCTGTTCTCATTGTTGGTGTATTTTTTTACGACTTCATAACTTGTATCTGTAGAACCATCATCCACAATTAGCAGTTCCCAATTTGAATAGCTTTGTTTTACAATAGAATCTATACAATCGCCTAAATAGAGTTCCGTGTTTTTAAAGGGAATCAGAATGCTTATAAGGGGTGTTTGCATTAGTATTTTGCGACCTTTCCATTTGCGGACGATTCTTTAAGAAAGGCTCTTAAATCGTCATTCGCCTGAATTAAATCTTGGTCACGCAAATACATCATATGTCCACTGCGATACCCTTTAAACGTAAAGCGATCTTTCATTTTTCCACTCGGATCTATTTGTGATAAGGTGTATTTTGCATTAAAATAGGTGGTTGCTCCGTCGTAATATCCTGATTGATTTAACACTTTTAGATACGGGTTTTGTGCCATTGCCAATCGAAGGTTGTCACGCGTATTGTCATCATCGTTATTCCATGGACGAACAGATCCAAACATATTGTATTTTAAATCCGTTTTAAATTTTAATTCACTTTTAATATAGTGATTGATGGCAGGTGTAAATGAGTGCAACCAAGAGGTAAGTTCTGCACTATAATCAGGTCTGTCTCCAGATTCTTTTTTGTCTATTCCTAGATAGCGAGAGTCTAATCGACCAATAGTTTGTCCTGTATCATCACGAAGTAATTCTTTCCAAAAAAATGAATTTGGTACATCTAAGTTGTGTTGTAAAATGACCTTTTGACTCAAGCCAGAATAATAGGCCATTTTTTCACTGACTGCCATTTTTTCATCGGCATCAATAAATCCTCCTTTTGCCAATGCAGGAATGAGTGTGTCAATGGCGTAAGCTTCAGACTCTGGAAGAATCTCCAATAAATCTTTGGACTGAAGTGCTTCAGGTAATTTGTTGTGATACCAAGCAGTTGCAGTATAATAGGGGAGGTTCAATGCGGATGAAACGGGGCCTCCAACACGTAAGACTTTATAATCTGCCGGGGACACCAAAATCACACCATTTAGATACATCCATTGATTTTGTTGAAGTTCCAAAGACAAGCCCATCACACGGGTGCCGCCATAACTTTCACCAATGATGTATTTAGGAGATTCCCATCTGTTTTTTCGACTTACAAATGTGTTGATCCATTCTGCTAAATATTTAATGTCTTCATTAATTCCAAAAAACTGTTCTCGATCGGGCATTTCTCCTTCTTTATTTGGGAGCATTCTGGAATATCCCGTATTTACAGGGTTGACAAAAACAATATCGGCTTCGTCTAAAATCGAGTTTGGATTGTTTTTAAATCCATAGGGTTGAACTGGGTAGCCTTCAGAATCTACATTTAAAATACGAGGACCTGTATAAGCAACATGCATCCAAACGGAGGCTGACCCTGGCCCTCCATTAAAGGAAATGATTAAGGGGCGTGTAGCTCTGTTTTTTATATTATTTCGCGTGTAATAGGTGTAAAATAAACTAGCGATCGGTAGGCCCTCTTTATCCCAAACAGGTTGCATCCCAGTTTCCGCAGTATAATCAAATTTGATTCCTTTGACAGTAGTGGAGTGGGTGGTTGTAACAATTGTATCTACAGGAATTTCAATCGATTGACTGGAGCCTACAAATAGAGAAACTAAGCTGATGTAAAAAAGATGTTTTTTCATTTTAAGTAATTTTATTTGGATTTACTAAAATACAATCTTTAGAACAATATGAAACTATTAATTTAAAATTCTGCTAATGTGGTGGCAATGATGGCTTCTGCTTTACTCTTTTCACTTGCGTGTACATACAGTTCTTGAAATCCATAAGTTGGAGTTCCAAAACCAGCCAGTCGTGCAGACTCTGTTTCATCTTTAACAATGGGTGTGATGCCTTCTTTTTCTAGGTTTTGTGTAATTAATTGTACTACAATGAAGCTACCAGAATAAACTTTTGAATACTGTGATTCCATAGGCTTTAGTTTTTAGTGTTTATATGTCCTCCAGATGAAGATTTAACAGATGTTTTTAGGGAAGTTTCGTGATTTTCAATGTTTGCACCGCTAGAAGCATTTGCATCAAACTCTTCTGAGCATTTTACGGATAAATCAGCACCGCTCGACGCTTTTACTTCGCAGAATTGAGCTGTTAATTTTGAAGCATTTAATTGACTCCCACTGGAAGCATTTCCCACGAATTCTTTAGTTTTTCCTTCTAAGTTTAAAATACTGCCGCTTGAACTGCTGCTTGTAATATATGTGGTTTCAATAGAGAGTTCAATTTCGCTTCCACTCGAAGTGCTCAAATCAAGACGGGGAACTTTTAGTGTGTTGGTACTAAAAACTTCGCTACCACTTGAAGCTTTTAATTTTTTTATAGTGATAAAATTGACAATTACTTTTTTGGAGGCAACATTGTGGGAATTTTTATCCATATAAATTTTAAGAGTTCCGTTTTCAATTTTAGTAATAATTAACTCTTGAATGTTTTCATCTGCTTGAACTAAAATACTAGGACTTTCACTTTGTGTAAGGAAAAGATCGATTCCATTACTTACTTCGATACTGTTAAAGGATTCATCATTAAAGGAGCGTTGTTCGGATACTACAACGCCGTTGCCACGCACCCCTTTATTGAATGGAAAGGAGTTAAATTGGCAAGCGTTTAAGGCAAGACTTACAATGGCGAGACTGATAAATTTGATAAGGGTCATCATGATAATTTAGGTTTAGGTTATTGGTTTTGATTTAGGTTTGGACAATCCAAGCATTGCATGGATTTATGGGCTATTTTTAGATAATGCTCTTCGTTTCCATTATCTAAAATATCGTTATATCTCGAAGAATTTCTGTGGTAAGAATAGGTGTTTTCATCTGCGAACAACACACTCTCAATAGGCAGTTGTATAATAATTTCAATATTCTGTCTTCTATATTTTTGTTCTGTATCTGTAAGGAAAAAACCATCTAAGTAGAGTGTGTTATTTTTGAATTCATATTTATAATCCAACGCTTTAGCACGATCTTTAGCTTTTAAATAATCGACTCCAGATGCTTTTTTTTCAATTGAAATAGTCCCAGTAGAATCTTTTGTGGACTGCACGATCAGTCTTACATCCGAACCATATATTCGTTTTCTATCCTTTTCATCATAGATGATTTCAAGCTCAGAATTGCGATGAAATGATTTTGAATAAAAAGGGTTCCCTTTCATTTCTAAATACAAAGTATCCATGCTTGTGATTGGCAGTTCTGCTTGTTCTGTGACACTCGCATCTACTCTAAAATCGGCGGCTTGTTTAAAACTAAATATAATGAGTGTAATCAAAGCGATGAACCAAACGCCAAATAGAGAAAATTTAGTATAACGATTGAATCCTCCCATGCGTTTGGAAACCATGTGCAAGCCCAACATTAAAATAAAGACCATTGGAATTCCAGTAATCAACAGTGCTAAAATAGAAACCAACCAAAGTGGTAAGCCTGAGGAATTGATTAAGTCTGCAAAATCCATTCCTGGAAAATGTACGGCCTCTGCAATACCAACGGTTAATAAGCTGATAAAGAATCCAATTAAGATGACAATACTTAGAACTATAAAGAAGACTCCAATTATCTTGAAAATTAACTTAAAGAAGAGCAAAATAAGATCCCCAATCGTTTCAAAAAATGAACGTGATTTAGATTGGATGTTTTTCCCCATATCATTGAGAGTTCCTGAGTTCACACTGTCTTTAACGCGCTCCAGGCTCTCTTTAACATTACCAAACTCTTCTTTTACTTTTTTTTCAATATTGGTAATGTTGATGGGCTTTCCCATCATTGATAATTTTTCGGCTGTTGTATTTGCAGCAGGAATTAAAATCCATAAAATAATATATAATAAAAGTCCTGTTCCTGCTCCAAAAATTAAGAGCACCCATAAAAGTCTTATGATTAGTGGGTCTATTCCAAAATAATACCCAAAACCAGAAGATACACCTCCTATGTATGAATTGTCTCGATCTCTAAATAAACGTCTTTTTTGACTGTCGGATTTTTCATTTTTAGGAGTTTCTTCAAAAGGTTCTTCATCTATTTTATAATCTTCAGGCTGTCCCATAATAGAAATGATCTCATCGACTTCTTTGTTTGATATAACCTGTTGATTTGTTCTAATACGTTCTGAAAACAGTTCTGAGACACGCCCTTCTATGTCTGCAATAATTTCGGAGGCCTCCTCTGTGTTGTGTAGTGATGCTTTAATGGCTTCAAAATAATTTTGAAGTTTTTGATATGCATCCTCATCAATATGAAAGAAGCAACCGGCTAGATTTATGCTTACAGTTTTGTTCATTTTTTTGTGTTTTTTTGGAGGGTTACTAAATTTACAGCGTTGTGAAGTTCATTCCATGTGGTTGTCAATTCAATTAAAAATAGTTCGCCACTTTTAGTGAGTGTATAATATTTTCTTGGAGGTCCTGTGGTAGATTCTTCCCATCTATAGTTGAGCAAGCCAGAATTTTTCAGCCGTGTTAGAAGAGGATAAATGGTCCCTTCAACTACTAGCATTTTTGCTTCTTTGAGTGTTTTTAGAATTTCGGCAACATAGGCGTCATTATTTTTTAAGACGGACAATATGCAAAATTCCAAAACACCTTTTCGCATCTGTGCTTTTGTGTTTTCGATTTTCATTACGATTAATTTGTGACAAACCTAATACATAAAAAGGTATTATGTATAACATAGTATTATATTTTAACATAAAATTAACAATTTTAGATCTTTAAAAAATACCTATCTTAGCTATCATTATAGAAGCACTTATGAACTTTACACCAAAAAAACTCAATCTTTTTTTACTCTTGAAATTGCCCTCTGCTTTTCTTACTGGCGTGCGGACAAAATCAATTGATGCCCAAAAATGTGTAGTGGTTGTGAAGCACCGTTGGATCAATCAGAATCCTTTTAAATCGATGTTTTGGGCAGTTCAAGGGATGGCTGCAGAATTATCTACGGGGGCTTTGATTATGATGAAAATTCAAGCGGCACAAAAAAATATATCAATGTTGGTCATTAAAAACAATGCCAGTTTCAGTAAAAAAGCAAAAGGTGTTATCACTTTCTCTTGTACTCAAGGAAATCTGGTAGATCAAGCCTTACAAAATGCGATTGCTACTGGTGAGGGGCAAACATTAATTTTAACGGCTAATGGCATTGATTCATCTGGTGATGAGGTCTCTTCTTTTGACTTCGAGTGGTCTCTGAAATTGAAACAAAAAAAAATCAAAAGATAGTGTTAAAGTTTACGAGGTGTCTTTAGTTTTTACTAATTTTAGACAAATTATTATTAAATACACGCCTATTCAACACCATTACATTTTATTAACTTTAATTTTTTACAGAATGTCAAGAGCAATGTTTGAGTACACCAAAACGGTGCTGAATAAGGTGAGTTTTGATACGACCCTTTTTTGCAAAGAAGTTCAAAAAGCACTTCAACGTTTATTGCCATACGAAATAGAAGAATTAAAATTATTCATTCAAAATTTGGTTACATCCAATCCAGATTTGAAACAATGTATGGTTTATTTGAATTAGTCTTTTTATAAAATTAATCTGTAAAGTGGCCGAGGGGCCACTTTTTTTATTTTGGAATGGGACTAATAATTTGAACATTTTGAAATGCAATTGCCCCCCGAATAATTCCAGAAACAATCTTATGAAGTGCATCAATAATCTGAATTTTCAACTCACTTTTATGGTATATCAAACTGACTTCTCTTGCGGGTGAAGGCTCACTAAAATAATGTAATTTTTCTTGTTCTTTTTCTTTTAAATCTAAGGTATGTAAATAGGGCAGAAGCGTCATTCCCATGCCTTCATTCGTTAATTTAACCAACATTTCAAAACTTCCACTTTCCAATTGAAATTCATTAAGATCTTTGGTCTTTTTGGCGTTACATAAATTAAGGACTCCATCTCTAAAACAATGTCCATCCTCTAATAACAACATATCATTAATGTCCAAGTCCGAAACCTCTATTGTTTTTTTGGAAGTCAACCGATGATTGCTAGGAATGTATCCAACAAAAGGTTCATAAAATAACACACGTTCTTTGATCTGTTCATTTTTCAAAGGCGTAGCCGCTATGGCAGCGTCTAAATGTCCATCATTGATACGTTGAATAATTTCATCGGTATTCAGTTCCTCTATTTTGAGCTTTATTTTTGGATAACGTTTGATAAAGGATTTTAAAAACATCGGTAAAAGGGTTGGCATTACAGTTGGAATGATTCCTAGTTTAAACTCCCCTCCAATAAACCCTTTTTGTTGGTCCACAATATCGGTAATACGATCTGCTTCATTGACAATATTTTTTGCTTGATTTACAATTTTGCGTCCAACTTCGGTCAATTCGATTGGTTTTTTACTGCGATCAAAAATTTGAATGGCTAATTGGTCTTCAAGTTTTTGAATTTGCATGCTCAACGTTGGTTGTGTAACAAAACACTTTTCAGCTGCTTTTGTGAAGTTTTGATGTTCAGCTACTGCTAAAACATATTTGAGTTGGGTGATGGTCATAATCGTTGGTATTGAGATTACAAAGCTATAAATAAAAACTATTAACTTAGTTTGTTTTGATAGTTTTTTACTGTGTATAAGAAAAAAGCCTATTCCATTGAATAAGCTTTTATTTCATAAATTATCTTTTTAGTTAACAGGAAAACCACGGTCGCGCATCAAGGCTTCTTTTTCAGCATCACGTCCTCTAAACAGTCTGTAAGCTTCAGCAGGATCGATAGAATTTCTGGGTTCAAATAAGTATTTCACCAATCGTTTTGCAACTTCTTTGTCATAAAATCCACCTGGTGCTTCTTTAAATGCTTCTGCAGCGTCTGCTGTCAGTACATCTGCCCACATATAGCCATAGTAAGCTGTGGCATATCCTTCTCCAGAAAATACATGTCCAAAGTGTGGTGTGCGGTGACGCATTGGAAGTTCAGAAGGCATTTTTAGGTCTGCTAAGGTTTGTCTTTCAAACGCATCAATATCAATATTCTCTGGATCTGCAAGGTGAAGTTTCATATCCATCAATGCAGAAGCTAAATATTCGGTAGTTCCAAAACCTTGGTTAAATGTAGCCGCTTTTTTAATTTTTGCAACCAATTCTTGTGGGATTACAGCTCCTGTTTTGTAATGCACTAAAAATTGATTGATTACTTCGTCAGTCGATAACCAACGTTCCAACAATTGAGATTGAAACTCTGTATAATCTCTGACACCCCCGTTCAAAGTAGGGTATTTTACATTCGATGAAAAGAAATGTAACGCATGTCCAAATTCATGAAAAAAGGTGGTTGCATCGTCCCAAGAAACTAATAGAGCTTCTCCTTCTGCAGGTTTTACAAAGTTAGAGTTATTGGAAGCCAGAACTGTTTTTTTGCCATCAAAAGTGGTGTGACTCCTGTAGGTTGTTGCCCATGCTCCAGAACGTTTTCCCTGACGTGCATACGGATCTAAATACCAAAGACCAATATGGTCTCCTGTATCTTTATCCGTCACTTCCCAAACTTTCACATCTTGATGAAATACAGGGACGCTTCCTTCTGGAACTGCTGTGAAATCATAATTAAATAAACGTCCAGCAACATAAAACATCGCATCTCTTAACTTGTCGAGTTGAAGGTATTGTTTTACTTCATCACTGTTTAAATCGTATTTTGCCACCCGCACTTTTTCGGCATAGTAGCGGTAATCCCAAGGTTCAATAGTAATGTTATCGCCATTTGTATTGGCTACTGCTTGCATATCTGCTACTTCTTCATGAACACGTGCAATAGATGCTGGCCAAACGGCTTCCATCAAAGCCAATGCATTCTCGGGTGTTTTTGCCATGCGATCTTGTAAACGCCATTCAGCATAATTTTTATGACCCAATAGCTCGACGCGTTCACGACGTAATTTTAAAATCTCAGCAATGATGCTGTTGTTGTCGTACGCATCCCCGTTATCGCCACGGGCATAATAATTGGTCCATACTTGTTTTCTTAAATCCCTGTTTGTCGAATAGGTTAGAAATGGATCCATTGAAGATCGAGTGTTTGTAATTGCATAGCTTCCATCCTTTCCTTTTTCGGTGGCAATGGCCGCAGCAGACTTGATAAAACCTTCTGAAAGTCCATCCAATTGATCGGCATTTAAATAGGTTACATAATTTTCTTCATCATGAAGTACGTTATCTGAAAATGTATTGTAGAGGGTCGATAATTCTTTATCAATGGCTGCGTAACGCGCTTTCTTATCAGCACTTAGTTCTGCACCACGCATGGCAAAACCATTATAAGTGAGTTCTACAACCCGTTGTTGGTCGGCATCTAAGGGCGTGACTAAAGACGCCTCATAAACGGACTTAATTCGATCAAAAAGTGCTTTATTCTGATTGATTTTTGAAGAAAATTCAGATAGTTTTGGTGCAAGTTTTGCTTGTATTTCTCTGAACTCTGGAGAGGACATGTTGGAACTCATAATTCCATAATAGGAAAAAACACGATCCAATTCTGCTCCGGAGCGTTCCATGGCTGCAATGGTATTTTCAAAGGTGGGGGCTTCCGTAGAATTTGCAATTGCATCGATCTCAGCAAGATTGAGTTTCATTCCCACTTCGACAGCTTCTTGAATGTCATTAACATCCATGGTGTCAAATGCAGGAACACCGCCATAGGGACCTTTCCATTCTTGTAATAAGGGATTTTCATGAGTTGTTTTCATGTCTTTTTTACAACTTACAATAAGGGTTATAAGACTTAAACAAAAAACTTTGAGGTAAGAATTTGGTACATTAATATTCATGGTTTATGATTTTAAAGGTTCGATTAAGATTCTGACAATTTAATTAAAAAATAGTATTCTTACTTGTGAATTTAAAATTATTTTAAGATTTCAACTTTTTTGATGTACACATTTTGAAGCGGCCAATCGGCTGCGTCGGTCGGAACGGCTGCAATTTTATCAACGACTTCCATGCCTCGAATTACGTTTCCAAAAATGGTATAATCACCATCTAAATGATGCGCACCTCCTTGTTGTTGCACGATAAAAAACTCAAAAGGGGAGGCCTTCTTATATGGGTTTTCTATGTTTTTGCTCGGCATACTCACCATACCACGGTGGTGTTTAAATCCTTTGTCGTAATCATTTGGAAGTAAGTATTTTCCAATGTTCCGTCGCTTTATTGATGTTTCTCGGTCATCACTATTTCCTCCTTGAATTACAAAATTTTTGACCACTCTGTAAAATTGCGTATTATTGAAATATTGTTTTTTTGTAAGGTAAATAAAATTGGATCGGTGAAATTTAGTCTGTTCAAACAATTTGATGTCAATGGTTCCAAAATCGGTGGTAATTCGAACCGTATTTTCTTTGTGTTTTTTGTCATAGTCCAAGAAAAATTCCATAACATTTTTATCGCTTAGAAGAAAATTTGGTTCTTTTTTTTCAGCAGCCAATTCTTTTGAAATGCTAGGAGGATTCTTTTTTTTGATCTTGATTGTATTTGTTTTCTTACCTTCACAACACATCAAAACACAACTTAAATATAAAAGTAAAAAAAATCGCATGGGTCGTATAGATTTATTAATTTGAAAGATATGAGATTTAAGGCATTTGAAAAAACGATTCAAGAAATAAATAAATTGAGTTTGCCAGGATTGGACATACAGTTACAAATGGCACCTCCTTTTCGTGAACAATTATTAGAACGTTACAAAGAAGAACGTAAATCTGCAAAACTTGCAGCTGTTTTAGCATTATTTTACCCTAGTGTTGAAGGTGAGACGCGGATGGTTTTAATCGTTCGAAAATCGTATAAAGGCGTGCATTCTGCTCAAGTTGGATTTCCTGGAGGAAAACCAGAACCTGAAGATTGTTCCAAGGAAGCTACTGCTCTACGAGAGACTTTTGAAGAGATTGGTGTATCTTCAGATAAAATTACAGTTCTTCGAGAGTTATCATCTCTTTATATTCCACCAAGTAATTTTTTGGTAGCTCCTTTTTTAGGGATTGCAGAGAGTCCACTTACGTTTACGCTTCAGGAATCAGAAGTTGAGACCATTCTTGAAGTGCCTTTAACGGAGTTTCTTAACAAAAAATCGGAGGTTTTTTCAGAAGTATTGACTGCTGAGGGAAGCATTTATAATGTGCCAGCGTTTAAACTTAGTGGTCGTATTGTGTGGGGAGCCACCGCCATGATGTTGATAGAAATTAAAACAATGATAAATCAAGTTTTAAAAAAATAGCTTAGGTTTGCATTCCAATTTAAAACAATAGATGGGTCTTTTCAAAAAAAATATTTTTGGTCAATTTCTGATTTTAAAAAAATGGATCATTCGAATAGCAGGTGTATTGAGCCACCGACGTTACAGAGGGTTTAATGAACTTCAAATAGAAGGTTCTGAGATTCTACGAAATTTACCAGAACAAAAGGTATTGTTTATTTCTAACCATCAAACTTATTTTGCGGATGTCATGGCGATGTTTCATGTATTTAATGCAGCCCTTAGTGGTCGCAATGACACTATTAAAAATGTTGGTTATTTATGGAACCCAAAATTGAATGTCTATTTTGTAGCGGCTAAAGAAACAATGAAATCTGGGTTGCTTCCAAAAATATTTGCTTATGCCGGCTCAATTAGTATTGAAAGAACTTGGCGTGCTTCTGGGGAGAATGTAAATAGACAGGTTAAAATGAGCGATATTTCAAATATTAATAAGGCTCTTAACGACGGTTGGGTGATTACATTTCCACAAGGGACAACCACTCCTTTTAAGCCCATCCGAAAAGGAACAGCACATATTATCAAACATTATAAACCGATTGTTGTACCCATTGTTATCGATGGTTTTCGACGCTCTTTTGACAAAAAAGGCATCCGTGTGAAGAAAAAAAATATTCTTCAGACGATGGAAATTAAAGCCCCTTTGGAAATTGATTATGAAAAGGAGACGATTGATCAGATCGTAGAAAAAATTGAGTACGCAATTGAGCAACACCCCTCTTTTATGAAAGTAATCCCTCAGGAAGAATTGTTAGAAAACGAAGCTTTGAATACGAAACGGAAATGGTAAACTAAGACTCTGTTTCCAATTCTTTTAAATCTTTGTAATTCGATTTTAAACGTTTCAATAAAAGTCCATAAATTAAATAGTAGAACCCAATTAAAACCGCTGAAACAAGAGCCATTGCTACGATACTTAATCCCACAACAATTAGATAGAATACTGTAATGTTACCATCGCCTTCCGATTCAATTCTGTTGAGTAGAATTTGAACTTCTGGATTGTTTGTCAACTCTATATATACCCCTATAACGATAGAGATACACATAAAAACAAGATTAAAAATCACGTAGTGTCTTACTGTTCTACGGGTTTTTAAAATGCGTTCCATTAACATTTTTGTGTTGTCTGTCGCTGAAATAGTTTTGTAGTTTTTATAAAATACATAAAAGAAATAAATCAACACAACATAGCCTAATATTGTAAGAGGGTAGAGGATGTAATTCACATCATAACTTTGTATTTTCTTTAAGTCTTCACTGCCATTAAAACCTAAAGAAATAAGTGTCCAAAATCCAAATTCTAAAAGACTGATTATAAAAATCCACTTTACAATTGATGAGGAACGTTTATAAATTAATTTATAAAGTTCTTCTTTATTGAATTCTCTATAATTTTTAGAAGACGTTTCCCAGTCTTTTTTTAATAGCTCTAATTCATCCATATCTAAGAGTTTAACTGAGTTTTTAGTTTTGTTTTAATACGGTTCATTCGAACACGTGCATTAACTTCGCTAATTCCCAGTGTTTCACTAATTTCTTTATAATTTTTGTTTTCCAAATACAGAAAAACAATTGCTTTTTCTATGTCGTTTAGTTTGTGAACAGCTGCATAAATCATTTTCAGTTGTTCGTCCTTGGTGTCATCATATTCTTCATAAGAAAGTTTATAGGCTACAGGTTCAATACGCTGACTTTCGACTCGTCTCATGGATTTTCGGTACAAGGTGATAGAGGTATTTAGCCCCACGCGATACATCCAAGTACTAAATTTTGAATCGCCTCTAAATTTGGGGTACGCTTTCCATAACTGAATGGTGATTTCTTGAAACAAATCTTTATGGGCATCAGGATCATTAGTGTAAAGCCTGCAAATTTTATGCACAATATTTTGGTGCTTTTGCAACAGTTCTACAAAATTACTTTCTGATGTCAAATTGGTTGGTTTTATAGGTTAGTCGGTCAATTGAATGATTTGTTACTTTTCTCAAGAAATTTTTCTAGTTTCACCTGGACTATTTTTTAGAAACGGGGGTGGATTTTGAGCCCTTTGGGGGCATGGGACCTCTTAAGTGAATGATGAGTCCATCTAAAAAATTACGTAAAAACTGATCGCCACATTCCATGTATTTTGGGTGGGTTTCGTTTCTAAAAATCGCATTTAGTTCACTTTTGGTGATTTTAAAATCTTTTAAGCTGCAAATTTTTACAATATCGTCATCTCTTAATTTATGAGCGACTCTAAGTTTTTTGAATATATCGTTGTTGTTTAATCCCATGCCACAAAGGTAGTATTTTTATGAGTTAATTCGTGGCTCTATCCTCATCAAAAAAGTATAGCACGGATTACAAATCCGCGCTATCGGGGTAAAAAAAAAGCTACCCCTAAGAGTAGCTTTGTGTCTGTATGTTTAAACTTAACTTATTGGATAATTCCGCCACAACTCACACGGCTTCCAGCAGCACCTGAAGGTTGAGATACAAAATCGTCCACGCCTTGGTGCACAATAACCCCTTTACCCAAAATATCTTTAGTAGGATCTCCACAACCAATACACCATTCGTTTGTGCTAAACTCAACGGTGGTTTCATCCTCAGAACTTTCAACAACAAAATTTCCTATATCGCCTTTGTGATACCCTGTTTCAGCACCCCATTTTCCGTGGGGTTGGGCTGTTGGGTTCCAATGTCCTCCAGACGATTTTCCATCTGATGATGAACAATCTCCTTTGTCATGGATATGAATCGCATGAGATCCCTCAGAAAGTCCTTTAATCTTCGCAGTCATCTGAACCACTCCGTCAATTTCTACAAATTTAGCAGTCCCTGTTACTGCACTCTCACTTTTAGGATTGAGTACAATTGTTAAAGCGGGGGTCTTTTCAATAACTTCTTGTGTTGTTTTGGAAGTCTCTGTTTTTTTGACGTTCTTTTTACATGCCAAAACGCTGACAATAAGTAGTATAGTTAGAATTGTTTTTTTCATTTTTTTTAATTTAGTTAGACGAAAGTTAGTTAAAAAATTACAAAAGCATAAAAATGTGTTTGTTATTTTAATTCAAATGTTTTTATATTCTTGAAAGGGGACAGGTCTTTTGTTTCCATCTCAGTTTTAAAATCTACCCAATCCTCTTCAAAAAAACGGTTTGTGGTTTTTAAAGCGTTGTCAATAGCTGTTTTGGCGTGTTCAACAAGACTGTGTTCTGTGTCTGTAATTCCATTCTGTCTTGTACCAATGTAATACAAAGCTGTTCCAATCCGTTCTGTTACAGAAACGACTGGGTCACTTGTAATTCCCTGACGTTTATCTTCTTTCCCAAAATAAAGGGCTAAAATAGTATCTATTTTTTCTGTGATTTCTTTGCAGTTTTTTAAAGCATCTTTATGCAACTCCTTGTCTTTTTCGTTCAATTTATCAGAAAACTCAGAAACGATTTCATTACTTTCAACAAGTTGTTTAACAGCTTCTGCTGATGTCTGCTGAAGTTGCTCAAATGTTTTTGAGCTATCATACACCGCTTGGACGGCTTTTGCATTATAGGGAATTCGTGGATCGCTTTGAACTTCAATACGGGTTTCCGAACTTTGATCACCATAACTCAGTACAGCACGATAGGTTCCTGGAATCACTTGAACTCCAGAAGGTTCTCGAGTTGATTTTTGTATTTTTTTTGAAGGCCATTCAACGCCTTTTTCATCCATATTCCATTTCCATGAATGAATCCCACTTTCTTTAGGTACTTTTTGTTTAAGGGTACGGATAAGACGCTCCCCATCAAACAGTTGAAGTTGTAATGAATCCCATTTGATTTCTGTTAAAGTTTCGAGTTTATCTTCATCTTTAACCGTTGTTGTATCTATTTCTTTAATGTTTAAGTAATAAGAAAACCGTGCGCCACTTTTTCTGTTTTCACCATTAAACAGGGCATCGCCACCAAACCGACTTCCTGTAGGTTGTTGATACGCCGCTTGATAGGCCGTAGGGGGCTCAAACAAGTGCACAGTTTTTTGAAGTAAATTCTGTTCTTTTGCGAGGGCCCTTAGCGGACGAATATCGTCTAATATCCATGCGGCTCGTCCAAAAGTCCCAATCACTAAATCGTGCTCACGTGGATGAATGACTAAATCTTTTACTGGTACGGTTGGAAATCCTTCAGTCCATTTCGTCCATTTTACCCCTTTATCAATAGAAATGTAAAGTCCATCGTCTGTCCCTAAAAATAATAAATTGGGTTCTTCAGAATCTTCAACAATTGATAAGGCAAAACTTGTTACATCCGTTGCATCGACAATTCGTTCCCATGATTTTCCGTAGTTTTTAGTACGATAGACGTAAGGGGTATAATTGAATCGTCTGTAATCATTAGCAACTAAAAGAGCTTCGCCTTTGTTTGTTTTGGACGCTTTGATTTGTGGAATCCAACTTCCTTTTGGTAAGCCTTTGATGTTTTTAGTAACCTCGATCCATTGCGATCCTCCATCTTGTGTGTAGTGAACACGCCCATCGTCTGTACCGACCCAAAGCATGTCTGTTTCGACCATAGAAGGTTCGATGACTAAGATTGTGCAATGGTTTTCTGCTCCCGTAGCATCCATGGTTAGTCCACCACTTTCGTGCTGTTTTAATTTATCGGGATCGTTTGTGGTTAAATCGGGAGAGATAATTTCCCATGTATCTCCTTTGTCAGTGGATTTATGCACAAACTGACTGCCAAAATACAAGGTATTATTTGAGTTTGGATCTATATTGATTGCGGCATTCCAATTAAAACGAAGGTTCATATCTGCATCGGAATGCGTTGGACGTACAATATAATTGTTTCCTGTTTTCCAATCGTAACGACTTACATAACCCTCTTGACTCATGGTCCATCCAAATTGATTGTCATCCTTATCTGGAATGACATCAAAGCCGTCTCCAAAACTTATTTCCTGCCAATACGAGTTTCGAATACCTTGAGCACGCCATACATAGGCAGGACCTCTCCAGGAACCATTGTCTTGCATGCCTCCATAAACATTGTATGGAAATTCATTATCTACATTGATATGGTAAAATTGTGCTACGGGCAAATTGCCTACAAAACGCCAACTATCACCACCATCTTTAGTGATATTTAATCCACCATCGTTACCATCAATCATAAAATCGCTGTTTGTAGGGTGTATCCACCAAGCATGATGATCGGGATGAATGCCGTTATCGACGCCATAAGCGGGCATGAGTTGTTTAAAACTTTTCCCACCATCTTCGCTTACATTGACGTAGGTGAAAATTGAATACAATCGATTTTCATTTTGAGAATCAACATAAATATCGGCATAATAAAAGGGTCGATTTCCGATTTCATCCATGTTATCACTGACCATTTCCCAGTGGTGACCACCGTCACTACTTTTGTATAAGGCGTTCTTTTTGGCTTCAATCAAGGCATACACAATATCGGGTTTGCTAGGGGAGATGGCCACGCCAATTCTGCCTAAATTTCCTTCTGGCAATCCATCTTCCGAACTTATTTTTTTCCAAGTTTCTCCACCATCATAGGTGCTGTATAGTCCAGAGCCTTCTCCTCCGGAATTAAAAAACCAAGGGTCGCGTTTGTGTTCCCACATGGCTGCGATTAATTTATTGGGGTTTTGAGGATCCATCACTAAATCAGCTGCACCACTTTTTGGATTGGTGTATAATATTTTTACCCATGTTTTACCACCATCAGTGGTTTTATACACGCCTCGTTCTGGATGTTCTCCCCAAGGCGATCCAATTGCTGCAACATAAACTGTATTTGGATTTGTAGGATCAATAATAACCCGATGAATGTGTCGCGTTTTTTCTAATCCCATTAATTGCCAATTTTTTCCTCCGTCTATTGATTTATAGAGACCATAACCACCATTCAGACTGTTGCGAGGATTGCCTTCGCCAGTTCCTACCCAAATAACACTTGGATTGGATTGTTGAATGGCAACGGCACCAATGGAGGCTGTTGCTTCATTATCAAAAATTGGGTTCCATTTGATCCCTCCAGAAGTTGATTTCCACAGACCACCAGATGCGGTTCCTGCATACATAATATCCGGATTGGAATGTACAACATCAATTGAAGTTACCCGCCCCGACATGCCACCCGGACCTATGTTTCGTGGTGTTTTATTTTTAAGAAGTTCCATGGAGAATTCTTGTGTAAACCCATTAAAACTAATTACCAATAATAAGATTGTTAGAATGTTTTTCATTGTGATGTGTTTTTTTACTTTAGTTGTTTGTGAGTAATATAATAGTCTCTATCAATACTAATTTCTGAAGTCTTGATTTTTGTTTTTTGCCAAGCGGCATTAGGGTAGAGCCAGAGGTTGTCATTATTGATCTCTATTTCAATTGGCATTTCAAAATTTTTGACCACGTTGTTCCAACGGTAGTTCAATTCATTATTTTCTATATAATATTCAAAATTTGGGATGCGTATATCACGAAGGTATTGATTAAAAAATGCAGTTAAATTTAACTCTAAAAATTCACTTATATAATTTTCAATTTCTTGAGTGGTTACGGTTTGATGGTAGAATGTTTTGTTCAACCCTCTCAATAGTTGTCTCCATTTTTCATCGTCATTTACCAGTTGGCGGAGTGTGTGTAGCATATTGGCTCCTTTATAATACATATCGGAAGACCCTTCGGAGTTTACGTTATACGTCCCAATAATTGGTTTGTCATTTTGGATGTTTGCTCGAGTTCCAATGACATAGTCTGCTGAAGCTTCGCTTCCGTAGTGGTAATCTAAAAATAGATTTTCAGAATAGGCTGTAAACCCTTCGTGAATCCACATATCAGCAGCATCTTTATAAGTAATATTGTTTGCAAACCATTCATGACCAGATTCGTGGATAATAATAAAATCAAATTTTAATCCCCAACCTGTTCTCGATAAATCCCTTCCGAGATAGCCTTGTTTATATTGATTCCCATAGGTAACAGAACTTTGGTGTTCCATTCCTAAATAGTGGACTTCCACCAATTTGAAACTGTCTTCATAAAAAGGGTAGGGGCCAAACCAATATTCAAAAGCTTTCATCATTTTTGGAGCATCTTTAAATTGTTTCTTGGCCTTTTCTAGGTTATCTCTCAAAACATAGTATTCCATATCTAGAGGACCTTTTTCGCCTTCATAAACTTCGGAAAAATGAACATAATCTCCTATGTTAATATTCACTCCATAATTGTTAATCGGATTTGTAACGACCCAATTGTAGGTGGTGGTTCCATTGTTCTGTTCTTCAGTCGATTGAAGCCGTCCATTAGAAATATTCATCAGATGTTTTGGAACATTTACACTAATTTTCATGCTGTCAACTTCATCATACATATGGTCTTTATTAGGCCACCATACGCTAGCGCCCAATCCTTGACATGAGGAGGCAATAAAATCATTACCATTGTTATCTTTTTTCCATGAAATTCCACCATCCCACGGTGCTCTCACGGCTACTCGTGGTTTGCCTTCGTAATAAATTTGAATTTCTTCTTGTGCGTTAATTTTAATTTGTGGTTTTTTTAAGTTGATAAAATGTGCATTTCCATCTTTTAAAACGACTAATTCTTCGCCGTCTTGAACTGCTTTAGTGAGTTTCATAGGGGCTTGTAAGTCGATTTGAAGTGTTTGATTGGGTTCAAGAATCGTATAGCGAATCGTGTTTTTTCCTTTGATGGACTTTGTTTTTGGGTTTACAGCGATGTCTAAATGATAATAGTTTAAATCCCACCAGGCACGTTCGGGTGTAATACTTCCTCTTAAGGAGTCTTGATGGGTAAAGGTTTCTGAGTCGGATTTTATAGTTTGTCCATTAATCAACATGCTTAAAAGCAAAATAGGAATTGATAATAGAGATTTGGTTTTCATATTTTTTTTCTAAAGTTAATCAAATTTTAAATGGTTTGAATAAAGACTGTAAATTTTGCATAAAAAAGCTGTCTGAAAAGTAGAAAATCTGCCATTCTGAATTCCTGCCGCAACAGGCAGGTATTTCAGAATCTTTAATGATTTTCAAAATGTTTTTAGAATCTGAAACGAGATCAGATTGACAAAAACAAGACTTTTTAGACAGCTTTTTTTCTATTTGAAGTGACTAAAAACAGTAGCCATTTTCTTCTTTCACTTTTTCAGCAATTTCGATACGTAAATCTACGATATCTGGGTAGTTTGCATATTTCGTAAAACGTTTTAATCCCATCAATAGCATCCGTTGTTCATCACCTTCGGCAAACGAAATGATACTCTCTTTTCCTTTTTCTTCAACAATATCTACTGCGTGGTACAAATACAATTTAGCCATTGCTATTTGTGCAGATTGCTCTTTTTCGCTCGTACGCTTTACATTTTTTTCAGTTCTTAAAATTGTAGATTCTGCCATGTATATTTCAATTAAGATATCTGCAGCGGCAATTAATAATTGTTGATGCTCTTCGAGTTGAGGTCCGTATTTTTGAACCGCCCCACCAGCAACCATTAAGAAAGTCTTTTTAAGTTTTTGAATCATTTCTTTTTCTTCAGAAAATAACTCGGAATAATCAGGAGTTTCAAAAGAAGGAATCCCCATGAGTTCTTCTTGAACTTTTGAAGCTGGACCTAATAAATCAACATGCCCTTTCATTGCTTTTTTAACAAGCATACCCACAGAAAGCATTCGGTTAATTTCGTTGGTTCCTTCGTAAATTCTTGTAATTCGAGCATCTCTCCAAGCGGATTCCATAGGGGTTTCTTCAGAGAATCCCATTCCACCAAAGATTTGAATTCCTTCATCTGCACAGTTTTGGACGTCTTCAGAAACCGCTACTTTTAAAATTGAACATTCAATAGCATATTCTTCAACTCCTTTTAGTTCTGCCTCTTGGTGGCTGTTTCCATTCGCTTCTCGAATTGCAATGCGGTCTTCAATATCTTTTGCAGCTCTATAAGTAGCGGATTCACAAGCATAGGCATTGGTTGCCATCTCTGCTAATTTTACTTTGATGGCTCCAAAGTCTGCAATAGAGGTTTTAAATTGTTTACGCTCTTTAGCATAATTTACTACGATATTTAAAATACGTCTCTGCGAATCTATACAAGCAGCCGCCAATTTGATACGTCCTACGTTTAGTGAGTTCATTGCAATTTTAAATCCTTCACCACGCCCTGCTAACATATTCTCAACAGGGACCACAGTGTCATTAAAAAATACTTGACGTGTTGAGGACGCTCTAATTCCTAATTTATGTTCTTCTTCTCCCAAAACGATACCGTTTGGGTTTTCACTGTCATATTCAACAATAAAACCTGTAATATTTTTGTCTTTTTCTATCCGTGCAAACACGATCATCACACTACAAAATCCTGCATTTGAGATCCACATTTTTTGCCCATTGATTTTGTATGTTTTTCCGTCGGCAGATAATTCAGCAGTTGTTTTTCCAGAATTGGCATCCGACCCTGCACCGGGTTCGGTAAGGCAGTAAGCTCCAAACCATTCGCCAGAAGCTAATTTTGGTACATATTTTAGTTTCTGTTCTTCGGTGCCATATAAGGTGATTGGCATTGTTCCTATTCCTGTGTGTGCACCAAAAGCAGTGCTAAAAGAACCCGTTCCACTTGAAATATAATCACAGGTTAAACATGTCGAAACAAAGCCCATTCCCATTCCGCCATAAGCTTCAGGAACAGCAACACTTAAGAATCCCATGTCTCCAGCTTTTCGCATCACTTCTTCTGTCAATGCAAAATCTTTGGCTTCAAAGCGCGCTTTGTGAGGAATAATCTCACGGTCGTTGAATTCCATTACAGAATCTTTCATCATTTGTTGCTCTTCTGTAAAATCTTCGGGCGTAAATACGTTTTCACATTTTGTTTCTTTAACTAAAAATTGCCCTCCTCTGATTAGTTGTTTGTCGTTTGTTTCCATGGTATTTAATATAGATTAAAGAAGATTGAAAATAGAGCATAGACCCTAATTGAGACTGTTTTGAAATCCCATTGTCATTTTTTGGAATTCTTCTATTTTTTCTTCTATTTTTTTTAAAGTTTCGTTATTTATATTATTTCTGTGTTTTGCTATTAATAATTGTATTCCTAACTCGAATGATGATCCCTCTACTCTCGACTCTTTTTCCTCTACTTAAGGAACTCAAAGATCCCACAGGCACCTTGCCCTGTTCCGACACACATTGTGACGGCGCCATATTTTCCATTCATGTTTTGCTTACGCATTTCATCAAAGAGTTGAACCGATAGTTTTGCACCTGTACATCCAAGGGGGTGACCTAAGGATATTGCTCCACCATTTGGGTTGATAATATCAGGATTGAGGTCTAATTCACGGATGACTGCTAAAGATTGTGAAGCAAAGGCTTCATTGAGTTCAATTAAAGACAAATCATCTTGTTTTAATCCTGCTTGTTTTAAGGCTTTTGGAATTGCTTTAACAGGACCAATCCCCATGATTCTTGGCTCGACTCCTGCTGCTGCATAGTTGACCAATCGTGCGATAGGTTCTAGGTTTAATTCTTTGACCATGTCTTCGCTCATTACCATAACAAAGGCAGCACCATCACTCATTTGTGATGAATTTCCTGCAGTTACACTTCCATCAGCCGCAAAGACGGCTCTTAGTTTTGCTAAGGCTTCTTTGCTTGTTCCTGCTCTTGGCCCTTCGTCTTTGGTGACGGTATAGGATTTGGTTGCTTTTTTTCCGTCAGCATCAATATAATTCTGTGTCACTTCAATAGGAACAATTTGGTCTTGAAAACGATTTTCTGCTTGGGCTCGTAAGGCTTTCATATGGGAGTTATAAGCGAATTCATCTTGATCTTCACGAGAAATTTTAAACTGATTGGCGACTGCTTCAGCGGTATTTCCCATGCCCCAATAATAGTCTTCATGACCTGCTTTTATGAGGTTGTAATTTAGTTCTGGTTTATATCCTGTCATTGGAACACTGCTCATGCTTTCAGCACCACCTGCAATAATACAGTCGGCCATTCCTGCTTGTATTTTTGCTGTTGCCATTCCAATGGTTTCGATTCCAGACGAACAAAAACGGTTGACAGTAACTCCAGGAACATCTACAATATCTAATCCCATTAATGAAATCAATCGTGCCATATTTAAACCTTGAGATCCTTCGGGCATTGCATTTCCAACAATAACGTCATCGATGCGTTTTGGGTCCAGATCCGGCAATTCTTTCATCATGTGTTTGATGGTTTCTGCGGCTAATTCATCGGTTCTTTTAAAACGAAATACGCCTTTTGGTGCTTTACCAACGGCGGTTCGGAATGCTTTTACTATATATGCTTGTTTCATTTTCTTTAATATTTCTAATTACGTAGTGGTTTCCCTTTTGTTAACATATGTTGTATGCGTTCTAAAGTTTTGCGTTCGGTACATAAACTTAAAAAGGCTTCGCGTTCCAAATCCAATAAATACTGTTCGGATACTAAGGTGGGCTCCGATAAGTCACCTCCCGCCATCACATAGGCAAGTTTATTAGCGATTTTCATGTCATGTTCTGAAATGTAGTTGCTGTCCTGCATGGAATCCGTACCCACTAAAAACATTCCTAAGGCTTGTTTTCCAAGTACTTTTATATCGGTTCTTCTTATCGGTTGTGTATAGCCAGAATCGCTCATTAATTTGACATGTTGTTTTGCAACTGCAATTTGTCGGTCTTTGTTAACTACAACGACATCCTTTCCTTTTTGTAAGAGGTTTAAATCAAATGCTTCATAGGCAGATGTTGATACTTTTGCCATACCAATGGTTAAGAAATGTTCTTGTAATACATTTAATTGAACATCGCCTTTTTGAAACATATCTTGAGCTCTTAAAGCCATTTCTTTTGAGCCACCTCCACCAGGGATGACCCCTACACCAAATTCTACAAGTCCCATATAGGTTTCTGCTGCTGCGACCACCTTGTCTGCATGAAGCGATAGTTCGCAACCACCCCCTAATGCCATTCCGTGTGGTGCGGCGACTGTTGGAATCGAAGAATAACGCATGCGCATCATTGTGTCTTGAAAGTATTTGATTGCCATATTAAGCTCGTCATATTCCTGTTCTACAGCCATCATAAAGATCATTCCAATATTGGCACCCACTGAGAAATTAGCGCCTTGGTTTCCAACGACCAAGCCTGAGAAATCTTTTTCGGCTAAGTCAATTGCTTTATTGAGGCCTGCTAAGACATCACCACCGATCGTATTCATTTTAGATTGAAATTCTAAATTAAGAATGCCATCTCCAATATCTTCGATAACGACTCCAGAATTTTTAAAGACTTCGTTTGTTTTTCTAATGTTATCTAGGATGATGAAACTGTCTTGACCTGGAATTTTTGTTTGTGTTTTTGTTGGAATCTCATAGGCATAAGATGCGCCTTCTTTTACAGTGTAAAATGAAGTGTTTCCAGCTGCCAACATTTCTGTTACCCATGCAGCGGGTTCAAAACCTTCAGCTTTCATGAGTTCGATTCCCTTTTCTACGCCTATAGCATCCCATATTTGAAATGGTCCATGTTCCCATCCAAAACCGGCTTTCATGGCATCATCAATTTTATAGAGGTCGTCTGTAATTTCTGGAATTCGGTTGGAGACATAGGCAAACAGTGCCGTAAAACTTTTGCGGTAAAATTCGCCAGCTTTATCTTTTCCACTGACTAAAATTTTAAATCGATCGACAACTTTGTCAATTATTTTGGTTAATTCTAAAGTGGCAAATTTTGCCCGTTTTGCAGATCGGTATTCTAAAGTATTTAAGTCTAAGCTTAGAATTTCTTTTGTGCCGTCTGCAGTAACAGATTTTTTATAAAACCCTTGTTTTGTTTTGCTTCCAAGCCAGTTGTTTTCCATCATCGTTGTGATGAAATCGGGTAGTTCAAACAGCTCTAAACGTTCATCGTTAGGGCAATTTTCTCGAATGCCATTAGCCACATGTACTAAGGTGTCTAATCCCACAACATCTACAGTTCTAAAGGTTGCCGATTTTGGACGACCAATGACGGGTCCAGATAATTTATCAACTTCTTCAATTGTAAGTCCTAAGTCTTTAACAGCGTGAAATAGACTTTGAATGCTAAAAATACCAACTCTATTTCCAATAAATGCAGGGGTGTCTTTGGCGATGACTGATGTTTTTCCAAGAAATTGTTCGCCATAGCCATTTAAGAATTCTAAAACTGAGGGATCTGTTTTTGGACCTGGAATAATTTCAAATAATTTTAGATAACGCGCGGGATTGAAAAAGTGTGTCCCACAAAAGTGTTTTTGAAATTCTTCACTACGGCCTTCGCTCATAAATTTTATGGGAATTCCTGAAGTGTTGGAGGTGATTAGAGTCCCTGGGGTTCGGTATTTTTCTAAGTTTTCAAACACCATTTTTTTGATGTCCAAGCGCTCCACGACTACTTCCATAATCCAATCGACATTGGCTACTTTTGCGATGTCATCTTCTAAATTTCCAGTTGTAATTCGGCTTGCAAATTTTTGATTGTAAATAGGGGAGGGTTTCGATTTTAATGAGGCCATAAGTGCGTCGTTTACCAATCGATTTCTAACGGCTTTGTCGTTTATGGTTAAGCCTTTTGCTTTTTCTTTGTCGTTAAGGTTTTTTGGAACAATATCTAAAAGCAATACTTCGACACCAATATTTGCAAAATGGCAGGCTATTCCGCTTCCCATAATTCCAGATCCTATAATGGCAATCTTATTAATTCGTCTTGTTTTCATCTAAGTGTATATAGTGTTGTTAGAATATTTTTTTATTTGATATGAGGTTCATGATAGAATCAGAAACTTCAAAAAAGTGGTTTAGTTTTTCTTCTGAAACCTCTGATTTTACAGTATTGTTAAATTTTAAAACATTTTGTTTTACTTCTTCTCTATTTTTTATCCCCGATTTTGTGAGGTGTATAAGCACACCACGACCATCATTTGGGTTTGGTAGGCGTTCTATTAAATTTAGGTCTTCTAATGTTTTTAAAATTCTTGACAGACTGGTTGCTTCCATTCCCATTTTTGGACCTAACGAGGTTGAAGGAGTTCCATTTTGTGGGTCAACACTTAAGAGTGTGAATCCTGTTGCCATTGTTATTCCATATTCGGAAGCTTCTTCATTATACATTTTTTGAACTGCCAACCAAGTGGTTCTCAAAACATAGTCTATTGTTTTATCTTTCATGAGTTCTCTAATATCTTAACCCAAAGATAAGTAAATATGTTATGCACGCATAGTAAAAAGTAAAAAAGTTATGCATGCATAGTATTAATTGAGTTTTAGGAGGTTGTTAAGGGGGGGGGAATAGAGGTTAGTTGTTAGAAGGAATTGAAATACAACGCTCTATTTTTTGTGGGATGTGAAGAATATCAGTCGTTAATTTGGTAACGGTTTAGTATATCCGTCAGTTGCGAATCATAAGCAATTTGGTTTAGCGGGACGATGTAGCACATAACCACAGCTCCGCTACGCAAGTCCCATGGATAAATACAGAAAAATCCAAGGAAATGACGCCTTAAGCTTCTTAACAGCTTACTTTTCGAATAATTGGTTTTTTTTTGAAGACTTCGATTTGGGGTCAAAATCTGATATAAAATTATAAAAAAATCACGTATATCCAAAAGCTACACGTGATTTTAACAGTTTAATTTTGCAAGTAAAGGCTCTTTATTCATTAATCAGCACCCATTCACCTTTGGCAATGAGCGGTTCCGCTTGCTTGAATTTTGTAGTCTTTTTTTCGCCACTCATCACATGCTTAATAGTCACACGGTCGTTACGTCCAATTTTTGGTTGGTCTCTAACTATCGTTTCCACCACTTGTGGTTGTCGTTGGGTGTTCCCAGCTGCCCTAGCTTCTGCAGAACGCTCGTCTAGGTTTTGGATGTTTTCTTTTGAGGTTTGTGTTTTTTCGCGGCGGCGTGCTTTTGCCTCTTGAATGACATTGGCAGTTTCTTGTGGAATCTCGCCTTTAAATAAGAAAGAAATCACGTTTTTATTTACTTGGTCAATCATGGACTTAAACAGTTCAAACGACTCAAATTTATAAATCAATAGAGGATCTTTTTGTTCGTGTACTGCCAATTGCACCGATTGTTTCAACTCGTCCATTTTTCGTAAATGCGTCTTCCATGCATCGTCAATAATGGCTAAAGAAATATTTTTCTCAAAATCGGTTACCAACTGTTTTCCGTTGGTTTGATAGGCTTTTTCCAGATCGGTTACTACTTGTAGTGATTTGACACCATCCGTAAAAGGCACCACAATACGCTTAAATTTATCACGCTGAGTTTCATAAACATTTTGAATGACTGGAAATGCCAATTCCGCATTGCGTTCCATTTTGGAAATATAATGTTGAAAGGCTGTTTTGTAAACCGTTCCAGAAACCTCTTGTGCTGTCATTGTTGCAAATTCATCTGCTGTAACAGGTGAACTCATTGAGAAATAACGAATCAATTCAAACTCAAAGTTTTTATAATCATTATTGGCTTTGTTGTCTTCCACAATAATTTCTGAGGTGTCATAAATCATATTTGCCAAATCGACACGAAGACGTTCTCCAAATAAGGCATTGTAGCGACGTTTGTAAACCACTTCACGCTGGGAATTCATCACATCATCATATTCCAAAAGACGTTTACGAACTCCAAACTGGTTTTCTTCTACTTTTTTCTGTGCACGTTCAATGGACTTTGAAATCATGGAGTGTTGAATTACTTCTCCTTCTTCGAGTCCCATACGGTCCATCATTTTGGCAATACGTTCGCTTCCAAAAAGCCGCATGAGGTTGTCTTCTAAAGACACATAAAATTGTGAGCTTCCTGGATCTCCTTGTCGTCCCGCACGTCCACGTAACTGTCTGTCCACACGTCGAGAATCGTGACGCTCAGTACCTACAATTGCCAATCCGCCTGCCGCTTTTACTTCTTCGGAGAGTTTGATATCCGTTCCACGACCCGCCATATTGGTTGCAATGGTCACCTGTCCGGGCTGTCCAGCTTCCGCTACAATATCGGCTTCTTTTTTATGCAACTTCGCATTTAAGACGTTGTGAGGGATTTTACGAATGCTCAACATTTTCCCTAATAACTCACTAATTTCTACATTGGTAGTTCCAATAAGTACAGGACGTCCTGCTTTGGATAAATTAGTAACTTCCTCAATAACAGCATTGTATTTTTCACGTTTGGTTTTATATACTAAATCTTCGCGGTCATCTCTTGCAATGGGACGGTTGGTTGGAATTTCGATGACATCCAATTTATAGATTTCCCAAAATTCACCTGCTTCGGTCACTGCTGTTCCTGTCATTCCAGAAAGCTTGCGGTACATTCTAAAGTAATTCTGTAGGGTAACGGTTGCAAAGGTTTGTGTGGCGGCTTCAATTTTTACATTTTCTTTGGCTTCAATCGCTTGATGCAGTCCATCACTGTATCGACGACCGTCCATAATACGCCCAGTTTGCTCATCAACAATCATCACTTTATTGTCCATGACCACGTATTGAATGTCTTTTTCAAAGAGGGCATAGGCTTTTAAAAGTTGATTGAGGGTGTGAATTCGTTCCGACTTGATTCCAAACTCTCTAAATAGTTCTTCTTTGAGTTCGGCTTCTTTTTCAGGTGTGAGGTTTTGGTTTTCAATTTTTGAAATTTCCATGCCAATTTCGGGCATTACAAAAAAGTCAGGGTTGTCTTTTCCAGATAAATAATCAACTCCTTTATCAGATAATTCAATCTGATTATTTTTTTCATCAATTACATAATAGAGGGCTTCATCCACTTTGGGCATTTCTCTATTGTTGTCCTGCATATAAAAATTCTCCGTTTTTTGAAGGAGTTGTTTGATGCCTTCTTCACTTAAAAATTTAATTAATGCTTTGTTTTTTGGAATTCCTCTAAAAACACGCAACAATTGAAACCCACCTTCTTTAGTGTCGCCAGCTGCAATCAATTTTTTAGCCTCTGCAAGAACTCCTGTAAGGTATTTTCGTTGCACTCCAACAATGTCTTGTACTTTCGGTTTCAACTCCATAAACTCATGACGATCGCCTTGAGGAATAGGACCAGAAATAATCAAAGGTGTTCGTGCGTCATCAATTAAAACAGAATCAATTTCATCTACAATGGCATAATGGGGAGGACGTTGCACAAGGTCGTCTGGCGTATGTGCCATATTATCTCTTAAGTAATCAAATCCAAATTCATTATTGGTTCCGTAAGTAATGTCGGCATTGTAGGCGTTTTTTCGTTCTTGAGAATTTGGTTTGTGGTAATCAATACAATCAATACTCAATCCATGAAACTGAAAAATAGGTGCCATCCAAGCACTGTCACGTTTTGCTAAGTAGTCATTCACGGTAACCAAGTGAACACCTTTGCCTGTAATCGCATTTAAATAGACTGGGAGCGTTGCTACGAGTGTTTTTCCTTCTCCTGTTTGCATTTCAGCTATTTTCCCTTGATGCATCGCCACACCTCCTATAAGCTGCACGTCGTAATGCACCATATCCCAAGTAATTGGCTTTCCAGCGGCATCCCAAGAGTTTGCCCAAATTGCTTTTTCGCCATTTAATGTCACATAGTCTTTAGAGCCTGAGAGTTCTCGATCATAAGGACTTGCAGTCACTTCAATTTGTGGGTTGTCCACAAAACGTCTGGCCGTTTCTTTGATAACCGAAAAAGCTTCTGGAAGAATGGCATCTAAAACCTCTTGTGTTTTCGCATATACGTCATCTTTTAAGCCATCAATTTCTTGATAAATATCTTCTTTTCGGTCGATGTCTTCTGTAGTATCTGCTTCTGTATATAATTCAGAAATTGAATTTTCAAGCGCTTCACAAGCCTCCGAAATTCTAGACTTAAACTCTTGTGTTTTAGATCGTAATGCATCATTACTTAATGCAGAAGTAGAGGCTTCAAAGGTTTTTATCTTATCAACGATCGGCATGATTGCCTTGACGTCTTGTTTGGATTTATCTCCAACAAATACTTTTAGTACCGAATTCAGTAAACTCATTTTAGGGTTTTATTTTAATCATCTTTAAATGTATGGACAGTCAAAGATACAGTTTGTTGTTATTTTCTTTGTGAAATAAAGCAAAAAAAAAGCCTCATTTGAGACTTTTTTAAATAATTTTCGAGTTTTTAATATTCATCTTCATTCCAAAGATAATCTTCATCTGATGGATAATCAGGCCAGATTTCTTGGATGGAGTCATAGGAGTCTCCTTCATCTTCAATAGATTGAAGGTTTTCCACAACTTCTAGAGGAGCTCCTGTTCTTATAGAATAATCTATCAATTCATCTTTAGTGGCTGGCCAAGGCGCGTCACTTAGGTAAGAGGCTAATTCTAATGTCCAATACATTTGTTGAAGTGTTTAATTTTTTGCAAAAATAATTTTTTAGTTGAAAAATTCAAGTAAAAAAGCATTTATTTCATCAATAAAGTTATGAACGTATCAATAGCATCTGATTAACTAAACAATAGTTAGGTCAGAAAAGGTGTTAATAACCTCCTTTTTAAGAAGGTTTGTTAGGAATCCATTTGATTTCCTCCACCTTTAACTCTTTAGACAATTTTCGTGCCATTACAAAAATGAAGTCCGACAAGCGATTTAAATAGATTAATACTTCGGGTTGCGTGGGCTGTTCGACACTTAGTTTAGAGATTGTTCTCTCAGCACGACGACATATACAACGGGCAATATGACAGAATGACACGGTTGGATGGCCTCCCGGCAAAATGAAATGGGTCATTGGAGGCAACTCACAATTCATCGCATCAATTTCTGTTTCTAGAAATGTAATTGCTTCCGGGTTGAGAAAGGAGATTCCAAGGCGTTTTCTTTTGGTCTCATCCTTAAGTAACTCGGGATCTGTTGCCAAAAGCGACCCAATAACAAACAATTGGTTTTGAATTTCTAGAAGTGTTGTTTTATGGTCTTTTGAGATCTCCTGATCGCGGATCAAACCGAGGTAGGAGTTCAATTCATCGATGGTGCCGTAACAATCGATTCTCAGATTGTGCTTTGGTAGGCGTGTGCCCCCTACAAGCCCCGTAGTCCCTTTGTCACCTGTTTTTGTGTAGATTTTCATCTGTAATTATTTAATTATTTCGTCTGGGGTATTGCTAATTATAGGTTTTCTTATGTCAATTTGAGGTCTAAAGTTAGTAGTAATATTCCAATCCGCAAGAAATTAGAGCCTTATTGTGAAATGTTCTTTGGGTTGTTCGGTTCTAAAAAACAACAATCCCCAATAAAAAGTATCAATCGACACAGAGACTTCTGAACGCAACTTTAATTGATTCCAATGATTAAAGGAGTCTTTTGATCCTCTGATAGAAGGAATAAGTATTAAGGAGTCTTTGTGACAAATTTGAAGTATTTTAGGGATAGAATGTACTTCAACCTTGTTTAAATCGAGACAAATTAAACTGGGTGTTTTTGAGATTTTAGACTCTTGATTTTTTAGATCCTCAATTGTTTTAAATGAAATTGTTTGCTGTTCTATATTGAAGGCTTGTTCAAATTCTGGTTGAATGGTTTCAGATAAAAAACAGTTGTCAAATTTAAAATAAGCGCTTAAACGAACTAAAAATTTTGAGTTTGAATTATTTTTAGAAAGTTGTTGGTAGGCACTGTGATTTGAACGGTCATAAAAACACTTGGTAATCAAATTAAAGACAAAAGGGGAGTGGACGCCATGCTCGTTTTTGGAGTGCCACCAAAATTTTAAATAGGATACTAGTGGATTCAATTTAGTTTTTCATTTAATTCTAGCCATCTCATTTCTTTTTCCTCAATCACTTCGTTTAAGCGTTTTAATTGATCAGAAAGCATTTCTATAGTTTCCATATCTATTTCTGGAACAAAAAATTTTGCTTCCATTTCTTTTTTGTCAAATTCAAGCGATTTCAACTTACTCTCCAAATTATTGAGCTCTTTTTGTTCGTTAAAATTTAACTTCGCTTCGGATTGACTGTCTTTAGATGCCTTTGAGAGTGTTGTTTTCTTTGGTTCTGCCGCTACTGGCGAACTGTCTTCATAAGTTCTAAAATCGGAGTAATTTCCCGGAAAATCTTCTACAACTCCTTCGCCACGAAATACAAATAAATGATCCACAATTTTATCCATAAAATAACGGTCATGTGAAACGACTAATAAACAGCCTGGAAAATCAAGTAAGAAGTTTTCCAAAACATTTAAAGTGACAATATCCAAATCATTGGTTGGTTCATCGAGAATCAGAAAGTTTGGGTTTTGAATCAAAACCGTACACAAATAGAGGCGTTTTCTTTCGCCACCACTGAGTTTTTCTACAAAATCGTATTGTTTTTTACGGCTGAATAAAAAGCGTTCAAGGAGTTGTTGTGCACTTATTTGCTTGCCTTTCATCAAAGGAATATAGTCCCCAAATTCACGTACCACATCAATTACCTTTTGCATTGGTTTTGGTTTGATACCATCTTGTGTATAATAGCCAAATTTAATGGTTTCTCCTTGTATGATTTTACCGCTATCGGGCTTTAGTCCTCCCGTAATCATGTTTAGAAACGTCGATTTTCCAGTGCCATTTTTTCCAATAATCCCAATGCGTTCGCCCCGTTGAAACACGTATTCGAACCGGTCTAAAATGACTTTTTCTTCAAAGGCTTTGGAAACTTTATAGAGTTCTAAAATCTTAGTCCCCAAGCGCTCCATATTGATTTCCAATTGAACTTGATGATCATTTCGACGTTTGCTGGCACGCTCTTTTATTTCATAAAAATCATCAATTCTTGATTTCGATTTGGTGGTTCGTGCTTTTGGCTGTCGCCGCATCCAACCGAGTTCTTTTTTATAGAGCTGTTTGGATTTATTGGTTTCAATTGCTTCACGCTCAATACGCTCTTCTTTTTTCTCGAGGTAGTAGGAGTAGTTTCCTTTATAATTATAAATACAACCTTCATCGAGCTCAATAATTTCTGAGCATACACGCTCCAAAAAATACCGGTCGTGAGTAACCATAAATAAGGTAATGTTTTCCTTTGCAAAAAACGATTCTAACCACTCAATCATTTCTAAATCCAAATGGTTTGTAGGCTCATCCAAAATAAGTAAATCAGGTTTACTTAACAGTGTGTTGGCTAAGGCTAAACGTTTTTGTTGACCTCCAGAAAGTTCCTTTACTTTTTGGTCTAATTTTTCAAGTTTTAACTTAAAAAGTATTTGTGTGTACTGGGTTTCAAAATCCCAAGCTTGATAGCGCTCCATATCATCAAATGCAGTTTGATAGAGTTTACTATCGTCTGGATTTTCGAGTGCAGCGTGGTAGGTATTTATGACTTTTAAAATCGGGTTGTCTGAATTAAATATAGTTTCCTCAATCGTTAGGTTTTGATCCAAAACGGGTTCTTGTGACAAAAACGTAGTTCGCAGTCCTTTTCGGTAGATGATTTGCCCCGTATCTGGACTGTCTTTTCCTGAAAGGATATTTAAAATAGATGTTTTACCAGTCCCGTTTTTAGCCACAAAAGCGATCTTTTGATCTTTATGAATACTGAAAGAAAGATTCTCGAACAGATTAAGTTCGCCGTATGACTTCGATATGTTTTCTACGTTGAGGTAATTCAAAATTTTGTTTTTGCAAAGAAAGGATAATTATAGACGAATTGCGGTTTTGAAATGATGAATTAAAAATAAATACCGCACAAGAATAGCAATGAGAAGAGGAATCAGTCCAATGGCAAAGGATTGAACGCCTGTAATCCAATGCAATCCCATTAAACACATGAGTAATACAAGGAATTTTAGATAGCTCAGTCCACGATTGTTGAGTTTTGATTTACAAATTGAAGGTATGAATAGAACATTAAGAGCAAAGGCCCATAAAAGGTTGTAGTTATAGGCTGTGGTCTGATGGTCGGTCGCAAACCAGAGCAGCAATAAAAGAACGCCAACAACGCCTGTAAAGGCAAATAAACTAATGTCGAGCCATTTGCTGCGGCTGTTGTTTTTGTAATTGTTATAGGTGATAAAAAGCATGATGAGTGCTAGAATTCCTAGGATGAAAAGTGGACTGCTAAAAAAATTAGTTTTTGTGATTGCATCTGAAGGGTTCAGTGTTTTTGAGGTGGATACGAGTCTCGAATCGTCGGTTTTTAAACGTGCATTTTCTAGGAGTTGATACAAGTATTTAGGCAAAAACATATGTTCTTCGACACTGGCAATTTGGTCAATTTTTGACCCCAAAGCAATATCAATACCGAAACTTCCCCAAGAATTTTGGTTGAGATCGGAACGAATTAAATTTCTGAATGAAAATTGTTTAAATGTTGATTTCGGATAATAGGCGAGTTGGTTGTCAAGGATGTTTTCAATGTCGTCCTTGATTTTCGTAGCACAGTTGTTATAGAAAAAATCATAGAGGTAAGATTTATTCTCTGGTTTTATGGCTTCTTTTAACTGATAATATAAGGCTGTTTTTTGTTCGGTACTTAGGTTTAATAGTTGTTCTTTAACGCTTCTATTATTGTACTGATAGTAGCCAAAAAAGGTATTGAAATCAGATTGATTGATTTCATAATTAAGTTTTCCTTGTGCAAATTTCAAATAAAAATTCTCGGTTTCAAAATCATACCGTCCATAATCAAACACAATATCAAATTTATAAATAGGGTCTTTGATTCGAATTGCAGTGTGTCCAAAAGCATCATTTAAGGACGTTCCAGGTCCTATGGTCAGAATACTGATTTTAGATTCTGTCGTAAGCTCTAGCTGTGCATTTACAGAGAAGCTTGTGATGATGAGTAAAAATGTAATTAATTTTTTAAAGTTCATTATCTAAAGATGCTTAAATCAATTTTGAGAGAAAATACATTGGAGTATAGGGCGGCACTTTGATCGCCAATATCGGTAAAGGCATAATCCAAAAATATACCATTATATTTAAACCCGACACCAAAATTAGGTTGAAATGTTAAAGGGGAGGAGTTGTCAAGTTGCAATTCATTTTGAAAATTTCCGACTCCCGCTCTAAAAAACACCAAATCGGTATATCCAAATTCCAAACCAATTGCAGGGTTGATACTCACAAATGAAGAAGAGATTATATCATTGTTTTCTTCAAACCGACAAATTAAATCAATTTCAGTTCTTAGTGTGTAATCATAATTGAAGGTAAACAGTTTGGCGACTCCAAGTTGCAATTTAGGAAGTGTGAGTTCGGTCGCTTCTGGTTCTTCTTGATTTTGTCCTGGGATGGCATCTTTGATATCTTGAAGTCGGTCGGCATCAATTGCCCATGAATTAAAGGTTGTCGTGATGTCTCTAGCCATCAAACCAAATTGCCAATCATTCGATTCAAACTGAATCCCTGCGTCCAATCCAAACCCCCAAGAGGAGGCAAAGTCTCCGATAATCCGTCGAATTACTTTTGCATTGACTCCATAATTCAATCCTTTGAAGGGAAGTTTTTTAGCATAGGAAAATATAAGTGCATAGTCCACCGCAGAAAATAAATTAATTCGATCGTAATTGATGTCTCCTTGTTGATCGATAAGCTTAGTAGTATCTAGAATGTCATCAACTCCAAAGCGTATTAATGACAGTCCAACAGCACTGCGATCATCTAAAGGCATGGCAAAAGCGATGTAATTATAGTTGGCAATGTTTGCAAAGTAACTCGAGTGCATGATTGCAATTTCATTGTCTTCTAGATGTACCAGTCCTGCAGGATTCCAGTAGCCAGAATTTACGTCACTAGAAGAGGCTACCACTGCATTGCTCATTCCTAAGGCAGAAGCATCCACCCCAATATTCAAAAATTCATTGGAATAGTTTCGAGTGGTTTGGGACACCATCAAAAGGGGTGTCAAAATTATAAAGATGAATTTTAGTAGTTGCAAGGACTTTTTTTAAATGATCTTATAAACACTAATGTAAACTCTAATTTTTTTTAGATATTGTTGTTTATTTACTGAAAACAAAAATAGTTTATTATTTTTACTAATTAAATACAATTTATCGTGAAATCATATATACCTAATTTTATTACATTATTAAACCTCTTCTCTGGTTGTGTAGCCGTAATTTTTGCTTTAGAAGGTCATATGAAATTTACCGCCTTATTTGTGTTTCTTGGTATTTTCTTTGATTTCTTTGATGGATTTCTAGCACGTAAATTAAACGTTCAAAGTGAGCTTGGTGTGCAGTTGGATTCTCTGGCGGACATGGTCACCAGTGGTTTAGTGCCTGGTTTAGTGCTTTTTTATTTATTGGGATTAGCACCACAACTGTCTTGGATTCCCTCTAATTTACTCCCTTATTTTGGCTTGTTAGTCACTTTAGCATCGGCATACCGTTTGGCAAATTTTAATATTTCTACCAATCAATCAGATGCATTTATTGGATTGCCAACGCCTGCAAATACCCTTCTGATCATTTCTTTACCATTAATAGTGGAGTATCAAAACAGTGATGCTATCAATGCTATTATTTTAAACCCTTGGTTTTTAATTGTATTGACCTTGGTGAGTTGTTATTTGTTAAATGCACCTATTAAATTGATTGCCTTGAAATTTAAAACATGGGGTTTTAAAGACAATGCTGCACGTTACATCTTGGTTGTTTTATCGGTTGTGCTTCTTGCTGTTTTTCAATTTTCAGGGATTCCACTTATAATCTTAGCATATATATTTTTGTCAATCCTCTCTAAATAATTAATAAACTTTTTTTTATGGCTTCAGGCTTTTTTGCGTTATTGGATGATATTTCGGTTCTTATGGACGATGTGGTTGTGATGAGTAAAATATCAGCTAAAAAAACAGCCGGTATTCTCGGGGATGATTTGGCAGTCAACGCAGAAAAAGCATCGGGTTTTGTATCTTCTAGGGAAATACCTGTATTGTGGGCTATCACAAAAGGCTCTTTTTTGAATAAACTGATTATTTTGCCTTTTGCCTTTATACTGAGTGCATTTTTACCATCAGTGGTCACAATTATATTGGTTTTAGGAGGGTTTTATTTAGCCTATGAAGGGGCTGAAAAGATTTTTGAATACATCGTTCCGCATAAACATAGGGTTGTTAATGGTTTTTCAGAATCGCTTTCAGAATCTGAAATTCTAAGCTTAGAAAAAAAGAAAATAAAATCGGCTATCCTTACGGATTTTATTTTATCCATTGAGATCATTATCATTACTTTAGGGACTGTAATGGATCAATCGTTAACGATTCAAATTGCCGTAGTTAGTATTATATCCATCATAGCCACAGTCGGTGTGTATGGGATTGTGGCACTCATTGTTCGCATGGATGATTTTGGACTGAAATTAATTCAAATTAGTAATGGACAGAAAAATAGGGTTCACTTTATGGGAAACACATTGGTTAATGCTTTGCCTGTAATTATTAAACTCTTGTCAGTTGTTGGAACACTAGCACTTTTGCTTGTCTCAGGGGGTATATTTACTCATAACATTTCAATTTTTCATCACCTCCATGACAGTATTCCAGGAATTTTAAGAGATTTTATAGTAGGATTATGTGTAGGAATAGGAGTGCTTTTAGTAGTAAAAGTATTAAAGCAGATGATCAAACCGTTTTTAAAAAAAGCGAAAGGAATTTAGAATTCTAATTTCTTTTTACGCAATTCAAAATTTTGACCGAGATATACTTTCCGAACCATCTCATCATTGGCGAGCACTTCGGGTTTTCCAGCTTTAAGAATACTTCCTTCAAACATTAAATAAGTACGATCTGTAATGGCCAAGGTTTCTTGCACGTTGTGATCTGTAATTAAGATGCCAATATTTTTCTTTGTCAGTCTTGCAATAATCCGTTGAATATCTTCTACGGCCACAGGGTCAACTCCTGCAAATGGCTCATCGAGTAAAATAAAACTGGGGTCGGTTGCTAATGCTCTTGCGATTTCAGTTCGTCTTCGTTCACCTCCAGAAAGCAAATCACCTCTATTGGTTCTGATATGTCCTAAACTGAACTCATCAATCAAAGATTCCATCTTATCAATTTGTTCTTTTTTAGAAAGTTTTGTCATTTGAAGTACACTTAAAATATTGTCTTCAATACTTAATTTTCTAAAGACGGAAGCTTCTTGCGCTAGGTATCCAATTCCGCTTTGTGCTCTTTTGTACATTGGGTAAGATGTAATTTCTTTATCATCTAAATAGATGGCACCGCCATTGGGCTTAATCAAACCAACAGCCATGTAAAAAGAAGTTGTTTTCCCTGCACCATTAGGCCCTAGAAGCCCCACAATTTCACCTTGATTTACTTCAAGAGAAACATCCTTCACAACTTTACGTCCGTTATAGGACTTCATTAAATTTTCGACTCTTAATTTCATGTGTCTATATTTATTAGGCTTCTAAAACATCTAAATATTCATAAGCACGTCTCAAATGGGGTATAACAATGGTGCCTCCCACAAGGGTTGCAATACTTAATGCTTCCGAAATTTGTGCTCTACTCAGTCCTTCTTCATGGCATTTTTCTAGATGATAACGCACACAATCATCACAACGTAAAACCGCAGAAGCGACAAGCCCTAAAAGTTCTTTTGTTTCTGTGTTTAAAGCGCCTTCCTGAAAAGCATTCGTATCTAAATTAAAAATGCGTTTGATTACGGTATTGTTTTCTGCAAGAATTTTGGTGTTCATTTTCTTGCGATAGGCATTAAATTCTTCTACTTTATTTGCCATTTTTTTCTTTTCTTTTTTGGTTTCGTAACACTAGTTTTGAAATTAGTATGCTTACTTGATATAAAATCAATACGGGAATCGCAACAATGACTTGACTCGCAATATCGGGAGGGGTGATAATAGCGGCAAAAATCAATACAATAACTAGGGCATACTTTCTGTTTTTCCGAAGAAATTCAGGGGTGACCAACCCTATTTTAGTAAGGAAATAAATAACAATAGGGAGCTCAAAAATAAACCCAGACGCTAGTGTGGATGCTCGTATAAGTCCTATATAAGAGTTTAAATCAAAATCATTATGAACTTGGTCTGCTACAGAATAGGTTCCTAAGAAGTTAATAGAGAGTGGACAAACTATGTAGTAACCAAATAAAACTCCAATAAAAAATAGAATTGAGGAGATAACAATAAATCCTCTTGAACTGTTTTTTTCTTTACTATATAGCCCTGGACTGATAAATTTCCAGAATTCGTACAACACATAAGGAAATGCAACGATCAATCCAAAAGTAATTGAAGTCCAAATATGTGCAGAAAACTGTCCTGCCATCGTTCGACTTTGAACTTCAAAATCAAAATTGGTATCACAAAAACTTTCAAATCCTAATAATTTAGAGGCATTACAAAGAAATTCATAGGTAAAAAAATCAGCTTTGGTGGGGCCAAAAATCAGGGTTTCAAATATAAATGCTTTTGCCAAAAAAGCAGCTGTTGCTGCAATCATAACAGCAGCCAAAGCTCTGATGATATGCCATCTTAATTCCTCAAGATGATCTAAAAATGACATTTCTTTTTGTGTTTCCATAATTAGATAATTCCTTCTTTTATAAGGTCATGAATATGGATTACACCAGCATAGTTTCCTTGGTCTGTAACCAAGAGTTGCGAAATTTCGTGGGTTTCCATCAACTCCATAGCATCAATTGCCATGGCATCTATTGTTATGGATACCGGGTTTTTACTCATAATATTTTCCGCCTTTTGTTGTGATAAGTCTTCTGTTTCAGACAACATACGTCTTAAATCTCCATCCGTAATAATTCCAATAATTTTATTGTTAACAGTAACGGCGGTAGCTCCTTTGCGTTTTTCTGAAATTTCTATGATCACTTTTTTAACACTGGCATCTGGATCTACTTTAGGGATCTCGTTATGAACCAAGACATCACGTACTTTTAAGAATAATCGTTTTCCTAAGGCACCTCCCGGATGGTATTTAGCAAAGTCATCCTTTGTAAAATCTCGAAGTTCTAACAAACAAACAGCCAAGGCATCTCCGATAACCAACTGTGCAGTTGTGCTTGTGGTAGGCGCTAAATTAATCGGACAGGCTTCTTTTTCTACATAAGAATTGAATACAAAGTCAGCTTGCTCTGCTAAAACTGATTTTTGGTTTCCTGTAATTGCAATCAATGTATTCCCTGCATTCTTCAAAAAGGGGATGAGTGCTTTAATTTCTGGAGTGTTCCCACTTTTAGAAATACAAACTACAATATCATCTTTTAGAATTAGTCCCAAATCGCCATGAATGGCATCTGCTGCATGCATAAATACAGATGGAGTTCCAGTAGAGTTTAAAGTTGCTACAATCTTAGTTGCTATAATTGCACTTTTTCCAATCCCTGTTATAATAACGCGGCCGGAAGAATTGTGGATTAATTCAACAGCCTCTGCAAACGTTTCATCAATAAAACCTGCAAGTTGAGATATTGCTAAACTTTCAATTTCTATGGTTTCTTTGGCTAATGCAACTATCGATTTTTTTGAACTCAATTTTTTTATATTTTTGGTTGTGTACTTATTTAAATATATCTATCTTTAATTCACAATACAAAAAAACAAAAAAAATAGGAGTGTTTCTGGATTTATTCCATTTTTGATTCATTTAATCACTTTTTTTTTAAATAAGATTAAGAAATTAACCATAAATGAGCATATCGACTAAAGAATTACATGCAGCTCTAAAAACTTTCTTTGGCTTTGATCAATTTAAAGGACTGCAAGAACAAGTCATTGTTAGTGTTTTAGAAAAAAAACACACCTTCGCTATTATGCCAACAGGTGGCGGAAAGTCACTTTGTTACCAATTGCCTGCGTTGATGCAGGAGGGAACTGCTATTGTGGTCTCGCCACTCATCGCACTTATGAAAAATCAAGTGGATGCGATTAGGGGTATTTCTAATTATGAAGGCATTGCTCATGTATTGAATTCCTCCTTGAATAAAACCGAGATCAAACAAGTGAAATCGGATATAGAGTCTGGAATTACCAAACTTTTATACGTTGCCCCAGAATCGCTTTCAAAACTTGAAAACATTGAATTCTTAAAATCACAAACAGTTTCATTTATGGCTGTTGATGAAGCGCATTGTATCAGTGAATGGGGACATGATTTTAGACCTGAATACAGAAACCTAAAACACATCATCACTCAAATTGGGGATGATATTCCAATTATTGGATTAACGGCCACTGCGACTCCTAAAGTTCAAGAAGATATTCTTAAAAACTTAGGAACTACAGATTCTCAAACCTTTAAAGCCTCCTTTAATCGCCCCAACTTATTTTATGAGATATTACCAAAAACGGATCAAGTTGATAATGATATTATTCGATTCGTAAAACAAAATGAAGGGAAGTCCGGAATTATCTACTGCCTTAGTAGAAAACGTGTCGAAGGCTTGTCGCAAATTCTTCAAGTAAACGGAATTAAGGCAGTGCCCTACCATGCTGGGTTAGATGCTAAAACACGTTCTAAACATCAGGATATGTTTTTGATGGAAGACACTGATGTTGTGGTGGCAACTATTGCTTTTGGAATGGGAATTGATAAACCAGATGTGCGTTTTGTGATTCATCACGATATACCAAAAAGTATTGAAAGTTATTACCAAGAAACAGGGCGAGCAGGTCGTGACGGAGGCGAAGGACATTGTTTGGCATATTATGCCTACAAAGACATCGAAAAGCTTGAGAAATTCATGTCAGGAAAACCAGTAGCAGAACAAGAAATTGGCTTTGCTTTGTTGCAAGAAGTCGTCGCAATGGCTGAAACATCCATGTCGCGTCGCAAATTTATATTGCATTATTTTGGCGAATCCTTTGATAATGAAACAGGGGAAGGTGGCGATATGGACGATAATGTTCGAAATCCAAAACCACAAACCGAAGCAATGGAGGAAGTAAAATTATTGCTTCAGATTGTTTCAAATACCCACGAAAAATATAAAAGTAAAGATCTAGTAAATGTGATGATAGGTCAAGAGAATGCACTTATAAAGTCGCACCGTACCAATGAATTGCCCTTTTTTGGAAAAGGAAGTAATCATGATGTGATTTATTGGATGGCTCTGGTTAGACAGGTGCTTGTTGCGGGCTATTTACGCAAAGATATTGAGACCTATGGCGTGTTAAAACTCACTCCTACTGGACGTGAATTCATAGAACATCCAAAGTCATTTATGATGACGGAAGATCACACCTATAACGTACAAACGAATCGTAATTATAACAACGCTTCCGATATCGTAGATGCAACTCTGATGCGAATGCTCAAAGATCTTCGAAAATCAAATGCTAAAAAACTTGGGGTTCCTCCATTTGTGATTTTTCAAGATCCATCTCTAGAAGATATGGCACTTAAATACCCAATTACGGTTGAAGAACTTTACAATATTCATGGAGTTGGCGAAGGAAAAGCAAAGCGGTATGGAAAAGATTTCGTAGCACTCATAAAGCGTTATGTCGATGAAAATGAGATTGAACGTATGGAAGATATGATTATCAAGTCCACCGGTTTAAACTCTTCGTTGAAACTATATATCATTCAAAATATTGACAGAAAACTTCCCCTAGACGATATATCCTCCGCTAAAGGAATGGATATGGCTGATTTTATTAGAGAATTGGAAGCCATTGTATTTTCGGGAACGAAATTAAATATTAATTATTGGATTGATGAATTATTTGATGAAGATCAACAAGAAGAAATTCACGAGTATTTTATGGAATCTGAAACCGATGATATAGAATCTGCTATTGAAGAATTTGACGGTGAATACGACGATCAAGAATTACGCTTATATCGCCTTAAATTTATAAGTGAAGTGGCAAATTAATAAAACTATTCCTTAAACTTTTTTGTTTATAATTCCTTCTTATATTTGCAGCGATTTAAAAACAATAAAATTACACTCATGAACGAAGGCTTATACGCAAAATTCAACACCTCTAAAGGTGTCATTTTAGTAAACTTAGAATATCAAAAAACACCTGGAACTGTTGGAAATTTTGTAGCGTTAGCGCAAGGAAACTTAGAAAATTCTGTAAAAAAACAAGGAGATCCATACTACAATGGTCTTAACTTTCATAGGGTGATTCCAGATTTTATGATTCAAGGGGGCTGTCCTCTCGGAACAGGGACAGGAAATCCAGGTTATAAATTTGAGGATGAATTTCATCCCGATTTAAAGCATGACAAACCTGGGGTTTTATCCATGGCTAATGCAGGCCCAGGAACGAATGGAAGTCAGTTTTTTATTACACATATTCCAACGGATTGGTTAGATGGAAAACACACGGTATTTGGAAACGTGGTTGAAGGTCAAGATGTAGTAAATACCATCACTCAAGGAGATGTTTTAGAAACATTAGAAATTTTGGCTATTGGTGCAGATGCAGAAGCATTTCAAGCGGTAGAAGCATTTAGAACTTTTGAAGGTGAACGCGAAAAAAATATCGCAAAACAAAAAGCGGCTATAGAAGCAGAGTTAGACAAACTAGCTACAGGTTTTGAAAAAACAGAAAGTGGTCTTCGCTATCAAATACTTCAAAAGGGTAGTGGTTCAAAAGCAGAGAAGGGTGCTACCGTTTCAGTACATTATAAAGGTCAATTAGCGGATGGGACTGTATTTGATTCTTCTTACAAAAGAAAAGAACCAATTGAGTTTGCACTCGGAACTGGCCAGGTTATTTCAGGATGGGATGAAGGTGTAGCGCTTTTAAATGTAGGGGATAAAGCACGTTTTGTAATTCCTAGTCATTTAGGTTATGGGGCTCAAGGTGCCGGTGGAGTGATCCCTCCAAATGCTAGTTTAATATTTGATGTGGAACTAGTAGCCGTTAAATAAGTCGATTTTAATTTTATTATTACAGATTACTTAGATACTTTTTTTTGTTATATAGAATGTGTTTATAAACAACTCCTAATAATACTAAATATTTCAATTCTTATTTGTAAATTTGTTCGCGTTTAACAACGCATAATGACAGACACAACTACGAAATATATTTTTGTTACTGGAGGTGTAAGCTCTTCGTTAGGTAAAGGAATTATTGCTGCATCTTTAGCAAAATTACTTCAAGCCCAAGGCTACCGCACTACAATTCAAAAATTAGATCCTTACATTAATATCGATCCCGGAACTTTGAACCCCTATGAACATGGGGAGTGCTATGTGACTGATGATGGTGCTGAAACCGATTTGGATTTAGGGCATTATGAGCGTTTTTTAAACGTACCCACTTCACAAGCAAACAATGTAACTACAGGGCGTATTTATCAAAGTGTAATCGATAAAGAACGTCGTGGGGAGTTTTTAGGAAAAACAGTACAAGTCATTCCTCATATTACAGATGAAATCAAACACCGTGTTCAGATTTTAGGGAAGTCGGGAGACTATGACATCGTCATCACCGAAATTGGAGGTACCGTTGGAGATATAGAATCCCTTCCTTACGTAGAAGCCGTTCGTCAGCTTAAATGGGAAATGGGCAATGAAAATGCTCTGGTCATTCATTTGACTTTGATTCCTTATTTATCTGCTGCAGGTGAGTTAAAAACAAAACCCACACAACACAGTGTCAAAACCCTGATGGAAAGTGGGGTACAAGCCGACATTTTAGTCTGTAGAACCGAGCATAAACTTAGTGACAATATTCGTACAAAACTGGCACGTTTTTGTAATGTTAAAAAGGAAGCAGTCATCGAATCCATTGATGCATCTACCATATATGATGTTCCAAACTTGATGTTAAATGAAGGCTTGGATAAGGTCGTTTTAGAGCAGTTAAAACTCGAAAACAAGACACCTGATTTAACGTCTTGGAACACTTTTTTAGAAAAACTTAAAAACCCAAAAAGTGAAGTCGCTATAGGGTTGATTGGTAAATATGTAGAACTTCAAGATTCCTATAAATCAATTCTTGAATCCTTTATTCATGCAGGCGCAGCCAATGAAGTAAAGGTTAGAGTTGAATCAATTCATTCAGAATACTTACAGCCAGAAAATATTGCTTCAAAACTTTCTCATTTAGATGGAGTGTTGGTCGCTCCTGGTTTTGGTGAGCGAGGTATTGAAGGAAAAATCGAAGCCATTCTTTATGTAAGAGAACATCAAATTCCATTTTTTGGAATTTGTTTAGGAATGCAAATGGCAACCATTGAATTTTCGCGAAATGTTTTAGGGTTGGAACAAGCAAATTCGTCTGAAATGGATCCTCAGACGCCTCATCCTGTCATTGATATCATGGAAGCTCAGAAAAAAGTCACTGAAAAAGGAGGCACCATGCGATTGGGTGCTTGGAATTGTGACCTTCTAGAACATACAAAAATTGCATCGGTTTATAAAACCACTTCAATAATGGAACGTCATAGACACCGCTACGAGTTTAACAATACCTACAAAACACAACTTGAAAATGCTGGAATGAAAGCCACTGGTTTTAATCCCGAAACAGGACTTGTTGAGGTCATTGAAATTCCGTCGCATCCTTGGTTTGTTGGCGTTCAATACCACCCAGAATATAAAAGTACCGTAGCCAAACCACACCCGTTGTTTTTGGCGTTTATAAAAGCGGCTCTCAAACATAAAACAAAAAAATAATAGTAGTGATCTGGCAACCCTTTCTTTTGTGGGAGTCAATTAAGATTTAAAAGATATGGAAGAAAAGAAATTAGACATAAATTCAATCATTGGGTTTTTACTTATAGGCGCTATTTTATTGTATATGTTATGGCAAAATCAACCCACGCCAGAACAACTCGCTGCACAGGAACAAGCAAAACAAGAGCAATTAACATCTGAAGCTGCCAATAATGCTGCGGAGCAAATGAACGTAACCGACAATTCTAACGGTAAACTTCCAACAGACTCGCTTGCTTTGGCAGGTTTAAAAAATAAGATCGGAGATTTTGCTTATGCCTTAACCTTACCTTCAGCGACGGCTACCACCACCACTTTTGAAAATGAAGTTTTAGCACTTAAAATTGATAATAAAGGTGGGTTTATTTCAGAAGTAAAACTAAAAAACTATGTAAATCACGACTCTGTTCCTGTATATTTAATTAAAGATGGCAGTTCTGTTTTTAATTTAAATTTTGCAACTTCCGATAACCGTACGCTCAATTCAACGAATTTATATTTTCAGCCAACGCTTAGTACTTCAGGAGATAATCAAATACTTTCCATGCGTTTGAAAGTTTCGGAAACCCAATTTTTAGAATACCGATATGAATTGAAACCAAACGACTATATGGTGGGCTTCTCTGTGAAATCACAAGGACTCTCTAACGTTCTAAACTCTTCTCAAGACGTTCAGCTCGATTGGAAATTTAAAGCCCATAGACAAGACCAAAGCATTACGTTTGAAAATAGATACACCCGATTAACCTATCAACACGAAGGCGATAAAATCAATAAATTATCACAATCGGGGGACGATGATGAGACCGAGTCTGATTTGGCTTGGCTTTCTTTTAGACAACATTTTTTTAGTACTATTTTAGTACCAGACACCCCCTTTAAAACCGTCGATATAAAATCGTTTGATCTGGTAAAAGATGAAACAGTAGATACCTTATTTACAAAACGTTATGAAGTCAGCCTTCCATTATCTTTTTCAGGTGGGGAGTTAACCCATAATATGAATATCTATTACGGTCCAACCTATGATGATATTTTAAGTCAATACGATCGAAATTTAGAAGCGAGTATTCCTTTTGGATGGGGCATTTTTGGTTGGATTAACAAGGCGATTTTTAGTCCGTTATATGCTTGGTTAACAAACTATTTATCCTACGGAATTGCTATTATAGTGATGACTATTATGGTCAAAATACTCTTGTCATTTGTGCAGTACAAGCAATTCTTGTCGCAGGCAAAAATGAGAATCCTAAAACCTGAACTTGATGCCATTCGTGAGAAATACAAGAACAACAAAATGAAGGCACAACAAGAAACCTTAGCCGTTCAAAACAAGGCTGGTGCAAGCCCACTGAGTGGTTGTTTGCCAGGAATGTTGCAAATGCCCGTATTTTATGCCTTGTTTATGTTTTTTCCAATCGCCTTTGAATTGCGTCAAAAATCCTTTTTATGGGTCGATGATTTAAGTTCATATGACTCCATTGCAGAGTTGCCGTTTAACATTCCTTTTTATGGCGATCACATTAGTTTGTTTCCTATTTTAGCGTCTATTGCCATCTTTTTCTATATGAAGATGACAACCGGACAACAAATGGCAACACAACCCACACAAGAAGGTATGCCAGACATGGGTAAGATGATGAAATATATGATCTACCTTTCTCCAGTCATTATGTTGATTTTCTTTAATAATTATGCGTCTGGATTGAGTTTGTATTATTTTGTTTCCAACCTTATTAGTATCGGAATCATGTTAGTTATCAAAAACTACATTATTGATGAAGACAAAGTTTTGGCTAAAATTCAAGTCAGTAAGGCAAAACCAAAAAAACAAAACCGTTTTCAGAAAAAAATGGCGGAGATTATGGCACAAGCAGAGGCACAAAAAGAAGCTCAGCAAAAACGTAAGAAATAGAACCGTTTAGACCCTGAAATACTTGCCCGCCATAGTTGGGCTGAAGGTGAGGATGACAATCGATTCAGTTGTTGCAGAATAGTCAGGTATAAATGGATTTGAATTCCGATGAACTAGTTTCTTCTATTCCGACTAAGTATTTTATATTCTTCGTAGCATTCGCTAATAGCATCTAGTATTTGCAAGTCATTAGCAGATCTTATGAAGTCCATGGAGTAGTTGCATTCACTTATTAGAAGATCTAAATCAATTTTATCAACTTGTAGTAAAGCGATTAACATTTCTCTGTCAAAACGTGAAGCGAGTAAATCTCGAATCTCATCCTGCTTTTTCATTTCTCTGAGCTTTCGCATTTCGCGCGGCTTTTTGCCAAAAATATTATGTAAAAAATCTGCAGGATTAAAAATCGCTCCCAAAACTTTAGTCACCATACTTGGCGATCGAGAGCTGGATTCATAACCACTATTAAGCCCTGAAATGCTGTAGCGAACATTTTTTTGAATTGGAACCTGTTTAATATCAACTTCTAAGTAGCCTGTAAGTTTTAACTTATTAACATTCACTTCTTCAAGAGCTAAGGCGAGTTCTGTAAGCTCAATAGTTGTAGAAGTACCATATTTAATCCAATCATTACTCACTTTGACTTTGATGGATTTGTACCCTAAATAGGAGAGGTGCAGGGTGTCATTGGCTTTCGCACGAATTTCAAACTGCCCTTCAGTGTTGGTCGTTGTTCCAATCACCTGATTTAGGTTTACAATATTCACACTTTCCATGGCTGCTAAGGTCTCTGAACTTACAATCTTGCCTTTGACCGTATTGTAAATTTGAGCCATTCCAAAAAATGGAAAAATTAAAACTATTAAAAGTGTGAAATATGATTTCATTAATTCGATTAAGGATATAAAAATAGTAAACAAATACTACACTCATATTGTCAATCCAAAATTTGACTAAAAATTAACAAAGTTATTTACTTTCTACGATTTTTTCTTGGTCTTGAAAAATCGCCTCCACCACTCGGTTTAAAATCTGATGAACGTCTCGGCGATCTTCCAGAAGCATTGTTGTCGCTTCTGCGTCCTCTATCAGATTTAAATCCGGATCCTTTAGAACGGTTCTGACGTTCTTTTCCGCGACCACCATAGCCACCTCCACCGGATCGACGTCCGCCACCCCCACCACGGTTGCGATCGCGACTCTTTTTCTCTGTGATTTCAACGTTGATAAAACGTCCGTCTTGTTTAAAGTTTGTAAAAAACTCCAAGACTTTATCTTTGTGAGCAACATCCGTATTAAAGAAGGCAAAACTGTCTTTAACATCAACTTTATAAACATCATCTTGACTCAGTTGTAAGGTGTCTCTAAGAAAATCCTTTAATTTCATCCAATCGTATCCATCTTTATTCCCAATATTAATAAAGAATCGCGTTGAGTTGTCATCTGCACGATAGTTATCTTCGGAATGGCTTCCTGATTGTGATTTTAAATCTTTCGATTTTTTATAATAATTAAAGAATCGTGTAAATTCAGCTGAAAAGAATTTTTTAATCAATTCGTCTTTTGAAACATCTTCAAATAAATTATTAATATCATTCAAGTACGGCTCAATTTCCTGATTAATTTCTGTATCATGAATTTTATTTGCGAGTGCTTTTAGCTGAACTTCACAAATTTCCATTCCGCTAGGCACTTCTTTTTTGATGAATTCTTTTTGAATAATTCGTTCGATACTTTTAATTTTTCGAACTTCACTTTTAGAAACAATAACCATAGAAATTCCAGATTTTCCTGCACGCCCAGTTCGTCCACTTCGGTGGGTATAGGTTTCTATTTCATCTGGTAATTGGTAGTTAATAACATGTGTAATGTCATCAACATCAATTCCACGAGCGGCAACATCGGTTGCAACGAGCATTTGAATTTGCTTAGCTCTAAATGATTTCATCACTACATCACGCTGATTTTGACTTAAATCGCCATGCAGTGCTCCTGCACTGTATCCATCTTCAATAAGCTGTTCTGCTACTTTCTGAGTGTCTCTTTTTGTTCTACAAAATATCACAGAAAAGATTTCTGGATTGGCATCAGCTAACCGTTTTAATGCTTGGTAACGATCGCGTGCGCCTACGAGGAAATACTCGTGAGATACATTTTTGCTCCCCATGTTTTTATGACCAACCGTTACTTCCAAAGGACTGTCCATAAATTTTTTAGCAATTATGGACACTTCTTTTGGCATGGTAGCCGAAAAGAGCCAGGTGCTTTTTTCTTGCGGGGTATATGATAAAATCTCAGTAATATCTTCAAAGAACCCCATGTTTAGCATCTCATCAGCTTCATCCAAAACAGCATATTCAATTTTAGAGATATCAACCAACCTTCGATTGATCATGTCTTTCATTCTTCCTGGAGTCGCTACAATAATTTGTGCCCCTCTTTTAACTTGCTTGGCTTGATCTGTAATGCTTGCACCACCATAAATAGCGGTCACATTGAGTCCTTTACAGTGCTTGCCATACAATTTCATTTCGTTGGTAATCTGTAAACAAAGTTCTCTAGTCGGAGATAATATAAGACCTTGAGTTGTACGACTGTTGATGTCGATTTTTTGCAGCATTGGAAAACCAAAGGCGGCTGTTTTACCAGTTCCTGTTTGTGCCAAAGCAACAAGGTCGCTCTCTTGATCTAATAAAAGGGGAATCGTTTTTTCTTGTACTTCACTTGGGGTTTCAAAACCTAAGTCTGTAATGGCTTGAACTAGATGATCTTCTAGTCCAAGTTGTTTGAATGCATTCATTTTGTTAATTTAGTATTCGATAAATTTCTAAGTGTTACTTAGAGGGGTATCGAACATACCTAAACCAAACTCTTTGTAACACATCCTCACCCTGAGGAATTTCAAGCGGCAAAGATAGTACTAATTAATTTAATGGGTTATAAAGTATGTGACTAGCTTCGAAACGGCTTTTCCTCGGTGTCCAATTCGATTTTTTTCGTCCAAAGAAATTTCAGCAAAGGTCTTTTCAAAACTCTTAGGTTGAAATATGGGATCGTAGCCAAATCCTTCCGTTCCTGTTTTGCTTTTAGTGATTTCTCCCTCACAAATCCCTTCAAAAGTTATAAATTCTCCTTGAAAGTGCATCGCAATGACCGTTTTGAACCGTGCGGATCGATTGTCTTTTGAGGCTAATTCAGTCAATAATAAGTTCATGTTATCGTCTGCATTACGCTGAGGACCGGCATAGCGAGCAGAATACACACCCGGTGCTCCATCTAAAGCCATGACTTCCAATCCTGTATCATCGGCAAAACAATCAAGTCCATAATGCGTTTTAATATAATCTGCTTTCTGAATGGCATTACCTTCAATAGTATCTTGGGTTTCGGGAATGTCTTCCACGCATCCAATTTCTTCGAGACTTACTAGCTTTATGTGGGAGGGAAGGAGGGCTTGGACTTCTTTAATTTTATTGGAGTTATTAGTAGCGAATACAATATTCATAGTATATAGGATTTATTAACGGTGATGATAGGGTTCATTTTTCAAAATCGTAAATCCTCTATAGAGTTGCTCAATTACAAAGAGACGCACCATTTGATGTGAAAATGTCATTTTTGAAAGTGCTAAGGATCCAACAGCTTTTTTGTAAAGGGCTTCCGAAAATCCATAAGGCCCTCCAATAACGAATACCAGTTGTTTGATTCCTGAATTCATTTGTTTTTGAAGAAAGCTAGAAAACCCGATAGAATCCATTTCTTTACCATTTTCGTCCAACAGGATTAATCGGTCTGTGGATGTGATTTTATCTAAAATTAATTTACCCTCGGCTTCTTTTTGTAGTTTTTCAGATAAATTTTTACTGTTTTTAAGGTCAGGAATGATTTCAAACGAAAACCGAACATAATGAGACAATCGATTTTGATAGGTAGAAATAAGCCGATCCAGCTGTGGAGAATCTGTTTTTCCTATGGCTATGAGTTTAATTTGCATGTCCCAAAAATAATTTTTTTTAAATAAGCTTTTAGAATAGTGAACGTTTTTGCGCTACAATTCATATTTTAGCTACAAAGTTACAAACATGATTACGAACGAACAATTTAAAAACGAAGTACAAATAATAATAGCCAACGCAATCCGTGAAGATGTAGGAGATGGAGATTACAGTTCTTTAGCATGTATTCCTTCAGATGCTTTCGGAAAAGCGAAGTTATTAATCAAGGATAATGGTGTCATCGCTGGGGTTAATTTTGCCAAACAAGTGTTTCATTATGTAGATCCTGAGCTGAATATAGAATTACTTATCAACGATGGAGAAGAAGTTAAATTTGGTGATATTGCTTTTTATGTAGAAGGATCTAAACAATCCATTCTCAAAGCGGAACGTATTGTCCTAAATGCGATGCAACGTATGAGTGCAATTGCTACTAAAACCCATTCTTATGTTGAAATTTTAAAAGGAACGAACACCAAAATATTAGATACACGTAAAACTACTCCAGGATTCAGAGCCTTAGAAAAATGGGCTGTGGCCATTGGAGGAGGAGTAAATCATCGTTTTGCATTGTATGATATGATTATGTTGAAAGATAATCATATTGATTTTGCAGGAGGAATTACCAAAGCAATTTCAACGACAAAAGACTATTTGAAAAAACATGATTTGGATCTTCAAATCGTAGTTGAAGCCCGTGATTTGGATGAAATTGAAGAGATTTTAGAGAATAAAGGTGTCCATCGGATTTTAATTGATAATTTTAATTATACAGATACACAAAAAGCAATTAAACTTATTGGAGATCAATGTCAAACAGAATCTTCTGGAGGTATCGACGAAGTCACCCTTCGATTTTATGCAGAATGCGGGGTAAATTATATTTCTTGTGGAGCTTTGACCCATTCTGTTTCCAATATGGATTTAAGTCTCAAGGCGGTTAAATGAGTCAATCGATTGAAAATAAATTAGATAAAATTCCAATTGTAAGTTGGATTGCAAATCTTTTAAAGCGTGTCAATCTTCCTGGATTTAATGGTTTTACTGTATATGACCTGTTGGAAATGTATGTGATTGGGATTTTTAAAGGTGCACTTACAACACGCGCCAGTGCCATTGCGTTTAGTTTTTTTACAGCGATATTTCCTTTTTTGTTATTTATTATTATCCTAATTCCATACATTCCTGTTGCTAATTTTCAGGTTGATTTTTTAGGATTTTTGGATTCTTTTTTACCTCCACAAACCTCGGATTTTTTTAATCAAAATATTTTTGAAAACATCAACAATAGAAGCACAGGAGGGTTGCTTTCAACCGTGTTTTTAGTCTCTATGTTTTTGATGGCCAATGGTGTAAATGCTGTGTTTTCAGGATTCGAAAACTCCTACCACCAACAACTCAATCGCAATTTTGTGAAACAATATTTTTATGCTTTTGGAGTCGCTATCATTCTTGTTATTCTATTGATACTAACAGTTATTGGGTTTGGCTATGCTCAAATTTATTTGATTCATCCCATTGTCGAAAGGTTTGGGTCAGGCGATTCTAGCAACGAACTTTTTTGGATTACACAAGCTAAGTATTTCTTTTTTATACTTATGATCTATCTCAGTATGGCCAGTCTTTATTACTTTGGAACTAAAGATGGAAAATTATCGAGTTTCTTCTCAGTAGGTGCTTTGTTTACGACTTTGTTGATTATTTTAAGCTCTTTTCTTTTTGGTCTGTATATAGAGAACTTTTCTACCTACAATGAGTTATATGGATCAATAGGGGCCTTATTAATTCTTTTATTTTACTTTTGGTTGAATGCCAATATTATCCTACTTGGTCATGAATTAAATTCGTCTCTTCAACTTCTAAAGAAACAATGCACGCCATAGATGTTTTTTTTATCGATGTTATTTTACCGCTTTCATTAGAGCGTAATTTCACCTATGCCATTACCAAAGCGGAAGTAGATTTTATTAAAAAAGGGGTGAGAGTCGCTGTCCCTTTTGGGAAAAATAAAGTTTACACTGGGATTGTTTATAACATTCACCACAATGCCCCTACAGCTTATGAAGCGAAGTCGATACACAGTATATTAGATGAATTTCCTGTGATTAACCCATTTCAGTTTAAATTATGGGAGTGGATGTCCAGTTATTATTTGTGTAGCATGGGAGAAATTATGCGTGCTGCAATGCCCAATGCGTTTTTATTGGAAAGTGAAACGATTATTTCCCTAAATCCTTCTGCAAAATTTGAAACAAATGCCCTAAAGGATGATGAGTACCTTGTAATTGAAGCACTGCAACAACAAACCAGTTTAAAAGTTGATGAAATCAATGCGATTATAGATCGAAAAAATTCGTTTCCAGTTTTAAAACGTTTGTTAAATCACAAAGTGATTGCTTTAGAACAGGAACTGACTGAAAAATACAAACCAAAATTAATTCGGTGTGTTCGTTTACATCCCAATTATCAGCATGAAAACGCTTTACAAGAACTTATTGAAGCACTCAAAAATGCGTCAAAACAACGCAACATTGTTCTAAGTTATTTTAATTTGGCAACCCATACGAAACAGATTAAGGTAGCCGATCTTAAGATCAAAAGCAACGCAACTTCCACTCAAATTAAACTATTAATTGACAAAGAAGTTTTTGAAGAATATCATTACCAAACCGATCGCATTCAATTTCAAGATTCAGAAGATAATGCTTCAATAACACTTAATTCTTATCAAAAAACCGCTTTAGAGGATATCGAAAATTTGTTTGAAACACAAAATATCGTATTACTTCATGGAGTCACATCTTCAGGAAAAACCGAGATTTATGTCAAGAAAATAGAATCGATTTTAGCTGAAGGTAAGCAAGCTTTGTATTTAGTTCCTGAAATTGCGTTGACATCTCAGTTGGTACAGCGTTTGCAAAAGTATTTCGGTAACCAAATTGCAGTGTACCATTCGCGCTATTCCCAAAATGAACGAGTTGAGGTTTGGAACCATGTTCTAAATCAGTCCGAAAATGCTCGGGTTGTCATTGGAGCACGATCCTCTGTTTTTCTTCCTTTTAATAATCTAGGACTCATTATTGTGGATGAGGAACACGAACAATCCTATAAGCAGTTTGATCCTTCGCCTCGCTACCATGCAAGAGATACAGCGATTGTTTTAGCAGCTTTATTTAAAGCGAAAACGCTTTTGGGTTCAGCCACTCCGAGTATAGAAAGTTTTCACAATGCGACCAAAATAAAAAAATATGGGTATGTAGCACTCAATAAGCGTTTCAATAATGTACTGATGCCAGAAATTGAGCTGGTAGATTTGACAGATAAATACAAGCGAAAACGAATGACGGGGCATTTTAGTGACCGATTAATTACGGAGATAAAAGAGGCTTTAGAGACCGATTCTCAAGTTATTTTATTTCAAAATAGACGAGGGTATTCTCCAGTCGTTTCCTGTAATACTTGTGGACACACCCCAGAGTGTCCAAACTGTGATGTAAGTTTAACGTATCACCAATACAAAAATCAACTCCGTTGTCATTATTGCAGTCATACCATGGCAATGCAACAGTTTTGTGGGGCGTGTGGAGGCGTAGAAATTGACAGTAAAGGGTTTGGAACGGAGCAAATTCAACAAGAAATTGAATTGTTATTTCCAGAAGCTAAAGTGGCGCGTATGGATTTGGATACCACCCGAGGAAAATATAGTTACGATCGAATCATTTCAAGCTTTGAAAATAAAGAGGTTGATATTTTAGTAGGTACTCAAATGGTTACCAAGGGTTTAGATTTTAGACATGTAAAGTTGGTAGGAGTTTTGAATGCCGATCAATTGATTAATTTTCCTGATTTTAGAGCACATGAGCGGAGTTTTCAATTATTGCAACAAGTTGCAGGGCGCGCGGGTCGAACTGACACAAGGGGCAAGGTGGTTGTTCAAACCTATAATCCATATCACACCATTCTTCAGCAAGTATCTATAAACGATTATGAGTCCATGTTTGTCGAACAACTTGAAGATCGTCGTATCTATAAGTATCCACCGTTTTGTCGAATCATCAAATTAACGATTAAACACAAAGATTATAATAAAGTAAATGAGGGTTCTGACTGGTTGGCAATTCGATTGAGACATGTATTTAAAGACAATGTGTTAGGACCAGAATTTCCTGTAGTTTCGAGGATACGGAATCAATATCATAAAAATATTCTTCTAAAAATACCCCAAAACCAATCGCTTGTAAAAACGAAGTCAGTTCTTCAGAAAATTAAAATGAGTTTTTCTAGTACGAAAGATTATAGAGCAGCACGCTTGCTTATTAATGTAGATAACTACTAACTCACAATTACATCTAATGCTTTACTTAATTGTGTCTTTCGAGTTCTACTTAGTGGGAGTTTCATTTTTTCAATCTCGACGTGTTTGCTATCGTAACGCTCCACCTTTTTCAGGTTGATTATATAAGATTTATGGATTCTTAAAAAGAGTCCTTTCGGAAGCTCATTTTCAAAGGCTTTCATGGTTGAAAGAATGACGAAGCTTTTGTTATTAGTAATCAATTTTACGTAGTCACCGAGTGCCTCAATCCATTTGATTTGGTTGATATATATTTTTCGTTTTTTAAGATTACTTTTCACAAAAATATGTTCTCCATCAAAATCTTGGAAGTTTTCTTTCATTTTTGCGTCCAATACAGTTTTGCTAATGGCCTCGCTAAAACGTTTTTTAGAAACGGGTTTTGATAAGTAATCGATCACATTATATTCAAATGCTTTAAACGCATGAGAAGTATCTTCACTAGTTATAATAAAGTAAGGAACTTTGTATTCGGGATTAGAGTTGTAGCTGTCTAAGAGTTCAAATCCATCAGAAACAGAAAGGTTAATTTCCAATATAATAAGGTCAACGTTATTTGTGAGCAGGAATTTTTTTGCTTCATTTATAGACGTAAATTTCTCTATCAAATTAAGAGATGGGTGGTTATTGATTAGCCTCAAAGAATCTAACCGTTGATTGGAATTATCGTCAATAATAATACAGTTTAAAATCATCGGGGATTGGTTAAAAAAGTTTATATAGTCTCCAAAAATACAAAAAAAAATCGTTTAAACCCAAAAAAATCCGATTAACGATTAAAATTACAGTGTTAAATAATGTAATATTATGTTGTTCAAACAATAATTAATACTTATTTTTGCAGCCATTAAAAAACAAATAATTATAAATTTATGAATCATTACGAAACTGTTTTCATCTTGAATCCCGTTTTATCTGACACTCAGATAAAGGAAACAGTAAAGAAATACGAGGACTTACTCGTTTCTAAAGGAGCAAAGATGGTATCGAAAGAAGATTGGGGGCTAAAGAAATTAGCATATCCAATCCAAAACAAAAAAAGTGGCTTTTACCACTTATTTGAATTTACAGCACCTGGAGAGGCTATTGGTCCTTTAGAAGTAGAATTTAGACGTGACGAGCGTTTTATGCGTTATCTAACGGTTAGTTTAGACAAGCATGCGATCTCATGGGCTGAAAGAAGAAGAGTTAAACTTAAAGAAAAAGCGTAATTATGTCTATAGAACAACAAGCCAAAGGAAAAAAAGATGGTGAAATAAGATATTTAACGCCTTTAAATATTGACACCAACAAAGCTAAAAAATACTGTCGTTTCAAAAAATCAGGTATCAAGTATATCGATTATAAAGATCCAGACTTCTTATTAAAATTCGTAAACGAACAAGGTAAGTTATTGCCAAGACGTTTAACAGGAACCTCTTTAAAGTATCAAAGAAAAGTGTCTGTTGCTGTAAAAAGAGCAAGACATTTAGCATTGATGCCTTATGTAGCCGATTTAATGAAATAAAACTATTATAACTATGGAACTTATATTAAAACATGACGTAGAAGGATTGGGGTTTAAAGACGATGTTGTAACAGTTAAAAACGGTTATGGTAGAAATTTTTTAATACCTGGTGGTAAAGCCATTCTTGCTACGATTTCTGCTAAAAAAGTATTAGCAGAAAACTTAAAGCAACGTGCGTTCAAAGAGAAAAAAATTGTCGATGAAGCACAAGCAATTGCCGAAGCGTTAAAAACTTTAGAAATTAAAATACCTGCTAAAGTGGGTAGTGGAGATAAATTATTTGGATCCGTTAATAATATTGATCTCGCAGCAGCTATTGAAAAAGAAGGCCATTCAATTGATAAAAAATACATCAATGTTACAGGTGGTAACGTAAAACGCCTTGGTAAATACAATGCTATTATTCGTCTTCATAGAGACGTAGCAGTTGATTTCCCTTTCGAAATTATTGTCGCTAAATAACAATTTTATGAATTTATTAACAAAACGTTAATAAATTCATTTTTAATTTTAAAGCCTGTACATAAGTACAGGCTTTTTTTTATCTAAGTTTGTTTTAAATAACTTTTAACAAACAAAAAATGAAAAAACTTATCACACTTTATATGTTCATTTTTACTTGTTCTTTGTCATTCTCTCAGGTGACTACATCAAGTATTAAGGGCGTAATATCCGATGAAACCAACGTTGGTTTACCAGGTGCGAATGTCATTGCAGTTCATACACCAACAGGGACTACCTATGGTGCAGCAACCAACATTGACGGACGATTTAATCTTGTTAACCTTAGAGTAGGTGGACCTTACACAATAACAGTTAGTTATGTAGGCTATAATGATCAATCTTTTTCCGATGTGTTTTTGACCTTAGGAAAAACAGAAAATTTAGCGTTAAGTCTAACTCCAGACTCTGCACAACTCGATGAAGTTGTACTAACAGTTAATAATGCTAATGGCGTTTTTGGTAGTGATCGAACAGGAGCTGAGACAAGTGTTGGTCGTAAAGAATTGACCACACTCCCTACAATTTCTAGATCTGCAGCTGATTTTACACGTTTGGAGCCAACAGCAAGTAATGGTTCTTTTGGAGGTCGTAATGACCAGTTTAATAACTTTTCTTTAGATGGTGCAATTTTTAACAATCCGTTTGGATTGGATGCTGCCACTCCAGGAGGACAAACAAATGCACAACCTATATCTTTAGATGCAATCGATCAAATACAAGTATCGACGGCACCTTATGACGTCACACAATCTGGGTTTACTGGAGCTTCTGTAAATGCAGTAACTAAAAGTGGGTCGAATGAGTTTAAAGGGACTGTTTATGGATTTTATAGAAATGAAGATATGACCGGCTCAAAAATTAAAGGACAAGATATCTTTGTTCCCAGCCTTACACAGCAACAAACAGGGTTTAGTGTTGGAGGACCGATCGTAAAAAATAAATTATTTTTCTTTGCCAATTATGAGCAAGATGAACGTACCGACTTAGGTCAATCTTGGTTACCTAATACAGGTTCGGGTGCAATTAATGAATCTGTTGTTTCAGAATCGGATCTTATAGCAGTTCAAAATGCCTTGGCGAATTTAGGGTATAATACAGGTGCTTATCAAGGTTTTACACATGATTCTGAATCTAGCAAAGGAATTTTTAAGCTCGATTGGAATGTGAATGACAACAACCAATTAGCAGTTATATACAACTGGTTAGATGCTTCTAAAGATAAACCAGCACATCCATCTGCACTAGGTGTAAGAGGGCCGAGTGCCACAACACTTCAGTTTCAGAACTCAGGTTATCAAATTAACAATAAATTAAATTCGATTCAAATAGAATTGAATTCAAGATTTTCTGATAATATATCTAACAAATTTCAAGCGGGATATACTCATTTTGATGATTTTAGAAATCCAATGTCTTCGCCTGCTCCAGCAATTACAATACAAAATGGTGCTGGACAAAATTATATTATTGCGGGTCATGAGCCATTTTCAATCAACAATGTGTTAGATCAAAAAGTATTTCAATTTTCTAACAATATGACCATTTCTAGAGCGAACCACACCTATACAGCTGGGGTCTCTTTTGAGAAATTTGAGTTTGACAACTCTTTTAATTTAGGTGCCTATGGATACGCTAATGATAATGGTTATGTGGGTGCTTTTGGTGCTTTTGGGTCTGTTAGTGATTTTTTAGCAGCATCTACAAACGGGTTATTAGAAGAAGCTTTAGCAAATGCACAAGGAGTTAAAGATGCCGATTCATGGGCTTTAGCAGAAACCAATGTTGGACAATTGGCATTTTACCTTCAAGATGAATGGGATGTGAACGACAACTTTAAGTTAACTTATGGGTTACGCTTCGATAAGCCTTTGTTCTTTGACTCAGCAGATAAGGCACAAGAAGTTATTGATGTATCGTTTTATCAACCAGAAATTCCTTATGTAAATCCTAATACTGGAGAAGTTCAATTACTTGATAGCACACAAATGCCATCAGACGATTGGTTAGTGTCTCCTCGCGTTGGATTTAACTATGATGTAAAGGGCGATAGCACAATCCAATTAAGAGGGGGGTCTGGTCTGTTTACAGGACGTTTTCCATTTGTATGGTTAGGAAACCAAATTGGAAATCCTAATTCATACTTCTACCAAATGGTAGATCCAGATTTCAAATTCCCACAAGTGTGGAGAACTAATTTAGGACTGGATCACAAATATGACAATGGTTTAATTGTTTCTGCTGACCTGTCTTATACAAAAGACATCAATGGAGCACATGTACAAAACTGGGGGCTTACAGAGCCATCCGGGACTTTAGTTGGTGTGGATAACAGACCTTATTATACAGACGCCGATAAAATTAACAACGCTTACGTATTTACAAATTCAGACAAAGGTCGTATTTGGAATGCCTCTTTTAAAGCACAAAAAACGTTTGATAATGGGTTATACACCATGTTAGCGTATAGCTATTTAGATTCAAAAGATGTTAACTCAATTGAGGCTGAAATTACAGGAGATGCATTTGATTTTAACCCAGTGGTTGGAAATGCAAATTCTGATGTGCTGTCTCACTCTAGATATGGCGATACACACCGAATTATTGGTGTTGCTAGTAAAAAATGGAACTACGGAACAAACAAAAAATGGAGTAGCACGCTTTCCACATTCTTTGAATATTCTCGTGGAGGTCGTTTTAGTTATACCTATGCAGGAAATATCAACGGCGATACATCGTTTCAAAACAATGACCTTTTATACGTGCCAACCTCTGCAGAAATTCAGCTCATGGATTTTCCTGTAGCTAGTGAAGCTGTTGCGTTTGATAATTACATCGCTCAAGATGATTACTTAAGCGGTCGTAGAGGTCAATATGCAGAGCGTTACGGCGCGCAAGCACCATGGAGAGGCCGCTGGGATGTGAAGTTTTTACAAGATTATGAAATAAAAATTTCAGAAAATAAAACCAATACCATTCAGTTTAGCATTGATGTCTTAAACGTTGGAAATCTAATAAACTCCGATTGGGGCTTAGTACAACAACCTAACAATGTATCTCCAATAGGTGTAAGTGTGGATCCAACTACTTTAGTGCCATCCTATTCTTTCAATCCTAACCAAACCGAAACGTTTGGATACGATTCAAGTTTAGCATCTAGATGGCAAATGCAGTTTGGATTACGCTACATCTTCTAGTATTAATTCAATGTAATTTTATAAATTTGCGCCCTGTTATTAGGGCGCATTTTTTTTAACAACATTTAAGATGAAATACACACGACTCACAAAAGAGCAGTTTGAAGAGCTAAATCAAGAGTTTATTAATTTTTTAGCAACGCAATCCATCACGGCAGAAGAATGGAAAGAAATTAAGGAACAGAAGCCAGAAGTGGCGGAAGAAGAATTGGATGTTTTTAGCGATTTGGTTTGGGAAGGTGTCTTGTCAAAGGTGGAGTATTTAGAAAATATAGCTCCGCAACATATGTATTTGTTTAAGGTTGATGGATTGCAGTTGCGATTGATTGGACTTAAAATTAAAGTGGATACTATTGATTTGACCACCAAAGAAGGATTTGGATGGTTAAGAGACAATTTGATGTCCGATGAAGTAGAATTATTTAATGCCGATAAAACACTTGAAGCTGATAAAAATTTAAAATTATTTGAACTGATTGTTCAAGGATCAAATATCACAAAAGGAGATCTTTACAAGTATTTAGAAGATCTAATTGGATAGATTCGTAAAAAGAGAGATATTTGTAGAATAAAGCAAAATTATGGTATCTAAACCACGCATATCTAAAGGAACACGAGATTTTTCTCCACTGCAGTTGGCAAATCGCGACTACATTTTTAGTACCATAAAGTCAAATTTTAAAAAATTTGGATTTCAACCAATTGAAACCCCAAGCTTTGAATTGTCCGAAACCTTATTAGGGAAATATGGAGAAGAAGGGGATCGCCTCATCTTTAAGATTTTAAATTCTGGTGATAAAGTTAAAAAAGCAGATTTACAAGCCCTTGAAGATGGCAACCTAGCACGGTTTTCAAATTCACTTACTGAAAAAGCATTGCGCTACGATTTAACGGTGCCTTTTGCACGCTATGTAGCACAATATCAAAATGACATTGTATTCCCTTTCAAACGTTACCAAATTCAACCTGTTTGGCGCGCCGATCGTCCTCAAAAAGGACGATTTCAAGAATTTTATCAGTGTGATGCTGATGTGGTAGGCTCAAAATCTTTGTGGCAAGAAATTGAATTCATTCAATTGTATGACGCTGTTTTTTCAGATTTAAACCTAGAGGGTGTTACTATAAAAATAAACAACAGAAAAATATTGGCAGGCATCGCCGAATTGATTGGCGCTCAAGATAAGCTTATCGATTTTACTGTGGCTTTGGATAAGCTTGATAAAATAGGAGCGGAGAACGTCAAAGAAGAAATGCTTAAAAAAGGCATTCCTTCGGAAGGGATTTCTAAGTTAGAACCACTTTTTAATTTGACGGGTAATTTCTCAGAACAATTAGAATCTTTAAAATCTATTTTAAGCACTTCTACGGATGGTATAAAAGGGGTCGAAGAATTAGAATTCATCGGAACTTCTGTGGCTGCGTTAGGACTTAAAACAGCTAAACTACAAATGGATGTCACTTTAGCTCGAGGACTTAATTACTATACAGGTGCTATTTTTGAAGTGGCTGCGCCCGATTCTGTACAAATGGGTTCTATTGGTGGCGGCGGTCGCTATGATGACCTTACAGGAATTTTTGGTTTGAAAGATGTCAGTGGAGTAGGTATTAGCTTTGGATTGGATCGAATTTATTTAGTTTTGGAAGAGTTGGGGTTATTTCCATCCGATAAAACACGTTCAACAAAAGTGCTTTTCACCAATTTTGGAACCTCAGAGAGTTTGTATTGCTTAAAAGCAATGACATTTTTACGATCAAAATCTATTGCCACTGAATTGTATCCAGATGCTGCTAAATTGAAAAAACAAATGAATTACTGTAATAAGCGCGAAATTCCTTATGTAGTTATGGTTGGCGAGTCAGAAATGAAACAGCGTAAATACTTGCTAAAAAACATGAATTCTGGGGATCAGCAATTACTATCTTTAGAAGAATTGATAAAAACCGTTTCTTAACAATTTAGATGTCACAACAGACAGTAATTCACTCAGAATTAGCACAAAAAAACAACTCGTGAGCCGATTAATCGCTTTTCTATCCCTTGTTTTAGAAAACCCATTACACGAAATTGTTCTATAAAAAAAGACTTTCAGTATCTTGAAAGTCTTTTTAAAATCTAGTAGCGAGAGCGGGGCACGATCCCGCGACCTCCGGGTTATGAATCCGACGCTCTAACCAGCTGAGCTACCTCGCCATAATTAGATGGCTGCAAATATAAAAACAATATATCGCCTTACAAATAAATACTCCTTTAAAAAATAAATTAATATTCTTTACAGAACTAACCAATATTTGTATATATTGGATTTTTTAAATTTTAATTAACCAATGAGCGATAAAATAAAGTTTGAGTTAGAAATTCCTATACAAGCATCTCCTCAATTATTGTATCAATATATTTCATCGGCATCTGGTCTGTCAGAATGGTTTGCGGATAATGTAAACTCAAGAAGTGAATTATTCACCTTTATTTGGGATGGTTCAGAAGAACAAGCTAAGTTGTTAACGAAAAAAAATGGAGAACGTGTCAAATTTAAATGGCTCGAAAGTGATGAAGATCAATCCTATTTTGAAATAAGAATTCAAGTCGATGGTATCACAAAAGATGTGTCGTTAATGATTACAGATTTTGCAGAAGAAGACGAAGTAGAAGAATCAAAGATGCTTTGGGACAATCAAATATCAGATCTCAAGCAAATCTTAGGTTCGTCCTAACCATTTTTTATTTTTAAACTATATTTGTCCTGATTTATTCAGGACTTTTTTATGATAAATAGCAACGGCGAATTACTTTCGGAGCAGGAAGCAAAACTATCGGTATTCAATCGAGGATTGGCTTATGGAGATGCACTTTTTGAAACCATCAAAACCTTAAATGGCAAAATTCTGTTTTGGGAAGATCATTACTTTCGACTGATGGCTTCCATGCGAATTTTAAGAATGGAAATCCCAATGACTTTCACTCCTGAATTTTTAGAATCTCAAATTCTAGAATTAGTATCGCATCACAATTCGGATTCAAATTCTTTTAGAGTAAAATTTACGGTTTTTAGAAACCAAGGTGGGTTTTATACCCCAAATTCAAACGCTGTTTCCTATTTTATAACTGCAGAACCGTTGCCAACGGATTTATACTTACTGAATACTTCAGATTATAGAATAGAGTTGTTTAAAGATTTTTATATAACCCCTGGACTCTTATCGACTTTAAAAAGCAATAACAAGTTGTTAAATGTTTTAGGGAGTGTTTATGCAAAAGAAAATCAATACGATAATTGTCTATTACTAAATACCAATAAAAATATTGTTGAAGCGCTCAATGGGAATCTGTTTTTAGTGAAAGATAATGTCATAAAAACACCCCCTTTGGATGATGGATGTCTAAAAGGTATTATGCGCAAGCAGATTTTAGAAATTATCGGTAAAATTCCTGACTTTGAGTGTGTTGAGGCCTCTATATCGCCATTTGAATTGCAAAAAGCAGACGAGTTGTTTGTAACCAATGTAATTCAAGGGATTCAACCAATCACATCATTTAGAAAAAAGAATTTCACAAATCATGTGAGTCAAAGTATTTTAGCCAAGTTAAACATGACGCTAAGGCTGTCTTAGTTGAATGAAGGGTTTTCAGGTGCGTTGGACCAGATACTATATTCGCCTCCGAGTTCAAGCATCTTTTCTTTCCAAAAACTCGTATTCACTTTTTCAATAATTGTTTTGTGGTGCTTATTTTCAGAAAGGATCCATGTATGCGCTAATAATTCTGAGGATAATTGGTTGGTTTCCCATCCTGAATAGCCAAGAAAAAATCGAATGTCATTAGAATCTAATTTATTCTGTTGAATCAGATTGGTAATTTTTTCAAAATTACCACCCCAATATAGTCCTGGAGAAATTTCAATACTATCAGGAATTAAGGTTGGGATTTTATGGATATAGTAGAGATTATCTTGTTCAACAGGACCTCCGTTATAAACTTTGAACGGAATTTCTATTTCAGGAATCAAATCTTGGAGTGTGAAGTCAAGAGGTTTATTTAAAATAAATCCAATAGAGCCTTCGTTATTATGATCTGCAATAATAATAATAGATCTATTAAAGGACATATCTCCAATAATAGAGGGTTCTGCAATTAGTAAATGACCTTTTTTTAAATAGATATTTGACATCTTTAACTGTAAAATTCTTATTAAATATAGGAATTATATTTTAAACTCAAAAATTATAATTAGAATCTTAAGACTGAAGCGTATCCAATAATTGAGGACTTGCCTTAAATTTTATTGTATTTTTTGCTGGAATTGCTAAAGGTTCATTTGTTTTAGGATTTCGCCCCATGCGTGCCGATCGTTCATAGACAGACCAAGTCCCAAATCCAGCTAGCGAGACTTTGTTGCCGTTTTGAAGTGATTTTGAAGTTGCCTCTAAGAACCCTTCTAATGCCTTTTGAGCGGATGCTTTTGAAATTCCGGCACATACCGCCATGTGTTCTATAAGTTTATTTTTTTTCATTGTCCATGTGTTATTTATAACATTTGTGCATTTTCATCAAATGTAAATCCATTTAAAAATGATACTGCATCCATTTGTCTTTTCCCAGGGAATTTAAAATTAATGAGTTCGATAAATCCTCCTTTTACGGCAACGTTAATTGCTTTTTTTGAAATAATGAGCTGCCCATTTTTAAATTCGTGCGCTTCAGAATGTTTTAGAACTTCATACAATTTGATGTTTAAAAGTTCCTTACCGTTCAATAAAAGTCCCCAAGCTGCAGGGTAGGGGTGGAGTCCTCGAACTTGATTGTATATAGCGTCTAATGTAGAATTCCAATCAATTTTGCAATTATCCTTATTGAGTTTATAAGCAGTTTTGGTTTCTTTTAGTGGTTGCACCGTTGTTTTTAGATTTCCGTTTTCTATAGCTTGAACGGTTTTCAATACCAAATCGCTTCCTAGATGCATTAATTTATCATGTAATTCGCCAGCATTTTCTGTAGGACTTATATCAATTTTGGATTGCATAATAACAGCTCCTGTATCTATTTTTTCATCAATAAAAAAGGTGGTAACTCCTGTTTCTTTTTCTCCGTTGATAATAGCCCAGTTTATTGGGGCTGCACCCCGATAATCTGGAAGTAAAGATGCATGTAAATTGAATGTTCCTAATGCAGGCATTTGCCATACCACTTTAGGCAGCATTCGGAAAGCAACAACAATTTGAAGATTCGCATTTAAGGATTTTAAATTTTCCAAAAATGAACCCTCTTTTAAGTTTGTTGGCTGAAAAACTGTCAAGCCTTTAGATTTAGAGTACACTTTTACCGCGGATTCATGAATTTTTTGACCACGTCCAGCTGGGCGATCTGGGGCCGTAATAACGCCTACAACTTTGTAATTGTGTTGTAAAAGTCCGTCTAATATGGTCACCGCAAATTCGGGTGTGCCCATAAATACAATACGAATAGCTTCTTTTGTCATGACATTTTGAGTTTGTACGTGTTTCGTTCTGTTATTTCAATCAACTCTTTTTCTAAAAGACGGGTTAATATAGTGGTTAATTTATCGGGATTAAAATTACTTAATTCTTCCAGTTTTCTAGAAGAAAGGGATGCCGTTTTAAGTAAAGTTAAGATTGTTTTTAAATCACTTTCCGAAATTACACTTTTTTTTGAACGTTCTAAACAACTTGAGCAAATACCACAGGGTTCTGAGTTGGTTTCTTCAAAGTAGGACAGTAGTTTTTGGCTTTTACATTTGCCATCATTTTTCACATACTCAAATACTGACTTTAGTTGTGTCTTTTTTAAATCGTGTTGTTGAGTGACTATTTTTGAGATTCTATGAATTGTTTTATCATCCTCTCTTGGTTCTATAAAAGTGATTTGTGCATCTGTTTTTGATGATTCAAATTGAATGATATCAGCTTTATTTAATGCGTTTAAATGTTTTATGACTTCTTCTTCGGAGAGGTTTATTTTTTTAGCGATTGTTTGCGTAAAAATTTCTGTAGAATGGTCAAATACCCCTTCGTGACTTCTTAAAATAACCTTTATAATAAGGGCCTGTTTTGGGTGTTTTTCAATGTAATTGAATAGAGCAGCATTTCCGATAATGATTTGTAGAAAGGCGGTATTTTTAAAACGTTCTTCCATTGAAATGACACTGGTTCTATCTAAAATTTTAAGCCCATTGTAGGTCAGGATTGAAGGAAGGTTATAGGAATTGCAAAATAATTTAAAGTTAAAATTATGAACGGAGTTTACTCCTTCACCATAAGAAATTTGAAAATAGTTACACAACCGTTTATATAGGTTTTTTAAGAACGAAGGATCTGGAAGGCTATTGATAAATTGATTTTTGGAATCCATCTCATCAGAAGCATTTCGAAGAATCACTGCATAAGCGGAGTCGTTATTACGTCCTGCGCGTCCTGCTTCTTGGTAATAGCTTTCCAAACTTTCTGGTAAATTATGATGAATTACAGTTTGTACGTTGGCTTTGTCAATACCCATTCCAAAAGCATTGGTTGCAACCATGACTTGATTTTTATTTGCACTCCAACGCTCAAATTGCGTGTCTTTTTCTTTTGTGCTTAAACCACCATGATAATACCCACTTGTAATTCCGAGCTTATTTAAATAGTTTGAAATTTCGAGCGTTGCTTTTCTATTTCGTACATAAATAATCGAACTACCTGAATATTTTTTTAAAATCTGAACGGTTTTGAAATATTTATCATCACAATCCAATGTTAAATACGCTAAATTGGGGCGTTGAAACGAGGTTTTAAAAATCTTTGGGTCAATGCAGTCCAATTGTGAGCAAATGTCTTTTACAACCTTGTCAGTGGCTGAAGCTGTTAACCCAATTACATTCACATTTGGGTGGAGTGTTCTCAATACTTTGATATCTCGGTAGGCAGGTCTAAAATCATGTCCCCATTGACTTATACAATGTGCTTCGTCCACCGCAATCAGGTTAACATTCATTTGTTTAATACGTTCTTGGACTAAATCTTGTTGAAGCCGTTCAGGAGAAAGGTAGAGAAATTTATAGTTTCCATAGATGCAATTATCCAACATCCGATCGATATCTTCATAAGTGAATCCGCTGGTGAGTGCCATCGCTTTGATGCCTTTTTCTTTCAGATTAATTACCTGATCTTGCATCAACGCTATAAGTGGAGATACCACAATACATATGCCGTCTTTTATCAGCGCTGGGATTTGAAAACAAATCGATTTTCCACCCCCAGTAGGCAAAAGCGCAATGCAATCTTCATTTGCCAAAACCGCTTCAATAATTTCCTCTTGTTGTGGTCTAAACTCTGAAAAATTCCAATAGTGTTCCAATAATTCAATTGGATGCTTCATTCACTTTGGTTTAAATGATTTAAAATAAAATTGAGTCGTTCCTCAACTGTTCCAAATGGGGTCTCGATAATAGAATACCCATAGTCCGTGTAGGTTTTAACTAGAAAATCATGAAGAATCAATGCTTGTTCAAACGTTTCATAGCGTTCGTTATCTTGTTCGTAAATCGCTTTCCAAGGTTTTAATATAAAAACGTTGTCATAGGTGTGCTGACTGCAAATTGTTTTAAAAGAATCCGGATAGCTGCATTTTAAATAGTCTAAATAAGCAACAACATCTGGAAGTCCACGATCAAAAAACACAACCTCCTCTTGAAGTGAATCTGCCGCTAAAAATTGTTTTTGACGTCCTAATAAAAGATGTTCACTAAACATTAAAGGATCTTCTAAAAACAATTGTTCGATGCCTTTCTCTTGCGCATCAAGAGTAATTTGTCTTGAAATTTCTTCCATACAACTATAACCTTTTGTTCTAAGCGCGTTGATTAAGGTGGTTTTTCCAGTACCAGGACCTCCAATAATAGCAATTTTCTGAGTTTTCAAGATGTTTTGTTTATTTCCTGTAAAATTCGTGATTTAAAAGGGAAATAAAAAATCAGATATAATGTATATTTGTACTCTTAGCATTAAACAATGAATAAACCTTTAAACCCAGAAGCGTTTTATAACAATTTAAAAGAGAAACTAAAGGACACTTCTGTATGGCCTTCAGAATATTTGTATAAATTTATCATTAAATCCGATCCTGTCAAAATAAATACTATTGAGTGTATTTTTGATAATATGGGAGCGGTTATTAAAACCATTCCCTCAAAAAATGGGAATTATACAAGTGTTTCTATTAATGTTGTTATGAATAACCCTGATGATGTTATCAAAAAATATAAAGAAGTTGGAAATCAAGTTAAAGAGGTTATTTCACTCTAAAAACAGTACTTTCAAGCATCTTTTAAAATACCATTAGACTCACATTATTTTTTTGTATTTTGCAAACACTTAAATTTTAAAAAAAAGATCGCATCCATGACAGCGTTAACAGATCAACTAGAATATAATACTGAACGAGAACACTTAATCATTCCTGAATATGGGAGACATTTACAAAAAATGATTAACTATGCTGTGGCTCAAGAATCAAAAGAAGAACGCAATCGCTTGGCGAAAGCTATTATTTCTGTGATGGGAAATATGCAGCCACATTTACGTGATGTCTCTGATTTTCAACATAAACTTTGGGATCAATTATTTATCATGTCTGGTTTAAAATTGGATGCAGATTCTCCTTTTGACAAACCTACACAAGAAATGTTAAACATCCGTCCAGAACCCTTAGAATATCCACAGAATTTCCCTAAATATCGTTTTTATGGAAACAATATTAAAACAATGATTGATGTGGCTAATACGTGGGAAGCTGGAGAAATGAGAGACGGATTGGAATACACCATTGCAAATCACATGAAAAAATCTTTTTTGAATTGGAATAAAGACACTGTTGAAGATGTTGTTATCTTTGGTCATCTCTTTGAACTTTCTGGTGGAAAAATTGATTTACGTGACAGTACAGAACCCTTGAGTGAAATTTCAAGTTTATTGAAAGTACAACGTAAATTTTCGAGCCAAAAGAAATCTTCAAAAAAGAATCATCATCAAAGAAATCGAAAACGTTACTAATATTTTGATGGCTTTGGACTTCAGAAAACACACTACTCATTTAAATTACTAACTATTGAAAACTTTTAAAATTGAAGGTGGTCACCAATTAAAAGGAGCAATTCAACCACAGGGCGCCAAAAACGAAGCACTTCAAATTTTGTGTGCCGTAATATTATCACCAGATAAAATCACGATCCACAATATTCCAGATATAATTGATGTCAATAAACTCATTGTTTTATTAGGAAAACTAGGAGTTAAAGTTGAAAAATTAGCAAAAGGCAGTTATTCTTTTCAATCCGATGAAATCAATTTAGAGTATTTAGAAACAGAAGCTTTTAAGGTGGATGGACGTGGACTAAGAGGTTCGATTATGATTGTAGGACCACTTCTTGCACGATTTGGAAAAGGATATATTCCAAAACCTGGAGGTGATAAAATTGGTCGCAGACGTTTAGATACACACTTTGAGGGATTCATCAAATTAGGAGCTAACTTCAGATACAACCGTGAAGATCATTTTTATGGTGTAGAAGCAAAGGAGCTAAAAGGAACCTATATGCTGCTTGATGAAGCCTCGGTTACTGGAACAGCAAATATAGTAATGGCTGCTGTTTTGGCTACTGGAACAACAACAATCTATAATGCAGCTTGTGAGCCGTATTTACAGCAACTCTGTAAAATGCTCAATAGAATGGGAGCAAAGATTTCGGGAATTGGTTCAAACATGTTAACTATCGAAGGTGTTAAGACATTGGGAGGCACCGAACATACCATGTTGCCAGACATGATTGAAATTGGTAGTTGGATTGGATTGGCTGCCATGACCAAAAGCGAATTGACGATAAAGAATGTAAGTTGGGATGATTTGGGAGTAATTCCAAATGTGTTTCGAAAATTAGGAATTACTATCGAAAGAAAAGGGGAGGATATTTTTATTCCATCGCATAAAGATGGATATGAAATTCAAAACTATATCGATGGCTCTATACTAACCATTTCAGATGCTCCTTGGCCAGGGTTTACTCCAGATTTATTAAGTATTATTCTTGTGGTGGCCACCCAAGCAAGAGGAAGTGTATTGGTTCATCAAAAGATGTTTGAAAGCCGTCTGTTCTTTGTCGATAAATTAATTGATATGGGTGCAAAAATTATTCTTTGTGATCCCCACCGTGCTTCTGTGATTGGACATGATTTTAAATCGAATCTAAAAGCAACAACTATGACCTCTCCAGATATTAGAGCTGGGGTATCTTTATTAATTGCGGCACTTTCTGCCAAAGGAACTTCTATAATTCATAATATCGAACAGATTGATCGAGGGTATGAAAATATCGACGACCGTTTGCGTGCGATTGGAGCAAAAATTGAACGTGTTGAATTATAAAACGGGTGTCTAAAACTAGAGGTTACCCATAATTAATTGAATACTATGAATTTAGAAAAAGATCTTCAAGAACGAAGCCACCACAGTTGTGAACTTTGTAAAGCCACCGAAAATCTCTCTATTTATACAGTTCAACCTTCAAAAAAAGGAGACCTTACGGATAGTATTTATGCGTGCGAAACCTGTACCTCACAAATCGAAACCCCTGATTTGTTAAATCTTAACCATTGGCGTTGTCTTAATGACAGTATGTGGAGTGAATTTCTTCCTGTACAGGTCATTTCGTGGCGTATGCTCAATCGTGTACTTTCGGCGGGTTGGTCTCAGGATTTATTAGATATGATGTATTTAGATGAACAAGCATTGGAGTGGGCTAAAGCTCTTGGAGATGGTGTGGAAGAAACAACAAAAATTGTCCATAGAGATGTTAATGGTGTCATTTTAGAAGCTGGGGATAGTGTCGTTCTGATTAAAGATTTAAAAGTGAAAGGATCAAGTATGATTGCCAAACAAGGGACCGCTGTTCGAAGGATTTCTCTAGATCACGAAAATGAAACTTACATTGAAGGAAAGGTGGATGGGAAGCACATCGTAATTATCACACAATTTGTAAAGAAAATTTAGTTTTTTTCTAAGGCTTCTTTGTAGGTTCTAAGGCATCGTTCTCTAGCAAATTTATGATCTACCATAGGTTTAGGATACGATAATTCTTGATATTCAGGCACCCATTTTTTAATATATGTATGCGCTTTGTCAAAATTGGTAACTTGTGTAGTAGGGTTAAAGATTCTAAAATAAGGTGCTGCATCCACTCCACAACCCGCAACCCATTGCCAATTACTCACATTGCTTGAAAGTTCAAAATCATGGAGTTTTTCAGCAAAATAAGCCTCTCCCAACCGCCAATCAATCAAAAGGTGCTTACATAAAAAACTTCCAACGAGCATACGTACGCGGTTGTGCATAAACCCTGTTTGATTTAGTTCTCGCATTCCTGCATCCACAAGGGGATAGCCCGTGTTTCCATTACACCACTTTTTATATTCCTCGGGGGCATTTCTCCATTGAATAGCATCATATTGAGGTTTGAAACTTTTGGTAACGGTATGGGGAAAATGCCATAAAATTTGCATAAAAAATTCACGCCAAATTAATTCTTTTAAGAACGTATTGTTGGTATGTTGAACTGCTTTAGAAACTATGTCCCGGATACTCACCGTTCCAAATCGTAAGTGGGGACCTAATTTTGATGTGCCCTCAATCGCAGGGAAATTGCGGGTAGCTTCATAATTTTCAATGATAGCACTTTCTACTCTGTAAGGTGCAATTTTAACAGGGTTTGGTTCAAAGTTCATTGACTCTAAATCTACCCATGGATAAGAATCCGATTGGACGGTGTTACTTAATAAATTTTCTGAGTTAAATGGGCTATAATGATTGGTATTAAAAGTGGCCAACCATTTTTTAGAGTAAGGAGTATAGACTTTATAAGGAAGTCCATCATCTTTAGTGATTTCATTTTGTTCAAAGATCACTTGATCTTTGAATGATTTAAAATCAATAGATTTTGAGCTAAGTAATTCAGAAATGTTTTGATCTCTTGAGATTGCATAGGGTTCATAATCTCGATTATAATATACAGTTTCTATATCATATTCATTTGTAAGTTTTTCGAATATAGTCTCGGGGGTTCCGTGGTACACAGACAGGCCACTTCCGTGTTTTTGGAGATTTTTATGGATTGTTTTTAACTGTTCATGAATAAACTCAACTCTTGCATCATTTTTAGGTAAAGATTCTAAAATAGAGCTGTCAAAAATAAATATAGGGAGTACAGCCTTGTCCTGTTTCAAGGCTTCATATAACCCATGATTGTCATACAGTCTTAAATCTCTTCTAAACCAGAATATGGAAACAGTTGTTTTCATTAGTATGTCCCAAATAATTCTATTAATTTCTTTTGTCTATAGGAAAAAATCTCTTCCAATTTAGGTTTTACCAAAAATGGATGAACGAGTTGCCCCAACCATCCCATCGGAACTTTATAGTCAATAATATCTTCCATTTCTACTCCGCCTTCAATCGCTTTGATAAAATGTTTGTGATGCCAGAGTGCATAAGGTCCAAAACGTTGCTCATCTACAAAATAATGTTGGTCTTTAACGTGCGTGATTTCAGTGACCCATTTTGTTTTAATTCCCAAAATTGGGGTCACAATGTATTGTATAATTTGACCTGGATACATTGGACGATCGGCTCCAGATAATATATCAAAACTCATATACTCTGGAGTAATGGTTTTTAGGTTTTTAGGATCAGATAAAAATGTCCAAGCTTCTTCTAAACTAATAGGTAGATTTTGCTTTTTATGTAGAGTGTATATTTTCATGTATTACTAATTATATAATGCGATGTATAAATTTAGAGATGTTGCAAGCACCAACCAAATGCAATAGGGGAGAACGTAAAAACGTTTATTTTGAAGGGAGTGTTTGTATGCTACCAAAAAATAAAACATCAAGAGCGTTAGAATGATGATATTGAGCAACCCTAAAAGAACCAAGTGTTGATTGAAAAAAAAGTAATTCCAAAATACATTTAATGCAAATTGGATGCTGAATAATAAGATTACTTTTTTGGATCGATTCACTTGAATTAAGAAAGTCATATATACTGAAAACAAGATCATAATACTGCTCCAAGCCATTCCAAAAACCCAACCTGGTGGAGACCATGGTGCTTGATTCAAGTTGATATACCATTCTGTGCGTGGACCATCATTCATGATCCAACTTCCAATCGCAAGAGCACTAAAATTAATGAGAAGAAAAAGGAGTAAACCTTTATAAAATTTCATTAGCTATTAAGTTTGTCAATTTCATCTAATATTTGTTGTGCTTCTGCATACTTTGCATCACTCGCAGATCGATTCGTAGTTGAAAGTTCGTGCCACTCTGACATTAACTTTTTGTAACGATCCTGAAGCTTTTCTACTGGGGTTTTTGTTTTGAAAATTCCAAACATAATTTATTTTAATTGACGGGTTATTTTACTACTTAATGGTTTAGTAATTGAATAAAAATAATCTACAAATGCACCTTCACTATCAACTAGGTATTTTTGAAAATTCCACTTAACAGAAGTACTTTTCATTCCATTTAATTCTTTTTCCTTTAGCCATTTATACAATGGGTGTTTATTGTCTCCTTTTACATCAATTTTTTCGGTCATTAAGAAAGTAACGCCATAGTTTTTTGAACAGAAAGATTGTATTTGATCTGCAGAACCAGGTTCTTGACTGCCAAATTGGTTGCATGGAACTCCGATAACCATCAATTTATCTTGATAGGTTTCATAAAGTTTTTGAAGGTCTTCATATTGCCCTGTAAATCCACATTCAGAAGCGACATTTACAAATAGAATATGTTTCCCTTTATAGTCGTTTAGGTTGATAGGATTCCCTTCAAGACTGTTAATTTCAATAGAGTATAAAGACATATTTGGATTCTTTTTTATTTGTGAACAAGATGTAATTGAAACAAAAAAGTAGGGTTGTTATAACCACACCTAATTTTATAGGTTTCATTTAATTATAATTTTAAAGAGACAATACCACAGTCTAGATTAAAAATTTGTCCAGAAATTGATTTAGATACATCAGATAAAAGGTATGTCGCCATGGCAGCAACTTCATTAGGTTCAAGATATTTCTTTAAAGGATGTCTTTGAATGGTGCTTTCAATCATGCGTTCATTTCTTAAAAATTTAGCAGCTAATTCAGTGTTTGTAATTGTTGGAGCAATTGCATTCACTCTTATTTTAGGAGCTAAATCTGCAGCCACAGATTTTGTCAATCCTTCAACAGCTGATTTTGCGGTTGCAATACTGGCATGAAATGGCATCCCTAATTTTGTGGCTACCGTACTAAATAAAACAATTGAGGCAGCCTCGCTTGTAGCAAGTGCTTTGGTATAGGTTTGAATGCATTTCACTGCTCCAATGACGTTTATTTCGAAATCGGTTTTGAAATCATCAACATTTAATCTGTTAAAAGGCTTTAGATTGATGCTTCCAGGACAGTATATCAATCCATCTGCAGTTTCAATTTCAGGCAAATCATCTGTGAGTATATCGCAGGAAAAGTGAGACAAGTTATCGTGTTGAAACTCTGGAGAGGTTCGACTGATGTTGATAACTTGGTGGTCGCTAAGAAGGCTTTCTGTAATGGCTTTTCCAATACCTTTACTACCTCCAATAATAATAATTTTTTTCATGCTTGTAATGGACGGCCTTTTAATCGTTTTTCAATTTTTTGTTTGATCACAGTTAAGCGTTTCATAAGATCCATCAGTGCAGGGTCTTTAGAGGTTTTATAAATTTCATTTACCCCCAATATTAATGCTTTTACCTCTCTTGATGCTTCTATACGTTCACTCGTTGTTTTAAATGTGATTGGTTTTTGTTCAAAAGCTTCAGCTTGTTTTACAACATCCATAGTTATAGTTTTAAATAATTTTGTAGTTCAGCAATTTTTGCTGAAGTATTAAAAATACCACCATAAAAAGCGGTCACCGTTGCAGAGGCATCATCTTTGATTCCTCTGGAAGACACACAAAGATGTTTTGCGTCAATAATGACTGCTACATCCTCTGTTCCCAAAATGCCTTTTAATTCTTCTGCAATCTGATTGGTGAGGCGTTCTTGAACTTGTGGTCGTTTGGCATAATAATTTACAATGCGGTTTAGTTTGGACAATCCAATGACTTTTCCAGAAGATATGTACGAAACATGCGCTTTTCCAATAATAGGTACAAAGTGATGTTCACAATTGGAATAAAATGTGATGTCTTTTTCTACCAACATTTGATTGTATTGATACTTGTTTTCAAATAACGCAACTTTTGGCTTATTTTTAGGGTTTAATCCAGAAAAAATTTCATCAATATACATTTTTGCAACGCGCTCGGGTGTACCTTTAAGAGAATCATCTGTTAAATCTAAACCCAATACGTCCATTATTTCTTCAAATAAAATAGCAATTTTCTTTTTCTTTTCGCTATCAGAAACCTTGAAAGCATTTTTTTTCATTGGGGTTTCTAACCCTGTAAAAAGGTGATCATCACCAATTTCATGATTCGAAATACCATTTATTGGTTTTTTGTAATTTGTAGTAATTTTAGTATCCATATAATATTTTAACGCTTAGATATTTTATTATGAGTTATTTGTCGTTGTCTTGAACATTTGAACCTGCCAGATTCAAAAGTCCGAAGTTTTTGATGTTTCGTTTTTCTGCCTTGAACTCGTGCGCGCCACAATCGAAAACTTTTTGGTTTCATGTGAGTTCGCATAAGTTTGATAACCTCTTGCTCGTTCAGTTTAAACTGATGTTCAATCGCTTCAAAAGTTGTACGGTCTTCCCAAGCCATTTCAATAATACGATCAATTTCTACAATCCCTAAACTCATACTGTAGGGATTTTATATTGTTCGTCAAATTGAACTTTTTCTTCCATTAAAGATCTTAAAAAATTCTTATTTTCATAAAAACTCTTTGATTTTTTAAAATGTATAAATTTTCCTTGTGCATGAATACTTATGCCATCGGTTTTATAAAGCACTAAATGGTAAAAGGGAATTGCCCATGTAAAATTTTTGAGCCCTTTTGTAATGTGAATTAAAATACCATTCTTACGCATTTCAATATTTGCATAATTTAAATCAGAAACGGTATTTAAAATGGAATTTAAGTTTGGGCTAACTTTGTCAACTATCATACGTTTTGATCCTACTCCACGGCGTTTAAGAGCTTGAATAAAGGTGTAAGGATTTCCAACAAAATTATCAAATAATTGCTTGTGTTCCTTGTTGTAGTATGTTGTATCTAGAACCAATAGTATTGTTTAAGTTTCAAACATACACAATGTTTATTCATTTAAAATAACAATTAAACAAATATTAACATTTATAATGTGTAATTAAAACCTCTCGGGGGTTTCGATGATCTGGGAAGCTCTTAGTTTCATGGCAATTAGTTCATCATTTGAGAATTTATTTAATACTGAATACATCATTTTCATTCGGAAGTTATTAGCCAATTGAGTTCGTTTATCATCCAAAAAATTCCAATATAAACTATTAAAAGGACAGGCATTTTCTCCTAAACGATCTTTGACGTTGTATTTACAGTCACTGCAATAATTACTCATTTTATTGATATAACTTCCAGATGAAACATAGGGTTTTGTTGCGATCAGTCCGCCATCCGCAAATTGACTCATACCTCGTGTGTTTGGAAGTTGCACCCACTCCAAAGCATCAATATATATTCCTAAATACCAATCGTCAACTTCATCTGGGTTGGTTTGGGTTAATAACAAGTAATTACCAGTAATCATTAAACGCTGAATGTGATGTGCATAGGCGTTGTCCAATGAATTATTTATTGTTTTGCTCAAACAATTCATTTTTGTATCGCCTGTCCAAAAGAAATCTGGAATTTTGTGGTGATTATCAAGAGTATTCAATGATTTGTATTCGGGCATTTGTGCCCAGTACATGCCCCGCATATATTCGCGCCAACCAATGACTTGTCTGATAAATCCTTCGACTTGAGAAATTGATATTTCGTTATCATTTGTTCGGTAATGTGCCATAACAGCATCCACAATCTCTTTGGGACTGATTAGCTTTAGGTTCATGGCAAACGATAGACGTGAGTGAAATAGATACACTTCGTTGGTATGCAATGCGTCTTGATAATCTCCAAAATGGATCAATAAATTTTGATTAAAATAATCAAGTTGCTGTAAGGATTGTTCTCTGTTTATCGGATATGAAAATGTAGTGAAATCAAATCGTCCTATAGTTTCAATGCCACTCGTGTTTATTGTATTAAGTATGTTACTTACAGGGTTTTTAAAGTCCAAAAATGGTGGAACTTCAGGGGAACCCTTCCATTTATTACGATTGCTTTTGTCATAATTCCATTCGCCACCCTCAGGCTGTTCGCCATTCATTAAAATGTGATGTTTTTTGCGCATATATCTATAAAACCGTTCCATTAAAAACTGTTTTTTCCCTTCGTAAAAAAGCGCTAATTCATTACGTTTAGTGTAGAAATGTTCAGAGTCAAATTCTTTAAACGAAATTGAAAGCGTATTACAAATGGATTTGAGCTGCGCATCCAATCGATATTCATCTGGTGATTGGTACTCAAACGATTCTATCTCATGAGAAGCAATGATGTTTTTGAGATTGTCTTCTAGGTTTTGATTGTTGTTTGAATCCTCTAAAGTTAAATATATAACCTTGTGCCCCCTGGACTTTAATTGTTCTGAGAAATCGCGCATGGCCGCAAAAAATCCCACCACCTTTTGAATGTGGTGTTTTACATAATCTGTTTCTTGACGCATTTCAAACATACAATAGACGTTTGATTCAGAAACAGACGCATACCACGAATGTTGAATATTTAGTTGATCTCCTAGTATAAGACGAAGTGTTTTCATTTAAAATAATTTAGTTTGAAGTTGTAGTAATTGAAATATTATTTTGAATATCTCCGAACTAAACTAAGCTGTTTTTTTTCGTTGACTGCTACATTTTTTACTGCAATATTTCACTGATTCCCAATTTTTTTCCCATTTTTTTCGCCATGTAAATGGTCTTAAACATTGAACACAAACTTTGGAAGGGAGATCAGATTTTTTCAATAGGAATTCAACTTTTATTTTTTTGGACGTTGGTATTCAATACGTTGTTTTAAAGAAGGTAAGGCATAGCCATCTAATCCATTTATGGCGACGATGTTAGCTTTGGCTAGATTTACAAACCCATCCTCCTCCACAATATCGTTTTGAATGTATAAATCTTTGATTTCAGCAATCAATTGAATTGTATTATTGGCTTTAATTAAATATTCTTCACAATAAGTAAGTGCCATTTGAATTGGTGCTCCTTTTACAAACGGTGCATGCCAATCGTTTTTGTACTCTTCTTCTAGTTTTGTAATGTCAAATTCCGAAATACTTTTATCATATTTAGCAGAGGTATGGTGTGCTTGCTCAATAATATCTAGATGGATGTGATTCACAGTAAACTGTCCTGTCTCTATGATATTTTCATAGGTATTTCTTGGCACATCTGAAACAGGTCTAAACACAATTCCTAATAATGGGGGATTGGAGCCTAAATGGGTAACCGAACTAAACACCGCAACGTTTGGAGTGCCATCATTTGATTTGGTTCCGATCAGATTTGCCGATTTAAAACCGGAACAACTATTCATCATATTTATTCTGTAAACATGATCTAAATCATCAAAATCTTGCCGTTTTAAGTGTAGCATTTAGTAGTTTTTAAATTGGTTAATTTTCACATCTGACGCTTTCAAATCAAACATTAGATTGTACAGTCCAAAAAACGTTCTATTGATGTATATGAAATGCTTGGAACCACGGTTGCCGTTAAACTTTCGGAGTTCAGTACTTTTGCTGTACCGTTGTGCTAAGTCTCCAATTTTATTAAAAAAATCAGGATTAGAAAAATCAAATATAGAATCATGAAATGGCAATGTAAATACGCTCAGTAGTTCATGAAACATTGCTGTAAAAAATTCTAATTCCTCGGGAGTATCTGTTGGGGTTAAAATTTCTAATTCATACAACTTCTCTTTAAACAACACCGGGTTGTCAATGATTTTTTTATCTGATAATTCAAAATATGGAATGTAAAACTCCTCTGGAATAGATTTCATACAGCCAAAATCGAGTGCAATAAGTTGCGCATTTTCATTTATAAGAAAATTTCCAGGATGAGGATCGGCATGTACCTTTCTGAGCTTGTGTATTTGAAACATATAAAAATCCCAAAGCGCCTGTCCAAGTTGGTTAGACTTCGCTTTATCTGTATTGTGTTTTGTGAATTCAGATAAATGCTCACCTTTCATGAAATCCATAGTAATAATACGGTCTGAAGAGTAATCTTCATAATATTCAGGAAATAACAAATTAGGAATGTGAACACAGTCGTCTGCTATTTTTTTACTTTGAGAAATCTCAAGCTTATAATTGGTTTCCTCAACCAATTTATCTTCCACTTCCTGAAAATATTTATCTGAATCTTTTCCTTTAATGTTGAACATTTTTACAGCAATAGGTTTCACTAGAGCCAAATCCGATTTGATACTATTTGCGACCCCGGGATATTGAATTTTAACGGCCAATTGCTTGCCATCTTTCTCTGCTTTGTGAACCTGCCCAATACTTGCTGCATTCATAGATTCTGAATCAAATTCATCAAAAATCAAATTTGGATGTTGCCCAAAATATTTTTTAAAAGTCTTAATCACTAGTGGGGAAGATAAGGGAGGGACTGAAAATTGTGCTAAAGAAAATTTGTCAACATAAGCTTGCGGTAAAATGCTTTTCTCCATACTGAGCATTTGTGCTACTTTTAAAGCACTTCCCTTAAGTTGTTTTAACCCTGAATAAATATCTTCAGCATTATTTTTGTTAAGATTGTCTTTTGCTTCTTCTTTAGTTTTTGTGATTTTTTCACCGTAATATTTGAGGTAGTTTACACCAACCTTGGCACCCGTTGAAACGAGTTTTCCAGCACGTTCAATTTTTGAAGTTGGGATTCTGTCAATTGACTTCATATTAATTCATGCTAATTTTTTCCTTGAATAAAAACTTTCCTAGATCCACAACGCTTTTAAGCGGAGAAATAGAGATCAAATCAAAACTGGCGTTGATTGATTTTTCAATAAAAATATCTGTTTTTTCAAAGGAAGTCGATGTGTCATCGAGCCAGAATTTTAAAGTAATCATGAGTTGTACCCAGTAAGATTCCTGAACAATACTATCTTTTATTTGTTCTATTTGTTTGTTTTTGATTTGAAGGACTTCAATATCCAATTCATCAATATAGTCCAGGAATTTAGAACGTAACTCCTTTAGCTTTTTTAAGTTTTCAAGTTTGTTACAGCTTTCATTCAAGGCATAAACAACATAACTTCTGTTGGCGGTTAAGTTTTCAAAAAAGGTAAAGTAAAAACTTAATAATTGATTTCTAGAATCGTAGGTAGGATAGTCCTTGCTAGACTCTAATGTTTCTTTGGTGTTCGTAAAAAACAAACTAAATATTTTAGATTCTAGGGTTTCAAAGTTTGTAAAAAACTTATAAAATTCAGCTTCTTTAAAGCCGTTAGATTTTGCAAATGCATAAACAGATTTTGGGGCATGATTGTGCTCTAAAACATACTCCATATATAGGTTTACAAGGGAATTTTGTGAAGGTGTATTTTTTTTGGACATAATTTTTTTGTATTATGTTGTAAAAATACATCTTGTTTAATTAATGAAATATATAATTAAACAAATATTAACATTTATCATCGCAACAATTCTCGCTTTTTACGAGTTTACAGCTGTAAACGGCAAGAAACATTCCAACAAAAGGGGCCGTAAGATACACCCACAAGTGTGTGAAATTCTCTGAAGCAAGGGCAGGAGCCAAAGAACGAATAGGATTCATTGAAGCTTTTGTAAGAGGTCCAGCAAACATCGCTTCTAAAAGAATAACACTCCCAACAGCAATTCCAGCAATAGGTCCAATTTCTTTACTCCCCGTAGAGACATTAATTATTACAACCATTAAGAAAAAGCTAAGCAGCAATTCTATTATAAAAACTTTTAACGGTTCAATGGTTGGAAGTGTTGCTCCTAAATCGCTTTCAGGAAACAAATAAAGTAATAACAAGGATGCAGTAATGGCTCCTATAAATTGAGAAACAATATACTTAGGGACTTCCTGCCAACTGAATTTTTTAGCTACGGCAAAGCCTATTGTAACCGCAGGATTAAAATGCGCTCCTGAAATATCACCAAAGGCATAAATCATAGCCATTACAATAAGACCCCAAGTGATTGCTACTCCTGGGTGGGTGATTGTACCTCCAGTAAAATCATTGATCACCATGGCGCCACAACCACAAAATATCATACTAAAGGTCCCTATAGTTTCAGCGATATAATTTTTCATTCTTTTTTTTTTCAAAGATACAATCTAATTTTTTTATTAATTACGTTTTCAGTACTACAAAAATGTTAAGAAAAATCCAGACGCATTGTATTTTTGTAAAAAGTAAAATACTTTTGTAGTTGATATTAATGAATTTTATTTCAACAATACAAATATGCTTGTAGTGACACCCCAACATAAAATGGTTGATTTATGGTAAAAAAAACATTTTTTAAACTATACACATGTGTATTAGGTGCTTTTTGTCATGGAATTAACAATACATTACCACTACATTATCGAATGCTTCATCAGTTTTTATGCGGCTATCGAATTTTTTTAAACTATTGATTTATCTATTATATTTATCTTTTTTTGATAAATAGATCAAAATTTCTAGGTTTTTTTATTTTGTATGTTTTTTGTAGTGCTTTTTATTATCACTTATACATTGCTAAGTGAGTATATTTATCAAAACTATAAACAAAATCTAAAAACAATAATTTTTAAAATCAAATTATGAAAAACACTTTGGTAAGATTAATTCTTTTTTTAATTACAACAACCGCTTTTGCTCAGGCAGACAAGGTAAAGGTTGTTAATAATGAAAATGGGATGAAATTAGTAGTGAATGGAGAAGACTTCATGATCAACGGAATGAACTGGGACTATTTCCCAATTGGCACAAATTACTCCTACAGTTTATGGAACCAGTCTGATGATGTAATCAAAGCAGCATTAGATGCAGAAATGGGGTTATTGAAAAATATGGGTGTTAATGTCATAAGACAATATACAGGAGCACAACCAAAATGGATCCAATACATTTATGAAAACTATGGTATTTATACCATGTTAAACCACTCTTTTGGTCGTTATGGACTTACTATAAATGGTGCATGGGTACCAGTAACAGATTATAGCGATGAAGCAACACAAGAGCTATTACTATCTGAAGTCACCAAATTGGCCGAAGATTATAAGGACACTCCTGGTTTATTAATGTTTCTATTAGGAAATGAAAATAATTACGGACTGTTTTGGGCAGGTCCAGAAACAGAAGATTTTCCAGACGAAGAAGAAAAAAGAGATTTCGTTGGAGAAGAGCGTGGAAGACCTATGTATAAATTGATGAATGATGCATCAATTAAAATGAAAAGTATCGATTCGTCTCATCCTGTAGCAATCTGTAATGGGGATGTTTTATTTATAGATATCATTGCTGAAGAATGTAAGGATGTTGATATTTTTGGAACGAATATGTATCGTGGTGCTTCTTTTACAGACGCATTTGAGACTGTTAAAGAAAAATTAGACATGCCAATCATGTTAACTGAATTTGGTTCAGATTCATTTAATGCGCTTGATAATGCCGAAGACCAAAAAATGCAGGCCTATTACATGGTTTCAAATTGGAAAGATATTTATCAGAATGCAGCTGGTTTAGGAAAATCAGAAAATGCAATTGGTGGTTTCACATTCCAGTTTAGTGATGGTTGGTGGAAATTTGGACAAACTAAAAATTTAGAAGTTCATGACAACAATGCCTCATGGTCAAATGGTGGTTATCAACTTGATTACGCTCCAGGAGAAAATAACATGAATGAGGAATGGTTTGGAGTTTGTGCAAAAGGTCCAACAAATTCAAGAGGTCTATACACTTTATATCCACGAGCATCTTATTATGCTTTAAAAATAGCACACCAATTAAACCCTTACGAAGCCGGCGTGACTCCGGATTTTGTTGAAACTCATTTTGACAACATCGAATTAATGGATGCGGTGCTTCGTGCAAGAGGAGATAAAGCAGCTTTGGGAGGCAATGAAAAATTAAAACTAAGCAATTTGAGAATTGAGTCTACAACCTTCAATACGGGCGGAACACTTATTACAACTCCCGACAATGAAGACCCTAATTCGAATGCTTATCCAAATGAACTCGGCTTTGACCACATGCAATCGTATTTTATTGGAGTAGAAGGAAACCCTGCTTCTAATATGCGTGCCAATGTAAATTTCAATATTCTTGGTAATGTTGCTGAAAATCCAATTGATGAAATATTTTATGAAAACCCGGGACGCTCATTTGATGTAAATACAGATGATGGTAATGTAACTATTACAGACCCAAACAGAGTAAGAATTTATAACGCTGAATTTGACTGGAATGCTAAAGACTTTAATTTAAGAGGTTTTTATAGAACAGGACACTATCACTGGGCCTATGAAGGAGATTTCTTTAACTTATATAGAGAAGCCAATTATGGGCCAAATTTAGATTTGTATAACGGTGAAATTTCAGGAATTGAATTTGATGCTAAAGGAGCTTTAAATGGTTTAAAAGCGGCCTTTGGTCCTCAACTTTGGTGGGGAGCGAATCCAGCCGTAATTTTAAAGTACGGTAAAAGATTTGGCAACTGGGATCTAACAACCGTTTACCACGAAGATATTGATGATGTTGGGAGTGCAGTAACTTCAATTGCAATTCCACTTCCAAAAACACGTAGAGTTACGTTACATGCCACAAGAAAATTTGGCAACTTTATTTTTGATGTTGGTGGTATCTGGGGTGGACAACCTTTAAACGGTCGTGAATTTCAAATCGCTGAAGGAACTACGGATAATTATGTAATCTATACAGATGAAATTAATGAAAAAGACAACTGGGGAGCAAAAGCCAAGTTAACCTATCAAAAAGGAGCTTTTATGTGGTATGCACAAGGGGCAAGCATGGGCTTAGTTGCTAATGGTGGATCCGATCAAACACAAACATTTACTGGATGGAGATTAAAAGATTCTGGAAGCGGTAACCAAAACAACTTCCTTTCTGGGTTTGCATATACCTTTGGAGATTTTCAAATTGCTCCTAATTTCTTATGGCAAAAACCAATTGTTGCTGCAATGCCCAACGATTTAGATGGAGGACCTGGACGTCTAAGAAACGTTCAAGATGATCCATTTGCAGTTAGAGCCAACAGAGAAACTACAGCTGGAGAACTCTTATTAACATACGATCCAACTCCAGGAACATGGATGTATGAGTGGGATAACGACCGCGCTGAAGATGCAAAATTTGCATTCAACCTTGGTTTTGTATTTCGTCATCACCCAACAGCTCAAGATGCAGCAGTTGGTTTCTTAGCGAATCGTACTTCTTTTGCATTCCCAAATGCAGCTCCTGCTCAAGATTTATGGGAAGCTCATTCACGAATTGTTTCTAAACTAAATCCAGACCTTGGATTTATCGCTAATTTTTATGCCGGTAACGCACAAGCAAACGGTAGTGATGATCGTTTAATAGAACGATTTGGTGGAGATATTCGATTCATCTATAACAAATTAAAACTAACCCACACTCTTAAATTTAACGATTGGGGACCTTTTGATTATCACCGTGATTTTAACCTAACATATCCTGTACAGTTAATGTTAGATTTATCAACAACCTTAGGAAAACCAGATTGGTTTATCCTTCCAAATACACAAGTTGGAGTACGTGGAACATGGCGTTCACTAAACGAATACTCGCCACGTTACTCCCCAATGTTCATTCCTCCAAATACCTATCCAGCAGTACCGCCTATCAGTTCTGTAGGATTTCCTAATGGAAGCGAATGGGAAATTAGAACATACATTCATATTAATATAGGAAAATAAAACACTGTAAAAATGAAAAATATAAAATTTATGTATTCAAGAATCACACTCCTCACAGGTTTACTTTTTGTAATCACCATGAGTTGTGAAAGAGATATTTCTGATGAAGCCGAATTTGCTACCCTATCCAAAACAGGCGAAATCTTCACTGATTCACCCATAGGACTTGGAAGTGATTTTTACTTTCCGTATTTAGGTTCTAAAGCAACAGCGTGGTCAGTTGATGAAAATGAAGGCTATGAAAGCCAGGCTTCCATGAGATTTGATGTGCCAAATGCAAATGATCCAGATGGAAGTTATGCTGGGGGTATTTTTAGAGTCGAAGGCTCAGGTCGTGATCTTACAGAATTCGATGCACTTACTTTTTGGGCAAAAGCATCTCAAGGGGTTGTGATTGGAGAAATTGGATTTGGACAAGACTTTGGGTTAAACCAATATCAAGTAAACGATACCAATGTAAGTTTGAGCACAAACTGGGTAAAATATGTGATTCCAATTCCAGACCCTTCAAAACTTTTTGATGAAAGAGGAATGTTTTGGTATTCGGCAGGAACTCAAAACACAGGCGGTTTAGGTTACACCTTTTGGATTGACGAATTAAAATTTGAAAGACTCGGAACCATTGGTCAACCAAGACCTGCTATTTTAAATGGTCAAGATCTTGTACAAGATGCCTTTGCAGGAATTGATTTAGAAATAACAGGCCTTACACAAACGTTTAATTTGGGTTCTGGGCTTAACAAAACAGTTAATGTAGCACCAAGTTATTTTGACTTTACATCTTCAGATCCTAGTTTAGCATTCGTTGATCAATTTGGTGTTGTTAGTGTTAGTGATGGTACAGCGGTTATCACAGCCAGTTTAGGAGGCGTAGAAGCACAGGGTTCAATGACCGTAAGTGCTGTCGGTGGATTCGATGTTGCACCCACTCCAACAAGAAACTCTAGTGATGTAATCTCGCTTTTTAGTGATAGCTATACAAATGTTCCTGTTGACTTTTTTAACGGCTATTGGGAGCCATGGCAAACAACTTTATCTAGTGATTTTGTAGTCAGTGGTAACAATATGATTCACTACACGAATTTTAATTTTGTAGGAATTCAATTTGCAAATCCAACAATTGATGCTACTGAATTTTCTAAGGTTCATCTCAATGTTTATATTCCTGAAGAACCTTCAAACCTTGATTTTTTAATTACAGTAAGAGATTTTGGAGCAGATCAAGTTGATGGTGGTGGTGATGATACATTCCAACAAATATTTTTTAATGGAACTGATTTTGAACCAGGTGTTTGGAATACATTAGAATTTGATATAACTCTAAATGTTAAAGATAATATGGGACTTCTTATTATGGAAAACATAAACGGTTCTTCGTTAACAGAACTGTATGTAGATAATATTTATTTTTATAGAGGAAACTAGATCAATTTAAAACAACAAAACAATAAAACATGAATAATATAAATAAACATAAAATGCGGGTTCAAACAGCAGTGCTGAAGACCTTTGTTTTTGCATTAGTTCTAACGCTTACAAATTGTTCTAACGAAGAAACTCAAACGGTTGCGACTTATACAAATTTGGTTATGTCAGATGAATTTGATGTAGAAGGCGCTCCGAATTCTGAAATCTGGAACTATGATATAGGAACAGGTGTCAATGGATGGGGCAACAACGAATTGCAATATTACACCGACCGTCCAGAAAATGTAACCGTTCAAAATGGATTGTTAGTAATTTCTGCTATTCAAGAGAATTATAACGGATCTTCATACACATCCGCTAAGCTACTTACTAAAGGAAAATTTTCTCAAGCCTACGGACGTTTTGAAGCCCGTATAAAAGTTCCTGGTGGATCTGGACTTTGGCCTGCATTTTGGCTCTTAGGAGATAATTATGATGTTGACGGATGGCCTCAATGTGGTGAGATTGATATTATGGAATACCGAAGACAAGAACCTACAAAGGTAAGTGGTTCTATTCACGGACCAGGCTATTCTGGTGAAACAGATCCTCAAGGACAAGTGACTAAAAGTTATGACTTAGGAAATGAACGTTATGATGCCGGATTCCATGTATTTGGAATCGAGTGGGGTCCAGAATATATCAACTATTACATTGATGATGTATTATACAATCAAATTACACCTTCAGATATTGAAGTCACTCCAGAAGATGCTATTTATACATTAAACGATGGCGTTCCAGCAACTGATGACACAGAAGCAATAGAACCGACTGATGTGACGGGAGATTGGGTTTTCAATAAACCGTTTTATATCATCATCAATTTGGCCGTTGGAGGGAACTTCCCTGGTAGTCCTGTGAGTGGAGAGACGTTTCCACAAAACATGCTAGTAGATTACGTAAGAGTATATGAACAATAGAAAATAACTAATATAACAGACAATGAAAAATTTAATTAAAACATTAAAAAAAGTATCACTACTTATCTTAGCAATCAGTTTTATGGGTTGTGACGACGATGAAGCGGTGTTACCACAACTTACAGCTGGTTTTACGCACACGATTAATGCGAGCACAGGAACAGTAACCTTTATTAATACATCAATAAATGCCTCTATGTATGATTGGGATTTTGGAGATGAAAGTACTTCAAATCTTATCAACCCAGTAAACGTTTATGAAAACGGAACATACTTAGTAGTGTTAAGATCATCAAACGTTGCAGGAGCATTCGATATCTTCACAGATGAAATCACAATTAATGTTGCTGAAGTCGTAGGAACTTGTGATGCTGAAACAGCAGAGTCTTTATCTGCTTCTGACTTTAATATGACATTTTTGTCAGACCCAACTGCTGATATAACTTCAGATGGTGCAGGTTTTTCTTGGATCGACAACCCAGATTTTGAAAATGATGTCAATACATCTTGTAAAGTCGGACAGATCGATAGAACGAGTGCAGCACAGTATGCAAACAATCAACTTGATTTAGATGCGAAGTTAGATTTTAATTCAAATACAGGCTTTAAACTAAAAGTATGGTCTCCAACTGCAAGTACAGCTGTATTATTAAAATTAGAAGATAAGACCGATTCAAGTATTTTTAAAGAAGTTTCAGCTACCACGTCGGCAGAAAGTGCTGGAGCATGGGAAGAGATTAGCTTTGATTTTGAAAGCGCAGATTCTAACAAATTTGATAAAATTGTAGTGTTCTTTGAATTAGGTACTTCAACTGAACAAACATATTATATAGACGATCTAATGCTTTATGGCGAAGGCAACGGCAACGGCGGCGGCGGTGGCGGCGCATGTACTCCTGAAACAACGGAATCTTACAGTGCTGCAAACGTTAATATGACCTTTCAAACAGACCCATCTGAAGATTTTATTTCTGATGGAGCAGGTTTTTCATGGGTAGATAATCCAGATTTTGACAATGCTGTAAACACTTCGTGTAAAGTTGGTCAAGTGGTAAGAGGTAATAACAACCCTTGGGATAACAATCAATACGATTTAGATGCAAAACTAGATTTTAATGCAAATACAGGTTTTAAAATTAAAGTATGGTCTGCAAGACCAAATACTGAGGTGAGATTAAAGTTAGAAGAAATTGGAAATGCTGGTAACAATACTGAACAATTTTTAACGACTTCCGTTACGAGTGGATGGGAAGAATTAACATTCCCTTTTACAGCTGCGGACAGTAATAAATTTAACAAGATTGTTCTTTTCTTTGATTTAAATACAACGAGTACAGATACCTATTATTTTGATGATTTAAGACTATACGGCAACGGCAATAGCGGCGGCGGTGGCGGCACAGGTTCTTATAACCTTACGCTACCTATTGATGAAACATCTGGACATGGAGCAAATTGGACTTGGAATGTTTTTGAGAATGATTCAAACCCACCACTAGAATTTGTAGCAAATCCAAATGCATCAGGAATTAATAACTCTGCGACTGTAGCTAAAATCACAGCACTTCAAACTGGTAACCCTTGGGCTGGTACCGAAACTGCACATGGAGAAATGGGAATTACTTGGGATCTTTCGGCTTCAAATGCGATCATAAAAGTTATGGTTTACAAAACTGTAATTAGTGACGTGGGGGTTAAATTAGTAAACCCTTCTGGAGGGGCACAAATAGAGATAAAAGTTCCCAATACAGTAGTTAATGCATGGGAAGAGTTGACGTTTGATTTTACCAGTCGTATTGGAAACGGATTAGATGGTTCTACAAACATTGATCAAATTGTTGTATTCCCTGATTTCGATTTAGGTGGAAGATCAGCTGACAATGTGATCTATTTTGATAATATAACGTTTCAATAATTTATTTATAAGGCTAGAGGTAAAACTCTAGCCTTATTTTTTTTTATTTTTAATAGTACATCATTTCTCGATGAAACTATCATATCCTTAAAAGAATCGCTATAATTTTAGTTTATTAAAATAAATGAATTATAACAGAAAAAAAAGTGCTTGTTAAAGCAAATTATAATATGCCTTTTTTATTTTTGAAATCACAAATTATTTTTTAAAAACAAACAAATCTAAGCAGTTAAACAATATTATAGAATTAAAAATCTCATTGTACGATCATATGAGGTTTCATTACAAAAAATTAAATGACAAAAAAAGCTATTTTTTCAGGCAAAGATAAAGACGTAAATCAAGGAGCGGATATAAAAGGAACCTTAGTAAATATCGACAACGAAGTTTATTACAAGATTTCTAATAGTGATAAAATGAGACCATTTTTTATGAGCATCGTTAGTGATTCTAATCACTGGATGTTTATTTCAAGTAATGGAGGCCTAACAGCTGGAAGAAAAAACTCTGAATTCGCTTTGTTTCCGTATTATACAGATGATAAAATTACGGAAGCCGCCGAAATCACAGGAAGTAAATCTATTTTTCAAGTCGTCAAAAATGATCAAGTTCATTTATGGGAACCTTTTTCTGATCGTTTTGCTGGAACGTACAGAACTACTCGAAACTTATACAAAAATGAGTATGGCAACAAAGTCTTATTTGAAGAAATTAATCACGATTTAGAGTTGACCTTTCAGTACCAATGGAATTCTACAAATACATTTGGATTTATAAAAAAATCGAAACTTATCAATACTTCAACATCTAAGGTTGAAATTAATGTATTGGATGGAATCCAAAACATATTGCCTTACGGAGTTGGAAGTGATTTACAGAATGCAAGTAGTAATTTAGTAGATGCATATAAACGCAGTGAGTTAGAAAAAAGTTCTGGTTTAGGAATTTATGCTTTAAGTGCGATCATTGTAGATAAAGCGGAGCCTAGTGAAGCTTTAAAAGCTAACATCGTTTGGTCTATAGGTTTAGAAAATTCTAAATATTTATTATCGTCATTACAGCTCGATAACTTTAGAAAACTACACCCTATTTCAGAAGAAACAGATGTTAAAGCCGAAAAAGGTGCTTATTTTGTGAATTCACAAATCGTATTATCTTCGCTAGAGAACAAAGAATGGATGCTTGTTGCAGAAGTGAATAAAAACCATTCATCAATTGCAAAACTAATTAATCAAATTAAAGCCAATGATGGTTTATGGGAACTGATCAACCAAAAAATTGAGAAAGGAACTTCACGATTAATTGATTTAAATGCAGCTTCTGATGGATTACAGCTTTCAGCAGATAAATTTAGAGATATACGTCATTTTTCAAATACCTTATTTAATATTATGAGAGGTGGGATTTTTGATGATAATTATCAGATTGAAAAATGGGATTTCCAAAATTATCTTTTAAAAGCCAATAAAAAAGTTTCAAGAACCACTGAAACAGTTATCGAGAAACTTCCAGAAAAATTTTCACTTTCAGTTCTACAATCACTCGCTAACGAAGTTGATGATACGAATTTTAGACGCTTATGTTTTGAATATATGCCCTTAAAATTTAGCCGTCGTCATGGAGATCCAAGTCGTCCTTGGAATAAATTCTCTATCAACACCAAAAGTGAAATAGACGGTTCAAAAATATTAGATTACGAAGGAAATTGGCGTGATATTTTCCAAAACTGGGAAGCCTTAGCGCATTCTTATCCAGCGTTTATTGAAAGTATGATTCATAAGTTTTTGAACGCAACTACTTTTGATGGTTACAACCCATACCGAGTTACCAAAGGGGGGTTCGATTGGGAAACTATTGAGCCAGACGATCCTTGGTCATACATTGGATATTGGGGCGATCACCAAGTGATTTATTTACTCAAATTTTTAGAGTTTATTGAAAGCCATCAGCCAGGAAAATTAGCAACTCTATTTGATAAAGATTTATTTGTTTATGCCAATGTTCCTTATAAAATTAAGAGTTATGACGCTCTGCTTGAAAATCCAAAAGACACCATTGAATTTGATGAAGCATTAGATCATAAAATTAGAGAACAACGCGTAGAACTGGGAGCGGATGGTGCTTTACTTCGCGATGAAAATAGATTCATTGTAAAAGTTAATTTCATTGAAAAAATATTAGCCACGACTTTAGCTAAACTTTCAAACTTTATTCCAGAAGGTGGAATTTGGATGAATACACAACGTCCAGAATGGAACGATGCTAACAACGCCTTAGTAGGAAGTGGAGTGTCTATGGTTACCTTGTATTATTTACGACGTTTCCTAAAATTCTTTGACACAGTTGTAGTACAATCCGATTTAGAAACCGTAGAAGTTTCCAAAGAGCTTGTTACATTCTTCAATGCCATTCATACAACATTTAAAGATAATCAACAGTTGCTTTCTGAGCGTATCAATGATACAGACAGAAAAAACATCTTAGATGCCTTAGGAACCGCAGGAAGTAATTATAGAGATCAAATTTATAAAGCCGCTTTTTCAGGAAGAAAAAATGAAATTGCTATTGAAGATATAAAATCATTTATTGACCTAAGTCTCCAGTATTTAGAGCACTCAATTGAAGTAAATAAGCGAGAAGATAACTTATATCACGCCTATAATTTGATGACCATCAATGAAAATAACAGCGTTTCAATTTCATATTTAGATGAAATGTTAGAAGGGCAGGTTGCGGTATTAAGCTCACAATATTTATCTTCTAAACAATCCTTATCTGTTTTAGATGCAATGAAAGCCAGTAAACTGTTCCGTCCCGATCAGTACAGTTATTTACTATATCCGAACAAAGAATTAAAAGGGTTTATTGAGCGTAATACAATTTCAGAGTCTGCTGTAGCATCCTCTAAATTATTGGAACAACTCGTTTCCGATGGAAATGTGCGGATTTTAGAGAAAGACGTTAATGGAGATCACCATTTCAACGGAAACTTTAAAAATGCTAATGATTTAAAAGCAGCTCTATTAGAACTTGCAGGAACTTCTTATGAAGCACTTGCTAAATCAGAAACTCCAAAAGTTCTTCAAATTTTTGAAGAAGTCTTTAATCATAAAGCTTTTACAGGACGTTCAGGAACATTTTATGGTTATGAAGGTTTAGGGTCTATTTATTGGCATATGGTTTCAAAATTGCAATTGGCAGTGTTGGAAACTTGTAATTCAGCCATCGATTCTGAAACAGATGCAGTTACAATAGGGAGTTTGTTAGATCATTATTATGAAATTAATGCAGGAATTGGTGTACATAAATCACCAAAACTGTATGGCGCATTCCCAACCGATGCTTATTCACATACACCTGCAGGAAAAGGCGCCCAACAACCCGGAATGACGGGACAAGTAAAAGAAGATGTTTTATCTCGTTTTGGTGAATTAGGCGTAGAGGTTTCCGATGGAAAACTCGGATTTAATCCACGTTTATTGCGAAAAGATGAATTTTTACAAGAAAGTAATATATTTCATTACATCGCAATCCCTACGAATAAAGATAGCATTTTGATTTCAAAGGACTCTTTGTGTTTCACCTATTGTCAAGTCCCTGTTATATATACGATTGCTGATCAAGACAGTTTAACGGTTGATTTTAGTAATGGAGCCACAAAAACGTTTAACAGCTTAAACTTAGACACAGAAATAAGTAATAAAGTATTTAATCGTAATGGTGAAGTTGTTCAAATAAATGTGCAAATTAAAAAAGAACGACTAAAATAATGTCGATAGGAGATTATGAGAAAAACAACATACATATTAAATTTAATACTGCTTGTTTTTCTTGTAATGTCCTGTAAAGAAAACAAACAAAAAGAACGCATACCAAACGATCAAAGACAAAAAGAAGTGACTGCTAAAGATATATTAGGAAATTCAAACTATTTAGCCATCTCTTATGGTGGGTATCGAAAATCATCAAGAGATTTTCAACCTACAATAGGAGAGCTTAAAGAAGATATGAAAATTCTTCACGCGATGAATATCCGAATATTACGAACTTATAATGTTCAATTAGCGCATACATCTAACATTTTAAAAGCAATCCGCGAACTAAAAAATGAAGACTCCACTTTTGAAATGTATTTGATGTTAGGGGCTTGGATTGATTGTAAAAATGCCTGGACAGATAAACCAGTAGACCACAACATAGAAAGCGAAAACAATGCAGCAGAAATTGATCGTGCGGTTTCTTTAGCACAAGAATATCCTGAGATTGTAAAAGTCATTGCTGTAGGAAATGAATCCATGGTAAAATGGGCTACTTCTTATTATGTACAACCCAATGTGATTTTAAAATGGGTTACACATTTACAATCCTTAAAAGAAAAAGGAGATTTATCAAAAGATCTTTGGATTACCAGTTCGGATAATTTTGCTTCTTGGGGCGGGGGAGATCCTCAATACCATGTGGAAGACCTTACAAAATTAATCAAAGCTGTGGATTATTTATCTGTTCATACCTATCCCATGCATGACACCCACTATAACCCCGTTTTTTGGGGCGTTTTTGGAAATGAAACAGAACTTTCTAGTTTAAAACGAATTGATATTGCTATGAATCGCGCCAATACATACGCCATTTCTCAAGTCGATAGTGTAGCGCGTTATATTAAAAGTTTAGGAATATACAAGCCAATTCATGTTGGGGAAACTGGATGGGCAAGTGCTTCTAATGGATTTTATGGTGCCAAAGGATCAAAAGCAACCGATGAGTATAAAGAATCCATTTATTATAATAACATCCGTCAATGGACGAATGAAAATAATATGTCATGCTTTTATTTTGAAGCTTTTGATGAACCATGGAAAGATGCTCATAATAAGGGAGGATCTGAAAACTATTTTGGGTTATTTACAGTAGATGGTAAAGCAAAATATGCCCTTTGGGACTTGGTAGATCAAGGTGTTTTTGATGGATTAACCCGTGGAGGCAATCCTATTACGAAAACCTATAATGGCAATAAAGAAGCATTATTACTAGAAGTTGAATTACCCCCAACAAAAAATAAACTATAAACCACCTAAATCAAATAACTTGAAAACGTATCATTTTTTAATTTTATCTGTAATGCTCACAGCTTGCACGTCCAAAAAACCCTTGGAAGTTACTGTTTATGAAACTTCTGTAAACGGGAATAAATTGACTAAAGTCTCAGAATTTGAAATTTCTGAAAATCCTTCTAAAATTCAACTTAATCCTGAAATAACATTCCAAACTATCACTGGTTTTGGGGGGTCATTTACGGAATCTTCGGCCTATTTACTAAATAGTTTAAGTAAAAAAAATAGAACCAAAATACTTGAGGCTTATTTTAGTGAAAAAGGAGCAAACTATTCATTGACTCGTACACATATAAGTTCTTGTGATTTTTCATTAAATAATTATACATACGCGCCAATAGCCGATGATCTTGAGCTTGAACATTTCAGTATCAAAGAAGATCAAGACGATTTAATTCCAATGATAAAAGAAGCCATGGCTATTTCTGAAGATGGATTTAAAATTATTGCCTCTCCATGGACCGCTCCACCTTGGATGAAAGACAATAACAACTATGTAGGAGGAAAACTACTTCCAGAATATTACGACTCCTTTGCCTTGTTTTTCTCTAAATATTTAGATTCTTATAAAGCTGAAGGCATTGATATTTGGGGCTTAACACCCGTAAATGAGCCACATGGAAATGGTAACAACTGGGAAAGTATGCATTTCTCCCCAGAAGAAGAAACAGATTTTGTTCAAAACTATTTAGGTCCAAAATTGGAAGCCGAAGGAAAAGCAGATATTAAAATCTTAGGCTACGATCAAAACAGAGATGGTTTAAAAGAATGGGTCGATGATATGTATAAAGACGAAGCTTCCTCTAAATACTTTGCCGGAACTGCAATACATTGGTATGAAAGCACCTATGATTTTTTCCCAAAAGCCTTGCAATACGCACATGCCAAAGCCCCTAACAAATACCTCATAGAAACAGAAGGTTGTATAGATTCAGAAATCCCAAAATGGCAAGATGACAAATGGTATTGGTCTAAAGAAGCAACAGATTGGGGTTACGACTGGAGAGAACCCGCTAAGAAATATTTGCACCCAAAATATGCCCCCGTTAATAGATATGCAAGAGATATTATTGGCTGCTTAAATAACTGGGTTGACGGTTGGGTCGATTGGAATATGGTACTTGATAGACAAGGGGGACCAAACTGGTTTGAAAACTGGTGTGTAGCTCCAATCATCGTTGATCCCGATGCCGACGAAGTCTATTTTACTCCCTTATATTATACAATGGCACATTTCAGCAAATACATTCGTCCTGGCGCTAAAGTAATTGGGTTAGATAATTCGGATAAAGAGTTACAAGTTACTGCTGCACAAAACCCTGACGGTTCAATCGCAGTTGTGGTCTTTAACGAAGGAGAAACATTAAAATCTTTTGAACTCTCTTTAGGAGAAACTTCAAAGTCAATAACAATTCAACCACAAACACTACAAACTATATTATTACCATAAACACACAAACAAACTAAAACACATCTCTAACAAACTAAAACCAAACCACTATGTCTATTAATTCTAAAAAAGTTCCTTTCGGGCAAAAAGTTGCCTTTGGTATAGGCATGCTTGCCAATCAAATGTTTCCAGCCATTTTAGGAATATTTATGGTTGTCTTAGTAGAAGATTTAAAGTTTTCTGGACTAATGTGGGGAATGATATATCTGTTTCCTAGATTATTTGATGCCATATCAGATCCAATCATGGGTTTTGTTTCCGACAATACTAAATCAAAATGGGGACGACGACGACAGTATGTATTAATAGGTGGAATTATTATGGGAATTGCTTACATTTTTATGTGGCAGTTATTTAAAGAAAATTCATTACAATTTAATTTTTGGTATTTCTTTTTGTGGTCTATCATTTTTTATTTGGGCCTCACTTTTTTTAGTGTTCCTTATGTTGCCATGGGCTATGAAATGAGCGATGATTTTCATGAGCGTACAAATATTATGGCTATTGCCCAATGGATAGGGCAGTGGGCATGGGTAATTGCACCATTATTTTGGATAATCATGTATGATCCTGAGTGGTTTCCATCTGCGGAAGTGGCCGTTAGAGAATTAGCAATATGGGTTGCTATTCCTTGTGCGTTTTGTGCTATTGTCCCAGCTTTATTTATTAAAGGAGAATCAACTCTTGATAAAGATTACGAACCTTTAAACTGGTCAAATATTGGCAATAGTCTAAAAAAAATATACATCAGTTTTGTAGAAGCTTTTAAAATTAAAGAATTTAGGAAGCTTTGCGGTGCTACGTTTTTAATTTTTAATGCTTTTAATACCGTTGCTTCACTCACCTTTTTTGTGATTGTATATAAATTATTTAATGGAGATGCAGGAGCATCGGGAATATGGGTCTCATTATTTGGGTGTCTAGGAGCGTTAGGAACTACATTTATTGTAATCCCTATTGTTTCTTGGTTATCAAAAAAAATAGGGAAGAAGAAAGCGTTTATGGCTTGTCAGGGGATTTCAATTATTGGTTATATAATGCTCTATTTTTTATTCATCCCTGGAAAACCTTGGATGTATATCATAGCCCTCCCTTTCTTTTCTTTTGGTATTGGAAGCCTGTTCACGATTATGATGTCTATGACAGCCGATGTTATTGATATAGATGAATTAAATACAGGCAAACGAAGAGAAGGAACCTTTGGAGCAATTTATTGGTGGATGGTAAAAGTTGGTTATGCAATCGCTGGAGCCTTAAGTGGTGTAATCATATGGCTTGTTGGTTTTAATTCAGATTTATCAACCCTAGATCAGCAAGAAGCAGTTAACGGATTACACGCTTTCTTTTGTTTTTTCCCAATGGTAGGTACACTTTTCGCGATGTATATCATGAAAGATTATAGTATCGATGAAGAACGCGCTAATGAAATCCGAACAGCATTAGATAACCGTAAAGCACAACCTAAAAAGTTAAACACATATTACAAAGAAAATAAACTTCTCGAATTTTCTAATCTAGGTCTTAATGTAGGTTTAGATACCGATACTGATTTCACCTCCAAATCAGATGCAGAAATTAAAACCCTTTTTTCAAACACATTGAGTAATGGTCTTCACGGGTTGTGTTTTAGTCCGTATTTAGAAGGGCAAAATATTGGAGATCAATTATCTCAGTCTCAAATCAGTAAACGGATGGAGGTCATTGCACCTTATACCAAGTGGGTACGATCTTTCTCATGTACAGAGGGCAACCAACATACGCCTAAAATTGCTAAAGCAAAAGGATTAAAAACGATGGTTGGTGCTTGGATTGGTGATGATAAAAATCAAAACGAAAAAGAGATTATAGCACTGATAAAGCTCGTAAAATCTGGTTTAGTAGATATTGCAGTTGTTGGAAATGAAACCTTAATGCGTGGAGAACTCAGCGAGGAAAATCTGATTGCATACATTAATAGAGTAAAAAAAGCATTGCCTGGAATTCCTGTGGGATACGTGGATGCCTATTACCAATTTGTAGAACGTCCGAAGCTTATTGAAGTATGCGATGTTTTGTTAGTAAACTGTTACCCATTTTGGGAAGGTTGTAGCATTGATCAATCGGCAACGTATTTAAAGCAAATGTATGCGGTTATACAAAAAGTATCTGACGGGAAGCCTGTTATAATTACAGAAACAGGTTGGCCAAGTCAAGGCAACCCTACGAATGCTGCATACCCTTCAGAAAATAATGCGATGAAATACTTTATAAATACAGTCAATTGGGCACAACAAAATAAAGTACCAATGTTTTATTTCTCCTCATTTGATGAATCGTGGAAGGTGCATCACGAAGGCGATGTTGGCGCACGTTGGGGTCTTTGGGATAAAAACGAGCAATTAAAATTTCAATAACAATAAAAACTCAAGATTATGTCATTTAGAGAAGAATCTTATTACAAACCTAAAAAAGATTACAGTCAGATTTCTACTAAAGGAATAGATGTATCTCAAGACACGTTAGAAGATCTAAAAAACTTATGGCGTAAAACCATACAAGATGGTTTACACGGTATTTGTTTTAGTATGTACGAAGATGGTCAAAAGCCTGGAGATGATATTAGTATGGCTCAAGTTGAGCGTCGTGTTAAGATTTTAAAACCTTATGTAGGTGCTATTCGTTCATTTTCATGTACAGAAGGCAATGAATTCGTGCCTGTAGCAGCCAAAAAGCATGGTTTAAGAACATTAGTCGGAGCATGGCTTGGTGATGATAAAGAAGAGAACGAAAAAGAAATTGAAGGTCTAATTGCATTAGCAAAAGCAGGACATGTAGATGTAGCTGCTGTAGGTAATGAAGTTTTGTACCGCGACGATTTAACCTTAGAAGAATTGATAGGTTATATGAAACGTGTAAAAGAAGCCTTAGCAGGACTAAATATTCCAATAGGATATGTAGATGCTTACTATGAGTTTTCTCGTCATCCAATTATTGTAGAGCACTCAGATATTATATTAGCCAATTTATATCCTTATTGGGAAGGGTGTCCTATAGACTATTCATTAGGTCACATGCAAGCTATGTATGGAGAAGTCGTAGATTCAGCACAAGGCAAACCTATTATCATTACAGAAACAGGCTGGCCAAGTCAAGGTGGGGGCTTGAGAGGTGCAATTGCGAGCAAAAAAGCTGCAATGAAATACTTTATTGACACCATGCGATGGACAAAAGAAAATGACATTCCTAATTTCTATTTCTCCTCTTTTGATGAGTCTTGGAAAGTTGGTGCCGAAGGGGATGTTGGTGCCTACTGGGGTCTGTGGGATAAATATGAGAAATTGAAGTTTTAACATCCAAATTCTTCTCAGAAATAAAGGTTTTTTGTTTGTTGGAGTGTATATTCTAACACAACTTAAAACCTGTTTCTTGTTTTATTATTCCGTAATATTTAGTAGATTTAAATTCTCAAATTTACTAATATGCTCAAAAAAATCTACGGAAGTGCCGTTTTTGGTGTGGAAGCACACACCATCACAATCGAAGTAAATGTCGATTATGGCATCGGTTACCATTTGGTCGGATTACCAGATAACGCCATTAAAGAAAGTAATTTTCGGATTGCAGCAGCCCTTCAAAATAATGGTTATAAAATTCCCGGTAAAAAACTTATTATTAATATGTCGCCTGCCGATATGCGCAAAGAAGGCTCTGCCTATGACTTGCCCTTAGCAATGGGAATTCTGGCCGCTTCCAATCAAATCAAAGAGATGCATATCGAACGCTATATCATCATGGGAGAGCTTTCCTTGGATGGAACGGTGCAATCCATTAAAGGCGCACTGCCCATTGCAATTAAAGCCTTATAAGAAGGTTTTGAGGGATTTATCTTGCCGAAAGAAAACGCCAAAGAAGCCGCCATTGTGAGTGGTTTAAAGGTGTATGGAGTAGAGCACATCTCCGAAGTAATCGATTGTTTTGATAACAACACCCCCTTAGAACAAACCATTGTGGATACCCGTGCTGAGTTTCAAAAAAGCCTAGATCATCCCGAATTTGATTTTTCAGATGTCAAAGGCCAGGAGAGCATCAAACGTTGTATGGAAATTGCTGCTTCGGGAGGGCATAATATCATCTTAATTGGTCCGCCAGGAGCTGGAAAAACCATGCTCGCTAAACGCTTACCTTCCATATTACCTCCGATGACTTTACATGAAGCTTTGGAAACCACCAAAATACACTCGGTAGTCGGACGTATTGGTGCTCAAAAAGGGTTGATTGCACAACGCCCATTTCGATCTCCACATCACACCATATCAAACGTTGCGCTCGTAGGGGGAGGGAGTTATCCGCAACCAGGAGAGATTTCATTGTCTCATAATGGCGTATTGTTTTTAGATGAATTGCCCGAGTTTAAACGGGAAGTCTTAGAAGTGATGCGACAGCCTTTAGAAGATAGAGAGGTTACAATTTCACGTGCTAAGTTTACAGTCACTTATCCCAGTAGTTTTATGTTGGTAGCCAGTATGAATCCCAGTCCAAGTGGATATTTCAATGATCCAAATGCACCAATGATGTCTTCTGCAACAGAGATGCAGCGTTATTTGGGTAAAATTTCGGGACCATTATTGGATCGTATTGATATTCATATTGAGGTGACACCTGTTCCTTTTGAAAAATTATCGGACGAGCGTAAAGGAGAGTCTTCTGTGAATATTAGAAAACGGGTTACCAAAGCACGCGCAGTTCAAACCAAACGCTTTGAAGATTCGGAGGTTGTGCATTACAACGCACAAATGAATACCAAACAAATTAGAAAATACTGCAAACTCGATGCCTCATCGATGCAGCTTTTGAAAACCGCAATGGAACGTTTAAATTTATCAGCCTGTGCCTACGATCGTATCCTAAAAGTAGCCAGAACAATTGCCGATTTAGAAGACAAAATTTCAATAGAAAGTTCCCATATTAGTGAGGCTATTCAGTATAGAAGCTTAGATCGTGAAGGGTGGTTGGGGTAATATCTTATATATTAAACTAAAGATTTGATTTATAAACTTAAATATATGGTTATCAAGTTTTTATAAATTAACTATAAGAAAAAACTATGGCGATAAATATGTTGATTTAATGCCTTTTAGCTGAAGAATTTAAAGAGTCGTTTCAGATTTTTAAGTTTGTTTGTGTAAGGGGCATAACGCAGCGGAATGTCTAGCCAATTTGCTTTAATAACAATCCCTTTTTTGTGTGAAAATGTATCAAATCCAAGCTTTCCGTGATAGGTTCCAATACCACTTTCTCCGACCCCTCCAAAGGGTAATTTAGAGTTTCCAAAATGAATCATTGTATCGTTTATTGTACCTCCACCAAAGCTATAGGTTTCAATCATTTTTTTGTAGAAAGAGGAGTCAGATGAAAAGACATAAAACCCAAGAGGTTTGTCATAATGGCTTAAGATGGATTGGATGTCATTTTCAGTTTCATAACTCAAAATAGGCAGGATAGGACCAAATATTTCACCTTTCATCACTTCCGAATCCATTGAAGGTTCGTTAATTAGTGTAGGAGCGAGGTAGGAATCTGAGGCATCGTATGTGCCACCAAAAATAACTTCAGAGTCCTTAAGCATAGCAATCAACCTTGATAAGTGGGCGGAATTAACGATTCGAGGATAGTCTTCAGATGTTTGCGGGTTTGTGCCGTAAGCTTTTGTGATTTCAGACTTTAAATCATGAATTAATTGTGTTTTTATCGAGTTATGTACCAATAAATAATCAGGTGCAATACAAGTTTGACCTGCATTGACAAATTTACCCCATACCAATCGTTTTGCAACTAATTGCGTATGCATGGTAGCGTCAATGATACAAGGGTTTTTTCCACCTAATTCGAGAGTTACTGGCGTTAAAAACGGGGCTGCTGCTTTGGCTACAATTTTTCCAACCGCGACACTTCCAGTGAAAAAAATGTAATCCCAGCGTTCCTTTAAAAGTAAAGTCGTTTCTGGAACCCCACCTTGAACAACCTTAACATGTTCAGGGGTAAACACAGTGCTTAGAAGGTCTTCTAATAACTGCGAGGTATGGCTTGTGTGTTCACTCGGTTTTAGAACAACCGTATTGCCTGCAGCAATGGCAGCAATAAGAGGAGCAACCGCCAACTGAAACGGGTAGTTCCATGGTGCAATAATCAGTACAGTCCCATAAGGCTCACTATAAATATAGTCTTTAGAAGGAAAGTTGAGTCCTGATGCTCTTACTCTTTTCGGCTTCGACCAAGAGTCAATATGTTTTAAAGTAGCGTCAATTTCTGAAATGATAATACCAACTTCACTTAAATAGGCTTCAAATTTAGATTTTTTAAAATCCTTGTAAAGCGCTTCGTAAATAGCCTCTTCTCTGGAAATAATTTCTTTGCGTAGTTTAACGAGTAAATTCTTAAGTGCATTCACATCACGAGTTGCACGAGTTAGAAAATACTGTTTCTGAGTTTCTAAAATTAACTTTGCTTCCATAGTCTAAACATGTTTAATGCATTCTTTCCATAAAACTTCGTTTGGAGGGGGCGCACTAACGTTTATCAATTGCTTATTTACAGGGTGAATAAATGAAATATTTCGTGCATGCAAGTGGATACTTCCATCCGAGTTACTTCGGTCAAATCCATATTTTAAATCGCCTTTAATAGGACTTCCTATGGTAGATAGTTGACTTCTTATTTGGTGGTGTCTGCCAGTTTCAAGGTTTATTTCCAGAAGGTGGTAGCGATCTAAGCTGTGAATTACATCGAAATGTAGAACCGCTTCTTTACTTTGATCCACTTCTTTTGTGTATGCTTTTGATTTATTGTTTTTTGGGTTCTTTTTAAGCCAATGAATCAGTGTGTCTTTTGATTTTGCAGGCTTGTTTTTGACAACTGCCCAGTAGGTTTTATCAATTTTTTTGTTTAAAAACAATGCATTCATTCTCGATAAAGCTTTGGAAGTTTTTGCAAACACAACAATTCCAGTAGTGGGACGATCCAATCGATGTGTGACTCCCAAATATACAGCACCTGGTTTGTCATACTTCTTTTTTATGTAGCCTTTTACAAGATCACTGAGTGGGGTGTCCCCAGTTTTATCGCCTTGAACAAGATCTCCAGAACGTTTATTGATAATAATTAAATGATTGTCTTCATGTAGAATTTGAAGGTTGTCAATATTTGAAACAATCTTACTCATCTATATTAATACTGTTCATTTTTATTAGGAAATTCAGAAGATTTTACATCGTCCACGTATTGAGAAATAGCTGTGGTCATTTCTTCGTGTAGATTCATATAGCGACGTAAAAATCGTGGATGAAATTCTTGTGTCATTCCAAGCATATCATGCAATACTAAGACTTGTCCATCAACACCTCCACCAGCTCCAATTCCAATCACTGGGATGCTGATACTCTCGGCAACTTGTTTTGCCAAAGCAGCTGGAATTTTTTCAAGAACCAAAGCAAAACATCCGAGGCGTTCCAAAAGTTTGGCATCTTCAATTAAACGTAAAGCTTCTTCCTCTTCTTTAGCTCTTACCGTGTACGTTCCAAATTTATAGATGGATTGTGGGGTAAGTCCTAAGTGTCCCATTACAGGGATTCCGGCATTCAATATTTTTTTAATAGAGTCTTTAATTTCTTTACCACCTTCTAGTTTTACGGCATGTCCACCACTTTCTTTCATGATCCGAATTGCAGAGCGTAAGGCTTCTTTTGGATCACTTTGATAAGTTCCAAAAGGTAAGTCAACCACGACCAGTGCACGTTCGATTGCACGCACTACAGAAGACGCGTGGTAAATCATTTGATCCAATGTAATTGGAAGCGTAGTTTCATGACCTGCCATTACATTACTGGCAGAATCGCCTACCAAAATAACATCAATACCTGCGCCATCTAAAATTTTAGCCATGGTATAATCATAGGCTGTAAGCATGGATATTTTTTCACCCAAGGACTTCATTTCGACTAACGATTTGACAGTCACTCTTTTGTATTCTTTTTTTGATGCTGACATAATTGGTTATAATTTATGATAGAGTGTAAAAGTACTAAATAAGTATATAAGTTCCGTTATTTGTGCAACAACTCGAAATAGAATAAAAAAAAGCATACTAAAAACGCATTGTTTTTTTAAGATGCTTATTGTAAAAAATATAAGGTTACGGGGTTAATAACGCTGTTGTATGTTAGAAAGATCGAAATCAGTCATTTCAGGATTGTTAAAACTACTTAGGTTATCTGCTGGAACTACTACAACCCTGAAAACAACATTTTGAGTCCAAACAGAATCAAGAGCATCAAAATCGGCAGTCCCTTCTAAAAATAGTTTAACATCGTATCGCGTAAAATCAAAATTATAGGAAAGTGTTGCGCCTCCGCCAAAAATAGTGCTTTGTGGTAATAATCTCCAAACCTCTTGTCCATTATCTATTTCCCATAAAACATAAACTAAAGTAACGTCATATTCAAAAACGTCAAATCCATAGGGTTCTATAATCTGATAGTTATTTTGAGCATTAAAATCCACTACAATTTCAAATGCACTAGATACAATCAGTCCTCCATCTCTGCCATCCCTGCCGTCAATTCCTTCTTCGATGACACAAGACATAACTAATAGAGCTGATAATAATGATACTAATTTTTTCATGATGTATTTATTTAAGATTACTTGTTCAAGTGCAAAGGCTGTACCAAAGTCTTAATTAGAGCATATATTTTTAAGTTTTAAAATCTGACATCGTGTCAGTCTTGTTGTATTGGCACAATGATTGACTTAATGATTGCGTAATATTAAAACAAAAAATTAAATTATATAAATTATGAGTAAGATTATTGGAATCGATTTAGGAACTACAAACTCTTGTGTTTCCGTAATGGAAGGAAATGAGCCTGTTGTCATTACAAATGCCGAAGGGCGACGTACAACGCCGTCTGTCATCGCTTTTGTGGATGGTGGCGAAATTAAAGTAGGAGACCCTGCAAAACGTCAAGCGGTCACCAATCCAACCAAAACTGTTTATTCAATTAAACGTTTTATGGGGAATAAATTCTCAGAATCTAAACAAGAAGTAGGTCGTGTACCTTATAAAGTTGTAAAAGGAGACAATGATACACCTCGAGTTGATATTGATGGTCGTTTATATACGCCTCAAGAATTATCGGCAATGGTGCTTCAAAAAATGAAAAAAACTGCTGAAGAGTTTTTGGATCAAGAAGTTTCAGAAGCGGTGATTACAGTCCCAGCTTATTTTAACGATGCTCAACGCCAAGCGACTAAAGAAGCGGGTGAGATTGCAGGCTTAAAAGTAAGACGTATTATCAATGAGCCTACAGCGGCTGCATTGGCATACGGAATGGATAAAAAAGGAAAAGATCAAACAATTGTTGTTTTTGATTTTGGTGGAGGAACGCATGATGTTTCTGTATTAGAATTAGGAGATGGCGTATTTGAAGTACTTGCAACTGATGGTGACACACATTTAGGAGGAGATGATGTTGATGAAAAGATCATCAACTGGTTAGCAGAAGAATTTAAAGCGGAAGAAAATTTAGATTTACGTGAAGACCCTATGGCGCTTCAACGTTTAAAAGAAGCTGCAGAGAAAGCTAAAATAGAATTGTCATCTTCTGCACAAACAGAAATCAATTTACCTTATGTAACAGCCACTGCAAGCGGCCCAAAACACTTGGTACGTTCACTGTCAAAAGCAAAATTCGAACAACTTATTGACGATCTAGTAAAAAGAACAATTGCACCTTGTCAAACCGCTTTAAAAGCAGCAGGTTTATCAACAAGTGACATTGATGAAATTATTTTAGTAGGGGGTTCAACTCGAATTCCTGCAGTTCAAGAAGCGGTAGAAAAATTCTTTGGAAAGAAACCTAATAAAGGAGTGAACCCTGATGAGGTTGTAGCGGTAGGTGCTGCAATTCAAGGTGGGGTTTTAACTGGTGATGTGAAAGATGTTTTATTATTAGACGTTACACCATTATCTTTAGGAATTGAAACAATGGGGAATGTTATGACCAAATTAATTGAGTCTAATACAACCATTCCAACTAAAAAATCTCAAGTATTCTCAACGGCAGCAGACAATCAGCCATCTGTTGAAATTCATGTCCTTCAAGGAGAGCGTGCCATGGCAGCAGATAATAAAACGATTGGACGTTTTCATTTAGATGGACTTCCACCTGCACAGCGCGGAACGCCACAAATTGAAGTCACATTTGATATTGATGCCAATGGGATCATTAAGGTTTCAGCTACTGATAAAGCGACCAATAAATCCCAAGATATTCGTATTGAAGCGTCTTCTGGTTTAACTGAAGAAGAAATCGAAAAGATGAAACAAGATGCAGAAGCAAATGCAGAATCAGATGCGAAAGCTAAAGAAACAGCAGATAAGCTGAACGCAGCAGATGCTATGATTTTTCAAACAGAAAATCAGCTTAAAGAATTTGGTGATAAATTATCAGATGATAAAAAACAACCAATTGAAGCTGCTTTAGAAGAATTGAAAGCTGCCTACGAATCTAAAGACATCGCAATTATTGACCCTGCTTTAGAAAAAATCAATGAAGCATGGAAAGCTGCTAGCGAAGAAATGTACAAAGCCCAAGAAGGCGCTCAAGACGCTCAAGCGGCTCCTTCAGATGCTGAAGCATCTCAAGAAGACAACGTTGAAGACGTAGATTTCGAAGAAGTGAAATAAACGTAGTTTTTATTTGATAAAGAAAAGCACAATCAATTCAGGGTTGTGCTTTTTTTTTGGAAAACATATTTAGCATTACAAAGGCATGAGGAAATGTGACCGCAGCAATAAAAGCAAAAAACAAAGAATAGAACTGTTTCTCACTACTGAAAATTGCATATAAGATAACCATTCCAACTAATGAAATAATCCAGTAAGGCAACGCTGCTTTACAGTATTTTAAAGTAGAATCGGTTTTTACATCACCATATATAAATGTAATTTGTTCTATTAAGGAGGGAATGCTATGCCAAAGAATAAAATAAATACTAAACCCCCATATCAAAGATGAAGATGAAAAAATTATCGCCAAAACGGCCAAAGTAAATAACTCTTTTAAAATAACTTCTAAAGGGAGGCGTTTTGTGAAAAAATCAATTGCCAATATAACTCCTATAAAGCTACCCAAAATGGCGAGAATGATTTTACTGTATAAATTTGTGACCTCATAGCCTGTAATTTCAGATACGATCAATTTTACCTCTGTATCGTTAAAAATAAACAACAAAAACAAGATTAGCATTCCGTAGGAAAAATAGAATATAGATTTAAGTATAGAATTAGTTTTTGAAAAAAGATGCTCCCAATGCTGTTCTCCAAAGTGGTAGGCACTAAAAAGAATGAATAAAATCATTGCTAGGGAAGGCATCCAATAAAAAAATAAGACTGCAATCGATACTATCAATAGATAAGCCGTTAGCAGTGTGAATTTGGAGTAATGTTTAGAATTGTTTAAAATTTTATTAACAATCAATAAATCGTTTGATCCATGAACCATTCCAAATGTAAAAATTAAGACAAAGCCTAATATAAGTTCAAAACTCTCTGGTACATGTGTAGTTATCCACAAACCTAAGAAGCTAGCAACGATTGAGAAATTGAAAATATTATTCATAAAATAGTGTTAAATCTATTATTCTAACACACAAACTTACGAAATGCTCAACAATTAGTTTAAATTTTTATATATTTGTTTAAACAATAACTAACAAAAACTTTTAAAAATGACAAACTTATTTTTACCTTTAGTAGCCAAAATGGATCCTACTGATTATGTAGGTTTTACATTCTTCGTTGGGTGTATGGCAATGATGGCAGCTTCTGCCTTTTTCTTTTTATCATTAAACCAATTTGACAAAAAATGGAGAACTTCTGTTTTAGTTTCTGGTTTAATTACTTTTATTGCAGCAGTTCATTATTTCTACATGAGAGATTATTGGGCTTCAAACATGGAGTCTCCAACATTCTTCCGTTATGTAGATTGGATTCTAACAGTGCCATTAATGTGTGTTGAGTTTTACCTAATACTTAAAGTGGCTGGAGCTAAAAAATCATTGCTTACAAAAATGATTGTACTTTCAGTAATTATGTTAGTAACAGGTTACTTAGGTGAAGCAGTTTACCCAGGTAGTGCAGCACTTTGGGGCTTTTTCTCTGCAGTAGCTTACTTTGCTATCGTTTACGAAATATGGTTAGGTGGAGCAGCAAAACTTGCTAAAGAAGCTGGTGGTGATGTACTAGCAGCTCACAAAATCCTTTGCTGGTTTGTACTTGTTGGATGGATCATTTATCCATTAGGTTACCTAGTAGGTACAGCTGATGGACAGTGGTATTCTTCTTTTGCTAACCTTGGGTTAGACATGGATGTTTTATACAACATTGCTGATGCAATCAACAAAATCGGATTCGGTTTAGTGATTTATAGCTTAGCAGTTAAGAAAACAGCTTAAGAATTGAATTACAAGTAGATATTAAATTAGGGCTGTCTGAAAAGACAGCCTTTTTTTTTGCACTTTTTTAACGCAGTTTAGACATTGACTTCGGCTTTGGTTTTTGTAACTTTACACACAAATCATACTTAAATGAGTCCAACAAAAGACCAGATTATTCAAGCCGCAACCGCAGCTTGTAAAGACACCTTAATGGAAACCCTAAACATTGAATTTGTCGATGCAGGAGAAGACTTTGTAATTGCTAAAATGCCTGTCGATAAACGCGTATATCAACCCGACGGAGTATTGCATGGAGGCGCCACAGCGGCACTCGCTGAAACCGTTGGAAGTTTTGCAGCACATATTTTTTTAGATACTAAAAACTATTTTGTCAGAGGCATTGATATTTCTGCCAACCACATTAAAAGCGTAAAAGAAGGCTTTGTCTATGCCAAAGCCACCTTTATTCACAGAGGAAGAACCATGCAGATTTTTAATATTGAAGTTACAGATGGGGACAATCAATTAGTATCTTCTTGTAAACTGACAACGGTATCACTTCCTAAAGAACGCTAACAGATGACTTCGACTGATTTTTTTAACCAAATCAATACAGCGATTCAATCAAAACGACCCTTTGTTCTTTTTTCTAAACCAGAGAGTCAACCTATTACAGCATACATTCAAATCAATACAGATACTCATATAATAAGTGATTATTCTGAAAGCGGATTTGTATTTGCACCCTTTGACTCTGAAAATGATAGTTACTACATTCCTTTTGAGTCTTCGACGGTCATTCAATTAGAACAACAAGATTTTGAAGTTTTTGATCAATCAAGTGATCCGCAATCAGTTAAATCTAAAAATGATCACTTAAATCTAGTGTCCAAAGCGATCGATGAAATCAATACTTCAGAATTAGAAAAGGTTGTGCTTTCTAGGCAATTCAAATGTAATTTAGAACACTCAAACCCACTTGATATTTTTAAAAAATTAGTACAAAACTATCCCACAGCGTTTACCTATTGTTGGTTTCATCCTCAAACAGGTTTTTGGCTTGGAGCCTCCCCAGAAAATCTTTTAACACTTGAAGGAAAGGCTGTATCTACAATGGCAGTTGCAGGAACTCAAATTTTAAAATCCTCAGAAAAAGTTGAATGGGATTCAAAGAATTTAGATGAACATGCGTTTGTAACAGATTATTTAGTCGAAGTTTTATCGGATTATTTAGAGCCTATTAAAACCTCTGGACCACACACTCTCAAAGCGGGTCAGTTGTTGCATCTTCAAACACATGTCACGGGCCGTTTAAAATCAACAAATCAGAGTTTAAAACAACTCTTACGAGCGATTCATCCAACACCAGCAGTATGTGGTACACCTCGAACAAAAGCGTTAGAATTTATCAAATCAAATGAATCCTATAATCGAGAGTTTTATGCCGGTTTTTTTGGAGAATTAAACATCCCTAAAAAATCAACTCTTAGAAACTCAAAAAGAAATATTGAAAACAGAGCTTATCAAACAGTTCGTAAGGCTACGCAACTCGCCGTAAATTTACGTTGCATGCAGTTAAAAGATACTCTAGCAATTCTTTACAGTGGAGGAGGAATTACAAAAAACTCTGATCCCCAGATCGAATGTATGGAGACTGAAAACAAGATTCAAACGATAAAAAAGGTGCTCTAAACCTTTAGGAAATATTTATTATTTCATTTCAATTTAAACCCTAAAAATTAAATAACTTTGTCAGTCAATGATAAAGTCCAAACAGCCTTCAGCGCAAGCGATTGTTCAACTCTGTGAATACCATAATATCCAGCATATTGTGATTTCTCCGGGGAGTCGAAATGCACCCTTGACAATCGGATTTACAAATCACGAGTTCTTTGAGTGTTACAGTATTGTTGATGAACGTTCTGCAGGGTTTTTTGCCTTAGGAATGGCTCAACAACTGCAACAGCCTGTTGCCTTGGTTTGTACTTCTGGAAGTGCCCTTGTCAATTATTATCCATCGATTACCGAAGCGTTTTACAGTCGAGTTCCACTTGTTGTGATTTCAGCAGACCGCCCAGAGCATCTTATCAATATTGGAGATGGCCAAACGATTACACAACCTCATATTTTTGGTTCCCATATTCTGTTTGAAGCAAATCTAAAAGATCATTTTAAAAAGCCCTTTTTAAAAACAGTCAAAAACAATAATTCACGAATAGATAAAGCACTTCAGCTTGCAAAATCTGAGTGTGGACCTGTGCATATAAACGTACCTTTTTCGGAGCCCTTATATGAAACTACTGAGGAGCTTATATCTGAAGTAAAACCAATTAAAATTCAAACAAATAAGAAGCCTTTTTCCCTTTCTAAACCAACCATTAAAAAATGGCATTCTTCCAAGCGAAAAATGATTTTAGTAGGAGTGAACCCTCCTAATTGTGTTCAAGAAATGTATTTAAAATTGATAGCAGAGGATCCCTCTGTGATTGTACTTACAGAAACAACATCCAATTTACACCATCCGAATTTTTTTGCAAGTATTGATCAATTAATCACGCCTTTAGATGCAACCGATTTTGAGGCATTACAACCTGATTTATTACTCACTTTTGGGGGGATGATTGTGTCTAAAAAAATCAAAACATTTCTACGAACCAATCCCCCTAAAACGCATTGGCATGTAGATGAGATCCAAGCCAATGACACCTTTTTTTGTTTGACTAAACATTTTAAATGTTCAGTTAATACCTTTTTTGAACAACTAAATGCTTCTGTGGATTCATTTTCAGTGAGCACTTATTTTGAAACATGGAATCGTGTCAAAATACGCCGACTCCAAAAACATAAGAAGTATTTAAAGTCAATACCTTTTAGCGATTTTAAGGCTTTTGACCGTGTTTTGAAACAGATTCCTAATAATTATATGTTGCAATCGGGTAACAGTTCTACGATTCGCTATTTGCAGTTGTTTGAACTCAATCCAACCCTAACCGTTTTTTGTAATCGCGGTACGAGTGGTATTGATGGATCTACCAGTACAGCCATTGGTGCGGCTCGAATTTCAAACCAACCAACAGTTTTTATTACTGGAGACTTAAGTTTTTTCTACGATAACAACGCCCTTTGGAATAATTACATTCCTTCAAATTTTCGAATCATCATCATCAATAATAGGGGTGGCGGTATTTTTAGAATTTTACCAGGCAATAAAGACTCTAAAAATTTCAGCACGTTTGTTGAAACCAATCACACTCTTACTGCCGAACCAATCTCAAACCTCCATGGTTTTGAGTATGTGTCTGCAAACACTGTTGAGGAATTAGATTTGGCATTAGATTGTTTTTACAATCAAAGTTCACATCCAAAACTATTAGAAGTGTTTACACCTTCTTCTGAAAATGATCGAATTCTCCTTTCGTATTTTGATTTCATCAAATAACTTTTATAATTTTTTAATGTGACTTTGTTGTGATAGTTGTGTCTTAATTTTTGAAAGTTGTTTATTGCATCTTACGGAATCAAATTTAATATACCTCTATTATGAACGAAAGGGAAAAACTTATTGTAAAGTATGCCAGTGATTTAAAGGAAAAATGTAATTTAAATCCAAATATGGAATTACTTACCAAAGTGACAATTGGTTGTGGTCCATCGATTTATAATTCTGATTCTAGTACGCTGTCGGGGAGTAGTGAGGCTGAACAGAAGACTATTAGAGATAAATTTCTAATTAAAAAATTAGGACTTTTTCCTGAAGACAATTTAGATCAAGGAATTCAGGCTGTGATCGAACAGTACGGTCGCTCAAACCGTCACAAATACCGCGCGGTATTTTATTACTTATTAGTCCTTTATTTTGGAAAAGAATCGGTGTATAAATAGCCCCTTATACACATTCTACGAGAGCACAATTTGTTGTCATGCTTTTTTAATTCTCTCTCTATTATCCGTACCTTTGCGTCATGATACACATAGGAGACTACAATAAGCTTACAATTCTGCGAGATACAGAGCCAGGATTGTTTTTGGGAGATGACGAAGATCAAGAAGTCTTACTACCAAACCGTTATGTTCCTGAGGAATTTGAAATTGATGACACTATTGAGGTGTTTGTCTATTTAGATAACGAAGAACGTCTTGTAGCGGTGACTGATCACCCGTACATTAAAAAAGGAGAATTCGCACTCCTTCGTTGCAATAACGTCACTGAAATTGGCGCATTTCTTGATTGGGGATTGGTAAAAGAATTATTCTGTCCATTTAGAGAACAAGCATTTCCTATGAAAGTAGGTGGTTGGTATTTGGTTTATTGTTATTTAGACGAAAAATCAGAACGTCTTGTGGCTTCTAGTAAAACAAATCGTTTTCTGGACAATAAAGAACTTACTGTACAGGCTTTTGAAGAGGTTGATTTGATTGTGTCGCATCCATCAGACTTAGGAATGAATGTGATCGTTAACAAAACTCACTTAGGATTAATTTTTAATCAAGATTTATTTAAAGATATTAGTGTAGGAGATAAACTTAAGGGAATTGTTAAGAAGATTCGTCCTGGAAACAAGTTAGACATCACCCTTGAAAAAATTGGTTACAGAAATATTGAGCCAAATGCACAATCAATACTAGAGTTTTTAGAAAACAATGAAGATGGGTTTTTAAAACTCACAGATAAATCCTCACCTGAAGATATTAAGTCAACTCTTCAAATGAGCAAAAAAAGCTTTAAAAAAGCGATTGGAACACTTTACAAACAACGTCGCATCCGAATTGAACAGGATGGGATTTATTTAACAAACTAAAACTGTAATCTTATGTCGAATATAGAATGGAAAACTGTTAAAGAATACGAAGATATTACCTATAAAAAATGCAATGGCGTTGCACGTATAGCATTTAACCGACCGGACGTAAGAAATGCGTTTAGACCCAAAACAACACTCGAGTTGTACCAAGCATTTTATGATGCCAACGAAGATACAAGTATCGGAGTCGTTTTATTGAGCGCAGAGGGACCTTCATCCAAAGATGGTGTCTATTCATTTTGTAGCGGAGGCGATCAAAAAGCACGTGGTCATGAAGGTTATGTTGGTGAGGATGGTTACCACCGATTAAATATTTTAGAAGTTCAACGTCTCATTCGGTTTATGCCCAAAGCTGTTATTGCAGTTGTTCCAGGGTGGGCTGTGGGGGGTGGTCATAGTTTACACGTTGTTTGTGATTTGACTTTAGCGAGTAAAGAACATGCTATTTTTAAACAAACAGATGCCGACGTCACCAGCTTTGATGGGGGGTATGGATCAGCATATTTAGCAAAAATGGTAGGTCAGAAAAAAGCTCGTGAAATCTTTTTTCTTGGAAGAAACTACAGTGCTCAAGACGCTTATGACATGGGCATGGTAAATGCCGTTATACCTCATGAAGATTTAGAATCAACCGCTTATGAATGGGCACAAGAAATTCTAGCTAAATCCCCTATATCCATTAAAATGCTCAAATTTGCGATGAATCTTACCGATGATGGTATGGTAGGGCAACAAGTTTTTGCGGGTGAAGCGACGCGACTTGCTTATATGACTGACGAAGCCAAAGAAGGACGTGATGCTTTTTTAGAAAAACGACCGCCAAATTTTGAGAAAAAATGGATTCCATAATATGATAAATTTACAAGCATGGATTTCCGCCTGTCGGTTAAGAACATTGCCTTTGTCAGTTTCAGGTGCGATTGTTGGTTCTGGGATTGCGTATTCTAGAGACCTTTTTGACGGTTCAATATTTACGCTTACAATTCTTACCACTTTAAGTTTGCAAATTTTATCAAACCTCGCAAACGATTATGGCGATGGTGTTAAAGGAACTGATAATGAATACCGTATTGGCCCAGAACGTGCCCTACAAAGCGGAAAAATCAGCCCTAAACAAATGCGAAATGCCATTGTTTTTAATGTCATACTTTGTCTTATTTTAGTGACAAGTTTAATTTATTCGGCATTTGGTTCAGAACAGTTTATAACCTCCATAGTATTTATTATACTTGGAGTTTTAGCCATTATTGCTGCTATAAAATACACTGTTGGAGCTTCTGCATATGGGTACAAAGCATTAGGAGATGTCATGGTATTTTTGTTTTTTGGATGGCTGAGTGTTTTAGGAACCTATTTTTTATATTCAAAACAAATCGACTTTTTAATGTTATTACCTGCAAGTTCAATTGGACTTTTGAGTGCTGGAGTGCTCAATCTGAACAATATGAGAGATATTGAATCAGACAGGCTTTCTAATAAGCAAACTTTGGCAGGGTATTTTGGGTTTAAAAGGGCTAAATTATACCAGTTAGTATTGGTTGGAGTTGCCATGTTGTTCATAGGCTTTTATTCGTTTTTGAACCTAAATAGCTCATGGTATTTGATATTAATTGCTTTTGTGCCGTTTTTTGTGCACATAAATAGTGTTCGTAAATCCAAAGCTCCAATAGAGTTTGATCCCCAACTAAAAGTTCTAGCATTATCAACATTTTTACTAGCAACAGTTTTTAGTATTTGCCATATTTTAATTTAAGTAGTGAAGAGATCACGTTCATATGAAAGCCACATATTTCAAATACCAACTTCAGTTCAAGCAAGCAAGCGGTACTTCCCGTGGGGTTTTAACTTATAAAGATACTTGGTTTATTCAAATCGAGCAGGGCTCATTCAAAGGGATAGGTGAGTGCGGCATGTTTAAGGGCTTGAGCATTGATGATCGTACTGACTTTGAAACAAAACTTCTGTGGGTCTGCCAAAATATTCAATTAGGTTTAGAAGAGTTGTTAATAAGCTTAATTGAATTTCCTTCAATTCAGTTTGGATTGGAAATGGCGTTTCAATCGTTGAAACAAGAGGGTTCATTTGAATTATTTCCTTCTGATTTTACCAAAGGTCAGGATTCAATTCCCATCAATGGATTGATTTGGATGGGGGATAAGTCATTCATGAAACAACAAATAAAAGACAAGCTAGCTGCAGGATTTTCATGTATAAAACTAAAAATAGGAGCCATCGATTTTGATAAAGAATTAGAGCTTATCAAATCAATTCGCGACGAATTTGATGCACAAACAATCGAAATTAGAGTGGATGCCAATGGCGCTTTCAAACCCAATGAAGCTTTAGAGAAATTAAAATATCTTTCAGATTACAAACTTCATTCTATTGAACAACCTATTCAACAAGGACAGCTTCATGAAATGGCACAATTATGCTCTGAAACACCACTCCCTATTGCTCTAGATGAAGAATTAATTGGTGTATTTTCTGTAACAAATAAGAGTTTATTACTACAAACTATAAAGCCTCAGTATATTATATTAAAACCAACTTTAGTTGGAGGTTTTAAAGGAAGCCAAGAATGGATTGACCTCTCAGAATCTAATAATATTGGTTGGTGGGTGACGAGTGCTTTGGAAAGTAATATTGGTCTTAATGCGATTGCGCAGTGGACTTACACCTTAAAGAGTCAACTTCCTCAAGGATTGGGAACAGGTGGTCTGTTTACAAATAATATTCAAGCCCCTTTAGCAGTCCGTTCGGGACAGTTATTTTATGATTTAAAAACAAAGTGGAATTTAAAATTTTAATTTATGTACATCAAACAAGCATTCAATATCAAACAAAACTGGTGGCTTTACGTCGCTGGTTTAGCAATTATTTTAATTGCTGTACTTCTAGGACAAATTCCATACACAATAGTTTTAATTGCGAAAGCACTGGAAACGGGTGTGGATCTTCAAAAACTAGATGTAAGTCAAGCAATGCGTTTGTTAGAATCTAATTTGAATTTATTTCTCATGTTATTGTCCTATGCCGCTGGCTTTTTAGCGGTTCTTTTTGTAGTCAAAACACTTCATAAACAATCGATTCGAAGTTTAACAACTTCAAGAGCTAAAATTGATTGGAAACGTTTTTGGTTTGCATTTTTATTTTGGGGAATTATTTCAAGTGGATTTGTTTTAGTAGATTATTATATGAACCCCGAAAATTATGAGTTTAATTTTAAATTGGTTCCATTTTTGATTTTAGTAGCGATAGCCATTGTTTTAGTACCACTCCAAACCAGTTTTGAAGAATATTTATTTAGAGGCTATTTAATGCAAGGTATTGGAGTATTTTGTAAGAATAAATGGATGCCTTTAATTATTACTTCGGTTACGTTCGGACTCCTTCATATTTTGAATCCTGAAATTGAAAAATTGGGCTATTTCTTATTGGTACATTACATTGGTACAGGATTCTTTTTAGGAATTATTACTCTAATGGACGAGGGATTAGAACTGGCCTTAGGGTTCCATGCGGCAAACAATTTATTTACGGCACTTTTGGTCACTGCTGATTGGACTGCCTTTCAAACAAATTCCATCTTAAGAGATATATCAGACCCAGACATTGGGAATATTGAAATCTTTGCTTCAGTTCTGATTTTATATCCTATTTTGATTTTCATTTTTGCAAAGGTTTATAAGTGGACCAACTGGAAAGTTAAATTAATAGGCTCTGTAACCAATGATTAAATTTAAAACTTGAGTTTACCAAAAGAATTGAATCAAAACATTACATATAATCACCCTCATGCTTCTTTTAAATTGGATGGCGTTTTTTATGATGATATAGAACTGTCGAACCTTGCCCAACAGATGGCATCTGAAGGAAAAGACTTTTCTGTTTCTTTAGGGGTTTTTATAACAAAATGGGTGGATTCAAGTTCTGAAATAGAACTGCAAACCTCGGGTTCTACAGGAACCCCAAAAATGGTTTCAATAGCCAAACAAGCGATGGTTAATTCAGCCATTGCAACAGGGGACTACTTCAAGTTAAAACCAGGCAATTCTGCTTTGTCTTGTTTGCCCTTTGAATACATTGCGGCTAAGATGATGTTTGTAAGAGCCTATGTTTTAGGTTTAGAATTGGATTGTATAAATCCGACTTCCAAGCCTTTGGAAACGCTTACTAAACGCTATGATTTTTGTGCGATGGTACCCTTGCAAGTCGAAAATTCAACAGACGCTTTATATCACATCAAAACTTTGATTGTAGGAGGTGCAAAGCTATCGAATGACTTAAAATCTAAACTAACAAAACTACAAACCACAGTTTATGAAACGTTTGGAATGACAGAAACAGTCAGTCATATTGCGGTTAAAGAAATCCGTGAATCATCTTCTTTATTTGAAGTACTGCCTTCAGTGTCTGTTGGGGTAGATGCTCGAAATTGTTTGACAATTAACGCCCCTCATTTAGTTTCAAAACCAATTCAAACCAATGATGTTGTAAAGCTCAATTCGAGGACTACTTTTGAATGGCTTGGTCGATACGACAACATTATAAATTCAGGCGGCATAAAAATCAACCCTGAACAATTAGAACACCAATTGGAAGGCTTTATAAAGGAGCGCTTTTTTATCACCGCCCAAAAAGATAATTCTTTAGGCGAAATTGTAGTCATAGTGATTGAGCGATCTACACCTTTTGAGACCTTAAATTTTGATGTTTTAGAACCAATAAAACGCCCAAAACGTATGTATTATTTAGATCGGTTTATGGAAACTGTTTCTGGAAAAATCAAACGTCAAGAAACGTTCAATTTAATTAAACCTGAATAACCCCCATATTAAATGGTTTTTCAATAGGTGAATGATTGGCAGCTTCAATACCTAAACTTATCCATTCACGGGTATCTGTAGGGTTTATCACAGCATCAGTCCACAATCGTGATGCAGCATAGTAAGGAGATACTTGAGCATCGTAACGGGATTTAATTTCGTCTAATAATTCAGCTTCTTTCTTTGCTGTAATTTTTTCACCTTTCTTTTTTAAAGAAGCGGTTTCGATTTGTAACAATACTTTTGCGGCACTGTTTCCACTCATTACAGCTAATTCAGCACTCGGCCAAGCCACAATAAGACGTGGGTCGTACGCTTTGCCACACATGGCATAATTTCCTGCTCCGTAACTGTTGCCTATAATAATTGTAAATTTTGGAACGACACTGTTGCTAAGTGCATTTACCATCTTAGCACCATCTTTAATGATTCCACTGTGTTCACTTTTACTACCTACCATAAACCCAGTCACATCTTGTAAAAAAACTAAAGGTATTTTTTTCTGGTTGCAATTCGCAATAAATCGTGTGGCCTTATCTGCACTGTCATTATAAATCACCCCGCCAAATTGCATTTCTCCTTTGGCATTTTTGACGAGCTTCCGTTGATTCGCAACAATTCCAACCGCCCATCCTTCAATACGTGCATAGGCAGTGATTAGGGTTTTGCCATAATCAGCTTTGTATTCTTCAAATTCCGACCCATCAACCAAACGTTTGATAATTTCATACATATCATATTGATCTGCTCTGGATTTTGGGAGAATTCCATACAATTCTTCAGGGTTTTCTTTTGGTTTTTTAGCAGGAACTTTATTAAATCCGGCTTTTTCAAAATCACCGATCTTATCAATAATAGATTTTATTTTATCGAGTGCGTCAGAATCATCTTTGGCCTTATAGTCCGTCACACCACTTAGTTCGCAATGCGTAGTTGCACCCCCTAAAGTTTCATTATCAATTGTTTCTCCAATGGCTGCTTTTACTAAATAACTACCTGCCAAGAAGATACTCGCCGTTTTATCTACAATAATAGCCTCATCACTCATAACGGGCAAATAAGCACCCCCAGCAACACAGCTGCCCATAATTGCGGAAATTTGAGTAATTCCCATACTACTCATTTGAGCGTTATTTCTAAAAATACGTCCAAAGTGTTCTTTGTCAGGGAAGATTTCATCCTGCATAGGCAGATAGACCCCTGCAGAATCGACTAAATAGATGATTGGTAATTTATTTTCTATTGCAATTTCTTGTGCTCTAAGATTTTTTTTAGCGGTAATAGGAAACCAAGCACCGGCCTTTACTGTAGCATCGTTTGCGACAACGATACACTGCTTTCCTTTGATATATCCAATTTTCACCACAACACCTCCAGAAGGACACCCTCCATGAGCTGCATACATCCCATCGCCTGCAAAAGCACCAATTTCAATAGATTTCGAATTTGAATCTAAAAGATATTCAATTCGTTCGCGTGCCGTAAGTTTTCCTTTGGCGTGTTCTTTTTCAATTTTGGATTTTCCACCTCCTAATTTAACTTGTGACAAACGTTTGTGTAAATCTGTTACGAGGAGTTTATTATAATCCTCGTTTTTGTTGAAGTTTAAATTCATGGTGCCTATCTTTGTTTAACAAAAATAACATTATTCTTTGATTTTTATGTTTTTGTTTAATTAACTATTATAAATTTAAGTTATGACCTTGGTTTTTCACAGTGCGGCTTCAAGAGGGTTTGCTAATCATGGGTGGTTGCAAGCCAACCATTCCTTTAGTTTTGCAAATTTTTACGATTCTAAAAAAATGAATTTTGGAGCGTTGAGAGTTTTGAACGATGATTTAATTGCTCCAAGCATGGGGTTTGGAACCCATCCACACGATAATATGGAAATTATCACCATTCCACTTTCGGGTGTTTTGAAACACAAAGATTCTATGGGAAATTCATGGGAAGAAGTTAACGCAGGAGAAGTTCAAGTCATGTCTGCAGGTACAGGAATTCATCATTCAGAAATCAATGGCTCCGCTTCCGAATCTTTAAGCCTATTTCAGATATGGATTGTACCAAATCAAAAAAATGTGACACCCCGATATGATCAACGTTTTTTTGAACCCTCTCAAGATGGTGAATTACAAATTTTAGTTACCTCAATGGATGATACATCTCCAGATTCTAGTTTAAAAATTCATCAAGACGCACAAATTTCAAGAATTAATTTATCGGCAAATACATCTTTTAAGTACTCTTTAAAATCGCCTAATCACGGAGTCTATATAATGCAAGTTTTTGGAGTTTCAAAAATTGAATCAACAGAATTAAACGCAAGAGATGCCGTTGGAATTTCGGAAATTGATAACTTTAATATTGATGTTTCAAAGGATTCTCAACTCCTATTTATTGAGGTTCCCATAACTTTTTAAGAAAGCTAAATAAGTTTCGATCAAATTAACGATATTTGTGTCTCTAAAAATTTTAATTATGGCAATGAATAAAAATACAGTATTGGCTTGGGCCACATATATAATGATATTTATAGGAATTTCTTTAGTCGCCTTAGGTGCTTTTAGATATAATGATGTTGCCGGATGGGGCTTTGCTTCAGTGGGCATAGGTTTTTTCGCAAATGCTTGGGTATTTAATGCTTTAAAAGGACGTGTGTAATGAGTGATGATAAAAAAATTATTTTTTCAATGTCTGGTGTGACTAAATCCTACCAAAGTGCCAATACACCAGTTTTAAAAAATATTTATCTAAGTTTCTTCTACGGGGCTAAAATTGGTATTTTAGGACTCAATGGATCTGGTAAATCAACCTTGCTTAAAATTATTGCTGGGGTCGATAAAAATTATCAGGGAGATGTTGTGTTTTCACAAGATTATTCTGTGGGATATTTAGAACAAGAACCAAAATTAGATGAATCTAAAACAGTGATGGAAATTGTTCGAGAAGGAGCTGCTGAAACAGTAGCTATTCTGGACGAATACAATAAAATCAATGACATGTTTGGATTGGAAGAAGTGTATTCCGATGCGGATAAAATGGAAAAACTAATGAACCGTCAGGCGGAACTTCAAGATCAAATTGATGCTGCGAATGCTTGGGAATTAGACACAAAATTAGAAATAGCGATGGATGCTTTAAGAACCCCTGAGGGGTCTAAAAAAATATCCGTATTATCTGGTGGTGAACGTCGTCGTGTGGCACTTTGTCGTTTATTACTTCAAGAACCAGATGTCTTATTATTAGATGAGCCCACAAACCACTTGGATGCAGAATCGGTACACTGGTTAGAGCATCATTTAGCTCAGTATAAAGGCACTGTGATAGCAGTCACACACGACCGATATTTCTTAGATAATGTTGCAGGTTGGATTTTAGAATTGGATAGAGGAGAAGGCATTCCATGGAAAGGCAACTATTCTTCTTGGTTGGATCAGAAATCGAAACGTTTGGCACAAGAAAGTAAGACCGCTTCTAAACGTCAAAAAACCTTAGAACGTGAATTGGAATGGGTGCGTCAAGGGGCGAAAGGCCGTCAAACTAAGCAAAAAGCACGTTTGAAGAATTATGATAAATTAATGAATCAAGATCAAAAACAACTTGATGAAAAATTAGAAATATACATTCCTAACGGTCCACGACTGGGAACAAATGTCATTGAAGCCGAAGGCGTTAGTAAGGCATACGCTGATAAACTACTATACGATAACTTAAACTTTAATCTTCCTCAAGCAGGTATCGTTGGAATTATTGGTCCTAATGGAGCTGGAAAAACAACGATTTTTAAAATGATTATGGGTGAAGAAACTTCTGACAAAGGAAGTTTCAAACTTGGAGAGACTGCCAAAATCGCTTATGTTGATCAAAGCCATTCAAATATTGATCCTGAAAAAACGATTTGGCAAAACTTTAGTGATGAGCAAGAATTGATTATGATGGGAGGAAGGCAAGTGAATTCTCGAGCCTACTTAAGTCGTTTTAATTTTTCAGGGAGTGAGCAAAACAAAAAAGTAAATATGCTTTCTGGAGGGGAACGGAACCGTTTGCATTTGGCAATGACACTCAAAGAAGAAGGAAACGTTTTACTTTTGGATGAGCCAACGAATGATTTGGATGTAAATACCTTAAGAGCCTTAGAAGAAGGGCTCGAAAATTTTGCGGGTTGTGCCGTGGTGATTAGCCACGATCGATGGTTTTTAGATCGAATTTGTACTCATATCCTTGCGTTTGAAGGGAATTCTGAAGTCTATTTTTATGAAGGAAGTTTCAGTGAGTATGAAGAGAATAAAAAGCAACGATTAGGAGGAGATTTAATGCCGAAGCGTATCAAATATAAAAAGTTAATACGATAATACTATAAGTTTGTTAGAAATGCGGCCTGTTTGTGAGCATTGTAACAAAGCATTACCAGCGGATAGTGCTGAAGCCATGATTTGTGCTTACGAATGTACCTTTTGTAGCAATTGTGTTGAAACCGTTCTTGAAAATAAGTGCCCCAATTGTGGTGGAACTTTTGAGAAGCGTCCTGTTAAAAAAATTACTTCTTAGCTTTTTTTATTAATGGAACTAAATAGCTAATATTATATCCAAAACCGACTCCAAATTTTCCACTATCATAGGTGCGTCCGAATCCTGGGATGTAAATATTTTCAAAATTATCAGGTTGAACTTCCGATAAACGCCCTTTAAGTTGAACATTAATCCCCACAAAAAGATTGTTTAAAATCTCGGCTTTAAATCCAAAGATAAGTTCGAGCCATGAGGAGCTAAGCCCCTTAAAATCCTTGCCTTCTAACACTTCGGTTTGTCCCCAAGTTGTATTATTGGTGTCATAAATTGTGTAGCTGTTAAGACGTTGATCGAAATTAGACAGTCCAAAACGAAACCCAAAATATACCATATTGTCCATCCCAGCCCAATTGGTATACATATTGTAATCAACCCCTGCTTTTAGATAAGTGCCTTTTGCGGTACTGTTTAAATAGTCTGTTGAGGTCGTATGTTCTTCATTACCAAATTCACCTGCAGCATAAAGCCGATACGTAAGACGATAATCAGCATTGAGTTCAATCGCACTGTAATCGGTTTCTAAAAAGGTACGTGCAAGTTTACTGGCATCCACACCCACCCGAAGACCGTATTTGTTTTTTACAACTAAACTATCAGGAATTGTGGGGTCTGTTTCTTGAGCATTAAGATTTATGCACACACTCAAACACCCAATAAGGCAACTAATGCAGTATTTTAACATGGATGTCATTTTCATTTGTTATTTCATTTATTAATATGTCGGAGCTAATCATCCACGGATCTGTATCAGTAGTAATGGCAAAGGTTTGAATGTCAAAATTTGTTTTATACCCACAAGCCCTGGACACATAAACGTTTTCAGAATCATAGGTAACTTTAATTCTGTCTGGATTTCCAATGACCTCACCATCCACAATATCATAACTCTTATAAAGAATAAATTCTGTTTCAGTATCGTCTGTTTTTAAAGGGAGTTCAATAGAGGATCTTGTGGTTACAATTTCATTATTGATAGGAATTTCTATACCATCAGTGCTGAGACCTAAAGCATAAAGTCCTGGGACTTGCAAAAGTACATCAGGGTTTGTAAGGTCATAAAACTCAATGACTAGTCGGGGAGTGGTCTGAGTGGTTTCAGGACAGATGTCGTCTTTTTCACAACTAAAAATGACGATTAAAAATAAATAAATAAACTGTTTCATGGCTTATTTCTTAGGATTACGTTTTTCCAAAAGTACAACATTTTCTACGTGATGCGTTTGTGGAAACATATCAACGGCTTGCGTTTTACTAATTTTATATTCTGAATCTAATAACGCAAGGTCTCTTGCTTGTGTTGCACTGTTACAACTTACATACACGATTTTTTCTGGGGTGATTTTTAAAATTTGAGCCACCACATCTTTGTGCATCCCATCTCTTGGTGGATCGGTAATGATCACATCGGGATGTCCATGGGTTTCAATAAATTCTGTATTGAAAACGGTTTTCATATCACCTACAAAAAAGTCCACGTTATCAATTTGATTTAAGACAGCATTTTCTTTGGCAGCACGTATCGCATCTGGAACGGATTCGACTCCAATGACTTTTAATGCATTTTTAGCCACAAATTGAGCAATGGTTCCTGTTCCCGTATATAGGTCGTACACCAATTCCTTTCCCGTAAGTCCTGCAAACTCACGGGTTATTTTATATAAATTATAGGCTTGATCTGAATTGGTTTGATAAAACGATTTTGCATTAATTTTAAAACGTAAACCTTCCATTTCTTCAAAAATATGATCTCGTCCGTCATAGCATATCACCTCTTGATCGTATATGGTATCATTAGCTTTACCATTAATAATGTATTGAAGGGAAGTGATTTCAGGAAACGTTGTTTTTAGGTGGTCTAGAAGAGCGGTTCTTTTTTTAAGATCTTCTTTAAAAAACTGAACGACAACCATCCATTCGCCAATACTTGTATTCCGAATCATGAGGGTTCTTAAAACTCCCGTTTGTTGACGAGTATTAAAGAAGGGAATTTGGTGTTTAATCGCAAAATCTTTAACCGCATTTCGTATGGCATTAGAAGGATCGCCTTGAAGCCAACATTTTTTTACGTCTAATATTTTATCCCACATACCTGGAATATGAAATCCTAAAGCATTGCGATCACCAAGGTCTTTTTCAGAAGCAATTTCTTCTTGGGTTAACCAACGGCTATCGCTGAATGAAAATTCCATTTTATTTCGGTAGAAGTAGTGGTCTTTGGATCCTAAAATAGGAGTGATCTCAGGCAATTCAAGATGTCCAATTCTTTTGAGGTTATTAACCACCTCTTTTTCTTTATAAAAAAGTTGGTGCGAATAGTCCATGTGTTGCCATTTACAGCCCCCACAAGTCCCAAAGTGCTCACAAGCTGCTTGTGTACGTTTATCTGATAATTTATGAAAAACCGTTGCTTTGCCCTCATAATAGCCAGAACGTTGTTTGAATGTTTGAACATCCACAATATCTCCTGGAACGGCATTTGGTAAAAACACCACTTTACCGTCCGGAGCCTTTGCAATGGTTTTGCCTTTAGCTCCCGCATCAATCACTTCTAAATTTGAAAACACCTTGTTTTTATTTCGTCTTCTACCCATAGCGCAAAAATAGAATAAATGAGTGCATAATTCTAAGAAATCTATTTAGAATTCTTAAATTGCGTCTTATTGTGGATGATTTCTCTCCATTAAGAAGGAATAGTTATTTTACAATTTTAAAAGTCTTTTTAAAATGGCTATTTTAAATCAGATTACACCTAAAGAAGCTATCAATCTAGAAAACCAATACGGGGCGCACAACTACCATCCACTTCCAGTTGTTTTGTCTAGGGGCGAAGGCGTTTATGTATGGGATGTTGAAGGAAATCGGTATTATGATTTTTTATCGGCATACTCATCTGTCAATCAAGGACATTGCCACCCTCGAATTGTGAATGCTATGATTGAGCAAGCGCAAACATTGACCTTGACATCTCGAGCGTTTCATAACGACAAATTAGGACCTTACGAAGCCTATGTTACCAATTATTTTGGATTTGACAAAGTGCTTCCAATGAATACGGGAGCTGAAGCGGTTGAAACCGCCCTTAAAATTTCTCGTAAGTGGGCATATGAAGTTAAAGGAATCCCTGAAGATCAAGCTCAAATTGTTGTATGTGAAAATAATTTTCATGGAAGAACAACGACGATTATTTCATTTTCTAATGATCCAGTAGCACGTGAAAATTTTGGACCTTTTACGGATGGATTTATTAAAATTCCATACGATGACACAGAAGCTTTAGAACATACGCTCAAAAATAATTCCAACATCGCTGGTTTTTTGGTCGAACCGATACAAGGTGAAGCAGGGGTTTTTGTGCCCACAGAAGGCTATTTAGCAAAAGCAAAAGCTTTGTGTGAAGCTTATAATGTATTGTTTATTGCAGACGAAGTTCAAACAGGCATTGCTCGAACAGGACGACTTTTAGCAACTTGTGGTAATTGTGACTGTGCTCAAAAAAATTGTTCTGGAACTCCAGAAGTAAAACCAGATATTTTAATTCTTGGAAAAGCATTGAGTGGTGGTGTATATCCAGTGTCTGCCGTTTTGGCAAATGATGCCATTATGAAAGTCATTACTCCGGGGTCTCACGGAAGTACGTTTGGAGGAAACCCTATTGCTGCAGCTGTTGCAATGGCAGCTTTAGAAGTAGTTAAAGACGAACAATTAACCGATAATGCAGATCGACTAGGAACCTTATTCAGATCGCTTTTGAATGACTATATTGCTACGAGTACGATTGTTAAACTTGTGCGTGGAAAAGGCTTGCTAAATGCGATTGTGATTAATGATCACGAAGACAGTGATACCGCTTGGAACATCTGTCTAAAACTTAGAGATAATGGACTTCTTGCAAAACCCACTCATGGAAACATTATTCGTTTTGCCCCTCCTTTGGTGATGAGCGAGGACCAGTTGATTGATTGTGTGAATATTATTATTAAAACCTTAAAGAGTTTTGACTCTAAATAATTTTAAAACATAATTTTATTTCTTGAAAAGAGGCTTTCTAAAAAGCTGCATTTTTCAATCTGAAGCCGTTTTAGATTCTAATAATACTCTAAATCAATGTTTCAGAATGACATGTTTTCTTACTTTTTAGAAAGCCTCTTTTTTGTGTGGAGCATTTGAGTAGCTGATAAGTATTATCTTAAAAACAACATGTTTAACCAACGTTCTTGGAATGCTTGATAGCTGTTTTCATAAATCCAAACAGCAGTATATCCAAAATAAATCAGGTTGACTACTAAAGAAATAAGAGCCGCTATTTTTGCAACTTTCATGGTTTCTAGTGAGCCTGTAAACCCAAGTTCATTTTGTTGGGCTTCTTTAATTTTTTGATGGACTTTGTATAAAGCTATTCCAGCAAAAATTAAACCGATTCCTCCAAAACAGGCACTAATTAAACTTATAAAACAGAGAATAAAAATAGGGGTACTCACTAAATGCGTTTTCATAGATAAGGGGTTTATGCCCAATCGCAACGCTAGCCCATATAATTTAGGTTAGTAGGTTGTTGAGATTGGGGGGTTAATAATTATAAAAGTACTAAAAAAATCAATCCCTTCTAAATTTAGAAAGGATTGATTTTAGTTTGAATTTTAAAAGCCTTTTATAAGAGGTATTCGGTGCTGATAAAGTTAGACTTACTCGATTCTAATAAATCTTTTAAAATGGCTTTGTTGGCAACATTTTCTTTAGTGGCCACAAAAGTTCGAATTGAAAAAGAACGCAAAGCATCACGTACACTCAAGGTGCTAAATGCTGAATCTTTTCTTCCTGTAAATGGAAATACATCGGGCCCTCGTTGACATGAACTGTTTAGGTTGACACGACACACGAGGTTAACAAGCACATCAAATAACGGTGCTAAGGCCTCTGCATTTTCACCAAATACACTGACTTGTTGTCCGTAATTGGATTCTGCCATGTCATCCAACACTTGCTGAACATCCGTAAATGTTATGATTGGAATAACAGGTCCAAATTGTTCTTCTTTATAGACCTCCATATCTTTTGTAACAGGATACAGTACAGCAGGATAACTGTAATTTTCTGAGAGTTGCCCTCCTTTTGAATTTAATATTTTAGCGCCTTTAGATTTTGCATCTTCAATTAATTCTTGAATATAAGCAGGTTTGTTCGGCTCTGGAAGTGGTGTGAGTTGAACGCCTTCTTCCCAAGGGTTTCCAAATTTTAAAGCATCTACTTTTTCACAAAAACGCTTATTAAATTCTTCTGAAATGCTTTCGTGAACATAGAGTATTTTTAGTGCGGTACAGCGCTGTCCATTGAAAGATAGGGTACCAGCAATACATTCATTAATCGCAAGGTCTAAGTTGGCATCAGGCAAAACAATGCCTGGATTTTTTGCTTCTAATCCTAATACGGAACGAAGGCGGTTTCCTTTTGGGTGGCTATTTTGTAGGGCGTTAGCAGAACTACTGTGTCCAATCAAAGCCAAGACATCTATTTTACCAGTTTCCATGATGGGAGTTGCTAAGACACGACCCCGTCCATACAATACATTTACAACCCCTTTAGGAAAACTATTTTGAAATGCTTCTAGTAAAGGGGATAATAATAAAACTCCTAATTTTGCAGGTTTAAATACCGTAGTATTTCCCATAATGAGTGCAGGAATTAACAAAGCGAAAGTTTCATTTAAGGGATAATTGTAAGGACCTAAACACAACACCACTCCAATTGGACCACGTCTGATGTGCGCATACACGCCAGAATGTTTTTGAAATTTAGCAGAATTACGATCTATTTGCTTGTAATCGTCTATGGTGTCGTAGATATAATCTACGGTACGGTCAAACTCTTTTTCGGAGTCAGCAAGGTTTTTTCCAATTTCCCACATGAGGTATTTTACAACGCTATCACGTTTGGTTTTCATTTGCTCAGCAAATTTTTCCATACATGCAATGCGATCTCCAACCTTCATCGTAGGCCATTCACCCTGTCCGTTGTTATAAGCATTTGAGGCAGCGTCTAAGGCTTCTAAGGCCTCATTTTTTGTAAGTTCAGGAACACTTCCTAAGAGAGTAGGTTGATAATTTTCTGTAGATGAAATGGTTGAATAGACTTCGGTCATTTTACCAGACCATTCTTTTATTTCACCGTTTACAAGATATGTTTTTTGCTCAACAAGTGCATTGATTTTATAGGCTTCAGGAATGTTTTTAAGCGTCATATTAATTGAAAGTTAGATTGGTTGATAAAATTATGAAATTATTGAACTCAAGTCTCCTAATGAAACGTTAATCTTATTTAAGATACATTTAAAGGAAAGGGGAGTAGTTAGTTAATGGTTTAAAATAACAAATAACACCCCCTAATTAAAAGGGGTATGTTGCATTTATGCATTTCTCTTGGCCTCTTCCATTGCCGCATTAAATTCTTCTATAAAGATGTCATAACCACCAGAAAATAAAACATATATGATATATATAAAACACAATAGATTGATAATTAAAATGACCAAAGCTATTGTTTTAGCGGTATTCATCGCATTTATATTTCCTTCATAATTATCAGGGTTTTGGGTCGCATCTTTTACTTTATTGTGTGCGACCAAATAAGCTGGCCCCGATAGTAAAAAACCCAAACCACCAAAACAGCAGCAGAGTAATCCTGTAATACTGAGTATATAAATAAATGTTGTGTTTAATTCTTTCTTCATTGAATTTAATTTTAGAGTTGTTTAATAGTGTAACTTATAATAATGGTTGCGATCGAAATAATGGATAGCCAATTGATTCCTTTGGAATAGTTTTTAAATTTATAAAATCGGGTGAGTATTAAATATGCTAAGAGAATTAACAGAGGATAAATAGCGGCATACATATAAAACGCTTCGATAAATTGACCCCTCCAAATTAAAAGCAGCGCTCTTTGAAATCCACACCCCATGCATTCAAACCCAAAAAGGGTTTTACTTAAACACGGAATCATATAGTTTTCTAGAGCCATCACTGTCTTTAAAAGTAGGACTTTTCAAATATAAGAGAATTAAATCCCAAATAAAAAATGAAGTTTGCTATTTATCATTAATTCAAAAGCTGTAATTTTGGTTTTTAAGCAAAATAAAATGTCGAAACGCAGTCTTTATTATATATGTTTAGTATTTGGAGTTTTTCTTGTGATTGTTACAGAATTTCAAGACAACCCTGATTTGATCTTACAAATTGGGGGATTTTGTTTGCTAATGTTAGCTTTGTTTCAGTTGTCTAAAGGAATTAAAGAACTCCCAACAAAAGAAACATATATTGAAAATGAAGAAGAAGAATGAAATTTGAAATCAATGATACGGTAGCTGTTTTGGACGATGACTTGTCAGGTTCCATTACAAAAATTGAAGGTTCGGAAATTACTGTTGCGACTACGAATGGATTTGAGTTAAAATTCCAAGCTGATGAATTGGTAAAAATTAAAGATACCCGTTTAATGAACCAATCACTATTTTCAAATAAATCTTTGGAAAGTGTATTATCGGAAAAGGAAACTAAAAAACGTCAGAATCTTTCCAAAGTTTCTTCCAAGGAACGCACTCAGCCAGCAATGGAAGTGGATTTACATATCAACCAATTGGTAAAGAGTACTCGGGGGATGCAAAACCATGAGATGCTTAATTTACAGCTAGAAACTGCCAAACGACGTTTGGATTTTGCAATTAAAAATCGCATTCAACGTATTGTGTTTATTCATGGAGTTGGCGAAGGGGTTCTAAAATTAGAACTGGAGTATCTTTTTAAGCGTTATGAAGGTTTAAAGTTCTACGACGCCAATTACCAAAAATATGGGCAGGGGGCTACAGAAGTTTATATTTTTCAGTCAAAAATCTCTTAATAAGTTTCAGAGTATTCGTAAGTCCCTAATTCAAAGCTATCGGTGGCTAAGATGGATAAATCGATATTTTCTAAAGTGACATTGATTCTGAATGTACGTGTAAACACGTTTTCTCTAACGGCCGTAACCGTGTAAGTTTCCGATACTGTATTGTCTAAAAACCGTGCGACTGCTGCTCCTGTTGCTAGGTCATCAAATAAATTTCCATTGTTGTTTTCATCTTCCAAACGCGTAAGTGTGCCATCATTGTCATCATCAATATCTAAATAATCAGGAGTTCCATCACCATCGGTATCTTGGGCATCCGAAAGATCGCCGTCATTATTAGGATCTGGTTTTTCGTTAAGTGTTGGGACATTATCTCCGTCATCATCACTGTCTTTATAATCAGGAATGCCATCGCCATCAGTGTCTCCATCAAACTCAAGAGCAGTTGGAATGCCATCATTATCGTCATCTTCAAAAGTTGACATGAAATTTGCGGTTCCAACGTTTGCTTCGTAATTTTGATTTACAGACACATTCGCATCAGGAATATCTTGGCAAATGTAAGTAATGGGATCAGCGGAGTAAGTTCTATAAATAAAGCGAACATTACTGTTTAAAGACATCGTCTCCATAGTTCCCGAAATTTCTGGGATTAAAATGCTTTGAGCGAGCGCATTGTTTGGAAATAAAAGCTCGAGCGATTCATTTGGGTCATTTTTAGTGTCGAAAAGAATATAATTAGTTGATTGTAAATCTCCACAAAGCGTGAGGTTTTTGTCAAAATCTAATTGAACATCAAGAACATCTCCATCGTCACAGGATAAGAGAAGGTTACAGCAAAAAAGTAAAACTAATAAAGATCGCATACAAACATATTTGATACAAAAGTAATCGATTTGTGAATTAGTTTGAATATATTTTGCTAATAATTTTATTTGGTTAATTTTGTTTCAAACTAAAGCTACATGGATTCAATTTATTTAGATAATGCGGCGACTACCCAAGTCAGAGACGAAGTGGTTGATACGATGGTCTCGGTGCTGAAATCCAATTATGGCAACGCCTCTTCTACACATGGTTTTGGTCGTTCTTCAAAATCAATTATTGAAAGTTGTCGCAAACGGATTGCATCTCATTTTAATGCTTCGGCTTCAGAAATTGTTTTCACCTCAGGAGGAACAGAAGCGGATAACTTAGTTTTAAAGTCCGCTGTTAAAGATTTGAACGTAACTCATATTATCACCTCAAAAATAGAACATCATGCCGTTCTTCACACTGTGGAGCAATTGGAGATGGATCATAAAATTAAAGTTAGTTATGTCACTATTCTTTCGGATGGGACTATTGACTATAATCACTTAGAAACGCTTTTAGAATCTACAGAAAAAACATTGGTATCGTTGATGCATATCAACAACGAAATAGGTACTATTTTAAACCTTCAAAAAGTAGCGGATTTATGCACTTCAAAAGATGCACTTTTTCATACTGATTCGGTTCAGTCTGTTGGACATTACCATTTGGATTTAAAAACAATCCCAATTGATTTTTTAGCTGCCAGCGCTCATAAATTTCACGGACCCAAAGGAATTGGTTTTGTGTTTATGCGTAAAAACTCAGGACTTAAATCCTTAATTCATGGGGGAATGCAAGAACGTGGGGTACGTGCCGGTACTGAAAGTATTCATGATATTGTGGGCTTGGATGCGTCCTTGGCTTTGTCCTATCAAAATTTAGAGGCTGAAATGACTCACGTAAAGGCTTTGAAAACTTATTTTATACAACAATTGAAATCCTCTATTGAAGGGGTTAAATTTAATGGATCTTGTAGTGATTCTGATAAGAGTACATACACACTTGTAAATGTATGTTTACCAGTTTCAGAAGCGAATGCGCCTATGTTTCTATTTCAATTGGATTTAAAAGGTATAGCCTGCTCTAAAGGGAGTGCCTGTCAGAGTGGAAGCGCTAAAGGCTCACATGTATTGAGGCAAATTCTTTCTGAAGAAGACCTAAAAAAACCATCAATACGGTTTTCTTTTAGTATTTATAATACCAAAGAAGAAATTGATACCGTTGTTGAAACACTTCAAATATTGGTCAGTACATCAGCTCCTTAAAAACGCATCCCTAATCTGACATTAAATACACGCGGCGTTAAATAGTTTGGGATGGAGTATTGACGTTTTGAATAAACATCGCGAACCCAAGTGTTGGTAATGGAATTTTGAACGTCAAACATATTAAAAATTTCCAGCCCAATTGACAATTCTTCAAAGGGTTTTCGCCATCCATTTTTGTTAGAATCTTTAGCATCTACAATCACATAGGACATTCCAACATCGGCACGTTTATAATCAGGCAAACGGCTTTGGTAATTGTAAGGACTGGCATAGCTAGGGGAGCCACCAGGAACCCCTGTGTTATAGACCAAATTTAGATACATTTTCATCTTTGGAAGCTTTGGCACATAATCCTGAAAAAGAATGCCAAACTTCAAACGTTGATCTGTAGGACGTTCAATATATCCTTGATTGTTGATGTTTTCTTCGGTTTTTAAATATCCAAATGAAAACCAGGATTCTGTACCTGGGACAAACTCCCCATTTAATCGTAAATCCAACCCATAAGCATAGGCTTTTGCAATGTTTGAAGCATCATAACGGATGCGAACATTTTCAACGGTATAAGGGTTTACATCGGATAATTTTTTATAATAGGCTTCTGAAATGAGTTTAAATGGACGATCCCACATTTGAAAACTATAATCGTTGGCGAGTACCAAATGAAACGATTGTTGTGCTTTGACATCACTATTTACAATGCCATCGCTGTCCCTGAGTTCTCTATAAAACGGAGGTTGGTAATACAATCCACCACTTAAGCGGAACAACATGTCTTTATCCCAATCGGGTTTAATCGCCAATTGAATACGTGGACTGAACACTGATTGTGTTGTTTTTTTAATGCCATCACCTTGAACCGTCCATGCATGGTAGCGAACCCCAACATTGGTATAAACCTCATGATCTCCGAGCATGCTCCGACGGTTCCATTGCCCATAGGCTTGGACACGGTTTATTTGCGTGCTGTTGGTTGCTCTAATATTTTTATAAGGAGCTAAAGGACCTTCGTATGCCGTGTAAGGTTGGTCGTTAAAACTATCTATATTTGGAGGGTTGATAGAAAACCCAGCCGAATCAATCACTTCCCATTCCACAATACGATCGCGGATATCTTCATGAGTATATTTCACGGACCATTCAAAATTATTTTCTTCTGACTTTAAATATCCTTTGTGCTCAATGTTTGTGATTAAGGCATCTAAATCGTTTCGAGCATGGTTGATTTGTGATCCAATACCTTCAGAAAACTCAACTTCTCCTATACTTTCATCTCCGATATTGCTATTCACTTCTCCCAATCGGTATTGCGCTAGAATGTCAAAATATTCTTGTTCGGTAGTATGAAAAGTAGAAGTAATTAATTTGAGGGTTAAGTTCTCATTCGCAAAATAACTCCCTTTAAATGCGCCAAAATAGGTGTTGTATTTGTCATTTTCTTGTCCTTCATAAAAAACCAATAAAGCTAATGGGTCTTGTAAAGTTCCAAAGTTTGTTTGACGAGTTCTGGGTTTATAGTCATAATCATTGATCGCTAAATTTCCTAAAAAGCTTAAATGAAATTTATCCGAAAATTTATAAGTAAGATAGGTTTGAATATCCGCAAATTTTGGAGTGAAATTTGTTTCTGTTTCCTTAGATTCAACCAATAAACTATTGTCTCTATAACGAAGTCCTAACAAGGCTGAAAATTTAGAATCTTTGCTTACACTTTCGGCGGTTAGACTGCCGCCTAATAAACTTAGATCTGCTTGAATTCCAAACTTAATTGGGGTTTTGTAGGTGATGTCTAATACCGATGACAGTTTATCTCCGTATTTTGCTTGAAATCCACCAGCTGTAAAATCTAAATTTTGAACCATGTCAGAGTTTACAAAACTGAGTCCTTCTTGTTGACCTGAACGTACTAAAAACGGTCGGTACACTTCTATTTCATTTACATAAACGAGGTTTTCATCAAAATTACCACCTCTTACAGAATATTGGGTACTCAATTCATTTGAAATATTGACGCCAGGAAGTGTTTTTAATAAGTTTTCTACGCCGGGTTGTGCTCCTTTTATAGTGCGAATAATTTGAGGTGAAATGGTTGTAACCCCTTCTAATTCTTTTCGTTTAGAGCCTGTGATGACAACGGTTTCAATCTGTTCGTAATTACTTTTTAGAACAGGATTAAATTCGAGTTCCTCTCCATTTTTTAAATTAAAAGGAGCTTCTAAATATTTATAATTTATATGAGAAAATCGAATTTTAACATCTGTATTGGCAGGTATTTTTAAAATATAAAACCCATTTATATTTGTAGTAGTTCCATTATTCTCTGAAACTACATTTACGCCTTCTAAAGGCTCATTGAGTTCATTGAGAACAATTCCGCGTAGAGTAGCAGATTGACCCATAGCCATTGCGGGTAAAATTAAAATAAAGAAAAATAGTTGGTATGTGATTGATTTCAAATTAATAGGTGTTATTTTCTATAAAATGTAGTTTCAAATGTAGTACTATTTCCAACATTATCGGTTACAATGATTTTTAAATTGTTTTTAGTATCTGTAATAATCTTATCATTAAAGTCATGAGTAAGCGTTTGTGTTTTGGTATCGTACTCCATTAATATCCATTGACCATTAATAGTTGCTCTGTAATTTTTGATTCCAGAAATTTGATCTGAAATCTTAATTTTTAGATAGCGGTAATTACTTATCCAACTACCATTTTTAAAATTTATTGTTTTAATTTTTGGATTTTCATCATCAATTCCTAGAGTATAATGTCCTAAGTATTTGGTACGAGCAGTCAAAGTATTTCCTCGTTTCTTAGTAGGAGTGTAGTAGAGTTTATTTCCGTAACGCGACACACTACCAATAAATAATTGATCCTTATCACTGTTTTTATATTGACTAATATCAAAATTTATATTCATTGATTTCTGTAAAGGAAAAATGGGTTCGTGAAGTTTTAAGGTGTCGTTTGTAACCTCAAAATTAATGGCAACATCTTCGTAAAAAGAATCTTTAAAAATTTGAACACTGATATTGTCTTTTTCTAGAATCGTTTCTTCGTTGGCAATGATGTGTCGAAGGTTTAGAGCATCTGGCTCTACTTCAGGGAGTTCTTTTTTTAAACCTTGAATAGGGATGCTCAAATCGGATTTATTGTCTTTGAAGTCATTTATGGATATCTTATATATAGAATTTGTATCGTCTTCTATGGATACCATTCCTTGAGCGGCGTGACTTTTAAGTAGTTTTAATGGGTTGTTACTTTCAATAAATAATTTTTGGATTCGTTTTTTTGTTTCAAAAAAGTAGGCATAATCTATATAACGGTTTAGATGTTTAGTTTCATCAAATGAAAAACGTTTAAAATCAACTTCTAAACTTTTGCTACCATTAAAAAATGTTGTGATAAAACTAACACCATTTTTATTCGATGCAAAATCTTGTCTGTCTGTACTAATAACTCCAAAGCCAATAGTACCAAAAGCTGTAATTTGCTCGGACTTGTATTGACCGTTTGGCAATTTTATAATCCTAATTTTTACTCTTGAGGTCTCACCATTTATATGACTTCCTTCAGATAATGGATATCCATATAATTCGTGAACTACTGGATTTGTGGTGTCTTTGATATCAAAGCCAAACAGCATGGGATTTATTGGTCGTTCTTGTTGATCTCTAATTTCAAAATGAAGATGTGGTCCGCCAGAACCTCCAGTATTTCCTGTGTAGGCAATCACTTCTTTGGATGAAATTTTAAGTTCTTCAGCTTTTGGAAAGAGCTCCAATTCAAAAGTTTCTTTTTTGTATTGTTGTTTTTTGACGTAGGCTTCAATCTTTGGAGCAAATTTTTGAAGGTGAGCATAAACTGTTGTATAGCCATTGGGGTGTGTGATATACAAGGCTTTTCCATAGCCATAACGTGAAATTTTAATCCGACTTACATAGCCTTCCGCAGAAGCATAGGTTTTAAATCCCACTTTCCCTTTTGTTTTAATATCCAATCCAGAATGAAAATGATTGGAGCGTAGTTCGGCAAAAGTTCCTGATAAAACCAACGTAATATCAAGAGGGCTCGTAAAATAATTTTGTGGATAAGGCGATTGAGCATTACAAAAAGTAACCACAGATAAGAATAAAAATAAAAACGCCTTCATAAAATAGGATAGAATGCTAAATTATACAATTGATGGTTAATAGAAAAATAAAAAATTAAGTCAAAACAATTGTGTTATTAAATATGGAATGTTAAATTTGTGAAATAGGTATTGAAACTGTAAATGAGTAAAATCGAGCTAATTGTCAATTCTTTGGAGCAAAAAGTGCAGCGTGTTTTGCATGAACTAACTGAACTAAAAAAAGACAATGCGTTTTTAAAAGAAGAACTGCTCAAAGCAAATGCTTTAAATTCTAAACATTTGATATCGCTTCAACAACAAGAAGACGATTTTAAGACGCTCAAATTTGCAAATTCAATCCTTGGCAGTGACGAAAGTAAAAGAGAAACAAAGCTTAAAATTAATACTCTAATCAAAGAAATTGATGATTGTATTTCTAAGCTATCAGATTAAAGTTTACAGTCCATGAGTGAACGGTTAAAAATAAAATTATCCATAGCCAATAGAGTATATCCATTGACTATCACTCCCGATCAGGAAGAAGGACTTCGATTAGCCGCTCAAAAAATTGACGCGACAATAAAACAATTTGAAAAAAGTTACTCTGTTCAAGATAAGCAAGATGTATTGGCCATGTGTGCCCTTCAATTTGCAACTCAAAACGAACAAAAAACTATAGATAAAACAAGTTTAAATGAAGATTTAGAATCCCGTCTGATTGCTGTAGACGAATTATTAGACTCCCATTTAAACAACAACGTTCTTTAAATAACATTAGGTTACTGCCTATATTGATCATTTTTTTGATAAACTCAACGGAAATTCTTTAAAAAGGAGTGCGTTTAAGTTGTAAAAGCATGCTGTCTAGTCACAGATCCTTGATCAGCTTTTCAACTCTAAATCTTGTATTTATGGAGTTTATACAAAAACCAGATTGATGTAGGCTTTTTTTTTAAAATTAAATCATAAACTATGGAATCCAATATAATACTCATTGCTTTAGGGGCCGCTGTCATAGGACTTATCCTAGGACTGGCAATCTCTAAAGCTCGTGAAAAAAGCAATGCCTCTCAACTCACCAAAAACGCTAAAAGAGAAGCAAACTCTATAATTTCAAAAGCAAAACTAGAAGGCGATTCAATAAAAAAAGATAAAATGTTTCAAGCCAAAGAACGATTTTTAGAATTAAAATCGGAGCATGAACAAGTTATTCTTTCTAGAGAAAAGAAAATGAGTGAAGCTGAAAAACGTACTCGTGACAAAGAATCACAAATATCTTCTGAGCTTTCTAAAAATAAAAAACTCTCAACAGAATTCGAATCCAAAATCAAGGATTATGACCATCGCCTCCAAATTCTAAACAAACGTAAAGAAGAACTCGATAAAGCACATAAAAGTCAAATTCTTCAATTAGAAGTGATTTCTGGCTTATCAGCCGAAGATGCAAAACATCAACTAGTAGAGTCTTTAAAATCTGAAGCTAAAAATGATGCCATCGTCTTTATTCAAGATACCATGGAAGAAGCGAAGCTAACAGCAGAGCAAGATGCTAAGAAAATCATTATTAACACCATTCAACGTATTGGAACTGAAGAAGCAGTTGATAATTGTGTTTCTGTATTTAATATTGAATCAGACGACGTCAAAGGGCGAATCATTGGTCGAGAAGGTCGAAATATTAGAGCCCTTGAAGCTGCTACTGGAGTTGAAATTATTGTTGATGATACCCCTGAAGCGATTATATTATCTTGTTTTGATTCGGTGCGAAGAGAAGTGGCACGTTTATCATTACATAAATTAGTAACTGATGGTCGTATCCACCCAGCACGAGTTGAAGAAATTGTCAAGAAAACAAAAAAACAAATAGAACAAGAAATTATTGAAGTTGGAAAACGCACAGTGATTGATTTGGGGATTCATGGATTACATCCAGAACTCATTAAAACTGTTGGACGAATGAAATACCGTTCGTCTTATGGTCAGAATCTATTGCAACACTCTAGAGAAGTCGCAAAACTCTGTGGAGTGATGGCAGCTGAATTGGGTATTAATCCGAAGTTGGCCAAACGTGCAGGACTCCTTCATGATATTGGAAAAGTACCGGATGCTGAAACTGATATGGAAACTCCACACGCTATTTTAGGAATGCAGTGGGCCGAAAAATATGGTGAAAATCCCGAAGTATGTAATGCAATTGGTGCACACCACGACGAAATCGAAATGAAATCGTTACTATCTCCAATAGTACAAGTATGTGATGCAATTTCAGGTGCACGTCCAGGAGCGCGACGTCAAGTTCTAGATTCATACATTCAACGTCTAAAAGATTTAGAGGAAGTTGCTTTTGGATTTAGTGGAGTTCAAAAAGCTTATGCGATTCAAGCAGGTCGTGAACTTCGTGTAATTGTCGAAAGTGAAAAAGTATCTGACGAAAAAGCCGGGAATTTATCGTTTGAGATTTCTCAAAAAATCCAAACTGATATGACCTACCCGGGACAGGTGAAAGTAACGGTGATTCGCGAAACACGTGCAGTGAATATTGCCAAATAAAATAATAAATTTCTAGTCTTTTAAAAAGCAGCTCTCGAGCTGCTTTTTAGGCTCTAGGATGAAATTTCATCATAGCGTCTTTTAAGTGGCTTTTATCAACGTGCATATAGATTTCTGTAGTTGTGATGCTTTCGTGGCCTAACATCATCTGAATGGCTCTTAAATCGGCTCCATTCTCAAGAAGATGAGTCGCAAAGGAATGCCTAAAGGTGTGTGGAGAAATAGTTTTCTCAATTCCTGCTTTTGCTCCTAAGGTTTTTACAATAGTACAGATCATTGCTCTGCTGAGTTGCTTTCCACGACGATTCAAAAATAAGGTGTCATTAAAAGGTGTTTCAATCTTCATTTGGACACGGACATGGTCTTTATATAGATTGATGTATTTTTGAGTCAGTGAACCAATAGGAACAAAGCGTTGTTTGTTGCCTTTTCCAGTGACCTTGATAAATCCTTCTTCAAAGAATAAATCGGAGATTTTCAATTCCGTAAGTTCACTCACACGAAGTCCACAGCTGTACAAGGTTTCTATAATGGCGCGGTTGCGTTCTCCTTGTGGTTTGCTTAAATCAATTGCAGTTACAATACGATCAATTTCTTTTATCGAAAGGGTATCGGGTAATTTACGTCCTATTTTTGGAGCTTCAATGCGTTCTAAAGGATTGGACTCACAATAATTTTCAAAGATCAAATAATCGTAAAAACTTCGTAGGCCAGAAATGAGTCTCGATTGGGTCCGTGGGTTTAATTCTTTTGCCATTTCATAGATAAACCCTTGAACGTGTTCTGTTGTAATTTGAAGTGGGGACAATTCCATAGAATGAGTTTCTAAATAATTCACCAATTTCTGAACGTCAAACGTGTAGTTGTTCACGGTATGTTTGGACATGCCACGCTCAATTTTTAGATATAAAGCAAAATCTTTTAAAGCATCATTCCACTTCATTTGACTGTTTTTTGAATACGGATTATTGGTTTGTAAATTACAAGAGCTCTAGCAAATATAACAATCTGAAATTTTTAATGCACACTTCATACTTTAAAAAAAAAAGAGGCCCCTTTTAAAAGAATCCTAAACAAACAAAAAATCCGAAACTTTCGTTTCGGATTTCTTTTGCGGAGAATGAGGGATTCGAACCCCCGGAGGTGTGACCCTCAACAGTTTTCAAGACTGCCGCATTCGACCACTCTGCCAATTCTCCAATGGGCTGCAAATATAAAGGGGTTTTTAGTTCTATCAAATACTTTTAGGAATTATTTTTGAATTTTTTTTGGTTTATTTTTAAGCAATTATTAAGACTAATTTTTGTCAAACCGCTTTAAAATTATATACTTTTGAAAAAAAAATCTACATATGGATATTATAAAAGCCCTTGAATGGCGCTATGCAACTAAAAAATTTGATTCTGAAGCCATTATACCCGATGAAACCATTGAATTGCTTAAACATGCGTTTAATTTAACAGCGAGTTCTTATGGACTTCAACCAGTAAAATTACTCATTGTTAGCAATAAATCAACTCTTAACGATTTGGTTCCACTGTCTATGAATCAAAAACAAGTGGGGCAGGCGTCTCATTTATGTGTCTTTTGTGTTGAGACAACTATTGATGAAGCCTATATCAGAGCATTTTTTGATCGAATTATTTCTATAAATAATACACCAGACGAGGTTTTGAATCCGTTTCGAACGAGTGTTATCAATAGTTTCAAACAGAAATCTGACGATGCTGTTTTTAAATGGGGAGCAAAACAAGCCTATTTAGCTATGGGAAATATGCTCACGGTTTGTGCTACTCAGGGTGTTGATGCCTGTCCAATGGAGGGATTTGACCCCGTTGAATACGATCGTTTTTTTAAGCTTAATGAACAAGGCTTACGATCTGTATTGGTGATGCCAATAGGCTATCGTGCTTCAGATGATATGTTTGGCACATTGAATAAAGTACGCAAACCTCTAAATGAATCAATTATAGAATTTAAATAAACTTTCTATGCCTGGATTTGAACTCTTTGGCGATGCCGAACGAAACGAAGTAAACGATGTTTTAGATAGTGGTGTTTTAATGCGCTATGGATTTGACGGTATGCGTCAAGGTCACTGGAAAGCAAAGGAATTAGAACACGCCATTCAATCACGTTTTGATGTGAAACATGCCCAACTCCTTTCAAGCGGAACCGCTGCGGTGAGCTTAGCTCTCGCATCTGCAGGAATTGGTGCTGGTGATGAAGTAATTATGCCATGTTTTACTTTTGTGGCAAGTTTTGAAGCCATTCTCATGTTGGGAGCAGTTCCGATACTTGTGGATATTGACGATACATTGACTTTAGATATCGAATCTGTTCAAGCGGCAATTACACCAAAAACCAAAGCGATCATGCCGGTTCACATGTGTGGGAGTATGGCTAATTTAGATGCTTTAAAGCAAATATGTGATTCGCATAATTTAGTTCTTATCGAAGATGCCTGTCAAGCCATAGGAGGGACCTACAACGGAAAAGCACTTGGAACCATTGGTGACCTTGGTTGTTTTTCGTTTGATTTTGTAAAAACAGTCACTTGTGGCGAAGGGGGTGTGGTTATTACCAACAACAAAGAATTTTATACCCATGCAGATCAATTTAGTGATCATGGACACGATCACATAGGAAACGATAGAGGGGCAGAAACCCATCCAATTCTAGGTTATAATTTCCGTATTTCGGAATTGAACGCTGCTGTTGGTGTTGCACAATTCAGTCGTTTGGATGAATTTCTAGCGATTCAAAAAAAGCATTATACAATTATCAGAAATGAGTTGTCAACAATAACTGGCGTCACTTTTAGAACAGTTCCAGAGGGTGGTGTAGAAAGTTATGCGTTTTTAAACTTCTTTCTCGACGATTTAGAAACGGCCCGAATGGTAAACCAAGCGTTTAAAACCAATGGAATTGATGTGTGTTTCCATTATTATGATAACAACTGGCATTACATCCGAAAATGGGAGCATCTTACAACCCAAAAATCGTTGTTTCCACTAAGTCAGGAAGTCAAAGATGGCTTGTCCTATCTAACAGATAAAACATTTGAAAAGTCCGATCATTTTATCGGACGAAATTTATCGTGTTTGATAAAATTATCATGGACAGAAGCGGAGGTGAAGCAAAGAGCCCAAACTATGGCAAAACTAATTCGTGAAGTGATTGCTTAGTAATTAATATAGTCCACAATTTCTAATCCGTAACCAATAATCCCTACACGTTTTGTTTGTTCACTATTCGATATAAGACCTAACTTGTGAATATTTAGATCGTGAAGGATTTGTGCCCCAATTCCAAAATCTTTTGAATCCATTTTAATGCTGGGTGCTTTGGTGACTGTTCCTTTTTGTTGGGTATTTTTCACAATTTCTAAGCGCTTCAATATATTGTTGGGTTGACTCACCTGATTAATGAATAGAATAGCACCTTTTCCATGTTTATTAATTAACTTAAACATTCCATCAAGTTGTTGATCGGCATCATTAGTTAGTGTGCCTAAAACATCGTTATTTACGAGAGAAGAATTAATGCGTGTTGGAACGGTTTCATTTGTACTCCAAGTCCCTTTTGTTAAGGCAATATGAACCGAATTATTTGTAGTTTGTTGATACGCTCTCAATCTAAAATCCCCAAAACGTGTTTCAATTTGGAAGTCTTGTTTTTTCTTGATTAGCGAGTCGTGTTCCATTCGATAGGCGACTAAATCCTCAATAGATATTATTTTTAAGTCAAATTTTTCTGCCACGACCCTTAACTCAGGTAAGCGTGCCATTGAGCCATCATCATTCAAAATTTCAACTAAAATTCCTGCAGGTTCTAATCCTGCTAAACGTGCTAAATCTACCGCAGCTTCAGTATGTCCTGTCCGACGTAGAACGCCTCCGTTTTTTGCTTTTAAAGGAAAAATATGACCCGGACGTCCTAAATCATGCGGTTTGGTATTTGGATCCACTAAAGATTTAATTGTTTTAGAACGGTCTGAAGTAGAAATTCCAGTCGTACAACCGTTTCCAATTAAATCAATAGAAACTGTGAACTGAGTGTTGTGTAAAACCGTATTGTTCTGTACCATCATATTAAGACCTAATTCATCACATCGGGTTTCCGTAAGAGGCGCACAAATTAAACCGCGACCATGGAGCGCCATGAAATTGATCATTTCTGGAGTTACTTTTTCGGCAGCGGCAATAAAATCACCTTCATTTTCTCTATTTTCATCATCAACTACAACCACCACTTTCCCCAGTCGAATGTCATTAATTGCGTCTTCTATACTGTTCAATTTAGTTTTTGATTTGTGCTCTGTAATTGACATTGTGTTTTTAATTTTGGGTAAAGATATTACAAGTAATCCATTCGTTAAGATATTTTCAATAAATCTTCTTTCATTTTCTTAACAAAATAGGGTCTGTAAAGAAAAAATAATGGAATCCCTAGAATAATGAAAACGAAAGAATTTGTCAAAAACTTGATGGATAATAATTTATAAAAATCAGATTGATTAGAAGTTGTTTTTTGGAATACGACTACAAAGAATAAAAGAGTCAAAACGGCAATTCCGCTCATAATTTTTCCCATTACAGGAATACCATTGTTACTTAAAACTGATCCCCCAAACCCCAGTATGATTGTGAGTATATTTAAGACCAATGCGAGTTTAGAATGTTCTTTAAAATCAATAAAAAGCCGCAATGCATTTTCATATTTTTGGTTGGACAAATCACCAGTCATTTTAAGTTGCAATTCGCTTATGCCTCTCGAATTTAAGATTTTTAGGGCTGTTTGCTTATAATTTAAAGAGAGTCCAAATTGTCTGAAATTTTTTACAATGTCAATCAATTTCTCATTTTCAAAGCTCTCTAATTCAGAAGTGTTTTCTGAAGTAAGTTGTTGTGTGTTTACAATTTCACTATCTGATTTGGAGGCGACTAATTGTTTTAAAGGAATTAGAACACTATCAAAATCGATCAATGCACGATCTTTTGTAGCACGATTTGTGAGATAGATACTAAAAGGGAGGAGAATTAGTGAGGAGAGCCATGCTGCTAAAACGGGATCTACACTGCTATCTTCTGAACTGTTTTTGGCAAATAGCCCAATAAAGTGATAGGTTAAAAATATGAGTATAGCAATAATCAACGGCAGTCCAATTCCCCCTTTTCGAATCAATGCTCCCAATGGAGCTCCTACAAAAAACAGAATAATGCAAGAGAGTCCCAAGGCAAATTTATCATGAAGCGCTACAACATGTTTATTAACATTTACTAGGGTGTTTAACATTGTTTTTGACTTGGATGTCAAATCTTTTTTAGCTGTTTTAATGGTGTTCAATGCTAACTCAATTATTTGAATACTTTTGCGTTCTTCGTATAACTTTAAAACATCAACGGTTTCAGTTATCGAATCCATTTCGCTCAGTTTGTAGTTAAGGTTTAATGTATGGTGATTGGTACGCTTTAGCATTGTTTCAGAAAACGTTTCTAGAATATCACTTCTCTTAGTGTTTAGAGAGTCGATAGCAGTCTTTAAATCCGTAACATTTAACATCGTATGTTTTGTAATACTTTCCTTACTTTCAAAATCAATATCGTTGAATTGAGACACATCAATATTGATGATATATTTTTCAAAAGTACTTTTTACTTGTGGTCTATTTTTGGTACGCTTTGTATAATCTTTATCTTGAATTTCATCATAATAATTACCATCAAACAATACGAGTTGTAATACGTCTGAGTTTTCATCACTGACAAACTCCCCAGTATTCGCTTTAATGACCGTAAAATTACCTCTTGCATTTCCTTTTTTTTGATGAATAATGACATCTCTTAAAAACTCCCCATTTTCACCACTTTTCTCAGCAACTTTTATATTTATATCATTTAATTGATTGAACTGACCTTCTGCAATGGCCATTGCAGGTTTTACTTTAGCAATATTTTTTCGAAGGCTGTAAAAATTAAACTCCGCAAAAGGAATCACACTGTTGGCAAAGAAAAAACTAATCACTGCCAAAAACACAATAAATACACTTAGGCTTTTCATAGCACGCTGCAATGATATTCCAGTAGATTTCATGGCTGCAAATTCATAGTTTTCCGAAAACCCTCCAAAGACCATGATAGAGGCCAAAAGAATGGTCAGTGGCAAAACCAACACGACTATTCGAGGGGATACATAGATTAAGAATTTGAGAATGACTTCAATTTCTAAATCTTTCCCTGCAAGCTCGGAAATATAAACCCAAAGGGATTGTAAAATAAAAATCATCATCAGTATTGTGAAGACACTGAAAAATGTTTTTAGATAGGTAGTGAGAATGTAGCGGTCTAAAATTTTCAAACTTAAGCTTAATCTAAATTATTGATATAATAGTCACTATATTTTGCAGCATCAAACGTAAATAAGGTTTCAGACAAAGGTTGATTGATTTTAAAAGCGTTGATGGTCAATGTTGTTTTGGTACCATTACTTCCAATCTCGATTAAATTATATACATGTTTGGTATTTGTGTCTATTCCCAATAATACATAGCTAATTTCACTATTTGAATCAATAGGATTTAATTTGATATATTGAATTTTTCGACCTCTAACATTTTGAATGATATCCATTTTATAATTATAGCCTTCTTCGTAAAATGTGAGTAATTGACTCGGAGTGATGGTGTTTTCTTCAGTAGTGTTTTGCTTGGAAATAGTCACTTCCTCATCTTCAGGACTGATTGTAATTAGTTTTTCACCGTCAAATATTCTTGTGATTCCTAGAATATTTAACACATAGTTATCGCCTACCAAGGTAATATCTCCACGTGTATCTTGATGAATATTTTCTTCGCTATTGTCCAAGGCATACTTAAACTCTAACACCATATTGTCGTACTCATTTACTTTAGCTCTCATTTCATTTAAAAGCGTTTGTGCATCAGGATCTCGATTTTGTGCATGACAAAATCCAATTATTAAAGTCAGTATAAAAGTTGTAAAATTCTTCATTTTTATTCAATTTCTTGATCCAATAATTGATTTAGTGCTGTAAAATCGGGGATGAGTACTTGCCGTGCTTTACTGCCTTCAAATGGGCCAACAATCCCTGCGGCTTCTAATTGATCAATTAAACGTCCTGCTCTGTTATAACCAAGTTTTAATTTACGTTGTAATAAAGAAGCAGACCCTTGTTGAGCGGTTACAATGACTTCTGCAGCTTCTCTAAAGAGTTGATCTCTTTCGTCGATATTATTATCAAGACTTGTGCCAGATTCTTCACTGATGTATTCTGGTAACAAATAAGCACTGGGATAGGCTTTTTGAGATCCAATATAATCGGTTAGTTTTTCAACTTCCGGTGTGTCAACAAAGGCACATTGAATACGAATCATATCATTTCCTTGGGTGTATAATAAATCTCCTCGTCCAATCAACTGATCTGCACCAGAACTGTCAAGAATAGTTCGAGAATCAATTTTAGAAGTCACTCTAAATGCGATACGCGCAGGGAAGTTGGCTTTAATAATTCCTGTAATTACATTCACTGATGGGCGTTGGGTAGCTACAATCAAATGAATTCCAATAGCCCTTGCCAACTGTGCCAAACGTGCAATAGGAGTTTCTACTTCCTTTCCTGCGGTCATAATTAAATCGGCAAATTCATCAACAACTAATATGATATAGGGTAAAAATTTATGCCCATCATTTGGGTTGAGTTTTCGCGATTTGAATTTTTCGTTATATTCTTTGATATTTCTGCAAAATGCATTTTTAAGCATCTCATAACGGTTATCCATCTCAATACATAACGAATTTAAGGTATTGATAACCTTTGTGTTGTCGGTAATAATAGCATCTTCACTATCTGGAAGTTTTGCTAAATAATGCCGCTCAATTTTATTAAATAGTGTTAGTTCAACTTTCTTTGGATCAACCAAAACAAACTTCACTTCTGCAGGGTGTTTTTTATAAAGTAAAGAGGTGAGAACAGCATTCAGTCCAACAGATTTTCCTTGTCCTGTTGCGCCTGCCATAAGAAGGTGAGGCATCTTAGCTAAATCGACTACATAGGTTTCATTGCTAATTGTTTTCCCTAAAGCAATCGGGAGTTCCATTTCTGATTTCTGAAATTTTTGAGAGGCGATTACAGAATGCATGGAAACAATTGTTGCATTTTTGTTAGGTACTTCAATACCAATGGTTCCACGACCAGGTATTGGAGCAATAATTCGAATGCCCAATGCAGAGAGCGAAAGTGCTATATCGTCTTCTAAATTCTTAATTTTTGAGATTCGAACTCCGGCTTCAGGAATGATTTCATAAAGAGTAACTGTTGGTCCAATCGTTGCTTTTATGTTTGCAATCCCAATCTTATAATTGTTGAGGGTTTCAACAATTTTATTTTTATTTTCTTCTAATTCCTCTTGGTTGATAGTAATTCCTTCAGAATCATACTGTTTAAGCAAATCTAAAGAGGGAAATTTAAACTTTGACAGTTCTAAAGTGGGGTCAACCTCACCAAAGTCTTCTACTAATTTTGAAGCAAGGTTATCTGTTTCAGATAATTCTTCAACACTGGCTTCAATTTTCATTTCTAAAGGTGCCTCTTCATTTTTATTGGCTACACTAGGTTCTTCAGTTGGAGAATTTACTTCCAAATCACTAGGAGAATCAATACTTGAGTGGTTAGATATTGTAGGTTCTAGGTTTTCTAAAGAAACTTCAAATGCTGATTTTGTAGAGTCATTTTCTTCAGAAATAGACTCATTAATGGAAGTAGAAGAATCATTTTCTTCTGATAATTCAGATTGGAGTTCTTTTTTGGTGCGTACAAAAAGGTGTGCAATTTGTTGTGGACCTACTTTAAATCGCAGGGCGATATACACGATAAAACAAAATATTAATAATAATGCAGTTCCAATCTTCCCAACGTAGTCTTGTAGTAGTAAATTTAATTCGAATCCGATAACGCCTCCTAATTTTGGAGCCATCTCAAAAGCAAATCCAAATAAAATCGATCCCCAAATAATCACAAGTGTTCCCCAAAACCAGTTTCGCCACAAGCGTTTTTTTGAAGAATTTATCAATACAGAAATTCCTGATAAAAATAATAAACCAGAAAATAAAAATGAGGAAATTCCAAATCCTTTATAAATGAGTAATTCACTGACCCAAGCCCCAACTTTACTAAGCCAGTTATTAGTTTCTACCGTCCTGTTAGTGAAGTCACCAAGAACACTTTGGTCACTTTCTCCTGTAAATAAATAGGAGAGAAGCGCTATAAATAGTAAGATTCCAAGGATCACCAAAAAACTTCCCAGCACTAATTTTTGAGAATTTGTGAGGGTAAACTTAAGTTTTGAGAACTGTTTTTGGGTAGTCTTAGTTGTTGATTTTCTAGCCATTGCTCTTTCGCTGGTTTTAACAAAAATACAAATTACTTGCGTTTATCCTATCAATGGATGCTGTTTTGTTTGTAACAATATTTTATGCTTAATTTATTTATCAAATTGGTTTTTTGTAGTTAGACGATTGAATTGAATGATAAGAAGTGCAATGCCAAATAAAACGACGCCACATATTAAGTATAAACGTATTTTTTCAGCAACGTTTAAAAGCGACAGAACCACTCCAATGATTAGAACACTAATCCCTATTAATACTAAATAATTCCGTGTCATTTGGGTTAGTTTGTCTGTATCAATTTTCTTTTTTTCTTCGTTAGTCAGGGTGTTATATCCTGCGATTAAATCGGGGTTGTTTTTTACAATTAGCCCTGATAAAATTAAAATTATAGCCGTAATTATACTTGCATAAATCATTAAACGAAAATTAGTGAACACTCAAATTTAATAATTTAACACCATAAAAACTGTTTATATTTATGTAAATTTGAACTTGAATATTAGATCATGGAAAAAGACTTAGGGGATTACCGAAAATCCTATAAAAAAGGATCACTTCTAGAAACGGCTATTTCTGACAATCCAATGGAGTTGTTTCAGAAGTGGTTTCATGAAGTAGATACACATTTTCAACAAGATGAAACAAATGCGATGACTATTTCAACCCTTGGGTTGGACGGCTTCCCCAAAAATAGAGTGGTACTTTTAAAAAAATACACTTTTGAAGGCTTTATTTTTTATACGAATTATGAGAGCGAAAAAGGAAAAGCGATGGACGTTAACCCTAATGTATGTCTTTCATTTCATTGGGCAGCTGCCGAACGTCAGGTTATTATAAAAGGAACGGCCGAAAAAATAGCAGAAAACCTTAGTGATGGCTATTTTGAATCGCGTCCTAAAGGAAGTCAATTAGGAGCGATGGCTTCTCGTCAAAGTTCTGTGATAAAGAACAGAGATGTATTGGAAGCAAAATTAAAATCCTTAGAGATGGAATACGAAACCAAAGCAATTTCTCGTCCTAAGTTTTGGGGAGGATTTATGGTCAAGCCCATCGAAATTGAATTTTGGCAGGGTAGGGAAAATAGACTTCATGACCGGATTCGTTATCAATTACAAGCAGATTTCTCTTGGAAAATTGAGCGTTTATCTCCTTAAATTATTATGAAGACAATTGTTTTTATACGTCATGCAAAATCGTCTTGGAGGTACCAACTTCCAGATGAAAAACGACCACTCAATAAACGAGGATTATTTGATGCGGAATTTATGTCGTCACTTGATGTTGTAAAGTCATTTCAGCCCGATGCTGTATTTTGTAGTACGGCAAAACGCACTCGAGAAACCTGTCGATTTTTCTTAAAAAATGCCGTTTTACCTAAAACCGAAGTACAGTATTCTGATCGATTGTATGATTTTAGCGGGGCAGGTCTAGAAGCATTTATCCATACGATGAATCCTCATTTGTCAAACGTATTTATCTTTGGTCATAACCATGCATTAACAGCTGTTGTGAATGCCAAAGGCGACCAATTTATAGAAAATATTCCTACATGTGGAGTTGTCAAAATAAATTTTAAAACAAACAATTGGAGCGACTGTTCTGATGGAGTTGTTGAATATAAGTTGTTCCCTAAAAACCTAATTCCTTAGGAGTTAAACTAGCCGTGAATCGTTTCGTTGACACTCAATGTTTTCATGATTTCTGCTTCAAACTCTAGCAACGCTTCCCATTTTGTATCGACTTCTTTGCGTTCGCCATATTGTCTAGCAAACCCTAAAAATGAGCTGTAATGGTTTGCTTCGCTAATCATTAATTTTCTATAGAATTTAGCAAGTTTTTTATCTTCTAGATGTTCAGATAACAGTCTAAAGCGTTCACAACTTCTTGCTTCAATCAATGCGGCATACAACAAGCGATGTACCAATTGAGTGGTTCGACTTCCTCCTTTCGGAAAAAATTGAAGTAAACGAGATACATAATCGTCTTTTCGATCGCGACCCAAAGTAAATCCACGTTCTAAAATTAGATCGTGAACCATCTTAAAATGACTCATCTCTTCTTCTACCAAAGCAATCATTTCTTGGACTAATTCTGTGTATTCAGGAAAACTTACGATTAATGATATGGCAGTACTGGCTGCTTTTTGTTCACAAAAGGCATGATCTGATAAAATTTCTTCTATATTTTTTTCAGCAATGTTTACCCATCTTGGGTCTGAAGGTAACTTTAATCCAAGCATAACTTTATAAATCTAAATCAAACGTTTTGCGTAACAGTTCAACATGTTTGTTTTTTTCTACTAATTTTTGATACTTATCTTCTGGAGTGTAAGCATATTGTTTCTCGAGCGTTTCATTGACACTAATGTCTAATGTAAGTGAGAAATTATTGACGGATTTTCGTAAGTACTGTAATAATTCGAATTGTTGACGTTCTACTTCAATTTTATTGGTTGTATTTGGAAATTCCAATCGAATTGTATTTTCATTGATGAGTTTTGGGGTGTCAATTTGAAGAATTGCCGCAAGATTGTATTTACCGTCGGCTTCTAATTTAGTGACAAAAATATTCCAAAACTTGATAAGTGTTTCTAAGGTAAACGGATCATTTGGCAGATCTTCTTCGTCAACGGTGACTTCCATTAGTTTAATTTGGTGCTCTTTTTTCTTTCGAATACTACTGAGCGACAATCCGGAAGTGGGACGTTGTGTACTTTTAATGATGGGGGTGGGCAATTCTTTTTTTAAATAAGTGGCTTTGGGTTCTTCCACTTTTTCAACAACTTTTGGAGTTTCCTTGATGGGTTTTTGAGTCGGAGTTGTGACGGGGGGTGTGACCTTTACTTCTGGAATATTTTTAGACCTAAAGTAAGACGCAGGAATTATGAATCCGCTAGGCTTTTTTTTTTCTCCATCAAAAGTGATAGAGGCAAGCTGCATTAAACAAAGTTCGACCAACAGCCGCTGGTTTTTACTCGTTTTATATTTGAGATCACAATCATTTGCCAGTTCAATAGCATGAATTAAAAATGCTTGTGAAGTGGACTCAGATTGTGTTTTGTAGGCTGCTTTTGTGTCTTCACCAACTTCGAGCAATTCAATTGTTTGGGGTGTTTTACAAACCAATAAATCTCTAAAATGAGATGCTAAGCCTGTAATAAAATGATGCCCGTCAAATCCTTTGGAAAGGATTTGATTAAAATGCAGAAGTAAATCAGGAATTTTATTAGACAAAATTAAATTTGTTGCTTCAAAAAAGGTGTCGTAATCTAAAACGTTTAGATTTTCTGTCACTGCTTTACGTGTTAGTTCTTTCCCTGAAAAACTAACAACTCTGTCAAATATTGAAAGAGCATCTCGCATGGCACCATCTGCTTTTTGAGCGATGATATGCAAGGCATCGTCTTCTGCCGTTATACCTTGTTCTTTAGCAATTACCTTTAAATAATTTTTAGCATCTGTGACATTGATTCTTTTGAAATCAAAAATCTGACAGCGCGAGAGAATCGTTGGGATGATTTTATGTTTTTCGGTGGTTGCTAAAATAAAGATACAATGCTTTGGGGGTTCTTCTAAGGTCTTCAGAAAGGCATTAAAAGCCGAAGCGGTCAACATATGTACTTCATCAATGATATAGACTTTATAGCTCCCCACTTGTGGTGGAATCCGAACTTGTTCGGTCAGGCTTCTAATATCGTCTACAGAATTATTGGACGCAGCATCCAATTCAAAAATATTAAAGGCAAAATCTTCATTTTCATTGTTAGTGCCATCACTATTAATCATTTTGGCAAGAATCCGAGCACAAGTAGTTTTACCAACCCCTCTAGGGCCAGTAAACAATAAGGCCTGTGCAAGGTGGTTTTGATCAATAGCATTTTTTAATGTATTGGTAATGGCAGACTGCCCCACAACATCTTCAAATGTTTGAGGTCTGTATTTTAATGCCGATACAATAAAAGGTTCCATAAAAATCTTATTAAAACAAATTTAAAAATTCACAGCCGACTGCGTAAATTAAACCCAGATAAATTAAAAGGAGTTATTAACAATTTATGTATTTTTGCCGCAAAGCAGATCGCCTTATCGCTGTTCGTTTTAAAACGAAGGGAGGAAAGTCCGGACACCATAGTGTATTATAGTGGCTAACGGCCATCAGTCGTAAGGCTAGGAAAAGTGCAACAGAAAGAATGTACAGGTTAAGCTGTAGTGAAACCAGGTAAACTCTATAAGGTGCAATGTCATGTATATCAGTGCTTGAGCGCGACACGTGCGATGCTGAAGGGTAGGCAGCTAAAGTTTACTGGTAACAGTAAACGTAGATAAATGATAAGGGTCACATTTTTGTGATACAGAATCCGGCTTATAGATCTGCTTTTTTTAATTTTCAAAAAAACTAAATCGGTTACCACCATATCCTTTTACTTCTGTAAACTGAGGAGCAGAAGATAAATCGGTGTGTTTGGAATGTTCTATAATTAGCACACCCTCAGTTTCTAAGAGTTTATTTTGAAATACAAGTTCAACGATTTTTAAAAACCTTTCAAGTTCAAGTTCATAAGGAGGATCGGCAAAAATAATTGTTTGGGGTTGTTTTGTTTTTTCTAAAAATCCAAAGACGTCTGCTTTTATAACTTGGATAGGCATGTCAAATCCTTCAGAAGTTTGAGAAATAAATTTTGTACAATGAAAATTTTGATCTACTGCCACAATAGATTCCGTTCCTCTTGAAGCAAATTCATAGCTAATATTTCCAGTACCTGAAAATAAATCCAATACAGAGATGTCATGAAAATGATATCGGTGGTTGAGGATATTAAACAGTGCTTCTTTTGCCATATCAGTTGTAGGACGTACAGGTAGTTTTTTTGGTGCCATAATTCGTCTGGCCTTAAACGTTCCTGAAATAATTCGCATTATAAGCTGTTTAAGAGTGTGAAATGTTTAGAACTCGCACCGGTACTGTAAAGCATTGCGTCTTTTGATAATAGACTGACGTGCCTTACATATTTGTATGCAATCTTAAAAAGGGGGTCATTTTTATCAACGGATCCCATTAATACTACTGGGAATTCTTCTGGGTTGAGCTGTAATTGCTCGGCAGTGAATAGGAGGTAATAGATAAAATCTTCTTTGGTGTTGTATTCAAAACGGTTATAAAACTTTAATTTATTGTTGTCAACGACAATAATTTCAAAATGTGAGTTCTCAATATTGAGATACATTTTCAATGATTTTGAGTTTTTTTCAAGAGTTAGCACACGATTTAAAAGGATGGTGGCACTGTGTTTATATACAAAACTTCCAAAACGTTCAAATATAAAATTATTGATATTTACAAGTGGTACATATACAACCATAAGATCTTCAATTGAAAGAGGATCGTAAGTGATAAAATCTGTTTTTAATATTTTGGTATTAAATTTAAGATAATCCACTAGGTTGGTTTCGTCAAACAAAGGTTTAGGAACTAGGGTCGCTAATTCATTATCGTGAATGACAGTAACACTTCCAAATGGTTTTTGGAGGTCTTCAGTGCTATTGAAACTATGTGTAAGTTGGTCTAAAAGAGCTTGTGGGGTTTGTTTCTTATCAAAATTAACCGACTCCAAAAATTCAATTTTTGAGTCCATTGTGTTTAAAACAAAAAAAGAAAGTCCATTCAAGTTTACCTGAATGGACAATTCATATATAGAATCTGATATGTTATTGTTGCTTAGAATAATTTTTTGGCCAGTTTCCATTAGTATTTATTTCATCCATAGACCCTACTTTAAGAGTAGGTCCATTAACGCCTTCTACAGATTTAACTTCAGATTCAAGTTCAACAAAGTTTTTATCTTGGTCAAATAAAAGTATTTTTTTAGAAACGGAAGCTTCAAATACAGGAATGTTAATTCCATTTTGTTCTAAAAGTCCTGCTTTTAGTTCAAATTTCTGACCATCATCTAATGTAGGAATATTCATCATTGTTTTGTAACGTGGATCAGCTCCAAACAAAGAGTCTTTTACAGAAACAAATCCAAGTGTATCAATGATTACTATTTCTTTTGTGGTGTCAACACCATAAAGACGTGTTAGTTTTTCATCAATTATTGTAGAATCTCTTCGTTGTGTAATCGTGAATTTTTCAGTTTCAATGAATTTCACTAAACTATCCCAATTTGCTTGAAATTGACCAGTTACAGTTCTGTGCGCTAATTCAGAATCTCTGATATCCTTAAGGTTTTCGATGACTACTTTATAACGCTGCTCTTTTATTTTATTAAAATTAATTTTTCCATAAATAGAAAAAATAAGTATGTACCCTAAATAAATACTAAGCCCCCAAAGACCAGCAAGAATTAAGGGTTTGTATTTTTTTGGATTGTATTTATCAATAAGATAAATAATTCCAATGGCAAAAATAATAGCAACAATGATTATTACAAAAGATTTCATATTTTTTTATAAGTTGTAATGAGACTTCACAAATCTACAATTTTTTTTTATTCAATAAAGTGAATGTTACTAAAAATCATTTCTATATTTGAATAAAATAATATCTGCGATATAATTCAATGGATTCAAACGAATTTTATAAACTACTAAAAACCAGTTTTCCCTTTACGCCAACGGCTAAGCAAAACATTGGTTTACAACAACTTTCAAATTTTATTTTTAGTAAGGTTGCCAATGAAATATTCGTTTTAAAGGGTTTTGCCGGTACTGGAAAAACAACGATTATTGGGGGCATCGTAAAAAATTTATGGAACGCTCAAAAAAATGCAGTTTTACTAGCACCAACAGGGCGTGCAGCGAAGGTTATTAGCAATTATTCACAGAAAGAAGCCTTTACTATTCACAAAAAAATTTATGTGCCACGTTCCGAAAAAAATGGAAAAATCTCTTTTGTACTCGCTCCAAACAAGCATAAAAAAACACTTTTCATTGTGGATGAAGCCTCTATGATTTCAGACATATCCAATCAAGCAAAATTATTTGGAACTGGGGCATTGTTAGACGATTTAATTCAATATGTGTATTCTGGTTTTCAATGTAAGTTGTTATTAATAGGAGATACTGCACAATTGCCCCCAGTCAAGTTAGATCTAAGTCCAGCGTTAAATGAATCTAATTTAGAACTCAATTACAACAAAGAAGTTATTCGTTTAGAATTGGATGAAGTGGTTAGACAAGGGGAAGACTCTGGAATTTTATTTAATGCAACCCATTTGAGGGAAGCCATCTCCAACTCGTATTTTGATTCTTTTGAATTCAATCTTAATGGGTTTAAAGATATTGTACGATTAAATGATGGTTATGAAATTATGGATGCCATTAATGATGCTTATAGCAATTTAGGAAATGAAGAAACAGCTTTAATTGTACGATCTAATAAACGTGCAAACCTATATAATGAGCAAATCCGTTCGCGTATTTTGTTTAATGAAAACGAATTAACTGCAGGTGATTTTTTGATGATTGTTAAAAACAATTACTTCTGGTTAAAGCCCACAAGTGAGGCTGGGTTTATAGCCAATGGAGATATTATTGAAGTTTTGGAAGTTTTTAGTGTTAAAGAACTCTATGGTTTTCGTTTTGCAGAAGTTAAAATACGCATGGTAGATTATCCTAAAATGCGTCCGTTTGAAACCGTTTTAATGTTAGATACAATCACTCTAGAAACGCCTTCATTACCCTATGAAGAATCCAATAAATTATATCAAGAAATTTTAAAAGATTTTGAAGATGAACCTTCTTCTTATAAACGTTTTTTAGGAGTTAAAAAAAGTAAATATTTGAATTCACTTCAAGTGAAATTTTCTTATGCAATCACCTGTCATAAGTCACAAGGAGGGCAGTGGGATACTGTATTTGTTGAGCAACCCTATTTGCCCAATGGGATCGATAGAGACTATTTGAGATGGCTTTATACGGCTGTAACACGCGCTAAAGAAAAGTTATATCTCATTGGTTTTAAAGATGATTTTTTTGAAAGTTAAAACATATTTTTTTCAATAACGAATCAAAAAAATTGTACTTTTGAGTTTGAAATAATTTTAATATCAAATGAAAGTAATAGCAATGATTCCTGCCCGTTATAGTGCGTCTCGTTTCCCCGGAAAATTGATGCAAGACCTTGCAGGCAAAAGTGTCATTCTCAGAACTTATGAGGCTACAATTAAAACTAATTTGTTTAGTGCTGTTTATGTTGTCACTGATAGTGAGATTATTTCAAATGAAATTACTAATCATGGTGGTAATGTTATAATGAGCCAAAATAAGCATGATTCAGGGAGTGACCGAATTGCGGAAGCCGTACAAAATGTAGATTGTGATATCGTGGTTAATGTTCAAGGTGATGAACCGTTTACCGAACGTATGAGTTTACAAAAAGTTTTAAGTGCTTTTGAAAATGATCCAAATGAAGAAATTGACTTAGCTTCTTTAATGGTTCACATTACCGATGCGGATGAAATACAAAATCCTAACTCAGTAAAAGTAATTGTTGATCAACGCAATTTTGCATTGTATTTTTCAAGAAGCCCCATTCCTTTTCAAAGAGATAAAACAATAGAAACGAAGTATTTTAAACACAAAGGCATCTATGCATTTAGAAAAAAAGCCTTGCTAGATTTCACAAAACTACCAATGCAAATGTTGGAAGCCTCAGAGAAAATAGAGTGCATTCGTTATTTAGAGTTTGGAAAGAAAATAAAAATGGTAGAGACGGATATTCAAGGCATAGAAATTGATACGCCTGAAGATTTAGAACGTGCCAAGGGTTTATTGAAAAATAATTAATTTAATAGAAATTGAAGAAGAAGTTAGATTTAGGTAGTTGGAATCGCAAACATCATTTTAATCATTTTAATGCATTAGCAGACCCGTACTTTGCTGTAACAATTCCCTTTGATGTGTCTTTAGCTTACAAAAAATCAAAGGATACAGGATCAAGTTTTTTTGCAATCTATCTTCATGACTGTATGAAAGCAATTAATGCTGTTGAAAATTTTAAATACAGAATTGTTGACAACGACGTTTTTGAGTACGATGTTATTCACGCTTCTGCAACCCTGTCAAGAGCTGACAATACTTTTGGCTTTAGTTTTATTAATTTCTCAGAGAGCTTTCAAGAATTTAACACAAACATTCAAAAAGAAAAACAACGCATTAACGATTCTACAGAACTTTATCCTCCAGTAAATGGATTAGATTGTATTCATTGCTCTGCATTGCCTTGGTTTTCTTTCACCTCCCAAAAAGAGCCTTTTTCAGGCGTTAAAGATTCAGTGCCCAAATTCGCATTTAGTAAAACCTACAAAAAAAATGACTCACTCATGATGAATGTAGGAATCAATGTAAATCATGCCTTAATAGACGGATATCATGTTGGGCAGTTTGCTGAGCTATTTCAAAAAAATCTTAACCACTAATAGAAAATTATTATCAACTAATTTTAACTCATTATGAAAATGAATTTTAAAAATTTCCCAATGGTTTCCAAAGTTGTCTTTGGTCGTGGAAGTTTTACCCAGTTAGTTGAAATTATATCCCCAAAGCGTCAGAGTGAGAGTGCTCCTTTTATTTTTCTTGTCGATGCGGTATTTGAAAATAATTCTTCTTTAATTTCAAAAATCCCATTACTTTATAAAGACCAAATTATTTTTATTTCATCCAATGAAGAACCCAAAACTTCACAAGTAGATCGTTTGGTTGAAGATATTATTTTAAGCTCGAGTGTATTACCATCGGGAATTATAGGAATAGGAGGGGGAACCCTTTTAGATTTGGCCAAAGCAGTTGCTTTGATGCTTACCAATAATGGATTAAGCCATGAGTATCAAGGTTGGGATTTGATAAAAAATAAAGGAATCTATCATGTTGGTATCCCTACAATTTCTGGTACAGGAGCCGAAGTTTCTAGAACCACCATTTTAACAGGGCCTACCATGAAATTAGGAATTAACAGTGATTTCACCCCTTTTGATCAAGTAATTTTAGATCCAGAGCTTACCGAGGGTGTTCCAAAAGAACAATGGTTTTATACAGGAATGGATTGTTATATTCATTGTATAGAATCGCTTAATGGTAACTTTATCAATTCCTTTAGTAAAATCTACGGAGAAACTGCTTTGAACCTTTGTAAAGAAGTCTTCCTAGATACATTAAGTCCAGAAGAAAATCAAGATAAATTAATGATGGCTTCATGGCATGGTGGAATGAGTATTGCTTATTCTCAAGTTGGTGTTGCCCACGCCATGAGTTATGGTTTATCCTTTTTGTTAGGAACCAAACATGGGATTGGAAACTGTATTGTATTTGATCATCTGTCCGAATTTTATCCTGAAGGGGTTAAATTATTTAAGCAGATGAAAGCAAAGCACAACATTTCATTACCGCAAGGAATATGTGCCAACCTCACAGATAAACAATTCGATATTATGATTGATGTTTCTTTAAGTTTAGAACCCTTATGGGAAAATGCCATTGGAAAAAATTGGAAAACCAAAATAACACGATCTCGTTTGAAAGAACTTTATTCAAAAATGTAAGAATGCAGATCATATCAAAATTTATATACCATCGTCTTTTAGGGTGGAAAGTAACAGGGTTTAATGACTATGACTCCGTAAAAAAAGCGGTGCTTATTGCTGCACCCCACACTAGTTGGCATGATTTTTATATAGGGGTTCTTTTAAGGTCTTGTCTAAAGATACAGGCTAATTTTGTTGGAAAGGAAGCATTGTTTAACCCCTTTACAGGTTGGTTTTTTAGAATGCTTGGTGGTGCTCCTGTACGCCGAAGTGCAAACGAAAAACAAGTAGATGCCATTGCACGATTGTTTGAAAATAGAGACGTATTTCGTATGGTATTAGCTCCAGAGGGTACCCGAAAAAAAGTAGATGCTTGGCGAACAGGGTTCTACTACATAGCCAAAACCGCCAAGGTGCCTATAGTGATGCTGTCTTTTGATTTTGAAAATAAAGAAAATTGCTTCTCAGAACCTTTTTACCCTACGGATGATATTGAGGCTGACTTTAAGTTTATGCGAGCCTTTTTTAAAGGGATTAAAGGAAAAATTCCTGAGTTCTCTTAAAGTTACTCTTGCATGGTGTGATACACATTCTGAACATCGTCATCTTCTTCTAGTTTTTCTAAAAGTTTTTCAACATCCGCAACTTGCTCCTCGTTTAGAGCTTTAGTTACTTGAGGAATTCGTTCAAATCCAGAAGATAGAATTTCAATTTCTCGAGCTTCTAGAGCAGATTGAATGGCTCCAAAACTTTCAAACGGTGCATAAATCAGAATACCATCATCATCGGTAAAAACTTCTTCGGCTCCAAAATCGATAAACTCGAGTTCAATTTCTTCAACATCCAATCCTTCTGAATTGATTCTGAAATTACAAGTATGATCAAACATAAATACAACCGACCCAGAAGTTCCTAAACTCCCATTACATTTGTTAAAATAGCTTCGAACGTTTGCAACGGTACGCGTGTTGTTGTCCGTCGCTGTTTCAACAAGAATGGCAATGCCATGAGGAGCATAGCCCTCAAATAAGACTTCTTTATAATCTCCTTGACTTTTGTCACTCGCACGTTTAATGGCACGCTCAATGTTGTCTTTGGGCATATTAACAGCCTTTCCATTTTGAATCACGGCTCTTAAGCGAGAATTACTATCTGGATCAGCACCACCTTCTTTAACAGCCATGACAATGTCTTTTCCAATTCGTGTAAACGCTTTGCTCATTGCTGACCAACGTTTCATTTTTCTTGCTTTGCGAAATTCAAATGCTCTTCCCATGGTAGTATCTAATTATATATGTTTAACAAAAATAAAAATGCTGGAACGAAAAACAAGTATAAATCGCTCTAAAACTTCAAAATAGAGAATCAAAGAGTTCCAAACTATACATTTGAAGGTGTTTTGGGAGGGTGTTTTCTTTTGGTAAAACTGCCAAATACCGCTCGTCATTGGTGGTATAAACCAATTTAAATTTTGGATTTTTAGCACCAATCTTAGAAACTAAATCTTTTATAAAATCGTCGTGATGCACCAAATCCTTACTTCCTACATGAAAAATACCATATTTGTTTCGATTAATGATATAATGCAATTGTTGAGTGACCTTTCTATCGGATACGACATTCATAATTAGATTTGGAAATAATTCAATTGGAACGTCTAATTCCAGATGTAATTTAAGCTCATTAAGTCGTGGAGAGGGGGCTCCAAAAACCATAGGCAGCCGCAAGATGGCAACTTTTTTAGGGGGAAGTTTTAAAAATAAATGTTCAAGTCTAATTTTAAAATGACCATAAACACTGTTGCTCAGGGTGGTATCACTCTCGTAACTCGGGTATTTACTGTAAGCATCAAATACATTTGCGGAGGACAAAAAAATCATCTTACATTTTTTTTCACATGATACATATTCAAAAACATGTTTATGTGCTGTCAATTGTGCTGCAAAATCTCCTCTTAGTGCAGAAATAATAAGTGTAGGTTTTACCACATTAAGAATCTCAAAAATGTCATCAACCTCAAAATCATAATGATAAAATTGCTTGTTATTCTCAAATGCCAAAAGAGGGGTTCGATAGGTGCCAAATGTTTGATAATAGGGGTGGAGTTCTTTGTAAATGGCACTTCCTAAATAGCCACTGACACCCAATATCAATATGCGGTGTTTTTTTAGTGTGGCCATGTTTTAATGTTTATTATTTTTTGTAAAAAGGAAGTTTTACAATTTTAGCACGTACTTTTTGTTTCCGAATAGCGATGCGAATTTCAGATTCAATACTGGCGTGATTGGATAAAACATAACCCATTCCAATTCCTTTTCCTAATGAGGGTGCCATCGTTCCAGAAGTTACAATCCCTATTTCATTTCCAGAAGCATCCTCAATCGTGTAATCCTTGCGAGGAATGCCACGCTCTAACAACTCAAAACCTACCAAACGTCGTTTAGGACCTTCTTCTTTTTCTTTTTTAAGTGCTTCAGAATTTGTGAAGGGTTTATTAAACTTGGTGATCCATCCCAATCCAGCCTCGATAGGAGAGCTGTGGTCATCGATATCATTTCCGTAAAGACAATACCCCATTTCTAATCGTAAAGTGTCACGGGCTGCCAATCCGATGGGTTTAATTCCAAAAGATGCACCCGCTTCAAGTACTTTATCCCATACTTGTTTGACTTCTGAGTTTTTACAATAAATCTCAAAACCACCACTTCCAGTATAACCTGTTGCAGAAATGATCACATGTTCAATCCCTGCGAAATCAGCGACCATAAAATTATAGAATGCAATGGATGATAAATCGACACTGGTCAACGCTTGCATCGCTTCCACAGCTTTTGGACCTTGAATTGCTAATAAGGAATAGGCATCGCTTATATTTTTCATTTCAGCACCCATTGAATTTTTAGAAGAAATCCATTCCCAATCTTTTTCAATATTACTGGCATTGACGACTAATAAATAGGAGTCTTCTTTAATTTTATATAGGATTAAATCATCTACAATACCGCCTTGGTTGTTTGGTAAACAACTGTATTGTGCTTTTCCCACAGTAAGTTTTGAAGCATCGTTTGAAGACACGGATTGAATAAGTTCTAAAGCATTTGGACCTTCAATAAGAAATTCCCCCATATGAGAGACGTCAAATACACCTAGATTGTTTCTAACGGTTTCATGCTCGGCATTCACCCCTTCGTATTGAACGGGCATCATGAATCCAGCAAAAGGAATCATTTTAGCGCCTAGAGCTTCATGCGTTGATTGCAGTGCGGTAACTTTCATAGTTAATTAAATTTATAGCAAGACAAATCTAATCAAAAATAGGAATCGAAACGGATTAAAGCTGTGTTAAAAATGCTTTAAATTCGGAATAGTCCTTAATATCCGTAGCTACTTTTTGTTTATCGATAACGGCCTTTATTTGTGGAGGCAATGGAATATCGGTACTAATAACTTCTTTAACAACATCTAAAAACTTGGTTGGGTGAGCAGTTTCCAAAAATACACAATGTGCCTGTGGATTGGTTTCTAAATACGATTTGCATCCCAAATATCCAACGGCTCCATGTGGGTCGGCGATATATTGAGTGGTTTTGTAAATCTCATCCAATGCCTGTTTTGTTTCGTCATCTGTAAAACTGTAAGAAGAAAGGTTTGATTTTAAGGTTTCAAAGTTATTATTATAAATGGCTTGTATGCGTATAAAATTACTAGGATTCCCAACATCCATTGCGTTACTAACGGTTTGAACAGAGGGTTTTGGTTCGTAAGAATTGGACTTTAAATAACGGGTCACTACATTGTTTTCATTATTTGAAGCGATAAAATGTTTGATAGGCAGTCCTAATTTTTGAGCAATCATTCCAGCACATACATTTCCAAAATTTCCGCTTGGAACCGAAAAGACAATCTCTTTTGAACTGTTTTTGAGTTGTTTGTACGCAAACATAAAATAAAACAGTTGGGGGAGCCAACGTGCTACATTAATAGAGTTTGCAGAAGTTAATTGCATTGTGGATGTGAGTTCATCATCAAGAAATGCTTTTTTAACCATGTCTTGGCAATCATCAAAAGTACCATCAACTTCAAGTGCGGTGATGTTTTGACCTAAAGTTGTTAATTGTTTTTCTTGGATATCACTGACCTTTCCACTGGGATATAAAATCACGACTCGAACTCCTTTAACTCCAAGAAATCCATTGGCGACAGCCCCTCCAGTATCCCCAGAAGTTGCAACCAAAACGGTCACTTCATTGGAGTTATCTTTATTAAAATAACCCAAGCAACGTGCCATAAATCGTGCACCAACGTCTTTAAATGCCATCGTAGGACCATGAAACAATTCGAGGGTTGAAATGGATTCTGTAAGGTTTACAACCGGAAAATCAAAACTAAGCGTTTCTGAAACGATGGTTTTTAAAACATCTTCAGGGATTTCGGGACTTATAAATTGCTTGATTGCTTCAAATGCAATAGCTTCATTTGAAAGCGTTTCAATAGTCTCAAAAAAAGAAGCCTTTAAAGGTGTAATATTTTCAGGAAAATACAAGCCTCTATCTGGGGCAAGTCCTTTGATGACTGCATTTTCAAAAGTAGTGTTTGGAGCTATATGATTTAAACTATAATAGTTCATTGTTAATTTTAGTTTAAGTGTTTGATGCCATCTAAATTTATTTTTGACACATAAATTTCAAACGGAATATTTTGATTTTGATAGGTTTCTCTAATGGTTTTTTCAACTTTTAACGCTGTGGCTTCAGATTTACACAAACTAAATACAGAAGGTCCTGAACCTGAAATTCCTGTACCCAAAGCTCCATTTTCTATCGCTGCTTTTTTAATGTCTTCAAACCCTTGAATAAGTTGACTTCTACACGGCTCTACAACCACATCTTTTAAGGAACGACTTATGAGGTCGTAATCGTTGGTATGTAATCCATGTACGAGACTGCCCACGTTAGACCACTGTGTGATTGCGTTTTTCAATAAAATAGTTTCGGGAAGTATTTTTCGCGCATCTGAAGTTTTGATTTCGATTTGAGGATGAATAACCACTGCAAATAAATCAGAGGGTGTTGGGATTTGTAAGATTTCTAAAGGGTCTAAACTTTTTACCAAGGTAAATCCTCCAAAGAGAGCAGGCGCAATGTTATCGGCATGTTCGCTTTGACTGGCAACAGCTTCTCCTTTCATGGCAAAGGCTGTAAGTTCTGTTTTAGAAAATGGATTTCCAAGCAATACATTCATTCCGTACACACTTCCAACGGCACTCGCAGAACTGCTTCCAATACCACTTCCTGGTTTGATGTGTTTGTAAATTTCGATTTCAAAACCACAATCGGGTTTTGCAGCTTCATACATGGCAAGTGCCGAAACGCCAGCCACATTTTTTTTGACTTCAAACGGAAGATCATACCCTTCAATTTTTGTAATTCGAATTCCTTTTTCCGCGGTTTTACGAATTACCATTTCATCACCAATAGAATCCAGACAAAATCCAAGGACATCAAATCCACAGGATACATTGGCAACAGTTGCTGGAGAAAATAGTCTGATTTCGTTCATTAATGTGTGTTTGAAATTCTAATAATATCTGCAAATAACCCTGATGCGGTGACTTCAGATCCTGCACCAGCTCCTTTTATAATCATGGGTTGATCGCTGTAACGATTCGTGTAAAACATCACAATATTATCTTTTCCTTCAAGATTATAAAAAGGATGTCCAACAGGTATTTCTTTTAAACCAACTGAGGAGGCTCCATCTTTAAATTCTGCGACATATTTTAGTTGACAGTTGTTTGCTTCTGCAGATTGTACTAATTTTTGAAATACGACTTCATTCGTTTTTAAGGTTTCATAAAAAGCATCCACGGAATTAGCCTCCATACATTCTTTTGGTAAAAATGCTTCATTTTCAATTGCATCCATTTCTAACATCTCTCCACTTTCTCTTGCTAAAATTAATAGTTTTCGTGCCACATCCACACCACTCAAATCAATTCTAGGGTCTGGTTCTGTGTAGCCCTCTGCTTGTGCTTGTTTTACCACATCGTGAAAGGTCGTGTTTTTATTGAAATTATTAAAGATAAAATTCAAACTTCCAGAAAGCACCGCATTAATGGACGTAATCCGATCTCCAGACATGATTAAATTTTTCAAAGTATCAATGACAGGAAGACCCGCTCCAACATTTGTCTCAAATAAGAAAGGCACATTGTATTTGTGAGAGAGTTGTTTTAACTCTTTGTAGTTTTCAATACCACTCGAACAAGCAATTTTGTTACAAGCCACTACTGCAATACTGTGTTTTAAATAGTGTGCATAGGTTTGTGAAACGGCTTCGTTGGCTGTAATGTCTATAAAAACTGAATTTCTTAAATTTAATTTTTTAGATGCTTCAAAAAAGGCCATCGGTTCTGTGGGTTGTCCGTCTTTTAAGAGTGATTCCCAGTTGGTGAGGTTTAGTCCATTGTCGTCAAATACCATCGTTTTAGAATTGGACAGTGCCACCACTTTCAAATTTATATTAAAGGTTGATTTGATGTATTTTTTCTGCTGTTTGATTTGATCAAGAAGGGATTTACCTACATTTCCAACTCCAGAAATGAATAAATTCATTTGCTTTGTTTGTTCTTCAAAGAACTGTTCATGCAAAGCGTTTAAGGCTTTTTTCACATCGAATTCAGAAATCACGGCTGTAATATTTCGCTCAGAAGCGCCTTGAGCAATTGCTCGAATATTGACGTTGTTTTTTCCTAGAGTACTGAACATTTTTCCACTAATCCCTTGATGACTTTTCATCTTATCTCCAACAACAGCTACAATAGATAAATTGGGTTCAATGACCAAAGGATCGATTTTAAAGAGAGAAATTTCATTTTCAAATTCTTTATCAATTACTGCTTTAGCAGCTATTGCATCTTTATCGGAAATCCCAATACAAATTGAATGTTCTGAAGATGCTTGCGTAATGATAATTACATTTATTTTAGAGTGTGCTAAGGTTTCAAATAAGCGTTTAGAAAACCCAGGAATTCCAACCATTCCATTTCCTTGGAGTGTGAGTAAGGATATATTATTAATGTTGCTAATTCCTTTGATAGGAAATTGAGATCCATTTTCTACGATTTTAGTAATCAAAGTTCCAGGGTCTTCAGGAGCTAAGGTGTTTTTTATGAGTAAAGGAATGTCTTTTCGAAGGACAGGTTGAACGGTAGGAGGGTAGAGTACTTTGGCTCCAAAATGCGATAATTCAATGGCTTCTAAATAGGACAGTTTATTAATAGGTTTTGCATGTTTAACCATTTTAGGATTGGTTGTAAACATCCCACTCACATCCGTCCATATTTGCAATACACTTGCATTGAGTGCTGCTGCAATAATGGCCGCAGTATAATCAGATCCCCCACGTCCTAAGGTTGTAATCTCATCATTTTCAGATTTTGAAATAAAGCCTGGTAAGACCGTTACCATTTTTTGATTGTTCTCAAAATAGGTAGTGATATTGGCATTTGTTTCTTCAAAATTAACCGCTGCATTGGTGAAATTTGAATCCGTTACAATTAAGTTTTGAGAGTTTTTTAGTTGTACATTAACTCCTTTAGCTTTGATTGCTTCATAAATGATTAATGAAGAAATCAGCTCCCCAAAACTGAGAAGTTTATCAGTAGTTTTTGGAGATAATTCGTTGATTAAATACACCCCATCTAGTAATTTTTCGAGCCGCGATAAATGCTCCAACACGATATCGGTAGTTGTTTCGTGTACCTCGCCGTTGAGTAAACCATCAATCACTTCAATGTGTTTTAGGCGTAGCGCCTCAAAGTCTTCTTTATAACTGAGGTCTTTATCAATAGCTTTATCAGCTGCATTGAGTAATTTATCCGTAATTCCGCCAACAGCAGAAACAACCACAACAATATTTTCAGATGTGGATTCTTGTTTTACGATTTTTATGACTTTGGATATATTTTTTGAAGAACCTACCGACGTTCCTCCAAATTTTAAAACTTTCATGTGTCTATAATTTAATTTTATTGAAAACTATTGTTTTGATATAAACAATATAAAATAGGGGATGGATACTATATAATAACAACACCCAAAAGGGTAATTAGAATCGTAGTACTAATTACAAAAGATAAATTGATTTGGAACGATTCCATGGATAAGAAATTTGTAGTGTATGTTGCGTGTCGCATTAGTTGTGTTATTACCATTCAAAAGTATCAATTTCAAATGCAAAAAAAAATAATTACTTCAATTTTACACATTATGGAATTTAAAAGGAAAATATTCTAAATAATCAATATAAAATGAAGTATTTATGAATTTTTATCAATGGCTCTCATAGGCTCAATTTTTACTCCAAAATACAGCATTTAAAATTGTTCATGACTGTTTAATAAATAGTCGTTGAAATCTTAGTTTTTAATGTGATTAAAGCAATCTTATTGTTAATTTTGCAGTTCTAATAATTTTTTGAATAAAACATATATGCAACGCGACGAACAAATTTTTGAATTAATTGAAGCTGAAAGAGCACGACAAACCAATGGAATTGAATTGATTGCTTCTGAAAATTTCACCAGTGATCAAGTGATGGAAGCTACAGGATCTGTACTGACCAACAAGTACGCAGAGGGGTATCCTGGAAAGCGTTATTATGGTGGTTGTGAAGTCGTGGATGAAGTAGAGCAAATTGCAATTGATCGCGCCAAAACACTTTTTGGAGCTGCATGGGCCAATGTGCAACCACACTCTGGAAGTCAGGCCAATACAGCCGTATTTCATGCCTGTTTAAAAGTAGGGGATAAAATCTTAGGATTTGACCTGTCTCATGGAGGACATTTAACACACGGATCGCCCGTTAATTTTTCTGGACGTTTGTATGACCCTGTTTTTTATGGCGTTGAAAAAGAAACCGGAGTTTTGAATTATGACAAAATTCAAGAGATCGCAACTAAAGAACAACCAAAACTAATTATTGCAGGTGCTTCTGCATATTCAAGAGATATTGATTTTAAACGTTTTAGAGTGATTGCAGACAGTGTCGGTGCAATTTTATTAGCAGATATATCGCATCCTTCTGGATTGATAGCTAAAGGAATTTTAAACGATCCATTGCCACATTGCCACATTGTGACCACCACCACGCACAAAACTTTAAGAGGGCCAAGAGGCGGACTGATTATGATGGGTAAAGATTTTGAAAACCCTTTTGGAATTACATTGAAGTCTGGAAAAGTTCGAATGATGTCATCCTTGTTAGATTCTGCTATTTTTCCTGGAAATCAAGGAGGTCCTTTAGAGCATGTCATTGCAGGAAAAGCAATAGCTTTTGGAGAAGCTTTGACGGATGAATTTTTACACTATATTTTACAAGTCAAAAAGAATGCGGATGCCATGGCAAAAGCTTTTGTAAAACGCGATTATCATTTGATTTCTGGTGGAACGGATAACCACATGATGTTGATTGATTTAAGAAATAAAAATATTACGGGTAAAGATGCCGAACAAGCCCTTGTAAAGGCTGATATTACGGTAAATAAAAACATGGTGCCATTTGATACTCAGAGCCCTTTTGTAACCTCTGGAATCCGAGTTGGTACACCCGCAATTACAACCCGTGGCTTGGTAGAATCCGATATGGAAACCGTTGTTGATTTGATTGATCAAGTACTCAAAAACCATGACGATGAAGCAAAACTAGAAGCGATTTCAAAACAAGTACATGCGCTGATGAGTCACCGCCCGTTGTTTGTTTAAACGTTTATTAAACTCACTCCAATACAACCTCCTAACTTTTTTGTTCCCCCCGCTACCGCACGAATCCTTTCGTGTGGTAGAGTAGAGCTCTCAAAAAACTTAATCTTCAAATTCAGCGGCATTATATGCCCCTAAATCGGGTGGGGAAGTACGCGGAGTGTTTGTGAGGTCCACGTTTAAATTTCCAGATGAAATCCCAGCAGCTTCTGCTGGTGATCCAAATGGGATGTTCAGTTGATTTTTAGAAGGGTCTAAAAACTCAGGATCGTTATTAAATATCACGTTCTCGAAGTGATCTGTATTGCTAAAGTCGTATTGCGCCTCCGAATAAAACTCTGTTGGGTCATCAAATAAAATTAAACTATTGGTGAACTTAAAATTAAAAACATCGGAAGGATCTTTTTCTAACAACAATTCTGGGTTGTCATTTCCATAAATAATACAATTGGTAAAATTAGCAGTTTCTAAAGGGTTTGTAAATATCGTATTTTCTGAATCGACAATAAAGTTATTGAGTAAAAGTGCTGGGAATTGTCTAAAACTATTGGACCAATAGTTTGCAATGGTGCAATGGGTCACATTATAATTCCCACCATAAGTTCCTGCAAAAGAGGAGATGCCACTGTTATTAAGAACGACATTCTCTGCATTGATAGAAGTACCGCGTCCTAAAACCCCAAAATTACTCGAGTTATAAATCTGAGAATTTGTAAGAGTTAGTTTTGTAGGATCGTCTTGGTTGCCGTCACTTAAAATCCCCACCGTTCCATTTTTGATGGTTGCATGATTAATACGGTTATTGGTACTGCCGTTTAACAGCCAAATGGCTTCCCATTGTCCGGGAATATCTTCGTACAGGGGTTCCAAACGATCGCCCTGAATGATGACTTCATTTTCCAATACTTCGGCATCTAAACTTGGCAATCCGTTGATGTGTAAAGAAGCATTTTCGGTAATTAGAAGCCCGGATTTGGCATGAAAATGGATTCGAGCTCCAGGGTTAATCTCAAGTGTTTTTCCGCTTTCGACTGCTGCATATCCGTAAACCACATAAGGTTTTTCGTTGGTAAGTGTGAGTTCAGAATCTTCTAAAAAACGTCCTTGTACATTGGTTTCATCATCGACACCATCGCCATCCACATCAAAAACAAGCGTTTCAATAACACCATTCGCATCTTTGTTTGGATAGATAAATACGGCATCTTTTACTAAAGTGACCAGTTCTACTTTTTGAGTATTGGGACCCGTTCCAAATTCAATTGCATCGGTGTATAAAAACTGAGTTTCATTGGTTACTAAGGGCTGAATGTCAATAGTTGTTTCAATAAACACAAACATGCTGTCCTGTGCCAACAGTTCTACATTTTCAAATTCTTTACCTACTAAAGTTCCAGTGCCAAGCATTCCATCTACATTCATCCGATATTTAGAAGTTTGTCCTTTGCTTAATTTTAAAGACGGAATTAAAATATCATCATCACTGTTGTTATAGACTTTGAGAGTATAGGTACTAGAGCCTATATTAGAGAAAACAGTATCAAGATAGACGGTGTCTTTTGAGAAGCTAAGCTGACCTGTACTTGGAATAAATTCAAAATCTTGACGACAAGAACTCCAAAAAATGAGTACAAAAAAACTAATTACAAAATAAAGCGAACGGATCATAGGAGTACTGTTTTGGTAAAAATATAACTTTTCAATCGAATATATATTGTTGTGATTATTTAAATTAATGAAATTGACATTGTCATTAATTTTCAATGATTCTAACTTCAAATAATTTATCCCAACGTTTTCCAGTCACAAACAAGGTATTTGTTTGTGGATTATACGCCATTCCATTTAAAACATCCAGTCCTTGGTGTTTGGTCACTTTCGTTTTCAAAGCTTTAAAATCGATCACCGCTTCAATAGCTCCATTTTGGGGGTTGATAATGGCCACTCCATTTTTTTGATAGCGATTCGCATAAATTTTTCCATTGACCCATTCCAATTCATTAAGGTTGGTTAGCTTTCCTTTGTTGGTATAAGCTTGTAAAGAACCTTCTTCCGCAAGCGTGTTGGGGTTTAGAAACCAAAGGAATTCAGAGCCGTCTGATTTATAAAATTTTTGACCGTCATTACACAGTCCCCAACCTTCTTTACTTTGTCCATAATTAAAGGTTTCAATCTGTTCTAAACGGTTGACATCATAAACCAAACCACGACCTTCTCTCCATGTGAGTTGATAGATTTTATCATTTAGAACCGAAAGCCCTTCTCCAAAATAAGCGGAACTCAAATTAACGTTTTTGAGAACCGTTCCATTTTTATAGTCGAGTTTTCTGAGTTTAGATTCCCCGTATTGTCCTGTGCTTTCATAAAGTTCTCCCTTATAAAATTCGAGTCCTTGTGTATAAGACGTGATATCGTGTGGATAGGTGTTTACAATTTCATAGGTATATATTTTGGGAGCTTTGGCATTGACTATAATCACTTTTTTGACAGCGACCTCAAATGTATCGTCATAAAATACTTTTGCTTTTATGAGTTTTTCACCTAAAGGCATCGTTGATAAATCAACAGAAGCCGTTATTTTTTTAGTATCTAAAGTCAGCTGAATAGAGTCAAAATCTCTATTATTTGGATTTAAAAGCTCAATAGAAAGCGTTTCAGAATTGGAAATAATATTTGTGTCACTGTTTGTTTGGATTGAAAAGTTTGATTTGGGAGTGGTTCCGCATGCGGAAATCAAAACGCTAAGCCCAATGAATGTCAATAGTTTGTAGGAATGCATAGTGCAATTAAATTTTTCAGCAATTTATTTATTTATATTCAGTTAAAAAAATCATTGTACGAATATTAAAACTTTGTATCTTTGCAGAGGCAAGTCCTACACAACTAGCTCCTGTTGAATCCTCCAGGGCGGGAACGCAGCAAAGGTAAATGGTTGTAGCAGTGTGATGTAGGTAGCTTGCCTTTTTTTGTATCCCATAGTTTCCTTAATTCTTCCTATCTTTATCTTAATTATTATAATATAAAAGTTCATGTCAAAAGTTATTTTAATTACAGGCGGTTCTTCAGGAATAGGAAAATCAATAGGGGAGTTTCTAACTGACAAAGGCTATACGGTTTATGGAACCAGTCGATTTCCTGAAAATTATACAGATTCAAAGTTTCCGCTTCTAAAATTAGATGTGACGCAAACTACGTCTATCAATGAATGTGTTTCAGAATTAATTTCAAAAACCAGTCAGATTGATGTATTGATCAACAATGCTGGGGTTGGAATTACAGGTCCTTTAGAAGAAATTCCAATGGAAGAAATGAAACGTAATTTTGAAACAAATCTCTTTGGTCCTATAAACATGATCAATGCAGTGTTGCCTTTTATGCGTTCTCAACAATCGGGGCAAATTTTAAATATTTCTTCGATTGCAGGCTATATGGGATTGCCTTTTAGAGGCATTTACAGTGCCAGTAAAGGTGCTTTGGAGTTGATTACAGAGTCCTATCGCATGGAACTTAAAACCTTTAATATTTCGATGAGTACGATTGCACCAGGAGATTTTGCTACTAACATTGCTGCTGGACGTTATCATGCACCCGTATTGAACGATTCTCCCTATAAAAATTCTTACGGAACAACACTAAAGATGATGGATTCCCATGTAGATTCTGGTAAAAATCCGTTTCTTATGGCACAAGTAATTCATAAAATTATTAGATCTAAAAATCCGCGTATTCATTATAAAGTAGGTGCATTTCTACAAAAATTTTCTATAGTTTTAAAGCGGATTCTCCCTGATTTATGGTACGAAAAACTCTTAAGTCGTTTTTACAACATTTAACAGGCATTTTTTTTTATAATTAAGGTTGTTAAGCAGTAATAATGTATTAATTTTGTATTCATTAATTTAAACCAAAAAACCGATGAAATTTTTTATTGACACTGCTAATTTAGATCAAATTAAAGAAGCGCAAGACCTTGGAGTTCTTGATGGTGTAACAACCAATCCATCCTTAATGGCTAAAGAAGGAATTACTGGATCTGAAAATATTTTGAACCATTATAAGGCCATTTGTGAGATTGTTGAAGGTGATGTGTCTGCGGAAGTCATTGCAACAGATTTTGAAGGAATGGTTAAAGAAGGTGAAGCTTTAGCGGCTTTGCACCCACAAATTGTAGTAAAACTTCCAATGATTAAAGACGGTGTAAAGGCCTGTAAATACTTTAGTGATAAAGGGATTAGAACCAATGTCACTTTGGTTTTCTCACCCGGACAAGCCTTATTAGCAGCCAAAGCAGGTGCAACCTATGTGTCTCCGTTTATTGGTCGTTTGGATGATATTTCTACTGATGGTTTAAATCTAATTGCAGAGATTCGTCTTATTTATGATAATTACGGATTTGCAACTGAAATTTTAGCAGCTTCGGTTCGACATACGATGCATGTGATTGACTGTGCTAAAATAGGTGCAGATGTTATGACAGGTCCTTTAAGCTCTATTGAAGGTTTGTTACGCCACCCACTTACTGATAGCGGTTTGGCTAAATTTTTAGAAGATTATAAGAAAGGAAATTAAAGAACTAATTTCATAGAAATTCAATAAAGCTGAGGGAAACTTCAGCTTTTTTTATTGATACTCTTTGAGAAGTGACTCAAATGAAGGATCAAATAAATCGGCTGTAACGTTTAAGATTATCCCTTTAGAATCTACTATCAACACCTTTTTGATATAATTGATTGCCAGGCGTTTTTTTGCATAGGAGGGGTCGGCAAAACGATATTCATTATTGATTTTAAACTGATTTCCTAAAATCATATTTTTCCATGCATAGGTATGCATGGAATTGATGTTAATTGAAATAAAATCAACGTTCGGAAATTTTTCTTGTAAGGTCTTAACCTTAATATGACTGTTTTCAAAATGATAACGACTGGCATTGTCCCAAAAATAAATAACGGTTGGGTTCTCAAAAATCGTATTGATATTTAGAGTTTCATTGGTATGATTGATGACTTCTATCGCCGGTAATGGATAGCCTGGCTGTAACCCCTGAGCATTTTTAAATAAATCTTTAATGTATTTTTTATCCTTTACATTGGTACTCTTATCTAAAAAAGATTGATACAAAATGTAACTTTGATCGATGGATTTTGAGTTGGCAATAAAATTTCGTGTGGTATATTTTAATAAATTATTTTTAATCATTGTGTTGGTCACTAAGCTATCGATGAGCTCTAACTTGCGGGTAGTATATTCTAATTTGTTGTTGTCTAATGTGAACTCCTTATTGATTGTGGTCAATTGCTCGAGTGCCAAATTATTGATATGCGGGAATAAAAAATTATAGTAAGGATAAAAATCTTTAAGATCGATATCGTTGTAAACAATTTCTTTTCTAAAGTTATAAAAACTAGATGGGAGTTTCTTAAAATTACTAAAGCTATTAACTCCAAAATGACGGAATGGATACAATTCTTTGCGTGTAAAATAATGGTATTTTATGCTCGATAACGCTACTTTTTTGAAGAGATCAGAATTTGGATTGGTTTTTAAAAAGGCCTCTAAATCATTGGCATTTTTAGAGATATATGTTTCAATACTTTGATGGTAGTCTTCAGGAGACTGTGCAAAAGACGCATTGGTACTACGATCTTCTTTTTCTAATTTTAATAAAAGATTAATAAGGTAATTATTTTTTTTAGCACCGATTCCGTTGTAAACAATCGATTCGTCAAAATCAAGTGTATTAATATGCATCATAATACTGTCATTTTCTTCCAGTAGAATAGATTGATATTTTCCGCCATGCACAAAAGAATGAATTCCAGGTTTGAAGTTGGAAAAATGGTGATGAAAACGATTGTCATCATTAAGATACAAGGTGTCTATGTTGTTTTGCGTATCATATAAAACTACATAATTATTACTTGGATTAATGATGTCTCCACCTACAAATACAACCTTACTTCCCTTTGGACTGGTCTGGCAACCCAAAAAAAATAAAAACCCGTAAAGGAGGTGTAATTGTTTCATTTTTAAACTAATAGTATAATTAATATGTTGATTTTATCAAAAGTAAGCTATGAAATGATTTGTACTTGTTAAGGCGTTGTTAAATTACAAGTCAGTTTAATTTGATGGATGGTTTGATTTATTTACTTTTGCAAAAAATTATTTTAAGTATGTTATCAGTTTCAAACTTATCAGTACAATTTGGAAAACGCGTTCTTTTTGATGAAGTGAATACATCTTTCAATTCCGGAAATTGCTATGGAATTATTGGTGCCAATGGTGCTGGTAAATCTACCTTTCTAAAAATCATAGCAGGGGTGCAAGAACCTACTTCTGGACATGTACACTTAGAACCTGGTAAGCGGATGTCGGTACTTGAGCAAAATCACAACCTCTACGATGAACACACCGTTTTGGAAACGGTAATTATGGGAAATAAACCCTTGTTCAAAATTAAGTCTGAAATTGATGCCTTATATAATGATTATTCAGATGCAAATGCCGACCGTATTGGAGAACTTCAAGTGAAGTTTGAAGAGATGAATGGTTGGAACGCCGATAGTGATGCAGCATCAATGCTTTCTAACTTAGGGATTAAAGAAGAACATCATTACACATTAATGAAAGATTTGGATGGAAAACAAAAAGTACGGGTCTTATTGGCACAAGCTTTGTTTGGATCGCCAGATGTGTTAATTATGGATGAGCCTACCAATGATTTGGATTATGAAACCATTGCTTGGTTGGAACAT